>WNGL01000001.1_pt1 | contig 390084 bp, 317 predicted proteins | sample 5400591 | NCBI WGS metagenome assembly WNGL01 (sample SAMN13153377, study PRJNA577476) | soil metagenome | isolation source: 80 cm soil or saprolite under Garry oak tree replicate 1 | place: USA:California | collected 2016-06-15 | reverse complement strand
CCTTCACCACATTGCGCTACGCTGCGGGTGAGCAACAGACGTGGGGACTCAACCTCGTGCGCTCGATCCGCCGCAAGAATGAAGAATCGTTCTGGTCGTTCGTTCCGCGCCAGTTCTCGCTGATGAAGATCTCGCACGCGGGAACGCTCACGGGGGTGCGCGTGCCGGCGCGCCGGGTCCTGACTGCCACGCCATACGCGCTGACCGGCGTCGAACGCAACTTCGCGGTGGACCCGGAGGCAAAAAGCCGGGGCGATGTCGGCGGAGAGATCAAATACGGTGTGACGCCCAGCTTGACGCTCGATCTGACCTACAACACGGACTTCGCGCAGGTCGAAGTCGATGAGCAGCGCACGAATCTCACACGCTTTCCGTTGTTCTTTCCGGAGAAGCGCCCCTTCTTCCTGGAAAATGCCGGCATCTTCTCGGCGGGCACGCCACAGGCGGTCGATCTCTTCTTCACTCGTCGCATCGGCATCGACACCCTGGGGCAGCCGGTCCCCATCGTTGGTGGCGGCCGGGTCACCGGTCGGGTCGGGGCCGTCACCGTGGGCGCGCTTCAGATCTTCACCGACCGGGCTACCACGCAGGGGGCGATGTCGTACTCGGTGCTGCGGCTCCAGCACGAACTCGCCGCCCGCTCCCGCATCGGCGTGATCGCCATCCAGCGCATGGCCACCGCGAAATCGGGAGACTGGAATCGCGTCACCGGCGTCGACGGCCGCATCGGCATTCATGACGCGTGGACGATCGACTGGTGGGGGGCGGCGTCAGCCACACCCGGTCCCGACAGAGAAGCGTCCGCATACAGCGCGCGGCTCGCGTACCAGACCGGCTCGTGGAACAACCTGGCGCGGATCATCCAGGTCGGGCGGGACTTCGATCCCGAGGTGGGCTTCTTGAATCGCCCTGGCGGGTATCGTTTTTATGAGAGTACCGTGATGTGGATCAAGCGGTATCCCGGCAGCACGTGGCTCAAAGAATGGCATCCGCACGTCGGCTACCGGGGCTATTACGGGCTCGACGGTTTTCGGCAGGAAGATCGCATCCACCTCGACATCACCGAATGGTCGCTCGCCAGCGGGGCCATGGTTGGCCCCGAGGTGAATATCGAGCACCAGGGTCTCCAGCAACCCTTCGCGATCGCGCGGAACGTGACATTGCCGGTTGGATCATATGAATACACGTCGATGGGGTTCGACTTGGGGACCAATCCGAGCGCTCCCTTTTCGCTGTTGCTGCGCGCCGACGTCGGCGGGTTCTATAATGGGACGCGTCGCGGCGGAACTGTGACCCTCTCGACGCGTCGCGGGAGCTCAGTATCGGCCTCGCTGCTCACAGAGTACAACGACGTGCGCCTGGACCAGGGCAACTTCACCCGCGTGGTGATTGCGCCGCGCGTCGCGTACTTCTTCACACCCCGCATCATGTTCCAAACACTCGTGCAATACAGCAATCAGGTGGGCGCGTGGACGGCGAATGCACGCTTCACCTGGCTCAGCACCGCCGGCACGGGATTGTTCGTCGTCTTCAACGAAGGACAGGAAGCTGACGGATTCTTCCGTTGGAATCGGCCGCAGTCCAGATCGTTGATCGTGAAGTACACGCGGCAGTTCGGCCGCAGCGGCTAGATCTCGAGCACACCAGTCTCCGCGGCTCCAGGCCCGGATTCCGCAAAGACTCGCGCTTCGCCTGCTATTTCGCGAACAACGCTCTCTGCATCGCTCGTCGCAAGGATTGCTACCGTGCCGCCGCTGCCGCCGCCGGTGATCTTGGCGCCGAACACGCCGCGCTGCGGACCGGCGGCCCGGATCAGCTCGACGATGGCGTCGGTCCCGGTGCTGCCCAAGCCGCAGGCACTGTAGCTCTGGTGTGAGGCGTACATGAGCCGCCCCAATTCGTTCGCCGCGTCGGGATGATTACCGAGCGTGGAGAGCAGCTCCGCGAAGCGGTCCACGCGCGCTTGCTCGCCAACCGGGTGCTGCGCTGCGATGCGCACCGGATAGCGGCGGTCGGGGTGGACGACGGTTGCCGTGTCGCTGATGCCGCCGTAGCGCTCGAGGAACTCAGCACCCTTCATTTCGTCCGGCAGCGAGCGAGCGAACTGCGAAAACTCGGCCGGCGTGAGATCGGCGAGATAACCGCCGTGCCAAAGCGTCTCGGTGGTGAGGATGCGCAGTCCCATGAATGCCGCGGTGCGGATGGTTCCGTAATCGGCGCCCGAAACCGCGTGGCTGATTCCGGAATCGATGCCGTAGAATCGGTAACCAGGCGGGACCGCGACGTAGCCCTCGATGGTGCCGGGCTGGCACCGCAGCTGCAATAAGCGGTCCTGCTTGCCGCAGGCGCTGGTCATCTGGTCCATGATCCCGCACGGCGCGCCCACGACGTGGTTTTCGACGCGTTGGCACAGCGCGGCCAGGGCGGCGGGATCGATGCGATGGCTCGAGGTCGCGGCGACGGCGACCGCAACAGCAACTTCCAGCGCGGCGGACGACGCGACGCCTCTGCCTTCCGGCACCGACGAGTGAATCAGAATTCGCAGGCCAGACGTTGCTTCCGCCGGAACCAGCGCCTGCACGACACCGACCACATAGCTCGCCCAGCGATCGGCCTCGCGCTCGCGAAACCAGGCGGCGAGCTGCGCCGGAGGGGCGAGAGGAAGGTCGCTCGCGAAGAAATCCCATCGATCTCCCCTGAGACTTGCGACTTTACAGACCGGCTCGTCTTGTGCCTGCACGAGCGCAAACGTCGCGCACTCCAGGGGCAGCTCGAGCACGCGCGCGCCGCTGTAGTCGGCGATCCCGCCCATCACGTCGAGCCGGCCCGGCGCGCGCGCGATGCAGACGGGGCGGTCGACGGAAAAGAAGTTGCGCAGCCGGGAATCGGGGGGCGACGCAGAGCGCAACTGCTGTAGCAGATCGAGCGCGGGTTGGAACCAACTCACTTGAGCAGGCCGCGGCGCCGCAGCGCGCCTTGCAGCACCGGTTCGATCGACCGGCGCAACCCGTCATTGGCGTAGCCGACCCACGCGACATCGCTCGTGAGGTCGAACGGCGCGTCGAGTGGCGCTCCCAGCGGATCGGTAATCACCACGCCCGCTTCTCGAGCGAGAAGCTCGGTACACAGGTCGTAGGGGTGGCAGCACAAGCCGGCCGGGTTCACCAGCGGGCGCAAATCGGCGATGAACCGGTCGTGGCCGGCCATCAGCTCGTACAGTTCGCCGGCCGTGGACGCATACTGGTCCTCGAAGCACGACGCGCGTCTGGGCTCGGGCGGCACCAGAGCCTGGACGATTTCGTCGTCGATCGCCGCCAGGATCTCGCGCGCCCCCGGAAAGAAGCGCACGACAGTCGCAAAGCCGTGCGCGATGGTGCCCGCGGCCGAGCGCCGCAGCGTGAGCGATTCGCTTGCCCCCCCCCCCGACAAGCGGTTGCGGCGGCGGGCCTTCATTCCGGCGCCGCGCAGCGCCCACAGTTGATCCGCAAGGTGCTGTTTGAGGAGGGGAATCTCGGTCTGGACGGCGAGCACCACATCGGACAAGCGCGTCGCCGCACCGCGGTTCGGCGCGACGCCGGTGAGAATCCAGGCGCTACGCTTCTGATACATCAGCCCGCGCGTGCCATCGAGAGGATCCATCAGGATTCGCCAGCGACAGTCGGCTTCGCGCACGCCGTGCGGGAAAAGCAGCGGCTGGGCAAGCCCCTCCGCGATGAGACACAGCGGCTCGTCGTGCGGTAAGCCGCTGAGACCGCGCGTGAGAGCCTCCTCACCCACGCGATCGATCGCGTAGATCGTGTCTCCCGCGCCGCCGTCGCTGGCTGTGGCCGCGAGCTGCTCGGGGGTTTGCCCGGCACATGCGTCCACCACTGCGTCGCGCATGGAATCGTGCAGCGCGAGAATCGGTTCGACGAGCTTCTCGGCGCCGGTCATGTCATCTGCCTTGCGCGTAGTGGACGCTCGGCACGGCTCGCAGCTCGGCGGCCTTCTCTTCGGGAGCCGTGTCATTCAAAAAATTGCCGCCACCGATCTCCGGTCCGGCGAGATACTTGAGGAGCCCGGGCTTGCGGAGCGGCGGGTGGATCTCGATGTGGAAATGAAAGCCGGGATACGTGCGGTCGGTGGGCGCCTGGTGCAAGACCATGACGTACGGAAACGACATCTGCCACAGGTTGTCGAGCCGGATCAGCGTCTCGCGTAACACCACGGCAAAGTCGCCCAGCTCCTCGGTGGTGAGGTGCGCGAGACTGGCGCGAGTCGCGCGCGGAGCGACATACGTCTCGTAGGGGTAGCGCGCAAAGTAGGGGATGAACGAAAGCGCCTGCTCGCGCCGCACCAGCAGCCGCCGTCCGTCCGCTTCTTCCGCGGCGAGAATGTCCTGAAACAACGGCCGATCGTGCTCTGCGAGGTGCGCGGCCTGTGCCTCGGCCTCGAGCTCGATGGTCCGGAATACGAAGTTGGTCGCGTAGATCTGACCGTGGGGGTGCGGATTGCTCACGCCGACGACTTCGCCCTTGTTCTCGAATACCAGCACGTGCCGTACCCCCTGCAGGGCGCCCAGCTCGCTGTACTGCGTCTGGAGCGCTTGCAGCAGGCTGAGCACCTCAGACTCCGGGAGCTGGGCGAGCGTGAGATCGTGGCGCGGGCTGTAGCACACCACGCGGGCGCTGCCGGACGCGGAACTATTCCGGTACAGTCCCGCAGGCGGTGAGGTCACCGGCGGCGCGCTTGGGCCGACACACGGATGGTCGTTGTCGAACACGTACACACCGCTGAACTGCTCGTTGCGCTGCCCCGAGCTGCGCACGTTCCCCGGGCAGAGGTAGCAGTCGGGAACGTACGCGGGCAACGGGCGCCCCCCCCCGGTGGCCGGCACGCGTTCGCCCTGCCAGGGCCGCTCGTTGCGGTGGGATGAGATGATGACCCACTCCCGGCGCAGCGGATGCCAGCGTTGTTCCCAGACCATGCCTGTCTCCGTTTGACAACGCGTCAAAGCGAGCCGAGTATCGCCGGGATGATGCGAAGCGGCAAGGACGCCTATCAGGCCCGGCCGGAGCACCACTTCACGTTCGGGCTGTGGACCGTCGGCAACCCCGGGCGCGACCCCTTCGGCGAGCCGGTGCGGCCCCTACTCTCCCCCGTCGCCATCGTCCGCAAGTTGGCGGAGCTTGGCGCCTATGGCGTCAATCTGCACGACGACGATCTCGTTCCCTCGGGGTCGACCGCGGGCGAACGCGACCGGATCGTGCGCGAGTTCAAGCAAGCGCTCGCCGACACGGGAATGAAGGTGCCGATGGCGACGACGAATCTGTTCTCGGACCCCGCGTTCCGCGACGGCGCGTTCACGAGTGGCGATGCGCGCGTCCGCGCATATGCGTTGCAGAAGACGCTGGCCGCGATCGATCTGGGGGTGGAGCTCGGCGCCACCACATACGTCTGTTGGGGCGGGAGAGAAGGTGTCGAAACCAATGCCGCGAAGGATCCGCGCACGGCGCTCGGCTGGTATCGCGACGCGATCAATTACCTGTGCGAGTACGTGCGATCACAGCGTTACGATCTCCGCCTTGCGCTCGAAGCGAAGCCGAACGAGCCGCGCGGCGACATCTTCCTGCCGACCACGGGTCATATGCTCGCCTTCATCTATACGCTCGAGCACCCCGAGATGGTCGGCGTCAATCCCGAAGTCGCGCACGAACGGATGGCGGGGCTCGATTTTTCGCACGCGGTCGCCCAGGCGCTCGAGGCGGGGAAGCTGTTCCACATCGACCTCAACGGGCAGCAGGTGGGGCGCTTCGACCAGGATCTGCGCTTTGGCAGCGACGACCCCAAGGGCGCGTTCTTCCTCGTCAAGCTGCTCGAGGATGCGAAGTGGCCGGGCATGCGCCACTTCGATAGCCACGCCTATCGGACGGAGGACGAACGCGGTGTGTGGGACTTTGCCGCCGGCAGTATGCGCACTTACCTGCTCCTGAAAGAAAAGGTCGCGCAGTTCAATGCAGACCCCGAGATCCAGCAACTGCTGGCGGACGTCGACCGAGGCCAAAGCACGGCGCCGCTCACCTTCAATGAACTTCGCAATACGACCTTCGATCTCGCCGCGCTGCGCGCGCGTGGGTATGCCTACGAGCGGCTCGATCAGCTCACCATGGAACTGCTGCTGGGAGTGCGCTAGGCGTGACGGGTGATCTGTTCCTCGGTCTCGACATCGGTACGAGCAGCGTCAAGTCCATTCTCGTGAGTGTCGGCGGTGATGTCGCAGCCGTCGCGACAGCCTCCCTGTCGCTCGACACGCCACACCCGGGGTGGGCGGAGCAAGATCCCGAGGCTTGGTGGGAAGCGAGCCGCGCGGCGATCCGGGACGTGCGGTCGCGGCAACCGAGTGCGCGTATCGCGGCCGTTGGGATCTCCGGTCAGATGCATTCCTCCGTCTTTCTCGACAAAAAGGGAGCCGTGATCCGGCCGGCGCTCCTGTGGTGCGACGGCAGAACCACCGCCGAGTGCCGCGAGATCGAGGCGCGCGCCGGAGGTGAGGCGCACCTGCGGGAGTGGGTGTGCAATGCCGCGCTGGAAGGCTTCACGTTGCCGAAAGTGCTGTGGCTGCGAAACCACGAGCCCACCGCGTTCGAGCGACTCGCCACCGTGCTGCTCGCGAAGGATTTCGTGCGACTGCGCTTGACCGGCACCGTCGCTACCGAGCCATCCGACGCATCGGGCACGCTGATGTTCGATCCTGCGCACATGCGCTGGAGCCGCGAGATCTTGGATGCGGTTTCGCTGCCGCTATCGCTGCTTCCCGCCGTGGGCGGATCGTCGGAGGTACTCGGCCATGTCACGGCGGCAGCCGCAGCTCTCACGGGATTGCCACCCGGTACGCCGGTGGTAGGTGGAGGAGCAGATAACGCGTGCGGTGCCGCGGGCGTGGGCGCGATCGCTCAAGGCGAAGCAGTATCGAGCTGGGGCACATCCGGGACCGTGCTGGCGCCCACAACCGAGCCACGTGTGGACCCGAAGTTGCGAGCTCACACCTTCTGCCATGTCGCGCCGGGCGTGTGGTATATGATTGGCGTCGTGCTGTCGGCCGGCGGCGCGTTCGCCTGGTACCGCGATCAGTGCGCGCGCGAGCTGCCGGAGCAGCGGCGCGACGACCTCCTGGTCGCTGAAGCGGCATCGGTCCCGCCCGGCGCGGACGGCGTGACGTTCCTTCCTTATCTCCAGGGAGAGCGCACGCCACATCGGGACGCCGCGCTCCGTGCCGCCTTCACGGGGCTGAGCCTAGCGCACACGCGCGCCCACATGACGCGCGCCGTGCTCGAGGGCGTGTGCTTCGCGCTACGCGACTGCGTGACGATCCTCGCGGAGCTGGGGCTCGCGCCACAGTATTTGCTCCTTACGGGCGGCGGCGCGAAAAGCGGCTTTATTCGCCAGTTGCAGGCCGACGTGTTTGGTCTTCCAGTGATGACCGTGAATCGCGAAGAAGGCGGGGCGTACGGAGCCGCACTGCTCGCCGCAGTGGGAGCAGGGGCGTTTCCGGATCTCACGACCGCGGTGCAACGCACAGTGGCGCGGCAGCCCATGGAACCCCCGAACTCCGAGATGCACCGAACATACGAGGACATTTATGAGCACTTCCGAGCACGTCTGGTGGCGGCGCGCGCTTAGCCTCGCACTCGTCGTCGCGTCGTCCCCTGTCCCGATTCGCGGCGCCGCGGCCCAGCAGGTGGATACGACGCTGTGGACGCGGCTGCATTACCGCTTCGTCGGACCCGAAGGCAACCGCGCCATTGCGGCGGTGGGCGAGCCCGGCAACCCGCTCGTTGCCTACGTCGGCGCCGCGTCGGGCGGGATCTGGAAGACCGAGGACGGCGGCGTGCACTGGCGGGCAGTGTTTGACAGCGAGCCGGCGCAGGCGATCGGCGCGCTCGCCATCGCCCCCTCGGCGCACAACGTCCTGTGGGCCGGCACCGGAGAGACGTTCTTCATCCGATCCATGACCGCGCTGGGCAACGGCGTCTACCGTTCCACGGACGCGGGGCGCAGCTGGCAGCACATGGGCCTCGATTCGACAGGCCGGATCGCGCGGATCGTCATCGATCCGGCGAATCCCGACGTGGTGCTCGTGTGCGCGCTGGGCCGCGCCTACGGCCCCGCGCAGCAACGGGGCGTGTACCGCACGGCGGACGGCGGCAAAACCTGGACCCGCGTGCTCTTCGTGGACCCGAACACCGGATGCTCGGACCTCGCGATCGACCCTGGAGATCCCAACACGCTGTTCGCCGGGATGTGGCAGTTCGAGGTGAAGACATGGCACTTGCAGAGCGGCGGGCCGGGGAGCGGGCTGTGGGCATCGCGGGATGGCGGTCTCACGTGGAAGCGCCTCGTGGGTCGCGGCCTTCCCGACGCCAAGCACGTCATCGGCAAGGTCGCCGTGGCGGTCGCGCCCTCGAACCCGAATACCGTGTACGCGCTCGTCGAGGATCGCGACCCGACGCTGTACCGCAGCGACGACCGCGGTAGCTTCTGGCGCGTCGTGTCGCGCAATCACGACATGGCCGAGCGCGCGCCGTACTACGTGCGCTTCGCCGTTGCGCCCGACGATGAAGAGCGGCTCTACTTCGTGACGGTGCGGTTCAGCATGTCGCGCGACGGCGGCCAGACGCTCGCGCGCTCCGGCTTCACGGCCGGCGGCGATAACCACGACATCTGGATCGATCCGTTGAATCCCGACCGGATGATGATCGCACACGACGGTGGGGCCAGCGTCACGCTCACGGGCGGCAGGAACTGGACCCGTGTCGTGCTCCCAATCGCGCAGATGTACCACGTGTACACCGACACGCGCGTTCCCTACAACCTCTACGGCAACCGCCAGGACGGCTCGTCGTATCGCATGCCGAGCCGCAGCCTGGCCGGCGGGATCAGCGAGGGCCAGTGGCGTCACGTGGGCGGCTGTGAGAGCGGCTTTGGGATCCCGGACACGGTGGACAACACCACGGTGTGGTCGGGTTGCTACGACGGGGGACTCGAGGTCTACGATGTCCGGACCGATCACGCGCGCAACGTGCGTGTCTGGCCCGAGGCGGGCTACGGCTGGCGGCCCGCGGACATGAAGTACCGCTGGAACTGGACGTTCCCCATCGCCATCTCGCCGCACGATCACACCAAGGTCTATGTCGGCAGCCAGGTCGTGCATGTCACGACGGACGGCGGCGCGAGCTGGCAGGTGGTGAGCCCCGATCTCACGCGTAACGACACGACGCACCAGCAGAGCTCGGGCGGCGTCAGCACCGACAATCTGATGACGTTCGATGGCGCGACGTTGTTCGCGCTCGCCGAGTCGCCGGTTCGGGCGGGCGTGCTGTGGGCGGGGTCGAACGACGGGCTCGTGCACGTGTCAACGGACGGCGGCGCGCACTGGACCGACGTGACGGGCACGATCCCGAAGCTTTCCCCCTGGGCGAAGATCGTGAGCATCGAGCCGTCGCACTTCGATGCCGGCACGGCCTATCTCGCCGCCGACCTGCACGAGCTCGACGATCTCGATCCGTACATCTTCAAGACCACCGACTTCGGGAAGAGCTGGAAACTGATCTCGGCGACGTTGCCGCGCTCGCCGCTCTCGTTTGTGCACGTGGTGCGCGAGGATCCGGTGCGGCGTGGCCTCCTGTTCGCGGGCACGGAGAACGGCCTGTACGTCACACTGGATGACGGCGCCAACTGGCTGCCGCTCCAGACCAACCTGCCGCACGCTCCTGTTTCGTGGCTCACCGTGCAGCCGCATTTCCACGATCTCGTGGTAGCGACGTACGGGCGCGGCTTCTGGATCTTGGACGACATCTCGGCGCTCGAGCAGCTGGCCGGGTCCACGCTGCCGAGCACGGCCACGCTGTTCGTGCCGCCGCCCGCCTACCGGCTGCGCGATCAGCAGGGCGTCGCGAGCGCGCCGAACAGCGCGGTCCAGGCGGAGAATGCGCCATCAGGTGTGGTGCTGACGTACTACGTCTCGCCCGCGGTCGCGGACACGACCACCGGCGTCCCCGCCGCACCCGGTGGTCCCGACGCCGGCAGCCCCGTATGTCCCGCTCCTGCACCGGCCGCCGCGGCCGCACCGGGGGATAGCGCACGCCGCAAGAAGCCCGCGCGGCTCGTCGTTCTGGACACGCAGGGCGACACGGTGCGCGCGCTCGAGGGAGACCGGAAGCCCGGATTGAATCGCGTGTGCTGGGATCTGCGCTACACCGCTCCGACCACGCCGAAGCTCCGCACATCGCCTCCCGGCAAGCCGTTCGTGCGTGTCGGCGGGGATGGGACGCGGCCGCTGGTGACCTGGGACCTCGATCTCTCTCTGCGCGGCCCGCTCGTGTTGCCCGGGACCTATTCGGTGCGTCTCGTCCTGGCGGACTCGAATACCGGTCCTGTCACGGCGACGCAGTCGCTCACCGTTCTGAAGGATCCCAACACGGCGGGAACGGATGCGGACGTGCAGGCGCAGGGGAAGCTGGCGCGCACGATTCGCGCCGAGCAGGACAGCGTGGCGCACATGATCAACCGGCTCGAGTGGGTGCGCAAGCAGCTCCGCGATCTCACGGCGCAACTCCACGACTCCGCGCTCGTGACCGACTCGGGGGCCAAGCGCATCGCCGCCCTTGCCGACTCGCTTGAGCGGCGAGCCATCCGAGTCGAAGGGGCGCTGTTCGATGTCAACCTGACGGGCGCGCGCGAAGACGCATTCCGCAACCCGATGCAGCTCTACGGCCGGCTCGCGGCGCTGCAGTCGGATATGGCCGAGAACAGCGCCGACTTCGCGCCCACCGCGCAACAGCGCGCGGTGCATGACGTGCTCGCCCAACGACTGGCCGACGCGACGACCCGCTTCACCGATCTCATGACGAACGCGATCCCACAGTTCGCCGCGCAGCTGCGGCGGACGCCGCTCCGCGACGTGATCGGCGGCGGGCCATGACTCGCCCAGGGTTAGCAGCCCTCTTCTGCGCGACGCTTGCGGCGCGTCTCTCCGCGCAAACGCCCGATTTTCGGAATCCCGATCTCCCGCTCGAGCGTCGCGTGCACGACCTCGTCTCACGCATGACGCTCGAGGAGAGGGTCTCGCAGATGCAGGACGTCGCGCCTGCGATCGAGCGACTCGGCATTCCCGCATACAACTGGTGGAACGAGGCGTTGCACGGCGTCGCGCGCTCGGGCCTGGCGACATCGTTTCCGCAGGCGATCGGCCTCGCCGCCACCTGGGACGATTCCCTGATCTTTCAGATGGCGACCGTCATCTCGGACGAGGCGCGTGCCAAACACCACGACTACGTACGACAGGGGTCGCGCGAGCGCTATCAGGGGCTCACCTTCTGGTCGCCGAACATCAATCTGTTCCGCGATCCGCGCTGGGGCCGTGGCCAGGAGACCTACGGCGAGGATCCGTTCCTCACCGGCCGCCTCGCCATGCAGTTCATCCGAGGGATGCAGGGCGACGATCCGAAGTACCTGAAAACGGTCTCGACCGTGAAGCACTTCGCCGTACACTCGGGGCCGGAGCCTTCGCGACACACCTTCGACGCCGTGGTGAGCGAGCGGGATCTGCGGGAGAGCTACCTGCCGCACTTCGCCGCCGGTATCCGGGACGGCCATGCCTACTCGCTCATGTGCGCCTACAACCGCGTGCTCGGCAGCCCGGCGTGCGGGAGCGATCTCTTACTGAAGGACATCTTGCGCGGCGAATGGGGCTTCTCGGGCTATGTCGTCTCCGATTGCGGTGCGATCAACGACATCAACGAGCGCCACAAGGTTACCCCGACGCCCGCCGCTGCCGCCGCGCTCGCCGTGAAAGCGGGCACCGACCTCGAGTGCGGCCGCGTGTATGCGAATCTCGTCGACGCCGTGAAGCAGGGACTGATCACGGAGCAGGCGATCGACACCGCGGTAAGCCGGCTCTTTCTCGCTCGCTTCCGGCTCGGCATGTTCGACCCGCCGGAGCGGGTGCGCTGGGCGCGGATCCCGTTCAGCGTGCTCGACCATCCGGCGCACCGGGCGCTCGCGCGCCAGGTGGCGCGCGAGTCCATCGGGTTGCTCAAGAATGCGGGCGGCGTGTTGCCGCTCCGCAAAGACATCGGCACGATCGCCGTCATCGGGCCGAACTGCGACGACCGGCGCATGCTGTTGGGCAACTACGAGGGAGCGCCCGCGGATTCCATCACACCGCTGCGGGGCATCCGTGAGGCGGTGTCGCGCCGCACACGCGTGCTCTACGCCCGCGGCTCGGATTGGGTCGTAGCCTCCGACTCGGGGCTAGCCGAGGCGGTGCGCGTGGCGGAGCAGGCGGACGTGGTCGTGCTGTGTCTGGGACTCACGGCGCAGCTCGAAGGCGAGGAGATGCCGGTCGAGGTCGCGGGATTTCGGGGCGGCGATCGCACCAGCCTCGACCTGCCGGCGGCGCAGGAGCAACTGCTCGAGCGGATGGCCGCGGTCGGCAAGCCGACGGTGCTTGTGCTGATGAGTGGCAGCGCGGTCGCCATCAACTGGGCACAGGACCACGTGCCCGCCATCGTCGCAGCGTGGTACGGTGGGCAGGCCGCGGGCAGCGCGCTCGCCGATGTGCTGTTCGGCGACTACAACCCGGCTGGCCGGCTGCCCGTGACATTTTACAAGAGCGTGGACGACCTGCCCCCCTTCGATGACTATCGCATGGCCGGCCGTACCTATCGCTTTTTCAAAGGGACGCCGCTGTACCCCTTCGGCTACGGCTTGAGCTACACGACATTCGCGTATAGCAACGTGCGCGCCAGCGCCGAGCGGCTTGGCAGCAGGGACACGCTCATCGTGAGCGTGGACGTGACGAATACGGGAAGACGTCCTGGAGACGAAGTCGCGCAGCTCTACGTCCGCCACCTCGGCTCGCGGGTCGAGCGACCGAACGAGGATCTTCGCGGCTTCCGCCGTGTCACCCTCAAACCTGGCGAGACACGCACGGTGGAATTCTCCCTGCCAGCATACTCACTGGCGTATTGGAATCCCGACACGCACGGCTGGGTCGTCGAGGCGGAGCCGGTCGAGATTGACGTCGGCGCCTCGTCGGCGGACATCCGGGTGCGGCGCACGATCACAGTTGACGCGCCCTGAGAGGGCGCGCCCGGGTTACAGACCGATCTCGAGCTTGGTGACCGACGCGGGCGGGAACGTGTAGACGAGTCGCCCCGCCCCGCTGAGCGCCGGCCCGTCGGTGGACGTGGGCGCGACGACGCTCGGCGCGGTGAACGTGTTCACGTCGTGTACCGTGCGTGCCGTGAGTGTCGTGGCTCGCACCGATTGCGCCGCTCCACTCCGCAACGCGATCTCAGTCTCGCGCGCCTCCGTGAGCGACGGATTCGTCACGGTGAGGGTGAGCGTCTTCCCGCGCAGTGACGCCGAGCCGTTCAGGCCCCACAGTCCCTGGGCGACGCCTTGCTTGTCGGTCCACGACACCCGCGGGGCGGACCACAGCGTGCGCACCGACGTGGCCCCCTGGTGCGTCGCGTACATCGCGAATACGTGATAACTCGGCGTCACGACGAACTGGTCGGCGTGGGAGAAAAACAGCGAGTGGATGCAGTTCACAAGTTGCGCGACGTTCGCCATCGCGACCTTGTCGGCATGGCGGTTGAACGCATCGAGCGTCAGTCCGGCGACGAGCGCGTCGCGGATCGTGGATTGCGACTCGAACAGGTGCGACGGATCGACGAGCGGCGCCGTGCGGTGCCACGCCCCCCATTCATCCACCACGAGTTTCACGCGGTGCTCCCGATCCGCCTGGCGCATGGCCTGCCAATGTGCCGTGACGAGTCCCTCCATGCGGTCGGCACTCGCGAGCAGCTCGTACCAGCCGCGGTCGTCGAACGCAACCGCGTCGGCCCCCGCGTCGCCGGCGCTGCAATAGTGGTGCAGCGCCCAACCCCACACCCGATCCACGGAGCCGCGCTCGGCCATCGCGGCGAAGAACCGCCGCGTCCATTCGAGGTCTCCACCGTTCGGACCCGAGGCGACGAACCGTAGATCCACGCCGTATTGCGGCACCGCCCACGTCGCGAAGCGGCGGTATTCCGACGCGTAACCCTCCGGCGTGAAGTTGCCGCCGCAACCCCACGACTCGTTCCCCACCCCCCAGTAGGCGACGCCGAAGGGGTTGCGGTCTCCTCCAGCGGCGCGGACGTCCGCCCAGCTCGTGCTCCCCGCGGGCGAGTTGCAGTATTCGAGCCACTCCCAAAACGCGTGGGCGGGGAGCGAGCGGACATTGACCGCGAGATACGGCTGCGCGCCGACGAGGCGGCAGAAGCGCAGGAACTCACTCGTGCCGAACTCGTTGGGGTCGTAAGTCGCGGGGACGATGCCCAGATCCTTGTAGCGCGGGTCGTCAATCCAGAAATTGGTGCGCCGCGGGCGACGGGCCCGCGGGCCGACGCCGTCCCGCCAGTCGTAGGAATCGGCGAAGCAGCCACCCGGCCAGCGGATCACGCTCGGCTTGATCGCGCGCAACGCGTCGGCGAGCGCGCGCCGCACGCCGGCCACGTTCGGAACCTTCGAGCCCTCGCCCACCCACACGCCGTCGTAGATCACGCCGCCCAGGTGTTCGGTGAAGTGCCCGTAGATCTCGGGCGCAATGGTGCCGATCGGCTCGTCCAGCAGGACTTCGACGTGGGCGTCAGCGAGGTGTGCGCGGCGCCGCGGCGGTGTGCCCAACACGGCGAGCGCGGCCACTCCGGCCGTCCGGACGAAGTCGCGTCGCCGAACCACTCGGAGTTCTTTCATGGCGAGAGAGGAGACGCTATCTCGCGGCCGCTGTCAAGCACGCGGTACTGGACGGCGTGCAGCGCACCGGATAAGCTCTCCCCATCGATCCCCTCTCGCGCCGTGAATGGTTGAAGGTTGTCGGAGCGGCGGGCGCTGGTGCGATGATTTCTGTTCCCACCCACCCCACCGTCCCCGTGCTGCCGCTCACGTCCACGAGCGAAGTGTTCGTACCGCCGCGCGGGCGCGCATTCCAGAAGTTCAGCTTCGATTTCCCCGAACCGTCCGTCGAGTTCAACGGCATGCGGTTCAGCGTGCTCGTATTCACCCGTGAGAACGCGTACGGGCTGGACGCGAGCCAGATGAGTGCGCAGGCGTCGGATACTGGTCTCGACCTGACCGCCCGCGGCCTCGTGTGGGCCGGCGGCCAGGAGCGCGCGAGCGGGCGCGTCACCGCGCGGTTCCGGACAGAGGGGGACGCGATCCTGTGCGACGTCGGTGCTGAAATGGACCGGCCGATCAAGGCCGTGACGACCGTCGTGCGCGGCATCCCGCGCGGCAAGCTCTCGAGCGGCGGCGGCGAGCCGTTCGATCCGAAAGACAACGAGATCCTCTGGGGCTACCCCTTTGGCGGCGGCGATCTGTTCGGCGGCAACAGCGCCGGCGGCATGGGGACGCCGCTCGCCGTGGTGCAGAGCGGTGAGCAAAACTTCGTCGCGCTCTCCTCGCTCGACGACCGCGTACGGACCAAACGCTTCTACTTCCAGCCGGGTGCGCAGGGCTACCGCGTCGAGCTAGTGCACGAGGTCGAGGGCTGGCTCGACCTGCCGCGGGTCCAAGTCCCCAGTTGGCGCATCGGCCGGGCCGCGACGCTCGACGCCGCGGTCGCCCCGCACTACGCCCACCTGGAGCGCGCCTATCACTTCCCCTGCTGGGAGACACGTGCGGATGTCCCCGCGTGGCTGCGCCGCACCGCGCTCGTCGTCACGCTGCACGGGATGCATTACACGGGCTACGTCTTCAACGATTATGCCAAGATGCTCGAGATCCTGAAATGGATCGCGACGCAAATTCCCGCCGACCGGGTGCTCGCGTTCATCTCGGCGTGGGACGGGCGCTACTACTGGGACTATCCCGAGTACCGCGCGGCGGAGCGGCTCGGAGGCGAAGCCGGATTCCGCCGCCTGGTGAAAGAAGCGCAGCGACTCGGCTTCCGCATCATGCCGATGTTCGGCGCCAATGCCGCGAACCGCCACCAGCCGTCGTTCGCCGCCGTGGCCGATGCCGCCACGGCCAAGGTGGACGGCGACACGATGGATCTGAACTGGGTGGACTGGGACAACGACCGCCACCAGGAGGGGTGGCTCGCGTACATGAACCTGGGCGTCGAATCGTGGCGCCGTTGGCTCACCAGCCGCATCGCGGACGCCATCGAGCGCTACGGCGTGGACGCCTACTTCCTGGACATTATCGGTGGCTGGACGAACAACACGCGCGGCGACATGCACGACGGCGCCCGCCGCCTCGTGGCGGAGCTGCGCCAGAAGTACCCACAGGTGTTGTGCTGCGGCGAGTTCCTCTACGACGCGCTACTCGAGTTCATCCCGCTCTACCACGTGTACTCGCCGCACGGCGTGCCGTACGCCCGCTTCTTCTCGCACCTGTCGGCTCCGGCGCCAGTCCGCGGTTCGAGCGGCGTGCACGAGTCGGGGTTCGGGCGCTGGAATGCGGAGACCCTGGGCTTGTCACAGCGTGAAGGGCTGATCCCGACCCTGATGGTCGTGGACGACACCTTCACGAAGTACCGCGACCAGATGGCCGCGGTGATTGCGAAAGTGAAGGCCTGGGCGCCGGCCTGATCAGCGCGGCGCGTCGCCCCGAATCATCCGCAGTCCGAAGACCGTGGCAATCTTGCTGCCGGCCTTCGTTTCGAACCGCACGGTGACCTTGCTCTTGCCCCGCACGAGCGCCGGAGGGACGGGGTACTCGACGTCGTAGAAGCGCGGCGGGTCGGCGAACGCGACCTGCTGCGTCCCCACCTGTGTACCGTCCACGAGAAGCGTGAAGTCCGCGGGTGTCCCGCGCCGGTCCCCGGAGTAGTAGGTCGCGATCAGCGTCATCGGGTGCGCGGGCTCGACCGGCAGATCGTACGAGAACCAAGTCGTACCGTAGCGGCCGGGGCGGCCGAGGATGCGCTGCGGGAAGGCCTTGTCCCCCGCCTGATAATTGAACTGCCGCTCGAACACGGTTTCGCCGGGCTGCAGCCACGCGACCGTCGCGGCCTCGAGGCGCCGCAGCCGCTCCGCCTCGGCGGCGTATGCTGTCTTTTGAACTTCCCATTCCGCCGAGGTGAACAGATCCCAGTAGGTCGAGTACGTGCGCCGGTGCAAGCGGTAGAACGACATCAGGTTCACGGTTCGCGCGCGGCCCGTGCCGTCGGGCTCCCGGCCGGCGTCCGTCGTGAAGTTCCCCGGCTCGCCAGCCGGCTTGACCCAATCCGCCACCGACGCGCTCTCGGTGACGAACACGGGAACCGTGGGCGGCGGCTCGAGGGCCTCGCCTTCCACTTGACCGCGCCGGCGTTCCGGCCCGATGTCGCCCGCGAGGACGAGCGGCCCCCACACGATGGACGCGCGCTTGGGATTGTCGGGCAGCGGCTCGAGGCGCAGCGACTTGGGCAGCATGACCTCGACCACGTCACCGCTCTTCCACGTGCGCGCGATCTCGATGTAGGAGCCCACGGGGAACGGCCAGTCGTACGACCCGCGGCGCGGCTGGCCGCTGTCGCTCGCAGCGGGAGCCGGCTGCTCTACCACCGCGCCGTTCACGCTCACCCGGTAGCCGTCCGTCACCCAATAGGGGCGGCGCATCGCCAATGTGAACGCCTTGGGTGAGCGCAAGGTGAAGGACAGCTTCGCGCGCTCTCCCTCCGGAAAATCGGTCTCCATCGCGAGCCGTACACCCGCAGCGCTCCACTCGGCCGTCGAGGGAGCGAACAGATTCACCCACAGCCGGTCGCCCGCTTCGTAGTACAGGCCCAGGCCGTGGTATCCAGGGCTCTCCATGCCGGTCCCGACGTCGCACGTGAAGCTGTGATCCATATCCTGATACTCGTGCGTCACGCCGCGTCCCACCGGGACCATATAGCACACGCGCCCATCCTCGGGGTCTATGGACGCGAGGATGTGGTTGAACAGGGCGCGCTCGTGGTAATCGGCGTAGTGGGCGTCCGGCTGGAACGAGAACAGCGTCCGCGTGAGCTTCAGCATGTTGTAGGTGTTGCACGTTTCGCACGTGCGCCCGTCCACGCGGTCGCTCAGGCGGTCCGGCGGCCCGAAGTACTCGTCGGTGCCATGGCCGCCGCTGGAAAAACTGTGGTGTTGGGTCACGCGATCCCAAAAGAACGCGGCGGCGAGGAGATCGGCGGGCTGGCCGGTGTAGCGGTAGCGCTCCGCGGACCCGATGAGCTTGGGCACCTGGGTGTTACCGTGCTTGCCGGCCAGATCGTCCTGGTGGCGCTCGAGCGGCGTGATGAAGGCGCGGTGCTCGAACGCGTATGACAGCTTGAGCCAGCGCTCGTTTCCCGTGTCGGCGTAGAGGTCCACGAGCACCTCGTTCATCCCGCCGAACTCGGTGTTCATCATGTGCTGGAGCTGCTCGTCGTTGAGCCGCGAGAGAATCCCCTCCGCCCACGCCGCGAACCTCGTTTCCGCGTCGAGTGCCATGCGGTTGCCGGCGTGGCGGTAGGCGTCCCGCAGGCCCGCGTACGTCTTGTGCAGCGTATACCAGGGTGACCACAATCCGTTGAGGTCGAACGCCGCCGAGCGTATCTCGCCCTTCGCGAGGCGCGCGAACGCCTCGCGCCCGCCCTCGAGCGCGCTCAGGTAGCCGTCGCCGTGCTTGTCCTGGACCTCCTTCAGCTCGCGCACGATGTAATCGGCTCTGGCCTTGAAGCGCGCGTCGCCCGTGGCCGCGAACATGAGACTCACTGCCGAGAGGTGATGGCCCGCGATGTGGCCGGTGAGATTGCGGCCGCCGCCGTCCCAGCCGTCGTACGGTTCGGCTTTGCGTGGGAGTCCCGCGCGTTCACGGTAGTAGGCGAGCATCCGGTCGGGATCGAGCCGCAGCAGGTAGCTCGCCATCAGCTCCTGCGCGTGTTTCAGCGGCCCGCCCGTGAGCCGTACCGCCGACAGGGGGAGCGGCCGGGCGCGGACCGTGCCCGCCTCACCAGCCGGGCGCGGAGCGGCGGAGAGCGCCTCGGCGAGCCCCCGCCCCGGGAGGAGCGCCGACGCGCCAGCGCCGAGGCCGAGCTTCAGGGCGTTACGGCGAGACAGGGTCATAGGGCACCTCCTGATGGCCTTTCTTGACACTTGTTCGGTGAGGTGTAGTCTGGGGTCGCGATGTCTGGCCTCGATTGGGTCTTCATCGGACTGTATTTCGCGCTCCTGCTCGGGATCACGTGGTGGGTGATCCGGCGCAGTAAGGATACGGCCGCCGACTACTTCCTCGCGAGTCGCAACCTCGGCTGGTTCATCGTCGGGGCGTCGATCTTCGCATCCAACATCGGCTCCGAGCATCTGGTGGGCCTCGCCGGCGCGGGCGCGACCAGCGGCGTGGCGCTGGCGCATTACGAGCTGCACGCCTGGTGCCTGCTCGTGCTCGGCTGGGTGTTCGTGCCCTTCTACATGCGCTCGATGGTGTACACGATGCCCGAGTTCCTCGAGCGGCGGTTCTCACCGGGGGCGCGCTGGGTCCTGTCGATCATTTCGCTCGTGGCGTACGTCCTCACCAAGTTCGCCGTCGGCATCTTCGCGGGCGGCGTCGTTTTCGCCACGCTGCTGCCTGAGGCTCATCTGCGCCTCTTCGACGCGACGCTCAGCGCGTTCTGGGTCGGCTCGGTAGCTGTGGTCGGCCTGACGGGGATCTACACCATCGCGGGCGGCATGCGAGGCGTGGCATACACCGACGCGGCGCAAACCATCATTCTCATCATGGGATCCGTGCTGATCACCGTGTTCGGCCTGGCGCGGCTCGGCGGCTGGCACGAGCTCCGCGCCGCATTGCCTTCGGACATGTTCAATCTCTGGAAGCCGCTCATTCCAGCAGGTATGGAAGGCACCTGGGCGCCGGTGCGGGAAACCTCGCGCATCGCCTGGTACTTCAACGACCATTTCCCCTGGCTTGGGATGCTGTTCTGCGCGCCCATCGTCGGCCTGTGGTACTGGACGACCGACCAGTACATCGTGCAGCGCGCGCTCGGCGCCCCGAATGAACAGCAAGCGCGACGCGGGTCCATCTTCGCCGCGTACCTCAAACTCCTCCCGGTCTTCATCTTCATCATCCCTGGGATGATCGCGCTCGCGCTCGCGCGTAGCGGCAAAGCACCAGGGCTCGCCGGAATCGTGGACGCTTCGGGCAACGCCATTCCCGACGCGGCGCAGGCGGCGTTTCCATTGATGGTGAAGGCGATCCTCCCCGCCGGTATACGCGGCCTCGTCGTCGCGGGTCTCCTCGCCGCCCTCATGAGCTCGCTCGCCGGCGCTTTCAATGCGTGCTCAACCCTGTTCACGATGGACATCTACCAGAAGCTCCGGCCCGGCGTGACGCAGCATCAATTGGTGTGGACCGGGCGGGCGGCGACGGCGGTCATGGTGCTCATCGGGTTGCTCTGGATTCCGGTGATCCAGGGCGGGCGCGGACTCTACTACTACCTGCAAGGCGTGCAGGCGTACCTCGCGCCGCCGATCTTCACGGTCTTCTTCTTTGGTGTCTTCATGAAGCGCCTCAACGCCCGCGGCGCGCTCGCAGCGCTGCTGGTGGGCTTTCTCCTCGGCGTCTTTCGGCTGGCGGTCGACACCCCGGTGAGCCTGCAGCTCGGTGGCCTCGCGCACGGGTACGCCCCGGGCTCCTTCTTGTGGATCATCAACAACATCTACTTCCAGTATTACAGCCTATTCATTTTCATCGTCTCAGCCGCGACGATGGTGATCGTGAGCTATGTGACGCCTCCGCCCGCCCCCGAGCAGCTCATCGGGTTGACGGTCGCGACCGTAACGCCCGAGCAGCGACAGCAGTCGCGTGCGAGCTGGAACCGCAATGACGTCCTCGCCTCCGCGGTCGTGCTCCTGTTGATTGTCGCGGCCTACCTCTATTTCCAAGGCTAGATCCATGCTCGCGCTCATTCTGGTGTTGGTGGCGCAGCGTCAGACGCAGAACTTCGACCACGCGTGGCGCTTCCATCTGGGCGATGTGGCGGGCGCGCAAGAGACGGCGTTCGATGACGCCGCTTGGCGTGCGCTCGATCTCCCCCACGACTGGAGCATCGAAGGCGAGTTCAGCGAGCAGAATCCCGCCGGCGTTGGGGGCGGGGCATTGCCGGGCGGCGTTGGATGGTATCGCAAGACGTTCTCCGTTCCCGCCGCCGACAGCGGTCGGCTCGTGTTCGTCGAGTTCGACGGCGTGTATCGCAACAGCGAGGTCTGGATCAACGGCCAGTACCTCGGCAAACGGCCGTACGGCTACAGCTCGTTCCGGTACGAGCTCACGCCACACCTTCGATATGGCACGGAACGCAACGTCATCGCCGTGCGGGTCGACAACTCGCAGCAGCCGAATTCGCGCTGGTACTCGGGGTCCGGGATTTACCGCCACGTGCGGCTCGTCACGACCGATCCGGTGCACGTGGATCAGTGGGGCACCTACATCACTACTCCGGCGGTGAGCGCCGAGTCGAGCCGAGTCACGATTCTGACGAGCGTCCGGAACGAAGCGCACGGCGGGCAGCCGGTCGTGCTGCGCACGATCGTGTACGATTCCGCCGGAAAGGAGGTCGCGGCTGTTTCCGCCCCGATCCAGATCCCCCCTGATTCCGTCACGGGCATCGCGCAAACGTTGACCATCTCTCGTCCGATCCTCTGGTCGCTCGAGCGGCCCTATCTGTATCGCGCGGTCTCGAGGGTCATGTGCGGGAGCAGAGCGTGCGACCGTTACACGACGCCGTTCGGCGTGCGATCGTTTGTCTTCAGGGTCGATTCAGGATTCTTGCTGAACGGCCGGCCGGTGAAGATCCGCGGTGTATGCCTGCATCACGACCTGGGCGCGCTGGGTGCCGCTGTGAACACGCGCGCCATCGGGCGGCAGCTCGAGATCATGCGGGCGATGGGCGCGAACGCGCTGCGTACGTCGCACAATCCGCCGGCGCCTGAACTACTCGATCTCACCGACCGCATGGGCTTCATCGTGCTGGATGAGGCATTCGACATGTGGAAGAAGGAGAAGACGAAGTTCGATTATCACCTCGACTGGGACGCGTGGCACGTGCGTGACCTCTCCGACATGGTGCGGCGCGATCGCAATCACCCCAGCGTCCTCATGTGGAGCATCGGGAACGAGGTGATGGAGCAGTGGACCAACGACGACAGCACGGCTGCTCCGATCGCGCGCGAGCTCGCGGGGATCGTACACGCGCTCGATCCGACCCGGCCGGTGACGCAGGCCGCGAACAATGGCAGCCCGGCCAATCCCGTATTCCACGCCGGCGCGCTCGACCTGCTCGGCCACAATTATCATCACGAGGTCTGGGCGGATTTTCCGGCGCAGTATCCGGGCGCGAAGTTCGTCATCACTGAGGCGATGTCGGCCCTGAACTCACGCGGCGTATACACCCAGCCTTCCGATAGCGTCGCCGTCTACTACACGCCGTACGAGAAAGCCAAGGGCGCGCAACCGCCCGCCACCGGCCGGCTCTCTTCGTACGACAACAGCCGCGCCTTCTGGGGCTCGCTGCACGAAGAATCGCTGCGGCTGTTCGAGCGCTATCCATTTCTCTCCGGCATGTTCATCTGGCAGGGCATCGATTATCTGGGTGAACCGACGCCGTACGAGTGGCCCGCGCGCAGCTCCTATTTCGGCGTCGTGGATCTGGCGGGATTTCCGAAAGATCCGTTCTACTTGTATCAGAGTGTCTGGACCGACGCTCCGATGCTGCACCTCTTCCCGCACTGGAACTGGAAGCCCGGCGATACGGTCGATGTGTGGGCGTATACCAACGCCGACGAGGTGGAGCTGTTTCTGAACGGCGCCTCGCTCGGCGTGAGGCGCAAGCCGGAACCCGTGAGCCACGTGATGTGGCGTGTTGCCTACGTGCCCGGGACGCTGCGGGCCATCGCGCGTGAGGCCGGGCACGTCAGCGTGACTGCCGAGGTGAAGACCGCCGGTGCGCCTGCACGCATCGCGCTCGCGCCCGACCGTTCGTTGATCCGGGCGGACGGGGACGATCTGTCGTTCATCACGGTGACCGTGCAGGACAGCGCGGGTGTGCCGGTGCCGAACGCCGAACCGTTGATTCGGCTCCGGATCCGAGGTGACGCGCGTATCGTGGGCGTCGACAACGGTGATCAGATCAGCCACACCTCGTTCCGGGCGAAGGCAGTGCGGCTCTTCAACGGCAAGGCGCTCGTCATCGTCCGCGCGGGCACCCGGCCGGGGATGGCCACACTGACAGCGCAAGCGGATGACCTCCCACCCACCACGGCAACGATTCGGCTAGACTCGCGGCCCTGAAGACCGAGTCCAAGGGGCGCGGGGGACGAGAGTGCTAGCAGTGGCCCAGGGCCGGAATCGAACCGGCGACACGCGGATTTTCAGTCGTGCCGCGCACCGGCGCCGCTCCGGCAGTACCAGCCAGCACCAGACAGTAGGCGTTATGACGCAAGCACTTCGGCCGCCTGAAAGGGCGGCCGTTGTGCTGGTAGTTGCTCGTGCTGTTTCGTGCTCCGGGGGACAGTCGGGGGACAGCGGCGCCGCGTCACCGGGCGCGCAGCTCGGGGTCTATCGCCGCAGTCAAGCGCTCGTTGCAGGCGTGCAGGTCAGCGAGAGCCGCGGCGCTCGCCGCCTCCCGGTTCTGATTCAGCAACGCCGCGAGGTTTGCGGGCGGGGGCTGCGCCGTCGCCCGGTAGTAGAGCACGTAGGCGTCCCGGATCGCCGCGGCCACCGCCCGGGACGCGTGCGGCGCCGCCGCGATCGCTCGCTGGAGCCGCGCCTCTACATCGGGGTCCGGGTCGAACGTTGGGACGCCCCCCATCCCTTGCAGGTGCTGCGCGCCGAAAACCTTTACGCGCAGCGTCCGGCGCACCGTGTACGCCTCGGCGCTGATCGTCGCGTCGGTGCTCTTGCGACGAGCCCGCGCGTCGGCCCATTGCGTGCCGAGCGCGACCACCGCCAGGACGGTCGCGGCCAGCACGCTCACGGCCTCCAGCCACTCGGGCGAAATCGAGACGCCGCACATGGGCAGAAGGTGGAGCCGCCGACCGCACGCCGCTAGGCGCTCGGACGCTTTTCGGTTTCGACCTGCCCGCCGCGCGTCCGGGTGGATCCGGCAGGCGGATTCTTAGTTGTCAGCGTGTGGCCGGCATCATCATCGCCTGCGCGAGCGAGCACGATACCTAGCCCGCCGCGCCGGCGGTTGCGACCCAAATGACCCCTGTCCCCCGCGCGATTGACGCGGTGGTTGTCACAGCCGGTTGCCTTTGATGCCGATTTACTGGGGAGGCGCGAGCCCCGATCGCGTATTACGTTTTGGCCCATATGGAACGGGTTAGGCACCTCAGGAACGCCCCGATTCTCGAAGCCCTGGTTGATTTCCGCGTAACGCTACCGAAGGACGTTAATATCGAGGCGTTCAGGACCCTGGCCCTGGGTGATCGCTACCCGACCGTCGAAGCGTTGCACCGCTTCCAGACCTCGATCACATGGCAGCCTGGGGCGAACAAGCCGGTGGACGCCAAGACCGCGGAGCTTCGACCTGGCGGCTACGCGTTCCGCTCCTCCGACAGGTTGAACGTCGCGCAGTTCCGCATTGACGGGTTCACGTACAACCGCCTCCGCCCCTACACGAGCTGGGACGAGCTCCAGCCGGAGGTTCTCAGGCTGTGGGGGCTTTATCAGCACACGGCCCGGCCAGAAACCTGCTCCCGAATCGCCGTCAGATACATCAACAAGATCGACGTACCCCAGGGCGCCGAGCTCTCCGATTATCTGACCGCCCCGCCCGCGGTTCCCAAAGGCCTTCCTGACATTTTGACAGGCTTCCTCACCCGCGTCCTAATCCACGACAATAAATCCGGCGTATCCGCTAGCGTAACCCAAGCGTCACAGGTCCAGTTGGACCCGCCGAGCCCAGCTGTCATATTAGATATAGAGGCGTACCGGCAGAGCGACGCGGGGGCGTTGCACCAACAGGTTGAGCCGGCGCTCGCCGACTTGCACGACATGAAAAACCGCATCTTCTTTGGCAGCGTCACTAAGGACCAACTCAAGAGGTATGAATAATGGCCGGGTTGTCCCTGTCCTCTGCACCCACCCCCTGCTACTCCCCTACCACGCGGGCGATGAGCCCCGAGGTGGTGCACATGTACTGGGCATGGTGCAACCTCACCCCGCCGCCCTCGTACCACGAAGCGCAGTCCACGGCCGCGCTCGAGTGGGCCTATGCTGAGGCCTCGACAGACAACTGGGACGGATACGGCGCCCAAGCGGTGACGTACAGTGTCAAACTCCGGGCCGAGGAGTTCCTCGACGCGCTGCCGGCGGGCGTACCGCGTCCGGCGATCGCAGCTGACCCCGATGGTGAGGTCGCCTTCGAGTGGTACGTCGCGCCCCGGCAGGTGTTCTCCGTGAGCGTCGGTGACGGCTATGAGGTCGCGTACGCCGGCCTCTTTGGCGTAAACAAAACCCACGGCACCGAGTACTTCATGGACGAGTTGCCTGCCGAAGTAATGAATAACCTGCGTCGTCTCTACGGTGGGAATGGCGTGGCGGGCTGACCGTCTCGAACCCGTAACGCCCGACGAGCATCTCGCGCGGTGCCTGACCCACAGCAACCACTATCATCGGGGGGCTGAGCCGGGCGTGACGGAACGGGCCTTCCTACCGGGTCCCGACGGTACGACCTCTGTCTTCCGCGTCGATGGCCTAACTGATACCCAAGTCTGGCAATTGGCGGACGAGCACGTGACCGGAGCACCGGGCGGGCGCCGCGTCGTAGGCACGGGGACGCTCTTGGCCGAGGCGGTCGCCGACGTAGGGCTGCAAGTGGAAGCCGATAACGATCCGCCGAGGCACGCCGCGATAGTGGGCTGGCCGGACGATAAAAGCGACAGGAAGTCTCGCGCGCAAGGCCTCGCCGCGGCCGCGCACCTTAGCCTCCGCCCCGCGTTGTAGATCAGAGTGGTCCCATACCGCCCTCAACTAGGCGGGCGGACGTTGCGCCGGTGGCACCCCAGGCGCACCCGTGAGGGCATCGCGCCATCCCTTCAGGGTATGCTCGGCGTCCTCAATCGCATGGTGATGATCGCGCAGGTCCGTGTCGGGCAGCTCGCGCGCCTGCCAGCCCCCTCCCCCGTTGGGCTCTAGCACAACCACTTGGAGCGGAGGCGCAACGCCGCCCGGGCTGGTGTGAATGGCGTGTTCCACGGCCCATGCGGCGCTGAAGATCCCGTCCCTCACCGTTGGACAGCCCTGAGGCCAGAAGACCTTTCGGATAAATGCCAGGAACGGATCGGCGATGCCCTGGCCGCTGCCGACCGCCATGAACGGAAGGTCATTCGTGGCAAGGGTGGGTGCGCATTGCTGGTCGAACTCCACCAGTTCCGCTCTGCCGTTCAGCGGGAGTGCGACCAATGCAGAGGACAGAGCTGATGACATGGCCGCCTGGGGGCCGATGACACTAGCGACGGTGTGGGCAGCCGCCCATTCGGGCCCGAGCACCTCCCAGAGGTCCGTGCGCATCACTCCCATCGCGACCTCTGCTCGGGCGCTGTAACGGTTCGCCTGGAAGCCTTGGTCTAGCACGGCCTGAAACCGCTGGGACAGTCCCACCGGTCCCGACACACCTACCACTATTGAACCGGGGAGGATCGAGAGCTTCTTGACGGTGCGTTGTTGGGCCGTCTGCTGCCCCAGACTTCCGAGAGTGGCTGCTCCATCAGCGGCGAGGACGATGCCATCGGTGCACCGAATCCCTACGATAAGCGTCACTCAGTTATCTCTGAACACGCTGTTCTCCCGCATCTCCGGATACTCCGCGTAGACGGCTCGCACCAGCTCGTTGAACGAGAGTTGCTGCGCCCACGGGACCACCTCGGCCAAGTAGGCAAGGGCTTTCTCCGGCGCCGAACGCGCCAAGCGCTTCGCCTCGGCTACTCCATCATCGGTTAGGTGATAGTAGCGAAGGCTCCGACCCCCACGAGTGTTCACTGCCACGAGGCCGTCGGCGACAAGCAGGTCAGCGTCGTTGTAGACAGCTACATCGAATGGTCCGTAGTCGTATGCGCGGAAGTGGTAGAAAGCCTTTCCCACGTCCTTAGGCCGGCGTTTTCCGAGGAGGAAGAGGCTCTTCTGTAACTGGACCGGCGTGAGGGCGTGGTGCTTGGCGTGTAAGAGGGCAAGCAACACCCACGCGCCGGGGCGCGGGGGATTCCGATCGGCCATAGTCTTCTCCTCGGCGAGTCCCCGGAATATAGCGCGACGACCCAACGCTCGGCGAGACGTCACACAAGCGGGACCCCCTGCCTGGGTTCGCGAGGGGGTCAGGCGGGGAGTGTCCACGGTGACGACGACATCACGATGCGGGCTGCGAGCATAGGATTCCTGATTCTCTAGCCCTCGGGAAGTGCCCATGCAAATGGGCGCTCTCTCGCCGTCGTCCCCCGGATGTCCCCCTTTGACGACAAGAATCATCCCGAGCTGTCCGTCATTGGTGCCCGCCCGCCGGCCTTGGGCAGCGAGAACTGTCGGGCCTGAAGCGCGGACTAGGAATCCGCAGCTCGCGATCAACCGCAGCAGACAGGCGGTCTTAGCAGAGGCTTTGCCCGATTGTTTGCCGGACGTGGAAGGTGACCCCCGGGGCCGGTCGTCTGGGAGCAGTCTGTCTCTACGGTGTCCGCCGCCCGCCAACCTGACTGACGTGAACCTCACCCCTGCCGTGAATGCTGGCAGGAGTGGGACGAAGCTGCCGACACGAGGGTTTTCAGTTCTTCCCGTTCTCCCTCCCGGAGCGCCGGCAAACATCAGACACTAGACGCTGCCACATCAGGTCTTCGGCCGCCGCCCTTGGCGGTCGTTGTGCTCGTGATCGGCACCATTGTCCGGCGCTCCTTGTGATGAACCGCTGGCGTCACGAACCGCGCGCCGACGATCGCGTTGTGCCGGTGGCCGTCGTCCCGCACCGCGCGGATGTCGTCGATCGTGCAGAGGGGTGAAGGAGGGCATGCCACCGGGTCGCCTCGGTGGAAGGGACTGAGTCAAGGACGATGTCGCGTCCACGCAGCGCGTGCCAGCAATGCGTGCGGCGTTTCGTTGCGGCACGCGTGTTGCGGCAGTGCCGCGCGCGCCCTCCGTGCTCCACCTTCAACCGGATGCCCGCGACCATGCGCGCGACGCACGCCGACCTGGCTGCAGAGGCCCCCACCCCTTCGTCCGCGCTTGATCCCGTAGCGCTCACGCCCGCCATGGCTGAGGTCCTGCGAAGATCCCAGGTGTTCGCTCCAGCCGCGACCCCGATCGTCTTGCATGGCGAGAGCGGTACGGGAAAGACGTACATCGCCGAGTACATCCATCAGGTGAGCGGCCGGGAGGGAGGGTTCCACCCGTTCAGCGTGGGCGTCGTGGCGCCACAGCTCGCGCTTGACGAGTTGTTCGGACACGTGCAAGGAGCGTACACCGACGCCCGCAAGGTCCGCCCGGGCCGCATAGCCACGGCGGGCAGCGGGACACTGCTGCTCGACGACGTGCAGAACCTCGATCTCGGCGTGCAGAAGCAGCTGCTGCAGGTGCTCGATCGCGGGACGTACAGTCCCGTGGGGTCCGACCGAGTACAGACGGTGATGTGCCGGGTCGTCCTCGCTATGGCCGAGGACCCGGCGCAGTTAGTGCTGCGAGGACTCCTGCTGCGGGACCTGCGGTACCGATTCGGCATGTGCGACATCCGCGTGCCGCCGCTGCGCGAGCGGCGGGGGGAAATTCCGGCGTTGGCGCAGCTGTTTCTCGACGACTGTCCGCGCGCCACGCAGCTCGATGGACCCAGGCGGCTCTCGGCTGCCGCGGTTGCCATGCTTCTCGAGGGGGAGTATCCGGGGAACGTGCGCGAGTTGAGTGGGGCGATCGTGCACGCGTTCTTGATGGCGCGGGCGGTGGGCGCAGCGGAGGTGGGAGTGGGGCATTTGCCCCCCGAGATCTGTCCGCCCCTGCGCTACGTGCGACGGGGCGATCCTGAGGTGAACCGGCGGACGATCGAGCGGGCGCTCGCGCGGACGGGGGGGAATGTGAAGGCGGCGGCGAGGCTTCTGGGAGTGAGCCGGGGAACGGTGGTCGAGGTACTCAGGGTGGGCCACCCGAGCACGCGGCAGCCAGGTTCGTTGGCCACGTATTGCCATTCGCATGGAAGATGAGTACGACGCTATGCAGCGATCGTGATTGCGCCTCCGTGTCGACCCGCTTTTCGTAAGTCCGATCCGCAGGGATCTACAGGTCACGGGGATTCTGACGGGCGCACGCTGCGCATGCCACCAGACAAAGGATCAGATTGCAACTCTTCACCGTAGCTTGTCGCGGTCCCTTTTCCCAATCGCCCGCCGGTACTCTCGTCCTCCCGCGATCACGACAATCTCAAAATCATCGACGGGCACGCTCTCGAGCCGGAAGTACGCGGTAACGCCCTGGCCCCGAAGCCGCCCGCCCTTCGAGTTGTTCTGTGAGACGGGGAATGTCCTGACGCGAATCGGCTCGATCGACCCTGTATCGCCCGGATTGTCTCCGTGTCGGGGTCGGAGGAGGATGAGGGTTGCAGGGGCGACAATCTGCAGTGAATCTCCCAGGGACTCGTACTGCAGAGGTCTTGCCTCGATCACTAGCAGGGGCGCCCGCATCTCGTTGGTGACGCTGTCGGGCGTGAACGCTTGGCCATTCCGCGTAGACGTAGCGACGGCGGAGGCGAGGCGACCGAAAGGTCCTTGTACGATCAATATGTATTCCACGTGCCCGAAGTACCGCCTGCCGGCGGTGGTGACGCCCCTGAAGGCAAACCAGTCCTTCGTCGACCGACCAACGTAGATTGCGGCCTGGATGTCCGCGTCGGTCAAACCAAACACCGCGATCTGTGAATCGGGAACTTGAGATCCCCCAGCCGCGGGAAGACCAACGGCCAGCGTAGCTAGAAGGGCCACGACGCTACGGCTCCTTGCGGTGTTGGGTGTCAAACGCGCGCCCTTAGCGGGTGCCACCGGGAGTGTTGATCCGGTCACCCAAGGAGTCTGCGTGCTGTGCTGGATTGGCCGGGAGCGCCTCCAGGCGCTCGTGTCGGAGCACCGCCTGAATACACTCCGCACTTCCGCCAACATAGGTCCATCGAAAGTCAATCTCGGTTGCGACGCACCAGGAACGGTCCTCCGGCCACCAGAGGTTGGGGCCGAAATCGTGAAGCGGCGGTCCGACCAGAAGCGGGCCATCTCCCACGCGCCTCACGGTGGCGTGCACGAGGACATACGAACGATGAGGCACCTGAACTCGGGGCACGCCCGGTAGGAACTCACGAATCCCAGCGAAACCTTCCCAGATGCAAACCCAGCTAAGGTCCGGCGTGGAGGTCTGCGGTGCGAGGACGTCCACCAAGGCCGACCGTGTCTCGATCGGCATCTGGCCGACCTCCGGATCCTCATCCCATGGTTGCTCATTCGTCGTGATCGCACGCGATTGGCTAATGGCTTCCCATTGCATTTCAGGATGAACGGTGGAGCCGCTCCATTTCGCTACCGCTCCCCATGGCACCGACACTGCCATGTCCCCAGACCGTGGGGTGCCTTGCGCCGGGTGAAAAACGCGAGCGTACGCCTCGAACCCTACCGGGATCACCGACCCAACGAGGGTTGCGCCCTTCGGTGACGCGAGGAGTCGTGATTGAAGCCAATCCCCCGGGCCAGCGTCGACGGCAGGAAGGACCCCATCCGCAAGCCCACCCTTCGCTTCGCTCTCGGTGCGGGAGGAAGCTGTCTCTCTGGGACCCAGAAAACGCCACGACCTATGATCGCGCTTCCTCATGCGGCCTCCGTACCTCAATGCGCGCATCCACGACTGAGACTCGACTCCGCAAGCACGTCCTGCAGTACGCCTCCACTGGCAAGTATTGATCGTCGTGAGGTGCTTGCCTAGACACGAGTTCGACAAGCGTAGATTAACTCGTGGTTTGTGGCAAGGGCGCTTTGCCAGGCGCCCTAACACGTGGTGGCGATCATGTCAGGTGATCATGCCCCGCAGCCGATGTACATTCCGAAGGAATCGTGGGGGTTATCAGTCGTGCCCGCATTTTGCCCCCCGGTTGGAAACGTTATGCTGTGAAGGCTGTAGCCCCGGTAGTAACCAGGTACACATGGCGCCCCTGCGGTCGCCTTAACTGAGCGCACCCCGTAACGTCCGTAGGCGTTCGTGCCGACTGTCACCCAATTGCAAAAAAGTATCATGCCGGTGCAGTGCTTAATCTGCAGAGACGTTTGCACGGACATGTATGCCGCAACGCCGCCGTTGCACCACGTCCTGCCCGAGACACTGATGTTTCCCTTCTCGTGTGACGACCAATGAGGCTCGTCGGTCGCTATCCAACATTCAATGTCCGCCTGGGAAAGCCACGCCAGCGCCCAGACCGCTCCCGCCCAGAGTGTCGCAGACGTCTGATCCCCCCAGGCGACAGAATGCATGTGCGTTTCGACACGGACGCAGTCTTCGGTTGTCTCTTCCTCGCCGTTCCCGATCTCTCGAGTTGTGGTGTGTAGCTCGTACCCACTTGGGCACGGATCGAATCCATCGAGACCCGACGGATCCCGCCCGTTCACTGGATCGGCCCCGGCATAGGCGTACGGGTTGAAGCCACCCTTAAGCCCAATCGGGTCCTCACTCAAGAACCGCCCCGTCTTTGACTCATACCACCGCGCCCGCATATAGTATACGTCTGCCTCGGGCCCCATCCACAGCGCCCCCTTGAACCGTGCCCGATCCGCGCCGTTGAACGGCTTCACGTCGTCACCGTACAGCAGCGCCCCCCATGCGTCGAACTGGTACGATCGCGTGACCGTCTGCGTCGCCGAGTCGGTCAGGGCAATCACGTTGCCGACCGCATCGGGGTGCGCAAAGTACGGCGTCGTCCCGATGATCAGCGCGTGGAGGTCGTCGAGCCCCGGGTAATAGGAGTATTCGGCGATCTTTCCGGTGGCCGTTGCGTTGAGCTCAGCGAGGACGCTTTCGCCCTCCCAGAGGAAGTGCCCTTGCACCGAGCCGTTGAGATCCTTGCGCACGAGCCGCCCCGCGGCGTCATAGCGAAAATCCACGCTGTCCCCGCCCACGACCTTCAAGGCCATGAGGCGTGACTCGGCCGTCCAATGGAACCGGAGCGTCTGCGTGCCGCACGTGCGGGAGAGCACGTTCCCGTCACCGAGCGAGTCGGTGACGTACGTGCAGCCTGCGAACTGGCGGATCCTATTCCCTGACCCGTAGTCGCCCGCCTGGTCGGTGCGATTCCCCACCGCGTCGTAACCGAAGGCGCGGCTGTCCAGCGTGCTGGCGACCCAGTTGCCGCCATACGTGCAGAGGTTCCCGTTCTCGTCCACGTCGGGCGGCGGATAGCCGGCGCACGGATTGCTCGCCCCTTGGTACACGATCGTCGTGTCGGTCGCGAGGCGGCCGATGGCATCGTAGGAGTACTGGCGGCCGTAGGTGCCACTCCCGAAGACGTGGCGCTGCACGCGCTGAGCAACATCGTAGCTCACGTAACGGCTCACCAGGTCCGCATACGTGGCGGCGGTCGCCAAGGTCGCTTCATCGTGCGTCGCGGTGTAGACCTGGGCCCAACCGTCAGCTCCCGGGAGCACGATCTCGATGGGCTGGAGGTCCCGGTTCGTACTGAGCGTCGTGTTCCCTCCGCCACCCAGGCGGATCTGAGACAGCATTCCGCGCTCGGCGTCGTAGAGGTAGCGCCGGGCCAGGAAGGTGACTCCGCCGCCGGCGATCGTGACGCTGTCGAGCAATCCTCGCCCGGTGTACCGAAACACTTGCGCGAACGTCTGGCCGGCGAGACGCGTCTTAGTGGAGTCGAGCTGGCCGGTCGCCCGGAAGAACTGGCTATCCGTCGCGACCGCGCTCACCGCTGCGACGATCCGCCCGTCGGTCGAGTAGGTCCACGTGGCCGAGTCGACCGGCGTGGCCCCGGCGTCGGCCGCCACCCACCGCCGTTTGGTGGGCCGGTGCCCAGCGTCGTAGGTGTAGGTCGTCGCCTGGTTGCGACGGTTCGTCCAGCGCCGCAGCTCCCCCTCACGCCCGAACGCATACTGGTCGCTCTTGTTGACGGGGTCGGTGCGAGTGATGAGCCAACCGAGCGCGTTGTACGTGAAGCCGTACACCTGATTCTTGGCGTCGGTTACGGTTTTCAGGAATAACGAGTCGTAGCCGTAGAGGGTCCGCAAGCCTGCCGCAGAGTCCTTGACGACCCGATTGAGCACGTCGTACGTGACCGTCTGGCCGGCGAGCCCGGGCGGCGTCACCGTCGTTTGGCGGCCATAGGTGTCGTGACCGTAGGTCGTGACCTGGCCACCGGGGAGCGAATCCCGGCTCCGATTGCCGTTTACCCCGGCGTACCACGTCCGCGCCGCGAGGTGACCTTCGGGGTCCGTGACGCTTTCGATCCGCCCACGCGACTCGTAGACGTAGCGAGTAACCCCCACCTCACCCGTCCCACCTGCTGCGCGCGTGGAATCCACCCGGCCGTTCGGACCAATGAAGTTTCGCACGTGCGGCTGTCCATAACCCCAGATGCTGTCGGCTTGGGCCCAACCCGCGTACCGCAGGTAGCGCGCTGAGTCCTGCCCCGCGGCCCTGACGTAAGTCGGGAGGCCGGTCGCGTTGTATGCCGCGGTATCCTGGGCGCCGGTGGGATACACGACCCGGATCGGGAGCCCATTCGCCTCAAAGGTCGTCGTCGTCACGAAGCCGAGTGTGTCCCGGGTCTCCTGCGGAGAGCCCCAGCGGTTCACCGTGAACCGCGTGACGTGCCCGCCCGGGTCGGTGAGGCGCGCGTACACCGTGTCCGCCGTCGGCGCGTTTGCCGCTGTGGTAGCGGTCAGGCCGATCGGCACTCCGGCCAGCTGCCATGCGTTGAGGCTATCGACGAGGGACCCCGTCGAGTCGGCACCGTTCGCACCAACATAAGTGACCGCGGGGCTCGAGATCGCTTTCACCTTCCACGCCGTGTCGTAGGCGAAACTAGTCGTGGCCCCGCCGCGGTTCGTGACGCTCGTCAAACGATAGTTGGAATCGTAACCGAACGTTGTACTCACGCCGTCGGGGTCCTGGATTGCCGTTAGTCGCATGCTCGCGTCTACGGTGAGTGTGGTCGTGCGACCCGCCGAGTCCTGCACCGTGCTGAGCCCGTTGGCCGCGTACGTCAGCACGATAGGACGGTTCAGGGGATCGCGGATCTTCCAGATACGATTGCTCGCGTCGTAGTTGATGGTCGAGATGTTGTTGAAGCGGTCGTGGATCTCGATCATCCGCCCACTCGAATTGAAGACGACCTTTGTCGAGTCGGGATAGCGCCGGGTCCATCCCGACCCACCCCCGGGGATCCCGCTGATCAGTTGGGAGAACTCTCCGGCGGGTGCGGTGAGACTGACATCGAAATACACGGCCGAGCCGTCACCTTCGGTGATGAGAACCGAGCCGTCGCTCTGCGAGTAGAGCCGCTGCACTCCGGCAACCAGCCACCCGCGCGCCACAGCCGCGTTCGTCTCGTTCACGGCGACGAACCTCGTGCTGACCACGGCCGTCCGCGGTGTGCCGCCGTACAGCCCCGTAACTTGGATCTCCATGGGGTAGGTGTTCGTCGCGTAGCTCGCCGCGTCGAACTGGCCGCCGATGCGGAGCACGGCCGTGCCGGGGCTCGGGTTCGCAAACCGCAGCATGGACTCGCCATTCCGGAACGTCACGAAGGCACCGTTGACCTTCACTTTCAGTTGGTACTCGCTGGGCGCACTCGTCCCCGGGTCAGGGCTGACGTTGACGTGGACGAACGGCTTGGGATTCACGCGGTCGCTGTTGTACGCAAGGACTACATTGCGCGGGACGTCCAACAAGAAGTACGGGACCGTCCCTTGAGCGTGAACGACAGCAAAACAGGCTTGGGCGCAGCGAGCGTAGCTCTGGGAGGCAGGGTTGTAGGGCGTGGCATCCACGATCGGTGCGCCCACGACGATCGAGTACGACCCACTGTCTACTGCTGTTGGCTCGCCGAATTGACCGGTGGCCTTGAGCCAGAGCTGGCCTGTTCCTGCCGCACCCACGTTGTAGGTCGCCGTGACGGTGGTCTGTACGCCGGCGTTTAGGGGAACGGTTGTCTGGCTCGTGTTGGCGCAGGTCACCCCTCCGGAACCCCAGCAGGTGATCGTGTACGTGTCGGTCGAGCTTCCGATGTTCGTGACCCAGAACGTTTCGGTGTGCGGGCCCGAGTTCACCGCTCGATTGGGGCCGACGAGACCTTTAGGCGTGACTTGGACGACGTAGGGCGCCGGTGGACCGAGGGGCCGGTTCTGCGCCATCACGTGATTGGGTCTGAAGATCACGGTCGCGGGCCCGGCAAGAGCTGCGAAGAGGAACGGCACGCGGCGAGCGAACACGACGCACTCCCGAAGAGGGTCGCCCTCGCCCTAGGCACTCCCCATGCCACGGTCATCCGCGCTTGCCTCGCGACCTCTAGACTCTCCCAACCGTTCGGTTCGCGGGGTCGAACTGTACACGGTGTACAGTTCCACGATTCCTGAGCACGAACTGGATCGCAAATCGTGTCCAGTTCGCGGCCCCGAACTGAACACACTGGACACTGTCACCGCAGAAAGCGTCTTCCTCGACGCTCGAATCCCCCTTCTGTACCTGGCACGCTCCCTGCCACCACGAGCGTATGTCCCTTGGCAGTGAGGCGCGCCCGTGTCCACCACCGCCCTTGTCTCACAACTCCCGTTAACCGAGTCCTTCGAGGCCGGTTACCTCGAGTTCAATGGCATCCTCCCGCTCGCACGGACCGACACATACCTCCGCGTCGCCACGTGCGGTGAGCCCGCGCTGGAGGTTCTCGACGACCTCGAGCGGGAGTTCGGACTACCGCTCGAGTTGGTGACCGTGAGCCGGGACGACTTGGTGGACGGCATCCGGCGGGCGTTCGCGGCCGCCGAGACCATCGTCGAATTGGTGAAGGACCTGGACGCTGAGGGCCGCGCCGCGGCAGTCGCGAACGACGACCCGCTCGCCGACGCCCGTGACCTCGCCAACCAGCCCCCGGTCATCCGTTACGTGAACCTCCTCATTAAGGAAGCCCACGAAGCGCGCGCCTCCGACATCCACCTCGAATCGACGCGCCGTGGCCTGCGCGCCCGCCTACGCGTAGACGGCGTGCTGGCCGATGCCCCCACGCCGCCTCCGCAGCTCCAGGCGGCCATCGTGAGCCGCGTCAAGCTGCTCGCCGACTTGGACATCGCGGAGCGCCGCGCCGCGCAGGACGGGCGCTTTCGCATCCGCCTCGAGTCGCGCGAGCTGGATCTGCGCGTCGCCACCGTCCCGACGCTTTACGGGGAGTCCGTCGTGCTGCGGCTCCTGGACCGCGGCGGGCAGCCCGTGAGTCTCGATGACCTCGGCATGGCCCCACAAACGCTCGATCGGTTCCAGCGCCTCGCCGCTCGGCCCACCGGCATCATCCTCGCCGCTGGGCCCACCGGCAGCGGCAAGACGACCACGCTATACGGGGCGCTGGCCCTGCGTGACGCGACAGCAGAGAAGCTGATCACCGTCGAAGACCCGGTCGAATACCACCTCGAGGGCGTGACGCAGGTGCCGGTGAACCGCAAGAGTGGCGTGACCTTCGCGGGCGCGCTGCGGAGCATCCTGCGCCAGGACCCGGATGTCCTGATGATCGGTGAGATGCGCGACCCCGAGACCGCCGCGATCGCGATCCAGGCCGCGATGACGGGCCACCTCGTGTTCTCGACGCTCCACACCAACGACGCGACGAGCGCCGTCACGCGCCTGCTGGACCTGCAGGTCGCCCCCTACCAGATCGCGGCGACGCTCGAAGGCGTGCTCGCCCAGCGCCTGGTGCGGCGCATCTGCCCCGACTGCCGCGAGGACTACCGGCCGGAGCCCCAGGTCGTCGCATTGGTCTCGGGCAGGCCCGCGGGCGCTCGCGTGCTTGTGCGCGGGCGCGGCTGCGACGCGTGCCGGCATACCGGCTACCGCGGGCGCATCGGGCTCTTCGAGCTGGTGGTCGTGACGGAGGACCTGAACCGCGCCATCGCTAAACCCGAGCCGCTCGCCAGGCTGCGCGAAATCGCGGAGCAGGAAGGGATGCAAACGCTCAAGCAGGACGGCTGGGTCAAGGTGCAAGCGGGGATTACGACGGTCGAGGAGGTGCTGCGTGTCACGGAGCGCTAGGGGGTTCACGCTCATCGAGCTCCTCGTCGTCATTGCCGTGATCGCGGTGCTGGCGGGGCTCGTGGGGCCGATGGTGTTCCGCAACGTCGGCGATGCGAAGGTGACGGCCGCAAAGGCGCAGCTCGAGCTGTTCGGCCTCGCGCTCGACCAGTATCGGCTCGACAACGACGACTACCCGAGCTCGGCGCAGGGACTGGAAGCACTACACGCCGCGCCGCAGGGCGAGCCGGCGGCGCGCAACTGGCGCGGGCCCTACCTCAAGAAGCCGGTCCCGCTCGACCCCTGGGGCCGCGCGTACACGTACTCGGTCACCGCGTCCGGTTATGCGCTCTTCTCACTGGGGCGCGATGGCAAAGAGGGCGGCGAGGGCGAGGACCGCGACATCGGACGGGACCAGTGACGGCCTTTCGGTATGAAGCCGCTCGCTCCGACGGTGGCTTGGTGCGGGGCCTGCTCGAGGCCACGTCCGAGCCCGCGGCCGCAGCGGTGCTCTCAGCGCGCGGGCTCTATCCGATACTCGTGGAATCATCCCCGGTACCCGATACCCGATACCCGTTTGGCTTCGGCCGCCCGTCGCGTCGTGCGCAGGCCACGGTCTTCCAGAGCCTCGCGGCTTTCGTCGAAGCTGGCGTCCCACTCGAACGCGCCATTCAGGCCACGGAGCGCGTCGCCTCCGGCCCGCTGCCGGACGCGCTCGGCCGCGTGGCGCAGCGCGTGCGCGAAGGCTCATCGCTGGGCATGGCGCTCGCGAGCGAAGGGTCGTTTTCGGCGGTGACGGTAGGTCTCGTGCGTGCAGGGGAGCGAGGCGTGGGGCTCGGCGCGGCCCTCAGTCAAGCCGCTGCGCAACTCGAGCGCGAGGCAGAGACCGAAACCCGTGTCCGCACTGCCCTCACATATCCCACGCTACTCGCCGTGGTGGGCTCGGGCGCCATCGCGCTCATCGTCCTCTTCGTCATTCCGCGCTTCGCGGTGCTGCTCTCCGACGCGGGGCAACAGCTTCCGACCGCGACGCGACTCCTGCTGACGCTATCGGCAGCCGTGCGCAGCTACGGGCTCGTGCTCGGCGCGGGCGGCGTGGGTCTGGCAGTTATCGCGGTCAGGACCATCAACGACCGCCGGCCCGCGTGGCACGCCTGGCTGCTGCGGGTGCCCGTCGTCGGGCCGCTGCGGCTCGCGCTCGCGAGCGCCCGAGCCGCGCGCACGCTGGGTGCCTTACTGGGCGCCGGCACGCCGGCGCTCGCCGCGCTCGAGATCGCCCGCGAGGCGGCGGGGGACGCGGCGGTGGCAACCCGGATCGCCGTGGCACGGAGCCGAGTGGCGGAGGGGCAAGGACTGACCGCGGCGCTCGAGGCGACGAGCGCGCTGACGTCGAGTGCGGTCCAGCTCGCGTCGATCGGTGAAGGATCCGGCCGCCTGCCGATGCTCCTGGCCAAGGCCGCGGACTTGGACGACGCCGAGGCGGAGCGCCGTCTCAAGATGCTCGTGTCGTTGCTCGAGCCCGGGATGATTCTGCTGTTCGCCGGTCTCGTCGCGTTCGTTGCCGCGGCTCTGCTGCAGGCGGTCTATGCACTCCGCCCGTAGCCGGGGGGTGACGCTCGTCGAGCTGCTCGTCGTGCTCGCGTTACTTGGCCTCGTGTTGGGCGTGAGTGGGTTGGCCCTCGCGAGTCTGCGAGAACCTCCGAAGGCGGACGAGCTTCGGGACCTGCAACGAGCCCGAGCAGAAGCGGTGCGGTCCGGCGCACCGCGGATGGCGCACGGCGTGCTGTTTCTCTCCGACGGTCGCGCGATCGGTCCGAACGTCGATCTCCTCACGGGAGCACCCAATGCGCCGTGAACGCGGCGTCACACTGCTCGAGGTCCTCGCGGCCGTGGCGATCCTCAGCATCGCGGGACTAGCGCTCGTCGAGCTGGTCACGGGCGGCACGCGCGCCGTGGCCGTGTCGCGAGAACGCGAGCGGGAGCTGGCGGACGAGGAGCGGCTGCTCACGGCGTGGAGCCTGCTTAGGCGTGAGGAGCTGGACCAGCGGATCGGCGACCGCGTCGTCGGGCCGTACGTGGTGCGCGTGCAACGGCCAGAGCGTGGCCTCTATCGGCTCGCCGTCGAGCGGAGCGCGGCGCCGGGCGTGGAAGAGTTGGTGACGGTGGTCTATCGAGCGGGGGCGCCGTGAGTCGCGCCCGGGGCTTCACCTTGATCGAAGTCATGATCGCGCTCGGCCTCTCCGCGCTCGTAGTCATTCTTGCACACCGGATCTTCGCCGGCGTCGTGGACGGCACACAGCGTCTCCAGGCGGCACGGACGGCACTCGACCGCGAAGCGAACGCGCGCCGGTCGCTCAGTGAGATGCTCGGCTCGCTCGACATCGGAACCGAGAGCGCGGGCGGCTTTGCGGGGCGACCCGATCGCGTCGAGTTCACGACTTGGCAGCGCGTGCCCTCAGGGTGGCTCGAGCGCCGTCGCGTCGTGTTGGAGGTGGAGGGTGGAGTGCTCGTCGCGCGCAGCGACGTTTCGATCGGGATCGAGGACAGCGTCAGGGCCGTCGAGTTCGACTACCTCCTCGAGCCCGGTGTGAACGCCGCCTGGGTCCGGGAGTGGATCTCACCGGTCTCGGGGCCGGTGGCCGTGCGAGTGCGCATCCAGCGGGCGGCAACAGTCGACACACTCTTGTTTATCGTGGGGTCGCGCGGATGATGGCGCGAGTGAACTCGCGGCTCGGCACACCGGCTGAAGCCGTCCCCGTTCACGGGCAGCGGCCGAGCCGCGGCTTGAGCCGCGCCTCCGAGAGGGGCTTTGCGCTTCTCACCGTTCTGTGGTTGATCACGGCCCTTTCGGCAATCGTCGGCCTCGCACTCGCCGCCACGAGCCTCGGCCAACGCACCACGCTCAACCGCATCGCGCTCACGCGCGGGCGTTGGGCAGCAGAAGCCTGCCTGGCTATTGCGCAAGCGCGTTGGACTCAGCATCGCCTGGCAGACACCGCGACGATCGATCTCGGACGAGGGATGCAGTGCAATTGGCGCGTCGAGGATCCGACAGCGCGACTCAATCTGAACACGGCGGAGCGGGAGATCCTGGATCGGGTCACACCTAACGCGGACTCGATCGTCGCTCGGCGCCGCCTGGGCCCGCTCGCGGATCTCAGCGAGGTGCCCGATCTCGATCCTACGCTCGTCACGATTGATGGACCCGCCACCGTGAATCTCTCCGCTGCGCCTAGGCAGGTGCTTCTAGCGCTCCCGGGGATGTCGCCGGAGGCGGTAGAACGCGTGCTCGCCCGGCGGGCGATCGGGCGGCCCGTCGGGAGTCTCGACGAGCTGGCGGGGTTGCTCTCGCCCAACGGGCGCGCCGCGCTGCTGGCCCGCTACGCCGATCTCGCTCGGCTCGCGACGTTCGCGGCCCCGCAGCTTAAGATCACCGCTGAAGGCGGCATCGGCCGCGACCCGCCGCGGGCGACGATCGTCGTCGTCGTCGTGCCGCTGCCCGAGCGACTCGCCGTGATCCGGAGGCAGATGTGGTAGCCGGTCGCGCGCCCCTGCTGGGTGTATCGGTCAGTGCCACGCACATCCGCGCCGTCCTCTGGTGGCGCGACGCGATTCATTGGGCTGGAGCGGCGCCCTATGAGGGCCCTGCCGCCCTCGCTGAAACGATCGCGCGGCTCGCGGGCGAGGCCGGAGCGCCGGTGCGACGCGCGCGGGTCGTGCTCGAGCGGGACGTCGTGCAGCTGCGATCGATCGTTCCCACACCGCCCCTCAAGGGCGTGGCGCTGCGCCGCTACGTGGCGCTCGAGGCGCCGCGGTTGTTCCGGCACAACGGAGCACCGCTCGTGACGGATGCGGTGCGCGTCGCGCTGACGAAAGACAGCGCCGCGCTGTGGGCGGGAGCCGCCGCCGAGCCACTCGTGCTGGCCGTGCTGGCCGGATGCGCGCAGGCCGGGCTCGCGCTCCAGGGCCTAGGTCCCGCGGCCGACGTGCTGCCTTGGGCTACATCGCAGCGGCAAGGTTCGCTCGTCTTCGCGAACGGCGGGACGTCCGAGGTGCTTGACGTTGGTCCCGGCGGCACCTGGCAGAGCCGCTTGGTGCGGGGGATCGGGAATGGGGAGCCGCCGGCTCTGGCGGCACCCTTGGCGGCCTTGGGGGAGGAGGCCCACCACTTCGCCGCCGCGTACGCCGCCGCGATCGCAATGCCGCGCCTCATGCTGCTGCCCGCTGAGGCGCGCGCGGCGGAGCAGCGGAGCGGGCGCCGACGGATGATGCGGATCGTCGGCGTGGGCGCCGCCCTTTGGCTTGCAGCGGCAGGCGTCCACGTCGGCCGGTTGGCGTGGATCCGTCAAACGGCGACGCGGTCGCTCGGCAGCGCTGCGCCCGCCGTCGATTCGGCGCTCGCCGCACGCCGCGACCTCGATCTGGCGCGGGCGACGCTCGCGACCATCGCGCGCGCCGACGAGCAGCGATCCCGCCAGCTCGCGCTCCTCGCCGCCGTCACGCAAGCGCTCGGGGACTCGACATACCTCGCTGCGTTTCAGGTCACGCCGGACGGCGTGGTGCGTCTGGCGGGTTACGCACCCGTGGCGGCCCGTGTCGTAGCGCAGCTCGAGCGGGTCCCGACCCCGCGGGACGTGCGTCTGGAGGGACCCGTGACCCGGGAGCAGGGAGCAGGCAGCAGGGAGCAGGACCGCTTCGCCGTCGTGGCGCGACTGGTGGTAGCGCCGTGACGCCCAGGGATCGGCGGACCCTGATCTTAGGCGGCGGCGCCATTCTCGGCGCGGTAGTCATGCTGCGCGTCTTGCCGTGGGCGGTCCACTCCGCTGTGGCTCTACGGGCCGAGGCAACTGAGCGCGTGGAGACAGTCGCTCGGGCGCGTGAGGTGCTCGCGGGTGCGCCCGCGACCCGCGACTCACTCGCGCAGGCGCTCGGCGCGGTCGTGGCGCTCGCGCCCAGGCTCGTCGATGGGCGCACCGCCGCCGACGCGCAGGCGTCGCTCTCCGGGCTCGTGTCGCTCGGCGCCAGCCGACACGCCCTGCGGATCGTGCGCCTCGATCCGCTCCCCGATTCCGTCGGGGACGGCGTGTTCAATCGCGTCGCAGTTCACGTCGAGCTGGAAGGCGACGTCGCGGGGCTTACGCGATTCCTCGCCACGGTCGAGACGGGCGATCCGTTGTTGACACTCCCTGCGCTGTCGGTGCAGGCGACGGACCCCGGCGGACGCCCGAATGCCCCAGAGCAGCTGAGGATCGAAGCCACGATCGCGGGACTGTACCTGCCGCGGGGGGCGAAATGACAAGGCGTGGGATGTGGGGCGTGCGGGTGTGGGTCGTCGCGGGTGGTTTCGCGGTCGCCGTCTCGGCGTTCGCGCCGGTCGTGACGGTCAGGCCCCCCGCCGCCCTCCGCCGTCCTCCGCCGTCGTCCACCGTCGTTCGCTCTTATCCGGCTGACTCCCTCGCGCGCGTCGCCGTGTCGCGCGACGTGTTCCGGTCGATGCGCCGAGCGGCGTCGGTCGCGTACGACCCGCAGCGGGCTGCGGCTCCGGTCGAGGCATCGCAGGCGCCGAAGCCGGTTCTTGCGTTGCTCGGGATCGTCGCGGGTGCCGAGGCCACGGCGGTGATCGAAGGCCTGCCCGGCACCGAGGGCCCTCGCGTCGTCAGGGTAGGTGATGTGGTCTCAGGTGTCAGGCTCGCGCAAATCGCGGTGGATCACGTTCGCCGGTCGGGATGGACACAGTCTGGGTGCTCAAAGTGAGGGAGCCATGGAAGCCATAAAGGCAGCGCTCGCGGCCACAGTGTTGGCCTTTGCTCCGCTCTCCGCCCAGGATACGGCGGCGGTCCGCTTCGTTAACGACAGCGTCACGGTGCGGTTCGTCGAGACCGACATCCGGGCGGTGATTCAGGCCCTGGGGCGTTACCTCCCGAAGCCAGTGCTCGTGGGCAACGTGCAGCCGGTGCGCGTGTCGCTCGAGACGCCGGGGCCGGTGGACCGCGCGACGCTCGTCGTCCTGCTCAAGGGGCTCGTCGAGTCGCAGAGCCTCGAGTTCAAGGAGGACTCGGCGTTCTTCCGGATCGCGCCGCGCCAGACGGATGTCGCGCGCCCGCCGCCGGCAGGCGGGGCGTCCAAGACCGACTCAGGGCCCGTGCAGTTGTTCGTCATTCGGCTGCGTCACGCCCGGGCCGCCGACGTCGCGGCGACGGTGAACCTGTTGTTCGGGGGTGGTGGGGAGTTCTCCGGGCGTGCGGGTCTGTCGAGCGGCACGTTGTCCGACGAACTGCGGCGCAACGTGGTGGCGCCGCAGGGTGGAACACCGCAACAGACTGGTGCCGGGTCTGCGGTCCGGCCGTCCGCCCTCACGGGCAATGTCACGATCGTTCCTGACGAGCTGACCAACTCCCTCCTGATGCGTGCGTCGCAGGCCGACTATGACGTAATGAAGGAGGCTGTCGATCAGCTCGACATTCGCCCGTTACAAGTGTTGATCGAGGTGCTCATCGTCGAGACGCGACACGACCGATCGCTGTCCATCGGAGCCGACTGGTTCGTTCCGCCGCAATCCGTGGACAAGGGGAACGGGACCGTTGGGGCGAGCCTGCTTGGCGGAGGCCTGGGCGACCTCGTCATCAGGCTCTTGAGTCTTGGCCGCGCGGACGTGGACGCGACGATCCGGGCAGCGGCGACGCGCGGCGACGTCAAGATCGTGTCGCAGCCCGTGCTCCTCGCCTCGAACAATCAGGAGGCACGGTTTCTGGTCGGCTCGCAGCGTCCGTTCGTGCAGGTGAGCCGGTCGCTCCCCACAGAGGCGGCGAGCCGAGACCAGGTGATTCAGTACCGTGACGTGGGCACGAAGCTCACCGTCCGCCCCACGATCAACCAGGACGGGTACGTCTCCTTGCTCATTCAGCAGGAGATCAACCAGGCCACGAGCGAGGTGGCGTTCGACGCCCCGGTGATTTCGACGCGTGAGGCCGTCACGCGCGTGCTCGTCAAGGATGGTCAGACGATCGTGCTCGGCGGACTTCGGGACCAACAGCGGGACGTGAACGCGGGAGGGGTTCCAGTGCTGTCGAGTATCCCACTGATCGGCGGCTTGTTCGGGAGCTCGAGCCGGCGGACAAACGAGACTGAGCTGTATCTCTTCCTGACGCCACGGATCCTGAGGACCGATGCGGATGCCGACAGCGTGACGGTGCCAAGGTTGCAGCGCGGTAACCAGCGCTGAGGACAGAGGACTGCGAGTCCGGGGCGCGCCACTAAGCCCCGTGTAGGGCTCGCCATACGAGGCGCTTTGCCCGAGCGTTTGCCATTCCGAACCGACGGAATCGTTGACGCGGTTGCCGCAAAACAAGCCTAACCCGTAGTCCGGTCGCTCTGTACTTTCCATAGGGGACAGCCTCTTCAGGGACAGCCTCTTCTTGGGCCGACCCTCAAGGCGCCTTCAACGGGCGATGTGACACACGGCATTGTTGGGAAACGTGCCCTTCGTCTCACCTGCTGCACAGCGGGCTGGTTCGCGAGGGAGGGGTCTTGCCAAACCGGTACGATCCGGCATTGGACCGGGAGCGAGCGCAGCGCCGACTTGCTAAAGAAGAGCGTGCGCGGGAAGCCGAGCGACGCCGTCAGGAGCGAGAGCGTCAGCACGACCACGTTGCCGAGCGCCAGAGCGAGGCGAACGCGCAGAATGTCGAGCTGGCAGCGCGACTCGAGGAGATCGAAGCTCTGATCACATCTGCTTTGGGGCAGGACCTCGCCGTCACCTTCGAGAGCCTGAAACGCCCGCTGCAGCAGTCAGCGTTCGAGCCGAGGGGTCTCGATCGACCCGCCACTGCACCGCAGCTGGAGACGTTCCTCCCTCCCAAGCCTGGGTTCTTTGGTCGTCTCTTCGGGAGCCGTGCCCGCTACGAACACGCCGTGGCTGCGGGCAAAGAGGCACACGTGCGTGCAGTGTCGACATTCGAGTCCGCGGAGCGGCAGAGGCTCTCCCAACTCGGGGCGCTGCGCACGAGTTACGAGGATCTGTGCAGGCGGCGTCGCGAGGAGGTCGAGGCTCAACACGCTGAGATTGATCAGCTCGCACAGGGCTTTACCGCGCGTATGCCAGAAGCGGTCGCCCGGTTCTACGAGGCCGCACTAGGTCGAGATCTCCTTCCAGGAGGTTTCCCGAGCGTCCATCGCGTCGCGTACGTGGCCGAATCGCGGCAGCTGGTCGTCGAGCGCGAGATGCCTGCCGTCGATGTGATTCCCGCTCCGTTGACGTTCCGCTACGTCAAAGCGAAGGACTTAATCGAATCCTCTCCCCGTTCCGCAGGCCAGATCAAGGGGCTTTACGCCGGGCTCGTTGCGCGTTTCGCACTCCGCACCTTAAACGCGCTCGCACGGGCGGACCGTGGTGACGCAGTCGATACAGTCGTCCTGAGCTGCTTCGTGAACACAATTGACCCGGCGACTGGCCATCAAATCCGCCCCTGCCTCCTCACGGTGCGCGTTGGGACGACGACATTCCGTGAAATCGAATTGGCGAAGGTAGATCCCATCGCATGTCTGCGCGGTTTGAACGCTCAAGTCTCGCCGAGCCCGCACGAGCTCCAGCCGGTCCGGCCCATCGTCGACTTCAACATGGTCGACCATAGGTTCATCAGCACCACCGATGTCCTCTCCACCCTCGACACTCGGCCAAATCTTGCGGAGCTCTCACCCGGTGAATTCGAGGCGCTGATCACGAACCTCTTCTCAAAGATGGGGCTGGAGACGAGGCTAACTCAGGCGTCTCGCGATGGTGGCGTCGATTGCGTCGCCTGGGATATGCGACCGGTCGTCGGCGGCAAGGTCATCGTTCAGGCTAAGCGCTACAAGAACACCGTCGGGGTTAGTGCCGTCCGTGACCTCTATGGTACCGTACTGAATGAGGGAGCCGCTAAAGGGATTCTGGTCACCACCAGCGGCTACGGAAAGAGTGCTTTCGACTTCGCGAAGAACAAACCGCTGGAGCTCCTTCCGGGCAGCCAGTTGCTCTTTCTCCTCGAGGAGCACGCCGGCATCAAGGCAAAGATCGAGTTCCCGGACGACTGGGAGGACCCCTTACTTGGTGACGTGAAAGGTGAGGGTTGATCGGCGATGAAAGTAGGCGCAACCCAGCGAGTCAAGAGCGGCCTATCGGCAACCGTACTATTGGCGGCAATTGCGCAGGTCGGCGCCGGCCAGACTGTTGCCCCGGAGGCCGTGGTCCGCAAGGCCCTGCCCAGCGTCGTTCAGGTCACTGCATACGAACCCTCCCAGCGATCGCCTTCGCGGCTCGGTAGCGGATTCTTCATCAGCGGCGATGGCTTGGTTGCGACGAATCTGCATGTGATAGCCGGAGCGGAACGGGCCACAGTCACGCTTGCGTCGGGCGAGACTCTTGACGTGCTAGGGTACGTCGCTGTTCAAGCTCGGACTGACGTGGTGGTCCTCCGAGTCGACCGGGCGGGTACTCCTGGGCTTCCCTTGGGCAACTCCGATAGCGTACCACCTGGAGCAGCCCTCATCGCAATAGGGAGTCCAGAGGGATTTCAAAATTCCGTGTCGAGTGGCGTGTCGAGTGGCTTGAGGCTCATTGATGGCGTGGCTTGGCTCCAACATTCGGCTCCAACGAGTCCGGGGAGCAGCGGGGGCCCTCTGTTGAATTCGCAAGGTCAGGTCGTTGGTCTCACAACCCTCTCACAGAGGACTGGGCAAAACCTGAACTTCGCGGCACCGGTCAACGCCCTTCGTTCCTTGCTGCCGGGCGATACTCTGCGACCGCTCTCCACTCTTCCCGTGAGAGAAGGAGTCGAAGCTGCGTTCAACCGACCCGACCTAGGGGAGACCCCGACGGGTATTACCGGGGTCTACTTGTTCGGAGGGCAGATAGGAGTCTACGCTCTAGCTTTCATCGTAGAGCTGCCGACGGGTGCACTGACCGGTGCACTGTTCGCGGTACATCCATCTGGTTTTTACGATGTGGTCCCGCTCTCGAGCGGTCGTCGGCCGGGGAAGACGCGGGACTTCGACTTCGGGGTTGGCTGCGTCACCTTCTCCGGATGGCTGCGGCGTGACGGAATTCTCGCTGGGGATGTGACGTTCGACTGCGTCGACAGCCCGCACAGTTCCCAGTCGTTTGAAGCCACGCCGTACTACAAAACAAGGGCGGGACGGGGGTTCGCCGGGGCGAAGCTCTGGTTGCTTCGACTGGGGGCAGGGTCGGATTCGCTGTGGGCCTTCCTCGCCACGGTCGGTCACAAGGGGATGCCGGAAACGACGCGTGGCGCCCTGCACGCTTGGCGGACGTCACCCGCGGTGATGCGCTATGCGGTGGTGTACCCGCGCGGCGGGGCCAGCCAGGCGACGGATTCAGTAAGGCTCTCTACCTTGGATTCGCTCGGTGGGCTATCGCTGCGTGAAGACAAAGGTGCGGTGGTTGGAGACGTGGTGGTGGGCGGTGCTGGCGCAACTCGATACACCGTCATTGGCTACCGAGAAGACCTGGCCCTGTGCTTCCAGAAGAACCCCCTATTGAACGAGGACACTCTGCAGGTTGAGACGCGTGAAAGGGCAATAGGAGTTGCCTACGACAGTATGAGGGCGCTTGGAAGGCTGGGTACTCCTGACACGATGGCGGCGCGTCAGCTCCGCGATCTAAGCGCCTTGATCTATAGAAATCGGACGCACATCGATTCGGTGCTCACTCCCCAAATCGAATTCCTGCGCAGGTGTCCCGGGCCTCCGACGTAGCTGGCGGAGCTCGCGTTGCGTGTGTTTCCTGATCTGGGTCACGTGTTGCAACAACAGGGAGTCTCGGAGCAAGTCTTGCACCGTTTCTATGACGTTTCTCTCTCGCACATCTCGATCGCAGACGATGGGATCCTGACGACCATCCTCAACACTGAGTACGGGGATCGGGAAGTGGCCGCATACTGAACCGGCTGAGTCATTCAAAGTCGGACAAGCCCGTGCCCTCCTGCGGCGGTGACACAAACTCGGGGGGATGTTGGTCCGCGCCCGCGTAGCCGAATGCCCGGAACCCAGACAGAAACCGATCAAGGCCACCCGGCGAGACCACGAAGACCGTGCGTTCTCTATCGGCCGCCCAGTCCTCAAGGGATCCGCGTTGCCACACGTAGTCGTTGCTTCGCCTCGAGACCAGAGTCTTACGGAATCGCACGAAGTCGGCGGGCTTGAACTCCACGCCGCCCAGATGCCCCGTATTGATGTCTAGTGAAGCAGGGTCATACTCGCATATCGACAGCTCCGCATTCGTCGCAATCACTGGGATCAGGTAAGTAGGCGTCGCATCGAATTGCAGGCCGAACAGCTCCCCCAGCGTGTGGGTGGTCCCCAGGATGTCGCGACTCAACGTCTCCAGGGAGGTCTGAGCGTTCTTCTTCGGAAGAACGCAGATGCTCGCCTCGTACGACCCCTCACTCATCGTGCACTCGGAACAGAAAATCTTTGATAACCGCAGAAGACTACCCATGAGCGCCGGTGGCTTAACGGCCCTTGGGTTGTGCCACTCAACTCGGCAGCGGACGCGATTGCTGCTAGACCCCTTCGGAACCAAGAATTGCCAATGCTCCCCGTCAACACGCTTACACTCCACCACGGCCAGCAGATTAGGCCGGCGCAACACGATGTCTGCGAATCGATCCCCAATTGGAACCTCAGGCACCACCGCCCATGAGTGCCGCTGGCCTAACGTGCGCAACTCCCTATCCACCGCGAGTTGAAAGGGGAAGCCTGACTTGTCTACCGTCTTGATGAGAGGTGTATCCGGTCCGGGCATAATCATGCGGTCGGAGCTCGCTCCTAGTTGGAGGACGTTAGCGTCGCTAAGCTGTCGCAGCTACCTGCCTTGATATGGCTAGAACCTGTGCCGCACCTCCCCTCCCTATCGGCTGTCACATCCCAACCACGGTCCCCGGCTATGGGTGGTAAGCGGCGGTTCACCGTACCCGTCCGAGCGGGCCTTGTAGGAGCGTGTCCGAGCGACCGCTACGCGAGGCTGGAACCGGGGACGTGCATTCGGATTGCCGCGGCAAGGCGCTCCGAGCACTTCGCCTCCAGGTCGTACAGGTGGGCGGACTCGATTGGCCGCCACACGCCGCCGAACTTGGCGCACAGACGCACGAGATACGTGATGTGCTGGAACGGGCACACGCGGACCCGCACCTCGGTCCCACCCGCATCCCATCCAACGGTCATCAGGTGGCCTCGAGCGAGTTGTGTGCGGCCCGAGCCATCTCGAGAAATCGGGCCTGGGTGAACGTTCACGAAGTCACCCGGTTGGCCATAGTCGTATCGCACGAACTGACGGGCTGCGTCGAACTCTGGCCGCAGGACGAAGTCCGCGCCCTGCACCTTCACGAGGTAGTTGAAGGCGATCTTGGCGACTTCTTTGCGCGAGCACTTTGTCGAAATGCGCGTTCACCTCTGTCCTCAAGCTCTCGCGCTGGAATGGAGGGAAGACCTCCAGTCGCTCCACTCGCTTTTCCTGCGCGCCGGTCGCCTGGCCGATCGCCTGCCTGAGACGATTCTCCTGCGCCTCAGATTCCGTGAAGATCGCGACGCGCCCGGTGTATGCCTTCACGAATCGTCGAGCCAGTTCCTCCGGCGGCGGGATCTCGTCCTCGGTGAAGTAGTCCCACGCCCGGTCGTTACGCTCGAACCCTACTTGCGGCGTCACGGGCTCCGCGGACGGGACTTCCTGCCCCTTGGGGGGCGCGACGAACTTGAGCACGACCCCGCCCCATTGGCTTCCGTCGTTCGGGAGACGAACCGTCACGTGATCCGCGAACATCTTCGTCAGACCGGCCGGGTCCTTGAGGCCGTACTTGAATCGCAGCACCGCCTCTGCGCTGTCGCGAGCAAACACGCGATCGATGTGGTCGCCAAACCACTGGTTGCACTCGCTGCACACCTCCTGCGTGAGCGTGACGACGTCCCCCTGAAACTTGCCGAGCGCCTCCGGGATCACGTGCTCCCGGGTGAACCCGCACGGCGGTTCAGGACGCTGGCAGTAGATGCAGGTCGGCATCCGCGAAAGGTAGACGGGCGGGGAGGCTATAGAGCGGAGAGGTATGGATCGTGATCCCGACGTGGTAGCTTCCTCCCATGCAAGCCGAGAGCGGCCCCATCCTACTCGTCGAGGGCCCCGACGCCCTCGAGGCACGCATCGTCCGCGTGACCGCTCGGCTCGCCGCGCACGGCCTCGCCGCGCCCCCCGGCTCTCGCCTGGCGCGCTTCCCCGTTCTGCATCGGCGCTTCGCGGCGAAGGAGCTGAGCCCTGCCGGCCGCGGCTCGCTGGCCGATGTTAACGAGCTACTCGAGGGCAACCGCGACTTCGCTGAGCTGGCCACGATCGTCGAGCACTTGCTCCCGCCCCACCCGCCCGCCGATCCGGTGCTGCTCCCAAAGTTACGGCTGATCCTTGGTGGCGCCGCGTTCCCCAGCGGGGACGCCAATCCCTTGGCGCGCAACACGCAGTTTGAGCTGTACGCTGCAGCGCTCTTTCAGGGTGCCGGTATCCCGACGCTGCTCCGCGAGCCCGACGGCATCATCACGGCCGGCGAGGTGCGACTAGCGGTCGCCGCCAAGCGCCCGGGCAGCCCGAGTCACATCCGCCGTCTCGTACGTGACGCCGCCAAGCAGGTTCGGAAGGTCGGCATCCCCGGCATCGTCGCCCTCAGCCTCGATCGCCTCTTCGCACCGAACGACGAGCGCATTGTCGGCCGCAGCGCCGAGGACTTGAAGCCCGCAGCTCGCGAGCTCCTCCACGCCACCGTGCGCCCGCTCCTGCCCGACATCGACGACGCCGTCGCCGGGACGCCTGTGCTCCTCGTGCTCGCCTCCCTCGTCATCGTCTCGGCCGTGCCCGTTCAGAACAGCATCGGCCGCCTTGGCGGTGTCTTCCTGCATGGCGTCAAGCGCCCGACCGATGCCCAGCACGCGGCGCTCCTCCACCTCGCCCGCGCCCTGGGAAAACCGCCAGACGTGTGATCGGCGAGGGTCTGGAGTGCGCGGAGGGGCGATGACCTCGGTGGCTCCTGCTCAGTCGTGAAGAAATGACGCGCCACCCGTACACCTGTACAAGTCCTCACGACCAACAATGTGGAAGGAAACGAGGATGCCCAAGATGGCGATGAAGAGTGACTCGTTCGCCGGCGAGCCGGCCCACAAGTGTTGTGCCCGTCTGCGGCCGGGTCAACTCGCACCTCGGCGGATCGCCGCTCAGGGTGGATGGCAGGCCGGCCGCCTACGGCGCCGTCCAGGTGCCCGTGAACTGCGAGCCCGAGTCTGCACCCGTTCTTCGTTTATGTGGGCGACCACAAGGGCGAGGTCATCGTTTGGGTCGGTGCGAAGGATTATGCTGCGGGATGACTCCGGCGGGGAGGGCCTTCGCGCTTCTGGCACCCGGTGCCGAGGCGAAACGGCGACTTTAGCGTCGATAGGCTGGAACGCGGACTCCAAATCCGCGGCGCTGATCCAAGGCATGGTGACGCTTGATGTTCCAGTGCGCTTTGCCCGGGTGTTTGCCAGGACGTTGGTCCCTGGGGTCGAGATTCACGCGACGTCACGCACTTACTCCTCGTCATCGCCCGGCGCTGCAGTCCCGAACGCTTTCATTCACAGGTCAGTCAGGGTCAGTCACACGTCAGTCGCGGTCAGTCGCCTGGTGGTCGGGACGGCCTAGTCGGAGGCGAGGCGGTGTGAGTCGCGCTTTGGAGCATCAGTCAGGGTGAGTCACCGTGAGTCACTCTTCGTCGTCCGATGAGACGGCCCCCAAGGACATTCGTGCTCTGCGCGTGGGTCATTTCGTTGCGGGCGTCGCTGACCGCCCCGCGGGCTCCGTTGCGAGAGATCTGTTGAGTCGATCTCGCCGACGTTGATGTGATGAAGCCAGAGATGCCTCGAAGAGAAATACCGACGTAGCGAGCATGCGGCTTTCTGTTTTTCTGTTCACGTTTTCCTTCAAACGCTTGCGCATTCGTCGCGACTTCCCTATCATGTTCCGCGCAGCGAAGTGGTAGGACGGTTTCCGACAGAGGTCCTCCGCATCTAGCGGATGGCCACGGGCCAGCGTCGGGCTGGATCCCCCGGTCGTACCGAAAACCCGGCAGGGCACATACTGCGTCCTAGCACCCCCCTTGTAGAATCTGGTGGTGCGACAGGCGACAGCGACGAAGGTCGGCCGAGACAAATGGTCGACTGACGTGCTGTCGCCATTTTTTTTTGCTCCGTTTTGACGCTCCGACCAATCAGGAGGACGAATGGACGCGGTTTCCAAGAAGGAGCGAACGATCACGCTAGTTGAAGCCGCTAGGCGACTTCGCGTTCCCTACAGTGTGGTCTATCGGCTGGTGCTGCTGGGCGAGATTGGAAGCCGTCGGGTTCGCGGTCGGTGGATGGTGCGCCAAGCCGACGTAGATCGTTGGGCGAGGAGGCAGGCACACTCGTGAGACGCGGAAAGGTGACCAACGACCAGGGACTCCTTGCATCCCACGCCGACCCACTCGGTGGGCGCAACGCCCATCAGCCGCAAGAGTGCGTCGCCGCAACGTTGCAACGTTCCTTGGAGGGACGATCTGGCCCAAAAGGCACGTCCACCACTCCCGACCTAGATCGTAGGCGCTGCGCCAGGCACGGGTGTCAAAACAGTTTTCTCCCACGCCGCGGAGGCAAGCCTCAACGATTCTGTTCGCCCCATTGTCGGTGGCTCGAGTGGGACGCTGCCTACCCGAGGGTTTACGCGCGGCAGCCGCGGAGGGGGCAGAGTGCCTAGGGCGCGCTGGCTCAAGCCAGAGTTCTTTCGGGATCGGAAAATGGCGGAAGCGGGGCCACTATCGGCGCTCGTCTACCAGTCCCTCTGGGTGACCGCTGACGACGGTGGAATGGCTCGTTGCGATCCCGATCGGCTAAAGGGGGAGATGTTCTGCTTCTGGAAAGACGTAGGCGTCCCGGAGATCATTCCGGCACTTCGACGCCTCCACTCCCTTGGACGAATCACATTCTTTCAAGGCTCGGATGAGCTGTTTTGCCAGATCGTGACCTGGGAACGTCATCAAAAAGTTCACAAGCCATCGAGATTCCGTTACCGCCAACTGCACGAGGATTTTCGCCAGATAGTGCCGGAGTGGTGTGGCACTAGTGAGGCACCGGTGCGGGTGTCCCCACCTCCTAGACTCCTAGATTCCCAGACTCCTAGACCCCAAGAGAGTCAACTACAAGGCGGCGCTTCGCGCCCTGCAAAGCGTAAGGCGGATGCCAGCCAAGGCACACCGACGTTCCGGGAGCTGATGGGCCTCGTGCGTGCCCACCTCTACACTCCCGACGGTAAGCCGGCATCCGGTTGGGACGAAGCGCGCGATGGCTCGATCCTAAAGGAGCTACTTAAGCACGACCGCGCCGACGAGGTGGCGATTGCAATCGAGGGACTGGCCATCCTTCGTGACTTCCCGGGAGTGTACGCGGACGCCGTGGACTGGCCGTATTGGCCGCAGCCAGGACAGAAGGCAGACCTGCGACCGCTTTACAACAACAAGTCGGGTGTCCTCCCCGTGTTCAGCCTCGCGATGCAGGCGTATTGGAAACACGCCAACGGCCGTGCAGGGACGGAGACGGATCGACCGCCTATGCACATCGGGGATCTCCTTCGAAGGAATCCCGTCCGGTGACCTTGGGCACACTCGTGGCCACCCTCGAGCGGCGCGTCGTTGAGGCCGAACGCGAGGGCGCCACCGCTCCGGTAGCGAACGTCTACCGGCTGGTCCTGGAGGAGCTGCGGGACGTGAATGGAACCGCCGCCGCGGCCGCGGTGACACCCGATGTGCCCGCCGAGCGATACCTCACGCCAGAGCAGGTAGAGGCGATGCTGGCATTACCGAAGGGCTACACCTATCACCATAAACGTCTGCTCGGGGGCATAAAGGTCGGTAAGTACCTCCGGTTCCCAGAATCGGCGGTAAAACGGCGGCTCGAGCGGACCCGGTGATGCCTTGCGCATTCATTGCCATGTCATACATTTATGACACACATGAACCGTCTGACGGACGCGGTACGACATGCCCTGGTCGCTGTGCCCAACGTGAGCGCTCTCGCGAAAGAGGCGGGCGTATCCCAGAGCCTGCTGGCCCGGATTCGATCTGGAGACAGACAGGCGACGCCTGCTGTCGCCGCGAAGATCGCGGCGGCGCTGACGCGATGGGGCGAGACATACACCCGCGCCGCGTCTCGTATCCGTCAGGCCACGCCGAGGAGGACCCGATGAACGAGACCGAGCAACGACGGGAGTTTGGAACGCTTCGCCTTCGAGGCGTCATCTGGTGGATCCGCTACAAGATCGACGGCAAGACTTACGAGGAGTCGAGCTGCAGCCGTGATCGTCGTAAGGCAGAGAAGCGGCTGGCGACCCGCGAGGCGGAACTCGGGCGCGGTATCTTCGTTGCGCCCAACCTGAAGCACACCACGGTTGAGGAACTCGCCGACATGCTGCGCGACGATTACCGGATCAACGGCCGCCGGTCGCTTCGCAGGGTGGAAACGAGCCTGGACCATCTGCTCGACTTCTTTGGTCCCGCACGTGTTACGACCGTCACGAGTGATCGGATCGCTAAATACGTCGGTGCTCGGCAGGAAGAAAAGGCTGCCGCCGCTACGATCCGCAACGAATTGGCGGCGCTGAAGCGCATGTTCACGCTCGGACTGCGAGCCGGAAAGGTCGCGCAGCGACCGCACATTCCGGCGCTGCAGGTGAGCAACGCCCGTCAGGGCTTCTTCGAGGAGGATGATTTCCGCGCCGTCCTTCGAGAGCTGCCCGCTGCGGTGAAGCCGGTCGTCGAGTTTGCGTACCTCACCGGATGGCGGATCCCGTCAGAAGTGCTGCGGCTGACGTGGGCTCAGGTGGACTTCGAGGCCGGCATCGTGCGACTTGAACCTCGCACCACCAAGAACGACGAGGGTCGCGCGTTCCCGTTCGACGCCCTGCCGGCGCTCAAGCGGTTACTGGAAAAGCAGCGTAACCGAACGAAGACTCTGGAGCGAGCCTCGGGTCGCATCATCCCGCACGTATTCCACCGAGATGGAGCGCCCATCCGGTACTTCCGACGTGCGTGGTTGTCTGCTCTTGACCGGGCGGCCCACCGAGAGCGAGGCGGTATCCGCGAGGTAGTGCGACCCGAGGTCCTGGGCCGCATCCCCCACGACCTTCGCCGAACCGCGGTTCGCAACCTCGTGCGTGCCGGCGTACCCGAGCGCGTGGCCATGCAGCTCACCGGCCACAAGACGCGATCGGTGTTCGACCGCTACAACATCGTCAACGAGCGTGATCTGCGAGACGGTGTCGCACGGCTGGCTGGGTTGCATCAGAGGCAGGCGAACGGATGAAGCGCGTGTCGCTGGTCGGTACTGTACATGAGGAGATGGGCCTCGCCAGCGCCTCAGCCTTGCTGGCTATCCTGGAGCGGATCAAACCAGAGGTCCTCTTTTTGGAGGCTCCCCCTGAGGCTTCCGGCGACTATCTCAATGCCACCGGAAAGGAGCTCGAGTCAGCCGCAGTAAGTCGATACCGTGAGATCCATCACGTTGACTTGGTTCCCGTAGACCTACCTATACCGGACGCCGAGCTCTTTCAGTTTTTGGGGAATAACAAGTACTTGTTCAAGACCATCGAGCGAAGGAGCCCTGAATACTGTCGATTGATGGATGAGTACAGCCAAGAGGTGCGTGCACATGGATTTGCGTATCTCAATAGCGAACGATGCAGCACACATTGGTCCAAAGTTCGTGAAGCCGCGCTAGCTGCAATCGAAGAGCTCGCCTATCCGAGCCTCACGGAGCTCTACGAGCTGTGGATTGGAACCAATGAGCACCGTGAAAAGCACATGTTAAAGAGCATAGACGACTATTGCAGGAAGACCACGTTCAGCGATGGAGTATTCCTCGTGGGTGCAGCACACAGGCAGTCACTGATTGATAAATCACGAGAGCAACGCGGAGCTTATTCATCCACAATCCAGTGGGATTTTCCCGCGTCAAGGATGTGACAGCCTGGCTCGAGTCCAAGAGACGAGGGGGACAATAGGGGGACAATGGAGAGAATCGGCGAGCACAGGCTTTCGCTAAATCGTTGTGCAGCAAGTGGCCAGGGCCGGAATCGAACCGGCGACACGCGGATTTTCAGTCCGCTGCTCTACCAACTGAGCTACCTGGCCGAACTATACGGGAGAAGAACTTAGCGGGCTGAGTGGGGCGGTGGGAGTGCCGATGTTTGCCATTGTTTGCGTTTTGTTTGCCGTTGTTTGGCCCTAGAACCGCTTCGCTACGCCTTGGGCGAGGTCGGCCTCGTCGATGATGTTGTAGCGGTCGAACATCTGGATGGGAGGGTTGGGCCATGACTCGGCGTTTTTCACGCCTTGCATTCGTCGTGCTGGCCGTAGGCTGCGCCCAACACTGGGATCCGCGTCTCGAGCAGCCGACTCCCATAAAGCCTGCCGACGCCGTATTGATCTGGAGCAGCGGTACCGTCGAGAAATGGCACGCGGTGGTCATCACGTCAGATTCGGTGTCGGGCATCCCATACGGGACATCCCTCAAGTGCGACAGTTGTCGACGGAGCATACCCCTGGGGGTGGTGGACTCCATGAAGGTCCGCCACAAGACGGGCGCGAAGGACGTCGCCGTAACGTCACTGGTCTTCGCAGGCATCGTAGCCGTCGGCCTCGTTGTAGAAAACTTGGTGGCCTGGGCCATTCGCTAAGGCCGGATGTTAGTGAGGCCTTGTGCAGGTCTGGGCAGGTTGCATGAACAGTCACGCGTCTGGGGCAGCCCCTCAGCCTGGGTAACTTGGGAATCGGAGCTTTAGTCATCGCTCCCATGTAGGATCCATTAGGCCGTTCGTGACCTCACGGGCTTAGGCACGTGCTCGCCGAGATCGAAACTGGATGGGAGGGTTGGGCCATGACTCGGCACTTTTCACTCCTGGCATTCATCCTCCTGGCCTCAGGTTGCGTGAGTAATGCTCGCTGGCAGCAGCAGCGCGGTGAACCGAGACCGATGAAGCCTTCCGACACTGTTTTGATCTGGAGCAATGGAACGGTCGAGAAATGGCACGGGGTGGCAATCACGGCAAACTCGGTGTCGGGCATCCCATACAGGACATCCCTCGAGTGCGACAGCTGCCGACGTAGCATACCTCGAGCGCAGGTGGATTCCATGAAATACAGGACGGGGCCCGGAGTCGCCAAAACGTCACTGCTGGCGGCAGGCACCGTAGCCGCAGGCCTACTTATAGAGCTCGTCGTGTGCGAAGCCACTGGCTTTCCGAAGGACTGCTAGTCAGCAGGTGTAGGAGCGCGGACATGATCGCCTGGCATCTTGTGAACCTGAGCCGGCAATCAGCGCGCCCAGACGGGATTGACCATGCCGATCGCGACGGCGAGTGGTAGTTGTAATCCGGTTGGCACACGGACGAGTACGAGGCGATCGTCCCCCTGATGTAGGAGCCACTGGCCGTCCGGAGACCACGCAACAGTCCCATATGCCTCGTACGTGCCGTGAACTAATGCTTGGCGACTACTTCCATCGGGGTGGATCAGCATCAAGGTCCCGAGGCTGTCATACGCAATCCATTCGCCGGTCGGGGACCACCGCGGAAGGTCACCCACGACAGCAAGGCTTGTGTCGACACCCGTTGCGAGCGTCCGAATGCGGAGCGTACGACTGGCGTACACCAGCTGAGTTCCGTCCGGTGACACCGATGAAGCGTAGGTAGGCGACGGCCCGTTCCAAAAAGCGTACGGGCCACAGTCGAGCGTGTCCGCGACCACCTGCTCGAACCCGGTCCCGTTAGGACGCACCCGCCACACGCCGTAGCATGTGCTGACCGAGTCGTTTCCGGTGAAATAGATTTGCGAGCCATTCGGGGCGTAGCGTGGGAAGTACGGGCTGCGCATGAGTGGGTCCGTGATGATCTGGCGAGTCTGGCCGGTCGTGTCCATTGAAAGTAGTCCATTGCCGTCCATCACGAACGTGTGGTTCACCGGCGACCAATCGGGGGAACGCCCTCCGTGAATCCCCGGGATCGTGTCCACTTTCGATCCGTCGAGATTCATCCCGATGATGTACGCACCCGCTTGAGCGAAAACCCGACCTGTGGGCACGACGCTCACGCGTAGGGTGTCGACGAACGCTAGAGCAGCAATCGTCACCAATCCTCGACCGATCGCATTACCCGTTGCCTGATCCGACGCGGTGATGGTGAGTGCCGAGTTCAAGCTCTGGTACTGGTATGCAGGAGTATCTGACCGTCGGTTTCCGTACGCATCGGTGATGAATGGTCGGAATTGCACTGTCCCGCCGACGTACAACGTCGTGTCACGCGGCTCGGCCCGCACGTGCGCTGGGGCACCAGGCAACACCTGGTACTCGAATCGAAGGTCCTGTCCATTCGCGGAAACCACAACGTTGCCCGGACCAGCCGCCGTTTTGAACTGCACCCATGCCGCAGCCTGTCCTTGTGCATCGGTGATCACCGGCAAACGGTTGATAATGAAACTCGGATCATCGAGCGGGGACACGAGCACGGGACCGCCCGTTCCGAAGTACACGGTGGCACCCGAGATCGGTTCGAGATGTGAGTCAAGCAGTACGACGGTCAGGGGCGGATCCAGCGTCGCGCCTACTGTGTCTGATGCGTTGCCTCCCTGGACGAGATTCAGACCCGAACGAGGTCCGGTCGGGTCGCTACAGCTGTAGCAGAGCGCTACCGCTAGGCCAGCAAGTGCTGGTAGGCCCTTCATAATGAGGCCTCTAGAACGATCAACGTGCTTACCATGGCAAGACGCGGTGTTCCAATCGACTCCTCTGTAATCACCTCAATGTTGTCCCGGCGCTACCGCATTGCTACGACTGAATACTCGTCGCCAAATATGTGACCTCCGTCACGCGCGTTGAGCACGCTTCGCGTCGCGAGCAACACTCACTCGACGTCGTCCCGCGCGCTAGGGGATCGCACCAAAACTCACAAGCTAGGCTCCAGCCTGATCCTCCGACAATATCTCGCCTGCGCCTCGCCCGCTCTAAGGTGGTTCTTCAGGATCATGTTTGCCGTAATGTTTGCCGGTCAGTGAGACCGCCCATGGGGTCAAATGCGGTGGGAGGGTGCCCGTGCTGGAGCACAAAACGAGGGGCCCGCACTGGACCCCTCGTCTTTTCAGTCTGCTGCTCTACCAACTGAGCTACCTGGCCGAAGGCCGGGAAACGTCATCAGCACCAACCACTTTCGCAAGGGAGCGTCAATGGGAGGAGTGCAGGGACGCGGCAGGGGATCGACTCGCGACGCACGAGGGGGCCACCATGCGGGGGGAATGCCTAACGACCGGCACCGCCGCCGCCAGAAGGCCAGAACGGTGCGAAAACTGTTTCCGGCCGCCCCTTAAGTGTTCTGTTTTTGTATTCGCCGGAGTAGCCGATGCGGTTAAAGATCAGAAGGCAGAACAGCAGATACGCCTTGTCACAAAGGCTGACGAGTTCTTCAAAAGGCACTTCGACTTCCCGTCCATGCGCCGAAGGTTTACGGATTTGTTCCCAAGCGCCGACCAAATCCATTGTTAGCTGGCTACTGACCTTCGTCATCTGTCGTAGGCATGAGCCTGGGTTCGCAGACTTCAATCGAGAGACTGCGCCCAACGCTCGTGTCTTGGTGTTATCGCTCAGATCTGACTGTGAGATGAGCGTTTCGAGACGAGCCATTTCCTCAAGCAACTTAGGCTCAGGTACTCCGCAGTCCGTGTATTCGCGATTGAGCAGGCTCTCAATCGCCACAGCTAGAGCGAGAGCCTTCGACTCAATCGTCTGGGCGCTGGCGCGGAGGACTTGGAGAACGTTTACGGAAGTGGGGTGATACCGTGGTTCAGTGTACCCTTGAATGTAAGCCAGGTACTGCTGAAAGAGCATCGCGACATCGTCGGACGGAATGTAGTCCCAATCGACGGGCGGGCGAATATCAGATCTGAAATCATGAGTTGAGCGACTTCGGATGCACGTCGTTCCTGCCCCTCCTCTTCGCTCCATCTTGATGAGCCATCTGCAGGGGTGGGCCAAAACGAACCACAGCGTCTCCTCGATTCGCGTGTCAAGACCAGCAGGAAGGTCTTGACTTTTCGGCGTGACGATTAGGTCGAGTCCAGCGCTGCTCAGCTCAACGGTGATGTTGAGGCTGGCAAGATCAAGTTTCCAGACGTTGATAATGGAGGAATGTTCGACCTCCTCTCGCTCCTCCTCCGAAGGAGGTCGCATCGAACGAGTCCGCGGAGGACCGAGCGGAGATCGGACCTTCACCTGCTCCGTGAGATGACTTACCGGGATTTCAAAGGCGCCAGGAAGAAAGAGCCAGAGGGCCTGCGGGAAGGTGCCCTCCTCAGGGCACTGCATCTCAGGAATGTGGCCGGCGCACACGGATCCGACGCCACCAGCGCTATAGCGCGGAAGTATTCTATCGGCGGTCCAACGACGGTCGTACGCATCCACGGCTGTGAGACGAAAGAAGTGATCGTCAGGCACGAGGCCACCGGGCGCCCCTTCGCCCGGCTGGCGACCGAAAGTAGGGTTGGCGTTTGTGTCGTACAACTCAAAGACGAGGTGGCCGTCTGCATTCTGACGGATGGACCCCGGCCCTCGAAAACTTAGAAACTTGGTCGATCGGGATTCTAGGAGAATATCGAGGGAGTGTATTTGAAAGGACCCGTTCTGTAGAGCTGCGACTTCCCTTGCGCTGAGCATGACTGAAGGTAACGCGACGAAGTCTCTGAAACCGCCTCAGTGTTCTCCGAAAACTGACTCTGAATCCAAACCTGCGAAATGCCGGTTCGCGTCAGGACTAGCGAGGTGCTGATCGAGTTCGCGTTGCGCGTGGCTGGTCGTCCATGTCTGCAATGACGACTCTCTGACCCGGAATATCCGAGGACGAGCGCCATCCCACTGTTTGTGCCACAGCTAATCGGTTGGCAGGTGAAGCGTGGCTCGATCAGCCAACACCTGTGCCCATGAGACCCATTCCTCCTCCTCGCCGGACCAGTTTGTGATGCTCACGTGTCGCGGGGGATCGTTATCGGGCCTGAGTTGAAGGGGACCTACGTTAGTGATTTCTGCCGCGACGATTTCAGCGCGCCCGTGAAAACGCTCCTTGACGTATTTCCTACAGTGCTCCCAAATCTGGGAAGTACGCATACCCTGCGTGCGATAGCAGGAAGTTTCTTTGTCCTTGGGATCAGGCATGAACGCCCGCCGCTTTACGCGACGGTTCTCAGCGCTGAAATAACCCCTACTGTGAAGTAAGAAACGCGAGATTGGTTCGTCAGCTCCTACAACGGGCGGTAGGCTCGTCGGGTCAGGCGCTTCGGTCCAAAAACCTTCCCAGATGGTACGCCACTTGTTCCGGAATCTCTTCAACAAACTGGGCAGACCCATAGTCCCTGTCCCTACCGAAGAGAGTGGCGTACTTCAGTTCCCCATTACCGTGAATCGTGATCGTGAATGCGCGACCAGGCCCACCGTACCAGTCGAGTCCAATGTGGCCGCCCGGCTCTACTCCAACCTCGGGTTCGGGAATTGTGGTTGGCAACGCTCGAAGAAGAAGCTTTGCGCGGCTAACGGCACCGAAGTCAACAGGCCATGCGCCGTAACCATCCCAGTCCTTTTCCATCGCACCACCTGCTGCCTCAGCGAGCGCGTAGTACCGCCCGCCAAGCGTCATGCTGGTCCGCGCGCTTAGAGCCTCTTCAAGCAGGCCGCACAGCTTTTCCGCTGCCGGGCTGAAGCCCCGGCTGGCTGGTGCGCAACCAAGCTGCGGACCGCCAATCGGTAGGGCTGCGACGGTCATTCGAATAGCCTCGCAGTCTGTTCGGTGATGCTGCCAAAGAAGATATCGTTCTTCACTTTACGCAACACCTCGAACGTGGGTTCAAGCGCCTCCCGTTCGGGGGAGCCCGCTTCTTCATCCTCGTAGGCCTCTATATCCAGAATGATAGCAGGTTCCGCGGTCCCGACGCCCCCTTCAAGGGCCTGCGTCACATTTGAGCGCACTCCGGTCTCGTCGTCATAGGTGGCGATCCTGGTCAGCAGGCCGGAGTACCCCCCAGGCGCACCGGGCGGCATGAGCGGCAATGCGGTCAGGTAGTCGTCCAGATCGTCGCCGTTCTTGATCGGCAGCTTCAGGTGGTTGATGTACCGGAGGGATACGCGGGTGACGAACGGCGGCTTCGCCGCCGACTTGTACAACTCCCACAGTCGCATGGCCTCGGGGAAAAACGTCTCCCACTCCGTGTACGGCCGCAGTCGGTTATGGCTGAAGCCATCAACCCGAAACTGGGCGATATCGAGACCATTTTCTGACCTGAAAAAGTACCCTTGCACGCCGCCGAGCGTTGTATCTGACGTGGGCGCCTTGCCAGGTGTGATCTGCAGTTGGTGCGTGAAGTAGCGAGCCTCTTCCATCTTCGGGTAACGGTCCGACATGCGACCCTTTAGTTCCTTGAAAGTGTCGGGCCGAAAATCCTTTGGCAGATTGACGCGAAGGTCGAGAATAGCCTCGGTGATTGGGGCATTCTTGAGGTGTCGCGGCTTCGCGGAGGCCATTGTGTGCCGGATGGTTGGCGTTGAGAACGAAGCTAAGCTATTCCGCCGGAAGGGTAATAACGCACGAAGCGGTCAGATGTTCGCTCCGCAAACGTTGCGGTTGGTGGTCAGTCCGGTCGGCAAGGGAGCCAGATCACATTACCGACCCGGATCACAGCGGGACAAACAGTGGAACTCACACTCGAAACGGCTTTGTATTTTTTGGAGAACTCGGGACGGCTTGTACAGATCAGCGGTGAGAATCAACGAGTTAGCGCGAGTGGTGACGAGTGATGCCAGGCTAAGAACGCATTTTCACTCTGCTGCTCTACCAACTGAGCTACCTGGCCGAAAGCGGAGAGGGAAGAGAGAAAGTAGGCGCCCGGACGCCAAGTAGACGCCAAGACGCAGTGGACGCAGCAGCGGTTCTGAGTTGCGAGGACTCAGGATAGGCCGTCTATTCACCCCTCTCTCTCAATTCTTCGCTGGAGACACTTTTATGCGTCAGCCCACAACATTATTCACGCCCCTCGTTTGTGCCGCCGCCCTGTTCACCGCCTGCCGCGAAGCACCGACGACCATGGGAACGCCCAGCTTCAGCGCCCTCGGCTCCGGCTCGGTCATGGTGGTCAATGTCAGCCGCGACACGACATCGCAGAACGAAACCCCGCTCGCCGTCAATCCCGCGAACGCGAACAACCTGATCACCGGCAACAACGACTGGAACTACAACGACGGCTGCGGCGTCAACGCCACGTTCGACGGCGGCAAGACCTGGACGCCGACACTCCCCAGCGGCTTCATCCCCGGCATCACGAAGTACACCAACGATCCGGCGGTCGCCGGTACCGGCGTCTACGACTACGCCGGCGATCCGGCAGTGGCGTTCAGCCGCGACGGCAACACGGCGTACTTCACCTGCTTCGGATACCAGGCGGCGCAGCCCTATGGGGTCGTACTGCTCCTGAGCCGCTCGACCGACGGCGGCCGCACCTGGACCGCCGGCGGCCCCGACCATCCGCTGACGCTCGTCAGCGCTTTTGCTGGCGACGGCCAGGCGAGAGGGTCCTTTGGGCAGTTCCCGGATCACGAGTCGATCACCGTCGCGAACGACGGCACGATTTACGTCCCCTGGGCCCACTTCACCGGGCTCAGCGCGCACTCGCCGATCTACGTCGGCGTGTCGCACGACGGCGGCAACAGCTTCGTGCCGCCGGTGAAGGTCACCAGCGGCTCAATTCGTAACGACCAGGACGCGCGCATCGTCGTGGACCCCGCGACCGGGTACGCCTACCTCACGTTCGATAACTCGGTGCAGGGCGGCAAAGGCACGACCATGTACGTGAGCGTCTCGACCGACCGCGGCGCCACGTGGAGTAAGCCGTTCCGCTTCGCCACATTCCAGAACCCGGTCTGCCTGTATCCGCCGTACTGCTTCAATATTTCCGGGACGCCGTTCCGCGCGCCGGGCTCGTATCCCGCACCTGCGTTCGATCCGTCGACCGGCCGCCTGTATGTGGCCTACACGGACATCGTGGGCGGGAAGGCGCAGATCCTGCTGACATACGCCAACGTCAGCGACATCACCACATGGACGACCCCGGCGATCGTGGCGCCGGCACCGGGCGACCGGATCAATGTGGAGCTGAGCGCCGAGCCGGGCAGTGGCCGGCTCGACCTCATGACCAACGACCGCAGCTACACGGGCAATACGCTGTTCGACGTCGCGTACATCACGAGCGGGGACGGCGGCGGGACGTGGGCGACTACGCGCGTCACCAAGACGAGCTGGGATCCGTCGGCGTACGGCGTCCCTTGCTCGACTTGTGCCAACGGCATCCGCCCCTTTATCGGCGACTATGACGGTATCATCTCCCTGCCGGGCAGCGCCGCGATGACGTGGACGGGTCCGGGCAAGACGTTCGGCACCTACCCGACGAATCTGGAGGTCTATTTCGGCAGCGTCACGCCTTAGGGCATGACGTCTCGTCGCGACTTCCTCGTTAGCGTCGCTCAGGCCGGCGCCGCGCTCTCCGCGCTCCGGCTCGCGCGGCATCCGTCGGTTCTGTGGGAGCCTCCTGAATCCCCAGCCGACATGCCGATCGGTCTCGACTGGCGCATGCTCGGCCCGTTCCGCGGCGGCCGCATCGCCGCCGTGTCCGGCGTGCCGGGCCGGCCCGACGAGTTCTACTTCGGCCACGTGAACGGCGGCGTCTGGAAAACCAGCGACGCGGGCAGAACCTGGTTGCCAATCTTCGATGACCAGCCCGTCGCCTCTGTCGGCGCCTTGGCGGTCGCGCCGTCAGCACCCGACGTGATCTACGTCGGCAGCGGCGAGTCCACCCTGCGCGACTCCACGGGCTTCGGCACCGGCGTCTACAAATCCACCGACGCCGGCCGCACCTGGACCCACCTCGGCCTGAGCGACACACAGCACATCGGCAAGATCGCGGTGGATCCCCGGAATCCCGACACCGTGTTCGTGGCCGCGATTGGTCACCTCTACGCCGCGAACCCCGACCGCGGCGTCTTTCGCTCGCGCGACGGCGGCCGCAGCTGGCAGAAGGTGCTCTACAAGGACGAGAACGTCGGGGCGGTCGAGGTCGTCATCGATCCGGCCAATCCGCATGTCGTGTACGCGGGACTCTGGAATACCCGCCGCCCGCCGTGGTTCACCTACGCGCCAACCAACGGCCCGGGTGGCGGGATCTACAAGTCCACCGACGGCGGGTCGACCTGGCACCAGCTCACGGCCGGCCTGCCTCCTGCAGGGATCGGACGGACCGGCATCGCCGTGGCGCCGTCCAATCCGCGGCGCGTGTACGCCGTGGTGGACTGCCTCGTGCCCGATCCGACGGCACCAGCGCCGCCGCCCGCCCCCGCCCCCGCCCAACCGGGGCGTCCCGCTCCGCAGCCCCCTGGCCAGGGTGGCGTGTTCCGCTCGGACGACGCCGGTGAGACGTGGCGACGCGTCAACGCCGACCAGGCGCTGTGGGGCCGTGGCTGGTACTTCGAGAAGATCGCGGTCGATCCGCGCGATCCCGACATCGTGTACGTGCCGAATGTGGCCGTGAATCGCAGCCGCGACGGCGGCGCCACCTGGGACGTGATCCGCGGCTCGCCCGGCGGCGACGATTACCACCAGGTCTGGATCGCGCCCAGCAACCCCGACATCCTCATCGTCGCGAGCGACCAGGGCGCGATCATCACCCGCAACGCGCGCAGCGCCGATCCGCGCGCCATGACCTGGAGCTCATGGCTCAATCAGCCGACCGCGCAGATCTATCACGCATCGGTCGACTATCGCTTCCCCTATTGGGTCGTCGGCGCGCAACAGGACTCGGGCGCGGTGGCGGTGCGCTCGCGCGGCAAGTTCGCGCAAATCTCGCAGCGCGACTGGGAGCCGATCGGCGCGGCCGGCGAGAGCGGGTACGCGGCCGGCGATCCGCTGCATCCCGGCGTGATCTACGGCAGCGAAGGCAGCCGCTGGGACCTCGAGACCAACCTGTCGGTCCCGAACACCGCGGCGCCGAAAGGCACGGAGACCGACCGGGCCGATTGGACCCAGCCGCTGGTGCTGTCGCCGGCGGACCCGCATGCGTTGTACTACGCCAGCCAGTTCTTATTCAAGACGACCGACGGGGCGCGCACCTGGACCCAGATCAGCGGCGACCTGACTCGACCCGATCCCGGCATCCCCTCCAACCTCGATCAGGCCGCCGCCGCGGCCACCGATCGCAACGGCAAGCGCGGCGTCATCTACGCGGTGGCCCCATCGCCGCTGCGCGCCCCGCTGATCTGGATCGGCACCGACGACGGGCTCATCCAGGTCACGACCGACGACGGCACGACGTGGCGCGACGTGACGCCGCCGGCGCTGACGGCGTGGAGCCGAGTCACCGGCATCGAAGCGTCGCACTTCGACGAGGGCACAGCGTATGCGAGCGTCGATCGCCACCAGCTCCAGGACTTCGCGCCGTACATCTACCGCACGCGCGACCAGGGCCGGTCCTGGCAGCCCATCACGACGGGCCTCCCGGACGGCGTGTACGTCCACGTCGTCAAGGAAGACTTGCTGCGCCGCGGGCTGCTGTTCGCCGGGACCGAGCGCGGGGCGTTCGTGTCGTTCGACGACGGCGACCACTGGCAGCCGCTGCAGCGCAACCTGCCGGTGACGTCGGTGCGCGACTTCGTGGTGTACGGCAACGACCTCATCGTCGCCACTCACGGCCGCGGGTTCTGGGTGATGGACGACATCAGCACGCTGCGGCAGGTCACGCCCGAGGTGCTCCAGGCCGACGCCTGGCTCTTCCGGCCCGCCGACGCCATCAACGTCTTACCGGGCGACGACAACGGCACGCCGCTCCAGCGCGACGAGCCGCAGGCGCCCAACCCACCCGACGGCGCGTTCATCGACTACTATCTCAAAGCGGCGCCAACCGGAGTTGTGACGCTGGAGATTCTCGACGCCACAGGCAAAGTCCTGCGAAAGTGGCCCAGCGAACCAAGTGGCCGGGGCGCGAACGGACTGCCGCGAGTGTCGCCGCTGTGGCAGCCCGTGCCAGAGGTGTTCGGCACGACGGCCGGGATGCACCGCGTCGTGTGGCGGTCGGTCGCACCCGTCGAGCAACCGCGACGCGGCGAGGCCCCGCGCGTGACCGGGACGTTCACGGCGCGGCTGACCGTCAACGGCCGGGCATCCACTCGAGACTTCGCGCTGCGCCCAGACCCGCGTAGCGACGCACGCTAGCGCGTAACTCCCTCTCCCACTGGGGTTAGGCACCGGACCAGCCCGGGCATGATCTAGGTCACAGGAGTCGGCTGTCCCGCGGGCGTACGTTCTCCCCCGAGCACGCTGCTCAGAGCAAAGCCGCCCGGGGAGATTGCCATGCCGCTCTCACGCCGGCACCTGACGTTCGTTGCATGCGCCCTCATCCTTGCCTGCGAGCTGCCCAGCCGTCCGGACCCCCATCCGACGGTCGTGCAGGTCCGGGTCGCGCCTGATAGCGTCGTTCTCGATCCCGCGCAAACGCAGCCGTTCGCCGCCTCGGGCCGTACGGTGGCGGGTGACAGCGTCGCGGTCGACGTGACCTGGGCCGCCTCCGCAGGCACGATCACGCCGGACGGGATGTACACGGCCGATACCTCCGCCGCGGACGCGGTCGTCACCGCGACGCTGGTAGGGTCGCAGCTGTCGGGCACGTCCCGCGTGCGGAAGCGCCTCATTGCACGGATCGTTCTCGCCCCTGCCGCCGTCACGCTGCCCGCGGCCGGGACTCAACAGTTTGCCGCCTGGGGCGTCCGTAATACCGGGGACAGCGTGGCGGTGGCGGTCACCTATTCGGCCACCGGCGGCTCCATCACGAGTGGTGGGCTCTACACCGCGGGGCCAACGGCGGGCAGCTACCGCGTGATCGCCCGCCAGACGAACGGTTCGCTCGCCGACACGTCAGCCGTCACCGTGACGGGCTCGACGGGGGGAGGAGGCGTACCCCCCGCCGGCCACGTGTTCATCGTGACCGAGGAGAACCACGACTACGCCAGCGTGATCGGCAGCTCGTCGATGCCGTATCTGAATGGTCTCGCGCAGCAGTACGGCCTGGCGACCCAGTACTACGCCAACACCCACCCGTCCATCGGCAACTACTTCATGCTGGGGACGGGCCAGATCATCACGAACAACGACAGCTATTCCACGATCGTGACGGTGGACAACGTCGTGCGGCGGCTGCTCGCGGCGGGCAAGACGTGGAAGTCGTACGCGGAAGACATTCCCTCGGTCGGCTACACCGGCGGCGACGTCGGCGGCTACGCGCGCAAACACAACACATTCGCGCTGCTCTCCGACGTGGTGAACGACTCGACCGAGCGGCGGAATCTCGTCCCGTTCACCCAGTTCGCGACCGACCTGGCCAATGGCACGCTCCCGCACTTCTCGAACATCGTGCCCAATCTCTGCAACGACGCGCACGATTGCTCGCTCGCCACTGCGGATGCGTGGCTCCAGACCAACATCGCGCCGCTGCTGGCGAGCGCGACGTTCCAGCAGGACGGTCTGCTCATCATCGCCTTCGACGAATCGGCGAGCGACAATACCAACGGCGGCGGTCGCGTTGCGTGGGTCGTCGTGAGCCCCAAGGCCAAGCGCGGATATCAGTCCACGACGCTGTATCAGCACCAGAGCACGCTGCGGCTGACGCTCGAGGCACTCGGTATCTCGCTGTTCCCGGGGGCGGCCGCGACGGCGCCCGCGATGAGCGAGTTCTTTACGCCCTGATCACTGCCATCGCTTGTGCAGACGTCCGTCAGGGCGTAGTTCCATGGGATGGACGTGCTCGACGAGCCGGCTGTACAGCAACGGCTGCACTACCAGGACCTCATCCCGGTCATCGCGGAGGCGCTCGCGGCGTTGTCGTCGGGCAAGGTCGTGCAACCGGTGCGCGCGGTGCTCCCCGTGGCTCCGCATCGGGGCTTCTTCGCCGTCATGCCGGCGTACGCGGACGGGGGGGCGGGGGCGGGGGGCCTCGGTGCCAAGCTCGTCACGTTCTATCCGCACAACGTCGGGATCCACACGCACCACGCGGTCATCGTGCTGTTCAAGGCCGAGACAGGGGAGCCACTCGCCGTGATGGACGGCCGGCTCATCACCGAGATGCGGACCGCCGCCGCCTCGGCGGTGGCGACCCAGCGCCTGGCCCGTGTCGACGCGTCGGTTCTCGCCATACTCGGATCCGGGGTGCAGGCGAAGAGTCACCTCGCCGCGCTGCGCCACGTCCGTTCATTCAAGGAAGTGCGCGTCTGGAGTCCCCGAAACGCCCCGGCGTTCGCCCAGCGGCATGGCGTGAAGGCCACGGCGACGGCGGAGGATGCCGTGCGCGGTGCGGACGTGGTGGTCGTCGCCGCGAGTGCGACGACGCCGATCCTACACGGACGCTGGCTTTCGCCCGGGACACACGTCAATGCGATCGGTGCAACCCGCCCCGAGTGGCGCGAGCTGGACGACGATCTCGTCACTCGGGCCCGTGTCTTCGTCGACTCGCGCGAAGCGGCGCTGCGCGAATCGGGCGACGTCATCGCGGCGCGGAGTGAAGTGACAGAGATCGGAGCCGTGGTGGCGGGGACCGATCCCGGCCGGCGCAGCGCCGAGGAGCTTACGCTGTTCAAGTCTGTGGGCGTCGCGGTCGAAGACGTGGCAGCCGCGGCGCTGGTGCTGCGTGCTTGAACCGGTCCGTCCCATCGCGTTGAAGGAGATCCGGGACGCCCGCAAGCGCATCGCCGGAACGATCGTCCGCACACCGTTGGTCCGGCTCGAGCTGGGGCCGGGATTCCCGGACGTGCGGCTCAAGCTCGAGAACCTGCAGCCGATCAACGCCTACAAGCTGCGGGGCGCTGCCAACGCCGTTGCACTTTTGTCCGATGCCGAGCGTGGGCGCGGCGTCTGGACCATCAGCGCCGGCAACGCTGGTCAGGGTGTGGCATACGCCGCGCGGGCCGCGGGCGTGCCGTGCACCGTCGTGGCGATCGAGACGGCGCCCGCCGCTAAGCTCGAGCGTATGCGCGCGCTGGGCGCGAAGCTCGTGCTCGTGCCGTATGCGGTCGCCTGGCAGGCGCTCGACGACCGTACGTATCCCGGCGTCGCAGGGACGTTCATCCATCCGTTCGACGATCAGAACTTCATAACCGGTCACGCGACGATGGGCCTCGAGATTCTCGAGGATGCGCCCGACACGGTCGCCATCGTCGCCGCGATCGGCGGTGGCGGCCTGGTCACCGGCGTGGCCAGTGCCGTGAAAGCGTTGCGCTCGGGAGTCAAAGTGTGGGGTGCCGAGCCGGAGACCGCCGCGCCCGCGGCGCTCTCGTTCGCCAAAGGCTCCGCGCAAGCGTTCCCGGATTGGAAAGCCACGTTCGTCGACGGCGCGGGCGGCAAAAGTGTGTTTCCACGCATGTGGCAGCGCATGCAGCCGGTCGTGGACGGCTGCATCGTGGTGAGCCTGGATGAGGTGAAGCGCGCCATGCGGCTCTTGGCGGAGAAGGCACGCGTCATTGCCGAGGGAGCTGGCGCGCTCGGCCTGGCGGCTGCGCTCACCGGCAAAGCCGGTCCGGGACCGGTCGTCGCCATTGTCTCGGGCGGCAATATCGACCTTGCCAAGTTCTCCGAGCTAGTCGGCACGGCGGTGTGACCGAGCCCGCCCTGCGGCGCGTGATCGGCGTGCGCGGGCTCGCCGCCGCCATCTTCAACATCACCGTTGGCGCGGCGATTTTCGTGCTCCCCGCGCACGTCGCCGGCGGTCTCGGTGCCGCGGCTCCCCTGGCCTATCTCGTGTGTGCCGTGGCGACGGCGCTCGTTGCCCTCTGCATCGCAGAGGCCGGCAGCCGCGTCCCACAGAGCGGCGGCCCCTACGCGTATGTCGGGGCGGCGCTCGGCCCTTTCGCCGGATATCTGTGCGGCGTCCTGCTCTGGCTCGGCATCACACTCGCGATGGGCGCCGTCTCTACCGTGTTCGCCGACGCGGCCCTGGGCCTGGTGCCGGGGCTCGGCGGCCAGCTGCCGCGCGCCGTGCTCCTCATCGCGGCGATTACGAGCCTGGCGATCGTCAACACCCGCGGCGCCGCGCTGGGATCGCATGTGAGCGGTATCGCGACCTTCGCGAAAATCGTCCCGCTCGTCGCGTTCGTGGCGCTCGGACTGTCGCACGTGCGAGCGGAGAATCTGGCGTTGGGGTCCTTCCCCTCGCTCTCGCGTCTGGGAGAATCCGGGCTGCTCCTGATGTTTGCCTTCTTCGGGATGGAATCCGCGCTGCAAGTGAGCGGTGAAGTGCGCGATGCGGCCCGGGCTGTGCCGCGGGCGATCGCCCTCGCCGTGACGGGTGTGGGCGTACTGTACATCGCGGTGCACCTCGTCGCCCAGGGCATCCTCGGCAGCGCGCTCGCTGCGCCCGAGACGGCCAAGGCCCCGCTCGCCGCGGCGGCCGTACAGTTCGCCGGACCGACCGGAGCCAACCTGATCCTCAGCGCGATGATCGTCTCGACATTCGGCTTCATGACGGCCACGATGCTCTCCACTCCGCGGACGCTCTTCGCGCTCGCGGTGGACGGCTACTGGCCGCAGGCGCTCGCGGCAGTGCACCGGGCCTACCACACGCCGCACGTCGCGATCGCGATCCAACGTGTCATCGTGTGCGCCATCGCCATCACCGGCACGTACGTCCAACTGGCGATCATGGCGAACGTCGCGATTCTCCTGGTCTACCTGGCTTGCTGCCTGGCCATTGTGCGGTTGCGCCGGCTCGACGCGGGCGCCGCTGATCGTCCGTTCGTGATGCCGGCCGGTCGCGTGGTGCCGTGGGTGGCGGCCGGCCTGATCGTGGCATTGCTGGCGCGGGCCACGGCGCAAGCGTGGCTGCTTACGGGAGGGGTCATGGTGGCGGCTTCGCTCGCGTTCCTGGCGCGGCGAGGCCCCCGCCGCCTGCAACCCTCGGAGCGCGGGTCCTATCCAACTCCCTGAATCCACTCCCGGAGTCCCCATGCGGTTCGCCGTCCTTCTCCTGAGCAGCTTCCTGGCAGCCCCCGTACTCTCGGCGCAGCACGCCGTCCCTTCCGACGGGCAGTGGCTGATCGAGCCCGGTGAGCATTCGGGCACGGTCCAGCTCTCCGTCCGCTACGGCGAGCGTGGATACTCGAGTAATTGGAGTCGGGACGTGCCCCCAAGCCAATTCGTGGGCCTCTCCGCGGCAGACATGCGCGGCTCGGGAGTCACGGTGCATTTCAAGATCGTGCGCTCGGCGGGCACCCTCACGTGTGAGGGCTGGTTCGAGGGCGGCAAGGGCTCGGGCCATTTCACCTATCAGCCGAATCCCGATTTCGTGGCCGAGCTGGCCAAGCGCGGCATCAACGCGCCCCCCCCGACGGCGTGGGAGCAGTTCCAGATGACGATGGCGGACGTGGGGCTGGAATTCGTGGACGAGCTGACTCGCCAGGGATATGACCGCCCCACCGCCGGGCTACTCGCGCGAATGGCGACGCACGGGGTGGATCTGGAGTACGTCAGAGAAATTGGCGCGCGGGGATATCACCTCAAGGACCCTGAGCGCCTGGTCCGGATGCGGGATCACGGGGTGGACGAGGAATTCATCGCGTCACTGGACAGCGCGGGCTACAAGAATCTGAGCGCGGAGGACCTCGTGCGCCTGCGGGATCACGGCGTGGACGGGGACTACATCGCGCGCATGAAGGAGATGGGCTACGCACCCTCGAACCCCGAGGAGTTGGTAGAGTCGCGCGACCACGGCGTCGATCCGTCCTACATCGCGTCGCTGAAAGCGGCGGGCTACGACGGGCTGTCCCTGCAGGAGCTTCGCCGGGCCCGCGACCACGGCGTGACCAGGGGGTTCATTCAGCGCGTGAAGGCACGTGGGTACGGCCAGCCCTCGCTCGACGAAGTAATCCGACTGCGCGACCGGGGGCTGGAGTAGTGTAAGGCGCCGCGCCTACTGGCCCCCCTCCCACTGCTGACGGCTCAGCACCGCCACCGGCTCGAGCTTCTTGCTCTTGAGCGCCGCATTGATCCCCGCCAGGTCGCGCGTCATCCAAGCGTCAAACTCGCGCATGACGTCGCCTAGCTCCCGCGCCACAGCATCGGCGCGCTCCGCCTGCGTCTGCGACGGCCCGCCATCGTAGAAGATGATGCTGCCGTACAGATCGGTGAGATTCTCGCGCAGCCGCTCCTCGCCGGTGATCATGCCGCCTTCCTTAGTGGCTACGATCTTTTTGCGCATCACGTCCACGGCAGCCGAGGCGGCACGCAAGCGCTTCGCGACGGCATCGCCCGCCGGCAACCGGCCGGCACGCTCCTCGAGGGCCTGGCGCACGCCGTTCATGCGCTCGACGGCGAATGTCATGTCGGTCAACGTTGCCGACATCTTGTTCGCCAGATCGAACGCCGCCCGCCGCTCCTGATCGGTATGCGTCGCGCGCGGATCGGGCACGACCACGAGCTGGGTCGTGTACGTCGCCGTGTCCTTCGTCATCTTGATGGTGTAGGTCCCAGGCAAGACCCGGGGGCCGACGGTCGCGCCGAAGGCGGCGCTCGCCGCGGGGGGCACGCGCGGCGCCGCCAGCCGCATCGACCACGTCACGCGATTCAAGCCGCGGCGTTTGCTCGTCGGCATCGTGCCGAGCAGTTTCCCGCCCGCGTCGAAGACCTCGAGCTTCATGTCCCCGAAGATGTGGCGGCGCCGCTGATAGTAAGTGATCACGGCATCGCTCGGCGGATTCGGTCCGACGTACATGGCGTCGCCGTTGGCCCAGCCGCCGCCCGCTTGCAGGCGCTGCACCGTCGCGCGCCCCGGTAGGAAGGTGACCGCGCTCGCGAGCGCTTCCGGCGTCAACGCCCGGAGCGGCGAGATGTCGTCGATGATCCAGATGCCGCGGCCGTGGGTCGCAATGACGAGATCGTGGTCGCGTGGGTGAATCGCCAGATCGCGCACGGCGACGGCCGGCAAGTCTCCCCCCTTGTAATGCGCCCACTGCTTCCCGCCGTCCACGGAGACCCACAACCCGAGCTCCGTCCCCAGGAACAACAGGTTGGAATTGACGAGGTCTTCCTTGATCACGTGCGCGTACCCGCGCACCGGGCTGTCCGGCGCCACGAGGGGCGTCCACGTCGTCCCGAAGTCGGTCGACTTGTAGGCATACGGCCGCATATCGCCGAACGTGTGGACGTCAAACGTGGCGTAGATCGTTCCGTTCGCGAAGTGCCCGGCCTCGACGGACGAGACCCACGCGTTCTTGGGCAGGCCCGTGATGTTGGGCGCGACGTTCGTCCACGTTTTCCCGCCGTCGCGCGTGACCTGGAGGTTCCCGTCATCGGTCCCCACCCAGATCACCTGCCCGTCCCGCGGTGACTCGGCGATGGCGTAGATGGTGGTGTGCATCTCGGCCGCCGAGTTGTCGACGGTGATGCCCCCCGACTGTTCCTGGCGCTGCTTCTGTGGATCGTTCGTGGTCAGATCGGGAGAAATACGCTCCCAGGTCTGGCCGAAATCCCGGGACCGGAACAGCACCTGCGCCCCGATGTAGATCGTGCCCTTTTGCGTGGCGCTGATGTGGATCGGCGTGTTCCAGTTGAAGCGCAGTTTCTTCTCCTGATAGGCGGGCAACGGCCGGATGTTGCGGGACTCGTGCGTCTTGCGGTTGACGCGGCCGATTTCCCCGCCCTGGTACTCGGCGTACAGGTAGTCGGGATCGGTGGGGTCGGCGAACATCCAGAAGCCGTCGCCGCCGTACATGTTTTCCCACTGGTGATTGGTGATGCCGCCGGGGTACTCCGACGGCCCGACCCAGGAGCTGTTGTCCTGCAACCCGCCGTACACGTTGTACGGCCGCTCCATGTCCACGCTGACGTGATAGAACTGCGACACGGGAAGATTCTCGTTCTTCACCCACTTGTTGCCGGCGTCGTAGGAGAACCACAGCCCCCCGTCGTCGCCGGTAATCACGTTGTCGGGGTTGTTGGGATCGACCCACACGTCGTGGAAGTCGCCGTGCGCGCCGCCCGCGATGCCGCTGAAGCTCTTCCCCCCGTCGGTGCTGACGATGAGGCCGCCGTCGGGCTTGTAGACGCGGTCGAGGTCGCGGGGATCCACGATGAGGTTCGCGAAGTAGAACGGGCGCCAAATCATGTTCTGGCTGCGATCGAGCATCTGCCACGTCTTCCCGGCGTTCTCGGACCGGTAGAGAGCGTTGAGCGGCGGCGCCGCTTCGATGAAGGCATACACGACGTCCGGCTTGGACGGCGCCACCGCGACCGCGACGCGACCCCACGGTTTCGGCGGGAGCCCCCCCCCCGACCCCGTCGCGGCCGTCAGATCAGCCCATGTGGCGCCACCGTCTGTGCTCTTGAACAGGCTCGACGCGCTCGGCGCGGTCGCACTGTCGCCGCCTGAGCGGAACGTCCAGCCGCGCCGCCGGAAATCCCACATGCCGGCGTAGAGCGTCTGGGGATGCGACGGGTCCATCGACAGCATCGAGCAGCCGGTGGATGCGTTGCCGCCTTTCAGTACCAGCGTCCAGGTCTTGCCGCCATCCGTCGTCTTGTAGACGCCGCGCTCGTTGCTGTCGCTCCAGAGCTTTCCGGGGACGCACACGTAGACGGTGCTGGTCTGGTTGGGATCGACGAGGATCTTGACGATGTGCTCGGACTCGCGCAGCCCCATGTTGGTCCAGTTTTCGCCGCCGTCTTCCGACCGGTAGATGCCGTCACCGATCGACACGCTATTGCGCATCCAAGGTTCGCCGCTGCCCACCCACACCACCTTGGGGTTCTTCGGGTCGATAGTCACCGCGCCGATCGATTGCACCGGCTGCCGGTCGAAGACCGGCTTGAACGTCGTGCCGCCATTCACCGACTTCCACACGCCGCCGCTCGCCGAACCGACGTAGATCGTGAGTCTCGGGCCCTCATGCACAGCCGCGAGCGCCGCGATGCGTCCGCTCATCGCGGCCGAGCCGATGTTGCGCGCACCGAGACCGGAGATCGTCTCGGAGTCCACTTTGACCGCGGGTTGTTGGGCGATCAGGAGCAAGAGGAGGAGTTTCATGGACGCGCTCCCGGCCGCGCGAACCGCGTGGTGTCGAGCGGTACGTTGGCCTCGATCTTGTCGTATGTGATTTTCGAACGGTCCGTGCTGCTCGAGCCCTTCGGACCGGATTCAGATGAAAACGGGAGGTAGACGCCCGCCACCTGCTTGTAGTCACCGAGCGACGTCTCGAATTCCTGTGGTGCGCCGCGGATCATGCGCTGCGTGTCGATTCTGATCGGGACGTAGTACTCGGTGTCCAGATAGTAGAAGCTCACGTCGCCGTTCGGGCGCGTGACCTTGAGTTTGTAGGCGTCGCTGCCCTCGATCTGTTCGATCCCCTGATACTCGACGCGATTGCCCTTCGCCTGATAATTGACGAGTGGGCCGTCGAAGTCGGCATCGTCGAGAATGCCGTGCATCTCCTCTTCGCCGAGCGCCTCGGGGTCGCGTTTCCCGTTCCACGGCTCGATCTTCCAGCCGTCGCGGCCGTCGTAGGCGTTGATGCCGGTCATCCCCTGGATCGAGAACTCCTCGCGCACGCTGTTGGGGCGTTTGTTCTCCTGCACCACCACCGCCTCGAACCCACCCCCACCCGTGTACTTCCCGGTGCGCCGTAACGTCTGCAGCGCTTGAATGCGGGCCATGCCCCCGGACGCCTGGATGTACTTGGCGATGAGGCTGTCGACGGATTGGGCCTGGGCCGTGACAGGCGCCGCGAACGCGGCGAGCAGCACAAGGAGGGCGAGGCGCTTCATGGACGTCTCCTTTGCGGGGGCGGAGAAAATACCTAGCTTCGGGGCTATGGGTAAGACACCCGCCCTGGTCCGCGCGCCCGGGCGCGTGAACCTCATCGGCGAGCACATCGACTACTGCGGCCTGCCGGTGTTCCCCATGGCCATCCAGCGGAGCGTATGCATCGCGTTTGACGCCCGCGCGGATCGCGAGGTGCAGCTCGCCAATCGCGATCCGGGGTTCGCAGCGAGCACCTTCACTCTCACCCAACAGATTCCGCCGGCGCGCGCGGGAGACTGGAGCAACTACGCCAGGGCGGCGGCTCAGGCCCTGGTCCAGCGATTCCCGAATCTGCGGGGCGTCGATGCGCTCGTGGAGAGCGATCTCCCGATCGCCGCGGGCCTCAGCTCGTCGTCCGCGCTCGTCGTCGCCATGGCCCTCGCGATCCTGCACGCGAACGGCGTGACCATGGCGCCCCTCGAGCTGATGGAGCTCTTGGCGCGCGGCGAGCGCTACGTCGGCACCGCCGGGGGCGGGATGGATCAGTCGATCATCCTCGGCGCCCAAGCAGGATGCGCGTCGCGCATCGATTTCCATCCGCTGCGGCTCACCCCCACCGCCGTGCCCGCCGACTGGCGGTTCATCGTGGCGTGGAGCATGGTGCACGCCGAGAAGTCGGGCGCGGCGCGACAGGAATACAACGAGCGGCCGCGGCAGGCCGACGAAGCGCGGCGCCTCGTGGCGGCGCGACTCGGCCGCCCTGAGGACAGCTCCTATCCCGCCTTGCTCGCGGCGGCACCCGCCGCGGAGCTGCTGGAGATCGTCGGGAAGGCGCTGCCGGTTGTCCTCTCGAAGCGATTCCGCCATGTGGTAACGGAGGGAGCGCGCGTGCGCCAGGCGGAAGCGGCGATGGCGCGTGGGGATCTCGCGGCGTTCGGGCTGCTGCTCGACGCGTCCCACCAGAGCCTGCGGGACGACTATGGCGTGAGCCACGCTGAGCTGGATCAACTGGTGGAGCTGGCCCGGGAGGCGGGCGCGGTTGGGGCGCGACTCACGGGTGCGGGGTTCGGTGGATCGATCGTGGCGCTCTGCCTTGTCGAGCAGGCGCCGCAGGTCATGACCGTTCTGCGCGAGCGATTCTACGCTCCGCGGGGCGCGGCAGCCGACGTCGGACGGTACGTCTTCGCCGCCGAGCCCTCGGGGGGCGCCGAGGTCATGCGCGCGTAAACCAACCCCCAAGACTTCTCTATCCCGTCATGCGAACCCGACTCGCGGCAGGGCGCGAAACAGCCCCCACGCCGCCGCCGCCGCCGCGACCAGGCAAGCGATTCCGGGCAGCGGCTTCCCGTACAGCAGATACCCGGTGCCGAACAGCGCCGCGTAGATGATCACACACCCCAGGAACCAGCACAGGAACGCGGCGGTCACGCTTTCGCCGGGCGTCGCGGGCCCGGTCGTCACCGCGCGCCTCCAGCCGGGGCCCATGGGCCGAATCCGGTTGTAAAACGCCTGCAGCGTCGCCCGGTCGGTGGGCGGCGTCGCGAACGTCACCGCCAGCCACCCGATGGTGGTGATCGCGATGCCCGTCACGAGCTGGACCGTAGGGGAGAGCGGCGCGAATCCGAGCGCCGTGTGCACGAACTGGAAATACACGGCGACCACGAACGAAATCCCCATGCCGGCGATCTCGCTCCACGCGTTGATCCGCCACCAGAACCAGCGCAGCAGGAAGATCAGTCCCGTCCCGGCGCCGATCTGCAGCAAGATCTGGAAGGCCTGGTAGGAGTTGTGCAGCCAGAGTGACAAAGCGCACGCCAGCACGATCAAGCCGACCGTGACGAGACGCCCTACCATCACGTAATGGCGCTCGTCCTTGTCGGGCGCGAGAAACCGGCGGTAGCAATCCTCCACGGCGTACGACGCGCCCCAGTTGAGGTGCGTACTGATGGTGGACATATACGCCGCCGCGAGGGACGCGATCATCAGGCCGAAGAGCCCATGCGGCAGATACACGAGCATCGCGGAGTACGCGAGATCGTTTCGGACGATCGCCGGGTCGATGTGGGGGAACCGGGCGGCGATCGAGGCGAGGTCCGGATAGATGATCAGCGACGCGAGCGCGACGATGATCCATGGCCAGGGCCGTACGGCGTAGTGCAGGACGTTGAACAACAAGGTCGTGCGCATCGCGTCGCGCTCGGTCGGCGCGGCCAGCATCCGCTGCGCCACGTAGCCGCCGCCTCCCGGCTCGGCGCCCGGATACCACGTGCTCCACCACTGCACCGCGAGCGGCACGACCAGGACCGCGGTCGCCGTGCTCCAGTCCGAGAAGTCGGGTAAGAGCGAGAGCCGTGAGGCGACCGCGGGGTGCGTGAACAGCCCCGAGAGCCCGCCGACTTGGGGGAGCCGGAGCGCCACGACCGCCGCCAGCACGGCCCCGGCCATCGCGATCGCGAACTGCACGAAGTCCGTCAGGACGACTCCCGACAGCCCGGAACTGGCCGCGTAGAGCACGGTGACGGCGCCGCCCACGAGCACCGCCGTGGAGCGATCCCAGCCCAGCATCACCCCGGCGATCTTGGTCGCGGAGAGATTGACCGAGGCCATGATCATCACGTTGAAGAAGACGCCGAGATAAATCGCGCGGAAACCGCGGAGGAACGCCGCCGGTCTGCCCGAGTAGCGCACCTCATAGAATGCGATGTCGGTGAGCGCCGCCGAGCGCCGCCACAGCTTGGCGTAGAAGAACACCGTACACATGCCCGTGACGGCGAACGCCCACCACACCCAGTTCTGGCTCACGCCCCCGGTGCGCACGAGGTCGGTGACGAGGTTCGGCGTATCCGTCGAGAACGTCGTGGCCACGAGCGACACACCGAGGAGCCACCACGGCAGCCGGCGCCCGGAGAGGAAGAACTCGTGCCGGCCCTGACTGGCGCGGCGCGCTACGGCGAGCCCGATCGCCACGCAGACGGCGCCGTACAGCGCGAGTACGATCCAATCGATGGTGTTCAGGGGCATGGTGGCCTCAGAGACGGGTGAACGCGGCACGCAAGTCCGCGGGATAGGTGCCTGCGCGCACCAGCTCGGCGAGTGCGGCCCGGACCGCCTCCACATCTGCGGCAAAGGTCATGCCCAGCCAACGATCGGGCGCGGGCAGCATCCGGAGCCGCGCGCGGCCCGCCGTCACCTGATCGCCGAGCGCCGTGCTCAAGAGGAACTCTGCATCGAGCGCTCGGCGCTGCGCGTCGAGAAACGCTGTGAACTGCTCTTCCAACACCGCGAGGACGTCGGGCGTGAACCCCCACAGGTTCATCGACACAGACTCCGCGCCCGTGAACTCACTCTCCTCGCCGGCCGCCGTCACCCCCCGAAGGCGGCCGTCCACAGGGCGCACGTCCTTCACCTCGACGAGCCGCGCGACCAGTCCGTCGGGGCCGGTCGACGCCACCGCCCGGGCTACGCCGCCGTGCGCCGAGAGCGTCGCGTCGAGTCGGTAACCCACGAAGGCGTGCAGCGGCGGGACGCTCGCTTTGGCCGCGAGATGCTCGGCGAGCAGGCGGTAGGCGCCCGGGCCGTAGTAGTCGTCGGCATTGCACACCGCGAAGGGACCATGCAGGGCCTCCCGGGCGGCGAGTACGGCATGACCGGTGCCCCACGGCTTCACGCGGCCCGCTGGCACGCGACGTCCCCCAGGCAGGTCGTCGAGGCGCTGTTCCACGTAGTTGATGGGCAGCGCGCGCCGGATCACGCGCGCGACGTGCTCTCGCAAGGGAGCGCGCAACTCCTCGCGAATGATGAGCACGGCGCGCGTGAAGCCGGCGCGCAGGGCGTCGTAGATCGCGTAGTCGAGCAGGGTCTCGCCCGACGGACCGACGGGGCTCAGCTGCTTCGGGCCGCCGAAGCGGCTCCCGACTCCCGCCGCGAGGATGACGAGCGCGGGCGCGCTCAAGTCCTCGCGTACTCCACGACCCGCCGCACTCCGTCCGCGACCGCCTCGGATGGACGCCAGCCCCAGGTCCGCTGTGCGACGGCGCCATCGAGGCAGCTTCGTGCAACATCTCCTGGCCGATCCGGCGCGTACGTCGGCTGGCGGGTGTATCCCGCAGCGGCCGCCACGGCACGAAACAACTCGAGGTCCGACACCTCGCGCCCCCACCCGACGTTGGCGACGACGCCCGACGGTCCCGCCGCCGCTCGGACCGTCGCCTCGACGACGTCACCCACGTAGACGTAGTCGCGCGTCTTCGACCCGTCGCCGAAGATCGTCACCGGCTCGCCCGCGATCATCTGTCGCGTGAAGATCGACACCACGCCGGCCTCGCCGCTGGACCGCTGGCGCGGACCATAGACGTTGGCGTATCGCAGCGCGGCGTACTCGATCAGCCCACGGGCCGCGTACGCGCCGAGATAGTGCTCGAACGCGAGCTTGCTGGCGCCGTACTCCGAAATCGGACGCGTCGGGTCGGTTTCGGACACCGGGACACGGGTGGGGTTGCCGTACACGGCGGCCGACGACGCGTACACGATGCGCCGCGCCCCCGCGGCGGCGGCCGCCCGCAGCACGTTGAGACCGCCCACCACGTTCACCCGTGCGTCGAAGTCCGGCTCGCGAACCGAGCGGCGTACGTCCGTCTGGGCAGCCGCATGGAACACGACCTCGGGCCGGAAGCGAAGGGTTATGTCATGCAGTGGCGCCGCATCGCAGATGTCGACGCGCTGGAGCTCCGCCTGCGGTGGAAGGTTACTCGTCGATCCCGTGGACAAATCGTCCACCACGCACACGCTGTAGCCGTCCGCCAACAGGCGGTCGACCAGGTGAGAGCCGACGAATCCCGCTCCACCCGTCACCAACGCGCGTGGACCGGTGCCGGTCACGCCGTGACGATTCCCAACGGCGGCGCCGTCTTCCAACGGCCGCGGGTGAAGTCTGGGAACTCGGCGGGGCGGCCGCCGTTTGCCACCGACCATTCGGAGAGGGGCGTGACGACGCTGAGCGCCGCCGCGTCGTAGACGTTCATGTCCGTGGGGACGCCTTCGCGCAGGCACTTGATGAGTCGATAGTCCTCGAGGAAGTCCATCCCGCCGTGTCCGGCGCCCCGACTCCGTTCCTCCATTTGCTTCCATAATGGATGGTCGAACTCGGCGAGGTATGCTTCCGCCGGCTCCCATTCGTCTTCCTTGCTGCGCCCCTCGATGTACACGCGGTCCGGGTAGCCCTGAAACAGACCGCGAGTGCCCTGCACCACGTGGATGCGGCTATAGGGGCGGGGGAGGTTCGTCTCGTGGCCGACGCTGATCGTGCGCCCGCTCGCCGTCCTGATGAGGCTCACGTTCACATCGCCCAGGACGTACTGCTCCTGCCGTTGGACTGCGCCCTCCGGGAAGTGCTCGCGGGCGTAGAGCTGCAGTCCACGGGAGGGGCCACTCATGGAAACAAGGGATGCAAACCGGTCGCCGCGGTTGATGTCCATACAGTTGGCGACGGGTCCGAGGCCGTGCGTGGGATAGAGGTTGCCGTTCCGTTTCATGGAATGGGCGCGACGCCACAACCCCTCGCCTTCGGGACTGAACTTCACGGACCGCAGGTCGTGCAGGTATCCGCCCTCGCCGTGCAGGATCTCCCCGAACACGCCCTGGCGCACCATGTTGAAGGCCATCATCTCCATGCGGCCGTAGTTGCAGTTCTCCATCATGACGCAGTGTTTGCGGTGCTGCTCGGCGTGCTCGACGAGGGCCCAGCAGTCCTCGATCGTGTAGGCCGCGGGCACCTCGGTCGCCGCGTGCTTCCCGTTCCGCATCGCCGCGAGGCAGATCGGGACGTGCCACTCCCACGGCGTGGCATTGAACACCAGGTCCAGCTCCTCCTGCTCGCACATGCGGACGAAGTCGGTGGGACCGCGGGAGTAACCCGTCGGGCGCGGGAATCCGGCCTGCTCGACCATGTCCTGGATTTTGGTCACCTTTTCGGGCACGATGTCGTCCACGGCCTTGATCACGCACCCATCGACCCGCAGCAGGTTCTGCACGTGCGCCGTCCCCTGCCCGCCGACCCCGACGAATCCGATGCGCACGGTCTCCATGGGCGGGGCAGCGAGGAACGGGTCGGTGCCGGAGGAGGCGGCGCGTGTCTTTGGGAGGGGCGCACACGCCGCGGCGTCGCCGAGCACGGTCATGCCGAGCCCGCCGGCGATCAGCTTCAGCGCGTCGCGCCGGCCCAAGTCGTCGCTACTGGTGGTCACGTGGAGGGCTCCTTTGCGGGGGCGACGAAAATACCTACCTTCTCGGCCATGGGTAAGACACCAGCGTTCGCGAACCTCACGGTCCTCGCCCATCCCCTGATCCAGCACAAGCTGACGATCCTGCGGGACCGCCGCACCAGCACGCGCGACTTCAAGCAGCTCGTGAACGAGATCGCCATGCTCATGGCGTACGAGGTCACGCAGGACCTGCCACTCGAGCCGGTGGACATCGAGACTCCGCTCGAGAAAACGTCGGGGCGCCAGGTGGCCGGCAAGAAGCTCACGCTGGTGCCGATTCTGCGCGCCGGCCTGGGGATGGTGGAGGGCATCTCGCAGCTCATCCCCTCCGCCCGCGTTGGTCACATCGGGCTGTATCGCGACCACGACACGCTCAAGCCGGTGGACTACTACTTCAAGATTCCGTCGGGGGAGCAGGACCGGACCTTCTTCGTGCTCGACCCGATGCTCGCGACGGGCGGCTCGGCGGTGGCCGCGGTGAGCGCGCTGAAGCGCGCCGGCGCGCCGCGCGTGCGATTCCTCTGTCTCGTCGCCGCACCGGCCGGTGTGCAGGCGATGCTCGACGCCCACCGCGACGTCCCCGTGTACGCGGCCGCGCTGGACCGGGAGCTGAACGCCAAGGGCTACATCCTCCCCGGCCTGGGCGACGCGGGCGACCGGCTGTTCGGCACCCGCTGACAGAATATGTCATATATTGACAATGTGATGTAATACGTCATAAGTTGCAGATGTGACAAAAAACGTCAATTACGTCGCCGTGCTCGCCGACGCGATCGGATCGCGCGCCCTCCCGCCGAAGCAGCGCGCCGCGCTGCAGGATGACCTCCGAGCCGCCCTCCGCACCCAGGTGAATCGACGGCGTCCGTGGCATCCACACATTGCCGCCGGATTCGCGATCTCCGGTGGCGACGAGATCGAGGGCTTACTCACCGACCCGTCGATCGTGTGGGACATCGCGCACTGGTTGCGATCCACGTTCGCCGAGGTGGATTGGATCGTCGCGTGTGCCCGCGGTCCCATCACCACGGCTCTCGCTCCCACCGCAGTCGAAGTCGACGGCCCCTGCTTCCACGCGGCCAGGGAGGCCCTCGAGGAGGCCAAGCAGAAGCGCGAGGTGCTCACGTTCCGCGGGTTCTCACCCGCCGTGGATTCCCTCGCGACGTACTACTCGGCGCTGTATTGGAGTTGGACGCCCCGACAGCGGCGCCAAGCCTCGGAGCTCCGCTTCTACGGCCCAGCCCTCGACCAGCTCACGGAGAGGCTAAAGGTCCATCCCACAGCGGTTTCCCACATGAAACGTCGCATGGCCTGGCCGCTGGTGGCCGAGGGCGATAGAATGTTCCGCGCCGCCATCGATACTATCAGGGAGGGCCGGTGAACCCGCTAGAGCTCGTCCCGCTGCTCGCCTACACGATCGTCGCCGTGCTGTGGCCGGCCCAGATCGACGGCCACCGCCGTGGCCGAGTGCTGTTGCTCGTCGAAGCGCTTATTGTGCTCGCGGCGCTGGTCCTCGGGCAAATGCTCGCCAAGCTCGTCACCCCGAGCCCGCTCGGGTATCGCTGGGGTGGTGTCGGGCTCTACGTCACCGGCTACATCTACATCTGCATCCGCGGCATGGTTCTGGTGCGCGCGGTCCTGGAGCTCCCCGCCCTGCAGATGCGCCGCGATGAGGACCGCACCGCGGGGGCCATCGACATCGCCCGCGGCCGGACCATTGGCTCCCTGGAGCGGGCGCTGGCCTTGACGCTGGTGCTGCTCGGCCAGTACGGGGCGCTGGGCCTCATCGTCGCCGCCAAGTCGGTCGCCCGCTTCAAGGCGTTGGAAGACCGCGAGTTCGCCGAGTACTTCCTGATCGGGACGCTCGCCTCCCTGCTCCTGGCCCTGGCCGGAGGTCTGGGCCTGCAAGCCCTGCTGCGCTGAGCCTCTCCGCGTAACCCTTTCCCGCTTCCCCGTGTCAGACGGGTAGTTACGAGCGTGGCCCCCCCGGAGCCTCGGAGCTGCGTGGACGAACGAGATCTGATCACCCGCGTCCGCGCCGGGGATGGCACCGCCGAGCGCGCCCTGTACGACGCCCATGTCGATCGTGTCTACCGCCTGGCCTACCGGCTGGCCGGGGATGACGCTCTCGCACAGGACTTCACGCAGGAAACGTTCATCCGGGCGTTCGCGAAGCTCGACACGTTCCGCGGCGACTCGGCGCTCTCGACCTGGCTGCACGCGATCACCACGAGCGTCGTCCTGAACGGCCTCCGCAAGGTGACGCGGTTTCGCCAGCGGGAGGCGGATCTCGAAGCGGCGGATGGAGTGAGCGGCGGACCGCGCGCTGCCGAACCGGACCTGAAAGTGCGGCTCCACCAGGCGATCGACGCGCTGCCGCAGGGATACCGGACCGTATTCGTGATGCACGACATCGAGGGGTTCACGCACGAAGAGATCGGCGTGGCGCTCGGCGTCGAGACGGGAACATCGAAAGCGCAGTTGTCCCGCGCGCGCGCCAAACTGCGCGAGTCGCTCGCGGACTTCGCGGGAGAATGGATCGCATGATGATCGACAACGACGACACCAAGTTCGGGCAATGGCTGCAGGACGCCGCGAAGACTTACAACGCCCCACGTCCCACGCCCCGCGAAGAGATGTGGGCGCGGATCGCCGCGCGCCGCTCAAACCGCCGCGTGATCGAGCTGCGGCCGTGGCTGCGCTGGGGCCTCGCCGCCGCCGCGCTGCTTGTCCTCGGCATCGGTATCGGCCGCTGGACGGCGCACCAACAGAGCGGCGTGCGTAGCCGGACAGCGCTAGCAGACACTGATACGGCCCGCAACAGCGACCTGGTCTACCAGGTGGCAGCAACGCAGTACCTCTCCCGCACGGAGACCTTCCTTACAGGGTTCCGCGCCGACCTCAGGGCCGGTCGCGTCGATACGCACTTCATGGGTCAAGCCCGTGACCTGCTCTCGACGACGCGCTTGCTGCTCGATTCGCCCGCGGCAGACGACCCTCGCATGCGCGCGCTGCTCGAGGACCTGGAGCTGGTGCTCGCCCAGATCTCGCAGCTCGAAGCAGGACGTGATTCGCGCAACGCCGACCTCATCACCCAGGACATGGACCAACGCAGCGTGCTGCCCAAACTGCGCTCGGCGATTCCCGCCGGGCCCGTGCCGGTGCGCACCGAAGGAGCCATCTGATGTACGTGCTATCGCTCTTGCTGGCCGTTACGACCGTCGTGCAGGACTCGAACCCGCCCGTGGCGCGACCCCGGCCCGCCAGACGAACCTTCGCGCTCCCGGTCGCCGCACTCGAAACCGCGGCCGCGCGGCTGGCCGAGGCACGCGTCGGTCTGCAGATCGCAGCGCAGGCGCCGGTGCTCGCGGCCTCTGCCGTGCAGCTCCGGGAGGCCGTGATGGCGCTGCCGACGCTCTTCGATGAGGTTCCGCCCGCGCCGTGGGCCCAACAGGACCCCGCTGACTCACTGTATCGCGCCGCGCGGCAGGCCCTCAACCGCAACCAGTACGCCCGCGCGGCCGAGCTCTTCCAGTCGATCCAGAAGCGCTACCCGCGCTCGCCGTATACGGCTGACTCGTACTATTGGCAGGCGTTCGCGCTCTATCGGGCGGGACAGGACGATGGCCTGCGCGCGGCCAGTCAAGCGTTGCAAACCCAGGCCACGCGCTACCCCAAGGCAACCACGCGCCACGATGCGGAGGTGTTGCTGCGCCGGGTGCAAGGAGAGTTGGCGAGACGAGGCGACCAGGATGCGGCCCGCGCCCTCCGCCGCTACGCCGATAGCATCGCCCCGCCGGAGCCGCCGGAACCGGCCGAGCCTGCGGAGCCCGTGGAACCCGCGGAGCCGCCTGAGCCGCCCGAGCCGCCGGACGCGCCCCGCGGTCGCTCGCACAACCGCGGTTCGAGCTGCGATGACGAAGACGACATCCGGATCGCGGCGCTGCAGGGTCTCCTCAATATGGACGCGGAGCGCGCCGTGCCGATTCTCAAGGCCGTCTTGGCGCAGCGCGACGAGGGGCGTGTGTGCCTGCGACGCAAGGCGGTATGGCTCGTATCGCAGAAGCGCAGCCCCGAGACGTCGGCGATCCTGCTCGACGCCGTCCGCGCCGATCCTGACCGGGAAGTGCGCGAGCAGGCCGTGTTCTGGCTGTCGCAGGTGCCCGGCGACGAGACGGTCGCGGCGCTCGACTCGATCCTCCGTGATCCCAAGACCGACCCCGAAATCCAGGAGAAGGCGATCTTCGCCCTGTCCCAGCACCGCAGCGCGCGCGCGGGAACGATTCTGCGTGCGTTCGCGGAGCGCCGCGATGCCTCCGAAGAGCTTCGCGAGAAGGCCATCTTCTGGCTGGGGCAGAATCGCTCGCCCGATAACGCGCAGTTCCTGAAGGATCTCTACACGAAGCTGGAGAGCGACGACCTGAAGGAGAAGGTGATCTTCTCGTTGTCCCAGATGGGCGGGGCCGACAACTATCGCTGGCTCATGGACATCGCGCTGAACGGGAACGAGAACATCGAGATCCGCAAGAAAGCGCTGTTCTGGGCCGGCCAGGGGCACAGCGTCGACGTCGCCGACCTGGTGCGGCTGTACGACAGCATGAAGGACCGCGAGATGCGGGAGCAGCTGATCTTCGTATACTCGCAGCGCCGCGAGGACGCCGCTCTCGACAAGCTGTTCGACATCGGGAAGAACGACCCCGACCGCGAGCTCCGCAAAAAGGCGATCTTCTGGATCGGCCAGTCGCGGTCCCCGCGGGCGGCCCAGTACCTCCAGGACCTGATCAACCAATGACCCCGCTCCTCCTCGCACTCGCGTTGTTGCAGCAGCCGCTCGAGCGACGCATCGCCTCGGCACCCGACGGGACTGTGCACGTCACCTTCGCCGCCCGACCTGGCATCTGCGGCAACGGCCGCGGATCCGTCTCCATGGATTGCGACGACGGCAATTGCGGTCGCTATACGGTCAACGTCGGGAACCGCGACTGGAACGAAGTCGAGTACGATTGCGATCCGGGACCGGTGCGCGTCTCGTTGCGCGTGTCGGGCGGCCAGGTCACCAGCCTGCGCACGTACGTGGGCGGGCGCTGGCGCGTCGCGAGCGGAGACGGTGTGACGGACCTCGGCACCGTGGGCGCGCGCGAAGCGGCCGCGTACTTCCTCGGCCTGGCGGCCAAGGACTCCGGCAGCAACGCCGAGCACGCGATCTTCCCGGCGATCCTCGCCGACAGCGTCACGGTCTGGCCGGAGCTGCTCCGCATCGCCAAGAACGCCCGCATCTCCCGCCGTACGCGCCGCCAAGCGGTCTTCTGGCTGAGCCAGGCCGCGGGGGACGCGGCGACGAAGGGCCTCACCGACCTCGTCGACGACCGCTCCGCCGATCGCGACGTGCGCGAGCAAGCGGTGTTCGCCCTGTCGCAGCGCCCCCACGAGGAGGGTGTCCCCGCACTGATCCGCATCGTGCGGGAAAACCCCGATCCCGAGCTCCGCAAGAAGGCGATCTTCTGGCTGGGTCAGTCAGATGACCCGCGGGCCTTGGCGTTGTTCGAGGAGCTCCTGACCAAGCCCTGAGCTAGACGGGCATGCCTTGGTATCTTTGCGCATGCCTTTCTGGACTGTCCGGCGCGTCTTCAAGACGGCCGTCTTCGCGTTCGTGGTCCTGCTCATCGGATGGGCGGCGGTCGTCCTCGCCGTCGCGGTGGAGGGCGCGCGCGATCAAGCCACCACCGCGGACGCCATCGTCGTGCTCGGCGCGGCGCAGTACAACGGCCGCCCTTCCCCGGTTTTCCGTGCCCGGCTCGACCACGCGGCGGCCTTGTACCAACGGGGCTTGGCGCCGGTCGTCCTCGTCACGGGCGGCGTGGGGACGGGAGAGGTCCTGAGCGAGGCGAACGTGGGGCGCGACTACCTTGCGCGCCTCGGCCTGCCTTCCGAGGCCCTCATCCCGCTTCCCGCCAGCGACGACACGTACGCCTCGCTCACCCAGGTGCAACACTGGTTCGAGGGTCGCGGCAGCCGCCGCGTTCTCCTCGTCAGTGACGCGTTCCACATGCTGCGGCTGCGGATCATCGCGGGAAGGCTCGGCCTCGCACCACTGACCTCCGCGGCGCCCGGCTCCCCGATTCGCGCCAGCATGCGCCGCAACACCGCCTACCTCCTCGCCGAGGGCGTCAAGGTTCCGCTCACCTGGCTGTTCCAGCACTAGGAGGCGTCGATGCAGCTCGCACACCGGCGGATCTACACGGGCCGGGTGGTCCAACTGGACGTGGATACGGTGCGTTACCCCGACGGCTCGACGGGGGAGATGGAGATGCTGCGCCACCCCGGCGCCTCCGCCGTGCTGCCGTTCGCCTCCGACCCCAGAGGCGCCGATCCCACCGTGCTTCTCATCAAGCAGTACCGCTACGCCACCGGGGGCTCCCTCTTCGAGATCCCCGCGGGCCGGCTCGACCCCGGAGAGGAGCCCGAGCACTGCGCCCGCAGAGAGCTGCAGGAGGAGGTCGGTGTGACCGCCGGCAGGCTGGAGCGTCTTACTACTATATGGACGACGCCCGGGTTCACTGATGAGCGCATCCATCTGTACTGGGCAGCGGACCTGGCGGCCGGCGCACACGCCCGCGAGCCCGACGAGTTCATCGAGGTAGTGCCGCGGACGCTGTCGCAGGCGTTGGGGATGGTGCGGAGCGGGGAGATCTGCGACGCAAAGACGGTCGTAGCTATCCTCTATATGGCCGGATTCATCCTGGGCATCTGAGACGAGATTGAGACCAGATGTACACTTGCGGTGTCTCCGCGGTGAGACAATATTGGCGGCGACGTCGCCACCCACAATTGCAATGCGTTGTCAGGAAACGATTTGGGGTTTGGCATCCAAGGGGCATGCTTCGTGCCATGTGTCCACGAGCGTATTCAGAAGCGCCTCGCCTAGCGTTCCTGTCTCTGTCTGAAACGTGGGAGTGACCATGGGCACAGTCCTGAAGGGCACAGTCCAAATCGTGGAGTCGCCGCGCGCCTTGCAGCGCGAGGCTCTGCACGAGCTGGACGATGGCCACGTGGTGATGCGGCACCTGGCGGGCGACTCCCAGGCGTTCGGATCACTGGTCGACCGCTATCAGACTCGCCTCCTCAATTTCGTAAACCGCACGATCGGCGACCGGGAACGGGCTGAAGACCTGGTGCAGGAGGTCTTCATCCGTGTGTTCCGGCACCTGCATCGCTTCGATCAGACCAAGAAGTTCTCGACCTGGATCTACACGATCGCCTCGAATCTGGCCAAGAACGAGCTGCGCAATCGCAGCCGGAATCCGTTGGTGCTGTTCCAGACGATCAAGAAGAATTGGGATGCGGACCACCGGCCACTGCAATTCGAGGACACGACCGCGCGCCCCGACGACCTCTACCGCAAGCGCTTCCTGAAGGACGCGGTCGACCGCTGCGTGCACGAGCTACCCGAGCACCACCGTGAAGTGTTTGTGCTGCGCGAGCTCGAGGGAAAGAGCTATCAGGAAATCGCCGAGATCACGGGCTGCAATCTGGGAACCGTGAAGAGCCGCCTGAACCGGGCCCGGAACAGCTTCGCCCAGCTGATCGGCCCGCTGCTCGAATAGTGCCTGCTAACCGCTCCCCCTCCCCGGACCCGGGAACTCCCCGCGGCCCGGGTGGTACCAATCAGCCGTTATGATCTGCCGGGAATTCCTCGACCGCTACACCGAGTTCCGCGACGGCCTCATCGCCGCCCCGCGGGAGCTGCGGCGTTTCCGGCGGCACCTGGTGCAATGCGCCGGCTGCCGTCGCTACGACGCGGCGCTGCGCCGCGGCGTTGCCGCGCTGCAGGGCCTGGAGACCATCGAGCCCTCCACGGACTTCCGCCGCCGGCTCGACGCGCGGCTCGCCCGCGAGCGCGACGGCGCCGCGGCCGTGCCGGCACGCGCGGGTCTCGTCGCGGCGATGCTCGTGTTGGTCGCACTGTCGTTGCTCGTCGCCGAGGCGGGCCGCCGCCCGCAGCTCGCGCAGGCCATGGCCCTGCCACCCGCGGCGTTCCCCAAGCCGGTCGCGAACCCGGGACTGCCGTTCGTATCCTTCCAGGATCCGCGGGCCAGCGTGGTGGACGGCAACCCCTACCCGTACGGAACGGCGCTGGTACAGCCCGCAGTCACGCAGATCGAGCCCGCTTCAGCGGGCCGCTAGCCCGTCCCCCGCTCCCGGGGGTAACTTCCGCAGTGTATGGCCCCGCTCACATTGGATGCGCTCCTTCGCGGCCTCAAGAAGGGCGCGCCCGACCCGGTCTATCTCCTGCACGGTGACGAAGACGTCCTGAAGGACGAGGCCGTCCGGGCGTTGCTCGACGCCGCCGTGGACCCCCCCGCCCGCGACTTCAACTACGACACCCGCTTCGCCGCCGACCTGGACGCCGAAGCATTCCACGCCTTGGTGAATACGCCGCCACTGCTGGCGGAACGGCGGGCGGTGGTGCTCCGGGGCGTAGATCAGCTCGGCAAGCGCAAGTCGAAGCTGCGGGACGAATTGCTCCGCTACGTGGGCGCACCCAACCCCACGACCGTGCTGGTCCTGATCAACGCCGCTGGAGAAGACCCCGACCCCGAGATCGCACGGCGGGCGACCAGCGTCGCGCTGGGACCGTTGGAGCCGGAGCGCGTACCGCGCTGGGTGACTCACTACTCGACAAAGCTCAGCCTGACGCTCGAACCGGAGGCCGTGGATCTGCTCGTCGCGGCGGTGGGGAACGATTTGAGCGGGCTGGCCCGTGAGCTCGAGAAACTCGCGGCGCTCGCGGGTGATCGGCCCGCGACCGCCGCTGACGTCACGGCGCTGGTGGGCGTCCGGCGGGGCGAGACCGTCCACGACCTCGTCGAGGCGGCGCTCGAGCGGCGGGCGGCGCGCGCGGCGCAACTCGTGGCGCCGGTGCTCGAGCAAGCGGGGATGAGCGGTGTGAAAATCGTGACGCTGCTCGGGACACACCTCGTGGGCACGGCCCTGGCGCACGCCGAACGGGCTCGCGGCGCGGGGCGCCTCGAGGACACCGTGTTCCGCCACTTGCTCGCGGCACGACCCTACGGACTGCGCGGTTACAAGGACGAAGCGGCGCGCTGGGCGCGCTGGAGCAGCCTGTGGACGGCGGCCGAGCTGTCCGCCGGGCTGCGTGCCGCCCTCGCCGCCGACCGCGCGCTCAAGGGCACGACCGTCGCCGACGATCGGGGCATCGTGACCGAACTAGTGCTCAGGCTCGCGGCGACGCGACGGGAGGCTGCGTGAGGCTCGGAACGATGGAACGATGGAAAGTGGGAACGTTTGTCGTTCTCCTTTCCATCATTCCAACGTTCCGCCTTTGCGCCCAGACCGACGCGCGCCTCGTCGACGCCCTCAAGCTCGCCCAGAATGGCCAGGTCGACTCGGGACGCGCGACCATCCGTCGCCTGCTCAACACGCTCTCGCCCTCGGACTCCGTGTATCCCCAGGCGTTGCTCGCGGCCGCGAAGATCGCACCGGACGCGGCGACGGTGGCGACGAACCTGAACCGCATCGTGCTCGAATACGGCGCGTCGCCGTGGGCCGACGACGCGCTCCTGCTGCTCACGCAGCTCTACTTCGCGCAGCGCGATGCGGCGCAGACGATCCAGTCGGCGGAGCGGTTGCGGCGCGATTACCCCGATTCGCCGCTCCGGTATCGCGCCGACTTCCCCGCGGCGCGTGCGTACTTCGAGCTCAAGAACGAAGCGCGGGGATGTGAGCTCATCCAGGAGGCGCTCACGGGCGCGAACGCCGCCGGCGAGGTGGAATTCACGAACCAAGTGGGCTTCTACGCGTCACGCTGCACCGGTGCCACCACGCCGCCGCCACCGCCGACCGACAGCGCCGCGCCCGCGGGGCCGAAGACCTACGCCGTTCAGGTGCTTGCCGTGAAGAGCGCCGTCCAGGTCGACGACATGCTCACCCGCCTCAAGGTGATGGGCTTCGACGCGCGCGTCGTCCGCGACACGAGTGGGTTCTTCAAGGTGCGCGTCGGGCGGTACGGCACGCGCGAGGAAGCACAACAGACCCAACAACGTCTACGCACCCGCCTCGGCGGCCAGCCGTTCGTGGTGGAAGAGCCGTGACGGAGCGCGTCGTGGGCGGAGCCGATACTCCTCTCATGCAGCAATACCGGGAGATCAAAGCGCGCCACCCGCACACGATCCTGTTTTTTCGCATGGGCGATTTCTACGAAATGTTCGAGGATGACGCCCGGCTGGGCGCGCGCGAGCTGGGGCTCACGCTCACGTCGCGCAACAACGGCGGCGCGGCGGAGGTGCCGCTCGCCGGCGTGCCGGTAAAGGCGGCCACGGAGTACCTGCGCAGGCTGGTCGCCAAAGGTCACCGCGTCGCGATTTGCGAGCAGGTCGAGGACCCGAAGCTCGCGAAGGGCCTGGTGCGGCGCGAGGTCGTCGAGACGATCACGCCGGGCACCGTGCTCACCGACGACTGGCTCGTGCAAGGGCGCAACAACTATGTGGTCGCCGTGGCAGACGGCGGCATCGCCGCCCTGGACGTGACCACTGGTGAGTTGGTGCTCGAAGTCGTCCCACCGGAGGAGCTCGAGGCCTCGCTGGCGCGCTTTGAAGCCCTCGAGATCGTCGTCCCTGTTGGGGCGAAGCCTCCCGTTACCCTCGCGCGAGGAGTGACGCTCACCGAGCGGGAGGCGTGGGAGTTCGACCCGGAGTTGGCGCGGGAGGATCTGACCAGGAGCTATAGCCTCGCCTCACTCGACGGGCTGGGGATCGCCGCGGAGGACGGCCCGGCGGTGGGCGCCGCCGGCGCACTGCTGCGCTATGCGCGCGAGCTCAAGCCGGGCGGGCTGCCCCACCTCGCGCGCCCGACGCTGCTGCGCCGCGGCGACGTGCTGCCGCTCGACGAAATGACGCGCCGCAATCTCGAGCTGGTCGAGCCGCTACGCCCCGGTGCGCAGGGCGCGACGTTGCTCGAGGTCCTCGACCGGACGCTCACACCGATGGGGGGGCGGCTGCTGCGGCGTTGGATGTTGGCGCCGCTCGTCGACCCCGCGGCGATCAACGCTCGCCTCGACGCCGTCGAGGTGCTGGTGCGCGACGGCCGCGGCCGCGAGCGGCTGCGCGAGGCCCTCGACGGCGTGCGCGACCTCGAACGGCTGGCGGGACGCGCGGCGCTGGGCCGCGCCACACCCAGGGAGCTGGGCGCTCTGCGCGACTCGATTCTGCGGCTCCCCGACGCCGCCGGCGCCTTGGGCGGGCTCGAGGGGCGGGATCGTGCGGCTCCGCTCGAGGCCGCCGCCGAGCGCTTCGATCTGCTCACCGATCTGGGGGACGAGCTGGGCCGCGCCCTGGTAGAACGGCCGCCGACGCAGTTGGCCGACGGCGACGCGATCCGCCCCGCGTACGACCGCCAGCTGGACGAACTGAAGGACGCGAGGGACGGCGGGAAGCAGTACATCGCGTCCCTGCAGGCGACCGAACGCCAGCGCACCGGCATCGCGTCGCTCAAGGTCGGGTTCAACCGGGTGTTCGGGTACTACATCGAAGTCACGCACGCCCATCGGGAGCGGGTCCCGGCCGACTACGAACGGCGCCAGACCCTCACGGGCGCCGAGCGCTACGTCACGCCGCAGCTCAAGGAATACGAAGCCAAAGTGCTCGGCGCCGAGGAACGGATCGCGACGCACGAGGCGGAGTTGGTAGACGCGCTGCGCCACCGCGTCGCTGATGCGATCGGCCGCGTGCAGGCCACGGCGACGCTGCTCGCGCAGCTCGACGTGTGGGCGGGTCTCGCCGACGTAGCGGAGCGTGAGCGTTACGTGCGGCCCGATGTGACGGCGGACATGACCCTCCAGCTCGAGGGCAGCCGGCATCCGGTGGTCGAGCGGATGATGCCGCGAGAGGCGTTCATTCCGAACGACGTCCGCCTCGACGACGCCGGCCGCATCATCCTGCTCACGGGCCCCAACATGGCGGGCAAGTCCACCCTGCTGCGGCAGGTGGGGTTGTGCGTGCTGCTGGCCCAGATGGGGGCCTACGTGCCGTGCCGGCGTGCGGCGGTGGGAGTGGTGGACCGGCTGTTCACGCGGGTGGGAGCGTCGGACAACCTGGTGCGCGGCCAGTCCACATTCATGGTGGAGATGAGCGAGACGAGCGCCATCCTGCACGGCGCCACCGCCCGGAGTCTGGTGCTGCTCGACGAAATCGGTCGCGGCACCTCGACCTACGACGGCGTGGCGATCGCGTGGGCGGTCACCGAGTGCCTACACACCGCGGTGGGCTGCAAGACGATCTTCGCAACCCACTATCATGAGTTGACACAGCTCACCGAAGAGCTGGCGCACGCGCGGAACTTCAACGTGGCGGTGCGCGAGGTGGGCGACGAGATTGTGTTCCTCCACCGGCTGGAGCCGGGCGGCGCAGATCGCTCGTACGGCATCCACGTCGGGCGGCTGGCAGGGCTGCCGGCGCCGGTGGTGTCGCGGGCGTGGGAGGTACTCAAGCTGCTGGAGGCGGGTCACCATGTCGCACAGCAGCGCGCGCCGCGGCCCCCGGACGCGGCCCAGCTCGGGCTCTTCGGCGGCGCGCCGCACCCGCTCCTGACGGAGTTGGATCGGCTCGACCTCGACACGCTCTCGCCCATCGATGCGCTGAACCGTTTGGCGGCTTGGAAGAAACGGTTGGAGGACACCTAGTGCGCAGATTCGCGGCGGTTCTCGTGGCGGCGACGCTCGCGTGCGGCGGCTCGCAGCCCCCTCCGGACCCGCAGGGGACACAGGGGACGCCTCCGCCCGAGTCGGAGGCGCCGGTGGCCCTGAACCCGGACGTGCCGATCGCCTATCCCGCGGTCCTGTTCGAGCAGCACATCGAGGGAGAGGTGGTCCTGCGCTTGTTCACCGATTCGACGGGACGGCTCATCCCGGAATCGACGCGCGTGGCGGAGTCGAGCAACTATCCCGCCCTCGATTCCGCCGCGCTCGCGGGCTCGGCGAAGCTGCGCTTCGCGCCGGCCAAGCGCCGTGGCGTCCCCGTCGCGACCACGTTCCTCCAGCCGGTGGAATTCCAGCACCCCGGTACGACGGCGGCCGGCACCCAGGTCGCCGCGCCGACGGCTACGGTCGCCCCGCCGAGACGGGTCACCGCCGAGCCCGCGCCCGCGCCGGTGGTGCGACCGGTGGTGCCGATCGTGCGGCCCGACTCGACCCGTCCGCCGAAAGACACGACGCGCCATCCCGTGGATACCACCCGCCATCCCCCGGACACGACGCGCCATCCGGCGGACACCACGCACCATCCGGCAGATACGACGCGCTCCCGGCCCGACGGCAGTGGCGCAGCACACTAAGCCGTACGCCGACGTCCTCGAGACGATCGGCTGGACGCCGCTCATCCGGCTCAACAAGGTCACGCGGGGGCTGCGGACGCCGGTCTACGCCAAGGCGGAGTTCTTCAATCCCGGCGGATCGGTGAAGGACCGGATCGGCGTCGCGATGATCGAGGCGGCCGAACGTGAAGGGCGACTGAAGCCGGGCGGCCTGATTGTCGAGGCCACATCGGGGAACACCGGCGTGGGGCTCGCGATCGCGGCCGCGGTGAGGGGTTACCGCTGCATCTTCACGATGCCCGACAAGATGTCGCAGGAGAAGGCGCGGCTGCTGCGCGCCCTGGGCGCCGAAGTCATCATCACCCCGACTGCCGTCCCTCCCGACCATCCCGACAACTACATCGTGAAGGGCCGCGCGATCGCGGCGGCCCACGACAACGCGATCTTCGCGGACCAGCACTACAACCCGGTCAACCCCGAGGCGCATTATCGCACCACGGGCCCGGAGATCTGGGAGCAGACGGAGGGGAAGGTCACGCACTTCGTGTGCGCGCCGGGCACCGGGGGCACGGTGAGCGGCGCGGGTCGCTACCTCAAGGAGAAGAACCCCAAGATCCGAGTGGTGGCCGGCGATCCGGTTGGGTCGATCTACACCGAGTACGCGCGCACGCACAAGAAGGGCGAAGGCCAGCCGTACAAGGTGGAAGGGATCGGTGGAGACAAGATCCCGACGTCGCTCCACTTTGGCGTCGTCGACGAGTGGATCTTCGTGACCGACAAGGATGCCATGACGATGGCGCGTCGGCTTGCCAAGGAGGAGGGGCTGTTCGTCGGGGGGTCGACGGGCGTCAACGTCGTCTCGGCGCTCGAGGTGGCGCGCCAGCTCGACGACGTCAAGGCGCTCGTCGTCACGGTCCTCGCCGACACCGGCGAGCGCTATCTCTCCAAGGTCTACAACGAGGAATGGCTGCGCGAGAACGAGCTCGTCGACGACGAGCGGCCCACCGTCGGGCGGCTGGTGGCGGCGAAGAACAGCGACGCCCCGCCGCTGATACACGTCGCGCCCGAGGCATCGGTGCGCCAAGCGCTCAACCTGATGAGCACCTACAACGTGTCGCAGCTGCCAGTGCTGGACGGCGGCGACGGCGTCGGCGCGGTCTCGGAGCAGGCGCTGATGGCGCGCGCCATCGGACAGCCGAAGATCCTGGACAGCCCCGTGCGCGAAGTGATGGACCCGCCCTTTCCGGTGGTGGACAGCCAGTCCCCGGTCGCCCAGCTGGCGACCCTGCTGTCGCGCACCACGCCGGCGGCGCTGGTGCGGCGTGACGGGACGGTCGTCGGGATCGTCACGCGGTACGACCTGCTGCATCAACTCGCCGGCATCCGCTGATGCGCGTCACCGTCCTCACGGGCGGGGCCACCGCCGAGCGCGCGGTCGCGTTCGCCAGCGCCGCTCAGATCGTGGCGGCGTTGCGGGGCCGTGACCACGACGTCCACGTCGTGGACACCTGCAGCGGCCTCCTCGACGACGCGGAGGAAGCAAGCGTACTCGGCGGCGCGGTCGGCACCGCGCCGCCCTCGGTTGCCGAGCTCGAGGCGCAAGAGCGCAAGATGCTCTCCGAGGGCCTGGCCGAGCTGGCCGTGGTGCGGGGCTCGGACGTGTTGTTCCTCGCGTTGCACGGCGGCGCGGGCGAGGGTGGCACCCTCCAGGCGATCCTCGACGTCATCGGCGTGCCCTACACCGGCAGCGGCCCGCTGGCCAGCGCCCTGGCGATGGACAAAGACCTGTCGAAGCGTTTGTTCCGAGCCGCCGGCGTGCCGGTGCCCGCGTGGTTCATGTCGCCGGTGACTCCGGACGACGTGAAAACAGGCCTGGGATGGCCGGCCATCGTGAAGCCGTCGAAGCAGGGGTCGTCCGTGGGGCTGACGCTCGTGCGGAAGCCGCAGGATCTGGGAGCGGCCCTCCAGCTCGCCGCCCGCTACGACGACGAGGTGATGGTCGAGCAATTCATTCCCGGCCGCGAGCTCACCGTCGGCGTGCTCGGCGATGTGCCCTTGCCCGTCGGGGAGATCGTCCCCAAGCACGAGCTCTTCGATTACGAGTCGAAGTACACGCCCGGGATGTCCGAGGAGACATTCCCCGCCAAGATCGCGACCCGGCTGGCGCGGCAGCTGCAGGAGTACGCGGTCTTGGCCCACCGCACCCTCAAGCTCGGCGGGTACTCACGGATCGACTTCCGCGTCAGCCCCGACGACGACATCTTCTGCTTGGAGGCCAACTCCCTGCCGGGAATGACGCGCACCAGCCTCTTTCCCCAGGCCGGGCAGGCGGCCGGGATTCCGTTTCCGGAGCTGTGTGAGCGGATCTGCCAGCTGGCCCGGAACAACCGGACCGCGCGAGGGCATAACTAGAGACGCACCGTCGCCAGATGATGACCGAGGACTTGATGGGCCCGCCGCGGATGTACGTCCTAACCCCCTGGGTGCGACGCCTGCTCGTCGCGAACCTGATAGTCTTCCTGTTTCAGGTGACGCTGTTCACCCTGCAGGGTTCCGCAAACACGTTCGGGTTCATTCCGCTGCTCGCCGCGAAACATCCCTGGACGTTCTTCACCTACATGTTCCTCCACGGGAGCGCGCTGCACCTCGCGTTCAACCTGCTGGCCCTCTTCATGTTCGGAGGGCCCGTCGAGGACCGCTTCGGAAGCCGTGCGTTCATCTGGTTCTATCTGTTGTGCGGGATGGGTGGCGCCGCGCTGTCGTTCCTCCTCATGCAGCTCGTCCCGATGCGCGCGCCGATCGTGGGCGCGTCGGGAGCGATCTACGGCGTGTTGGTCGCGTTTGCCTGGCATTGGCCTGACGCCCCCATCTACATGTTCCCCTTCCCGGTGCCGATCCCGGCCAAGTGGCTTGTGACGTTCGCCTTCGCGGTCTCGCTCATGCTCGCCCTCCCGACCTTCAGCGGTGGCGGTTACGGCGTGGCGCACCTCGCCCACCTGGGCGGCATGGTCGCCGGATTCCTGTACCTGAAGGGACAGGCCTTGCGCCTGGGACGGGCGGAGCGCCATCTGCGCCGGGTATCGGAACCGAGCGTGCTGGTGACGCCGGTGCCCCGGGGGAGGGCCGCCCGCGGGCGAGGTGGCAGCGCACCGCAATCGAAGCCGCGGACGGTCCCCGACGACCGGGCGCACGCGGAGATCGATCGCGTCCTCGACAAGATCTCGGCGACCGGGATCGAGAGCCTGACCGCCGCCGAGCGCAAGTTTCTCTTCGAGATGAGCCGCCACCTGCGGACCAAGCCTTAGGACGGCGCCGTGCTCGCCCTGCTGCTCGTCGCCCTGGGAGGGAGCGGAGTACTGCAAGACACCGCGGCGGCGCGCGCGGAATCGCTGATGGCGGTCGGTCGCGCGCAGTTCGTGCGGCCCGTGATCGGCCGCTACGCCGCCCTCGAAGCGTTCCGAGCCGCCGCCCGCCTCGCCCCCACGAACCCCGAGCCGCTCTACTGGCAGATGAAAGTGGGCTTCTACCTCAGGAGCGACGAGGGAGACGTGTTGGCTCGGGAGGCGATCATCCGGATCCTGGCGCTCACGCCCGACTATCAGGACGTGTGGGAGCGGTTCGAGACCGTGTACCGCAACCCAAAGATCTGGCGCCGCGCGGACCGCGCGCTGGCCCGGCACCCGGACGACGTGGTCGCGATGGAGCGGCGGGCCGGGCTCGCGATCGCCTTGGAGGAGCCCCAGCGCGCCGATTCGCTGTTGGCCGAAGTGCTGCGGCGCCGCCCGGGCGCGGAGCCGAGCGTGCCGGTCTATCTGGCGCGGGCCGAAGCCAATTTCACCGCCGGGCGTGACTCGGCCGGATACGCCTGGTACGACTCCGCACTCGCATACGCCGACGTCGACTCGACGGGTGCCATGTGGGACGCCGTATGGATGATCGCGACTCCGGAGGAGATCCGGACGCACGACGCCACGCCTCCCGGTGAGCGGCGCGGGTTCTTCGAGCGGTTTTGGGCGAAGCGCGACGCGAACCTCGTGACCGTGGGCAACGAGCGCATCGCCGAGCATTTCCGCCGCATCGCGTACGCACGGCGCAACTTCCGGCTGCTCCACCCCTTGAACCTGTACAACACCTCGCCCCGCTACCGAGCGCTCATCACGAAGACGCAGCGGGACTACTTGCAGCAACAGGCGCAACAATCCGGCGAGCCGTACCCCGGCTTTGCAGCCGACCAGATGCTCGCGGGCTCGCGGCAGCTCCCGGGCGTTGCCCCCGGGGCGGCCACGAGCTCCGCCCTGGCGGGGATGGACGCACGCGGGCTGATCTACGTGCGGCTCGGACCGCCCGACAAGCGGCTGTTGGGGTACCTCGATCCGCTCGATCAGGTCGGGCAAGGTTCCGCGCTGGACCTGGAGGGGTGGCTCTACCACACGTCGGAAGGGACGCTCACGATCGGATTCCGGCGTGCCAGTGGCAGCACCGATGCTCAGATGGCCGGTGGCGACTTCATCTTCGTGCCGAGCAACCGGCGCCAGGCGTGGAGCACGAATGTGGCGCTCCGCACCGACCGCACGGCCGTCCCGGCACCACTCGAGGCGCGCGCCTGGACCGCGTTCTTCAAGAGTAGGGAGCTCGGCCTCACCGACGCCTATTACAAGGCCAACGGCGACTCGGCCGGTGTCGTGTTGTGGGACGCCAACGATACACCGCTGCGCGCGAGCGGTCCGGGACTGCTCCAGCTCGCGGTCCCGCCCGGGCGCTACGCGCTGGGGCTGGACGTCGTCGCCGCGGGCGTCCTGGGGCGCGCGCGCCGTGAGACGAGCATCCCTCGCTTCTCTCTAGTGGACCTTGGCCTGTCGAGCCTGGCGCTCGCGCCCGCGGCGTCGCTGCTCGACCGTGACGCGGTCTTGCGCGGCATGCCCGCCGACCTCGTGTATCCCGCCGGCACCCCGCTCTCCGCGTACGTGGAGGTGTACGGATTGACGGCCGACCAGAGCGGCCGGTCACAATACCGCGTGCGCTATGGGTTCGAGCCGGTGCGCGCCCTCCCCGCGCGTCTCCTCAGTGGCAGGCGACCGGTCGTGTTCGAGTTCGACCGCAGTGCGTTTGCGACACCCGCGATCGAGCGGCTCGTGATCGAGCCCGACAAATTGCCGGCGGGACGCTACCGCGTGACGGTGCTGGTGACCGACCTGCAACGAAATGTCAAGTCGACGTCCGCGGCGATCGAGGTGACCGTCCGCTGACGCACGCTTGTCACGGAGCGCGCGCCTTCCCAGATTGGGACGGCCAACGGCTCCATGCTCGTCAATCTCGTTCCGGAATTCCTCTCGGTCATGGCCGCGCCCGATCGCGCCGCGGCATACCACGAGTACCTCGATCGCCACCGCCCCGTGCTCGCGGCCTACTGGCACAATTACGTGCTCGACCCCGACTCGCCTCACGCCGAGCAGATCGTCGCGGCGGCGATGCGGGCCGACCGCAGTGATCTGACGCGGCTGCTCGACGACGTCGACGTCGTGGCGATTGCCGAGGACGCACTGCGACGCGCGACGGAGCTGCTCGAAGCGGACTGCCCGGTGGATCTCTATCTCACCGTCGGCGTCGGCGCCGCAAACGCCGGAGAGCTGGTGGTGGGCGGCCGGGGCATCGCCTTCGTGTGCCTCGAGCACTTTACCGGGCGCGCCAACGCACAGACCTACGGCATGGGCCTCGCGCCTCACCTGCTACCGCTGTGGATCGCGCACGAAGTCGCGCACGTCATCCGCTACACGGCGCCCACCAGCCGCGCCGATCTGCGGCGGCTGGTCGGAGAGCTGGGCGGGTACTACGACTACTGGGAGACCGGCTCGCGCGCCACGCTGCGAGAGCTGCTGGCAAACGAGGGCGCCGCGGTCGCGGCGGCGCAGGCCGTCGCCCCCGGGTTCGAGCCGTGGGAGTATCTGGGCTACAACCGCCGGCAGTATCGGCGCCTGCGTGAGCTGGACGCGTTCCTCCGTCGCGCCGCCACGGGCGATCTGGACGCCCGCGGCCTCGGCTTGCGGCTCAAGTATCTCTCGGGTGGGATGAGTCCCGCAGCGCGCCTCGTCAGCGGCAAGGTCCTGCCCGAGCGGTCGGGCTACTACCTGGGGCTGCGTCTGGTCGAGAACTACCTTGCCGAGCATGGTGTCGCCTCGACGGCGCGCGCGGCGACCGAGGAGCTGAAGCAGGCCGACGACCGCGCCCTGGGAATCCAGACGGCATGAGCCCGCGCCCGAAGAAACCACCGGAACGTCGGCGCAACCGCCCCCTGCGGGAGGTCTTGGACGACCTGCTGTCGCATACGCGCGAGATCGTCCGTCGTGCGAAGGCGATGACGCCGGCGGAGCTGGACTACGCGCAACAGCGGCTGGAGTGGCTGGCGGACGAGGTGTGGCGCGTCGCGACCGGCGAGACGGCGCCACCCGAGTAGATTACCCGCGTATGGGCACGCGCGGCGCATTCAAAGTGACGGTCACGAAAGAAGACCTCGTCTTCGCGTCGGCCCATTTCATCACGTTTGCCGGTCATCGCTGCGAGACGTTGCACGGGCACAATTACCGGGCCGGCGCCGTCGTGGAGGGAGGGCTCGAGCCCGACAGTTGGTTCGTCCTCGATTTCGCCGCGCTGAAGCGCGTCATGAAGCGCCTCACCGACGAGCTCGATCACCGGGTGCTCTTGCCCCGCGACAACCCGAAGCTCACGATCACGGCGGACAGCGACACCGTGCGCCTCGCGTTCGACGGCCGGCCCCGCTACGTGTTCCCCTCACGAGACTGCGTAATCCTCCCCATCCCCAATACGACCGTCGAAATGCTGGCGCAGTATCTAGCGGGGCGCGTGCGCACCGAGCTGGCGGCGGTGAACGGGGGCGGCGCCGTCCACCTGACGGCGATCGAAATCGAGGTGGAGGAGAACTTCGGACAGTCGGCGAGCTACCGCGAAACCCTCGACTGAGGACTCCCTTCCTATGACGAAGCCGACGTCGCTGTCGCCCACCGAGATCGCCGACCGCCTCAAGACCCTGCCCGCCTGGCGGCTCGATGGCGGGGCCCTGGTGCGCGAATACCAAACCGACGGCTGGCCGACGACACTCATGTTGGTCAACGCCATCGGCTTCTTCGCCGAGGCGGCCGATCACCATCCCGATCTGGCCGTGAGCTGGGGCAAAGTGGGCGTGCGGCTGTGGACGCACAGCGCGGGGGGTGTCACGGCGAGCGACGTCGAGCTGGCGCGCCTGATCGAGCAGACCGCCTTGTGGCGGCCGCCCGCGGGGAGCTCGTTCCGCGGCACACCGAAGAAGTTCGTCTCGTGACCCTGGCGGTCGAGCTCACTCCGGCACCCGACCCGCTCGACACCTGCGCCCGCTTCACCGGCCTCCCACACCTCTGTTTCCTCGACAGCTCCGCGCGCGGCCCGCTTGGCCGCTACTCGTTTCTCACGGCTGAACCAATCGCCCGAGTCGGCGCGGACGGCGACCCGCTCGCCGCCGCTCGGGCGCTGCTCGCGCCCCACCAGCACCCTGCGCTCGCGGGCCTACCGCCGTTCCAGGGCGGCATCGCGGGATACCTCGCGTACGAGTGGGGCGCCGAGCAGGAGCGGGCGCGGCGACCGAGGGGCGCGGGCGAGGTGCCCGACGCGGGGCTCGGTCTCTACGACTGGGTGATCGCGTGGGATCACGTCGAGGGACGGGCGTGGATCGTGGCGTGGGGGAAGGAGCGGTTGGCATGGGTACGAGAGCGCCTGAACACGGCCGCGCGCACCCCTTCCGCCGTTCTCCATCTTCCTCCGCCGTCGTCCATCGTCTCCAACTTCACCCGCCCCGAGTACGAGGCCGCCGTCGCCCGGATCCGCGACTACATCGCGGCCGGCGACGTCTACCAGGTGAACCTGGCGCAGCGGTTCCGGACCTCGTTCGCCGGAGCCCCGCTCGGGCTGTACGGCCGAGTGCGGGCGCGCAATCCCGCGCCGTTCGGCGCATACCTCGCGCTCGGCGACCTGACGATCGCGAGCATCTCTCCCGAGCGGTTCCTGCGGCTCGATGGCGCCGCTCGCACCGTGGAGGCCCGACCCATCAAGGGGACGCGTCCACGCGGCGTCAGGCCCGCCGAGGACGCGGCGCTCGCCGCCGCTCTGACGACCAGCGAGAAGGACCGCGCGGAGAACGTGATGATTGTCGATCTATTGCGGAACGACTTGGGCAAGGTGTGCCGGCTCGGATCGGTGCTCGTCCCGGAGCTCTACGCCCTCGAATCGCACCCCACGGTGCATCACCTGGTATCCACTGTGACGGGAGTGCTGGCGGACGGGGCCGACGAGTTTGACCTGGTGCGCGCGGCGTTCCCCGGCGGCTCCGTCACAGGAGCGCCGAAGATTCGGGCGATGGAGATCATCGCCGAGCTGGAGCGCGCGCCGCGAGGCGTGTACTGCGGCGCCATCGGCTACATCTCGGCCACGGGCGCCATGGACATGAACATTCCGATTCGCACCGTGGTCCTGCAGGACGGCGTCGCCACGTTCCACGCTGGAGCCGGGATCGTGTGGGACTCGGACGCGCCGGCGGAGTACGATGAGACGCTCGCCAAGGCGCGGGCGTTGATCGACGCGCTCACTTCCCCACACAGAACGTCGCGAACACGCGGTCCAGCACGTCGTCCGACGTAACGACACCGATCAAGTCGTCGAGGGCCAGGACCGCGGCCCGGAGGTGTGTGGCGGCCGCCGCCGCGTCCACGCCGGCCGTCCGCGCCTCCCAGAAGCCGTCCAGCTCGGCAAGCGCCCGCTCGAGCGCCGCGCGGTGGCGCGCCCGGGTGACGACCGGCTCTACGTCGCCGAGCGCGAGCAGCTGACCGAACGCCACCTCCGCGAGCCGCTTGCGCAGCGTGTCGAGGCCGGCGCCCGTGACCACGGAAACGCCCTCTCCCCCAGCCAGGTCCACCTTGGTGCGAACTACGACGACCGGCGCCTGCACCTGAGCGAGGAAGGTCGCGGGGGCGGGGTCGTCGCCGTCTTCGCAGAACAGGACCAAGTCCGCGGCTGCGAGGTACTTGCGGCTCACTTCGATACCGAGCCGCTCGACCCGCTCCTCGCTGTCGCGCAGGCCCGCCGTGTCGATGAGCCGGAAGGGGAAGCCTTCGATCACGGCGTGGGCTTCGATCGCGTCGCGCGTCGTTCCCGCGATCTCCGTAACGATGGCGCGCTCCGCGCCCAGCAGTGCGTTGAACAGGGACGACTTGCCCGCGTTGGGCCGCCCCGCGATCACCAGGAGAGCGCCCTCCCGCAGGCGCTCGCCCTCGGGCGCGGTCGCGAGGAGCCGCGCCACGCGATCGCGCGCCAGCCGCCAGGCGCGCTCGACGCGCGCGGGACTGACGGGGCCTTCGTCTTCCTCCGGGAAGTCGATGTCGTACGCGATCAACCCCTCGAGATCGAGCACCTCCTGCCGCAGCGCGCCCAGGCGACCGGACAATCCGCGCTCGAGTTGGTGCAGGGCGCGGCGGCGCTGCGCCGGCGATCCCGCGTCGATGAGATCCGCCGTCGCCTCGGCCTGCAACAGGTCCATCTTGCCGTTGAGGACGGCCCGGCGGCTGAACTCGCCAGGCTCGGCGAGCCGCCCGCCGGCCGCGACGAACGCGGCGACCGCCGCCGCGGGCACAACGAGGCCGCCGTGGGTCGATATCTCCACGACGTCCTCGCCGGTGTAGGATCGCGGCGCCGGGAAACAGGCCGCCAGCACGTCGTCGAGCGGGTCGCCGGTTCCTGGATGCGCCAGCCGCGCACGGAACACCGTGCGCGGCGGGTCGGGGTGGAACGGGTGCAGGCAGCGGGCGGCGAGCGCGAAGGCTCCCGCGCCGGATACCCGGATCAGCGCGAGCGCGGCGCGTCCCGGCGGAGTCGCGAGCGCAACTATCGGGTCGGAGAGCGTGCCGAGGCCTCCCGCAGGCGGCGCTTCGCGATCATGTACTGTTGCGGGATGCTGAAGAGGTTCTGCGCCGCGTAGTAGAGGTTCAACCCCGACGCGAAATTCAGGAACAGCACCGTCATCATGACGGGCATGAAGTACACCATCATCTTGGTCTGCGGATTCGGCGGCACGCCGATCTGGCCGACCTTCGACAGGCCGAACATCGACAGGCCCATCATGACCGGAATGATGAACAGCGGGTCGTGGCGCGACAGATCGGGGAGCCAGAGGAACGGCACGCCGCGGAACTCGATCGTGTTCGCGAATACGAAGAACAGCGCGAGCAGCACCGGCATCGGCAGCAGCATCGGGAGACAGCCGCCAAACGGATTGACCTTGTGCTCCTTGTAGATGCGCAACATCTCGCGCTGCAGCCGCTCCGGGTCGTTCTTGTAGCGCTCCTGGATCTCCTTGATGAGCGGCGCCACCGCCTGCATCCGGATCCCGGACTCCATCGCCTTCTGGTTCAGCGGCCACAGCAGCAGCCGCACCACCACGCCGAACAGGATCAGCACCCATCCGTAGGCCAGCGACAGATGCTCGTGGATCCAGACCAGGACGTTGACGACGAAAATCGATACGGGATGGATCACCGGCCGGAGGAACCCCCCGTAGGGGTTCGCATCGTCGAGGCCATGGTCCAGCGCCGCGAGTCGGCGATGGTCCAGCGGTCCGACGTAGAGGGCGTACCGGAAATCCCCCGCGGGCGGCACGGCGAGCGTGAGTCCGACGGCGGCGCGGGCAGTTTTCTTGCTGGTGCGTGGAGCCCCCACGGCGATCGCGCCGCCGAACTTCGCCTGGTTCTCATCGAAGGCGAGCGCGGCCACAAAGAAGTACTTCGATTTGACTCCCGCCCACTCGAAGGGTCCGTCCAACACGGCGCGCTCGCCGGGGTCGAGTGACGAGAAGTCGGTGCGGTTCGCCTTCGAGGCCTTCGTGACCAGCGCGTAGTGGCGATAGTCGTCGAGCGAGTCCGCCTCGACCGACCGCAGCCCGTCCGACAACCCGATGACGAGGAGGGCGCCGCTGCCCCCGAGGCCTGCGACGCTGCCGCGGACGTCGAAGTGGTATTCGTCAGGGACGAAGCGGTACTCCAGTGTCACGCGGGCGCCACGCTGCTCTGTTTCGAAGCGCAAGGTCGTCGGACCGCGCACCTCGACGGCCGGAGCGCTGGGCCGAAACGTCCAGTCGGCGAGGGAGACGGTGTCGCCGCCACCCGTCGGCACGAGCTTGTGCACCAGAAGCGGTTGTGCCGCAGGGACGAGTTGCACGCGCTGCGCCGAGTCTCCCGGTGCAAAAGACTGGTATAGCAAGAGTCGTGCGGAGACGAGTGCACCGCCGCGGGTGCTGAAGCCGAGCCGGTAGAGGGGCGACGTGACCCAGACGGTCTCGGCCGGCAGGGCGGACGGGCCGACGGGCGGGCGGGCGGAAGAGCTAGGCGCGACCGCGGCAGGTGCCGTCACGCTCTCGCGGACGACGGCGCCACTATCGGCCCGTCCGGCCGTCTGCCCGACCGGCTTTTTCGACGGCCAGATGAGACTGGGAGCGATGGCGACGATGAGCATCAACACGATCGCCAGAATCACACGTCGTTCCACTTATTGATCCTTGGGCTAGGGCACCGGGTCGTATCCGCCCGGGTGAAACGGGTGACACCTGAGAATGCGCCGCACGCCGAGCCAACTCCCCTTCAGGGCGCCGTAGCGCTCGACGGCGACGAGCGTATAACGCGAGCACGACGGCTCGAAGCGGCACTGCGTGAATACCAGATGCGACAGCGTGAGCTGGTAGCCGCGGATGAGCGCCATCACGATACGACGCGGCACGTGACCGAGTGTCATGTGAGCGTGCTTACCACTTCCGTCAATTCGGCGCGCAGGGCTGCAAATGGGGCGGCATACGACACGCGCTTCGCCCGGATGACCAAATCGATCGACGGGAGCTGGGGGAGGGGGAGCACGTCACGTCTGAGAATCTCTCTCAGTCGGCGGCGCAAACGATTGCGGGCCACCGCGGAGGATTGAAATCGGGGAACGATGATCCCCATCCGCGCATGGCCCGCCGAATTGGGCCGCCAAGCTACGTCGAGATGGGGGGTGCGCCGGCGGCGACCCGCCTCCCAGCAGGATGTAAGCTCCGAACCGCGCGTCAGGCGGGCGCGGCGCGGAAACCGCTCGCGCGTTACCGACTCCGGTGCTTGGAGGGCAGGCGCACGGTGAGGCGCTTGCGCCCCTTCTTGCGGCGGCGAGACAGCGTGGCACGGCCCCACACCGTTTTCATCCGCGCACGGAACCCGTGCTTATTGATGCGTCGCCGATTGCGCGGCCGATACGTCGGACCCATACATTCCTCAGTGTAAGGCCGCGAAATTTACCCCGGTGCCCGAGTGGCGGTCAAGGTTGACTTTTCCACATAGGGCCCGTACTTTCGGGCCGCCCTTGCATCACGTCCTTCCTAAATTTCGAATCGTAATGGAGCAGTCAGCCAAAGAAGCGTGGAAGCGTCTCCTCGATGAGGCGCGGCGTGAACTTCCAGAGGCGACGGTGCGGACCTGGCTCGAGCCGGCCGAACCGATCGCGCTGGACGACGGCCGTTTGATTCTCGGCGCGCCCGACCAGTTCGCCGCGGAGTGGAACGAGTCGAAGCACGCCGGGCTGCTGGCTCGTGCCGCGGAGCGCGTGCTCGGCCGGCCGACGACGGTCGTGTTCCGCGTGACCGAAGATCGCCAGCAGCGGCCGCAAATGGATTTCTTCGTCGCCCCGCGCGAGAGCGCGGGCGTAGCCACGGCCGCATCGGTCGCGACGACCCCGCTCAACGAGCGCTACACCTTCCAGACGTTCGTCATCGGTAAGTCGAACGAGCTCGCGGCCGCGGCGGCGCACGCCATCGCCGAAGCACCGGGCAAAACCTACAACCCGCTATTCATCTACGGTGCGACGGGGCTCGGCAAGACGCACCTGATGCAGGCGATCGCGCACGCCGTGCTGCAGAAAAACCCGGGCACACGGCTGCAGTACTTCGGCGCCGAGCAGTTCATCAACGACGTCATCGAATCGATCCACGCGCGCACGATGCCCGAGTTCCGCCGGCGCTACCGCAACGACGTCGACCTCCTCCTGGTCGACGACGTGCATTTCCTCGAAGGCAAGGAAATGACGCAGGAGGAGTTCTTCCACACGTTCAACGCGCTGTTCGAGGCGCACAAACAGATCGTGTTGACGTCGGACCGGCCCCCCAAGGAGATCCCGGGCCTCGAGGACCGGCTGATTTCGCGCTTCGAGTGGGGAATGGTCGCCGACATCGGGCACCCCGACCTGGAGCATCGCATCGCGATCCTGCGCAAGAAGGCGGAGCAGGACCACCTCGAGCTCACGATTCCGGACGACGTGCTGCGGTTCATCGCCGAGCACATCCGCTCGAGCGTGCGCGAGCTCGAAGGCTGCATCATCAAGCTGCTGCTCTTCGCCTCGCTCAAGAACCGGGAAGTGACGATCGAGCTGGCCCGCGAGGCGCTATCGGACAAGATCCGCCAGGGCGAGGAGGGCGCCGGGTACGGGAACCAGTCCACGCCCAGCATCGACCGCGTGCAGGAAGTGGTAGCGCGCCGCTGGGGTGTGACGCCGGAAGGGCTGCGCTCCAAGGCGCGCACCAAGACGCTCACGATTCCGCGCCAGGTGGCGATGTACCTCGCGCGAGACATGCTGGGCATGCAGCTGGTGGAGATCGGACAAGCGTTCGGCGGCCGCGACCATTCCACAGTGATCCACAGCGTGGACAAGGTCGAACGGCAGATGATGCGGGACCGCACATTCAAGGAACGCGTGGAAATGGCGCGCCAGGAATTGTCCGCACTGTAGCCAACATTGAGGTTTTGGGGATAACGGCGCAGCGTGTGGGCTTTGGGGAAACCGTGTTGTTTTTCCGCAACGAGCCAACACACCATACAGCACGCCAACATCAGGTGAGCGGTGAGAGACCGAGTGGGTGACGCGAGTTAGCACACCGTACCCACATATCCCCGGCCTCTACTACTACTACTAGTATTAGATATAGAGTAGAAGTAGTAAGACTTTCCCCCACTGGGAGACGATTCAGGACGCATGAAGTTCACGATCACGCGGGAACAGCTTCAGGAAGGCTTGGCGGCGGTGGCGGCAGCCATTCCTGCCAAGACGACCCTGCCCGTCCTCGCCAACGTGCTCGTCGAAGCGACCAAACAGGGGCTGCGCCTCTCCGGTACGGATCTCGACATCGCCGTCAGCACGACAGTCCCTGCCGATGTTGACGCCGACGGCGCGGTGACGCTGCCGGCGAAGAAGCTGGTGGATATCGCCCGGGAGCTCCCCGCTGGCCCCGTGCGGGTGACGGCGGCCGGCGAGGCCCGCGTCTCGATCGAGTCGGGACGCTCCAAGTTCAAGTTGCTGGGGCTGCCGCGGGAGGAGTTTCCCTCGTTCCCCACGGTGAAGTTCGAGAAGGCGTGGAAGGCGGCGGCGGGTGTGGTGCACAAGCTGGTCGGGCACGTCGCGTTCGCCGCGTCCACCGAAGAGAGCCGGCCGATTCTGAACGGCGTCCTGTGGGAGCTGCGGCCCGACCGCATGCGCATGGTGGCCACCAACGGTCACCGGCTGGCCAAGATGGACGTCCCGGCCAGCGGCGGCCAGGCGGCCGACCTCATCGTGCCCCCCAAGGCACTGGAGCAGATCCGCCGGCTCTACGCCGCCGACGCCGAGATCGAGATCGCCAAGAGCGACAACCACATCGGATTCCGCGCGGGCGGCACCCACGTCTTCTCGCGCCTGATCGAAGGGCCGTACCCGAACTACGAGCAGGTCATCCCGCGGGAGAACGACAAGGCGGCCACCGTCGACAAGGCCGCGTTGGCCGCGGCGCTGCGGCGCATGAGTGTCGTCGCGAGCGACCAGACGCACCGCATCCGGCTGGCGTTCTCGGGTGGGGCCGTGAAGTTCTCGGTCCAGACGCCCGATCTCGGCGAGGCGCAGGACGAGCTGGCGGTCACCTACGAAGGCGAGCCGCTCGAAATCGGCTTCAACGCGATGTACTTGCTCGAGATCCTCAAGTACATGCCGACCGACGAAGTGCGCCTGACATTCAAGGCTCCCGAGCGCGCGTCGACCGTGGAGCCCGTGGGATGGAACGACCCGGCCGCGTACATGGCACTCGTCATGCCCCTACGGCTGGTGGACTGACGACGTATCTCGCGTCGTATCTCGGCTGGTGTCGGGCACGACCCTAAGCGAATCCATCAGCGTGTCGATCACGGGCGGGATGAGCGGCACGGCGATCGGCGGAATCACCGGCGGCGGAATCTCAATGTCCTCCACAGGCGGAATGTAGACGTCGGCCCCGTGAAAGCGGGCCAGGATCAGGTCCCGCCGCGCGAGCATGCGCGCTGGCCGGAGCACGGGGTTGGAGCTGAGCGGAAACGGCAGACTCGCGGCGAGGGCCGCGGCCTGCTGCTCACCCAGCTGCGATGGCGGTTCCCCGAAGTACGCTTCGCTCGCCGCGGTCACTCCCCACACGCCCGGTCCCCACTCGGCCAGGTTGAGGTAGAGCCCGAGGATGCGATCCTTGGGCAGCGCCAGCTCGAGCCGCCACGCCGTCACCGCTTCCTTGACCTTCCGCAACGGATTGCGCGACGGGGAGAGATAGAGGTTCTTCGCGAGCTGCTGCGTGATCGTGCTGGCGCCACGGAGCCGGTCGCGGTGCCGCCACGCGTCGCGCAGCGTCGCCCAGGTGCCGCGGCCGGAGCCGACGCCGAGCGCGTCTTCGATCTCGGTGAAATCGACGCCGTGGTGCGTGTGGAACCGGGAGTCTTCGCCGATGATCACCATGCGCGGCAGCGCCGGCGCGACCGCGTCGAGCGAGGACCACCGCGGCCGCGGACATGTCGACGCGCGGCGACGCATCATCGCGGTGCAGCGCGGTGCGTGATCGCGCCACCAGACGGGCGGCGGCCACACGCCGAACAGCCAGACCGCGGCGAGCGCCGCCGTCCCTAGCACAACCCGTCGGGCAATCCTAGCTTTCGCGACCGCCATGGATCTCGCAGCTCTCCAGAAGCGCCTGCAACAGGCCCTGGGTCAGGAATTTACCGTCGGACCGCTCCTCGGGCAGGGCGGCTTTGCGGCCGTGTTCCGCGTGCGCGACACGACGCTCAACCGCGACGTCGCGGTGAAGGTCCTCGATCTCGATCTCGCGCCCTCCCCCACGCTTGCCGAGCGGTTCCTGCGCGAGGCCCAAACGATCGCCCGGCTCGAGCACCCGCACATCGTGCCCATCTACAAGGTGGGCCGGCACGAGGAGGTGCTCTACATCATCATGCGGTGCATCGACGGGCCGTCGCTGCGCCAGCTGCTCGGCACGCACAAGAAGCTCTCGGTCGGCGACGCGGCGCGCATCGCGCGTCAGGTGGCGGATGCCCTGGCGTACGCCCACAGCCAAGAGATCGTCCACCGCGACATCAAGCCCGACAACATCCTCCTCGACAGGTCGGGACACGTCCTCGTCACCGACTTCGGGATCGCCAAGGCGGCGCAGGCGGCCCAGGGAGGATCGACCGCGCAGCTCACCACCGAGGGAATGATCATCGGCACGCCGCAGTACATGAGCCCGGAGCAGGCGGCGGGTGACAAGGTCGACGGGCGCTCCGACATCTACTCGCTCGGCATCGTGTTGTACCAGATGCTGTCGGGGGCGCCGCCGTTCGACGGCGACTCCTCGGCCTCGATCCTGGCCAAACAGCTCACCCAGGCTCCCTCCCCGATCCGGCGCAGCCGGTCCGACGTGCCCGATGAGCTCTCGTTCGTCCTCGAGCGTATGCTGGCGAAGAGCCCCGCCCGCCGCTTGCAGACGGCGCGGGAGCTGAGCCGGGCGCTCGTCGACGCGCTGCCCACCGCCGCGCGCGACCGCGTCCGCATGCCGCTGCGCCGCCGCCTCGCGTCCATGGCCTTCAAGTCGCTGATCGGCCTGGGCGTGGCCGGGTGTCTCGCGTTCATCGCGTTCGTGGCGGGCGCCGCCGCGGTCGCCTATACGGTGTTCAGCAAGCCCCCCAAGATCGCGGCGACCGAACCGATCGCCGATAGCCTCACCCGGGCGCTGCGCGAGCGGCGGGCCCTCGCGAGCGGTGACGTCGCCGAGTACGTATTCCAGCCGGGTGGCCAGGAGGACACGACCATGTTCGTCGTCACACGGCGGCGCGCGGTGGTGGTGACTCCCCACGAGGTCCGGTCCTATGAGCGCGACAGCGTGCGGGTGGGGCTCGACCTGGATTTCCGCAGTGGGTTCTTCTTCCGGCTGGTGGTGCGGCGCGGCGCCGTGCCCGACACCGTGTACCGTACACTGTCCTTTCGAGACTTTCTCACGCTCGGGCCGCGGCTCGATAAGCTCGTGCCGGAGGAACGCCGCAGGGGTATCCGAGTGAGACGCGGGCGTACCGGCATTCGCGTCGGACCGCGCTCCTAGGGGCGGCGCCGCGCGCTCGGCTCCCGCGTCGAAAGCCCCCACAGGCTGGCGGCGCCCACGCTCGACAGATCTCCAGGCGTCGAGACGACCAATCCCAGGCGGTCTGGGCCGCCGAAGCTGATCCCGACGGCGAAGGCTCCGCGGCGCAGCCCGCCGTCGGTGTCAAGCCGCGCCAGGACGCCGATCGGCCATTTCCCTTCGGATCCCTGCCAGCTCACCCCGAAGGCGTACCCCACGACGGAGTCAGGGGTGATCCGCGCGTGCATCGAGAGCGCCGACGCGGGGCCGAGCGGACGCCAAGTTACGCCGGGGATGAATGTGAGCCGCTGCTGCAGACTGCGCACGACGGGTTGGCCGATGTTCGCGATCACGCCCCCCACCGTCAGCGCCGCCGCGTCCTCGAAGGCGTACGAGGCGCCGAGGTCCCATCCGGTCCCCTTGGTGTCGCCCCGGTACAGGGCCATCGCGGCCCCGGCCGCGAGCCCCTTCGACGCGCCCGCTAGGCCGAGCCGGTAGGTATGGCCGCGCCGGCCACCGTCGAACAGGTCTCGCTGGTACGCGAACGCCAGCCCACGCGAGTTGAACCCGGCGCTGAGTTGCCGCAAGCGGCCGGCGCCGCTGCCCGGGTCCTGAACCGCGACCTCGGCATACACCGACGCATCACGCAGCAGCCCCAGCCCCGCGGGGTTCACCCACAGGGCCCGGGGGTCGCGTACGTCGGTGGGATGCAAGTAGGCGGTGGCGCGATTCGGGGCCACCTCCTGAGCCGCCGCGAAGACGGGCAGCGCGAGGAAGGCAGCGAGGGCCGCGCCGCGCCGCACTACGGGAGAACCGTGATGGTCGAGTGGGTAATCTGGTGCACGGGGACCGTCATGCCTTGCATCGGCAAGCCGACGACGATCGCCGAACTGTCGTGGGCCTCGCCACCGAGGTAACGGCCGTCGACAGCGACGAACTGCACGCCGCTGCGTGAGCCGGTGCCCGTGACTTGGAGAGGCTGGTTCATCTGAGTGCCAGATCCGGACACAGAATACGTGGAGTTCGACTCCACGCGGAGGCACCGACTGCCGTTGCGTTCCTCCCAGGTGCCAGTCCGCGAGTGCGCGATCACCTTGATGTTGACGTCGATGGCCACACGGTCATTGGTCGACGTGGTGTCGGTCCAATCGGCGCCGGGCTTGAGACCCGCGAGCGGCATTCTGGGATAGAAGTTGCGGAACGAGCCGATGACCTGGACCAGAACCTGCGCGATCGAGGAATCGGACGTCGAGGTCTGCATGAACTCGCCGGCCAGCGTCAGGTGACCGGTGTACCGCAACCCTCGTCCGGCCGCGAGATTGATCGTCGGGGGAATCGTGGTCCCCGAATCCAAGACGACGGAATCGACGGTGAAGGTGAGCGGGTAGCCGATGCTGTCGGCGGGGCCGACAATCGTCGCGGCTAGAAAGACTCGGAGGCCTTGGTCGGCCGTTCGCGTCTGGCCTGGGTACTGCTCCTCGACGTGGCTCCGGTGGTGGACTACGTAGCGCAGCGCGCTCGGTCCCAGTCGCACGACGTCCCCGCCCCCGCGCGTGATCGGCGCCGTGACGACAGGAGGAGCGACTGGGGTGGGGGTGGGCGTGACGGCGCCCGGCGACGCGACCGTGCCACTCTTCGGTCCGCACGCGGTCAATACGCAAATCGCTGCGGCAGGCAGAACGCGAAGCTGCATCGGTCTCCTAGGGGACGGAGGGGCGGTCAGTCTTGGTCCGGCCGAAGATCGCGACCATCTCGGGGCCGTCGCTCGACACACGCAGCAGTTTCCAGCCGCGCTTGCGCATGTCGGCCCGCCAGCCCAGGAGTTTCTGCCACTCCTCGGAGGTGGTGCGGAACACCCGCAGGTCCGCCACGGCCTCCCAGTGGGCAGGGTATGGCTTGCTCGTCACTGGGAGGGAAGCGGTGGGGCCATAAGCCGAGTTCTGTTTACTCGCTGGTGCGAGCAGATGGTCATCTCTCTGGGATGGCTGTCGCCAGCCACCTCGTGCGGCCTACCCGCAGCTCGAATGACCCGGGCCGGGTCTCGCTGCTTACTTGGCCTTGCTCCGACCGGGGGTTGCCGTGCCACGCCTGTTGCCAGGCGCGCGGTGGGCTCTTACCCCACCGTTTCACCCTTACCCTTTGGAATCGACAATTAAAGGGCGGTCTGTTTTCTGTGGCCCTGTCCGTCGCCTTGCGGCGCCCAGGCGTTACCTGGCGGTCTACCCTGTGGAGCTCGGACTTTCCTCGGGTGGCCCCTGAAGCCGGCCATCCGCGACCACCGCACCCCACCACCTTCCCAGGCGCGAAAGCTACCGGCGCGCGGGGCCCCGGGGCAAGACTCACTTCGAGAGGCGCCGTAGCAGACGCCCCAAGCTGTCGGCACGCATGGCCCTGGCAGGGGGCGCGTCGGTCCAGGGAAGCCAGAAGCCGTCGTGCTCCGCAAACGCCACGCGCCGCAGCCTGGGCCACTCACTCGGCGCGACGCGGTCGGGGGTCAGGCCCACCGCCGACAGCGTGAAGATGCCGCGTGTTTTTCGATAATACTCCAAGATGTCGCGCACGCGCGGTTCCCGCGTCCACAGCAAGATGGGCGCGTCCGGTGCTGAGAACCCGCGCAGCAAGCCGAGCGAGAACCAGTCGCTGGGCACCTGGGCGGAGCGGAACGCGAACCGCAGGTCCGGACTGAGGCGGCGTAATTCCGCGCGCAACGCTGCGGCACGCTGCGCCACGAGGTCTTCCAGCGCCGCGTCGTAGCGCGCCAGCAGACCGCGCTCGAGCAGCGAGTCGTATCGCGCTCCTCCTGCCGTCGGCAAGGCGCCGAGGCGGGCCGCCTCGACACTGTCGAGGGCGAGCGCGCGTAGCCCCTCGTGATACGTGGCGTCGCAGAAGCCGGCCGCGGCGTAGCCGTCCTGCGGGAGGTCGAGGTCGAGTGCGACTCCGGCGACGAGGTCGGTGGCCCGATCGCCGCCCAGCCGCGCCAGCGACCGATACGCCGGCCGCAGCGCGGCGCGCCAGAAGAGCGAATCGAGGCCGCACCAGACCGCCGCCGTATCGCCGCGCGCGTCGACCTCATGCGTGGCCGCCGCTCCCTCGGGTCGCAGCTCGGCCAGCGCGATCGCGGGGAACCATCGCAGGCTCGTCGCCTGCAACCGCGTGGCCGTCGCGCGCCAGGCGTTGCGCAGGCCCAGGGAATCGGCGCGAGCCGGTGCCGACACCTCGGTCGCCAGCGCGTTGAGCGCGCCGACGTCGACGAACGTGAGGAGCGAATCGAGGGCGCGTTGCGAGCCTAGGGCGCGGGTCCACACGACCCGCATCCCCTGACGACCGATCCAGATCGGTACGCCCGCGCGCGGCTCCCGCACGGGCACCGGTTGCGGAAGCACGACCACGTCGACGCCCGCTGGCGGCGCCAGGGGAGGCGGGTGCACTGCGACGGGGCGCGGTGCGCTCGCGAGGGTAAGGGGGGTCTGGCCCGCGGCGGGAGCGACGGATGCCCACTCGGCAGGGCGCAGCGTCCACCGCGCCAGGGCGTCGAGAAACGCGCGGCTGCGACCCGCGTCGCTCGGGGCGGTCGCGGGCGGCAACGTGCTGGGCCGGAGGTCGGTCCCCGTGGCCGCCAGGGCGTGACGGCTGATGACCACGACGAGCCCGTCGCCGACGCGCGCCGCCGCGACCACGGCGGCTCGAGAGCGGGGAGCCGGCGCTTCACGGGGAGGCCGGACGAACGCGGTCGCGCTGCTGCGCGCCAGCGCCTGGCTCTCGCGGCGCACCAGGACCACGTGATTGCGCCCGGCAGGGAATGGCTCGAAGCCCGCGTTGTCGACTGCGGAATGCGGTAGCGGGAAGACGCGCGGCTGCGCCTCGGCGGCGGCTGCCCCCACCGTGTCCTGGAGCGGGAAGTCGCCGATGACCAGGCCCGTGCCGAGCGCGGAGAGCCAGCGATTCATGATCCAGCGGTCGAGGAAGCCCTCCCCATCGCCCGCGTAGCCGAAAACCACCACCCCACCCCGCCGCGTCCACTCGGTGAGTACGGCGACATCGCCGAGGGTCAGCGCGTCGGAGGGCGCTTCCGGCTCACGCCCGCCCAGCAGCATGAGGACGCGGTACCGGTCCAGGTCTTGGCGCGTGAGGTGCGGATAGAAGCGGCGGTACTCCACCGTGTAGCCGACGGCGTGCCAGGGGGCGGCGGTGGCGTCCAAGACGATGGGATCGGAGAGCGCGAGATCGAGGAGCAGCAAGCGCCGCGATTGCGGTTGGCAGGCGGCCACGAGGAGAGCGAGCACAGCGGCGCAGCGCGACGCGCGCTTCATGGCACGGGTTCCAACTCGAGGGTAGTGAACAGACGCACGGCGCCGGGCTCCGCGGGATAGTCCGGCGAAAGTTACTCCGCGCTGGCCCACCCCGCCCCTGTTCTCTATAGTTCTGACGATGATGGACCCCATACAGCGCCTCAGAGGGGCGCTGGCGGACCACTACGTGATCGAGCGCCAACTCGGCACCGGTGGCATGGCCACCGTGTACTTGGCGCGCGACACGAAGCACGACCGCCAGGTCGCGCTCAAGGTGCTCCGGCCCGAGCTGGCCGCCGTGCTCGGGACCGAGCGGTTCTTGAGCGAGATCCGCGTCATGGCGCACCTGCAACACCCACACGTGCTGCCGCTGCACGACTCCGGCGAGGCGGCCGGCCTCGTCTATTACGTCATGCCCTATGTCGAAGGCGAGTCGCTGCGCGACCGCCTCACGCGTGAGAAGCAGCTCGCGATCGAGGATGCACTGGAGATCACGCGCGTCGTCGCGAGTGCTCTCGACTACGCCCACCGGCACGACATCGTGCACCGCGACATCAAGCCTGAGAATATCCTGCTGCCCGACGGTCAGGCCGTGGTCGCGGACTTCGGCATCGCCCTCGCGTTGAGCGCCGCCGCGGGGAACCGGCTGACGGAAACGGGACTCTCGCTCGGCACTCCCCAATACATGAGTCCCGAGCAGGCGACCGGCGACCGGCTGATCGACAATCGGTCGGACATCTACTCGCTTGCCTGCGTCCTGTACGAGATGTTGGCGGGCGAGCCGCCGCACACGGGACCGACGGTCCAGTCTGTCATCGCGAAAGTGGTGACGGACCGTCCACGCCGCCTCTCGACGCTCCGGGCTTCCGTACCGGCGCACGTCGAGGCGGCCGTACACAAGGCCCTGGCCAAGATTCCGGCGGACCGCTTCACGACTGTAACGCAGTTTGCCGAGGCGCTCGCGCGGCCGGGATCGTTGCCGCTGTTGGCGCTGGACGATGCCCGCCCAGGCACGATGCCTGAGCGGGCGTGGCGCGGCGTGACGTCGGGTCGAGTCGTTCCCTGGGCCTTCGCCGCGGTCGCACTCGCGGTCGCCGGCTGGGGCTGGCTGCGCTCGACGGCCGCGGCACCGCAGCCCGTCGCCCGATTCACGCTGACGTTCCCGTCCGATGCCGCATTCCTCGATGGCGTGGGAGTGAGGATGGCGCTGTCGCCGGACGGTTCGCGTTTGGTCTACACAGCCGGAAGTCCCGCAACCCAACAACTCTATCTGCGCCCCCTCGATCGGCTGACACCGGTTCCTATCGCCGACACGCGTGGCGCCCTTGACCCCTTTTTCTCCCCGGACGGCAAGTGGCTCGGCTTCGTGGCGGACGACGAAATCCGCAGGGTGTCGCTGGAGGGGGGGGCCGCTACGACGGTGTGCACTGTCTCGGGAGGAGTGGCGTCGGCGAGTTGGGCCACGGGCAACGTCATCGTGTTCGCCCCTCGTGGCGGGAGCGGATTGTGGCAGGTGTCTGCAGACGGCGGCGAGCCGACGCTGGTCGCCCGAGCGGACACGGTGCACGGGGTGACATACGCCTGGCCCGAGGCCCTCCCGGGCGGACGGGCAGCGCTGTTCACGGTCCGCGACAGCGGCGGGTTCCACCTCGCGGCGGCGCGGCTCGAGACGGGCGCCGTGGTCGCGCTCGGACAAGCGGGTGCGAACCCGCACTTTGTAGCGCCAGGGTACCTGTTGTTCGCCCGTCTGGACGGCTCGCTGCTGGTCGCGCCATTCGACCCGCAGTCTCTGCGGATTACTGGCGCCGTCCTTCCTGTCGCCGAAGGCGTCACAGTTGGGACGGGCGGCGCGGCCCGGCTGGGTGTTTCCGCGTCGGGAGGCTTTATCTATGAGGCGGCCCGAGACGTGGACAACGTACCCGTCTTCGTGGATCGGAGCGGACGGGCCACGGCGGTCCCGCTGCCACCTCAAAAGTTCTATTCCGCACAGCTCTCGCCCGACGCCCGGTCGATCGCGTTCGACATCGGACAGAGCAATCCCGGTCCGGCGGGGGATATCTGGGTCTACGATCTCGTGCGGAGCACGCTCGGCCGCCTCACGTTCGACAGCGCCAACCTGCGGCCTGTGTGGACGCCGGACGGTCGGCGCGTAGCATTCGCGCGGTTGGTTGGGGTAGGACGGAATGAGACCGATGTGTGGTGGATCCCGGCTGACCGGAGCGACTCCGCGGAGCGCCTTGTCGGCGGCAACCAGGCGCAGCTCCCCTCGATGTTTACCCCCGACGGACGCGCGTTGGTCTACGAGCAAGTACGCCCAATAGATTTGCGGCGTGAGCCGTTCGGCGTCGTAATAGGTCCCGGGATAGGGTTCGACATATGGGTGCTGCCGCTCGTGGGTGAGCGCACGCCAAAGCCGTACCTGCGAAGCCCGTTCGACGAGTCCGGGCCAGCCGTGTCACCCGACGGACACTGGGTGGCCTATACGTCGAACGAATCGGGGCAGGCGGAGGTGTACGTGCGGGCCTTCCCCGTGACTGGGGCCCAGGTCCAGATCTCCTCGGGCGGCGGGCGGGCGGCGCGGTGGGCGGCGGACGGCCGTGAGCTGTTCTATCGCAACGACGACAGCCTCGTGGCGGTCAGCGTCAGTCTGGCTCCGGCCTTTAAGGTCGGCCCGCGCCGGGCGTTGTTCTCCATCGACCCTTACCTCGTCGGGGGGCCCCGGCCGGGCGCGGGGTACGACGTCCACCCGGATGGACGGCGCTTCCTGATGATCCGGCAGGGCGCACCGACCCACGACTTGGTCGTCGTGCTGCACTGGTTCGATCAGCTGCGCGCCGGGCCGGGCCGGCCGCGGTAGCGTCTGCTGGCTAGGGCACCAGCGCGTACGGCAGCAGCGCCTGCCGCATGTCACCCGCGGTTTGCCAGCGCGCGTCGCGTGTTTTCGCCAGGGCTTTCATCACGGCCTCACTCAGCGGCTTCGGCACGTCGCGCCGCAGGCCGCGCAGGTCCGGCGGCGGGTGGTGCTGCTGCATGTCGAGCACGGCGGCGGCGCTGGCGGCCGAAAACGGCGGCCGGCCGGTGAGGGCCTCGAAGAGAACGACGCCCAGCGAGTAGATGTCCGTGCGGCCGTCGATGTCGGGGGAGCCGCCCGCCTGTTCCGGGCTCATGTACTCCTCGGTCCCCACGACGAAGCCGCTGCGGGTCACGCGATCTTCACCGGAGGTGGCGATGGCGCGGGCGATCCCGAAGTCCACCAACATGGCTCCGGACGGGGCGCACACGACGTTGTCGGGCTTGATGTCGCGATGCGCGAGCCCGTGTCCGTGCGCGTGCTCCAGGGCCTCGAGGATGTCGGATGCGATTCGTACCGCCCGGTCGACGGGCAGCTTGCGATCGCGACGCAGCACCTGGCGCAGCGTGTCGCCGGCTACGAAAGGCATTACGAACCAGAGCAGATAGTCCGTCTCACCCGAGTCGAGCAGCGGCGCGATGTGCTGGTGGTGGAGCTGCGAAGCGTACCGGATCTCGCGGAGAAAGCGGTCAGCGGCAACGGAAACCGCGAGCTCGGGGTGGAGCACCTTGATGGCGACCTTCTGGCCCTGGGGGTCGAAAGCGCCGAATAGGGTGGCATTGCCCCCGCGACCGACGGCCGTGATGACGGTGTAGCGGTCGCCCAGCGCCTTGCGCACCCGCTCGATGAGGTCGCGCGAGGACATGGGCTAAGAATAGCACCAAACAAGAAACAAGGGCGGCCCCCTTAAGAAGCCGCCCTTCCGCTCGCCGTGAGCGCACCACGCGTCTTAGGGGCCGAGCACTGCAATCCTCAGGTTGTCCACGAACTTGATGCTCGTATTCTCATCCACCACCACTCGCGAGATCTTGCCGCCCGCAGGGCCGATCACCGTCACGGTTTCCTCGCGGCGCGTCCCACTTGCCCCCGGCCCGGCGGGCGTGTACGTGCCCACGATCGTGTGGAGGACTTGGCTGGCCGGCAACACGGCACCAGTGCCATCGTACGCGGTGACGGGGAAGAAGACCGACGGGCTCCCCGGGTCCGGCCCGCGCAAGCGGAACTCGACCGTGTCCGCTTGTGGGGCGAACGTCATCGTCATGTTCCCATCCAGCCACCCGTTGCAGGGATCACCGACGGCCGGAGCGGTGACACCGTGATTCACCAGCGCAGGGATCAAGATCGGCGCGGGATCGTTGGGCGTCGAATTACAAATGTGGGGCAGCGTGTCGTCCGGTGAGGCAATCGAGAACGAGAAGGTGACGCCGCGCGAGGCGAATTCACTTCCGACCTTGCAGTCTCCACAAGTCGGTGAGCCGTCGGGATAGGATTCGAACGTGATCGTCCCGACGCCGAACGTCGGTCCGACTGCCTTATTGTTCGTCTCGTTCGACTCAGGTACGACGTTAAACGTGTCCACACTGGCGGTGAACGTATACGCGCCTGGGAGGAGCGAATTGATGAATGCGCTCACGGGAATGCTGCCGCCGGCGGGGACGGCGGGGCCCACGAACGTGTCGCAGGACCCGCCCGCGCCGGACAGCGTGAACTGCAAGACGCAGAGGTTGAGTGTGCTTGGCCCGGCGTCGGTCTGGCCAGAATTCGACACGATGGCGGAGAGCGTGATGGGTCCGGCCGCGGGTTCGATCGGCGACACCGACAGATCGTGGATGGTCAAATCCGCAAGGGTGGCCCCCCCGGTTGCCAAGAAGGGTACCGCACCGTCGCGCACGATCACGGCCGTCTGGGGATCGGGCGAGAAGATATCCGGCATGAACGGCTTGACGGTTCCGCCGGGATAGTTGTTCTGCGCGGCAATCCCGCGGCCGCTCGCGATGAGGGTGTTGAGCCCCGCGGCGATCGTCCACTGCACCTCCGCGATCCCGTCCGCATTACTGGTGCCCGTGCCGATCACCGTGCCCGGGCCCTCGATTCCCGGCTCCGTGAATGTCACGACGGCGCCCTGCACCGCGGCATCATTCCAGTCCGTCACCTTCACCGCGGTGGGCAGCGCCGTACCCGCAGGGGCAGTGCGCCGCGCGTCGTCCGGATTTACGTAGTCCATCTTGGCCGGCAGCGCGAACTGGAAATCGCTGATGGTGCGTCCGGGGCTCGGAAACGGGGTGAGTTGCGCGGCCGCGGGCGGCGTACACGTCCCCAACGCCAACCCCCTCATTGGGGAAGCCGGAGGCGACGTGCAGTCAGCCCCCGTGCCGTCGGTCTCACCGCCGCCACCGAGGTGGAGCAGCGTCGTCCGCGTACCGGCGTACAGGGACCGCGGTGTGAAGAGCGTCGAGGCGAGCTTGCGCCACCAAGACTCGGTCGTGCGCGCGCCGATCACGTTGCAGTTCGGCTGGGCGTGCGGCAGCGCGCGGATCAGATCGCCATCCTGCTGGTGTAGCGTGATGAGCTCGCCCTGGCCCTCGCTCACCGCCTGGAAACTGCACATCGAGATGAGCGCGGGCTTGCTGAACTGCAGCGCGGTACCGGTCGCGTCATACAAGGCCGTCACGCGCAGACACTGTCCGAACTTCGGCAGGTCCACGTCGATGCCGCCGCACAGCTCGAGGTTGAACGTCACGTCGGTGACGACTTGCCCTCCCGGCGTGGTCGCCTGAGTCCCCGCCGGAATGTCGAAGTGGAAGTCCTCGCCCGGGACGACCAGCTCCACGCCGCCGCCCTGCGCGAGGTTGATCGTCTCGGCGGCACACGGCGTGCCGTCCGCGCCGCACAGCGCCCCGCTCTCGATGCGGAACTTGATCGGCAACGTGCGTCCGTCCACGAGCGCGATGTACTCACCCGTCTGCACGTTCTTCAGTTGACTCACCGACGCCACCGGGTCCACATCGGCGAATCCGAGCCGCGCCGGTCCCACGAACACCTGAATACGGTAGAACTTGTTGAGATTGAGGACGGATTCGCTCGTGTTCCAATTGACCTGGTAGAACTGATCGGTGGTGTTGACAGTCACCTCGCTCGGCGCGAACCGCTTGAGCGGCAGACCCGCGATGCACACCCGGGTGTTCGAAGGCGCGGGCGGAGGCAGCGGCTCTCCCAGCTCGCAGATCTCGACGGAGGGGCGCAGCAGGGCGTTGAACGCGGCAGGTTCGAAGTTCGGATTCGTGTTCGGATTCTTGAACAGTGGGGGGAGGAAGAAGAAGTCGGGGTTGCCTGCGTGCGCGCCGTCCGATACCGCGTACATCGGGCCGTCGATCGACCGGGTGAGTCGATCGCTTTGACATGCGACGAGGAGTGCGAGTGTGGCGACTGCGAGCGGCAGGCGGGCGCGGGGCATCATGGTACGTACTCCTCGTGGTGTGAGTCCGGGCCATCGATTCTAGCGGCGGCGAAGGCGCTCGCAAGGAGTGCGTAGTACAAAGTGCGTGACGTGGATCACACACCGCGGGAATTTTGGAAGGTGCGTGTTTTGATGGTTCGGATGCGAATCAGTGCCGCGTGCGGAGCACCGCTTGGAAGCCCGGTTGCCGCTCCAGGCCGCGCCACCACCAGTGCAGCGTGCCGCCGCGCTGGAACGAATGCCCCGGGTGCGAGGCCACATACTCGCGCAACAGTTTGATCGCGCCCTCGGTATCGCCGAACTGGGCGCGCATGACCGCCTCATAGCCCGGCAGGTCCTGCTCCACGTCGATGGTCCGATCGTCCGTGCGGGCGCGGGCGAAGACGTGATCGGCGCTGTCCCGCAGGCCGGCGCGCCCGAGCACCCCGGCCACGATGTACTGCCGCAACCGTCCGCGGAACGGTCGCGCCGGTGCGGGAGTGAAGCTGTCGGCCCGCGCGGCGAGGCTCCAGGCACGAGCGGCATCGGGCTCCGCCCCCGGGATCAGGAGCAGCCACATCTGGCACTCGGCGAAGCGCCAGTTCTGCGGGAAGCGGCGCCCGCCTTCGTCGCACCAGCGCCGCGCTTCGGGGAACTGCGCCAGGTCGTGCGAGGCCCAAAACAACCGGTCCAGGATCGTCTCCGCGTCGCGCAGGTAGGCGTCCGACTCGTAGGCGGCGCGCGCCTCGAGCACGACCGCCACCAGGTCCTCGCGGGGCGGGAAATAGTAGAGCTGGCTCAGGACCGCGTGCGCCGTCGCGAGGGTCGGGTCGGTGCGCACCGCCGCCTCCAGGTCGGCCTGCGCGCTGTCGAGCAAGGCGGCGTGACGCGCGGGGTCGGTGTCGAGATTGAGGCGGAACAGCTGGTAGCGCAGCGTCCCCCGCAATGCAAGCGCCGCGGCGTCGGCCGGGTTCAGGCCCAACGCGCGATTGGCGTACCCGAGTCCGTCGCGGAGCCGCGCCGCCCGCTCCGCCCGCTCGGTGCGGGCACGCGAGTCGAGCAGCGCGACGTAGCCGTGCAGCACGGCCGCGTCGATCCAGTGGGGATCGGCAAGCTCCGCCTGACCGGCGAGTGAGTCCGCTTGGCGGGCGGCGAGGATGGCGGCTGCGGCATCGCCCGCCGCGAGCGCACGCTCGCCTGAGCGACGAATTCCCGTCGCGCGCTGCACCAGCGCCCAGGCCTCGGGGTTCGCGGTCCCGGCCTGCAGTTCGTGCAGCTGCACTTCATCTCCCACACGAGCCCGCAGCAGCCGAGCCGCCTCCTGAATCATGGAGTCGCGGACCTGGAGCAGCTGCCGGCCGGGCAGGGTGAAGCTGGCGCGCTCTCCGACGTCGGCGCCGCTCGTGCCGTCCACCAGGCGCACCGTGGCGCGCACACGATCGCCGACGGGCTCGACACTTCCCTCGACGAGAGTCCCCGCGTGCAGGGCACGCGCGATGCTGTCGCGGGGGATCTCACTGCCGCGATAGGGCGCGACGCCGTTGGGCGAGACGACGTCGAGGCCCCGCACCTTCGCCAGCTCTCCGATCAATCCCTCGGTGAGTCCCGACGCCACATGTCCGAGAGAAGAATCGCGGCTCAGATCGGCGAAGTACATGACGGCGACGCGGCGCGAGTCGAGGCGACCGTTCGTCGCCGCGCCCGCGTTCCCTTTCCGGCCCAGGACCATCCAGCCCAGCCCCGCCGCCACGACGACGAGCGCGCCCGCGAGCGCCGGTTTGTACCACGGCCGCTGGGGTGCGCGGCGCCGAGCCGCCGTGATGTGCGAGACGGTCCCGGTGCTGGCGGCGGTGAGGGCTGCGGCGAACTGGTCGGCGGTCGAGTAGCGGTCGGCGGGCACCTTGGCGAGCGCGCGGTTGATCACGGCCTCGAGCGCGTCGGGGATCGTCTCCCGCACGATCCGGAGCCGCGGCACCGAGTCGAGCGAGTGCCGCGCCATGATCGCCTGCGCCGTCGGTCCCGTGAACGGCGGCTGGCCCGCCAGCGTCTCATACAGGACGCAGGCGAGACTGTAGATGTCGCTGCGGCGGTCCACGTGCCCCGTGCCCGCCGCTTGCTCCGGGCTCATGTAGGCCGGCGTGCCGATCGCGAGCCCGGTCTCGGTGAGCTTGTCCCCTCCCGCCGCACTCACCGCGCGCGCGATGCCGAAGTCCGCGACGATGGCGTGGCCGCCGGACAGCATGATGTTCTCGGGCTTGATGTCGCGGTGCACGACGTCGTGGCTGTGGGCGTACGACAGCGCGTCGGCCACCTCGCGCGCGATCTGGAGCGCCTCTTCCAGCGGGAGCTGCGGCTCGCGGTCGAGCCGGTCGCGCAGCGACTCGCCCTCGACGAACGGCATGACGTAATACAGCGTGCCGCCGGCGTCGCCCGAGTCGTAGACCGCGAGGATGTTGGGGTGCTGGAGGCGGGCGGCGAGCTTGATTTCCCTGAGGAAGCGCTCGCGGCCGAGCGCCATGGCGAGCTCGGGTCGCAGCGTCTTGAGCGCGAGGAACCGCTCGTGCTTCGGCTCGCGCGCGAGGTACACCGTGGCCATGCCGCCGCGCCCGAGCTCGCGGTCGATGATGTAGCGATCACCCAGCGCCGCGTTCAACTCTGCGATCGGGTCGATCACTTGACGGGATGGTTGTGTCGCACGTGCTCGGCGAGGCGCGTCGCGAGGCCTTCGGGATCGGTCGCGGGCCAGCGCAGCAGCACGCCGAACAGCACCTTCGTCGTCGTCGCGTCGATCGCCACGAGACTCACCCGGATCGAGTCGGGCTTGCCCGGCAGCGAGTCCACGCGCGCGTAGACCGCGAGCCCGGCGCCCGTCTGGCGCGCCAGCTCGACGGCGGAGATCTCCGGGCTCGGGGCGCTGCGCCAGGTGGCCGCCACGACGGTCTGCGGGACCGCGGCGAGCGGCGCGGCGTTGAGGTCGTCGCTGAGCGCGGTCGCCAAACTCACCCGCCAGCGGTCGAGCCCTGCGGCAAAGATGTCGAACGGCGCCACCGCGACGAGTCCTGGTTGTGGCGCATGGCGCCGAGCGTATCGGACGAACGACACGGCGCCCGCGACCATGAGGATCACGACGAGACTTCCCATTCCGATCAGCAGTCGGCGCGGCGCGACTTGTGGCGTCTCGGTCATGGCGTAGCTTCGCATTCAGCCCTCCCGCCCACAAGGAGCCCGCGTATGCGGCCGCACGTTTCGATCTTGCTCGCCTGCCGCCCAGCGGGCGTGGGTGGCCGTGGTGAAAGCGCGTTGTATGTGAAGTGAGCCCGGATCCCCAGCAGCCCCTTCGCGACGACATCCGACTCCTGGGCACCCTCCTCGGCGAGACTCTCCAGGGCCAGGAGGGGCCCCGGCTGTTCGATACGGTCGAGCGCGTGCGGGCGCTCGCCAAGACCGATTTCGCGACGCTGGACCAGACGTTGCAGGAGCTGGAGTTGGGGGAAGCGCTTACGGTTGCGCGCGCCTTTGCCCACTTCCTGTCCCTCGCCAACATCGCGGAGCAACATCACCGCATTCGTCGCCGTCGCGACTACGAGCGGACCACCGACGCCCCGCAACGCGGTTCGTTCCAGGACAGCTTCTCGCTGTTGCTGGCCGACGGCGTGACGCCCGACGCCCTGTACGAGCACGTTCGCTCCCTCCAGATCGAGTTGGTCCTGACGGCCCATCCGACCGAGATCGTGCGGCGCACCTTGCGGCAAAAGGCGCGGTACATGGCCGCGTTGCTCGAGCGCAGGGATCGGCCCGACTTGACGCCGGCTGAGCGGGCTGACGTCCTCGATTCGCTGCGTCGGGAAGTCACCGCGGCTTGGACGACGAGCGAGGGCCGGCCGGGGGGGCTCACACCAGGCGACGAGGTGCGAGGCGGTCTCGTGGTGATCGAGCAGACCCTCTGGGATGCCGTGCCGCAACACCTCCGGGCGCTCGATCGCGCCCTGCGCGAAGCGACCGGCCGGTCTCTGCCCGTCGACGCGGCCCCTATTCGCTTCGGTTCCTGGATCGGGGGCGACCGCGACGGGAATCCCACCGTCACGGCCGAGGTCACGGTGCAGGCCTGTCTGCTCGCCCGCTGGATGGCCGCCGATCTCTACTGGCGGGAGATCGATGCGCTTCGCGCGGAGCTCTCGATGCGTGACGGCAGCGACGAGCTCCGGGCCCGGGTCGGGAACGCGAGCGAGCCGTACCGCACCCTGCTCAAGGATGTCCGCGATCGCCTCGCTTACACCCGCGACTGCCTCGGGCGTGGCTCCATCGACGCTCGGGCGTACCGGCGACCCGATGAGCTGCTCGAACCCCTGCACCTGTGCCGACGGTCGCTCCAGCAAACCGGCGCCGACATCGTCGCGGAGGGCCGCCTCCTCGACATCATCCGGCGCGTGGCGTGCTTCGGTCTGTCGCTGGTGCGGCTCGATCTCCGCCAGCACGCCCACCGGCATGCCGAGGCCTTCGACGCCATCACTCGGCACCTCGGATTGGGCTCCTACGCGGAGTGGGAAGAATCCGAGCGGCGCGCCTTCTTGAATCGCGCGTCGCAGAACGAAGGCCGCATGATCAGTGCCGCGCTCGCGTCCAAGGCCCAGTTTCCCGCCGATGTCCGCGACGTTATCGACACGTTTCAGGCGGCCGCGACGCTGCCCGAAGGATCGTTCGGTGCGTACGTCATCTCCATGGCGAGCAACGCGTCGGATGTCTTGGCCGTCGAGCTGCTGCAGCGCGCGTGCGCCGTTCGGCCTCCCCTCCGGGTGGTCCCGCTGTTCGAGACCCTTACGGACCTCGGTCGCGCCGGCGCGTGCATACACGATCTCCTGGGCATCGACTGGTACCGCGAGCGCACGGGCGGGCGTCAAGAGGTGATGATCGGGTATTCCGATTCAGCCAAGGACGGCGGCCGCCTCGCGGCGGCGTGGGCCTTGTATACCGCCCAGGAAGACATCGTCGCGGCGTGCGAGGCACGCGGCGTGCATCTCACCCTGTTCCACGGCCGCGGCGGGACCGTCGACCGCGGCGGTGGGCCGGCGCGCCTGGCGATTCAATCACAGCCGCCGGGCTCCGTGAACGGCTCGCTGCGCGTCACCGAGCAGGGAGAAGCGATCGACGCCAAGTTCGGCATTCTCGGCATCGCGCTGCGCACATTGGAGGTATACACGACCGCGACGCTCACGGCGACGTTGCAACCGGCCAAGGATCCCGAGCGGCGTTGGCGCGACCGGATGCAGCACTTGGCCGACACTTCTCGAGCGGCATATCGCCGGTTGGTGCATGGGTCCCCCGAATTCACCGCGTACTTCTGGGCGGCCACGCCGGAGGCCGAGATCGGCCAGATCAAGATCGGCACCCGCCCGGCGCGACGGGTGCCGGCAGACGGATCGAGGAGCGTGGAGGGGCTTCGGGCCATTCCGTGGGTGTTCGCCTGGACGCAGACGCGGCTGATGCTCCCCGCCTGGCTGGGGGTGGGCGAAGCCCTGGCGGAGGCCCTTGGCGACGGGCACCTGGATGAGTTGACGGAGATGTACGACGCGTGGCCGTTCTTCCGCGCCACGCTCGACTTGATCGAGATGGTGTTGGCCAAAGCCTCGCCACATATCTCCGAGCGCTACGACAAAGCGCTCGTGCCGCAGCATCTGTGGCCGGTGGGCGAGGAGCTGCGCGAGCGGCTCCGCGGGACCGTCGCGGCGGTGCTAGTGGTTACCCGCCATGCGGAGCTGGTGGAGCATAATCCCGTCTTGCGCCGCTCGATCAGCGTTCGAAATCCCTACGTCGATCCCATCAACCTCGTCCAGATCGAGATCCTGCGGCGGCTGCGCCGCGCCGGTGAGGATCAACTGCTGCGGGACGCGTTGCTGGTGACTGTGAACGGCGTGGCAGCGGGAATGCGGAATACCGGGTGAAAGCGCGGTGAGCGCGCAGCGCGGAGCATTGACCCAGGCTTGACCCCCGGCGGTTACCGTAACGGCGCATGGTCACCGTCTGCACCGTCCTTCCCGCCCCCGAGTGACGGCCGGGGAGTTCCGCCGCCGCTTTCCGTTCGACGTGGCGCTGGCGCGTTACGTCGACCTGCGTCACGGCCCACGCGCCAGCGATCGAGCACTCCCGCCGCCCCGCGAAGGCGTCGAACGGCGCGACCGCGACGAGTGCGGGATTCGGAGCGTGAGTCCGCGTACCGGACGAACGACACGGCGCCGCCCACCATCAGAATCAGCACGAGGCTCCCGAATCCAATGATCAGGCGGCGCGGCGGCACGCGGGGAGGGAGCGCGTCGGTCATGGCGTAGCTTCGCATTGAGCGGACGTGGCCACAAGGTTGACGCCGCGACGCCGTTTGCCGTTCGATATAGCGCTGCCGGACTGCGTGAATCTGCCCATCACCCGGACCGCGAGGTCCTGCGCGCGCTTTGCCCCCGCCTGCGGGCTGTGGGTCCTAGCATGCAGCACAGGTTCCGTCTGACATTGTTTGCTGCGTACGGTACGAAACCTCACTTTCCGCCGACCACGCATCTAGCGAACCCCTCTCGCTACCTGCGCGGCAGGTCGCTTGGTACTACTAAACGAGTGCACGATCTTGTGGGGTGGCGAATCCGACGCTCTACCGCATCTACATCGATGACAGCGGCGAGAAGGAGTACGGCCCCAAGTCTAGCCAGTACTTCGTCTATGCCGGCGTTGTCGTGGCCGTTGCAGATGAGCCGCAATTCAATGCCGTGATCGCGGATGCAAAACACGCATGTTTCGGGAGAACGGACGTTGAGTTGAAATCCAATTGGCTTCGTATCCCGCATGAGCGCGAAAAACGGTACCTGAGTCTTCACGGAGTCACCGATGAGAAGCTGACGACAATGGTCAACGCCATCTACGAGTGGATCGTGAAGGCCGATATCCAACTCGTCGCCGCCGTCATCGACAAACCACAGATGCAGCAGAAATACAAGGATCCTTGGCACCCGTCCGCTACCGCATACCTCTATCTGTTACAGCGGTACCAACGAGAGATGGCCCGTCGTGGCGGTCTTGGTTACGTCACCGTTGACGATATGGAGGGCGCTTCTGCCGCGCAGAATCAGTGGCGCGACTTGCTGCGAAGTCAGCACAAGAAGCTCAAAAAAGAAGGGTGCCCGCTGACCAAGCTCCGCTTCGACAATGTGGCGGATGAGTTTCGATTCGGCGGTTCGGAGCGCTTTCACCTTCTCCAGGTCGCCGACTTCGTTGCCTACAATGTGCTCCGGCAGTTTCGGCAATACGGCGAGCAGTGGGACGACCCAGCGAAGGGGGACCTCCCGATGTATCCGCGGCTTCGGCAGCTGCTTCCGCGTTTCATGCGCGGGCCGAAGAACGAGCTGCAGGGATGGGGGATCGTGAAGTGGCCGTCGATGCACACGGGCCGGTGGTGCTTGACCCCAGACGAACTGCGGGGCGCTTGACCCGGTGTCCGTCCACCGGAGGGCCTCCTTAAGCGGGTTCAAGCCGCCCGCAATGACCCCGGGGAAAACCCCCGTCCGCGCCCACGCATTTCGACTCGGGCTACAGGTAGCCCGGTATATCCAGTCCGTCAAACAGCCTTTTCAGGCCGTTACTTTCGACGCTTGAGCAACCCATCCGTGATCAACTGATGAATACCGCGCCACGTCAATCTGTGTGCAACATCAGCTCGACTGTTCCCGTGTCCTTGCTCCTCGACCAAGTCGTCCAGGTAAGCACCGAACTTCGGTGTACTCGTGATTGTGACTTCAATGACCTCGTGTCGGTTCTTTGGACGGCCCGGCTTCTTCCCCATTTTCGTGGGATAAATATCCCACCGAAATTGGGCTCGGTCAAGAGCGCATTTCGTACCGAGGCGAAGTCTTTACCGTTCGCCTACACCTGCTAGTCCTGAACTGCGTGGAGTTCCCACCCGGCGAAGTAAGCCACTTTGGAGCGGTCCTGGTTGCGGCCGAAGCGCGCCTGGATCTAGTCCTTCCGACGGGCGATCAGCTTGCCTCCCCGACGTCGGCCGGCAGTCGGTCGCAAGGCGGCGCACCTAGGGCCTAGGCGCACCGCCCCAGCCCGGGCGCCTCATGCATTTGACCTCATCGGGATCAGCTCGCAGATGAGGCCTTTCGGCCAGAACTGGATAACGATTGCGATTGGGCCCCACGGTGCTCGTCACCCAAACAACCGCCACGCTGGTGTCGCGCGTGAACGCGTCCGAACCGCACAATCCGCCATCCACTGAGAGGCGCACGTTGAGCGTATCTCGCGCACCAAACTCGAAGCGCATGGGATCCGCCCGCCCAGTCGTTGGATCGAGTACCCAAATAAAGGCGATCGTTGGTAGAGAGTCCGGCAACGCCGCTACCGCACCGCCAATTAGCTCAGCGGTCAAGGTACCCCGAGGTATCCAACCGGTTCGAGTTTGATCGTTGACTGTCCAGGAGAATGTTCGACCATCCACCAGCAGGTCGGTCTGTCCGTTCACGACGCTCGAAACATACGACGTACGTCGCGCGCTCTCGTGCAGATGGGACACGGAACCAAGCGTTAATTCAGTTAGGATTAGGTCATCAGCCACATTGTCGGTTCGCAAGGGTGCGACCTTCACCCGAATGCGCAGCCTCAGCTGTCGGACGATTACTGGCTGACCATTTGGATCCGTCGACAGACTGTATTGCACGAGGCCAAGACGCCGCACACCTTGTTCGCCTTTGATCTCCTGGTAAACCTCGACCCCATTCAGCGGAGTCCAGTCGAGTCCCAAGGTGGTGTTCACGGTTTCCGGACCACCGCCCGGGCCAGGTCCAATCTGCCCCGTGGATCCACCAGGTGGCATCACAATGGCTGCTTGCGAAAGTGGGGTTGGCGTCTTCGATGCGGCGAGTGCGAGCTTGCCTCGCACATAGTTGATGGGCAGCGCGAAGTTCAGGTTCTCGGCGCCGCCTCCTCGAATCCCTGAGACGACCAGACCTACCACCGCCCCAGCTTCTGTGAAGACCGGGCCCCCGCTGCTCCCGTGTGAGACAGGTATCGAAAGCTGCAGGAGGCGCCTTGTCCCGTCTTGTCGAATACTGCTCAACAACCCATCAGAGACGGTTGCGTCAAGCCCCATTGGTGACCCGATCGCGAGCAGACGTTGACCAACGACTAGACTGTCCGAGTTTCCCAGTACCGCAACGGGTAATTGGAATCCAGCGACCCGAATGAGTGCAAAGTCGAGTTGGGTGTCCACATCAATGATGCCTTCGACCGTCAAGGCATCACCGGTGGAGAGATGCACGCGTGCCGTCGTGGCGCCGGCAACGACGTGAGCAGCTGTTGCGATCACGCCGCTCGGATCAATGATGACCCCACTTCCGCTGGCCGAGCCATCGAATCGCTCCACGTCTATCGTCACGACAGAGCGAGCCAGGTCGGCGACGGATGGTCTCGAAGGGACCGCTCGGCGCGGCGACCTGTCCTGACACACCATTGGGCGGGAATACGCCGCGCTTGCGGCGAGAGTCAGAACCAGGAGCCCTGGTCGGACGGTGAGTCTAACGCGATTGACCATCACCTAGCGCCTCACAGATAGGCGGCTGCCGAGGAGGACAGGACGCCCCTAACTTGGGACGCGGGCCGTGGGCGCGATAGGGCGCACGGCGCTGGTGCGTGCGCAGCGGTCGGATCTCCGACCACACCGGGCCACGGTGAATGTGTGGTGAACACTTCGCCGCGGTGATTGAAGTAGGCTTGACCGCCACCGGCTAGTGTAACCGGGTCATGGTCACCGTCTGCACCGTTCTTCCCGCCCCCGAACGCCCCCGCATCGACGCAGTCGGCGACGGCTGCTTCGACACGCTGCACGCGGAATCGCTCCGCGAGGCGCTGCACGTCGCCCGCACGCGCCGCGTGGACGCCGTCGTCATCTCGGTGCACCGCTGCCACGGCGAGCAGCTCCCGGCTGTCGCGCGGCTCGTACGCGAGTTCCCTACCATCCCGGCTGTCGCCTTGGTGTCGCGACACGATCGCGAGGCCAGCGAGACGCTGCTACGCCTCGGCGCCACCGGCGTGCGCACGGCGGTGGACTGCACGCACCCCGACGGGTGGCGCCGTCTCCGCGATCTGGTGGGCCACCCGGCTTCGCCGGTCGCGGCCCGTGTGCTGGCCCGCCTGGTGCCGGCCCTGGGCGATGTGTCGGTGGAAACGCGGTTGTTCTTCGAAACCGTCGCACGGCTGGCGCCGGCCCTCAGTACGGTACGCGGCCTCGCGCGCCACCTGCGGGTGCGGCCCTCCACGCTGATGTCGCGGTTTCACCGCGCCGCCCTTCCCTCCCCCAAGAGTTACCTCGCGGCGATGCGGCTGCTGCACGCGGCGTACCTCTTCCAGAACCCGGGCTTGTCGGTGTCCGATGTCGCGTATCGTATGGACTATTCGTCGCCCCAGAGTTTCGGGCGGCATCTCAAGGCGGTGCTGGGCGTGACGGCCGGGGAGTTCCGACGCCGCTTTCCGTTCGACGTGGCGCTGGCGCGTTACGTCGACCTGCTCGTCACCCCGTACCGGGAGGCCCTGCGCGCGTTTCACCCCCTCAAAGCGGGGCTGTGGGACCAAGGATCGAACGCCGCAGCGGCCTTTCGGGCGGGGTGATTCAGTCCGCCGCCGGGCGGATGCGATGCTCGGCGGTCGCGTGATCGCGCCGCAGCATCGAGAACCGCGCCATCCCGGCGCGCAGCCGCTCGGCGAGCTGGGCGAGCTGCTGTGACGTCGCCGTCAGCTCGCCCATCGACGTGATCTGTGCCTCGGTCGCGGCGGCCGTGCTGTTCGCGCTCTCGGACGAGCGGCTGGAGATGCTCGCCACCCGCTGCAACGATTTTGCCAGCTCGGCGAGCCGCTCCGCCTGGCTGCGGGACACTTCGGCGGTCGCGTTCACCAGATCTCCCATCAACTGCACGCCTTGGTGCAGCTCCTGCAGCGCTCCGTCGGCCTCGGCGGCCACCGCGCCAATGTCCCGGACTTTCACTTCGCCCGACTGCATCGCCCGACCCGCCGCTTCGATACCCGCCCGCAGGTCGCTCACCAGTTCGGCGACCTCGCGCGCGGACTTCCCCGCTTCGGCGGCGAGCGTGCGGACTTCGTCGGCGACGACGGCGAAGCCCTCACCGTGCTCTTCGGCGCGGGCGGCCTCGATCGCGGCATTGAGGGCGAGCAGGTGGGTCTGCCGCGCGATTCGTGCGATCGTCTGCGCGAAGACGCCGATCCGCTCCGACATCCCCGAGAGCCCCGCCACCGTCGCGGCCGTCGCCCGGACCTCCTCGCCCACTGCGCGCAGGGTCGAGCTGGCGCGCGCAACCCGCTCGCGGCCGCGCTCGGCGGTGGCGACGAGGCGCGACGAGTCCACCTGCATCAGCTCAGCTCGTACGCGGAGTGATTCGGCCTGATCGGAGGCCTTGGCGCTCTCTCCCCGCGCGCCGTCCGCCAGTCCGCGCTGCTGTCCCAAGTCCGTGGCGAGCTGCTGTGAGGTCCCCGTCAGCGCCTCCGTGGTCGCGTGGAGCTGCTGGGCCGCCGCCGCCAGCTGTTCGGCGAACGCGGCCACCTCATCGGCCTCGTGCTGCACCGCGGCGATCGTGGTGCCGATCTCCTCGAGCATGCGGTTGAGGCTTTTCTCGAGGAAGCCCAGCTCGTCCGATTCGGCGGCCGACGCGCGCACGGCCAGGAACCCCTGCTCCGCTTCGCCCATGACGCTGCGGGCGCTCCGGATACGCGAGATGAGAGTCGCCGGGATGCGTTTCAAGGCCATCGCGACGACGATGAACAGGACCGTCTCGAAGTAGGCCGTCGAGTCGAGTCCCGCCGCGCCCGCGTACAACCACCCGTGCAGCCACGAGGCTCCCAAGTACGCGACCGACGTCACCAGCACGAGGAAGTCGCCCACGGCCTGGCCCTGGTCGAAGGCGTACGGCAGTACCGCGATGAAGAGCGCGGCGACCACGCCGCCGTGCCCGAACCACACGACCAGCAGTGTGACGAGGGCGACGTCCAGGACCGCGAGCATATAGATGAACCACCAGCGGTACCAGCCCCGCTCGTTGATCATGCCGACCAGCGCGTTCACGACCGCCCCCGCCCCCGCCGCCAGCACGATCGTGCCGAGGGGAGTCTCGATCGCGCCGGCGAGCCGGCCGACGACGCCGAGCGCGAACAGCGCCGCGGTAATTGCCCAGCGACGCCGGTGGCTGCGGTCGAACGTGTCGAGGTCTTTGAGGCGTTGCTCCAGGCTGGTGGCGTCGTCGTGCCAGCCGCGCATCCGCGCTGCGAATGAGCGCCGGGCGCCGGAGGGGCGGGGCAGGGGAGGAGGAGGAGGGGGGGGGCTCACGGGTTCATCTTACCCAACAGCTCGGATGCCGTCACTAGAGGCTCGACGGCGTAGCCCGCGCGCTCGAGCACGCCGCGACCGCCTTCCTCGCGGTCCACCACCGCCAACACGCCCAGGACGCGCCCTCCCTCGCTCTCGACGGCGCTGATCGCCTCTTGGGCCGAGCCACCGGTCGTGATGACGTCCTCCACGATCACGACCGCCGTTCCCGCCGTGAAGCATCCCTCGATACGTTTCCCCGTGCCGTGCGTCTTGGCTTGCTTGCGGACAGTGAAGGCGTCGAGGGGGAGACCGCGGCCGCGCGCGGCGGCGGCGAGGGCGTAGGCGACGGGGTCCGCGCCCAGCGTCAGGCCGCCGACGGCCTGCGGGGCCCAGCCGCGGGCGGCGAGACGATCCAGGGCCAGGGCGCCGATCACGGCGAGGCCCTCACCGGACATGGTGGTGAGACGGGCATCGATGTAGAACGAGGAGCGCTTGCCCGAGGCCAGGACGAAATCGCCGCGCCGCACCGACCGCGCGATGAGCAGGTCCTTGAGATTCTGCTTGAGGTAGTAGTGATCGCTACTACTATTCACTTTCTCTTGCCCACGAACTTCTTTATGGCTGTGAAGAAGCCGCTCTCCGTCCCATCTCCCGGTCCACCACCCGCCACTCCCGCTTCGAGGTCGGCCGCGAACTCCGTCACCGTCGGTTGGCGGTCCGCGGGCTGGCGGGCGAGCCCCTTCATGACCGCGGCCTCCACGCCCGGCGGGACCTTGAGCCCTTTGACCGCCTGCGACAACGGGAGCGGTGGCTGGCTGAGTAGCTGCTGGAACAGCTCCCGGGGATTGCGGCCCACGTAGGGGTGACGCCCGGTCAGCAGGTAGTAGGTGATCGTGGCGAGGCTGTAGATGTCGGCCCGTCCGTCGACGAGCTCCCCGGACAGCGCTTCCGGCGCCACGTACTGCAGGGTGCCCACGAAGAAACCCGTGCGCGTCAGCCGCTCTTCGGGCGGCAGCTCGGCGTCGCGCGCGATCCCGAAGTCGAGCAGCTTCACCGTGCCGGTGCGCGGGTCGTACATAATGTTCTCGGGCTTCAGGTCGCGGTGGACGATACCGGCCTTGTGGGCTGCCGCCAGGGCGTCGGCCAGTTGTCGCACCAGGCGGACCGCGTCCGCAGGAGCGAGGGGCCCATTCCGGTGTAAGAAGCTGGCGAGAGATTCCCCGTCGGCCCACTCGAGGGCGAGGTAGTGGAGGCCGTCCGCCTCGCCGAAATCGTAAGTACGTACCACACCAGGATGTACGACGCGGGAGCCGTACCCCGCCTCCCGCAGGAATCGCTTCACCGCTGTGGGGTCGCCCCTGAGCCGCTGGCGCAATACCTTGAACGCACAGGCCCCGCGCTCGGGGTGCTCGGCGCGGTAGACCTCGGCCGTGCCGCCCTCGCCCACGCGCTCGAGGAGGCGGTAGCCGGCGACGGACCGGCCGACAAGGTTCTCGTTGGACATTGGGGTTGGCGCGAAACTAACGTGCGGATTTGAGGCTCGGCAAGTGATACGACGCGCGGCAGCGGTAGCGGCGCTGGTGCTGGTCATGCTGGGGGGCGGATGCGGCCCGTGGCAACGGGTCGGCAGCTCGGATGCCCCCCGACCCGGTACGACCTTGCCCCGCTTGGTCGACGCGACCACGATCTACCGCTCGATGGGCTTCCTGGCGACCGGGGGTCCTTTGCCCTTCGTGGCCTCGGTTCGCTATCTGCGCGGACCGGCGCCCGACTCCACCCTCGCCCTGTTTTCCCTCTCGCTCGCGAACTCCGCGATCACCTTCCAACGCAGCGGCGTCGAATTCGTGGCCGAGTATCACGTCGAGGCGATCTTCCGCGGTGACACTGGCGTGGCGCCAATCCGACATATCGAGCGGGACGAGCAGGTGCGGGTGCGGTCGTTCCAGGAGACGCTGCGCAGCGACGAGAGCGTCATCTTCCAGGAGTTCGTCACGGTGCCGCCCGGTCACTACACCGTGAGCGTGATGGTGCGCGATCGGAACGGGCCGGCGTTCGCGCGCACCGAGCGCGTGGACACGGCACCGAACCTCTGGGGCCACCCCGGCCTGGCGCAGCCGATCCCGATCTACCAAGCCACGAACCGCACGCAGACCGCCGTCCTGCCGGTGCTGCTCGCCAATCCGCGCGCCACCGTGCCGTATGGGACCGATACGCTCCGGTTTTACGTCGAGGGGTACGGGTTGGCCGGGCGGACGCTCGTGGCGCGGGTGGTGGATGAGAGCGATCGGGAGTTGTGGCGCGACACCGTGGCCCTGCGGGGCGATGCCGGTGTCGCGGCCGCGACGTTCGCGGTTGCGCCCGATCGGCTCCCCGTGGGGCAGGCGGAGATCGAGACGACGCCGGCCGGCGGTGGTGACACGACGCACGGGAGGTTCTTGGTCAGCTTCTCGAACCAGTGGGTGATCACGAATTTCGAAGAGATGCTGAGCCTGCTGCGGTACTTCGACGCCCCGCGCTGGGTGGACTCGCTCCGCAAGGCGCCCCCCGCGGAGCGTCCCACCGTGTGGCGCGAGTTCTGGAAAGCCACCGATCCCGTGGAGCTCACGCCCGAGAACGAGGCGTTGGACGACTATCTCCGCCGCGTCCAGCGCGCGAACGTCCGGTTCCCCGACGAAGGCGTCCCCGGGTGGCTGACCGACCGTGGCGAGGTCTACATCACGCTTGGTGATCCCGACGAAATCCTCGACCTGGCGAACGGCATGGACCGCAGCGGGCTCCGCGTCATTCGGTGGACGTACACCGCGCTTCGGCTCGTGCTGTACTTCCAGGACCAGGGCGGGTTCAACCACTTCAGGCTGACGCAGACGTCGCGCGCGGAGTATCAGCGCGTCCTCTTCCGGGTGCACCGCTCCCGGTGAGGCGGGTCGCCGCCCTCTGGTTGGCGGCGCTCGCGGCGCCGCCCCTCGCGCTGGCGCAGGTCGCGTTGGATCGCACGCCGATGGTCAAGGCGGAATCGCTGCGCCTCGCCGGACGCCCGTGGCACGCGGCCGAGACGCTGCTCGCGGCCGCCGCGCGCGACTCGCACCCCAACGCATTCCTCATGGTCGAAGGCGCGAAGGCCGAGGTGCACGCGCGGCGCTACGATCGCGCCCGCGGACTGCTCGCGGGCCAGCCGTGGCTCGAGGACTACGCCGAAGGCGAGGCGCTGGCGGTGTTGGGGCAGGCGGAGAGCGGCTTGGGCCAATACGCCGCCGCCGCCGCGCACTTCGGCGCCGCCCGGGCGCGGACGTCGGGAGCGCACGCCGCTCTCCTCGCCGTGCGCGCAGCGCTGGCGCACGAGGCGGCGGGACAGCCCGATAGCGCGGCGGGCGAGTTCGCGGCGGCGCGAGCAGGAGGGCTGGAAGGAATCGACGGCTGGCTCCGCGTGCGGCAGGCGCGGGTCACTCGTGACACGGCCGCAGCCTTCCGCCTACTCGCGGAGGTGCCGCCGCCGGCGGCGCGCGAGGCGCTGCTGTCGCGCGCGCGGGCGCTGCTGCTGGCGGGCGACACGGTGCGCGCTCTGGAGGGGTTCGCACAAGCGGGGAAGGGGCTCGACGTGGCGCGCCTGGCCCTGGCCGCGGGCGACTCGGCGCGGGCGCGGGCCGCGCTGTACGAGCTGATGGCGCGCGCGCCGCAGAGCGACGACGCGGCGGCGGCCGTGGCGCTCGCGCTGGGCCCGCTCCCGCCCGTGGCACCCGAGGAGCACGTCGCGCTGGGACGCGCCTTGAACCGGCGCGGCACTGCGACCGACGCCAGAATCCACGTAGAGCACGCCATCCGCCGCGGCGACTCCAGCGCGGCGACGCTGGTCTTCTATGGCGAGCTGCTCGTCGCGACCGGGCGCTACGCCGACGCCGCGGGCGCCTACCGCGCCGCCGCAAGAGATTCCGTGCTCGGTCCCCTCGCCGTGTATCGCCGGGCTCGCGTCCTCGTGCGCCTCGGCGATCCGGGGGCGACGACCGCGCTGTCCGGCTTCGCGCAGACATATCCGTCGGATACCGCGGCGCCCACCGCACTGTACGTGCTCGGTGACGCGCTGTTCGATCGCGGCGACTGGAGCGGCACCGCTCGCTGGTTCGGCGAGTTGATCGCGCGCTATCCGTCCGACTTGCGCGCGTCGCTCGCGCGCTTCAGACTCGCCGCCCGCGCGTACCGCGACGGGCAGCTCGACAGCGCCGGGGCGCTGTATCAAGGAGAGGTCACGGCCGGAGGCCCGCAGCGCACGGGCGCGCGCTTCTGGCTCGGCAAGGTGGCAATAGCTCGGGGCGACACCGCGGGCGCGCGCGCGATCTGGCGTGCCTTGGCGCGGGAGGACTCGCTCGGCTACTACGGACTGCGCGCCCGTCGCGAGACCGACCTCCCGCCCGTCGCCATTCCCGTCGCGACGGCGGCTCCGGCGGTCCCGGCGGGCGTCGCGACGGGCCTCGCGCGGCTCGACACGCTGATGCTCGCCGGGCTCGACAGCGAGGCGCAGGCCGAGGTGCGCGCCGTCCTCGGGCGCCCGCCCCAGGATGTCGATGGGTTGCTCGCCTGGAGCGAGGGGCTCGGGATGCGTGGCTTCGGCTCGGCGGCGGTGCGCCTCGGTTGGCAGGCGTTCATCAAGGCGCCGGGCGAGCCTCGCGTCCTCCGCGCCATTTATCCGTGGCCGGTCCGGTCCGCCGTCGAAGCCGAGGCCCAGGAATTCGGGGTCGACCCCCTGCTGCTCGTGGCGATCGTCCGCCAGGAGAGCGTGTTCGACGTGGAGGCGCTCTCCCCGGCGGGCGCGCGCGGCTTGGCGCAGCTCACGCCAGGCACGGCGGCCCTCACGGCGCGCGGCCTCGACGTCACCTTTTACCCCGAGTGGATCACCGTCCCCGATCTGAACCTGCACTTGGGCGCCGCGCACCTGGCCGAATTGCTGCGGCGCTTCGGGCGCGTCGAGACCGCGATCGCAGCCTACAACGCGGGGGCATCGCCGGTGCTCCGTTGGCTCGAGCGTGACGGCGGGGACGATCCCGACCAGTTCATCGAGCTCATTCCCTATCCGGAAACGCGCGGCTACGTGCGCAGTGTGATCCGCAACCGCGAGCTGTACCGCGTCTTGTACGCGGCGCCGTAGTCCGGCTTGACAGCTTTCCCGCCGTCCCTCATTTCTATCGCGCTCGACACGACGGCCGGGCAGGCGCGCTGGCGCCCAGTGTGCGACTTTGCCGGAGAGATGCGCATGACCAAGGGAAAGGTGAAGTGGTTCAATGACGCCAAGGGGTATGGCTTCATTGAGCAGGAGGGTGGCGAGGACGTCTTCGTTCACTTCTCGGCCATCCAGATGGACGGCTTCAAGACGCTCGCCGAAGGTCAGGCGGTGGAGTTCGAAGTGAAGCAGGGCGACAAGGGGCTTCACGCGTCGAACGTCATGCGCGTCTGACGCGTCCCGCCAACTGATTCCACCCCGCCCGTGCCATTCCGGGCGGGGTTATTCTTTCGCCCATGGCGGAACGGCTCTTCCTCGTCGATGGCTATGCGCTGATCTACCGGGCGTTCTTCGCGATGATCGCGCGGCCGCTCACGACCCGGCGCGGCGAGAATACGTCAGCCGCCTGGGGCGTCACGAACTTCCTCCTCCGGCTCCGCGCCAAACACCGTCCCGAGTACCTCGGCTGGGTGCACGATGTCGGCGAGTCGTTCCGCCACCAGCAGTATCCAGCGTACAAGGCCACGCGCGAGAAGCTCGACGAGCAGCTGCAACAGGACTTCGATCGCTCCGTCGAGCGCATCCAGCAGATCCTCGCGGCGTTCCGCGTTCCCGTGCTCGGCGTCGAGGGTTACGAGGCGGACGACGTGATCGGCACCCTCGCCGCGCGGGCCGCGCAGCGCGGACTCCAGTCCGTCATCGTGTCGGGGGACAAGGACTTCTACCAGCTGATCGGCCCGCACGTGGCGCTCCTCAATCCCGGCCGCGGCGGTCCCGCGGCGGTCGAAGAGCAGTGGGTGGACGCGAGCAACGCCAGCGACCGCCTCGGCGTCCCGCCGGAGCGCGTCGTGGACTACCTCGCCCTCGTGGGCGACAGCTCCGACAACATTCCCGGTGTGAAGGGCGTGGGCGAGAAGACCGCGTTGGAGCTGCTGGGGGCGCACGGCGATCTCGACACCATTCTGGCGCGCGCCGCCGACCTGCCGGGGAAGCGGGCGCGGGAGGCCCTGCTCCAGCATGCCGACCTCGCGCGGCTCTCCCGCGAATTGGTCACCATTCGCCGGGACGCTCCCGTCGAGCTCGATCTCGAACAGTTGCGGGTGCGGGCGCCCGATGTGGCCCGTCTCACTGAGCTCTTTACCGAGCTCGAGTTCCGGTCGCTCATCCCGAAGCTCGACGCGTTCGCGGACGCGGACGAGGAGGCTCCCGCTCCGGCAGCCCAGCGGGCGCCCGCTGTCGCGGGAGCCCCCTCGTCCGGGTCCGCCTCGGCTCAGGTCGTCGACGATCCGGCGCAACTCGCCGCGGTGCTCGCGGAGGTCCGTGGCGCCCCGCTCGTGGCCATCGACACTGAGACCACGAGTCTAGATCCGATGCGGGCCGAGCTCGTCGGATTGTCGCTCGCCGTGGAGCCCGGGCGGTCGTGGTACCTCCCGTTCGCGCACCTCCCGCCCGACGGACCACTCGCGGGCGGGGAAGCGCCGCGCAACCTGCCGCCCCTCGCGAGCGCCGCGCTCGCGCCGCTCCGCGCTCTCCTCGCCGACCCCAAGGTCGCCAAGGCCGGTCACAACGTGAAGTTCGACTGGCTGGTGCTGCGCCGCGCCGGCGTCGAGCTCGCCGCCGTGCGGTACGACTCGATGCTCGCGAGCTTCGTCCTCGATCCTGGACGCCGCTCCCACGCGCTCGACGAGCTGGCGCGCGAGCGGCTGTCGATCGAAATGCAGACGTACGCGGGGGTGGCGGGGAAGGGCCGGCGCGAGCGCCCCTTCGCGGAAGTGCCGCTTGCGGACGCCGCGCGCTATTGCTGCGCCGACAGCGAGATGGTGCTGCGCCTCGAGGCCGCCTTCCGACCGGAGCTCGAGGACCACCGCCTGCTGCCGCTGCTCGAGACGATCGAGATGCCGCTCGTGCCCGTGCTCGTGGCGATGGAAGCGGCGGGCGTGCTGATCGACCGGGCCTTGCTCGGGGAGATCGGACGCGCTTTCGCGAAGGAGCTGGCGGGACTGGAGCGGGAGATCTATCGGGCCGCGGGGGGCGATTTCAACATCAATTCCACGCCGCAGCTCCGCGCCGTGCTGTTCGACAAACTCCAGCTCCCGGTCCAGAAGCGGACCAAGACGGGGGCCTCCACGGACTTCGAGGTGCTGGAGCAGCTCGCCGCGATGGGTCACGAGGTGCCGCGACTCATGATCGAGTACCGCGAGCTCTCGAAGCTCAAGTCCACCTACGTCGACGCGCTGCCCGGCTTCATCCATCCCGAGACCGGCCGTGTCCACACGAGCTACAACCAGACTGGCGCGGCCACGGGGCGGCTTTCATCGTCCGATCCGAACCTGCAGAACATTCCCGTGCGCACGCCCCGGGGCGAAGCGATCCGGCGCGCCTTCATCGCGCCTCCGGGGCACGTGCTCCTGACAGCCGATTACTCGCAGATCGAGCTGCGCCTCTTGGCCCATCTATCGGGCGACCCCGCGTTCGTCGACGCGTTCGAGCGCGGCGGTGACATTCATCGCCAGACCGCCGCCGTGATCTTCGGCGTGGCCGAGGAGGCCGTCACACCCGAGATGCGCGCGCGGGCCAAGACGATCAACTTCGGCACGATCTACGGTCAGGGTCCGTTCGCGCTGTCGCGCCAGCTCGGCATCACGCAGGACGAGGCGAAGGCATTCATCCAACAGTATTTCGAGCGCTTCTCGGGAGTACGCCGTTGGCTCGACGCCATCGTCGAGGAAGCACGGCAACGGGGGTATGTCGAAACCCTGTTCGGGCGGCGGCGCTACATCACCGAGCTCAAGGACAAGAATTTCAACGTCCGGTCATTCGGCGAGCGTACGGCGACGAACTCACCGCTGCAGGGCTCCGCCGCCGACCTGATCAAGATCGCGATGATCCGCATCCATGCCGCGCTGCCGGCAGCGGGCGTCAAGGCGCGGATGCTGCTGCAAGTCCACGATGAGCTGGTGTTCGAGGTGCCGGAGCCGGCACAGGCAGTTGCCTCAGCTCTTGTAAAACGCGAGATGGAGGGGGTCACCCAGCTGCGTGTGCCACTCGTCGTAACTATCGGTGCCGGAAAGAATTGGGTGGATGCGAAGGAATAAGCACGCCTCTTGCATCAACCGGGGTGGTGCCCAACATTGGGGCGTCGATCCGAGGGTCTCCCGCGGGTCGGCGCCCTTTGGCGCCCGGAGGGTAACGCTGTGAAGTCGCGTGGTTTTACGCTGATCGAGCTGCTCATCGTGGTCGTGATCATCGGGATCTTGGCGGCGATCGCCATCCCGAAGTTCGCGAACACGAAACAAAAAGCGTACGTCGCCCAGATGAAGTCCGATCTGAAGAATCTGGCGACGGCCGAAGAGGCGTATTTCTACGACTCGACGTCGTACACGACGAGCCTTGTTGCCTTGAATAACTTCCGTTCCTCGACGGGGGTGACGCTCACCGTCCTCGAGGGGACCCCGATGGGTTGGTCGGCGCAGACCGTGCACAGTTCGACGACGCGCGCCTGCTATCTCTTCAACGGCAACGCCGCGGCGGTGGGCAACGCGACGGTCGCCGGCAAGATCACCTGCACGTAACGCCCCCCCCGCCGCCCTACCAGGAGTTCACACGCCGCCGCGAGGGGATGTGCTTCGCCCTCGACGGCGGCGTGTGGCTTCATCACCATAAAATCCAGGACGAGCCGATGGCGCACCTGGTGAGCGCCGACAAGACCCGCCTGCTCGAGCTGGGCCGCGCGCTGGGGCTGCATCCGGCGTGGCTGCAGTACAAACCGCTCAAGGATCCGCGGACCGGGATCCGCGTGCCCGCGTGGCATTGGGACCTGTGGGGGGAAAGACTCAGACGCCTCGGGGCCTAGGCGCCTAGGCGTCTACTCGGCATCTCCGGCTTCAAGCTTCGGGGCCCGTACACCCGGCCACCAGTTCCATCGGCCCGCGATGTGCATGATCGCCGGCACGAGCACCATGCGGATGAGCGTCGCGTCGAGCAGCACGGCCAGGGCGAGCCCGAACCCGATGAACTGCACCGCCAGCACGCGTGAGAATGCGAACACGCCGAAGACCGCGATCATAATCGCCGCGGCGAACGTAATCGTCGACGCCGTCGCCGAGAGTCCCTCCATCGTGGCGTGGTCGTTGCGCCCCGTCTTGTCGAACACTTCCTTGATTCTCGTCAGCAAGAAGACTTCGTAGTCCATCGACAGCCCGAAGACCGTCGCAAACACCAGTACGGGCACCACGACGAAGATGGCTTCCGTCGGGCCCTCGAGTCCGAAGAAGCTGCCGCCGTATCCGTGCTGGAACACGAGCACCGTGACGCCGAAGGCGGCGCCGACGGAAAGGCAATTCAGCACGACCGCCTTGAGCGGTACGAGCAGCGAGCGGAACGCGATGAACAGCATGATGGCGGTGACGCCGAGGATCATTCCGACGATGGCGGGGAATCGCTCCAGGAGATCGTGCTGGAGGTCGACGCTCGACGCCGCGAAGCCGCCCACGACCACGTCGGCGCCCTGGAGACCGCGCACGCCGTGGGCGACGATGCGCCGGGCGTGACGCACCAGGTCCATCATGCCGGTCAGCGACACAGTGTCCGCGGCGATGACGTCGATCAGGGTCGTGCGCCGGTCGGCGCTCAAGTACGCGTTGAAGAACTCGGGATAGCGGTCGCGCACTGCCTCGGCCTCGCTGTAGAACATCGCCAGCTGCAGCGTGGACATACCGGGCCGCAGCGTCGCGACGCCGCGCACTTCCCGCACCCGCAGATCCCTGCGCAGCGAGTCGCTCAGCACCTTGAGGCCGGGCAAGCGGCGCGCCGCGAGCACCGACTCGCCCTCGGGAAGCTGCACGATGATGCGGATCGGGTGGATGACGCCGCTCGCGCCCATCTCCCGCAGCGCCGCCAGTCCCTGGCCCGACTCCGATTGCGGCGGGAACCAGTTGCGCGCGGGCAGGCCGATACGGATCTGCGTGAGCGGCAGGGTCAGGATGGCGAGGGCGATGCCGCCTCCGGCGATCGCCCGCCATGGGCGGTGCCCCAGCCAGCGGGCCCACCGTTCCCAGCCGCTCGGCGCGTGGATCCGCACGAGCCAGCGCGCCAGCCACTTGGGCCGATCGATGTTGCGCCCCAGCACGGCGAGCGTGGCGGGCAACAGCGTCGTCGCGAGGAGCACCGCCACCGCCACGACGATCAGGCCGCCGATGCCCACGGAGCGCGTCTCGGTGAGCGGTGTGCTCACGAGCGCCGCGAAGCCGACCACGACGGTGAGGCCCGAGGTCACCACGGCGGAGCCCGCTGTCTCGATGGTCCGCACCGCCGCATCCGCCGGCGAGAGGCCCCGGTTCAACTCCTCGCGGAATCGGGTCACGATGAGCAGCGAGTAGTCGATCCCCACACCCAGCCCCACCATCGTCGTGATGTTGAGGACGAAGACCGACATGGTCTGGAATTTGGCCGCGACGGTGACGAGCCCCAGGGCGATCGTGATCGCGACGACGCCGACGATGATGGGCAGCGTGGCGGCGACGAGCGCGCCGAAAGCGACGACCAGCACGACCAGCGTCACGGGCAGGACTTGTTCTTCGCTGTTTTGCGTGTCCTCCGCGCTGATGTTGCGAACATCGTAGTCCAGGGCGGGATTGCCGGTGACCATCACGTCGAACTCGCCGCCGCGCGGCATGCGCGCCATGGTCTCGGCGACCACGGTCCGGAGATCCGGCACGACCGTGCGGCTGAGGTCGCTGGTGCTGCTGGGGGTCAAGGCGCCGATGAGGAACGTGGTGCGGCGGTCTTTGCTGACGAAGGTCGATTCCCCGATGGTCCGGACCGATACGACCTGGCTGATGTAGGGGCGGCGGGCGATCGCCGCGGAGAGCGAATCGAGGACGGCTTCGAACCGGTGATCGGTCCAGCGTACCGGCCCGTGGATCACGATCGCCACGTAATCGGCGATGGGGTTGGGGAAGGCCGCCTTGATGAGCTGGTTGGCGCGCGCCGACTCGGTGGACTCGACGAGCGCGCCCCGCACGGCCAGGACGCGCTGTACGTGGCACGCCCGCGGCGCGAACAGCAGCGCGAGCGCCGCCCACGCCGCGATGACCCAACCGCGCCAGCGGATGAGCGGCCTCGCGGGTAACGTGATCACCTACTGTCCAAGCATAAGCAGGCCACAATCATAGAGACGCCATCGCGGCAAAGCTAGCGGTTGGGGTGCGCGTCCGAGCATATTGCGCGCATGGTGGAACGTCGGCTCACCGGCATGCTCGCGGCTGCGGGCGTCTTGATTGTGTTGTTCGTCGTGTGGGATGCGTTCAAACCCGCGCCCCGCCCGATTCCCCCGCCCGAGCAGGACGTCATCGTCACGCACATGAGTCCGCCCGCGGGCAGCTCGAGCTCGCAGGGGACCGTGACGCCGGATCCCACGCCCCCACCGTCCAACGAGCCGAATTACATGGAAGCGCTGGCGCGGTCCGAGATGCGCCGCCGCATCCGAGCGAACGCCGGCAGCACCTACTTGAACGATATGCTCGCCGCGAGCCAGGACTCGATGCTGCGCCGCTGGGACAACCGCATCAGCTCGCCGGTACGGGTGTGGTTCGCGCCGACCGTCGCCGCGAATTTTCAGCCGACGTTCATCGAAGCGATCCGCCGGGCGTTCGGCTTGTGGACCGCCGCCGGTGTGCCCGTCGCCTTCGACCTGACCGCCGATTCGACCGACGCCGAGGTGGTGTTCCGCTGGAAGCCGCAGTTCGAGATCGAGCGCAGCGGTCAGACGGATCTCCACTGGGACCAGGATGGTCACATTCAATCGGCGGTGGTGACCCTCGCCACGTTCGATCCGAAGGGTCGCGCCATGGATGTGGACGACGTGCGCGTCGTAGCGGAGCACGAAATCGGCCACGTCTTGGGGCTCGACCACTCTCCCGATTCGACCGATCTCATGTTCCCGACCGCCAAGGTCCGTGAGCTGTCGGACCGCGATGTGCGCACCGTGCTGCTGCTGTACCAACTGACCCCCGGGAGCATCCGCTGAAGCGGGGGGCGGCATGGCTCGGCGCGCGATCATTTCGTTCCTGACGCATACCGCCCCTCCCCCGCCGGCCGACGGGGGGCCGGCGACGTTGGCGCAGGCGCTCGATGCGCGGGTTCGGGAAGGAGAGCTGATCGAGCGCGTCGAGGCAGGTGCGGTGCGCTGCTTCGCGTGCGGGCATCGTTGCCTCGTGAAGCCGGGCCGCCGCGGCATCTGCAAGGTGCGCTTCAATAAGGAAGGGACGCTGCTCGTCCCGGCCGGCTACGTCGCGGCGCTGCAGTGCGACCCCACCGAAAAGAAGCCGTTCTTCCACTGCCTCCCCGGCAGCGACACGCTCACCTTCGGCATGCTGGGCTGCGACTTCCACTGCGGCTATTGCCAGAACTGGCTGACGTCGCAGGCGCTGCGGGACGACAGCGCCGGCGTCATGCCGACCGACGTCACCCCCGACGACTTGGTGCGTCTCGCCCGGCGCCAGGGGGCTCGCATGGTGGGGTCGTCCTACAACGAGCCGCTCATCACGGCCGAGTGGGCGATCGACGTGTTCAGGGCGGCGCGGGCCGAGGGCTTGAAGACCGCGTTCATCTCGAACGGCAACGCCACACCCGAGGTGCTCGACTATATCCGTCCGTGGACGGACTGCTACAAGATCGACCTCAAGGCGATGGACGATAAGCGGTACCGCGAGCTTGGGGGCGTGCTCCAACACGTGCTCGACGCGGTGCGGATGGTGCACGAGCGGGGCTTCTGGCTCGAGATCGTCACGCTGATCGTGCCGGGTTTCAACGACGATGACGCGCAGCTCACGCGGGCCGCCGAGTACATCGCGACCGTGTCGACCGAGATCCCGTGGCACGTCACGGCGTTCCACAAGGATTACAAGATGACCGATCCCGACGACACGCCCGCGGCGACGCTGGTGCGCGCGTGCGAGATCGGAGCCGCGGCCGGCCTGAAGTTCATTTACGCGGGCAACCTTCCCGGTCGGGTGGGCCGCTGGGAGCACACCTGGTGCCCAGACTGCGGCGACCTCCTCATCGAGCGTTTCGGCTACGTGATCAAGCGGCAACGCGTCGGCGCGGACGGCCGCTGCCCCTCTTGCAACCGGCGGATTCCGGGCGTGTGGTCGTAGCGGCCCTCTTGATGCTCCAGGCTGCGTCGTTCGACGCAGCCACGTTCGACCCCCTGGTTCTCGACGGCATCCAGCGCGGCGCGTACCCGGGCGCCGCCCTCGTGATCGGCCGCGGCGACACGATTCTGTTCGCGAAGGGGTACGGACGGCTCACGTGGTCGCCGCGTAGCCCGGCGCCGGACGTGGACAGCACTCTCTGGGACGTCGCGTCGCTCACCAAGGTGATCGCCACCACGACGGCCCTGATGCTCCTCGTCGAGCGCGGGCGCGTGAGCCTCGACTCTCCGGTCGTCCACTACGTGCCGGAGTTCAATGGCCGCGGCACCGCCGCGGTGACGGTCCGTCACCTGCTGATGCACACGTCCGGCCTGCGCGCGTGGCTGCCGCTCAATCGTCTCGCGCGCGACTCCGCCGCCGCGATGCGGATCGTGTTCGAGCAGACGCCGCAGGCGCCGCCGGGCGCGCGGATGGAGTACTCCGACTTCAACGCGATCCTGCTCGGGGAGATCGTGCGGCGTACAGCGGGCGTGCCGCTCGACGTCTTCGCCGCGCGCGACATCTTCGCCCCGCTCGGCCTCCGGCAATTGATGTTCCGGCCCCCGCGGCGCCTGGTGCCGCGCATCGCGCCCACCGGCGTGTGGCGCGGGCATCCGGTCGCGGGCGTTGTGAACGACCAGAACGCCGCGCGGCTCGGCGGCGTCGCCGGGCACGCGGGGCTGTTCGGGACCGCGGCCGACCTGGCGGGTTTCGCGCAGTTCATGCTACGGGAAGGCGCGCCACCGAGCGGCCCGCGCCTCTTGAAGGCCGCGACGGTCCGTATGTTCACGGCCCTCGCGGTGCCGGCGCGGCGTGGCGCCAGCGCGCGGACGCTGGGGTGGGAAGCCGTGCCCACGGGCGAGACCGTGTCGAGCGCGGGGACGCTGTTCGGGCCGCGCAGCTATGGACACACGGGGTGGACGGGCACGTCGCTCTGGATCGATCCCGATCGCGGCCTGTTCGTGCTGCTGTTGACGAATCGGGCGTACGCGCCACGTGCGCGCCGCTCGTTCACGATTCTGAAAGAGATCCGGGGCCGCGTCGCCGATGCCGCCGCGCGCGCTGTCGATGCCCGGTGACACGTCGGGCCCGACCCTTATTTACGATGGCGAATGCGACCTGTGCCGCGACGCCGTCGAGCTGCTGCGCCGGTGGGACCGGGAACACGTGCTCCGGTTCGTGCCGTTTCAGGACGGTGCGGCGGTGGCGCGGTTCGGGCTCGCGCTGCCCGCGCTCGCGGCGGCGATGCACCTCGTCCTGCCGGACGGCCGCGTGCTCGCCGGCGCGAACGCGGCCCCGGAGCTGTTGCGGCTCCTGCCGCGAAAACGTTGGCTCGCGTGGTGGTTCCGGGTACCCGGGGCGATGCCGCTGGCGCGGCGCGTGTACGCGTGGATCGCCGCGCGGCGACGCTGCCTGGTGCGCGCCGTGCCACCCCGCTAGGTTCGCCGTCAGGAGGCAGTCGTGATGGCTACAGTCGTGAATGCCGAAACCGTCCGCCAGGCGCTACGCCAGGTGAAGGACCCCGAGCTCGATTTGAACATCATGGACCTCGGGCTGGTCTATGACGTCGAGGTGGAGGACGGCGAGGTCCGCATCGAAATGACCCTCACATCGCCCGGCTGTCCCGCCGGTCCGATGATCACCAACGACGCGCACAAGGCCGTGCGCGCGCTCGAGGGCGTCAAAGACGTGAATATCGAGATTGTGTGGGAGCCCTACTGGACCCCGGAGAAGATCGAGCCGAAGGTCCGCGCGATGATGGGTTTCTAGCGCAACGCTTCGAGCAGTGCGTTACCCAGGACCTCGGCCTGCCAGCGCCGGAGCTCCCCGACTTGGGCGAGCCTGGCGCGGTCTTTTGGGGCGGCCCGTGCGACCGCTTCCAGTGTCGTCCGGCCACACAGCACGCCGGGATCGATCTTCAGCTCCCCCGCCACGCGATTGCGGACCGCCTTGAGACGCTCGACTCGGCCGTCGAAGTCCGGGTCCTTGGGGGGCCGGGCGGAGCGCTCGAGGCGTGGCAGCTCGCTCTCAGGCAGCGCTCGGGCCCGCGCCACGGCCTCGAGCAGGGCGGCGCCGTGACGCCGGGCGAGCGATGCCGGAACCTCCTTGAGTCCCGCGAGGTCACTCGGCGTGGCGGGCAGGGCCTTGCTGACGGCAAGGAGTGAATCGTTGCCGATCACGCGGAAGGGCGCCTTGTCGTCCCGCTGGGCCACTGTTTCCCGCCAGCGATGCAACTCGCGGAATGCCGCGAGACCGCGGGGCGGCAGGCCCTTCGCCCCCTTCACCCGCAGGTAGCCGTCGGTGTCGCCCTCGGCAACTCCCGTCCATCGCAGCGCCTCGAGGCGGGCGAATTCTTCGTTCGCCCACTCCAGACGGCCCAGCTCGCGCAGTCGCCGCTCGAGGGCGTCGCGCAGCGCGAGCAGGTGACGGGTGTCCTCGGCCGCATAGGCCAGCATCGGGGGCGGCAGCGGGCGCTGGGACCAGTCGGCCTTCTGGTGCTCCTTGGCGAGCTTCACGCCGGCGTACTTCTCGAGCAGCGCGGCGAGGCCGATGGCGGGCTCGCCGGCGAGCTGGGCCGCGATGCGGGTGTCGAACAGCCGCGCGGCGCGGAATCCATAATCGCGGTCCAGGACCCGGAGATCGTAATCGGCGTCGTGAAATGTCTTCTCGATTCGCGCGTCGGCGAGCACGGCCCCAACTGACGAGAGATCGGCGATGGCGAGGGGATCGATCAGCGCCGTGCGGTCCGCGGTCGAGATCTGAATGAGGTAGATCCGGTCGCGGTAGCGGTGAAAGCTGGCCGCCTCAGTATCCACGGCGATGCGGGGCGCGCGGCGCACCGCGGCGATCAGCTCGGCCAGGCCATCCGGCCGCGCGACGTAGCTATCCACGCGGTATCCGCTTATTCCGGTTTCGCCAGCCGTTCCATACCGGCGGCGATTTCTTCGAGCGCTTTGGCCAGGGTCTTGTAGAATTCGGCATCGGGGGCCTGCGGGGCGCCACCGAGCGGGTCACCCGCGCACTTGCGGGCCGCCCGAGCCGCGTGTCGGATGTAGTCGGTCGCAATCTGCATTCGCGCAACTCCGCTTCAGGGGAATTCGTGGACGCCGCAGCGTTCGCCACAAAGATACGCAGCGCCTTTGCGCAATGCAGTCTGGGCGACTGGCCGACGCCGCTCGACCCGGTGCCGGCGCTCGCCCGCGCGATCGGCGCGGACGCGCTGTGGCTGAAGCGCGAAGACCGGGCCGGCGGCAACAAGGTCCGGGGCCTCGAGTTCTTGCTCGCGGGCGCACGCCCCGATACGGTCTTTGTCACGGTAGGGGGAACGGGGTCCACGCACTGCCTCGCGACCGCCCTCCATGCGCGCCGACTCGGCCACCGAAGCGTACTGGCGCAATTCCCGCAGCCCGATACCGAAGCGAGTCGGGCGGTGGCCGCTGCGACGACGCGCGCCGCCGACCTCGTCGTCGAGACACGATCGCAGCTGCGATTGCCGTGGGCGGTGCTCCGTGCGTGGCTCGCCGCGCGCCGGTTGGGCGTGCCGCGCTGGATTCCGGGAGGCGGCGCCCACCCCCGCGCCGTCGTCGGTCACCTCCTCGCGACGCTCGAGCTGGCGTCGCAACTCGACGAGCCTCCCGACACCATCGTCGTGCCGCTCGGCAGCGGCGGGACGGCGGCGGGGATCGCGTTGGGCGTGGCGTTGCTCGACTGGGCGACGCGGGTCGTCGCCGTGCGCGTCGCACCCCGCCTCGTCGCGAACCGGTGGCGCGTCGCTCGGCTGGCACGCAAGGCCGCTGAGTTGCTCGACATCCGAGCCCGTCAATTCCGCATGGAGGTCGTAGATGGTCTCGGCGCCGGTTACGGCCACCCCTCGCCGGCGGGCGAGCGGGCCCGCGTCCTCGCGGCCGAGCATGGACTGACCCTCGATCCGACGTATGGTGCCAAAGCCTTTGCCGTTCTCCTGCAACCGGCAACTGGCAACGTGCAACGTGTGGTTTTCTGGCATACGTTTGCCTGGCCGTGACCGCACTTCCCACCGTCGATCTGACCGTCTACCCGTTCGAGTGCGATGCGTTCGGGCACTTGAACGAGGCATCGTTCCTTGCCCTGTTCGAGCGGGCCCGCTGGGACGCGCTCGCGAAGGGTCCGGGGATGGACCTGTTCAAGCGCAACCACGTGTGGCCCGCCGTCCGGAAGGCGACCGTCGAGTACCGCGCCGGCGCGTTCCCCGGGGACGTGCTCAGCATCGAGACGGTGCTCACGGACCGCGGCACGACGAGCTTCACGATGCAGCACGTCGCGAAGCGCTTGTCCGATAGCGCGCTCATCGCCGAGGCGACCCTGGTCTTCGTGTGCATCGACCGCGCCGGCCGTCCGACGCCTATCCCTGACGAGGTGGCCCGCGCGCTCGGTGGCCCCCGCGGCACGGCGCGCGATCCGTTGCGCGTTGCGGCCGGCGGCGCCGATCTCGCCGTCGAGGTGCGCGGCGAAGGCGTGCCGATCCTCTTCATTCATGGGTTCCCGTTCGATCGGACCATGTGGCGGCACCAGCTCGCGGGGCTCTCCCGCTGGAAGCGGATCGCGCCCGATCTGCGGGGTGCCGGCGCGTCGAGCGCACCGGCCGACGGTTACTCGGTGGCGCGTTACGCCGACGACGTGGTACAGGTGCTCGACACGCTGGAGCTGGAACGAACCGTGATGTGCGGGCTCTCGCTGGGCGGGTACGTGTTGTTCGAATTGCTCCGCCGCCACCCCGGACGGGTGCGCGCGGCGGTGTTCTGCAACACGAAGGCGGTCGCCGATTCGAGCGAAGCGCGGCGCGGCCGGGATGAGATGGCGGCGCTCGCGGAGCGCGCAGGAGCGGCAGCGGTCGCCGAGCGACTACTGCCGCAGGTGCTCGCGCCGGCGACATTCGCGGCCCAACCCGACGTGGTGGCGCACGTGCGCGAGATGATCACCCGGACGCCGGTCCCCGGACTCGTCGGGGCGCTGCACGCGCTGCGCGACCGGCCGGACTCAACTCCGATGCTTGGCTCGATCGCCGTGCCCGCACTCGTGATCGCGGGCGAGGACGATAAGATCGCGCCCCCGGACGGCATGCGCCTGATGGCGCAGGCGATCCCGGGCGCGCAGTTCGCCGCGATCCCCGCAGCGGGCCACTTGGCCCCGCTCGAGCAACCGCTCGCGACCAGCCGCGTGGTGGCGGACTTCCTCGACGGGCTACGCTGAGGTAGGCTTCCCAAATGCGCTCTCCACAGTCCTCCGACCTCGAGCCGATGCGGCAGGGGTTCGTCGGCTACATCAACGTCGAGGGGTTGCAGTGGCGTGTGATGGTGAGGCTGCGCCTGGAGGATGAGGCGTGGTGGCGCGGCCGCCTCTGGTTTTCCGAGTCCGGTGGGACCGAGGTCTGGGACAAGGAGGAGATCTTCGGGCGCAGCCCCGAGGAGCTGCTCCGCCAGGCCCGCGGCGTGTCGGCGGACGAGCTCATCGGCCGATTCCGCGCTTCCTACGACGACCGACGCCGCTACTTCGCGCTGCGCGCCATCATGGACGACCTAATCGAGAAGGCGCGCGCACTGAACCGCATTGCCGTGCGGGCGGCAGCGGGAGAAGCCGATCCCGAACGCTCCCGGGCCGACTTGGACCGGATCCAGCAGGAGATGCAGGCGCTTGTCAGGGGGCTACGGGACGTCGCCGCGAAAGAGGGACGCCTCGTCGGCTAGGAGCCTTTGCGCTGCGGCTTGCCGGGCGGGTTGGCGCTCTGGAACACATCGCGGTTCTTGTTGATGTAATCCTTCCATTGGGGCGGCGTGTCTTCCTCGGGAAAGATCGCGGTGACCGGGCATTCGGGCTCGCAGGCGCCGCAGTCGATGCACTCGTCCGGGTGGATGTACAGCATATCCTCACCCTCGTAGATGCAGTCCACCGGACAGACATCCACGCAGGACCGATCCTTCACATTGATGCACGGCTCCGCAATGATGTAGGGCATGTGTCGCCAAACCTAGATTAGCACGTACCCCAGTCAAGGCTTCGTGCGCGTTGCGGTTGAGATACTAATAGGTATCTGAGATACCGAAGAGTCTCCGGCGGCGCTCTTCCCGCTCGAACAAGTCGCGGTCCACCCAAGCGCCTTCATCGTTCACCGCACAGGGCGGGGCGCTCCCCGCCACGACGTCCGAAAGTTTGAGGAAGTCCACGGTGCGCGCCACGATGCCAGGGGCCCGCACGATGTCACGATGCCCGAGACCATTCGTCGTGACGAGCTCGGCGCCGGGCCATGCAGCGGCGATCGCCGCGCCCTCCTCCCAAGGAACAGTCGCGTCGTCTCGATCGTGCACCACCAGCAGTGGCGTGGTGAGCTTGGCGGCTAAGCGCGGCACGTTCAGATCGGACCAGCGAAACTGGAGGCGAGCTTCGCTCCGCTGCCGCATCGCGGCGAGTGCCGCGGGGCCGACCGCGAGCAGTTTGGCGAAGGCTTCGGCGAAGCGCGCCGGGTCTGCGGCTGGCGCGAGAAACACCGCGCGCTCTACTTGGAGGCCCTCCGCCATGGCGAGGGCGCTGGCGGAACCGCCCATCGAGTGCGCCACAATGCCGAACAGCGAGCCGGCGGCGTCGGAGACTGCTCGCAGAGCCCGAGCCACCTGCGGCATGGAGCTGAGGCTCCCATCCGAGGCGCCGTGCCCAGGGGCGTCGAACGTAATGACCGAGAACCCGCTGGCGACGAGCGGCGCGACGAACGCCGCCGCGAGCCGGCCGCCGCGACCGCCCCAGCCATGAACCAGAGCGACGGCCGGTCCGTGCCCCCAGGCCCACGCTGCCACTCGCCCATCCTCGACGCAGACGCGGAACGGCCGGCCGGTCGCCAAGAGCTCGCGGACCGGCGGCGTGAGCGGCGTGCGGGGCGGTGTGAAAAAGAGGCGCTCGGCCAGCGCCGCGCCGAGGCTCGGGGCAGTGCGCTCGAGCGCGCGCAGGGCGACGCGGGTCGCCTGGAGCTGCAGGTTCATGGGAGCAATGCCTGAAAGGCGTGCCGCGCCCGGGCCTCGGCCTTGGGATCCCGGAGGAGGCGGTGCGCGTGATGGTAGGCGAGCATGACGCCGTACAGATCGTGCGCGAATTGGTCGGGGTCCGCTTCCTTCGGAAAGTGCCCTTCCTCGATTCCCTTGCGGTACGAGGTGGCAATGACGCCGAGCCATTCGCGCTGCAACTGCTGCAGCCGGTCGCGCACCGGTCCCTCCTTGTCGTCCAGCTCGGTCGCGGCGGCCACGAAGAGGCAACCACCGGGCATGGGGCTCGAGCGTGCCCAATCGAGCCAGCGGTGGAACAAGCTCCGCACACGGGGCTCTCCACGGGGCTGCGCGAGCGCCGGTCGCACGACAGCCTCGACGAACCGCTCCGCCGCGTGGTTCAGGACCTGGATCTGCAGCGCCTCTTTGGATCTGAAGTGACCGAACAGGCCGCTCTTGGAGAGCTGCAGGTCTTCGGCGAGGGTGCCGATCGTGAGCCCGCCCAAGCCAACGCGGCTGGCGCGCGAGACCGCGTGCTCGAGGACGGCCTGACGCGTGTCCGCGCCCTTGGTGGTGACCATCGCTCAACAAAAGCACGATCGTTCGTTTCTGTCAAGAGCGATTTTCTTGCCAAAATGATCCCGACCAGTATCATAGATACTTATGGGGATCATCCGGCAGAAGCGAAAAGTCGAGACACGGTCCCTGCTGATCGAGGCGGGCCTGAAGGTGTTCGCCGAACGCGGCCTCGAGCTCGCCACACTCGACGACGTCGCGGCCACCGCTGGGTTTACCAAGGGTGCGATTTACCGCCAGTTCCCCTCCAAGGGTGCGTTCCTGCTGGGATTGTTCGAGCAGTACGCGGCTGTCGCGCGCGCCGGATCGGCGGCGCGGCAGGCGCCGTGGTTCATCCCTCTCACCATTCAATTCGCCTCGCAGGCCACCCGCGATCCGCTGCTGCGGCGCCGGTTCGCGATCGTGCTCGCCGAAGCCCCGGATGGCGGCTCGACTGACGGTCAGCTGCTCAAGGCACTGGCGCGGATATGGCCCGTCTAGTCGACCTGAGCCACGAGATCGAGGACGGGATGGTCACCTATCGCGGGCTGCTCGCGCCCACGATCACTGATTGGCTGTCACGCGAGGCGTCGAGCACCCGCTATGCCGCCGGCACGACATTCCAGATCGGCAAGATCGAGCTGCTCGCGAACACGGGCACGTACATCGACGCCCCGTTCCATCGCTACGACGGGCGTCCCGACGTGGCCGGCTACGCACTGAAGGCCGTCGCCGATCTGGAGGGACTCGTGGTGCGGGCCACGCAGCGTTCGGGGCGTGACCTCGACGTCACATGGTTTCGCGAGCGGGATGTGCGGGGGAAAGCCGTGCTGGTGCACACCAGCTGGGATGCACACTGGCGCACCGACGCCTATTCGGCCGGGCAGCATCCATTCCTGAGCCGCGTGGCCGCCGAGCACCTCGCCCGCGCGGGCGCGGCGCTGGTCGGCATCGATTCGCTGAACATCGACGACGACAAGGACGGCACCCGCCCCGCCCACACAATCCTCCTTGGTGCCGGGATCGCGATCGTGGAGCATATGACGAATCTCGGGGCCCTTCCCGATATCGGCTTTCGGTTTTTCGCGGTGCCGCCGAAGGTGAGAGGGATGGGGAGCTTCCCGGTCCGGGCGTTCGCAATCACCAAGTGATCAGGTGTCTGGCGTGTTATGACCTTTGGCGCGGCCAGTCCTTTCGGTGCCGTGAATCGTGTCGCAGGTTTAGGCGTGCCGCACATTGGCCTCCACCGTTCTCGCTTCCTCGGTGCCGCTGCGCTCATCGCCGTCGGGTTCGTAGCGTGCGAATCGCCAGTTGAGCCTCTTCAGCCAGGTCAGAGCGTCTCGATCGGCCCTCTGTATCAGGATGCGATCAGCGGGGGTGTCGACCGGAGCTACTCGTTCCAAACGGCGGTGAACGGTGAGTACGTAGTCTACCTCAAGTCGCTCAGTGGGTTCGTGTCTTTGGGTGTCAGCGATCCGTCGACTCACTACACGATCGCCTCCGTGGCCTCGCAGCCCGGCGCAATCGCCCTCGATGCAAATCCGACGACGAACTTCGTTACTCGTGACGGCGGTGGGGGGCTGATCACGATCCATGTATTGAACGGTGACACCGCGCTGTTTCAGTTCAAGGTGGCACGCGTGAACACCGCTCCGGAAATCGCCCAGAGTCGATTTGCGTTCGGCGACACGGTCGTCGGTGAAACCATCGAGCCTGTGGTCGACGCAGACTGGTTCTACGCGCGCGCCGAGGCCAACGAGTCAGTCACGGCCATAGTCGAGCCGCTCGGTGGGTCACCGGCTGGTGGTTTGACGCTTTACGTGGAGGATGCCGCGACGGGGCAACTGCTCGGCCTCGTCCCCGCGACCCCCGGCGACCCGTTGATGGCGACGGCCCCGCTCCCCGTCTCGGCTTCGCAGGATTATCGATTCATTGTTCGCTCCACGAGTGTCGGCGCCTACCCTCGACACCAAGGACCGTACCGCTTGTGGTCATACGTGATTCACCCCGCGCCCGAACACGTTGCCGCGGCGATTCCAGCCAACGTCGAGATTCGTGACGAAAGGATCGATTACCCCAACGATGTCGACGCATTCACGTTCCAGGACACAACGGGCGCCGAGTTCAATGTCTTCTTAGAAAGTTCGCGCCCGTTCCTGGTGCAGGTACTGTCCCCCACGAATTCGGTATTGGGGGCAAGGATCGATCACGACGCGGACACGTCGTTATTCCATCACGGCACTGGCCCGTTTCAGATAACGGGTCCCGGGACGCACACGATCCGGGTCGCCACGGGTGAGCTTCCCTGGCTTGTCGCCGATACGGGATCCTACCGCCTTATCCTGTACCGCATCGATCGCCGACCTGAGCGCGTTCCTGCGGGCGTCCAGGTGGGCGACACGATCAGTGGTGAGGCGATCGACCCAGCAGGGGACATCGACGAGTTCACCGGCACCGCCACGCCGGGGCAGAGCTTGGTCGCGGCGTTCCGATTGTCGGCCGATCCGGTGCCGGCATCGGATTATCTGTCGTTCGAAGTCCTCGATCCCGCGACGGGAGCATTGTTGAGTCGCGTGTTGAGCGCGGCCGCAGGAGGGTTCATGCAGGGTGGCGCCTTCACCGTGCCGGCGAGCGGCACGTTTCAGGTACGCGTAGGCCGCTTTGCGGGGGGTGAGCCCACGACGGCTCCGTACGAGTTCTTCTTCAGCTCGGCGCCACCTGTCCCATAGTCTGCACCACGGCAACCGTGGTGACAGTACCCCGACACCAATCTGTCAGTCGACCGCCACCGCCGCGAGTTTGTCCTTATTCTGTCTGGCGCGGATAGCCTTTCGGCGAACTGAGCCGTGCCGCAGGTTTGACGGCGTGCCGCACATTCGCCTCTCCCGTTCGCGCTTCCTCGGCGCCGCCGCGCTCATCACCGGAGCCTTCGTCGCGTGCGAATCACCCTTCGAGCCGCGGGGCGAGGGAGAGCGCGTGCCGATCGGCCTGGTGATCGAGGGTCGAACCAGCGTCGATTCGATCAGAACGTACTCCCTCGCGGCGGAGCCGAAGCAGCTGTTCGTGGTCTTCCTCGAAGCGCTACAGGGCGGTGTGTATCTCGACGTTCGCGACTCGGCGCGCGGATTCGTGACTGCCGAGCTCGTGGCCTCCGCCGGCGGACCGACCCTCGAGCAGAACGCGACCAACGTTTTTGGAGCGGCGAATGGCGCCGTCTACCGGATATCGGTCGCGCCGACTACGACGGGGGCCGCCGCCCGTTTCCAGTTCAAAGTCTACGCCATCGACACGATGCCGGAGCTCGTGCAAGACGTGCTGTCGTTCGGCGACACGGTGACCGGGGAGACGATCGACCCGATGGTCGATCTGGATTGGTTCCATGCTCACGGCGTCGCGGACCAGGAGATCGTGACGGTGGTGGAGCCGGATGGACCGGCTGGGTCAGGATCGGTCTTCCTCACCGTGATTGACGAATCCGCGAACGGGTTCCTGGGCTACGTTTTCGCCGATGCCGGTACCGCGAATCGATTGACCACTGGTCGGATGCGACTCATCGCAACGCACGACTACCTGTTCGCCTTCGGGTCCGTTACCAGCAACGCGTATCCGCGCTACCGGGGGCCGTATCGGTTCTGGACCTATCGCATCAACCGCGCACCGGAGCATCGCGGCGCGTCGATTCCCTTCGACACGGAAATCCGCACTGAACGAATCGACCGGGCGGGCGATATCGACGAATTCACGTTTGTGGCCAACCCGGGCGCTGACTTCAACGCCTTCGTGCAATCGTCGTCGCGCGCGGTGCAGCTCGAAATCGCGCCCCCCACTGGACCGGCGTTCGCGGCCGCCGGGAGCGTGACGACCGACACCTCCCTCTTCGCGCACGCGACGAACCCATTCCAGATCACGCAGGCGGGCACCTACATCGTTCGAGTGTCGGGCGCCAACCCCTACCAGGTCGCGGACACGGGTGGGTACCGTTTCTACCTCTACGCGATCGACCGGCGGCCCGAGCACGTGCCGCAGTCAATCGCCCCGGGCGACACGGTCACCGGCGAGGACATCGGCCTGCCCGGAGACATCGACGAATTCACGTTCAGCGGCGCCGCGGGCGACGAGTTCGAGGCGTCCTTCCAGGCGCTGAACGGATCGGCCGAGACGCGTTTGCAACTCGACGTCTTGGACAGCACCGGAACCATTCTGCGCTGGGCTCAGAGCGTCGGCACAGACACCAGCCTGCTGCGCCAGGTGACGGGGCGATTTGCCTTGCCGGTCGCGGGGACCTACCGCCTTCGCATCAGCGGCGTCCCGTCCTACGGCCCTGACTTGAACGGCGGCGCGTATCGCCTCGTCTTGTATCGCATCGATCGGCGGCCCGAGGCGTTGCCCCAGACGTTGGCCTTCGGCGACAGCCTGAGCGGCGAGAGTATCGATGTTCCGGGGGACGTGGATGAATTCCACGTGACCGTGTCCGACTCGAGCGGCGCCAATCTGGCGATCGCGGCCGAGAGCCCGCTCGACGCCGGGCTCCCGGTTCAGCTCGTGGATTCCGCTACAGGGCAGGTCGTCGCGTCGGCGTCTACTCCCCAGGTTGGCACGCGCGCGGCTAGCGGTCGCATCCGCTTGGCGCCGGGAAAGTACATCGTTCGCGTCGGTTCGAGCGGCGACATCTATGACCGCTCCACGCTCCACGGCCCCTATCGACTCTGGTTGTATCGATTCGGCTTCGGTCCAGAAGCGGTGTCCGACACGTTCGCCGTCGGTGACACGGTGTCCGGTGAGTCCATCGAGCCGTGGGGGGACGAGGATCGATTCCACTTTTATGGGAGACGCGGCCAGCACGTCAACGTCGCTGTGCAGGGGCTAGCCGGATCCTCCGCCGGCTCGTTCCAGACCGTTATCAGTCCCCCTGGGGGCAGCCCCGCCCCCGGATGGCCCAATGCGACCCTCGTGAGTCCGACAGCCACGGCCGCACTGGCCGATCACCAGACCATGCGTCTCGATCTGCCGGCCACCGGTTGGTACGGCCTCTCTGTCAGCGGGGGGACGATCGCGGATCGTGGCGCATACCGGTTCGTCGTCGAGTCCCTTCCATCGGGGCCGGAGCAGGTGAATGCGGGACTGGTGCCCGGCGACTCCGTGACGACCGAGCCAATCGACCCCCTCGGAGACTGGGACGAGTACGTCGTCACGGCCACGTCCGGTCAAGACCTTGAGATCGTGTACGATGGTCGGCAGGGAGGTTACCCGTACCTTCGCGCCTTCGACCCGGTAACCGGCGATACGCTCGCGGGTACTGCGGGTCCCGTGCTCCGGATCGCGGGCCCGTTTCGCGTCCCTCCGATCGGTCAATTCCACGTCGCGTTGTTTGAGCCCGGTGGATTCTATCGGTTCTGCTACACCACCTGTGACGCGTTTCACTTCGTCGGGCCCTATGCGTTCAAGGTGGTCCCGGTCAATCTAGCGCCGGAGAGTGTGCCGGCGCCCTACACGGTGGGAGATACCGTCCGAGGCGAGGCAATCGCGTCGGTGGGTGACGTCGATCAGTTCACGTCGTCCGCCACGCCTGGGGAGCAATTGGCGCCGTTCTTTCGCCTGACGACACAAGCGGTCGTCGATAGCGCCTTGGCGCTGGAGATCGTGGATCCGGGCACCGGCGCTATTCTCTGGGGGTATGGGGCCGCGTACTTCGGTACGTCCTACGGTTCCACCTTCAGCCCATTCACCGTGCCCGCGAGCGGGTCATTCGTGATACGCGTCCGTGCGTACGGGTACTTTGAGGAGTTGGGCTTCGGAACCGGGGGCTACGAGTTCTTTGTCAGGCACGTGCCGTAGCGCAGTCAGTCCGCCCCCACAACCTCCCGCTTCTCGTGTTTCTGCGGCTCCCTGAGCCCCAGCGAGCGCTCGATCTCGCGCGTGATGTGCATCGAGCAGAACTTCGGCCCGCACATCGCGCAGAACTCGGCGCTCTTGAAGTACTCGGCGGGGAGCGCCTCGTCGTGCAGTTCTCGCGCCCGGGCCGGATCGAGCGCCAGCCGGAACTGCTCGTTCCAATCGAACGCGTAGCGCGCCCGCGATAGGGCGTCGTCCCGCTCGGTCGCCCCCGGCCGACGGCGCGAGATATCCGCGGCGTGCGCCGCGATCTTGTACGCGATCACGCCTTCGCGCACCTCTTCGGCGTTCGGCAGGCCGAGGTGCTCCTTGCGGGTGACGTAACACAGCATGTCGGCCCCGAACCAGCCGATCATCGCGGCGCCGATCGCCGATGTGATGTGATCGTAGCCCGGCGCGACGTCGGTGACGAGCGGCCCGAGCGTGTAGAACGGCGCCTCGTGGCACAGCTCTTTCTCGAGCCGCACGTTCACTTCGATCTGGTGCATGGGGATGTGGCCCGGCCCCTCGATCATCACCTGCACGTCACGTTTCCAGGCGCGCTCCGTCAGCTCGCCCAACACGGTCAATTCCGCGAGCTGCGCCTTATCGGTCGCGTCGGCGATCGAGCCGGGCCGCAGGCCGTCGCCCAGGGACAACGTCACGTCGTACTCCTGGGCGATCTCGAGCAGGCGATCGTAGTGCTCGTACAGGGGATTCTGCTTGCCGTGCTGCGTCATCCAGTACGCCATGAGCGAACCGCCCCGGCTCACGATCCCCGTGACGCGCCCCAACGCGAGCCCCACGTGCTCCCGCAAGATTCCGGCGTGCACGGTGATGTAGTCGACGCCCTGCTTCGCCTGGTGCTCGATGTTGTCGAAAATGTGATCGACGGTCAGCGTGGTGATGTCGCCCGTGATTTCGATCGCCTGGTAGATCGGTACGGTGCCGATCGGCACCGGCGACGCGGCGAGGATCGCCTCACGGATCGCGTCGATGTTCCCGCCGGTCGAGAGATCCATCACGGTATCGGCGCCGTAGTGCACCGCGTGATGCAGCTTCTCGAGCTCGCCGTCGATGTTCGACTCGACGGCGGAGTTGCCGATGTTGGCGTTGATCTTCACCGACGCGACCTTGCCGATCGCCATCGGATCGAGACGCTGCGCCAGGTGATGGACGTTGGCGGGAATAATGAGCCGGCCGACAGCGACCTCGTCGCGGACCGTCTCGGGCGGAAGCCCCTCGCGCTCGGCGACGCGTCGCATCTCGGGGGTTATGGTGCCCTGACGGGCGTGGTACATCTGAGTGCGGCAGGTCATACGGACTCCCTTCGCCGGTATTAACCGGATCAGGTTCTGAGGGTGTGATCTCAGCCCGCAAGTGCGCGGGCACCCCTGTCGAAGAACAACAATCTAACCGGATGCGCCTAAGGTGCAGCTTCAGCAAGCCCGGAACCCGCTGGTATGGTAGACCGTTACATTTCCGGACGCCAATATACCAGAGATGAAACCTCCATTCGGATCTTCACCCGTTCTGAGCGAAGCGCGAGACCGGCTGGCCGGTGTCGCCTTCGAGGCTATCTGGGAGCGGGACCTCGAAACCGACGCGGTGAGTTGGGACGAAAACCTGGAGTCGATCTTCGGCTACCGCCGTGACGAAGTGCCGGGCCGCCTCGCGTGGTGGCGCGAGCGGGTCCATCCCGACGACATCGAGCGCGTGGAGCAGGCCGCCGCGGACGCAATCCGCGGCGACGCCCCGGGGTGGTCCAACGAGTACCGCTTCCGCCGCGAGGACGACTCCTGGGCCTGGGTGGCGTCGCGCTGCGTCATCGAGCGCGATGCCCAGGGCCGGGCTCGGCGCGCGGTCGGCGCGATGATCGACATCAGCAAGCTCAAGGAAGCTGAGTCGCAGCTGCGACAGGTGCTCGACGCGCTCCCCGTTGGGGTGGCGGTGATGGATCGTGCGGGCGACGTGGTAATGCACAACCCGGCCTCCACCCGGATTTGGGGGGGGCTGATCCTGCCGGGACAGGAACGGTATGCCAAGAGTGAGGGCTTTTGGCACGGTTCGGGGAAGGCGATCGGACCCGAGGAATGGGCGTCGCGGCGCGCGATCGCGGCGGGGGAAATCAGCCGCGATGAGCTGATCGACATTAACACGTTCGACGGCCAGCGGCGGACGATCGAGAATTACGCAGCGCCCATGCGGGATGGTGCCGGCAACATCACGGGCGCCGTCGTGGTGAACGACGACGTCACCGAGCGTGTAGGTGCCGAGGAGGCGCTGCGCAAGACCGAGCGCCTGCTGCGCGACGCGGAGACGCTGGGACAGACCGGCAGCTGGGAACAAGACCTCATCAGCGGACACGTCCGCAACACGGAGGCGAATCGACGCCTCTTCTTCGGCGACGACGTGAGCAAGGGCGCGCGGCTCGAGGACTATGTCGACGTCATCCATCCCGACGATCGGGCGTGGGTGATGGATCGCCGCGGAGAGTTGCTCGGCGGCACAGGGTCGGGAGACATCGAGTACCGCGTCGTATGGCCGGACCGCAGCGTCCACTGGATCTTCGGCCGCGCCACGGTGGTGCGCGATGAATCCGGCCGACCGCTCCGCGTGTACGGCACGAACGCCGACATTACCGAGCGCAAGCGCGCGGAGGACGAGCTGGCCCGGCGCACGCAGCAGCTCGAGGCGTTGTCGCGGCGGCTCATCGAGGCGCAGGAAGCAGAGCGCCGCGCGGTTGCGCGCGAGCTGCACGATGACTTCGGGCAGGTGCTCACGGCGCTGCGGATCAACCTCCAGCGCACCGGACGCGACGACGCTGAGAGCATCGCGCTGGTCGACGGCGCGATCACGCGGATGCGCGAGCTGGCGCAGGACTTGCGCCCACCGCTGCTCGATGAGTACGGGCTCGAGGCGTCGCTGCGGTGGTACGTGGAGCGCGAGGCCAAACGGGCCGGGCTCGCCTGCCGCCTCGCCCTCGCTCCGCTCGCGCAGCGCCCACCGGCGGCGGTGGAGACGACCTGCTTCCGGGTCGCGCAGGAGGCACTCACCAACGTCATCCGGCACGCGCAGGCGCACGTCGTCGACGTTGAGTTGAGCCCGGCCAACGGGACGCTGCAACTCGTGGTGCGCGACGACGGCCGCGGCTTCGACGTCCCCGCCGCACGCATGCACGCCGCACACGGTGGGAGCCAGGGCCTGCTCAGCATGCAGGAACGCGTCACCCTCGCCGGCGGCGACCTCGAGATCGACTCGGCAGCTGGACGGGGGACGAGCGTTCGCGCCCGCCTGCCGCTGACGGCCGCCACATGAGCACGCTGCGACTGCTGGTCGCGGATGATCACGCACTGGTCCGAGCGGGCATGCTCGCGCTCCTCTCGGAGCTGCCTGGCGTCACGGTGGTGGCGGAAACGGGCGACGGCCGCGAAGCGCTGCGGCTTATTCGTGAGCGCAAGCCCGACATCGCGCTGCTCGACATCTCCATGCCGGGACTGAACGGACTCGAGGTGGCTAGCCGGGTCGCACAGGACCATCCCGCGACGCGCGTCATCATGGTCTCCATGCACGGCGACGACGAATCGGTGCGGCGCGCGCTGGTGGCCGGCGCGGCAGGCTATCTGCTCAAGAATTCCGATCGTAGCGAGCTCGAGCTGGCGTTGAACGCGGTGGCGCGGGGCGATACCTGGCTCAGCCCGTCGCTCACCAAACGAGTCGTGGCGGCCTTTACGCAGGGCGCGCGCGCGACTGCCGATGGACCGTTCGAAGTCCTGACACCGCGCCAGCGCGAGGTGTTGCAACTTGTCGCGGAGGGTTATTCCAACAAGGAAATCGCGAGCCGCCTCAATGTCGCGCTGAAGACCGTCGAAACGCACCGCACTGAGCTCATGGAGCGCCTCGGCATTCATGGCGTGGCCGGGCTGGTGCGCTACGCCATCCAGGTGGGTCTCGTACAACCCGATTCCTAGGTAGTCCTTCTCCCCAATCTCCGGTCCTTTCCCGACTTCGCCGTCCGGTCGCAGCCGCTAGGCTCACACCGAGAGGCACCGTTGACCCTGTTCGTCAGTAGTCCTGCAAGACGGAGACAGGAATTGGACGTGACCGTCCGCATCCTCCTGCTGGAGGACGTGTGGGCCGATGCTGAGCTCGTGAAGGTCGAGCTGCGCAAGGCAGGCCTGCAGTTCACCGCACGACGGGTGGCGACGCAACCGGACTTCGAGCGCGCGCTGCGTGAGTTTCGTCCCGATCTGATCATCGCCGACCACAATCTCCCGCAATTCACCGGCGCGGCCGCGCTGGCACTCGTGCGCCAGATGGCGCAGGCGGCACCGTTCATTCTGCTCACTGGCTCGCTCGATGAGGAGACCGCCGTCGAGTACCTGAAGGCCGGAGCGGTGGACTACATCCTGAAGGATCGGCTCGCCCGCCTCGGGCCGGCGGTCCGCGCCGCGCTCGACCGCAAGCGGATAAAGCAGCAGTTAAACGAGCGCGAGGAGTACTTCCGGTCGCTGATCGAACAAGCCATGGACATTATCGCGGTGCTCGACGCCGAGGGGGCGCTTCGCTATGCGAGCCCGTCGGTGCTCCCACTGCTCGGCTACGCGCCCGAAGATCTGGTGGGGCTGTCGATCTTCGCGCTGGTGCACCCCGACGACGTCGATGTCACGTGGCGTGTCTTCAGCGAGGGTGTAGCGACGGGTAAGGGCGGCCGGCTCCTCGCGCTGCGGTTGCGCCATAAGGACGGAACGTTCCGCCACCTCGAAGCTATCGGCAGCTATCTCCTGGACGATCCCCTGGTGAAGGGCGTCGTCATCAACGCCCGGGACGTCACGGAGCGCCGCACGCTCGAGCGGCAGTTCCTGCAGGCGCAGAAGATGGAAGCGGTGGGGCGGCTCGCGGGCGGGGTGGCGCATGACTTCAACAATCTGCTGACGGCGATTCTGGGGTACGCGGACTTGCTGCTCGAAGGTTTGCCGACGCTATCTCCGCTGCGACCGGACCTCGAGGAAATCCGCAAAGCCGCCACTCGCGCCGGCGCGCTCACGCGCCAGCTGCTCGCCTTCAGCCGCAAGCAGGTGCTGGAGATGCGCGTGCTCGACCTCAACGAGCTGGTCGCTGACATGGACAAGATGTTGCGGCGGCTCTTGGGGGAGGACATCGACGTGCTGACGAAACTCGATCCGGCGCTCGGAGCCGTGCGGGCGGACGCGGGCCAGCTGGAACAGGTGATCGTCAATCTCGCGGTGAATGCGCGGGACGCGATGCCCGACGGCGGGCGGCTCACGATCGAGACACGGAATGCCGAGCTGGATGATTCGTACGCGCGCGAGCACGTGCCGGTGCAACCAGGTCGCTACGTGATGCTCGCGGTCAGCGATACGGGAGCCGGGATGTCGGCCGAGACGATGTCGCACGTGTTCGAGCCGTTTTTCACGACCAAGGAGGCAGGCAAGGGCACGGGTCTCGGCCTCGCGACGGTGTACGGGATCGTGAAGCAGAGCGGCGGCTACGTGTGGTGTTACAGCGAGCGGGGCGAGGGGACGTCGTTCAAGGTGTATTTGCCACGGGTCGATGCTCCCGTCGATCAATTCCCGGCGCGCGTCGCCCTCCCGCGCACCGTGGGGTCGGAGACGATCCTACTGGTGGAGGACGAAGTGGGCGTGCGCGCGCTCACCCGGCGCTTGCTCGAGCGGCATGGCTACACGGTGCTCGAGGCGGGGACCGCGGACGCGGCGCTCGGGCTCTCGCGTGACCACGTCGGGCCCATCCACCTGTTGCTCGCCGACGTCGTGCTGCCAGGGGCAAGCGGCCCAACGCTGGCCGACGAGCTGCGGTCGCGCCGTGCCCAGCTCAAGGTCTTGTTCATGTCCGGCTACACGGAGGATGCGATCGTGCATCGCGGCGTGCTCAAGCCCAACACCGCATTCATCAACAAGCCGTTCTCGGCCGACAGTCTCGCCGCGAAGATACGCGAGGTGTTAGACACGGCGCCGAGGCTGCCGCCTACCTAGGCGTTTACGTCGCGAGGCTTCGGCGGGCCATAGCGCTCGGCCGCGTCGTGCAGTTTCTCCCACTCGGAGCGGAAGGCGAACGGATCCAGACCGCTCGCCCGATCCACCGCGAGAATGCCGTCCAGGTGGTCGATCTCGTGCTGCAGCAGCTCGGCCATCGGTCCCTCGAGCTCCATCGTGTGGCTCTCCCCTTCGAGGTCCTGATAGGCCAGCGTGGCGCGGTACGCCCGGGTCACCCGCACCAGCAGGTTTGGGAACGAGAAGCAATCGTCCCACACGAGGAAGTCTTCGGAACCGACGTCCGTAATCTCCGGATTGACCAGGGTCCAACGCTGCTTCCCCTTGATCTCGACGAATACCACCCGCACCGGCGCGCCGATCTGAGGGGCGGCGAGGGCGCGCCCCATCTTGTACTTGGTGCGCGCCGCCCGGAGCGTGTCGCGCAAGTCGTCCGCGACGAGGCGGACGGACGGCGATTTCGGGTCTTGGACCCGCTCGCACCGGACCCGGAGTATCGGGTCGCCGAGCTGGCGAATGCGGCGAATAGCCATGGGGGGCCTAATATCCTATCCTTTACGTGTATGTCCATATCCGGCGTGGTCTTGGCTGGGGGTCGGTCATCCCGGATGGGGTCCCCCAAGGCCCTACTGGATTTCCGCGGGCGGCCGTTTGTAGAACGCATCCTCGAGGCGCTCGAGGCCCTCGAGGTAAAGACGCGGGTGGTGGTGGTGGGGCCGGACGCTCCCCGCATCCGGCCCGCCCTCGCCGCCCACGACTGCCTCATCGTCGAGAACAGCGACGTGGACGCCGGTCCGATCGCCTCGCTCCGGGTGGCGTTGCGCGCCTTGGAGCCCGTGCGGCCGAGCGCCGCCTTGGCGTGGCCGGTGGATCTACCGCACGTGCGGGTTACCACCATCGAGCGGCTGCTCGAGGCCTTGCGGCGCTCCTCGGCGCCCGCCGTCGTGCCGACGTTCGCCGAGCGGCGCGGCCATCCCGTCTTGTGGGGAGCGGGGCTGTTCCAAGAGCTGCTCACGAGCGAGGCCGCGACGCGGCACGGAGCGCGGGCAGTCCTCCACGCCCATGCCGCCGAGATCGTCGCGGTGCCCGTGGACGATCCGGCGGTGATCGACGACCTCAACACGCCGGAGGACTACGAACGCCTGGTGCGGGAGCTGAACCGGGACATCTACTGACTCAAGAAGGCCTGGAACTGCGTAAGGAAGCGTGAAACTGCGTGTGCAACCCACGCCTTTTCACGCCTTTCCACGCTTTCTCACGCCCTTCAGCATTTCTTGACAATCCCGACTAAGTCACTTAGGATTCGCTTAAACCAAGGTGGCGCCGCCACTTCCGGGAGTTGTGATGACCAGCATCGAAGCCCAAGTCCAGCAGCCATACAAGTACGGATTCGTCACCGACATCGAATCCGACGTCGTGCCGGCTGGCCTGAATGAGGACGTCGTCCGGCTCATCTCGGCCAAGAAGGGCGAACCGGCCTGGATGGTCGATTGGCGGCTCAAGGCCTACCGCAACTGGCTCAAGATGGAGGAGCCGCATTGGCCCAACGTGAAGTACGGGCCTATCGACTACCAGGCGATCAGCTACTACGCCGCCCCCAAGAAGCTCCCCCAGCTCGACTCGCTCGACCAGGTCGATCCGAAGCTGGTCGCGACGTTCGAGAAGCTCGGGATTCCCATCGAAGAGCAGAAGCGCCTGACGGGGGTCGCGGTCGACGCAGTGTTCGACAGCGTGTCGGTCGCGACCACGTTCCAGGCGGAGCTCGCCAAGTACGGGGTGATCTTCTGTCCCATCTCCGAGGCGATCCGGAAGCACCCAGAGCTGGTTCAGAAGTACCTGGGGACGGTGGTGCCCTACAACGACAATTTCTTCGCGGCCCTGAACTCGGCCGTGTTCACGGACGGGTCGTTCGTGTACGTCCCCAAGGGCGTGCGCTGCCCGATGGAGCTGTCCACCTACTTCCGCATCAATGCGTCCGCGACGGGTCAGTTCGAGCGCACCCTGATCATCGCCGACGAGGGCAGCTACGTCAGCTACCTCGAAGGATGTTCGGCGCCGATGCGCGACGAGAACCAGCTCCACGCCGCGGTGGTGGAGCTCGTCGCGCTCGACAACGCAACGATCAAGTACTCCACGATCCAGAACTGGTACCCCGGGGACGAAGAGGGCAAGGGCGGCATCTATAACTTCGTCACCAAGCGCGGTAAGTGCGCCGGCAAGAACTCCAAAGTTTCGTGGACCCAGGTCGAGACCGGCTCGGCGATCACCTGGAAGTATCCGGGGTGCATCCTGCAGGGCGACAACTCGATCGGCGAGTTCTACTCGGTGGCGGTGACCAGCCGGCGCCAGCAAGCGGACACCGGCACCAAAATGATCCACCTCGGCAAAAACACCCGCTCGACGATCGTCTCAAAGGGGATCTCGGCGGGGCACGGGCAGAACACCTATCGCGGTCTCGTGAAGATCATGAAGGGCGCCGAGGGCGCGCGGAACTACTCGCAGTGCGACTCGATGCTCATCGGGGACCAGTGCGGCGCGCACACGTTCCCGTACATCGACGTGCGCAACAGCTCGGCGATCATGGAGCACGAGGCGTCGACGTCCAAGATCGGAGAAGACCAGATCTTCTACCTGCGGCAGCGCGGCCTCTCGGCCGAGGACGCCGTGTCGATGATCGTCAACGGCTTCTGCAAGGAAGTCTTCAAGGAGCTGCCGATGGAGTTCGCCGTCGAAGCGACGCGGCTGCTCGGCATCAGCCTCGAAGGGAGTGTCGGGTAAATGGGACGGGTAATGCTCGACGTAAGAGGTCTTCGCGTCTCGGTTGCCGGCACCGAGATCCTGCGGGGCGTCGATCTCACCGTCAAAGCCGGCGAGGTGCACGCCATCATGGGACCGAACGGCTCCGGCAAGAGCACGCTCACTCAGGTGCTGGCGGGCCACCCCGCGTACACCGTCACCGCCGGGACCGCGACGTACGAGGGCAAAGACCTGCTGGCGCTGAAGCCCGAGGAACGGGCTCGCGAGGGCTTGTTCCTCGCGTTCCAGTATCCGGTCGAGATTCGCGGGATCACGAACTCGTACTTCCTCCGCTCGGCGGTGAACGCGGTGCGCAAGCATCGCGGCCAGGAGGAGCTCGACCCGCTCGACTTCCTCCAGGTGCTCGAGGACAAGCTCAAGACGATCGGGTGGGACGACACGCTCATGAACCGCCCCGTGAACGAGGGCTTCTCGGGAGGTGAGAAGAAGCGCAACGAGATCCTCCAGCTCGCCGTGCTCGAGCCGCGGCTGGCGCTGCTCGATGAGACCGATTCGGGGCTCGACATCGACGCCCTGAAGACGGTGGCCAACGCCGTGAACAAGCTGCGCGCGCCCGAGCGGTCGTTCGTGATCGTCACCCACTATCAGCGGCTGCTGAACTTCATTACGCCCGACGTCGTCCACGTTCTCGCCGACGGCAGGATCGTCAAGTCGGGCGGGCCCGATTTGGCCCATGAACTCGAGGCCAAGGGCTACGACTGGCTGCGCGCTGGCGCCATGGTGTCGTGATGGTGGCGGTCGAGCGGCTCGTGGAGGCGTATCGGGCGTTCGCAGCGAACGGCGCCTCGGGTGCGCCCGCGTGGCTCAAGGAACTGCGCGACGGCGGCATCACTCGGTTCGGGGAGCTCGGTTTCCCCACCACCAAGCAGGAGGCGTGGCGCTTCACGAACGTCGCGGCACTGACGGAGACGCCGTTCGAACTCGCGCATCCCGCATCTCGCCTCCCGACTCTCGACGCGATCGAGCCCTTCCTTCTCGGCGACGGCCCGCGTCTGGTTTTCATCAACGGTTTTCTGGCACGCTCTCTTTCTACGCCTCTTTTTGACGATGTTCGTCTCGACGGTCTCGCTCAGACGCTCGTCGATGCCCCGGATCTCGTGCGTCAGCATTTGAGCAAGTACGCGCCCTTCGCCGATCGGCCATTCGCGGCGCTGAACACGGCGTTCGTGCGCGACGGGGCGTTCGTACATGTGCCCGGGAAGATCACGATCGACGAACCGATCCAGCTCCTGTTCCTTGCGACGCCGGCGGATCGCGCGCGGCTGGTGACCCACCCGCGCAATCTGATCGTGCTCGAACGCGAGGCCCGCGCCGCGGTCGTCGAGACGTACGCGGCGCTCGGCGACGGGGTGTACTGGACCAACGCCGTGACCGAGGTGGTCGCCGGCGCCGGCGCGCGGGTCGACTGCTACCGCATCCAGCGCGAGAGCGATCGGGCGTACCATGTGGCGGTGACCGACGTGCATCAGGGCCGCGATACCACGGTCAACGTCCACGCCGTCTCGTTCGGCGCCGCGCTCGCGCGCCACGATCTGCGTGGCACGCTCGCGGCACCAGGCGGCTACCTGATCCTGAACGGCCTCTACCTGCTGGCGGGCGAGCAACACGCGGATCACCACACGGCCATCGACCACGCGGCTCCCCATTGCGAGAGCCATGAGTACTTCAACGGCGTGTTGGACGGCCGGTCGCGCGGCGTCTTCAACGGCCGCATCATCGTCCGGCCCGGCGCACAGAAGACCGACTCGAAGCAGACGAACAACAACCTGCTGCTGTCCGCCGACGCGCACGCCGACAGCCAGCCGCAGCTCGAGATCTACGCCGACGACGTGAAGTGTACGCACGGTTCCACGGTCGGCCCGCTCGACCCGAAGGCGCTGTTCTACCTGCGCAGCCGTGGGATCGGTGAGGCCGAGGCTCGCCGCCTCATGACCTACGGATTCGCGGTGGAGATCCTGAACCGCATGGACGTCGCGCCGCTGCGCGCGCAGCTCGACGGGATCGTGCGGGCCCGCCTGGCGGAGTGATGAGCGACCTCGGCGATCTGTATCAGCAGACCATCCTCGACCACAACCGGAACCCGCGCAACTTCCGGCGGCTCGAGCAGGCGAATCGCACCGCAGAAGGCCACAACCCGCTGTGCGGCGACCGGATCAAGGTGTACGTCCAGGTCGACGGCGACACGATCAACGATATCGGCTTTCAAATGCCGGACGGCGCGGGGTGCGCGATCTCCAAGGCGTCGGCGTCGCTGATGACGGCCGCGGTGAAAGGGAAACCGGTCGCCGAAGCGGAAGCGCTGTTCCAGGCATTCCGCGATATGCTCGCGGGCGGCGCGATCGCCCCCGGCAAGCTGGCCGCGTTCGGCGGCGTGCGAGCCTTCCCCGCCCGTGTGAAGTGCGCCAACCTCGCCTGGCATGCGCTGCATGCGGCCCTCCAGAACCAGTCGGATCCGGTGACGACCGAGTCGTCGCGGGACTTCTGATGCTGGGCGCCGCCATCCGCCCCGACTTCCCGATCCTCGGGCGCAAAGAGCACGGCCACCGTCTCGTCTATCTCGACAATGCGGCCACGACGCAGAAGCCGCGGTACGTGCTCGACGCCATCCTCGCCTACTACGGCACCAGCAACGCCAATGTCCACCGCGGCGCCTACGGGCTCGCGGTCGCTGCCACGGAGGCGTACGAGGCGGCGCGCAGCACCGTGGGTCGCTTCACCAACGCGTGGGCGACTGAGGGGGTCGTCTTCACCCGCGGGACTACCGAGGCGATCAACCTGGTCGCGGGCTCGTGGGGGCGGGCGAACGTGAAGGCCGGGGATACCGTCGTGGTGACCGCGATGGATCACCACTCGAACCTCGTCCCGTGGCAGATCCTCTGTGCCGAGAAGCACGCGACGCTGCGCATGGTCGAGATTACCGCGGACGGGAGGATCGACCTTCTGGACTTCGGGCGAGCGCTCGAGGCGGGCCCGCGCTTGGTGGCGTTCCCCTACGTCTCGAACTCCCTGGGGACGGTCAACCCTGCCGCTGAGCTGACCCGGCTGGCGCATGCCGCCGGCGCTGTCGTCGTCATCGACGGGGCGCAGTCGACGCCCCATGTCCCCGTCGACGTGCAGGCGTTGGGGTGTGACTTCTACGCCCTCTCGGGCCACAAGATGCTCGGGCCGATGGGCAGCGGAGCGCTGATCGCGAAGCCCGCGCTGCTCGACGCGATGCCTCCCTACCACGGCGGCGGGGAGATGATCGAGCGCGTATGGGACGACCACTCCACGTGGAACAAGATCCCCCACAAGTTCGAGGGGGGGACGCCTAACGTGGAGGGCGCCGTCGGGCTCGCGGCGGCGATCGGGTATCTCGAGCGGCTTGGGATGGACCGGATTGCCGAGCACGAGCAGAACCTGGCGCGCGTGGCGATCGAGCGGTTGAGCCAGATCGAGGGGGTCACCGTGTACGGCCCCAAGGATCATCGCGCCGGTGTCGTGCCGTTCACCTATCGCGACATCCATCCGCATGATCTCGCCACGATCCTCGATCGTGAAGGAGTCTGCATTCGCGCCGGTCATCACTGCACGCAGCCGTTGATGCGGCGGCTCGGCGTGCCGGCGACGGCGCGGGCATCGTTCTACGTGTACAACGACGTCGACGACATCGAGGCGCTTGTCAGCGCGGTGCGCAAAGCCGGAGACCTGTTCGGCGTTCCAGCCTGACGCTTCCCCCTTCCCCCTGCCCCCGTCCCCGATAGTTTCGGGCATGTCACAATCCATTGTCGCGGTCGATCGCATCACGAAGCGGTTCGCCGGCCATACGGCGGTAGACGCGCTCTCGCTCACAGTCCCGCCCGGCGTAATCTACGGCCTCCTGGGGCCGAATGGCGCCGGCAAGAGCACGACGATCCGCATGATCCTGAACATCTACGCCCCTGATAGCGGGACCGTCCGCCTGTTCGGCGAGTCGGGCACCGGTCGCGACCACTCGGGACGGATCGGATACCTCCCGGAGGAGCGCGGCCTTTACCCGAAGATGCGTGTGCTGGACGTCTTGCTGTTTCTCGCGGAGCTGAAAGGGGTGGACCGGCGCGCGGCGCGCCCCAAGGCGCTCGACTGGCTCGCTCGGATGGGCCTGTCCGATTGGCGCATGCGCAAGGTGAACGAGCTGTCGAAGGGCATGCAGCAGAAAGTGCAGTTCATCTCGACGATTCTGCACGAGCCGGACCTGCTGGTGATGGACGAGGCGTTTTCCGGTCTCGACCCTGTCAACTCGCAGGTCCTGAAAGACACCGTCCTCGAGCTCCGCGGGCGGGGCAAGACGATCCTGTTCTCCACGCACATCATGGAGCAGGCCGAGAAGGTGTGCGACCACGTCTGCATCATCGCCCGCGGCAAGAAGCTCGTGGACGGCACCCTCGCGGACATCAAGCGGACGCACGGCGGACGGCACGTCCTGGTCAACTTCGACGGCGCGCGCGGCGATGCCGATCGCATCTTTGCCGATCGGCGGTTGGTGGCCAAGGCGGACGTGTCGGGGCAGTTCGCCGAGCTCGAGCTGGCGGCGCAAGCCGACGCGCAGGAGATCCTCAAGGCGCTCGTGACCTCGGGTGCGCGCCTGTCGCGCTTCGAGCTGGCGGAGCCGTCACTGCACAAGATTTTCGTGGACTTGGTGGGGCCGGAGGCGGCGACGGCGGCCGCCGTGCCGGCGGGAGGCGCGGCTCATGCATAAGGTTTGGGCGATTATCCGCCGCGAATTCGTCGAACGCGTTCGCACCAAATGGTTCTGGGTTTCGGCGATCCTCGGTCCAGTGCTCTTTGCCGGCGTTATCGTCTTCCAGATCATGCAGTCAGTGGGAGGGACGGTCCGCCACATCGCGGTTGTGGACAACACGTCGTCCAGGCTCGGCGGGCGGGTCGTTGACGTGTTCTCAGCGGGTCGCCTGATTCGCGCCAGCCTCGTCCCGGCCGCATCCGCTGTGGTGGATTCGTTAACTGGCGCAGTCGAAGCAAAGCAGCTGGACGGCTTCCTGATCTTGTCCGACGATCTGACCGAATCGGGCAGGGCGGAATACCGAGCTTCGAATCTCTCCTTTCAAACGATCGAGGAGCTGCAACGGACCCTGAGCAGATTCGTCGTGAAGGCTCGGCTAGAGAGCAAGGGCGTCAATCCCTCAGTCGTTGATTGGGCTCAGATCCGAGTTGAACTCGACCAAAAGAAGATTTCCCGTGGTCGGACGACGTCCGAGAGCGCCGGGCAATCGTTCATCACGGCGTACATCATGGCGATCCTTCTGTTCATGGCGATTCTCCTGTACGGCGTGAACGTGATGAGCTCCGTCCTCGAGGAGAAAACCACGCGGATCGTGGAGGTGTTGGTCTCGTCTTTGCGACCCTTCGAGCTCATGTTGGGCAAAGTCGTGGGAGCCGGTGCGGTTTCCTTCTTCCAGTTCGTGATCTGGGGAGTGTCCGCCCGGGCGTTGATCGGCTTGCGCGCCCCGATCGCGCGGGCGTTGGGGGCACCAGCCGAAGCTTCGCAAAACCTGCAGCTCCCACACGTCCCCGGGGCCACCATCGCTGTCTTCTTCGCGTTCTTCCTGGGAGGGTTCCTCCTGTATTCCGCGATGTTCGCCGCGGTCGGTGCCATGTCGAGCAACGAGCAGGAAGCCCGCCAGGCCCAGCAACCGGTAACGTATCTGCTGATGATTTCCTACCTTTCGATCATCGGCCTGACCAATGATCCAAGCTCAGGTTTTGCGCGGACGCTCTCGCTTGTGCCCTTCACGTCCCCGATCGCAACTCCCGTGCGGTGGACGTCCGGCAGCATGGCCACCGCGGAGTTGGTCGCATCGCTCCTCATCCTGGCCCTTGGGATCGTTGGAGTGACGTGGGTGGCGGCGAGGATTTATCGGGTGGGGATTCTGATGATGGGGAAGCGGCCGAATCTGAAGGAGCTCGTGCGCTGGGTCCGCGCCGCCTAGCAAGGCGCGGACCTGCAAAGGCTCGACGCACAGACGCACCGCGGTGTTGAGTAAATGGGATACGGGATGAGATGAAATGATTCGGTGGTTGTTGCGTATGCTTTTATCCTCCTCGTGTGCCGAACCATCACACCCTCAAAGCCTGGCAGTACGGCGAGCGACTGGCGGTCGCATGTTCGAAGGCGGCCCAGCGATTCCCTGATTACGAGCAGGAGCGCCTCGCCGATCAATTGCGCCGGGCGGCTTACAGCGTTGCGCTCAACATCGCCGAAGGATCGACTCGAAAGGGGACGAGGGACTACCGCAGGTTTCTCGATACCGCCTGGGCCTCGTTAGCCGAGGTAGAGACCGCGCTCGCCCTGGCTCGAGACATTGGCTATCTGCAGCCGGCTGAATTCGGGAGACTTGAGGCCCTCGCCACGGAGACGAGTAAGACTTTGTTTGGCCTGCTTCGAAAGATCAGCCAGGCGGCCGATCGTCCCAAACCCCGTTGACGGTTTCCCGCGGTGCGTCGGTGCGTCTAGCCTTTGCCTGTCCTCGCCTAGTAGTTTGCCCGGATGTCCGTCGACTATGACGTAATCGTTGTCGGTGCTGGCCACGCCGGCACCGAAGCCGCCGCGATGGCCGCGCGCCTCTCCGCCCGGACCTTGTTGCTGACCTCCAACCTCGAGACCATCGGTCAGCTGTCCTGCAATCCCGCCATCGGCGGCATCGCCAAGGGTACCGTCGTCCGCGAAGTCGACGCCCTCGGCGGCCTCATGGGCCGCATCGCCGACCTCTCCACGATCCAGTTCCGCATGCTCAATCGGTCCAAGGGTCCGGCCGTCTGGGCCCCCCGCGCGCAGTGCGATCGCACACTCTATCGCCGGGCCGCCCGCCAGCTGCTAGAGGGCTTCCCGTCGCTAGAGCTGACACAGGGCATGGTCACAAATCTGGTCCTCGATGGTCAGCGGGCTGGCGGCGTGGAGACCGCGGACGGACGCCAGTTCCGCGCACGCGCGGTGATCATCACGGCCGGCACGTTCCTGCGCGGACGAATCCACCTCGGGACCGACACGCAGATTCCCGCGGGCCGCGCCGGCGACCAACCGTCGGTGGAGCTTGCTCAAGTCATTGCTACACTTGGAGTTACAGTATCACGCTTCAAGACCGGGACGCCGCCGCGCGTCGACGGCCGCAGCGTCGACTGGTCGAAGGTTTCGCGTCAGGACGGGGACGAGGGTGAGTATCGCTTCTCGTTCCACACGCGCGCGGAGCGACCGCGTCAGGTGCCGTGCTGGATTACGTGGGCGGGGGAAGCAGTGAAGGAGATCATCCAGCGACATCTCCAGGAGTCGGCGCTCTACGGCGGAGCGATCAGTGGGCGGGGCCCGCGGTATTGCCCGTCGGTCGAGGACAAGATCGTGAAGTTCCCCGATGCCAAGCGGCACCAGATCTTCCTCGAACCAGAGGGACTCGACACGCACGAGCTGTACGTGAACGGCCTCTCCACTTCCCTGCCCGTCGCCGTCCAGCTCGAGTTTCTGCATGCAGTCCCCGGGCTCGAGCGCGCGCGCATGACGCGTCCCGGGTACGCGATCGAGTACGACTACTACCCACCGACCCAGCTCACGCCCTGGCTGGAGTTGAAGACCGTCGAGCATCTGTTCTTTGCCGGCCAGATCAACGGCACGACCGGCTACGAGGAGGCGGCCGGTCAGGGTGTCGTGGCGGGCATCAACGCCGTGCGCCGGATCCGGGGGCACGAGCCCGTAGTATTCGGGCGGGACGATGCCTACATCGGAGTCCTGGTGGACGACCTGGTGACGCGCGGTGTGGATGAGCCATACCGGCTATTCACATCGCGCTCGGAGTTCCGGCTGCTGCTCCGCCAGGACAACGCGCTACGACGGCTCCTGCCCCTCGCCGAGCGCCTGGGGTTGTTGTCTGCGCACGAGCTCCGGAATGCGTACGCGCGTCTCGAGAGCGAGGAGGCGGTGCTGAGCCTCGCGCGCGAGACGACGATCACGCCGGCTCGGGCAACAGGTCCGTTGGCGGCGAGCGGGACGACGCTTGCTTCGAGTGAGCGGATCGCGGTCGTCGCGAAGCGTCCGGGAGTCTCGCTCGGCGCGTTGCTCGAGGCAGCCGGCGTGGGCGGGGAGTTCGCACCGGACGCGATGCTCGCCGCGGAGATCGAGATCAAGTACGACGGCTACCTGGTGCGGGAGCGGGAGGCCGCGGCGCGCCTTGCTGAGCTGGCGTCATTCGCGCTCCCCCCCGACCTGCCCTACCTCGAGCTGCGCAGCCTCGCAACCGAAGCGCGCCAAAAGCTCAACCAAGTCCAGCCTACGTCGTTGGCACAGGCGGCCCGGGTGCCGGGAGTCTCGCCCAGCGACCTGCATAACCTCGTGCTCGAGACAACGCGGTGGCGGCGACGCGTGGCCTAGGTTGCTGTTTCACGTGAAACTTGGCTCTTTCGTTTCACGTGAAACTGCGGTATATTGGACCCTCGCGCAGTATCGACTATATAACTCATTGTGATTAAGTAACTTACGAGATGTCACGCGTCATCGCTATCGCCAATCAAAAAGGCGGCGTCGGAAAAACGACGACCGCCGTGAACCTCGCCGCGTCGCTCGCGACCGCGGAGCGGAAGACGTTGCTCATCGACGCCGACCCCCAGGGCAACTCGACCAGCGGCGTGGGCATCGAGCGCGACCGCATTCGCACCTCGCTGTACGACGCCCTGCTCGACGGTCGCGCGCTCAGCGACGCCCGCTTCCCGCACGTGCACTTCCCGTATCTCGACGTCGTGCCCGCGACCCAGGATCTGGTCGGCGCCGAAGTCGAGCTCGTGAACCAGTCGTCGCGCGAAACGATGATGCGACGCGCCCTGCGGGAGCTGCGCGAGGAGTACCAGTACATCATCATCGACTGTCCGCCGTCCCTCGGTCTCATCACGCTCAACATGCTGACCGCCGCCGACAGCCTGATCATCCCGATTCAGTGCGAGTACTACGCGTTGGAAGGCCTGTCCCAGCTCCTCAACACCGTCAAGCTCGTCCAGCGAAACTTCAATCCGGCGCTCGCCATCGAAGGCGGGCTGCTGACGATGTACGACGCGCGCCTGAACCTCTGCAAGCAGGTGGCCGAAGAGGCCAAGGAGTACTTCGGGGCCCGGATGTTCACCGTCACCATTCCCCGCAACGTCCGCCTCGCTGAAGCGCCGAGTTTTGGGAAACCGATCCTGCTCTACGACGTGCAATCGGTGGGAGCGAAGAGCTACCTGGCGGTGGCGCAGGAGTTGATCCGCCGGGTCGAACGCGCATCCTCCCCCGCCCTGCCCGCCGCTGAACCGCAGCCGGAGGTATCAGCATGACCGAGACCGCTGCAGGACGTCGCCGCCTCGGCCGCGGGCTCGAGGCGCTGCTTGGCCCGACCCGCGAGGAAGCCGAGCGCGAAGGCAACCTCGTCGAGCTGCCCATCAAGGACATTCGTCCCAATCCGTTCCAGCCGCGCCAAGACGTGGATCCTGCCGCCCTCGAGGAGCTGGTGTCTTCGATCAAGCAGGCGGGCTTGCTGCAACCCGTCGTCGTGCGCCGGGCCAACGGGGGGGGAGCGTATGAGCTGATCGCCGGTGAGCGCCGGCTGCGAGCGTGCCAGCAGCTCGGGTGGGAGCGCATTCCGGCGGTGCAGCGCGAAGCCGACGACCGCACACTGCTGACGCTGGCCCTGATCGAGAATCTGCAGCGCGACGATCTCTCACCCGTCGATGAAGCGCGCGGCTACGATCGGCTGATCGCCGAATTCAGCCTGGCGCAGCAGGACGTCGCCGACGCCGTCGGGCGTGATCGCTCGACGGTCGCCAACGCGCTGCGTCTCTTGAAACTGCCGGCTGCCGTCCTCCAGATGCTGCACGAGGGCCAGCTTTCGGTGGGGCACGCGCGCGCGCTGCTCGCCCTCGAGGACCCCAAAGTCGCGACGAATCTCGCGCGCGAGGCCGTGGCCCAAGGCTTGTCGGTGCGTGAAGTGGAAGATCGCGTGCGCGGCGGCCGTGCACCCGAGCGCCGGCCGCGGATGAAGCGCGGGGTCGGTCCGGCGCCTGAAGTGCGGCGCGTCGAGGACGCCCTGCGTCGCCGCCTCGGCACCGACGTACGTGTCTCGCTCCGGGCCAAGGGGAAGGGCCAGATTCATGTGGCGTTCTACTCCAACGATGACCTCGCGCGCGTGCTCGAGCTGATGCTGGGAGCGCCGTTCGACGGATGAGCCAGCGGCACGTGACGATCGTCGTCCACACGGACGGCGATCTCAACTCGCGGCAGTACCGACTCCCGCTCCGAGTCGTCCAAGTGGGGAAGGGGGCCGCGATCACGGTGGCGATCCTCGCCGTCCTCTTCTTCGCGTTCGCGGGGCCGATCTCGCGTAACGCCGCGAGAGTTCCGGGGCTCGAGCGCGAAGTCGCGCGGTTGCGCGCGGAAAACAGCCGCGTGCAGCAGCTCGCCGTTGCGCTGAACCATGCGGAGGCCAACTACCAAGAGCTGCGTCAGATGCTCGGCGCAAAGGCCCCACCCGCGCCGCGCAGCGGCGGCAGCGCGCCGGCGACTACCTCCGTCGGAATGCGGGCCGTGGCGATCCGCGCCACGCCGCCCGGGACGCCGCCGCGCTACGAGACCGGGGCGTCCGCGCCGTCTCACTGGCCGCTCGACGTCCCCGGCTTCGTGACCAGGGGCCAGGTCCGTCCCGGGGACGTGGCCGAATCCCACCCCGGGATCGACATTGCCGTACCCGCCGGCACGCCCGTCCGGGCTTCGGGCGGAGGGACGGTTGCCGCTGTGGGGTATGACCCTGACTATGGCATGTTCGTCCGCTTGCGACATCCGTCGGGATATGAGACGATGTATGGACACGCTTCCCGCCTGATCGTGGCGGAAGGCGATGACATCCAGGCGGGGCAAGTGATCGCCCTGTCGGGCACTTCGGGGCGGTCGACGGCACCCCATCTGCATTTCGAGATCCGGCGCGACGGCAAGTCGCTCGATCCGCTTACGCTCGTGAAGGAGGGCACCTGAGATGGCGTTGTTCACCGAGAAGGGCGGGGCCGGCGGTGATGCGGTCACGGGATTGTCGATCATCGGCACCGGGATGCGGATCGTGGGAGACATTTCCGCCGACGGCGTCGTGAAGATCGAGGGTACCGTGGTCGGCACCGTGCAGGCCGCGAAGCAGGTTCTCGTCGCCAAGGGCGGGGAAGTGGAGGGCGACGTCGTGAGCCGCGAAGCGATCATCGGTGGGGAAGTGCGCGGTGGCATCTATGCCGAAGAGCGCGTCGAGTTGCAGGCGACCAGCGTGGTCCACGGCGACGTCTCGACCAAACGGCTGTTCGTCCAAGAGGGCGGCGAAATCAACGGTGTGCTGCGGATGGGTGAAGATGCGGGGCAACCTCCACAGCGCGGCCAACGTCCTGCTCGGCAGGCCGCATCGAGCACGTTCTAGCGTCATCAGGGGTTATCCACACGGCGCCGCTTCGCGCGTGTGGATTCTCTATCTCACTTAGCAACAATCGTTTACACGACACTGCCGTGTGGAAGATCGAGCGGTGGCTGAATACTGTCACCACGGTGTCTTCGTGCAGTTAGACGAGCTCGCCAGCTATCTGGACGATTATCTCCGCATCCGGGACGAGGTCGCCGATCCGCCCGAGGCGTTGAACGGCCTGCAAGTGGCGAACGCCGGTGCGGTCACCCGCCTCGCCGCGGCGGTCGATCTCTGCGAGGCGACCATCCAGATGGCGGGCGATGCGGGTGCCGACGGTCTGCTCGTGCACCACGGTCTGTTCTGGGGCGGACTGAGGCCACTCGTCGGCCCTGCCTACCGCCGCGTTGCCGAGTTGGTTTCGCGAAACATCGCCCTCTACGCAGCCCATCTACCCCTCGATCGCCACCCCGATGTCGGCAACAACGCGTGTCTGGCCCGGTTGCTGGGTGTGGCCCCGCGTGGGGAGTTCGGCTCGTACCGCGGCGCGGCCATCGGCGTATGGGGTGAGCTCGACGTGTCGCGCGACGATCTCACCCGCCAGCTCGCGGCGACGCTGGGTGTCGTGCCGCGCCTCCTCCCCTTCGGTCCGACACGCGTGCGGCGCATCGGGATCGTGACCGGGGCAGGGGGCTCGCTCATTCCACAAGCCGCGGCTGCCGGGCTCGACACGTTCATCACCGGCGAGGGCCCGCATTGGACCTTCTTCGACGCCGAGGAGCTGCACGTCAACGTCCTGTACGCCGGGCACTACGCCACCGAGACCGTGGGGGTCAAGGCTCTCGCGGAGCACGTGAGCGGGAAGTACTCGATCCCCTGGGTGTTTCTGGACCACCCCACGGGCTTGTGACGCCGCGACGGGTGCTCGCGGTTCTGGCTACCGCAGAGCTGCTGGCGATGGCACCCTGGTTCAGCGCATCGGCGGTCGCACCGACGCTCACGCGTCTCTGGCACCTCTCGCCCGCCGGCACGGCGTGGCTCACGATCTCGGTGCAACTCGGGTTTGTGGCGGGCGCGCTCGTGAGCGCCGTGCTGACGCTCGCTGACCGGTGGTCGGCCCGGCGTCTGGTGGTGGGTGCAGCGGGACTCGCCGCGGCCGCGACCGTGGGCGTCGCTCTCGCGCCCGGTCCCGGCGTGGGCATCGCCTGCCGGATGCTGACAGGCGCGGCGTTGGCAGGCGTGTATCCGCCGGGCATGAAGATCGCCGCGGGCTGGTTCCGCGAAGGCCGTGGTTGGGCGATTGGAATTCTCGTCGGGGCGCTCACGCTTGGCTCGGCGGTTCCCCACCTCGTGCGCTGGGCCGCTCCACCGGAGGCGTGGCGCCTCGTGCTCAGTGTCGCCGCGGCGAGCGCGCTCGTGGGGGGGCTCCTCGTCCTCGCTGTGCCGCACGATGGCCCGTTCGCGGCGCCCTCGCCCCCGTTCTCCTGGTCGGCGGCACCGCGCATCCTACGCGACCGCGCGGTGCTGTTCGCCAACCTCGGCTACCTCGGGCACATGTGGGAGCTGTATGCGATGTGGACCTGGATGGCGGTATTCGTCGCCGCCAGCGAGCGGCTGCGGCGCGGTGCGGGTATCGACACGACCGCGCTCGCCGCCCTCGTGACGTTCGCCGTCGTCGGCAGCGGCGCTATCGGGTGTTGGCTCGGCGGGAAGTACGCGGATCGCTGGGGCCGGACGCTCGTGACGAGCGCCGCCATGGTCGCGTCGGGCGGCTGCGCGCTCAGCGTGGGCCTTCTCTTCGGGGGACCGCTCGTCGCCCTCGTGCCGCTGCTTCTCGTCTGGGGCGTCACGGTCGTTGCCGATTCCGCGCAATTCTCCACCGCCGTGAGTGAGCTCGCGCCCGCGGACTACGTGGGGACGGCACTGACGCTGCAAACGAGCATGGGCTTCCTCCTCACATGCGTGACCATCTACCTGTTGCCCGCGGTGGCGACCGCTATCGGGTGGCGTTGGAGCATGAGTGTCCTGGCGTTGGGGCCGGCCTTGGGCGTGTGGGCGATGCTCGCGCTGCGGCGGCGACCGGAGGCGGCGCGCCTGGCGGGTGGGCGGCGGTGACACCTCCGCATCACCGCGCCGGCGGTGGATTCCAGAACCCGTGGGTCGGAGCCTCAGCCCCCGCATTCAGCGGCGTCCTCAAGTGGAAGCTCGTCCACGGTACCACGCGGCCGCGGCCTCGGGATCCCGACCCGGCGACATTCCTCCGTCGGGTGGAACCCGCCTTCCCATCGCCGCGCGCGGGCGCCAACCAGGTCACCGCGACCTGGGTCGGTCACTCGACCATCCTGCTGCAGCTCGGCGGCCTGAACATCCTCACCGACCCGATGTGGGGTCCGCGCGCGTCGCCGGTCTGGTTCGTGGGACCGCGGCGTTGGATGCCCCCGGGGATCGCCTTCGAAGCGCTCCCGCCGATCGACCTCGTCCTGCAGTCGCACAATCATTACGATCACCTCGACGATGGCACGGTGCGCCGGCTGGCGCGGTCGCACCCTGACGCTGAGTGGTTCGTCCCGCTCGGGGTCGCGCCATTCATGGAGCGCCGCGGCGTGCGTCGCGTCACTCAGCTCGACTGGGGCGAGGAGAAACAGGCCGGCGCGGTCAACGTAGCCTGCACGCCGGCCCAGCATTTCAGCGGCCGCGGCTTTGGGGACCGAGGCGCGACGCTGTGGTGCGGGTGGGCGCTCGCCGCCGTGCAGGGGAAGCGCGTGTTCTTTGCCGGCGACACCGGGTTCCATCCCGCGTTCGCGGCGATCGCCGAGCGACATGGCCCTTTCGACCTGGCGCTCATGCCGATCGGCGCTTACGAACCGCGCTGGTTCATGCGTTACGTCCACATGAACCCCGAGGAGGCCGTGGAGGCATGCCGGGCGCTCGGCGCGCGCGCGATGATCCCGATTCATTGGGGCACGTTCAAGCTCACCGACGAAGCGATGGACGAGCCGCCGCGGCGCGCGCGCACCGCCTGGCGGGCCGCAGGGCTTCCGACGGACGCATACCGCCAACTGGCGCACGGCGAGACTCTCACGCTATAGTTTCGCGCGCTCTCTTCCTCGGGGTCGTCGTGCGTCACGCAGCAACACTCGTTGTCTGTCTCGTCGCTGCAGCCGGCTGCGCCGGGCGCGTCGCTCCGCCCTTGGCGGGCTCCTCCTCCGCGCCCGTGATGGAGACGCCGGCGCGCGTCGCGCTCATCGCGGCCCCGCAGGGTGACGCCGAGTGGAGCGCCCTCGGCGACGAGGCAGCGGGGCTGTTGGCGCCGTACCTGCGCATCAACACGACCAATCCACCGGGCAACGAGATCGTCGCGGCCCGCTGGCTCGCCGCCGTGCTGCGGCGCGACGGCATCGAAGCCCAGATCTTCGAGCCGGCGCCAGGCAAGGCGAACCTGATCGCACGCCTGCGGGGCGACGGCAGCGCCCGGCCGCTGATCCTCCTCAATCACATGGACGTGGTGCTGGCGTCGCCCGAGTACTGGCAGGTCGGTCCGTTCAGCGGCGCTGTCCAGGGCGGTTACATCTGGGGCCGCGGGGCGCTCGACATGAAGGGCGAGGCGATCACCCAGCTCATGACGCTCCTGATCCTCAAGCGAGCGTCGATCCCGCTGAAGCGCGACGTGATCTTCCTCGCGACGTCGGACGAGGAGATCGGCGCGGGCGTGGGCGCGGGGTGGTTCGCCGAGCGCCACGCCGACCTGATTCGGGACGCGGAATTCCTGATCACCGAGGGCGGCACGACGCGCGCCAACGAGCGCGGCGGCATCGACTATTACGGTGTCGGCACCACCGAGAAGTCGCCGTTCTGGCTCGACGTCACCGCGCACGGCACGCCGGGCCACGGCTCTCGTCCCACCCCCGACAATCCGGTCCATCGTCTGGTCCGCGCGCTCGACCGTATCGCCGACTGGCGCACGCCCCTGGTGGTCACGCCCGGGGTCGAGCGCTACTTCCGAGACCTCGCGGCCCTCGAGAGCGACTCGACTCGGCGCCGCTGGTTCGCGGACATCCGGGCGGCGCTGCGCGACTCGGCCGCCGTGCGCGCGATCACGGGCGATCTGACCTACAACGCCCTGCTGCGCAACACCGTGTCGATCACGGGACTCAAGGGAAGCGACAAGACCAACGTGATTCCGCCGGTCGCCACCGCGGCGCTCGACGTGCGGTTGCTACCTGGGCAGGACCCGGCGGCGTTTCTCGCGGAGCTGCAACGCGTGGTGGGGGATACGGCGGTGACGTTCCGCCCGCAGGGGCCGAGCTGGCCAGCGACGGAGAGCCCCACGGACACTGAGTTGTTCCGCGCCATCGAGGCGGCGGCGCACGCCCGGGATCCCGGCGCGCTCGTGACGACGCCGATGCTCGCCGGGTTCACCGACAGCCACTACTTCCGGCGCCTGGGCATCGCGACCTACGGGCTCGGGCCGTTCCCGCTCACCGTGTCGGAGTCGCGCGGGGTCCACGGCAACGACGAGCGGGTGAGCATCGAGGCGCTCCATTTCGGCGTGCGCTTTCTTTACGACATCGTCCAGCGGGTGGCCGGCCGCTAGTTGCTGCTGACTCCGGACGTCCTAGGCTTGGCGTTCTTCACGAAACGGTCGAACCAGTCGATCATCTCCGCCAGGGTGTGCAGCACCGACTCGCGCCCCACGTAGCCGTGCGCCTCGTTGGGAAGCATGACCAGGCGCGCCGTCCCACCCAACCCCTTGATCGCGGCGAACAGCCGTTCCGAGTTGATCGGATACGTTCCCGAGTTGTTGTCGGCCTCTCCGTGCGTCATCAGGAGCGGCTCGTTGATGCTGTCGGCGTACACGAAGGGCGACATCCGCAGGTAGACGTCGCGCGCTTGCCAGAACGTGCGCTCCTCGTTCTGAAAGCCGAACGGCGTAAGCGTGCGGTTGTAGGCGCCGCTCCGCGCGATGCCGGCGCGGAACAAGTCGGAATGCGCCAGCAGGTTCGCCGTCATGAAGGCGCCGTAGCTGTGACCGCCCACTCCGATCCTGTCGGGATCGGCGACGCCGGCATCGACGACCGCCTTCACGGCGGCGCGCGCGTTCATCACCAGCTGCTCGACGTAGTGGTTGTTCGCGGTGTCAGCGCCGATGATCGGCATCTTGGGATCGTCGAACACCGCGTACCCTTGCGTCAGGAAGAAGAGGTGCGAGGGCCCGCGGATGATGTTGAAGCGGTTGGGCGCGGCCGTCACCTGGCCGGCTGCGGTCGCAGAGGCGAACTCAGTCGGATAGGCCCACATCACGACGGGCAGACGCGTGCCCGGCGTGTACCCGGGCGGGAGATAGAGCGTGCCCGACAGCGGCACGCCGTCTTCGCGCGTGTAGGTGATGAGTCGCTTCTGGATCCCGGTCAACTGCGGGGCAGGGTCCTTGAACGCCGTCAGGGCGCGAAGCGCCATGCGGCCATTGTGAACGAAGTAATTGGGCGGCTCCGTGCGTGACTCGCGGCGAGTGACGAAGCTGCGGCCGGCGTCGTCCAGCAGGGCGACGACCGCCTCATAGTGTACCGTATCCGCGCGCCACAGCCGTTTGGTCTTCTTGGTCGCGAGGTTCAGGCGGTCGAGGAACGGCCGCTCTCCCTGGGCCGAGGCGCCCGCGCCGACGAGGTAGATCCAGTCACCGTTACGCACGATGGCGGAAGCGCCGGCGGGAGTCGGTCGCATGACCGAGGAGCCGGGATCGCCGTAGCGATCCTCGCCGCTGCGGTCGAACAGCAGCACCGGGGGCTTGGTCGCGCTCACAATCCACGTCTTGACCCAGCGACGCTCGCGATCGAACTCCTCGAGCAGTCCGGTTCCTTGCGTGTCCCAGCGGATGCCGGCGTAGCGCTTGGCGAGCCGGGCGAGCTCGATCGGCTCTCCGGCGAACGGCGCGGCCAGCGCCAGCACGCGGTCTTGATGGTCGACTCGCTTGCGTGGGTCGCCGCCGTCGAGTGCCTCGGCCCACACGAGCGTCGCGGGGACGCCGGGACGCCAGGTGATGGCGCGCGGTCCCGGGCGCACGCCCCGGATCGGGATGCCTTCGCCCGTGGGTAGCGAGGCCAAGTGGTGTGCGACTTGCCCGCGCAGGTCCCAGACCTCGATCTCCTTGGGGAAGAGCCCGTCGGGCACGAGGTACGAGTAGGGACGTACGGTCCGCGCCACGAGCACGATCTCGCCGCCGGGCGCGACGTCGACGCGGTCGAAGATCGCGGGAGCGCCAACGGGCGTGCGCGCACCCGTTGCGGCCTCGACGAGAGCGAGCTGGGCCGTGAAGTAGTAGTCGAACAGACGCTCGTCGTTCGCGCTCTTCAGGAGATCTTCGTAGGTCGGCGCCGGCGCCGCGCGGCCGCTAGTTTCCTGTGTCGTGGGGCCGACCGGTGTTTGCGGCGCCACGGGGGCGGGGCCGCGATCGTCGGGAACGAACTCACACAGCAGCTTCGCCGCGCTCGGCATCCACTGGCAGGGCGGGCCGCTCGTGGCGTTCAAGACCGGGCCGGTGAGTGCGCGGGCCTGTCCCGTGGCGGCGTCGGCGACCCACAGGGCGAGCCCCGAGTCGCGCGTCTGCACGAAGGCGATTGAGCGGCTATCGGGCGACCAGCTAATGAAGGAAAGCGCGGCGGGCGCCGGGACGGCGATGCGCCGCTCAGAGCCGTCCGCCACGCGCGTCAAGACGAGTCCCGTGATCGGCCCGGGCAGCTGTGGCCCCGTCGTCCGTGGGTTGATGCGGTTGCCCGCGAGCCGGAGCATCGGCTGGGCCAGCTCGGCGATCGTCGGCATGCTGCGCTGGTCGAGCAGCAGCAGCCACTGCCGGTCGGGCGACACGCTTGCCGCCGGGAGGGGCGGCGTGTCGAGGATGTCGACGATGACTTGCGGCGGCAGCTTGTAAGGTTGCTGGGCGGCCAGCGTGGCGCACAGCAGGCAGGCGAGGCTGACGGCGAACACACGGCGCATGCTCACCCTCCGCGTTACTTGAGAGGTACGACGAACCGCACGGTCACGCTTTCGGCGGTCTGGGGGCTCACTGAGCAAGAGCAGTCACGGCCGATCAGTCGCTTCACGCCCTGTACCTCCGCATCCGCGATTCCGGCGACGTCGCGATAGGTGACCTCGAGCGCCTGGCCGTCGATGACGCGGTAGCTGACCGGCCGGCCATAGAGCCGGTGATGGGGGTCGATCCGCGCGAGCCCGTCGGCAAGGCGCTTTTGGAGATCGTTGATGGCCTCACTCACGGGGTTGGCCCGCTCCGGCGACCACGGCGGCGGCGTTGCGTCGCATCCCCGAGTGCCCGGGACGCGCGAACGGCGTGTCGCCGTAGCGGCGTGCGAACGCGTCCTCATCCATCTCGAGCAGCGCGGCCAGGTCGGGTGTCCGGACGTCGGCGCGCGGCGCGAGCTGGGCGTCGCTCGCGTCGCGAGCAAAGCTGACATTCCACGGGCAGACGTCCTGGCACACATCGCAGCCGAATGCCCAATCCCCTACGTTCCTGCGCTGCTCGTCGTTGAACGCGCCGCGATGCTCGATCGTGAGATACGAAATGCAGCGGTTCGCATCGAGGACGTGTGGCTCGGGGAACGCGTTCGTCGGGCAGGCGTCGAGGCAGCGGCGGCAGGTGCCGCAGCGGTCGGCCTCGAACGGCAGGTCGGGCGCGAGGTCGGCGTCCGTGAGCACCACGCCGATGAAGGTGAAGGAGCCGATCTCGGGGTGAATGAGCATCATGTTCTTGCCGATCCAGCCGAGGGCGGCGCGTTGGGCCAGCTCGCGCTCAGGTACGGGGCCGGCGTCGACGTAGCAGCGGGTCACGGCGCCGGGGGCCACGTCGCGGATGGCCGCGGCTAGCTGTTCGAGGCGGGCGCCTAGGACCCGGTGGTAATCGCTGGACCAAGCGTACTGCGCCACCTTGGGCTGACCCCGGGGCGGCGCCCCGGGGTTAGCCGAGCCATGGAAATAATTCGTGAGCGTCACCACCGCCGAGCGGGCTTCGGGCACGATACGCCGCGGATCCTTGCGCTTCTCGGCTTGCCGATGCAGGTACGTCATTGTGCCCGCGTACCCGGCCTCGAGCCAGCGATCGAGCTGCTCCGCGTGTGCATTCGGCTCGAGCGTCGTGATCCCGACGGCATCGAATCCCAACGACGTCCCTCGACCCTTCACCTCGACGCTTCTCTTCAACGCCTCTGCTCGACGACTCATAGTCCCATCGTCTCGCGCCGCCAGCGCGCGAAGTTCACGACGTCGGCTACCGGGGGGATCGCGTCTTCGTCCCCGTACGCGGTGAACATGCGCCAGCGCATGTATTCGCGGGGCGGGAGGGGCAGGAACGGCGGGCGCCGCCACCAGTCGCGCGCGCGAAAGCTCCACGCCAGTCTGAGGAGATCGAAAGCGAGCCGCGGGCGCACGAGCGCCCTCAGCGATAATCGCAGATACAGCGCGGACCAACTCGCGATAGTCTTGATTCCTTCTGTATATTCCCGGCCTATGACGCTCGCAAGCGGCCTCGACACGCGCGGCCAGGCCCCCTCCCCCCAGCCACATGCGCTGGCTCGCTACCGCAGCGAGTTCCCCATCTTTCGGGAGCGCGTCTACCTGAACACCTGTTCGCTCGGCGCCCTGGGTGAACGCACCCGCCGCAAGGTAGCCGAATTCCTCGACGTCTGGCAGAGCCGCGGCGCATCCGCCTGGTACGACGTGTGGTGGGCCGCGTTGGGCGAATTGCGCGCCCGCTACGCCGCCGTGATCGGCGCCGGCCCGGCGGAGATCGCATTGGCGCCGAGTATCTCGGTGGCGGTGAGCACCGTCGCCGAGGCGCTCGACTATACCAAACGACCCAAGGTCGTCGTCACGTCGCTCGATTTCCCCACGGTAGCCTATCAGTGGCTCGCCAAGGCGCGGCGCGGCATCGAGGTGGTCGTGGTGGAGAGCCCCGACGGGGTGACGGTGCCGGTCGACGCGATCGCACGAGCGGTGGACGATCGCACGGCGCTCGTCGCGACCTCGCACGTGTACTTCACGAGCGGAGCCATCCAGGATATCCGCGCCGTGGCGGACCTGGCGCACGCCCGGGGCGCCCTTTGCCTGGTGGACGCGTACCAGTCGGTGGGTCAGGTGCCGGTAGACGTGCGGACCGCGGGCGTAGACTTCCTCACGGCCGGCGGGCTCAAGTGGCTGCTCGGCGGCACCGGCATCGTGTTCCTCTATGTGCGGGCGGAGCTGGCGGGCCGGCTCCAGCCCACGACCGCCGGTTGGTTCGGGCACCGGGAGCAGTTCGCGTTCGATCCCCACGCGCTCGAGTTCCACGCTGACGCCCGGCGCTTCGAGCTGGGGACGCCGGCCCTCGCCGCGATCTACGCGCAGCTCGGCGGCCTCGAGTACATCGAGGAGATCGGCGTTCCGGCGATTCGTCAGGTGACGGCGGCGCTGAGCGAAGACCTGATTGCCCGCGCGCGGGCGGCAGGACTCGCGCCCAAGGTGGCGGCGGAGGCTGCGGCCCGCTCGGCGATCGTCATGCTCCCGATGGCCGACCCCGCGGCGGCGGTGCGCCATCTCGCCGAGGGCGGGGTCGTGGCGGACGCGCGCCCCGGCCACGTGCGCCTCTCGCCCTTCTTCTATAACGTCCAGGATGACCATGTCACAGCGCTCGAGCTCCTCACAACGCACCGCGGTCACTGAGGACGAACGGCTCCTCACGCCCACGCCGCACGTCGCGGCGGAGCGGCGCGTGCCCTTCACGAGTACCGACCCGTGGCGCGTCTTGCGGATCATGGGGGAGTTCGTGGAGGGATTCGACACCCTGGCCGACGTGCGCAACGCCGTGTGCGTGTTCGGCTCGGCGCGCACACCGGCGACCGACGCCTACTACCAGCGGGGGCTGGAGACCGCGCGATTGCTGGCCAAGGAGGGGTTCGCGATCATCACCGGGGGCGGCCCCGGCATCATGGAAGCCGCGAACCGCGGGGCCCAGGAGGGCAACGGCCTCTCGATCGGTTGCAACATCGAGCTACCATTCGAGCAGGGCACCAACCCCTACGTCCAGCGATCGATCAATTTCCGCTACTTCTTCGTCCGCAAGACGATGTTCGTGAAGTACTCCACCGCCTTCGTCGTCTTCCCGGGCGGCTACGGTACGATGGACGAACTGTTCGAGGCGTTGACGCTGGTGCAGACGGGCAAGGTAAAGCAGTTCCCCGTCGTGCTCTTCGGCGGCGCGTACTGGCAGGGGCTCGTCGACTGGCTGCGCGACCGGGTGGCCGGGGAGGGGAAGATCGCCACTGAAGACCTGCAGCTGTTTCGCGTCACCGATCAGCCCGAGGAGGCCGTTCGCTGGATCGTGGAAGCCCGCGAGCGCCGCAGCCGCGCCTACGACGCCCTATGACGAGCGAGTTCCTGCGCGGAGCGCGTATCAACCCGACCCCCATCACCGGCAAGGAGACGGCCGCCGAGCTGGTGGAGAACGCCTTTCTCGCCTACAACGCCGGGCGGCTGGCCGAAGGGTGCCGGCTGTTCGCGCAGCGCATGCTCGCGGACGACGTGACGGTCGGGATGAGCCTCACCGGGGCGATGACGCCGGCCGGGCTCGGCATGTCCACGATCATCCCCCTCATCGAGGCGGGATTCCTCGACTGGATCGTCTCGACGGGGGCCAATCTCTATCACGACGCGCATTTCGGCCTCGGGATGGCGATGCACAAGGGCACCCCCTTCGCCGACGACGTCGTGCTGCGTGAAGAAGGCGTGGTCCGCATCTACGACATCTTCTTCCATTACGATGTCCTACTGTCGACCGACCGCTTCATCCGCGAGGTCTCGGCTCGGCCCGAGTTCCAGCGCCCGATGAGCACGGCGGAGTACCACTACCTGCTCGGCGGATACATCGCGGAGCGGGAGAAGGCGCTCGGCATCTCCCGCAAGTCGGTGCTCGGCGTGGCGCACGCGTGCGGCGTGCCGATCTACACGTCGTCGCCGGGCGACTCGTCGATCGGGATGAACGTCGCCGAGCAGGCGCTCAGCGGCAGCCAGCTGCGCTTCGACGTGAGCGCCGACGTGAACGAGACGTCGGCCATCGTCTTCGCCGCCAAGACGCACGGTGGCAAGAGCGGCGTGCTGATCATCGGTGGCGGCAGCCCGAAGAACTTCGTGCTCCAGACGGAGCCGCAGATACAGGAAGTCCTGGGGATCAGCGAGAAGGGCCACGACTACTACCTGCAGCTCACCGACGCGCGGCCCGACACCGGCGGCCTGTCGGGCGCCACGCCGTCGGAGGCCGTCAGCTGGGGCAAAGTGGATCCCGACAAGCTGCCCGACACGGTCGTGTGTTATCTGGACAACACTGTCGCCTTCCCGATCCTCGCGTCGTACGCGCTCGCGCGGCGCAAGCCGCGGAAGCTGCGGCGCCTGTACCACCAGCGCGGCGAGCTGATGCGCGCGCTGACCGAGTCGTATCTCGAGGCGAAGGCGGATCGCGACGCGCGCGCGGAGGCAGCCACTGGCGGGCGCGCCCCCTGACGGCGAAGGCTCTCCGAGCGGCTCCCGGACGTACGCGGCGTACGTCCTGGGGCTGCTCACGCTGATCAATTTCCTCAACTACCTGGACCGCAACGTCGTGTTCGCGGTCTTTGAGCCGGTCAAGCGGGAGCTGCACCTGACCGACGCGCAGCTGGGCTGGGTCGGCTCGGCCTACATCATCGTGCTCTCCCTCGCCGCCCTGCCGCTGGGCGTGATCGGCGACTTGCGCTCACGGCGCAGCGTCATCACCTGGGGCGTCGCGATTTGGAGCGCGGCGACGGCGCTGGGGGGCTTCGTGAACCGATTCTGGGAGCTGTTCGCCTGCCGCGCGCTCGTGGGCGTGGGCGAAGCCGGATATGGTCCGGCCTCGCAGGCGATCATCGCCCAGTATTACCGCGGCCGGCGCCGCGCCTTCGCGATCGGCATCTACTCCGTCGGCATGGCGCTCGGCGGCGTGCTCGGCATCTGGGTCGGCGGCGTGATCGCGGAGCGGTACGGGTGGCGCTGGGCGTTCATCGCCATGGGCTTCCCCGGCATGCTGCTCGCCCTGCTCGCCTCGCGCTTGCGCGAGCTCGACCGCCGTCCCCCGCCCCCGGTCGGCGCCGCGCTGCGGCAATGGTGGAAGCGCGGCGTTCACGGTGTGACCCGCTACGTGTTGCCGCTCGCGGTCTGCAGCGCCGTCGGGGCGTTCCTCGGCGGCGTGCTCGCGATGTTCCAGGGCATCCCTTCCGAGGTGGACGCCGCGGTGTTCGGCGTGTGCGTCAGCGCCGGCGTGGCGTGGACGGTGTGGCGGCTCGTCCCCGCCGCCGTGCGCCGCACGACCGAGGCCGGCGAGGTCGCGGCCGGCGCCGTCGACGAGTTCCAGCACGCGGCGGCGCTCGTGCTGAGGACTCCCACGCTGATCTGGATCTTCCTGGGCGGCGCGATGGTGACGTTCGGAGCCAACGGGCTCGTCGCCTGGGCGGCCGCGTTCATGCAGCGGCAACACGGCATCTCGGTTGCGCAGGTCGGCGCGCAGTTCGGCGTGTGGGGGCTCGTCGGCGGCGTGCTGGGTGCGCTGTTCGGCGGCCGGGTGGCGGACCGCCTGCAGCAGCACTGGAAGGGCGGCCGCGTGTTCGCCTCCGGCGCCGGCTTCGTGCTCGGCGGCCCGGTGTGCGTCGCGCTCATCATGGTGGATGACCTGCGCTGGTTCGCGCCGCTCGTGATGGCGACCTACTTCCTTTATACGTGGTACAACGGCCCGCTGTCGGCGGTGATCCTGGATGTGGTGCCGCCCGCCGTGCAGGCGTCGGTGCTCGGGGCGTTCGTGCTGTTCTCCCACCTCGCCGGCGACGCCCTCGCTCCCCCGCTCATCGGCTACCTCTCCGACAAGACAGGCAGCCTGCGCACCGCGATGCTGCTGCTCCCGGCCGTGGGCGTGCTGGGGGGAGCCGTGATCCTCATCGCCCTGCGGACCGTGGGGCGGGACATGGCGCGGGTGCGCGCGTGAAGATCGCCGTGGTGTTCGACGCGCTGCACCCCGAGTGGGGCGACGCGGACTACCAGCGCGAGATCGACGCGAAGGTCGAAGAGGCCGAGTACGACGTCGCGCGCGCGCTGATCGCGAACGGACACGACGTATCGATGGTGGGGATCGGGAACGAGCTCGGACCGCTGCTCGAGCGTTTGGCGGCGTTCGGGCCCAAGCTCGTGTTCAACGGCTGTGAGGCGTTCCGCGGCAACGCGCGCCACGAGTACGCGATCGCCGCCGTGCTCGAGATGCACGGGTACGCGCACACCGGATCGCCGCCGACGGCGCTGCTCGTCGCGCGCAACAAGTCGCTGACCAAGAAGGTCCTCGGCTATCACGGCATCCGCGTGCCGGCATTCGCGGAGTTCCACCCCGGCGAGGAGCTGGTCCGGCCCTCGGAGCTGCGGTTCCCGCTCATCGTGAAGCCGCTGCTCGAGGACGCGTCGGTCGGCATCGCGCAGGCGTCGGTCGTCGACAACGACGACAGCCTGGCCGAGCGCGTGCGCTTCATCCATGAGAAGTTCACCCAGGCGGCGATCGTGGAGGAGCTCGTCGAGGGGCGCGAGCTGTACGCGGGACTGATCGGCAACGACAAGGTCGAAGTGCTGCCCCTGGTCGAGCTGACGTTCGGGGAGCCCGAGACGAGCGAGCACCGCATCGCCACCTACAAGGCGAAGTGGGACGAGGAGTACCGCAAGCGCAAGAAGATCCGGAACGTGTTTGCCAAGGGGCTGCCGGACGCGTTGACCAACAAGATCAGCGACATCTGCACCACGGCGTTCCACGCCCTCTGGCTGCAGGACTACGGCCGCGTCGACCTGCGGCTGGCGCATGACGACGAGGTGTACGTGCTCGAAGTGAATCCCAATCCCTTCCTCGCGGTGGAGAACGAGATGGCCGACGCCGCGGAGAAAGCGGGTCTCAAGTACAACGATTTCGTCCAGCGCATCGTGGACGAGGCGGTGGCCCGTGGCCGCCACTAGGCGCCATCGTGAGGTCCCCACCCCCGAGCTCCGCTGCCCGACGTGCCGGGCCGAGCTGGAGCGGTTCTGGTCGTACTGCTCGGACTGCGGGCGGCGGCTGGACTGGCGCGACACCCAGAAGCTGACGGGGGCGGAGTGCTACTACTGCGGCTGGATGGTCTCGGATGCCTTCTCGACGTGTCCCTGGTGCGGGCGGGACATCGCCGACCAGAACTCGAGGGCGGAGCCGCTCAAGGCGCCGAAGGGATTCAAGTACGAGCGGCGCTGCCGCTGGGGGTGCGGGGGCGGCGTGATGTACCCGATGCGCTACTGTCCCTGGTGTGGCCGGCCCGAGAAGTGGCGCTACAAGAACTTTCAGAACATCTGCCCGCACTGCAGCAAGGGGGTGGACGACTGGATGGGGGTGTGCCCGTGGTGCGGAGAGGACGCGACGGGGCGCGACCTCATCGCGCGGGCGCTGCGGCGGGTGCGCCGGCTGCTCATCGTGTCGCGCATCAAGGACTGGAACTACCGCGTGCTGCTGCGGCCCGGCGTCTCGGGCGTCACGCACCGCTCCCCCAAGGTCATCGAGGTGGAGCGTCGCTACGTGACCGGGAAGCGGTTCCGCGACGAGATCTCGTGGAACATGCTCACCGGGCTGATCCTGCACGAGCTGGGCCACTCGTTCCTGTTCCACCACTGGTCGCTCACGCGGACCCGTCGCTTCCGGCGCGCGTTCGGCGAGGTGCGGAAGGCGTACCGGGTGGCGGACTCGAAGTGGGTGGACTTCGAGCGCCGCGGCGTCACGACGACGCTCCCCGACTTCGTCACGGCCTATGCCGCCACGCATCCGCAGGAAGACTTCGCGGAGACGTTCCGGTACTACGTGACGCGGCGCGGCCGCTTGCGGGAGCTGTTCTCGGAGTTCGGGCGGAAGCGGAAGGGCGTGCCGGTGTTCGAGAAGTTCCTGCTGGTGGGCGACTTCGTGCGGAGCCTGAGGGGGTGGCGCTAGTGGCGCCGACCCCCCGATGCACCACGACTTGGCTCAGTACAGCGTGATGTTGATCCCGAACAACAGTTGGAACGACGAGTTGTCATGGAACAGGCCGCGCCCCTCGATGTACGGGTGCGTGCGGCCGTAACGCGTCTCGAATCCTCCGAACAGGTCGAACCCCGTGTCGGAGTTGCCGGTCGTGTGCAGGATGTTCAAGCCGCCCCCGAAGTACAGCGGCGTGCCCGGCGTACGGAACTTGAGATCTCCGTTGAACCCCAGCAGCGTTCCGCTGTCCACCAAATAGTAGTCGAACGACGGGTAGAGCTCGATCGACCGGGTCAACGGCATCTGGATCTGCGCGCCGATCAGACCCTCATCGAGATCGAAGTTGTACCCGGCATGCAGCCCGAAATGCGAGCGCTGCGCCGCGGCACGGGAGACTGCGGCCGCGCTCGTCAGCAGCACGACCGCCGTCAGGATGCGTCGCATCATTGTCCGATCCTCCGGTTGCGGTGCGTCCGTGTGTACCCGCCGCCCCCGACCGGAGTTTCGGAACTCCCGCGCCGCGACCAATGCACCGGTGACTCACGTCACACGGCGCGCTGCGTCACCCCGCGAAGCAGTAGGCGCAGCCATGCTCCTGCGTGCGACTCACGGCCAACACGCCCGACGGCACGACCTGGCAACCGGGGATCAGGCCGGCGACCCAGTCGGCTTTCACCGCCGCTGCGTCCATCCCCATCTTCTGCGCGACCGCGCCGCTGTAAATCGTGAGCGCGACGTTGCACACGCCGAACATGACGCCCTTCGCGAGCAGCTGCTCGACGCCGGTGCCCGGCAGCGGCAATGGCAGCGGCTTCGCGAAGACATTCCGCGTCGCCGGCACGTCGCCGTCTTTGAGACTGAACACCTCACCGAGCTTGTACTTCGCCCACAGGGCGTCCTGCATCGCGAGCGGGATCGACGCGTGGCGCAGGATCACAACGCCGGAATTCTCGGCGTCGGTCGTGCCATAGTTGTCGTTGTTCGTGTTGAGCCAGACCCGCGGCCACACGACGGGCATGCCGCTATTCACCTCAGGCGCGTCGAACACCATCTTGTGCTTGCCCGTGATGCGGTTCAGCCACGCTTCGAATGCAGGATCCGCGGCGCTACCCAGCGGGCGGCGGCCGCGCGGGGCGGACTCGGCCGCGGCGCGCAGCGGCGTCAGGCTGGCGAGACCGGCGGCGGCGGCCGCGGCAAGTGTGCCGAGGAATCCGCGGCGGTGAGTCTTAAGCTGGTCGAGACTGAACATCGGTCAACCTCCTGTAGGTGAACTAACGGGGCAGCGGTTTCTTCTGTTGAGCCCGTGTGGGATACGCCACATCAGGCGGGGGATCGCCGTTGGGCCAATCGTCTTCTTTGCCGCGGTAGTCGGGGCGTGGCTGCGCGTTCACGTATGCGGCGACGTCGAACGCCTGTTGGTCGGTGAGCGTCCCGGGGTGGTCGAACGGCATGTTCCGGCGGATGAACTCGGCCGCCGTGCGCACCCGCGCCATCCCAGCGCCGATGTTGTACGACGCAGGACCCCACAGCGGGGGCGCTCCGACTGTCCCCTCGCCCTCGGGCCCGTGGCATTGGACGCACGTCGTCGCGAAGAGCCGGGCGCCCGCCGCGGTGTCCGCCGTGAACGAGGCCCACTGCTGCAATCGCGCACCGGCCGGCGCTGGCCCCACCGGCATCCCGTGGGAGAGAAACGCGAGGTAGGCGACGATGTCGGCCATGTCGCGCCCCGCTGGGTCGAGCGCCGTCCCGTTCATGCTGCGGCGGAAGCAGTCGTTCACACGATATTCGATCGTTTCGATCGACGCGCTGCGCGAGCGGTACTGTGGATAGCGAGCGAACACTGCCACCCACGAACCGTTCTCGCGGCGCCCTTCATCGAGGTGGCAGCTGACGCAGCGCAGCCGGTTGCCGACGTGCGCGGGAAGGCTGTCGCGCGTCGCCACGAGCAGGGCGCGGCCGCGGCGCACGGCGTCGCCGTACGGGCCGGCCGGGATGACCCCGGCGTCGGCCGGGGGAGGTGCTGCGTCTCTGCGACAGGCGCACGCTAAGACGCTGAGGACTAGGAAAAGACGGCGGGGCGTCACAGCTCAGATAATACCGGCATTCCCGGGGTCGGCAACCATTCCACCGGCCTAGTCATCCAAGCAGTTAGCGTCTCTCACCTTGAGGTCGTCATGCACGCTTCGCTCCTTGGCATCTTGCTGCTCTCTGTTCAGACACACGGCCGCCTCGACTCCACCGAAGTGGCGCGCGTCCTCGCCCAGCTGAAGGTGGCTGACTCCACCGTGTGCGAGCTCGCGGGGGAGGCGCTGACGAACTACGGCGGATTCTGGGGTGGTGGCCGCGACTTCTCGAGCGCCGTCATGCCAATGCCGCACCCGATGCCCACACCAATGCCGATGCCCGGTGGCGGCGGTGGCATGGCGGGCGTCATGCGCGACGTGACACACGGGAACCGAGATCACAAATCCGGCGTCGATGCCGCGACGCTCGGCGCCTTCCGCGCCGTGCTGCGCGACGACAACCGCTGTATCCGCACCATCGCCGCCCGCGTGCTGGGGAATCACGGCCCGGCGGGTACCTACGATGTGTTCATCGGGCTGCTGCGCGACGCGAACCCCGGGCTGCGGGAGACCGGCGCGATCGGTCTCGGCGAGCTCGAGGACTCACGCGCCATCGGTCCGCTCGGCGACGCGCTCGATGACGCGGAGGCCGCCGTGCGGGCACGGGCGGCGTGGGCGCTAGGCGAAATCGATGAAGCGGCGGCGATCGACCCACTCGCTCGCGCCCTCAAGGACCGGGCGCCGGAGGTTCGCCGCGCCGCGGTGTGGGCCCTGGGTGAAATCGAAAACGTGCGCGCCGTCCGTCCCCTGGACGAGGCGCTGAACGACGCTTCCCTCGATGTGCGCCTCACGGCGGCGTGGGCGCTGGGAGAAATCGAGGACGAGTCGGCGGTCCCGCTGCTCGCGACCGCCGCCAAGGACCACGAGCCCAAGGTGCGACAGGCGGCCGCGTGGGCGCTGGGCCAAATCGAAAGTGCACAAGCCGTCGCCGCGCTGGGCCCGCTGGTGCGCGACCCCGCCATCGAGGTACGCAAGGCCGCCATCTGGGCGCTGGGTCAAATCGAGGCAGGGAGCGGTGTGACCCCGGTCGCGGTCGGACTCAAGGACGATGACTGCGACGTGCGCGTCCTGGCGGCCTGGGCGCTGGGGGAAATCGAAGATGCCGGCGCGGTGGAGCCGCTCGTCGCCGCTCTCAAGGATCCCGACATCGACGTCCGCGTGGCGGCCGCATGGGCCCTCGGCCAGATCGAGAGTCCGCTTGCACTGGACGGCCTCAAGGCCGCCCAGCAGGATCAGTCGGGCGCCGTGCGCCGCGCGGCCTCGTGGGCGCTGCGGCAGATCGACGACGACGACAATCCACGGGTCCACGTCCACGTGCGGCCCCGCGTGAAGGTCAAATTGTGAGCTCTCGGCTGCCGCGACCGATCTCCGCGCGGAACGCGCGGGCCCGCTCCACCGCCTTGAAGTAGTCCACCAGCTCCTCGGCTTCGCGGACCTCGTCCCAGCCGAGGAGTTTTTTCATCCGCTGGGCGACCGGCGCCGCCACGGCGGTACCCTGCTCCGTGTACTCGTAGAACAGATGGAGCCGCCGGATCAGCACGTCCTGAACCCGGAGCGCCATCTCGCGTTCGACCGCGTGCGCCACCTCCGCCCAGATTTCCGGCCGGCCCGGCGCCATCGCTTCCCCCAAGCCTCGATCTCGATCGACGAGGTTCAGGATCGCTGGAGTCTCGCTGCCGTAACTCGCCACGAGGTGGCGGGCCGTCGCGTCAGGCACGGTGCGCCGCGCGGCCTCGAGGACCACCTCGAGCTCCGCCGCCTCGCCCCCGGGCAGCGGGAGCCGGTCGGTGGGTGGGCGGGGCGCGATAGGCCGGCCGTCCAGCTCGTGCAGCCGCGCCGCCACCCGATCGGCCACGTCGCGGGCCATCACGCGATACGTCGTGAGCTTGCCGCCCGCGATGCTGATCAGGCCCTGCGCGCTTTCGACGACGCGGTGTTCGCGCGACACCTGGGACGGCGTGGCCGTCTGCGTCCCATCCCCTGGGCCGAGCAGCGGCCGGAGGCCGGCCCACACCGACACGACGTCGTTGGGGCTGAGGTGCGCGTTCGGAAACGCCGCGTTGGCCGACCGCAGCAGGTACGTGACGTCGGCGGCCGTGACCCGCACGCCGTCGGGTGGCGCGTCGGCGTCGGTGTCGGTGGTGCCGATGTACGACAACTCGCCCCACGGGAGGACGAACATCACGCGGCCGTCGATCGCCGAGAACAGCGTGATCGCACGCTCGTGACCGATCCGACGCCGTGGCACGGCGACGTGGGCTCCCTTCGTGAGTCGGAGCAGCGGCCGCGCGGCGGAATCGTCCATGCGGCGCAGCGCATCCACCCAGGGGCCGCCCGCGTTCACGACGACGAGCGCGCGCACGGTGCGTGTCTCGCCGCTCAGCACGTCGCGCACGACCGCGCCCCGCACGCGGCCATCGGGCTTCAGGAGGCTGGTCGCCTCGGCGTAGTTCGCGACGAGGGCACCGACGCGGGCGGCGCTCCGCATGGTCGCGAGGACGAGACGCGCGTCGTCGGTCTGGGCATCCCAGTAGAGCGCCGCGCCCGTGAGGCCGCGGTCCTTGAGCGCGGGTTCGGCGCGGCGCACTTGTTTGGGGTTGAGCCAGCGGTGGCTCTTGACGTTGCGGAACGCCGCCAGCACGTCGTACAGCCACATGCCGGCGCGCAGCTTCCAGGCGGGCACGCGGGCGCCGCGGTACACCGGGAACAGGAACGGCAACGGCCGCACCAGATGCGGCGCGATGCGGAGCAGGACGCGGCGCTCACGGCTGGCCTCGAACACGAGACGGAAGTTGCGCTGCTCGAGGTAGCGGATGCCGCCGTGAATGAGGCGCGACGAGTGCGACGACGTGCCGGCGCCGAAATCCCCCTTGTCCACCAGCGCGACCCGGAAGCCACGCAGCGCGGTGTCGCGCGCGATGCCGGCGCCCGTGATGCCGCCGCCGATCACGAGCAGGTCCACCGGCTCCGCCGCCATGGAGGACAGCGCGGCGGCGCGCGTCTGATGGGAGAACGGTGTCTCCGCGGCCAACTCCCCTCCAATTGAGGCCGATGGTAGGTTTCGAAGCGCCGTTCACAGGCTGAAGCCTGCGCTCGGCGCTGCGTTGTCCTTAAGGACAGAGTTGGCCGAGCCCAGGCTTTAGCCTGGGAGGGGGAGAATCTAATGCCGGTTGGGAACGGACGGCGCGTCGCGGTGATCGCCGGTTGCCGCACGCCGTTCTGCAAGGCGGGGACGGCGCTCAAGGACGCCCGCGCTGTGGATCTCGCCCGCCACGCCGCGCGCGAGCTGATCGAGCGCACCAACGTGGACGGCACCGACGTGGACGAGGTGATCTTCGGCCAGGTCGTCCCGTCTGCCCTCGTGCCGAACGTCGGCCGCGAGGTGAGCCTGCTGCCGCAGCTTCCCAAGGAGATCCCCGCCTACTCCGTGAACCGCGCCTGCGCCTCCGCGACGCAGGCGATCGCCTCCGGCCACGACCAGATCGTACTGGGGCACGCCGATGTGGTCATCACCGGCGGCGCCGAAGCGCTCTCCGACATCCCCATCCTCGCCTCCCGGCGCCTCGCCGACATTCTCGTCGAGGCGAGCAAAGCCAAGTCGCTCGGCGGACGGCTGCGCACCTTCCTGAAGATCCGCCCGCGCGACCTGATCCCGGTCGCGCCCGCCATCGCCGAGCCGTCGACGGGCGAGTCGATGGGTCAATCGGCTGAAAAGATGGCCAAGGAGAACGGCATCTCGCGGGAGGCGCAGGATCGGTGGGCGCTGCGCAGTCATCAGCTCGCGGCGAAAGGCACGGCGGACGGGCGCCTCGCGGCTGAAATCGCCCCCTGGTTCCCCGCGCGGCCCGGCGATCCCGTCATCACCCAGGACAACGGTATCCGGGCCGACACGTCCCTCGACCAGATGGCCAAGCTGAAGCCGGTGTTCGACCGCAAGTACGGCAGCGTGACCGCCGCCAACTCCTCCCCCCTCACCGACGGCGCCTCGGCGGTTCTCCTGATGAGTGATGAGGCGGCGCGGGCCCGGGGGTACGAGCCGCTCGCCTACATCCGTTCGTATTCCGTCGCCGCCGTCGATCCGGGGTGGCAGCTGCTGCAGGCACCCATCTGGGCCGTGCCCCTCGCGCTCGAGCGCGCCGGTATCCAGTGGAAGGACCTCGGCCTGATCGAGATCCACGAGGCGTTCGCCGCACAGGTGCTCTCGAATCTCCAGGGCTTCGCGGAGAAGGGCTGGGAGATCAACGAGGACATCATCAACGTGATGGGCGGGTCGATCGCGATCGGGCATCCGTTCGGGGCGACCGGCGGCCGCATCGTCACGACGCTCGCGAACGAAATGAAGCGCCGTGACGTGCAGTTCGGTCTCGTCTCGGTGTGCGCGCAAGGCGGGATGGCGTTCGCGATGGTCCTGGAGCGCCGCTAGTGGCGTCGCGTGGAGCAGGGGGGAGCGGGCCCGCGCTGACCTGGGAGATTCAGGACGGGATCGCCGTCGTCGTCCTCGACTGCAAGGACAAACCGGTCAACACTATTTCGCGCGCGGTGAGGGACGAGTTTCGCGCGTGCTTCGAGCGCCTGGCCAACGACTCGAGCGTCCAGGCCGTGGCGTTTTTCTCCGGCAAGCCCGACAACTTCATCGCCGGCGCCGACATCGAAGAATTCGTGCGGCTCACCTCGGCTGCCGAAGCCGAGCGTCTGTCGGCGGACGGCCAGGACATGCTCGAGCAGGTGGCCAAGTTCCCGAAGCCGGTGGTCGCGGGCATCCACGGCGCGTGCCTGGGCGGCGGCTTCGAGTTCGCCCTCGCCTGCCGGTATCGCGTTGCCACCGACCATCCCAAAACTCAGATCGGCCTGCCCGAGATCCAGCTCGGTATCCTGCCGGGCGCCGGCGGTTGCCAGCGGCTGCCGCGGCTCGTCGGGGCGCGCGCCGCGCTCGACATGATCCTCGCCGGCAAGGCCGAGCGCGCCGCGAAGGCGTTCCGGCTCGGCATGGTGGACGAGCTCGTGCCGCCGCCGATCCTGCGCGCCGTCACGCTCGCCGCCGCCAAGCGCATGACCGGCGGCTGGCGCCCCAAGCGCCGGCGCTCGGGCGGCTTCGTCGGGTGGCTGCTCGACGGCAATCCGCTGGGGCGGCGCCTCGTGTTCCGCGCCGCGCGCAAGCAGCTCGACGCGAAGACGGGCGGCCACTATCCCGCGCCGTACGCGGCGCTCGAGGCCGTGGAGTACGGCCTGCGGCACGGAATCGCCGAAGGCCTGAGGCGCGAGGCGCAACTGTTCGGTCAGCTCGCGGTGACGGACGTCTCGCGCAAGCTGGTCCAGATCTTCTTCGCCACGAACCAGCTCAAAAAGGACCCGGGCATTGCCCCCGTTGCGCCGGTGACGGTGCAGCGTCTCGGAATCGTTGGCTCCGGCTTCATGGGCTCGGGGATTGCCGGAACCGCCGTCGCCCAAGCGGGCGTCGATGTGCGCATGAAGGACGCGGATCTGGCGCGCGTGGCCGGGGGTCTGCGAGCGGCGCGCGACATCCTGGACGACCGCCTGAAACGGCGCCGCATCACGAAATACGAGCACGCCCGGCTCGTGGCGCTTCTGTCGGGGGGCGACAGCTACGCCGGATTCGGCCGCGCCGAGCTGGTGATCGAGGCGGTCTTCGAGGACATCGCCGTCAAGCAGCAGGTACTGCGCGAAATCGAGGGCGCGATCCCCGAGACGGGTGTCTTCGCGTCCAACACTTCAACTATTCCCATCAGCAGCATCGCCGAAGCGGCACAATCCCCCCAGCGCGTAGTCGGGATGCACTTCTTTTCGCCGGTGGCGAAGATGCCCCTGCTCGAGGTGATCCCGGGGGCGCGCACGGCGCCGGACGTCGTGAGCACCGCCGTGGCGTTCGGGCGGCGGATGGGCAAGACCGTCATCGTCGTGAAGGACAGCCCCGGGTTCTGGGTGAACCGCATCCTCGCCCCGTATGCGAACGAGATCGGCCACCTGCTCGCCGAAGGCGCGTCCATCGAAGAGATCGACGGCATGGCGGTGCGGTTCGGCTTCCCCGTGGGACCGGTGACCCTGCTCGATGAGGTCGGTCTCGACGTCGCCGAGAAGGTGGCGCACGTCATGCTGGCCGCCTACGGCGACCGCCTCCAGCCCACCGCCGGCGTGGCGGCTCTCGTGAAGGCGGGACGGTTGGGCCGCAAGTCGGGGCGCGGGTTCTACATCTATAAGGGCGGCAAGAAGCGCGGCGTGGACCCCGGCGCGTACGAGCTGCTCGGCGTCCATCCCAACGGTGGCCCACGGCCCGCCGAGATCCTGCAGCGCCTGGTGCTGGGCATCCTGAACGAGGCGGCTCGGGCCGTGGGCGAGGGCGTCGTGCGGTCGCCGCGGGACGGTGACATCGGCGCGATCTTCGGGTTCGGCTTCCCGCCGTTCCGCGGCGGCCCGCTCCGCCACGCCGACGACCTTGGGGCCGCGCGCCTCGTCGCCGACCTCGAGCGCCTCGCCGAGCGGCTCGGGCCGCGATTCGCGCCGTGCGAAGTGCTGCAGGATCTCGCCCGCCGCGACGCGAAGTTCTATCCCTGATGCTGCGTGCCGGTCTGCTGTGGCTCAGCCAGCAGCCGCAGGTCTTCCGCTTCGTGCGCCGCAACGGGCTGGCCCGCCGGTTCGCCTCGCGTTTCGTGGCCGGAGAGACCGTCGAATCCGCGGTCGCGGCCCTGCGCGATGTCAACGCCGCCGGCCTCTCGGCGAGCCTGGACCTGCTGGGCGAATCGGTGCAGCACGCCGAGGAGGCGCTCCAGGCCCGAGATACCTACCTCGCGACGCTCGACCGCATTCGCGCCTCCGGCGCGAACGCCAATGTGTCGGTCAAGCTCACGCAGATGGGGCTCGATGTGGACGAGGCGTTGTGCGTCGCCAACCTGCGCGCGATCATCGCCAAGGCCAAGACGCACGGGTCGTTCGTGCGCATCGACATGGAGCAGTCGACCTACAGCGAGAAGACGTTGCAGCTGTTCAGGGACACGTTCTATCCCGAGTTCGGGGGTGCCGTCGGCGTCGTGTTGCAGTCGTACCTGAGGCGCACCGCCAAAGACGTGGAGGCCATGATCGCGCTGCGCGCGCGCGTGCGCCTCTGCAAGGGCGCCTACAAGGAGCCCGAAAGCGTCGCCTTCCCCGCCAAGCGCGATGTCGACGCGACCTACGTCGCCTGCATGGAGCGCCTGCTAGAGCACGGCAACTATCCCGGGATCGCGACCCACGACGAGAAAATCATCGCGCACGCCAAAACATTCACGCAGCGGAAGGCGATCGCTCCCGGCCGCTACGAGTTCCAAATGTTGTACGGTGTCCGTCGTGACCTGCAGCAGGGGCTGCGCCGCGAGGGCTACAACCTGCGGGTCTACGTGCCCTTCGGCACGCACTGGTATCCGTACCTCATGCGCCGCCTCGCGGAGCGGCCCGCCAACATCGTGTTCATTGTCGGCAACGTCGTGAAGGAGTCCATACGGCGCAAGTAATCGACGACACCACCCTGGGCGGCTATCAACAGGTCCACCAGCGGCCCCCCGCCTTCGGCGGCCCTGACGGCCAGGCGTATTCCGTATCAGCCTGGGTGGACGATGCACCTGACGCCACGGGCCGGTACGGGGCCGCGCTGCTCTTCGTCCGCTGGGACGGTGGCGAGCGACCCGTGGGTCACCTGGAGACCGACTACCTCGCGTTCGGTCCGACGCCCGACGCCGCCCTCGCACCTCTCCTGGCGCTCACGCTGCGCGAAGTGAAGGAGCACCTAGACCGCTGCGTGGAACGGGGACGCGCGTGACGACGGGAGTGGTGCTGGTGCGCGAAGGCGGCGTCTACCGCGTTCACACCGACGCCGGTGAGGTGACGGCCACCCTCCGCGGGAAGCTCAAGCACCGCGACGACGACCGCGTCGTCCCCGGGGACGTCGTGAACCTCGATGCCGAAGGCGCGATCACCGGCATCCGGCCGAGGCGCTCGGTGCTGGCGCGCCGTGCCGCTCAGGGCGGGAGCGGTGGCGGCGCGCGGCGCTCGCAGCCGGTGGCGGCCAACGTCGATCAGGTCGTGGTCGTCGCTTCCGCCGCCGATCCCGAGCCGAGCCCGCGCAAGGTCGATCGCTTCCTCGTGATCGCCGAGGCGAACGGCCTTCCCGCCGTCCTCGTCGTCAACAAGGTGGAGCTCGATCGCGCCGCGGCCGCTGCGCTGGCTCGGCGCTACGCCGCCGCCGACTACCAGGTCCTCCCTACCTCGGTGAAGGCGGACGAAGGTCTCGCCGCGCTGCGCGACCTGCTGCGTGGGCGTCATTCAGTGTTCACGGGCATGTCGGGAGTCGGCAAGTCCAGCCTACTGAACGCTCTGCAACCGGGGCTGAAGCTTCGCGTCGGCGCGATCAGCGAAAAGTGGCGTAAGGGTAAGCACACGACCACGGCGGCCGAGCTGGTGCCGCTCGAAGGATTGGGCTACGTCGTGGACACGCCGGGCCTGCGGGAAGTCGCGACCTGGGGCATCGACCCCGACGCCCTCGGCGCCTGCTTCCCGGACTTCCGTCCCTACCTCGACCAATGCCGCTTCGACAACTGCCGCCACTTGGCGGAGCCCGGTTGCGCCGTACGGGCTGCCGCGGCGGCGGCGGCGTTCGACGTGGACCGGCTCGTCTCGTACGAGCGGATCTACGAGGAGATCAGCGCGCCTTTTTGGTCCAGCGGCCGGCGTCGCGGACGGTGACCTTGGCCATCATCTGGGCAAACGCCGCGTCGAGGTCGATCTTCTGCGAGTTGGCGATGCAGATCACCACGAACAGGATGTCCGCCAGCTCCATGGGAATCGAGCCGACCTGCTCATCGGGCTTCTTGGTCTTGGGCCCAAAGTGGTGATTGACCTCGCGCGCCAGCTCGCCAACTTCCTCCGCGAGCCGCGCGACGTTGGCGAGGGGGGAGAAATAGCCCTCCTCGAACTGCCCGACCCAGCGGTCGACGGCGTCCTGCGATTCGCGAAAGCTCACGGGGACTCCGCATGAAAGAGCTGGTGGTGCCGTTCCGCGGTGAGCGTTACCGGGAGAGCAAGCGGCTCAGCCGCCTCATCGCGCCGCCCTACGATGTGATCGATGCGGCGGCGCGGGCGCGGTTCGCCGCGCTCGACGCACACAATATCGTCCACGTGATGCTCCCGGAAGCGCCTCCTGCCGGCGATCGCTATGCCTGGGCCGGCGAGCAGCTCGCGGCATGGCGGGAGGGCGGCGTGCTGGTACGCGACATGGAGCCGGCCGCCTACGTGATGGCGCAAGGCGATCGACTCGGCGTCTTCGTCGCGCTCGCCGCCGAGGGCTATGGGCCGCGGCGCGTGCGGCCACACGAGAAGACGCACGCGGGGCCCAAGGCCGATCGGCTCGCGCTGCTGCGCGCGACCCGCACGAACCTCGAGTCCCTCTTTCTGCTGGCTCCCGATCCCGACCGGGCGCTGGAACAGGCGCTCGCTGAGGTTGCCCTGCGTCCGCCCGACGCGACCGCGGAGATGGACGGCGTCGCCATCAGGCTCTGGCGGGTCACGGGCGAGGAGGCCTTCCGGCTCACCGCGCACGGCGCACAGCGCCCGCTCTACATGGCCGACGGACACCACCGATATGAGACGGCGAGCGCCTACGCGGTGGAGAACCCGGCCGCCGATCGCGTGCTCGCGTTCGTCGCGTCGGCAAGGGATCCGGGGCTCGTGGTATTACCGACGCACCGCCTGATCCACGGAGCTGGACGACGGGTCGATGCCGTCGTGCCCGCCTGGCGGACGTTGTTCGATCTGGCTCCAGTGCCTCCGGGAGTCGACCCGGTCGCGTATCTCCGCCAACTGGGCCGCGATCGCACGGCGTGCCTCGTCGCCTCGCCCGACGGCGACCAGTTGGGGCTCGCGCTCAAGCCCGACGCTCGGCTCGACGACTTTCCGGACCTGGGCGCGAGCGCCGCGGTGCGCGCGCTCGACGTGGCGCGCGTCGAGACCCTCGTCGTGAAGCCGCTGCTGCGCGCCGACGCCTCCACGCCCACGCTCGCTTACACCGCCGACGCGCGTGAAGCGCTCGAATCGGCGCGGCGGGGGGCGAGCACCGCGGTGCTGCTCAATCCCACGCGCGTCGAGCAGGTGTTCGCCGTGGCGGACGCAAGCGACGTGATGCCACCCAAGTCGACCTACTTCGCCCCCAAGGTGCCGAGCGGCTTGGTGCTGAGGCCCTGCGAGGGCTAGCTTCCGGATCATGCCCCGACAACGCCAGCAGATTCTCGACAATCTCGATGCGGTGTACCGCGACGCTTACGATCGCGCCGAGGCGGCGCACGACGCTCGCCTCATGGCCGATCTCGACGCGGCGTATCAGCGCGAGCAGCTGCTGCTCGAGGTCCTGCTCGACATCCGCGATGCCTTGTCCACGCCTGCCCCGGCGCGCCCAGCTGGTCCCGATCCGGTCGCGGCGCTCGAAACGATCCGTCGCATCACTCGTCTCCGTTAGGAGGTCCGCCGTGAGTCGTACCGCCGTCCTCTCGATCTTCGTCCTGGCGCTCGCCGGCTGCGGGCGCAAAGCCGACCTGGTCATCCGGGGCGGGACGGTCTGGACCGGACTCTCGACCGGGCGCGGGCAGCCGGGGGCCGTCGCGATCGCGAACGGCAAGATCCTGGCCGTCGGAGACTCGGCGGAGATCACACCGTACGTCGGGGCCGCGACGCAAGTGCTGCGCGCCGACGGTGGCATGGTCCTCCCCGGGTTCGCCGACGGGCACACGCACTTCATCGATGGCGGCTTCCAGCTCGCGTCGGTGGATCTGCGCGACGCCGCCACGCCCCAGGAGTTCGTGCGCCGCCTGAGGGAGTACGCCGCGACCCTCCAACCCGGCGAATGGATCACGGGCGGCGATTGGGACCACGAGCTGTGGCGCGGCACGCCGCTGCCGCAGCGCGACTGGATCGATTCGGTCACGCCCAACAACCCTGTGTTCGTAAACCGGCTCGACGGACACATGGCGCTCGCCAACAGCGCTGCCCTTCACGCCGCCGGGGTCACCAGGGCGACGGCCACGCCCCCAGGGGGCGAAATCGTGCGCGACGCCACCGGTGAGCCTCTCGGGATCTTCAAGGATCAGGCGATGGACCTGATCTGGAAGGCTTTTCCCGAGCCCTCGACCGAGAAGCGTGACTCCGCATTGGCCCGCGCCATGGTGCACGCGGCCTCGCTCGGCGTCACCGCCACCGCGCACATGTCGGCTTCCTGGGCCGACCTCGCGACCTATCGCCGCCTGCAGCAGGCGGGGCGGATGACGCTGCGCGTCGCGCTGTATCTCCCCCTCGACCAGTGGCACGCAGTGGCGGACACGGTCGCCCGAGCCGGACCGGGCGACGATTGGGTGCGCATCGGCGGGGTCAAGGGCTACATGGACGGCTCGGCAGGCTCCCGGACGGCGTACTTCTTCGAGCCGTTCTCCGATTCGGCGGGCTACTCGGGGTTGATGCAGCACACCGAAGGAGAAATGCGCACGTGGATCGGCAGCGCCGATTCCGCGGGCCTGCAGGTCGCGGTACACGCCATCGGCGACCGCGCCAACGCCCTGCTGCTCGCCATCTACGACAGCGTCGCCCGCGCGCACGGCACCCGCGACCGCCGCTTCCGCGATGAGCACGCGCAGCACCTGCGGCCGCAAGAGATCCCCTTGTTCGGGGCGCTCCGCGTCGTGCCTTCCATGCAGCCCTACCATGCGATCGATGACGGGCGCTGGCTCGAGAAGCGGATCGGCCCCGTGCGCATCCGCACGACGTACGCGTTTCGGTCGCTGATCGGCGCCGATGCGCCGCTGGCGTTCGGCTCCGATTGGACCGTCGCGCCCCTCGACCCGCTACTTGGCGTCTATGCTGCGGTCACCCGCCGCACACTCGACGGAAAACACCCGGGCGGCTGGGTGCCCGACCAGAAGATCACTGTCGGCGAAGCGTTGCGCGCCTACACGTACGGCAACGCGTGGGCTCTGTTCATGGAGCAGAAGTGGGGAGCGCTCGCCGTGGGACGCTACGCCGATATCGTCATCTTGAACCGCGATCTGTTTGCGGTGCCCGCCGAGGCGATCGGCAGCGTCAGGGTGCGGTATACGATCGTCGGGGGCAAGGTGATCTACGCGGCGTCACCCTGAGTACTTGAACCCCGCTTCCTGTAGCGTGAGTGCCACACCGTTCTCATTCTCCACGCCCGCGCTCACGACCTCCCCCAACACGAGCGTGTGATCGCCCGCCGGGAGTGTTGCGACTACGCGACACTCCACCCAACCCAGCGAGTCCGCCAGGACGGGCACTCCTGAGACTGGGGTCGGCTTCGTCTTGATTCCCTTGAGCTTTTGGGGCGCTTGCTCGGACGTACGGCCCAGCTTGCCTGCCAGGTCGCGCTGGCCCTGGAGAAGCACGCTTATTGCAAAGTGATGCGAATCGCGCATCATATCGATGGTCTTGGAGGTGTTCTCCACCGCGACCACCACCATGGGCGGCTCGAACGCCGCCTGAGTCACCCAGTTGGCGGTCATGGCGTGCTCCTCGCCGCCCGACGCGACGGTGATGGCGTAGAGTCCGTACGGGAAGCGACGGAGCACCGTCTTCTTCGCAGCTTGGTCCATGGGTTTCCTCGGTCGCTGTTCGGCTGGTGGAATATTGACCGCGCTGAGGCCGCGCGCCAAGTTGCCGAGAGGTTTTGATATGCGCCGTCCGACTGTGCTGACCCTCGCAGCCATCGTGTTCGCCGTGGCCGCACCCGGGGCGCGTGCCCAGCAACGCCCGCCGCAAACGAAGCCCGCCACGCTCGAAGAGCTCGAGTCCCGCGCCCGTCAGGACTCGCTCGATCCCGAAGCGCACTTCGTGCTCGCGCAGCGCTACGATCGTCTCAACCGCTTGAACGACGAGGAGCGCGAGCTGCGCGCGACGATCGCGGTCGATCCGCGCTATGCCCCGGCGTATCTCTGGCTTGGCGACTTGCCTTTCGACCGGCGGCCCAAACTCTGGGAGGAGGATCGTAAGGGGAAGGTTCCCGAGGCCCTGCGGCCCGCCGTCGAGCAGTCGTATCGACTCTGGCGCCAAGCCTTCCTGATCGACCCGATGGTGGATTTCCGGGTGATCGGCGCGAAGGCGCCGGCGGAGGACATGCTCGTCGTGCCCGAGTACGGGCGCTACACCACCGAGTACATGCTCTGGCTCGGCCTCGGCGCGTTCGGTGCCGCACGCTACGAGCTTGCTTACAGTGCGCTCCAGTTGTGGGTGGCGCGCGCTCACCAGAACCAGCCCCGCGATTCGCTTCCCGACTTCCTCTTTTGGTACCAGGGCCTCTCGGCCGCACACCAGCGCGCCTACAAGATCGGCATCGACGACTTCCAGGTCCTTCTGGACCGGTCCCTCAAGGCCGAGCGGGCCGACACGCTGCTGCCATTCCAGCTCGGGACCAACGACTACCGCTACGTGCTCGCGGTGCTGCACCAGCTCTGGGGGAAGCCCGCCGATGCGATGCGGCTCTATCAGGAAGCTATCGCCAACGATCTCGGCCTGTACATGGCGCACGTGCGGCTGGCGCAGATGTACCGCGAGTACAAGATGTGGGACAAAGCGATCGAGGAGGCCCGGCGCGCGATCGAGACGAATCCGGACGACGCGACCGCGGTCCTCGAACTCGGAGTCATCCTCGCCGAGGCGGGCCGGGCGCCGGAGGCCGAGGAAACCCTGGGCCGAGCCGCTGCGGCGAACCCGCGCGATCCGCGTCCCATCTATCAGCTTGGCATCGTGCGGCAACAGCTCGCGAAGCCCGGCGAAGCGCGGGAGGCCCTCGCGCGCTTCGTCGCGATGGCGCCACCGGCCCGTTACGAGCACGAGATTGCCGACGCCAAGCAACGCCTGACGGCCCTGGGTGGAGGGGAGGCCAACCACTGATGCGCCTCGCGTGCTCGCTCGTCGCCGCCGGCGTCCTCACCGCGCCAGCGGCCGCGAGCCAGGACATTCCGCTGCCGGCCCTCGACGTCAAGCGGGTGGAGGCGCTGGCGCGCAGCGACTCCAACGACGCCGAAATCCAGTTCTACCTCGCGCTCGCCAACTGGAAGGAGCACCGTTGGCGCCAGGTGGACAGCCTGCTGCGGCTCACGGTGCAGCTCGAGCCGCGCTACGCCGAGGCGTACCTCGCCCTCTACTACCTGCCATTCGCGCGGCGGCCCTCCCTGTTCCGGGAGGAAGAACGCGACCACGTTCCGGAGGCTTGGCGGCAAGCGGTCGAAGACGCACATCGCTTTTACCAGCGCGCCTTCCGCACCAATCCCCTGGTGAGCCTCCGTGTGATCGGCGTCGCGCTGGAGGTCGAGGAGCCCAAGTTCAACGACTACACGAGCGAGGAATACCAGGAGTACCAGCGGTACTACGCCTGGCTCGTCGATCTGGGGTTGGCCCGGTACACATCGGCGTATGACCGTCTGCGCAAGCTCGGTCAGACCATGTTCGACGAGCAGAAGCATCCCGACAAGGTGCCCGATGCGATCTTGTGGTTTCGCGGGCTCGCGGCGGCGCACAGCGGGCAGTACGACGCCGCGATCGCGGATTTCCAGGCGCTGCTCGATCGGGCCCTGAAGCAGCAGCAGAAGACGGAAATCGTGAACGTCCCGCTGCGCGATAACGAGTATCGCTTCATGCTCGCGGTCCTCCATCACATGGCGGGTCACCGGGAGCGGGCAGCGGCGCTGTATCAGGAGGCCCTCGAGCACGACCTCGGCCTCGTCATGGCCCACACCTACCTCGCGGTGCTTCACGACAAGGCCGGGGAGGCGGACCAGGCTCTGCTGGAGCGGCAGCGTGCGGCGGAGTCGAGCGGCGACGATCCGACCGCGTTGTTCGACTACGCGGCGGCGCTCTTCAACGTGCAGCGCACCGCGGAGGCCGAGGATCCGCTGCGTCGAGCCGTGGCGTTGAACCCGCGCTACGCGCCGACGCACTATCTGCTGGGCCGGGTCGCCGAGGAGCTGGGGCGGGGGCCCGAGGCGCGCGAGTCGTACGCGCGATTCCTAGCGCTCGCGCCGAACCGGCTCGCGGATTTGGTGGCGGACGCCCGGGAACGGCTGGCGAAGTTGCCGCAATGAGACCCGCGCTGTGGCTCTGGCTCTCAGCGGTGCTTGTTGCGCCGGCGGCGCCACAACAACTCAAGGTCAGCGCGTCGATCTCATCTCTTGAGGAGGCCGCCCGCCGCGACTCGAACGGCGCCGAGGCGCATTATCAGCTAGCACTCGGATACTGGTCCAAGGGTCGGTTCGACGAGGCGGAACGCTCGCTTCGCACGGCGGTCACTATTGAGCGTCGGTTCGCGCCGGCGTACCTCGCGCTTGCGTATCTACCGTACGCTCGGCGGCCCGCGCTAATGAAGGACGAGGCCAAGGGGCAAGTGCCCGAGGCATGGCGTGATCGGGTCGACGAATCCAGGAGCCTCCGCCGACGAGCGTTCCTGCTCGATCCGCTCGTGGATCTCCGCATCATCGGCGCAGGCGTCCCGCTGAGAGATGGCATCTATGTGGGTCGAGGCGGCCAAGTGACCATCAACATGGATCCGTTCACCGCGTTCTTGCGTGGCGACTATCAACTCGCCTTCTACGCGTTCAACTCCTTCGCGACCGCCTTCACAGACTCGCGCCGCGATTCCATCCCCAGTGGACTGCTTTGGTATCGGGGGCTATCCGCCGGCCACGTCGGCTCTTACGACACCGCGATCGCCGACTTCACCACGCTTGTCGAACGGGGTGTCGCCCTTGAGCACGCTGATTCCGTCGTCCGTATTCCGCTCAACACCAACGAGTGTCGCTACGTGCTGGCGCTGTTTCACCACCGAGCCAATCACCTCGCAGACGCGATAAGGCTGTACCAGGACGCGTTGGGCAACGATCTCGGGCTTTTCATGGCGCACGTGCAGATGGGCCGCATCTACGAGCAACAGCAGATGTGGTCGCAAGCTGTGGATCAGTTCGAGCGGGCGGTCGCCGTGAGCCCGGACGACCCGAGCCTCCTGCTCGACCTAGGTGTGGTACAACGGGAGGCAGGTCAGCTCAGCGAGTCCGAAGCAACCTTGCGGAAGGCGGTGGACGCGAACCCCCGCGATTCGCGCGTACCGTACCACCTCGGGATCACCCTCCAGGCGGAGCAGCAGTCCGCGGAAGCCCGCGTGGCGTTCACTCAATTCCTCGCGCTCGCGCCTTCACGCTACCAACACCAGATCGCCGACGTGAAGCAGCGCTTGGCGGCGCTCGGTCCGGCGGAGGGCACCCACTGATGCGGCCCTGCACGCTGGCCCTGGTTGTCGGCCTTGTGGTCCCTGCCGATGTCGCAGCGCAGAGTACGCCGACCGTGAGTCACGATCTCGGCGAGCTGCAGTCGATGGCGCGTGCCGACTCCAACGACGCCGTGGCGCACTACAACGTCGCCACAGCGCTGGTCAAGGCCCGGCGCTATCGCGATGCAGAGCCGTCGCTCCGCACCGCCGTGATGATCGACCCGCAGTACGCGCCCGCCCTCATGCTCTTGGCGCAGGTCAATGAGAGTCAAATCAACAGTCCGATGGCCGTGGTATCAGTTCAGAGGCGGATTCTGTTCATGCGCCTCGACCCCAACGGCAAAGAAAACACGTTCCTCCGGCGTCGGGCCTTCCTCATCGATCCCCTGGTCGAGATCGGGTCACCGAGCCGTGAGATGCTGCCTGCGGCATGGCGAGGGACGCTGGGTCAGGGGCTGTATCACTACGATCGCCAGCAGTGGCCGGAAGCCATTGCGGCGTTCCAAACGGTGATTGACAAAACCACACGGTCCAACGATTCGACGAAGGTTCCTCCCGTCGCCTTGTGGTTCCGAGCGCGATGCGCCTTGAAGATCGGTGACTACGATGGAGCCATCCGCCATTTGCAGTGGCTACTGTCACTGCGAATGCAGGACTCCACCTCAGAGCGCATCTGGAACCCCTTCGCTGGCGAGGAGCTGCGCTACATCCTAGCCTACGTCCACCAGCAGGCTCGTCGCTGGGACGAAGCCATTCTGGGCTACCAAGCCTTGAGCGAGCAGGACTTGGGATTGGACGCTACACATACCCACATGGCGGAGATCTATGAAGCCCAGGCCGAGTGGACTCAGGCGGTTGAGGAGCGCCTGCGGGCCATTCATGCCAATCCTGACGGAGCGAGCGTCGTTTTCAATCTCGGCTCGACGCTAGCATCCGCGGGCAGGTACGCCGAGGCCGAGCTTGTGCTCGAACGGTATGCAGCCGGCTATCCGCGGGAATCCCGTTCGTTCTATCTGCTTGGCGTAGCGCGAATGGCGCTCGGGAAGACCGGGGCGGCCCGCGAGGCGTTGACGCGGTACCTCAGTTTGGCGCCAAGCCGCTACGTCGAGCAAATCGCCGACGCGAAACAGCGGCTCGCCGCGCTGGGGCCCTGAGACCGGAGCGACGCATGCCCCGACGCATCGTTCTCCTCCTGTTCGCCCTCGCGGCCGGTGCCGGAACCCTCACGGCCCAGTTCCGCCTTCCCTTGAAGCTGGAAGAGCTGGAGCGGCGGGCGAAGGCCGACTCGAACGATCCCGCTGCCCATTTCAACGTGGCGCTGGCCTACTGGAACGCCAAGCGCTGGACCGATGCGGAACGCTCGCTTCGGCTCGCGATCACGATCGATACGCGGTTCGGCCCCGCGTACATGGCGCTGCACTATCTGCCGTACGCGCAGCGGCGGGGGCTCTGGGACGAGGTCGCCGAACGGCGCGTGCCCGACGAATGGAAGCAGCGGCTGCAAGAGTCGGAGTCGTTCTTCCGCCGCGCGTACATGATCGATCCACTCGTCGAGTTGCGGAGCGGCGACGTGGTGCAGCCCCGCTCCACCGCGTATCTCGAGGAGCTGCAGGAGGTGTTCGGCGAGCGCGTGCGCGACTACTACGACGGCCTCGATCAGTACTTTCTGGGGGAGTACCAGCGCGCCTACGATCGCTTCACCCGCGTCATCAACGCCATCGACGGCGACCGCCATCCCGACCGGATCCCCAGCAACGTGTTGTGGTGGCACGGGCTCGCCTCTGCCCGCGTCGAGAGATGGCCCGAAGCTATCTCCGACTTCGAGAAGCTGATGGACCGCTCGCTCGACCCGGTGCGGCGGGATTCACTGGTGCATTTTCCCCTGCGCACCAACGAATTCCGCTACATCCTGGCTTACCTGAAGCAGCGCTCGGGCAAGGTCAACGAAGCGATCGACCTCTACCGCGAAGCGATCACCAACGACATCGGTTTATACATGGCGCACGTGCGACTGGCGGATATGTATGAAGCCGCGCAGATGTTCGACCAGGCGGTCCTGTCCCGGCGGAACGCCGTCAACGCCAACCCGGACGATGCCTCTCTCCTCGTCGACCTGGGTAAGACGCTCGCGAATGGTGGCCGCTTCCAGGAAGCCGTCGAGCCCTTGCGGCAAGCAACCGACATGAACCCACGCGACGCACGCGGCTACTTCTACCTCGGTCTCGTCCTCGAGCAGATGGGCAGCAAGGACGAAGCCCGCACCGCGCTCACCCGTTTCACGTCTCTCGCGCCGAGCCGCTATGATCGACAGATCGTCATCGCCAAGCAGCACCTCGCGGCGCTTCACTAACATGCTCCGCGGCGTCGTCGTTGGCGCCGCCCTACTGACGGCATCCCTCCCGGGCCGTCTCGCCGCCCAGCAGCGCTCCGCCTACGAGGAGCTGCAAACCTTCTCCGGCGTGCTCAATCACATCCGGCTCAACTACCCCGACTCCGTGAGCTACAGCGAGCTGGTCGCGGCGGCGATCCGCGGCGTGCTGCACTCGCTCGATCCTCACAGCCGTTTCGAGTCGCGCGTGGAGTTCGAGCGGCAGAACGCCCTGGAGCGAGGCGAGTTGTTCACGGTCGGCGTGTCGCTGGAGGAGGTGGATGGGGCGGCGACTATCCTCTCCGTGATGCCTCGCAGCTCGGCCGCGAAGGGCGGCGTGCTCCCCGGTGACCGGGTCGTCACCGTCAACGACACCTCGGTCGAGGGCCTGGAGATTGCCACGCTGCAGCTGCGCCTCGCGGGCGAGCGCGGCTCCAAGGTCCGCTTGCTCCTCGAGCGGGGCCCGAGGCTCGAGCCCGATACGTTCAGCGTCACCCTCAAGCGCAATCCCTTCGAGGCACGTTCGGTCTCCATCGTCCGCATGGCGGACTCGATCACCGGGTTCCTGCGGCTCGAAGACTTCATGGGGAACGCCGCGACGGAAGTGCACGACGGCCTGAAAAAGCTGCGCGGCATGCACGCCCAGCGGGTGATCCTTGACCTGCGCGGCAATCCCGGAGGCGAAGTCACGTCCGCCGTGGAAATCGCGAGCGAGTTCTTCCCCAAGAACACGGTCATCTTCCGGACCCGCGGCCGCAAGCGTGACGTGGACACGACCTTCGTCACGAAACGCGATGGCGAATTCCGAGACGTGCCTTTGATTGTCCTGATCGACGAGGGGAGCGCGAGCGCTGCCGAAGCGCTCGCCGGTTCGCTCCAGGATCACGACCGGGCGTTGCTCGTGGGCCGCCGCAGTTTCGGCAAGGCGCTGATGCAGTCGATCTTCTTCCTCCCCTCCGGCGACCACGTCTGGCTGACGATCGGACGGGTGCTCACGCCCAACGGGCGCTTCATCCAGCGCCGCTACCGCGGCATCGGCTACGAGCAGTACCTGAGCTTCGCGGGCAGATCGGGCGCCGCGGAGGACACGTCGACGATCTTCAAGACCGACGCGGGGCGCGAAGTTCGCGGCGGCGGCGGGATCGCCCCCGACGTCGTCGTCCCCGTGGTCGCCCCGCTACCCGTGTGGTGGAGCGCCGCCGCCGACTCGGGACTGGACGACGCCGTAGCGGACAGCGTCGCCAATACGCTCGCCGCGACGCCCGCCGCGCGCGCCGCCTGGCTCAACGCGGAAAGCGACTGGCGCACGAAGCTGGTTCCGCCGTTCCTCGGACGCGTTCGCGCCCGCCTTGACGTCGCCGCGCTGACCGACAGCCTGCTCGAGCGCCGCCTGGCGCGCATCCTGGCCGCCCGTGCCACCGAGGTCCGCTGGGGGGCCGACGCCCGCGAGGAGTTCCTCGTCCGCAACGACCGTACCATCCGCGCCGCGTCCGAGCGCTTTCCTCACCTTCGCGAGCTCTTGGCCCCGGCGCCGAAGTAGGGCATTTTTAGGGTCCATGGCCACCCGCGCCCGCTCCCCGGCCAAAGCCGCTCGGCCCGCGAAGCCCAGCCTCGCGAAGGCCGACCTGCTCGATATCTACCGGCTGATCCTCCTGTCACGCCGCATCGACGACAAAGAGATCCAGCTCAAGCGGCAGAACAAGATCTTCTTCCAGATTTCCGGGGCAGGGCATGAGGGCGTTCTGGTCGCCGCCGGTAAGGCCCTACGCCCCGCGTACGACTGGTTCTATCCCTACTATCGTGACCGCGCCCTGTGCCTGACGCTCGGCATGACGCCGACCGAGATGTTCCTCTCGGCCGTGGGCGCGGCCGAAGACCCGAACTCGGGTGGGCGCCAAATGCCGTCGCATTGGGGTCACAAGGCGCTCAACATCGTCAGCCAGTCGAGTCCGACGGGCACGCAATTCCTCCAGGCGGTCGGCTGTGCGGAAGCCTGGCTCCGGGCGGACGCCCCCGTCGACGACGACTTGGTCTACTGCTCGTGCGGTGACGGGACCACCAGCGAAGGCGAGTTCTGGGAGGCGCTGAACAGCGCCAGCAACCTGAAGCTCCCGGTGCTGTTCCTCGTCGAGGACAACAAGTACGCGATCTCCGTACCGGTGGAAGTCCAGACGGCGGGCGGCTCCGTGTCGAAGCTCGTCAGCAATTTCCCCAACCTCTTGGTCGCCGAAGTGGACGGCTGCGACCCGGTGGCGTCGTACGAGGTGATGGTCCGCGCCGCCGACTGGTGCCGCCAACGCAAGGGGCCCGCCCTCGTCCACGCGCACGTGACGCGTCCCTACTCGCACTCGCTGTCCGACGACGAGATCCACTACAAGCCGCCCCGCGAGCGCGACGAAGAGGCGAAACGCGACCCCGTGACCGCCTTTCCCAAGCGGCTCCTCGCCGAGGGCGTGGCCAGCGAGGCGGAGATCGAGGCCATCAAGGCGCAGGTGGAGGAGGAGGTCCAGGTCGCCGCCGACATGGCGCTCGCTTCCCCTCAGCCCAAGCCCGAGACGGCCTTGCTCTGGGTGTACTCGCCCGACGTCGACCCCACGTCCGAACAGTTCGACACGGAGGACGATCCGCACTTCACCGGTGAGCCCACCACGATGGTGGACCTCCTGAACGGCTGCCTGAAAGACGAGATGGCGCGCGACCCGCGCATTCTCGTCTTCGGCGAGGACGTCGCGGATGTCAGCCGCGACCAGTACCTGAAGGACGTCAAGGGCAAGGGCGGCGTCTTCAAGGTGACCTGGGGGTTGCAGCGCCAGTTTGGCGGCGACCGGGTCTTCAACTCGCCGCTCGCGGAAGCCAACATCGTCGGTCGCGCCATCGGCCTCGCCACCCGGGGTTTGAAACCCGTGGTGGAGATCCAGTTCTTCGACTACATCTGGCCGGCCTACCATCAGCTCCGCAACGAGCTCGCGACCATGCGGTGGCGGTCGAGCAACGCGTTCGCCGCCCCCGTCGTGGTCCGAGTCACCTATGGCGGCTACCTCAAGGGCGGCTCGGTCTACCATTCGCAGACCGGCGCCGTCGTCTTCACGTCGGTCCCCGGGCTGCGAGTGATCTGTCCCGCGACGGCCCTGGACGCCAACGGCCTGCTGCGCACCGCCATTCGTTGCGAGGACCCCGTCCTCTTCCTCGAGCACAAGCACCTCTACCGCCAGACCTACAACAAAGCGCCGAACCCGGGCCCGAACTTCATGATTCCGTTCGGCAAGGCCAAGGTGGTTCGGGAGGGCACGCACCTGACCGTGGTCGCGTACGGCGCGGTGGTGCAGCGCTCGCTGGTCGCCGCCAAGGAGCTGGAGGAGCGGGACGGCGTAAGCGTGGAAGTGATCGACCTCCGGTCGCTCTCCCCGGTCGACTGGGAGACGATCGAGACCTCGGTTCGCAAGACGAACAAGGTGGTCGTGGCGTACGAGGACTCGCTCTCCTGGGGTTACGGCGCCGAGATCGCGGCCCGCATTGCCGACCAATGCTTCCCGTGGCTCGACGCGCCGGTGAAGCGCGTCGCGTCCACCGACACGTTCGTCGGGTACGCCCCCGACCTCGAGGACTTCATTCTGCCCCAGGTGGAAGACCTCGCGCATGCGATGCGCGAGCTACATGCGTTCTAAGGCGGCGCTCGCCTACAGCCTGCTGTTCTTCCTCTCTGGAGCCACCGGGCTCATCTACGAGCTGCTCTGGGTCCGGGTCCTCTACCAAACGTTCGGCTCCACGATCCAGTCCGTCACCACCGTCGTCGCGGCGTACATGGGCGGCCTCGGCCTCGGCGCCTGGCTCTTCGGCCGCCTCGTAGATCGGCGCGGGCGGCCTGCCGTCCTCTACGGCTGGCTCGAGGTCGCCATCGGCGTCTTCGGGATCCTCTCGCCGCTCGTCCTGGGCATCGCGCATCGGGTCTACCTCGGCGTCGCCGGCGCGACGAGCCTGGGCATGGGTGCGAGCGTCGCACTGCGCTTCGGTCTCGCGGCACTCGTCCTCCTCATCCCCACCACGTTCATGGGTGGGACGCTGCCCGTCCTCACCCGGGCGTTCATGGGCGAGGATCGTGCCCGCTTGCGCCCGTCGCTGGGCCGGCTGTACGGGCTCAATACGCTGGGCGCGGTCGCCGGGACGGCCCTCGCGGGGTTCTTCCTGATCGAGTTCGTCGGCGTGCGCGCAAGCCTGTGGCTCACCGCGGCGATCAATCTTGCGATCGGCGGGACGGCGCTGTGGCTGGGCGGGGACCAGGGCGCGGCTGACCCCGGGCGCCAGCCCGTGGAACGCCAACTGTTCCCTCGCGACCCCGTCCGGACGCTCGCTTTGCTCCTGCTCGCCGTCACCGCCTTCGCCTCCCTGCTCGATGAAATCGCGTGGACGCGCGTGCTGGTGATGGTCGTCGGCGGATCGACCTATGCCTTTACACTCATTCTCCTCGTGTTCCTGCTCGGCATCGGCAGCGGCAGCGTCTTGGTCGCGCGCCGCAGCGGTCCTCGTGCCGAGTCCGCCGCGACGGCCGCACTCGCTCAGGGCCTGACGGGCGTCGGTGCCGCGGCCCTGTTCGTGTTCTTCGGCCTCCTGCCTGCCTATATCATCGCCGTGTTCCAGATTCCGGGGCTCGGCCCCGTGGCGCGACTGCTCTTGATGGGCGTGGCCGTGGGTGCCGTGGTGTTGGTGCCCGCCGTCGGCATGGGCATGACGTTCCCCCTGCTCGCCGAGCTCACGGCGCGGGACCGGGCGAGCGGTGCGGATGTCGGGGGTGCGTACGCCCTCAACACGCTCGGCAGCATCCTCGGCGCGGCCCTAACCGGTTTCCTATTCGTCGTCGCGTGGGGCACGCAATCGACGCTGCGGGTCGGCCTCATTCTCAATGGCCTGGCCGCGTTGGCGCTCGCCTGGGCGGCGTCGCGCGGCATTGCCGAGGCGTCGATCGAGCACCGCCGGCTGCGCATCCGCGTGCTCGGCGCAGGGGTGCTCGCGACCATCGCGCTCGTCGTCGCCGTCGCCGCGCCGGGGTGGAGCACCCGGCTCATCGACCTCGGGCCCACGATTTACGCGCGTGGCCGCATGAACGCGGGCGAGCAGCGCGCATACCTCGACCATCGCGGCGTACGCCAGCTGACGTTTCGCGAGGGCTGGAACGCGACCGTGAGTGTGTGGGACGGCGAAGCGGGGCGCTCGCTGCGGGTGAACGGGAAGGTGGATGCCTCCGATCGCGGCGACATGGGAACGCAAATCATGCTCGGCCTCGCGCCGGTGGCCGCGCGGGCCGGCGCCGCCTCGGCTCTGGTCATCGGGTATGGCAGCGGAGTCACGACGCGGGTGCTCGCCGCCGCCCCGGGCATGACCCGCGTGCGCGTGGTGGAAATCGAGCCCGCCGTGCTCGCGATGGACAGTCTCTTCCATCACGTGAACGACACCGTGCTCGCGCGGCCCAACGTGACAGTCGTCGTGGACGACGCGCGCAGCGCATTACAGCTCGGGCGCGAGCGCTACGACGTGATCGTCTCGGAGCCGTCGAACCCTTGGCTGGCAGGCGTCGCCACGCTCTACACGCCCGAATTCTTCCGCATCGTGCGTGCCCGTCTCTCGGAGGACGGTGTGTTCTGCCAGTGGCTGCAGCTCTACCAGCTGCCGCTGCCGATCGTCGCGGGGATCGTGCGGAACGTGCGCACAGTCTTCCCCCATGTGCACGTGTGGTTCGGGGAATCCCACGATCTTCTGGTGCTCGCGTCGCCCCAGCGGCTCGCGTACGACACGACCTGGATCGCGCGGCTCGTCGGCCCCAAGGGCGCGATGGCGGAGATGGGACGAGAGTGGCTGGGCGTCGATCAGGTACACGATTACTTCGGTCGGTTACTCCTCGCGGACTCGGGCGTGGCCAGGTTGGTGGAGCGCGCCCAGTTCGAGCACTCGGATGACCGGCCGCGGCTCGAGTTCGTCGCGGCGCGCAGCTTCCTGGCCGACGACGTCCCCGGAGTGTTCGATTCGTTGATGACGATCGCGTCGGTGCGCGGCGGCGCGGCGTCGCCGTTCCTGCTGGTGCGGACCCTCACCAACCGCCGTACCGACCCGGCGATGCTCCGCTACCTCGACGCGGTGCGGAGGGCACAACCGGAGGAAGCCGAATGGGCGGTCCGCGTCGCCACCGTCCGCCTCGGCATGGGAGACACGACGCGTGCCGATTCGCTGCTCGACAAGGTGCTCGCGCGCGGACCTCGCGGCGACGCGCTGCTATTGCGGGGCATCATCGCCACGGCGCGGCAGCGACCCGATGCGCGCCGGCTCCTCACGGGCTCCCTCGCCGCCGGCGGCGATACCGCCCAGGCCCGCGCCGCCCTCGCGCTCCTCGCCGTACGCGACTCGCGGTGGGTGGACGCGGCCGCCGGCGCGCGCGGTGCGCTCGCGGCCCCGCGCGGCACCTTCCGCCACGCGTTCCCCTCTCAGTTCCTGGCGGAGGTGCTGTCACGCTTGGCGTTCGACGGACCGCCGGCCGTCGCGGACAGCGTGCTGCAATACGCGGTGACCCGGCGCCCCGGGGCCGCGCGCTACCGCGAGCTCGGAGCGGCAGCGGCCCTGCGCGCGGGGCACTGCGAAGAGGCCGCGACGGTGTTCGTGGAGCTGTTGGATTTCGGGATCGAACGGGACAACGCGCCAGCTTTGGTGCGGGACTGTTGGGGGACGGCAGGGCGACGCTAGGGGCGGGGACCCTCGCGCAGCACGTCCTGAATCTCCCCTGCTGCCGCAATCGCGTGATCGACGTCGCGCGACAAGGCGCGGGCTTGCTGGGTGGCGTTCGTGAGATCGCTCAGCACCGCCGCCACCCCGGCGGACCGAAGGCGCAGCAAGTCGAACCGCACGTTCTGCATCGCCATGACGCACGATTCGATCTGCTCTTCCACGCGCCGACGCCGCGTCAGGAGGTCGCCGAGCGCCTGCCGCTGCCGTTCGAGCAGACGCAGCTGCCGCTCGCGTTCGGTGCCCTCCTCATGGCGCTTCACCGCATCGATCCGGTCTTCCAGACGCGTCAGCGCGCTCTCGTCCACGTCCGCGCTCATGCTATGCAGCATCCGCGCAAGATCTTCTGCGCGCTTCAGCAAGGCGTCCACCGTCGCGGTCACGTCAGGGAGAAGTTTGCGCTCCGATGCCGGGACGCGCTCCATGATCTTCATGATCGCTTCCCGATCGTTTCGCGCCTGGCGCACCGTCTCCAGTTGATGGCCGAACTCCTCGGTGCTCGCCGGCAGGTTGGCGCCGCGCTTCGAGAGTCCCAACCGCGCCTCGGCGCCGTCGGGTGCCGCGGGGCGGTGCAGCACGTCCCGCCACGAATAGCCCGTCTGCCACAGCTTCATGTACTGCGGCAGCAGTCCGAACGCCCCCCACGGGATCGCAACCCACAACGACCAGCCGAGCCCGCCCCCCTGGATCATATCGATCAACATCAACCCGCCGCACACCGACGCCCACGAAACGAAGCTGTCGCGGAACCGGGCGACCATTTTCGGCTCGCCGCTGGCGGTGAGCTGTGAGGCCTGATCCTTCGCGGCCCGGGCTCGCGATCGCCGGGCGGGTGGCTCTTGCCGAGCGAAAGCGGGCGGGCCGAGGGCCATTCCCTCTCGCGCCCCACCTCCGCCTTCCGCGAATCGAGTGCTGCGCGCGCCGGTCGCGCGGCGCGGGCGATACGGCGGCGCGCTACGCGACTCGAGCGCGCGGCGCAGCGCGTCGGCAGTGGGCCACCGCGCTTCCGGCTCCTTCTCGAGGGATCGCATCACACAGGCGGCGAGGTCGTCTGGACAAGTCGGCGCCTTGTCTTTCAAGTACGGCGCCTGCTCGGTGATCTGCTTCAGCAGCAGCCCGGGCACCGTCGGTGCGGAGAAGGGCAGTTCGCCCGTGAGCATCTGGTACCCGACCACGCCGAGGCTGTAGATGTCCGAGCGGCCGTCGATTTCCCGATCCCCCGCCGCTTGCTCGGGGCTCATGTAGTGCGGGGTCCCGATCGCGACACCGGTCGCGGTCAGCGTGCCGGGCCCCGTGGACGACGTCAGCGCCTTCGCGATCCCGAAATCGGTGAGCACGGTCCGACCGCGGCTGCCTTCGAGCAGGATGTTGTCGGGCTTCACGTCGCGATGGACGATCCCCAGTGCGTGACCGGCGCCCAACGCGTCCGCGGTCTCCATCAGGATGCGACGCGCCTCCTCGGGGGGCAGGCGTCCGCGGCGCTTGAGGCGCGCCCCGAGCGACTCGCCGTCGACGTACGCCATCACGAAGTAGACGAGCCCCTCCGGCCCCTCGCCGACGCTGTGGATCGGGACGATGTGCGGGTGGGAAAGCCGGGCGGCGGTCTCCGCCTCGCGCAGAAAGCGGATGCGGATCTCCTCCCGGAACGCGAGCTCGGGGGGGAGCACCTTCACCGCAACCTTCCGCTTCAGTCGCTCGTCGCGAGCGTGATAAACGACGCCCATGCCGCCCCGCCCGATCTCTCCCTCGAGAGTAAACGAGGTACCCAGGGCCTGGGTCAGGCGCTTCGCTAGCGGGTCGTTCATGCGGAGTCGGCAAGCATGCGCGGATAAGATTTAGCCGCATCCGCGCGGCCTTGCAACCTGTTTAGCGAGCGACCGTTAGGCCGAGTTGGCAGGTTGCGCCGCTTTGGCGGCGTTTTCTGGAACGTCGCTGCCGCCCCCGACGTTGTCGGGTGGCATGGTCGGTGCATTCCCCCGACCGGCAATCGTAGTGCGCCTTCTTCAAAATGGAGTCCTCATGTCTGAACGCATGACTCTACCAGTCCTGCCCCTGCGCGACGCCGTGCTCTTCCCTGGTGTGAGCACTCCGATCGGGGCAGGCCGCCCCGCCACCCTGCGCGCGATCGAGGCCGCGCTGAAGAACGAGCAGCGCCTCATCTTCGCGGTGGCGCAAAAGGACAACGTCGAGCAAGTCACGCCGGGCCTCCTCTATACCACCGGTACCATCGCACGGATCGGCCAGGTGCAGCGCGGCCTCTCGGGCGTCCAGTTGATTCTCCACGGCGAGCTCCGCGGCACCGCGATCCACTATACGGAAGCGAACGGTCACCTCGAAGCGGTCGTCCGTGAGTTGGCGGACCTCCCGCCCCTGAAGCCCGATGATGCGGCGTTCGTGGCGCTGCACCGCGAAGCGCGGCAGCGCGCCGCCGAGCTGGGCGAGAAATCGGGCCTTCCCGAAGACGTCGTGAAGCAGGTCCTCGAGGGCGTCACCGACGCCGGCCGCCTGGCGGACCTGGTTGCTGGGTACCTCGACATCAAGCCGCTCGAGCGCCAGCAGCTCCTCGAGATGCTGTCGGTCGAAGACCGCCTGCGTCGGGTGCTGGTGCACGTCCAGCGGCAGATCGCCGTCGTAGATGCGCAGGACGACATCAAGTCGCAGGTGCAAGAGGAGCTCGGCGAGCGCCAGCGCGAGATGCTGCTGCGCGAGCAGATGAAAGCGATCCAGAAAGAGTTGGGTGAGGGGGACGACGGCACGGAGGTAGAGGAGCTGCGCAAGCGGCTTGCTGCGCTGGAGCTTCCGGAAGCCGCCCGCAAGGAGGTCGACCGCGAGCTGAGCCGCTTGGAGCGGGCAGGTCGCGAGTCGATGGAAGCGCAGGTCATCCGCACCTACCTCGAGACCGTGGCCGAATTGCCGTGGGGCAAGCGGTCGGAGGAATCGCTCGATCTGAAGCGGGCGGTGGAGATCCTCGAAGAGGATCACTACGGTCTGAAGGACGTGAAGGACCAAGTCCTCGAATTCCTGGCCGTGCGGCAGCTGCGCCAGCGCCAGCCCGAGGCCGACGCGCCCGGCAACGACGACGATAAGCGCGCCAAGGGGCCGATCCTGCTGTTCGTGGGTCCCCCCGGTGTGGGCAAGACGTCGATCGCGAAGTCGATCGCCCGGGCGATGGGACGGCAGTACGTGCGGATCTCGCTGGGCGGTGCGCGTGACGAGGCCGACATCCGCGGCCACCGCCGCACCTACGTAGGAGCCATGCCGGGCCGCATCATCCAGGGCATGAAGCAGGCTGGGACGAAGAACCCCGTGTTCCTGCTCGACGAGGTGGACAAGCTGGGGATCTCCTTCCAGGGAGACCCGGCGGCGGCGCTGCTCGAGGTGCTGGATCCGGCGCAGAACGACTCGTTCACCGATCACTACCTCGGAGTACCGTTCGACCTCTCCGAGGTGCTGTTCATCGCCACGGCGAACTTCCCGCAGAACATCCCCGGGCCGCTGCTCGATCGGCTCGAGACGGTCAACTTCGCGGGCTACACCGAGCGCGAGAAGCTTGAGATCGCGAAGCGCTACCTCGTGCCGCGGCAGCTGCGGGAGAACGGGCTCGTCCCCGAGCAGCTGACCGTGACCGGCGAAGCGTTGAGCGAGGTCATCTCGAGCTACACGCGCGAGGCCGGCGTACGTCAGCTCGAGCGGGAGATCGGCAAGCTCGGCCGCAAGGTGGCCCGCAAGATCGCCGCCGCGGAGGCGGAGCGTGTCACAGTGCTACCGGCGGACATTCCCGAGCTCATCGGCCGGCCCAGAGTGCATCCTGAGCGCAAGGCCCGCGAAGACCAGGCGGGCGTGGCGACGGGGATGTACTACACGCCCGTCGGCGGCGACATCATGTTCGTCGAGGCGAGCGTCATGCGCGGCAAGGGTGATCTCGTGCTCACCGGTCAACTGGGTGATGTCATGAAGGAATCGGCCCGGGCGGCGTTGACCTACGCCAAGTCGCACGCCGACCAGCTTGGTATCCAGGAAGAGACCCTGGTCGGCACCGACGTGCACATCCACGTGCCCGCCGGAGCAATCCCCAAGGACGGACCCTCGGCCGGGGTCACGATGGCGACGGCGCTGGTGTCGGCGTTGTCGCGGCGGCCTGCGCGGCACGACATCGCGATGACCGGTGAGGTCACCCTGCGGGGCAGGGTTCTGCCCATCGGCGGCGTGAAGGAGAAAGTGCTCGGTGCCGTGCGGGCGGGGATCAAGACCATCATCCTGCCCAAGGAAAACGCCGCGGATCTCGAGGATCTCCCCGAGGACGTCCGTAAGAGCCTCGAGGTGCATCTCGTCGAAGAGTTGGGCGACGTGCTCACGCTCGCATTGCGGGGCGCGCGCTTCGAGGCGGGCCACCTCGTCTTCGAGGGGGATGCTCCCATCGAGCCGAGGATGGTGTCGAAGAACTAGCGCGCGGCGACCCCCGCGACCACGAGGTCCACCGCGGCTGCTTTCCAGCGCTCCCTCAGCGCCGGCTCATCGGCGCCGAGGGGGCGCGCGCTTGCCGCGATCACCGACTCCATTCCCAGATAGCCTACCATCAGGACGAGGGCCTGGGCGGCGGTGAGGTGCGGGTCCAGGTCGTCGCGCACCTGCCCGAGCCCCTGGCCCTCGGCGAGCAAGACCACCAATCGCTTGATCGCCGGAGCGAAGGCTCCGCCTGACTGTGTCAGCAGGGTCGCGAGCTCCGGATGGCGGGCGAGAAAATCGAACTGTGCCTCTAACGCGCGGCGCAGCCGATCGAGGGGACGGCCGGAAGGAAGCGCGAGCGCATCGAGCGCGCCCTCGAGCTCACCGGCGGCTTGTCCGAGAACTGCCTGAAAAAGACCGCGCTTGGAGTGGTAGTAGTAGAACAGCAGCTGCTTGTTGACGCCGGCTCGGCGCGCGATCTCCTCGACGCGCGCGCCCGAGAATCCCCGCTTGGCGTATTCCTCTCGTGCCGCGGCGATAATCCGTAATGCTCTGTTATTGCTTAGCTTAGGCGGCACTCTCCAAGTTCCTCAACCAGTTGGTTGATAGAACCTACGGCCCCGGCGGTGAGTATGCCAGGTCTCCGGGCACCCGTGCGAGTCCTTCTTTCAAAAAGGTGACCAGAAGGCCGTTGACCTCGTCGGCACTCTCGTCGGCCGCCGCATGACCGGTGCGAGGGATTACGACGAAGGCGCCCCGCGGCAACTCGGCCGCGAGGCGCATGCCATCCGCAACCGGGATCAAGCGATCCTCGGCGCCCCACACCACGAGCGTGGGTGCGGCCACTGAGTGGAGCCGTCCCACCAGCGTGTCGAACCGGAACTCGCGCAACACGCCGCGCAACGCGCGCCCGTAGCCAGGCTCCGACACGGGCGCGTAGTACTGGTCCACGTCCTGCTCCGTCACGTTCCTGGGATCCGCGTACATGAAACGCAGCAGGCGCTCAGTGACCCACCGCCCCCGCAGCGCCGTCGCCACGCCGCCCGCCCCCGGCCACCGACCCGCTCTCAGAATGCCGGGCCAGCGCACCCCGAATCCCGCTGCGTCGATCAGCACCAGGCCGCGCACGCGCGCTGGGTAGGCGAGCGCAACCTCGGCCGCGATCGCGCCGCCCATCGAATGGCCTACGAGGACCGCGGAGGGCAAGCCGAGCGAGTCGAGCAACGCCACCACCAGCCGTGCGTAGGCGGCGTTGCTGTATGGTTTTCCCCCTCCCGCTCCCCCTCCAGGCGCAGGCTTGTCCGAAAAGCCAAAGCCGCGATTGTCGAACGCGATCACGCGATACCCCGCGGCGAGGACTGGCGACAACGTCTTGCGCCAGCTGTAGAGCGACGCACCGAAGCCGTGAATGAACACGACCGGCGTGCCACGGCCCGTGTCGATCATGCGCAACCGAGTGCCGTCCACGACGCGATATTGCGCGCGAAACGGCGAACCTGCTGGATAGCGCTGCTCCACCGGAATCTGGGGTGCGCGGCACGCCGTGGCCGCCGTGATGGCCATCAGCGCGACCGCACCGCGCGGGATCACGCCGCGGTCCCCAAGGCTCGGCGGGCGAGCATTACGATCAGCGGATGCGATGTCCACACGCCGGCAATTGTTTCGCCTCCGCCGGTGGCAACGACTACCTGCGCCTCGTCGACCACGAGGAGAGTCGGCGCGTCGGCAGGCAGCGATCCAGAGACGAGGCCTTCGGCGCCGGACGGCACGTCTCCCGCAATGCGCAGCTCGACGGTCGCTCCGCCCGTCCTCGACGCGTGTCGCCACGCAGGCAGCGTGGGGCGCCACAACTCCGCCGCCAGGACGCCTTCCACGCGCCGCTCAGCGCGCGCCACGAGCTGAAGAATGAGATTCGCGACCGCCCGCGCGCCGCCGACCTCCTTCGTCACCGGCTCACTGGAATGGGATGTGTCTCGCAAGGACCTCGCCAGCCGATCCAGGGCTTCTCCCTGAAGCGTGGCAAGGTGCGCGAGTAACGCCTGGGGGTCGGTCGGGCGATAGCGGGTGGGGCGGCCAGGAGGAGGAAGCGGGACCCGCGTCGCCGCGCCGCGTGCGACCAGCCCCTCGAGCGCTGCGTACGCATTGGCGCGAGCAAGCCGCGAGGCGCTGGCTACCGCATAGCCCGTGGCAGGGCCAAGCCTCAGCAGCGTCGCGTACACCAGCGACTCCGTGGGTGTGAAGCCAAACGGAGTGAGGTCAACAGTCGCCATCAGTGGTATTAAATACTACTACTAAACGGCCTCGATCGGAATGCCGAGCAGCCGTGCGATCAGTCCCAGTCGCAACGTCACGTCGGTCTGACGTTGCGCCGGGCTCTTGCCCGCCCCCTCGAGCGGGAAGTAGTGCGACACGACCGGATTCGGTGACTTCGGCAGCGCCCGCAGGCTCTTCGGGCTCCAGATCCCCCGCTCGTCGCACTCGCTGTAGAGCCGCGCCAGCACCTTGGAGGCGCTGGGGATCTGGCGCAGGATCCCGAGCCGGGCCAGCAGCTCGAGCCAGTACACCGCGAAGGGGACGTCGGTGATCCGGCCCTGCGCGTCGGCGTGAAGGGGGTCGCCCAGGATCTCGAACATGGGCTTCAAGACCTTCCTCCCCGCCTGAATGAAGAAAGCGCGCCGGGGCGCCGGCGCGGAGAAGTAATTCGCCAGCCGCTCCAGGAAGGCAGCCCGCTCCCGCTGCACCGCGGGCATAAAAGCCAGGGTCTCGACCGAGAAGATCGTGGGGGGGTAGGCGAGCGGATCGAGCACGGTCTTGCCGTGAGCCTTCTTGAACGGCTTCATCGCCAACTCGTTCCGCAAGTACAGCGAGATATCGCTGGCGAGGCGGTGCGCGGCGCCGCGGAGCCGCGGGTCGTCGGTGTGGGCCCCCCGCGCCAAGGCTGCTGCGGCCGCCTGTGCCCCCATGGAGCGGGCCCAAAGTCCCAGGCCCGGATCGGTCTTGGCGGCTCGTTGGAACTCCACCAGCAGCGTGGGATCCTCGTCCCGCGACAGCAGCCGGAACAGAAACCGGTCGGCAAAGCGAAACGGTCGCATGTCGCCAGGCCACCCCAGCTCGAGAAGGCGCCGGTACTGAAAGACCGTCCCCGACTCTTTCCACCCCATCGCCTTATTGGCACCAGGGGCGAGGAGATTCCCGCCCCACAACCCGGTCTCCTTCTGTTTGCGGGCGATCGCGAGCGCCTCCTTGTACTGAAGAGTCTCCGCGCGCAGCGCGGCGACCCGCTCAGGGTCGCGGGCCGACTCGGGCGCGACCTCGGTGAGCGCTCGGTATTGAATCGGGAGACTGGCGGCCTCGAATAGCCACGAGAGCGGCAACTTGTGCGCGGAGGGAATCTCCAAAGCCGCTCCAAAGGTGCGGGGAGAGGGTCGGTTGTCAAAAACGGGCGCAAACTTACCCGAGACGGGTGGGATAGGCAATCTCCAACCGGGCCTGAGCGACCAAGCTCTTATTGCACTATGCCTTACGGCAACGCTCCCTCGCTGCAGTTGTTTGCACTCTCAGGGGCACACGACGCGGTGAATCGTCCCGGAGCGGCACCGCAGGGCTTCGCTCGTCAAGACGAGCGTCGAGTCATCGAGAAAGTCGATGGCCTCGCCGCCCCGGGCTCGTCGATCCCGCCGAGGTCGCAGGCGCGCTCGCGGGCGGGCGTCAACCGCCCACCGACGCTCGGGATAGCGGAGCTGCAGGCACCGCGGGAGCGGCCGTCGTGCGCAGCGTGTCACCGGGGCCGATCGGAGGATCGGGCTCGGCGACGGCCTACACGGTGACCGAGGGGCGCATCTCGAGGTTGTCGCCGGTATCGGCGAGGTAGACGCAACTGCCGGCGCGCGTGGGACAGGGGCCGAGCGCCATGTCTTCCCAGTCGACCGCGGCGGCACCGGGCACGAGCAAGAACCCGCGATCGCTTCCTTGCAGGTCCGTCGCGTACAGGTACGGGCCATCACCCGAGTCGTTGTGCGTCCAGAGCACGCCGGGGTGCGCGCGGCTCACCGCGACGCCGGAGCTCTCGACGACGCGGGGACTCGCGAACCGCCCCGTCTGAACGGCGCTCGCGGCTTGCAACAGGAACAACGCAGAGTGTAGCATCGCCCCACAAGAGAATCGGCTTGCTCCCCCCCGGGCAAGGGGTGATAATTCGCAAATGCTCGATGCGTTGCGGGCGCGTCCCGTTGAGAAACTGCCGCCCCGGGTCGGGCTCGAGGGGCGCGTCCTGTTCCTGTGCGAGGACGCCGCCCTGGTGAGGGACCAGCTCGCCGGCGGAGATCTCGCGTGGACTCCCGCGATCAAGTTGCGCGACGACATCTCTACCGACGAAATCACCCCCGCCTACATCTGCTACTACTACGACGAAACGCTGGGGGAATTCCCCTACCTGGGTCTCAAGTGCGGGCAGGAGTTTCCCGTCACGCGCGGCTCCGTGAAGCGCGGCGGATTCGTGGTGTCGGTGAGCGGCAAGCGACGCGGCAAGGGATCGTCCCGCGAGCAGTCACCCTACGCTGAGATGTGCGCCGGCGTGAAACTCGTCGTCGCCGAGAACATCGAGCGCATCTACCGGGAGAACTGCCAGAACCTCGGCATCTTCACCACCACCGATTTTGGAATCTTGGAGAAGATCCGGCGCGGCGAAGCGATCCCGCTCTCGACGTTCACGGACGGCGAAGGCGAAATCACCCGGGGCATCGTCGAGTACGGCGGCCTGTTCAACTACAACGTCGCGCGCCTGCAGGGCAAGGTCGTGCTCACGCCGCCGCGCACGGCCAAACGGCCGATGACGCTGGGCGAAAAGATTCTGGCGCGGCGCTGGGTCGTGGATGCCGCGAAGGGAAAAATCGGCGTCCCGGCCGTGCAGCCCGGTGACGAGGGGTTCGTCCTGACGGACATCCGTTTCAGCCACGAGTACGTGACGCCGATGGCGGCGATCTTTTTCGAGCAACTCGTCGGCAAGGACGCCAAGGTCAACGACCCGGGCTCGATCCTCATGTTCCGGGATCACCTCACGTTCCTCCCGGAGGCGATGACGCCCGAGCGGATCAAGGAGGGCTTGCTCGACGTGGCGCTGCAGCTCGAGAAAAAGCAGCGCGCCTTCGCCGAGGCGCAGGGGATCAAGCTGTACGGCGAGCTGCGCCTCGGTCACCATGGGTCCGAGGCCATCTGTCATTCCAAGATCCTCGAGTCCCACGCGTTGCCAGGCCAGGTAATCATCGGCTCGGATTCGCACACGCCGCACGCCGGGGCGGTCGGGTGCGTGGCCTTCGGAGTGGGCACGACCGCGATCTTCAACTCCTGGATCACGAAGGACGTGCGCCTCCAGGTCCCCGAGACCGTCAGGGTGGTGGTGCGCGGGAAGAAACCGGCCAACGTGACGGCCAAGGACTTCATGCTCGAAATCCTGCGGCATCCCTACGTGAAAAGCGGCAAGGCGATCGGCAAGCTAGTCGAGTACTGTGGGGATGCTGTCGAGTCGCTGTCGGTAGACGAACGAGCCACGATGACGAACATGACCGCCGAAGTCGGTGGCTTCACGGGTTACGTGGCGCCCGACGCGAAGACCGTCGAGTACCTGATGGACTATCGCGCCATGTCGCGCGCCGACGCGGAGCGCGTCGGCGCCGGGCTCGCGAGCGATCCGGACGCCGAGTACTGCGAGGTCATCGAGATCGACGCCGCCGCCATCCGGCCGATGATCGCACTCCCCGGCGATCCCGGGAACGGCTTGCACATCGGCGAGCGCGAGACGCGCATCAAGGTGGACATCGCATACGCGGGCTCCTGCACCGCCGGCAAGAAGGAAGACATGGACATGTACGCGCGGGTGCTGCGGGAGGCGACCCAGCGCGGAGCGCGGGTGGCCCCCTGGGTGAAGTTCTTCATTCAGTGCGGATCGCAGGATGTGAAGCGCTACTGCGAAGAGCGGGGGTACCTCGACATCTTCCGGCAGGTCGGCGCCACGTTCCTCGAGCCGTCGTGCGGCGCCTGCATCAACGCGGGGCCGGGCGTGTCCAAGACGCGCGACGAGGTGACGATCAGCGCGATCAATCGCAACTTCCCCGGCCGCTCGGGGCCCGGCCAGCTCTACCTCGCAAATCCCTTCACGGTCGCCGCGTCGGCGCTCACCGGCTACATCACGCCGTGGGAGCCTCCAGCGAACTAGTTACGTCCCGCGGATCCGCACCTTCAGCGCCCGCGCGCCGCTCCCGAAGTCCTTCAGCGACGTCACCGTACTACTCGAATCGGGCACCAGCTTCGCCGTGATCGCGAAGTTGCCGTTCAGGCTGCCCCGATACGTGGTCCAGCTGAGCCCGCCGGCGCTCAACGTGCGACCCGCGCCGTAACTGCTCGCCGTCGTCCTGAGGTGCCCGCCCCGCGCGAGCCAGATGGTGATCGCGGAGTCTGTGGCCTCGTGAATGACGAGCGCGGTGCCGCCCCCGGCGGTGTCGATGGCGAAGTGGGAGCGCAGCGAATCGTTCACCGGCGCGCGCCCCGAGCCGACGATGAAAAACACGGAGTCGATGGTCTTGGTCAGCGTATCGAACCCCGTCCAGCCCAGCACCATCGTGAAGTCGGCGATGAGGGAATCGCCGGTGTCACTCGGCACCCGGATATCCATCTCGATGCCGACGACCCGCGTGGTGTCGGACCCGGTCACGATGCGAGACGCGCGGTCGATGTACGGGAACACGAGCGCCGCGATCGTCGGGTACAGGGTGCTGTCCTTGCTGAGCAGCGTATCACCCACCAGCGCCGAGTCGAGGGCCCGCCGCACCGCGGCCAGCTCGCGGCCGTTGATCGCGTCGGGATCCACACCGCCGGCGTCGGAACACGCGGCCACCACGGCGCTGAGCGCCGTCACAGTGAGCAACAGTTTTCGCATGGCGGAAATATGGCGCTATTGCTGGTCGCCGGTAGACGCCGCCCGCACCTGGGTCCGATACGGCCTCAACGAGTCGCGCTGGTAGACACTGCGCGGGTTCCACAACACCCACGTTTCGATCCCCAGATCCTCGGCGGCTCGGATCTGCTCGCGGATTTCGAACGGTGTGTAGCGCGGCAGTCGCCGGCCGAGCGTGAACGCTTGTAGAAATGGCCGGATCGCGGCGGCATTGGCCTGCGACCGCGACCGTTCGATCGCTTCACGCAGCGCGTTCTTGACGATGGCGTAGGGATTCGCGTTGGGGCGATCGTAGCCGTACGCGCCGCGATAGTAGTGACTAGGGTACACCATCGGCAGCACGACGTCGGCGACTGAGCTGAAGTCTTCCCACACCTGCCCGATCCCCAGGTCGCCCCCCGCGGTCGCCGACGCCGTCAGGCCGAAGATGTCGAACGTCACTGGCACCCCGAGCGGCTCGAGCCGCCGTGTCAGCATCGCCACGCTGGCCCGCACCGCGGCCCGTTGCGTCTCGCCCGAGCGCCGCGCCGGGAAGACGGCGTTTGCCAGGGCGTCCTTCGGTTCATCCGGGAAGCGGACGTAGTCGAACTGCACTTCGTCGAACCCCATGTGCACCGCTTCCTCGGCGAGCTGCGCGGCGTAGATCCACACGGAGTCGTTGTACGCGTCCACCCAGGCGCTGCCGATCCGGTCGCGCCACAAGCCCCCGACGTCGCGCTGCTGCACGGACCACTGCGGCCGCCGTTCGGCGAGGAGCGGATCCTTCGCCACGACGATGCGCGCGATTGCGTAGATGTCGTGCGCGCGCAGCGTGTCGAGTCGGGAACGCGCGTCGCGCGCGCGGATGCAGCGGGTTGCGCCGATCTGTTGCGCGACTTTCACCTGCGAGTCGTACAACAAACAGCCCGTGTCGTCCTTCACGTCCACGACGAAGGCGTTGATCTCAGTCGAGTCGGCGAGGCGCACCAGGTGCCACAGCTTGGGCGAGCCGAATGCCCAGGCGTTCACGTACAGCGCCTTGATCGGCGGCGGAGGTGGAGGCGCGGTGAACAACGGCTCGGGGAGGACGTAGCGGAGCTCCACGCCGCGGAGCTGTAGGTTCTCCGGTGACGCGGGCAACCCTTGCGCAAAAAGGCCGCGACTCGAGATCGCGGCCCAGAGCAAGAGAGCGCTTGCCTGCCGAGCCAACTTCATAGGGGGTTTCACTATAGGAAACGGGGCCTGCGCCAGCAAGCGCCTCGTTCCCTACCTCGACTGTAAGCTATTGAACAGCAATGGGTAAGTCACCAGACTCTGGCCCCGGTACTGCGGCCGGAAGCCGAATAGAATCACCCGTCCGGAGCCCTGCCGCACTTCGAGCAGACACGCCTTCCCCGCGACGCGCTCGGGATGCAGCACCCAGCCCGAGAGCAGCAGCTTTTCCGGGTCGTCAGGCCACCGGCCGATCACCTTCACCACGCTCGAGTCGAGCACGTCGAACGCGGGGCCGCCTTGAAACCAGGCCGCGGTCTGGTGCGGCATACCGCGCGCCACGGGCTCAGTGGAATCGAGATCCAACCGAAAAATCGACCCGGGGGCGTAGAAGTCTTCGTCGGGCACCGCCTCCAACACGTTGCGCACCGGAAGCAGGAGGGCCTGCACCGCGAAACGGCTCGCTTCGTTCAAGGCCACGAGCGTGCCGCCGTCGAGCACGAACTGCCGCAGCGATTCCGCGCCGTCGGGACCGATCCCGCCCGCGTAGGGTGCGGGGTAGCGCGACGCGGGCAGACCCTCGAGGATCTCGCGCGGCGACTGATCGGGGAGCACGATGACGTCGAACTTGTCCTTGAGCTTCCCGGCGCGCACGGTCGAATCCACGAGCGACACGTACGGGACCTTCCACGTGTCGAACACCCAGCGCGTCCACCCTTCATCGATCGCCGCGTCGTACGATCTGTAGAGCCCGACGCGCGGCACGGTGGTGAGGTCGGTGGCGGTGAATCCGGGATACCCGGGCGTGGCCCGTGGTGCGGCGACGGGGGCGGATAGTGGCACCCGCAGCGAGTCCGGGGCGACGATCGCCGTCAGGCCCATCAGGAGCGGCAGGGTGTGCGCGGTGACGTCGTACGGCCGCTCCGGAGGTCCGTTGGGATAGAGACGGCGGTCGGGGTAGCGTTGCGGCTCGAGCAGCGTTTTTGCGAACCCCGCGTACGGTTGGCGCAGGAGCACCACGTAGGTCCCCGCCGCGTGGCGCTGCCCCTGCAGCGTGAACGACTGCTGCGCCGTGCGGATCTCCACCTCTCCGCGCTGCAGAATGCCGAGCAGCATGGCGAGCGCGATGGTGTCTTGGTGCGCCGGGATCACGTACGCGTACGGCCAGTCCCGCCAGCCGCGCACGCCGTGCCACTCGACCGAGAGGAAGGTCGACAGCCAGCGGTCCCGGTCCCGGGCGGCGTTGACCAGCAACGCGTACGCGCCTGCCGTCTGATACGACACGATGTCGCGCAGCGTCCAGCGGCCGCCCGGCCAGGGATGCGGGAAATTCCAGGAGCGCTCGCGTGGATTGTACCCGCGCGACCGGGCCTGTAGCCGGTCGAACGGCACGTCGATGGGTGAGCCGAGGTCGGCGCTCGCCGTCTCGGACAGGATGCGGACGCCGCCGTGATAGTGCTGGTACGCGCGCGCCGGGGTCCACGCGTCGTACGTCGAGTTGATCGAGATGCCCGTCTTACCTTGGCTCGCGAGCTCCCACGCCATGGCCGTACCGAGGGCATTGACCCCGTCGATGAGCAACGGGTCGACGTTGGGCTCGACGGGATCGAGGTAGGGAGGCAGGAACAGTCGCGCGCCTTCCGCTCCCATCTGGTGGATGTCGTGCACGATCTGCGGGTGCCACACGTTCTGCAGCGAATCGACCGTGAGCTGGGTCTCGACCTGGGTGAAGGCGTACCAGTCGCGGTTGTTGTCGTGGCCCGTGTAGTGGTGGTACAGCTCCGGAGGCTCGCTTCCTTCGGCGGCTGTGCCGAGGGTCCGGTTGTACCATTTGGAGACGATCGTCACGCCGTCCGGGTTGAGCGACGGGACCAGCCAGAGGATCACGTTGTCGAGGATCGCGCGGGTGCTGGCGCTCGTGTCGGTCGCGAGGCGATAGGCGAGCGCCACGGGCGTCAGGTGCCCCCCGACCTCGGTCGAGTGAATGCTCGACGTGATGAGGACGATCGTCTTGCCGTCACGCAACGCTTCCTGCGCGGCGGCGCTGGAGCGAAGGCCACGCGGGTCGGCGAGGCCCGCGTTCAAGCGGCGGTAGCGGTCGAGCTGCTTCAGGTTTTGGGGGCTCGAGATCACCAGCGCGGCGAAGGGCGCGCCCAGCGTGGTCTTGCCCAGCTCGCGGTAGTCGACGCGATCACTGGCGCGCGCCAGCGCCTGGTAATAGCGCACCAGCACCGGCCATTCGACGAGCTTGCGGTCGTCGCCCGGGTCGAAGCCAAGGATGGAGCGCGGCGTCGGGATGACGGCCCGCGCCGCTGGCCGGGCGCGCCGCGCCGAGGGAGCTTGCCGCGGAGTCGGACGCTGGGCAGTCAGATGCGCCGGCGCGGCCACCAGCGCCAGCGCTGCGAGCGCGAGCAGAGCGCGGGATCGCACCGTCAATGCAGACTGGCGGCCGCCGCGGGCGGCGTGTCTCCGGTGCCGATCCAATGAGCGAACCACGTACGGATCCGTTCCAGCCGGTCGACGAGCAGCCACGGCGGGCCCGTGCGGGACAGCCCGTGGTACGACCGCGGGTAGCGGACGAACTCGGCTGGAATCCCGCGCTTGCGCAGCGTCACGAACAGCTGCTCGCCGTCGGTGATCGGGGTCCGTTTATCGTCCTCGCTGTGCACGATCAACATCGGCGTGCGGATGCGCGCTGCGTACGTCATCGGCGAGTAGAACTTGTAGAGCGAGTCTTGCTCCCACGGCTCGCCGAAGAACTCGTAGTCGGTGAGGCCCTGCGCGTCGGACGAGCCGTACCACGAATACCAGTTGAAGATCGACCGGTCGGTCTCGGCGACCCGGAACCGGTTGGTGTGGCCCACGACCCAGTTGGTCATGAACCCGCCGTACGACCCACCCAGCACCGCCATGCGTGTCGTGTCCACACCACCGCGCGCGATCACCATGTCCACCGACTGCATCAGATCCTGGAAATCCTCCATCCCCCACCGCCCGCGCGTCGCGTACGTGAAGGCGTGTCCGTAGCCGCTCGAGCCGCGCGGGTTCGTGAACAGGGTCCAGTACCCCTGTCCCGCGAGCATCTGGAACTCGGGGAAGAGCACGTTCCCATAGTTCGAGTGCGGGCCGCCGTGAATCGAAAGGACGAGCGGATAGGCCTTGCCCGGCTGATAACCGTAGGGCTTCATCAACCAGCCCTCGATGCGCGTGCCCCCTACTCCGGTGAACCAGAACGTATCGGCCGGGATCATCGTGACGCCCGCGAGGAGCGCATCGTTGAAGGACGTGAGCCGCCGCTCCTGGGCGGGAGACGCGAGCGGCGCCACCCACAACTCGGTGGTGTGCGTCACGTCGCTGGCCGTGTAGGCGAGCGAGCGTCCGTCCGCGCTGCGCGAAAAGCCGCGTAGCTGCCGCTCCCCCGACGTCACCTGTCTCACCGCGCCGCCCGTCGCGCCGACGGCGAAGAGATGCACGTTGCCTCTCGTTTCGGCGTCCACGTATACCGTCTTACCATCCGGGGACCACGTCACCGAGCCGGGATCGAGCGGCCAGTCCGCCGTCAAATTGCGCACCGTGCCGCCGGCCGCCGGGATCACGCAAACATCGTTCTCGGCGCCGCGGCCCTTGGAGCAGATGAAGGCGATTGCCTGGCCGTCCGGGGACCAACTCGGGGAGCTGTTCTCGGTGAACCCCGTCGCCAGGTGGCGGCTGCGCCCATCCGCCACCGTCAGCACGTAGAGCTCGGGCCTCACCTGATCGCGCACCTCGAGCGTCTCAGTCGAATCCTGGACGAACGCGACCGCCTTGCCGTCGGGCGACCACGCCGCGCCGCTCTGGCTCAGGTCGCCGCTCGTCAGCTGGCGGGGCTCCCCTCCACCGATGGGCACGAGGTACACGTGGCTCGGCCGGCGCGTCTCACGCGGCGGCAAGAAGCCGCGCTCGTCCGCCACAATCGGGATCGACGTGTACACCCGTCCGTCGAAACGCTTGACGTCCGGCCCGCTCGTGATGGCGACGGGCGAAACGCGCGACCGCCACGGGTCTTTGTTGGCGCTGTCGGGATCCGCGCCGCGCCAACTGTAGAGCAGCCATTGCCCGTCGCGCGAGAACGTGGGCGCGGCGTGCACGCCCTTGATCTGGTAGGCCTCGCCTCCCGGGGCGCCTGTCCGCAGGAACCACACGTCGTCGTCCGACCCCTCGCGCCGGCTGGAGAACGCCAGCAGCGAGCCGTCGGGCGACCAGGCGGGACTCGACGCCTCGGTCGAAGGACTCGTGTAGCGATACGCCGGCGTCGACCCGTCGGCCGCCACCATCCAGATCTCGTTGTGCCGCTTGTCCTTGTCCTCGACGACGGTCGTCACCGTGAACGCCACGCGGCGGCCGTCAGGAGACAGCTGTGGATCGGCGACGAACGTCAACCTGTAGTAATCGGTCGCCTGCCAGGGACGGGCCTGCTGGGCTGAAACGGAGAAAGGCAACAGAACTGGCGCGACGCACCAAAGCCAGCGACGGGCACGCATACGAGATCTCGCGATCATCGGGGGGCAGGAAAAATACGCACAGGCCCTGCAAAGGCTAGACGCGCAGACGCTCGGCGGTCGTCCCTCACCCGCCGAGCGTCTCAGTGCTGTTGCGTCTGTGCCACTAGTCTCTGCAGGTCCGCGTCTAAGGCAACTTGTGGAGCTCCACCCGTCTGTTCTGAGCTCGCCCTTCCGGCGTCGTGTTCGTCGCCACCGGGTTCGCCGGACCGAATCCACGCGCGGTCATCCGGCTCGGGCTCACGCCCTTGCGAGCGAGGTAGAAGCGCACGGCGAGGGCGCGGTTGCCAGACAACCGGCGGTTCAACGCCAGCGATCCGGTATTGTCGGTGTATCCGGCGATCTCGATGCGGATCTCGGGATTGGCCACCAACGATCCCGCCACCTGGTCGAGCACCGCATACGACTGCGTCGTCAGCACCGAACGGCCAGTTTGGAACGTCACGCCCGAGAGGATGAGCGTCGGCCTGGCGGGCGCGGCCGGGGCTCCCGGCGCCGCGGGCGCGCGCTCCTCGAACAGGAGCAAGCAGCCGAACTGGTCCACGCGCGAGCCCGCAGGCGTGTTGGGACACCGGTCCTGCGTATCGACCACTCCGTCGCCGTCCGAGTCCTTGGCGATGGGGCAGCCGTTCGCATCCACTTGCGTCCCCGCCGGCGTGTTGGGGCAGCGATCCAGGTTGTCTGGAACGCCGTCCTTGTCGCCGTCGGCCGGGCAGCCCGTCGCGTCGACCGGTGTTCCCGCGACCGTGTCGGGACACTTGTCGATTCCGTCGGGCACACCGTCCCGGTCCCCGTCCAGCGGGCAGCCGGTCGGGTCTACGACGGCACCAGCGGGGGTGTCGGGACACTTATCCAGACCGTCCCACACCAGATCGTGGTCCGAGTCGATCGGGCACCCCGTCGGGTCCACGGTGGCGCCGGCCGGCGTGTCGGGGCACTTATCGAGGCCGTCATTTACGCCATCGCCGTCGGAATCGGGAGGACAGCCTTTGGCGTCGACCGCGACGCCGGCAGGCGTGTCGGGGCACTGGTCGATCCCGTCGAGAACCTTGTCGTTGTCCTGGTCGTGAGGGCACCCCTTCGCGTCGACGGTCGCGCCGTGCGGCGTGTCCGGGCATACGTCGATGCCGTTGAAGACGCCGTCCGAGTCGGCGTCGCTGGGGCAGCCGCGCTTGTCCACCGTCGCGCCGACGGGCGTGTCCGGGCAGGCGTCGCGCTTGTCCGCGACGTGGTCGTGGTCGGCGTCCGCAGCGGGCGCGGCGTCGGCCTGGAACATCGCGAACCCGGCCGAGGCCAGCATGTGCGTCGCCGATTGCTTGCCCGTGCCGAAATGGGTGTCCGGGGTGTACACGCCACGGCCCTCGACCCGCAAGGCCACGCGATTGCTGAGGAATAGGCGGACGCCGGCGCCGCCATGGACGCCGCCGTCAGTGAAGTGGTATGGGTTGGTCGCGCCGAAGTCGAGACGGGAGTAGCCGCCCAGCACGTAGAACGCCAGCCGGTCACGGTTCAAGGCGTTGAACACCAGACTGGCGCCCCCGATGACCGGCTCGATCTCCGTGGAGGGCGGAATATTGTACGGCGGTTGGAACAGCGCTTCGACCTCGAGGCTCAGCGCGGGGCCAAGCGCGTAGCCGAAGCGCACGCCGCCGCCGATCTTGTTGTCCAGGCCGAATGCCTGGTCGTACTTGGTGAACGACGCGAACAGACCCACCTCGTAGCGCCGTTCGTATTGCGCCGCGAGTGTCGAGGCACCCAGTGCCGTCGCCAGTCCCACCGCCAGGAGTTTCCGCACGGGGACCCCCTTCGCTCTAGAAGAGCTGGCGCAGCTCGACGCGCCGGTTCTGGGCCCGACCAGCGGCCGTCGTGTTCGTGGCTACCGGTACCGTCGGGCCATATCCCTTCGCGACCATCCGGCTGGGCGCGACGCCCTTGCTCGCCAGGTACGCTTGCACCGCCTCGGCTCGTGACTGCGACAGCCGCTGGTTGGTGGTTGCCGACCCGGTGTTGTCGGTGTGTCCCGCGATCTCGATCCGGATGTCGGGGTTCGCGACCAACGATGCCGCCACGATGTCGAGCACCGTGTACGACTCGGGCTTCAGCGCCGACTTCCCGGTCTCGAACGTCACGCCGCGCAAGATGACCGGCGTCCGCGCCTCGGTGAAGAGAATCGGGCAACCGGCGGCGTCCACGCGCGTGCCCGCGGCCGTGCCGGGACACTTGTCCTTCGTATCATCCACGCCGTCGCCATCGGTGTCCTTGGACCGCTGGCAGCCGGCGCTGTCGACCTCTGTGCCGGGCGGCGTGCCGGGGCACTTGTCGAGCCCGTCGAACACGCCGTCCTTGTCGTTGTCGGTCGGACAGCCCGTGGCGTCCACGGTTGCTCCCGCGGGCGTGTTGGGGCATTGGTCGATGCCGTCGGCGACGCCGTCGCCGTCAGCATCCGTCGGGCAACCCTTCGCGTCCACACGCGCGCCCGTGGGCGTGGCGGGGCACTGATCGATCCCGTCGAATACGCCGTCCGCGTCCGAGTCGGTGGGGCACCCTCGCGCGTCCACCTGCGCGCCGTTCACGGTGTTCGGGCAGGCGTCGAGCCCGTCGTAGACCTTGTCGCGGTCCGAGTCGGTGGGGCACCCTTGCGCGTCCACTATCGCGCCGGTCGGGGTTCCCGGGCACGCGTCGCGCTGGTCGCGCACGCCGTCGTTATCCAGATCGCGGTACCCGCCCCCGGCGAAGATCGACAGACCCAGCGAGCCGACGATGTGTCCTGCCCAGTCGCCCCCCGCGAAGCCCGTCGTGGGCGCGTAGATCCCCCGCACTTCGAGGCGCAGCGCCACGCGGTCGCCGAGGAAGATCCGGTCGCCCATGGCGCCGTGCACGGCGTTGTCGGTGAAGCGGTAGGGCGCGGCCTTTTCGAAATCGAGCCGCGAGTACCCGCCGAGTATGTAGAAGATGTTCCGCTCGGCGCCGAAGTTCAGGACGAGACTGGCCGCGCCGAGCGAGAGCGTCGACGTCGCGGGGCCGGTCTTGGCGCTGGGAGATTGGTAACCGGCGTCGACTTCGATGCCGACCGTCTGGCCGAAGAAGTAGCCGAGCCGCCCGCCGCCGCCGACTTGGTTGTCGAGGTTGAACGCCCGGTCATATCGGGTGAAGGATCCGAAGGCCCCGATCTCGAACTGGTGCGCCCGCTGGGCGGCCGCGGGTGGGGTCGAAGCGGCGGCGATCGTGAGCAGCACCAAGGTCATCCGTGCGCGCATGGACGTACGCTCCTCAGGTGATCTTCCCCAGGGCTAATATAGTTGAACGCTCATCAGAAACCCCACACGCAGCCGCGACGCAGCTGGCTGACCAGGTCGATCCCGCCGAGCACCAGGCCGTGGGGAGTACCGTTGGCCTCCCGCCACGTCACGCCAACAGGTCCGACGAGCGTCCCGGCGCCCGATGCGCCGCAAGTCTGCTCCCAAATCTGGGTGCCCACCGGACCGGCGAACGTACCCAGGGAGTCGCCGATGATAGGCGCGGCGATGGTTTCGGCGGCGTTCGTCGCCGCACTGGCGTACATCCCGCCGACGGCGAGCACTGCGTTGCCCACATCGAGTAGCGCGAACTGTGAGCGCCCCTCGGGCAGAAATGTCGGGCCCGACCCCCAGGGGCCGGTGAAGAATCCCGACAACAGGCTCAAGGGCGCCGTGTCGCTCGTCACCAGCCGCGCGGGCGCGGCGTCGAGCCCACCCCCCGGCGGCACGCTGTCGGCGACGCCGCCGATCGCTACGACGCGCCCGTCCCGGACCAATCCACCGCCATACGCCCGCGGCCCAGGGAGCGGCGGCTGTTGGTACCAGCCGTCGATGTGGCCGTCCACGCCGATCCGCCCCACGTACACGGCTTGCTGCGGCCGGCCTTGGCCGTCCGTGCCGCCGATCACGTAGATGCGCCCGCGGCGCACCACCGCGATGGCGCCCGCGACGGGTGCCGGGAGTGGCTCTAAGAAGATGAACCGCCGGCTCACGCTATCGGCCGTGACGTCGGCACCCAGGACCGTGGCCTGGGCGTGACCCGCGGTGTCGATCCCGCCGATCACGTACAGCGCGCTTCCCGGGAGACGCGAGTTGTAGCGAGTCGCCACCGCGGCGGCGGCGAACGCCCGGGGGACCGGGAGGACGCGGCTCCGCGTCGCGTCGGTCGTGTCTCGCTGCCGTACCCACGCCGTGATCGCGCCGGCGGCTCCCGCGTCCGCGCGGGCGACGTACACACCCGAGTCCGGCACCATGGTGATCTGGCCGCCGCTCCCGAAGGGCTCGGCCCCGCCCGCGGCGTACAGCGTCGCATTCAGCAGCGCGCCATCGGGGAATTCGGCCGCGGCGAGCGCGACGCCGACCGGGGCGCGGGGGAAGGATGCACGGCCCTGCCAGGTCAACGCGACGGGGTCGAATGCGGGCGCGGGCAGGACATGTACGGTGGCGGTGAGGCGGCTGCCGGCGGACGTGACCACTGTGAGCGTTCCGGACGCCGCGGAATCGGGCACGGTCGTGGTGATCGAGAACGCGCTCCAGGCCGAGTCCGGAACCGAGGCCTCGGTTTCGCCGCCCCCCGCGCGGACAAAGCGCACGGCGCCCGACCCACGGGCGGCCCCGAAGCCGAATCCCTCGAGAACGACTCTTTGGCCGCGGGTGAGAAGGGGCTCGATCGCGCCGTCGACATAATCGAGACGCACCGTCGCGAACACCGGTCCCGCCGTATCGCCGCCGCACCCGAGGAGGAGGAGGGCGACCGCGGCAGGGAGCAGCCTAGCGGTGCCCGTTCTCCCCACGCATGAACCGGAGGGCCTGCGACAGCTTGTCGGCGAGGGTCGACAACTCGGTGGCGCCATGGGCAAGGTCCTCGATCGCGCGCAGCTGCTCGGACGCGGCGGCGGCGACGGCTTCGGCTTCCTGGGTCGAGGTCTGGGCGGCGGTGCGGGCCTGGCCGAGCGTCTGGGTGATGCGCGCCGCGAGCTCGGCACTCTGGCGTCCCACATCGGCGACGCGCTTACCGGCCCGCGCCGTCTCCGCCGCCGCTTCGGCGATACGATCGAGATCTTTTACCCAGTCGGCCGAGTTTTGTACCACCTCGCCCAAGTCGCCGCGAATCCGCTCGAGCAGCTGCGCGGCGCGGTCGAGCGCGCGACGCGTATCCTGGACCGACTTCCCGACGTTCCGCGCCTCGCGCCCGCTCTCCTCGGCGAGTTTGTGAACCTCGTCGGCGACGACGGCAAAACCGCGGCCGTGCACACCGGCGCGGGCGGCTTCGATCGTCGCGTTGAGCGCCAGCAGGTTTGTCTGGTTCGCGACGAACCCGATCGTCTCGGAGAACTTCTCCACTTGCGCCGCCACGTCGCGGAGGCGCCGCACCTCCGCCGCGCTTTCTTCGGTCGTCGCGCCCAGATCGGTCAGCTGGCGCACGGCCCCCTGCGTGCCCACGCGGACCTTCTCGGCGGTCTTCTCCATTTGGGCACCGGCGTCCCGCGTCCGGTCCCCGGCGGTCGCGAGCTCGCCGGCACTTTCCTTCAGCTGTTCGGCCTCGCGCGCTGCCGCGGTTACGAGGGTCGCCGCCTGGGCCGCGCCTTCGCTGGCGCGTTGCGCGGACGCCGCCACTTCCTCGCTCGAGGCGTGGATCTCTTCGGTGGTAGCCGTCAGCGTTTGCACGTATTGCGTGGTTTGGTCGGACGCGCCCGTCACGGGCCGCAGCGAACTTTCGATCGCGACCATCAGCGCGAGCTGCGGGGCGAGCAGCTCGAGCAGCTCCCCGTCGGAGTTGCGGTACATCGCCGGGTTAGAGTGGCGCACGCTCCACAAGCCCACCAGCTGCCCTGCGTGGTACAGCGGCACGAGCATTTCGGCACCCGGCGTCTCGGCACCGGGCACGATCACCTGGTCCTTGGCGAGGCCGTGCGCCACGACGGCGTGGTGCAGTCGCACCGCTTCACCCGTGAGGCCGGCGTCGGCGTCGAACCGGAATACCGTGTCGGGTCGCGCCGCCGTGTCGGCCAACAGCTCCATCTGACGGGCGCGCGCGTCGTAGCGCGCGAACCCCATCTGCTCCCAGGGGACCAGCTGCCGTGTCAGCTCCTGCACCCGCGTGAAGCTCCGGGTCAGACTCATCTCGGCGGCGATCGCCTGGGCCAGCCGTTGCACGAGACGCAGCTCGTCGGCGTGAACGCCGAGGCGGATCACGTAGGCGCTCCCGACCGTCGCGACAACGAGCCCGGCCGCGACCAGGGCCGTGGGTCCGGAGGGCATCGCGGCATGCGTGAGCGCGAGCCACCCCAGGGCCAGGCCGACCGACGTGAGGTAGATGATCGTCTCCCACCGCAGGGTAAGCCGCGCGTCCACCCAGGCCATCGTCTTCCCCAAGGCCAGGTCCAAGTAGAACGTGCCGTTCACCACGATCGGCAGTAGAACGATCACCAGCACCACGAGCCCGAGGTTGTTCGAGGTCAGCGCCGCGGCGCCCGTCTGGCCGCCCATGCGGTCGTACATCAGGCCGACGAGGGTCGTGCCCACCGTGAGGTGACCGGCGTTGTTGAGCGCCGCGCGAACCGGCAAGCGCCGCAGCAGGATGTCCCCGACGAACATGGCGAACGGCGCGACCACGGCGGCGAACGCCCACCCGCGGTCGAGCATGGCGAGCAGCATCACGCCGACGACGTAGGAGGAGAATCCATTGCCGGGGAGGGCGATGCCGTAGCGGCGCGACAGCGCCGCGGCGACGATCAGCGCGACGCCGGCGAGAACCAGGTTGTCGCCGGCGGGCGCGGTGCCGCGCGCGTACGCGACCAGTCCCGCGCCGAACGCCGCCAGCCCGGCCAGGGACACGATGACTCGGAGCGAGAGGGCGGCCTTCATGAGGGTGTGGCGCAAGCTCGGGCACGTGGCGTGGCGTGTCAAGCACGGCTATCGTTACGCCATGAAGGTTACGATCGAATACTGCGTCGTCTGAAACTACGAACCTCGGGCCACCGGTCTGGCGGCCGAGATTCGTGACGCGTTTTCCCACGCGGAAGTGAAACTCATCCAGTCCTCCGGCGGCGTCTTCGAAGTCGAGGTGGACGGCCGCTTGGTCTTTTCCAAGAAGAGTGCGCGGCGCCACGCCGAGCCTGGTGAAGTGATGCGCCTTGTAAAGCAGGCCGCCGCCGGCGCGCGGTGAAGATCGCGATCTCGACCGGCGGCGGCGACGCGCCGGGTCTCAACGCAGTCATCCGGGGCGCCGTCCTCGCCGCGGTGCACCGCGGGTGGGAGTGCCTCGGCATCCGGCGCGGCTTCGACGGCCTGCTCGGCGACGATGAAGTCGTTCCCCTCGGTCCCGCCCAGGTGCGGGGCATCACGCACCTCGGCGGCACCATCCTCGGCACCACCAACCGCGGCGATCCTTTCAAGTGGCGCCGGCAGCGGCCCGACGGCACCTGGGAGGAACGCGACCGCTCCGACGAGCTCGTCGCCGCGTTCGGCGCGCGCCGGCTCGAGGCGCTCATCGCGATCGGTGGGGACGGCACCCTCAACATCGCCCTGCAGCTCATGGCGAAGGGCATTCCCGTCGTCGGCGTCCCCAAAACGATCGACAACGACGTCGGCGGCACGGTCGCGACCTTCGGCTTCGATACCGCCGTCGCCACCGCCACCGACGCGATCGACCGGCTCCACTCGACCGCCGAGAGCCACGAGCGGGTCATGGTGGTGGAGGTCATGGGCCGCTACGCCGGGTTCATCGCGCTGAATTCGGGGATCGCCGGCTCGGCCGACGTCATCCTGATTCCCGAGATCCCGTTCGACATCACGAAGGTGTGCGACAAGGTTCGCCGCCGTGAAGCCGAGGGGCGCCACTTCAGCATCGTCGTCGTCGCGGAGGGCGCCGCGCCCAAGGGTGGATCGGTCTCGCTGATCGACCCGGAACACCAGCGGCTCGGCGGGATCGCGGACAAGGTCGCGAACTCGATTCAGGAGATGACCGGTAAGGAGACGCGCTCCCTGGTGCTCGGTCACCTCCAGCGGGGCGGCAGTCCCACCACGTTCGACCGTCTGCTCGGTCTGCGCTTCGGCGCCGCCGCGGTACGCCTCATCGCCGAGCGCAAGTTCGGTTACATGGTCGCGCTACAGCCTCCCACCATCGCCGCGGTGCCGATCAAAGAGGCGATTGCTACGCCGAAACGCGTCCCACTCGACTCCGATACCATCGCCACAGCGCGGGACATCGGCATCAGCTTGGGCGACTGACGCGCGATTGTACCCGGAGGCGGACACTCGGGACACCGCCGCCGCACCCCAGCCGCCGCTAGAAACCCGTTATGGACAAGGTAGTTACGTGACCTCTCCGCCCCTGGCACGGGTCTTCCCTAGGGGGAGCCGCATGAGGAGGATCCTATGAAACGCATGCTTGCGGTGCTCGCTCTGCTGATCGCCGGCGGCGGCGGCGCCCTCTCGGCACAGACCCGCGTCGCCGTGTCGCTCAGTTTCGGCGCGCCGTTCGCGGCTTATCACCCCCGCCGGTACGGCTACGACTACGATTACGACTACGGCTACAGCTACCGCTACCCGTATCGCGGCTACGTCGTGTACGACCCCCGCCCCACGATCGTGGTGGTGCGGCGCTATCGCCCTGCCCCTGTGTTTGTCGTACGGGGTTACCGGCGGCATCGGTATCACCGCTGGTAAAGGATTCGGGGCCGTGCTTCCGGATGCACGCGTGACAGTGGCAGTCGTCCGGAGGCGGCGCCTGGCGCCCTAGGCCAGGGTCGCCGCGCGGCTCTTCGCGGGAGGCGCACACGCGCGCCTCCCGCTTTTTTCTATATTCCGGCCGTGCGTATCTCCCGCGACCACTTCCTTCCCCCCGATCCCCAGGCCTACCTCGCGGCCGAGCCCGCCACCGGGCGCGTCATCGTGATCGCGCCGACCCGCGCTGCCTGCGAGACGATCGAGCTGGCCCTCGGCCTCAACATCGAGACACTGCTCGAGCGCGAGCACGGTGACGACATCCGGCGCCTCGCCGGAGCGCGCGATGCGGGAGGCTTTGGCATCGTGGCGGGAACCGGGACTGGAAAGACGCTCGCGATCCGGAGTATCGCAGAGACGATCCTGAAGGCGCCCCTGAGGGTGGGCGTGGTGAATCGTGAGCGGGAGGCGACGCCGGAGACACCGACCTGGAACGTGGTCATCATCACGACCGGGATCGCGCGGCGCTGGTTCCAAGACGGGCTCATCACCGCTCAGGACACGCTCGTCGTAGACGAGATCCACCAGACATCCGCGGAGATGGAGCTGTGCCTGGCGCTCGGCAAGCGGGCCCGCTGCCGGTTCATCTGGCTTTCGGCGACGGTCGACCCGGCGTTCTACGAGGATTATCTCGACTCGGCGGAGGTGCTCGAGACCCGGGCGTTCGACCCCGCCAAGGCGGCCAACGTGCAGGTCCTGGCTCAGAAACCACTCGAGTTCCTGAGCGAGCGGTTCATGAAACGGGTGCTGCGGGAGCGTCGCGGCGTGGCGGTGTTCGTACCCACGCGGGCCGAGGTCGAGCAGATCGCTCGCGAGCTGGGGGACCGCTGGCAAGCCCTGGCCACCGCCTTCTACCACGGCGGCGAGCCGATCCGGGTGATCCGGCCGTTTCTTGACGGTTTGGTCAAACGTCCGTTCCTCCTCGCGATGACGGCGGCGGGTCAGTCCGCCCTCAACATCCGAGGGCTCGACACGGTCGTGATCTACGACGCCCGATACACCAACGTCGTGGAGCGAGGCAAGAACGTGTTGACCCGTCTCTATCTCGGAGCCAACGAGATCCTTCAGATGGCGGGCCGCGTGCACGGCCGCGTCGAAGCAGGTGAAGTCTACATCCTGACCGACCGCGACCTCGTCTTCGAGGAGCTGCGACCGACGCCTCCGGAGTTCCAGCTGGCGGGGGACGCGGAGCGGGTCGCGATCACCTGCGCCGCGATCGGGGTGGACGCCGCCGACCTCGACTTGCCGGTCCCCCTCGACCGCCGCGCCTATCGCGACGCGGTCACGCTCCTGACCGAACGCGGTCTCATAGAGAAGGGCCGGCTAACGAGTTACGGTCGCGCTGTGGAGGCCATGCCGGTGGAGCGGCCGTGGGGGGAGCTGCTCTATCACGCCGATCCACCGCTCATTTCAATGGTCGCGGTGGCGGCCAACATCGAGTCGCTGCACCGCATGACCCGGGAAGAACGCGAGCTCAAGGGGCTGATCCTGCCCGGGTCCGACCACCTGACGGCGTACAACGTCTACGCCGAGGCGGTGAACAAGCACGGCTATCTGGGCGAGGTGTACGGGTTGCCGCGGCACCTGTTCCGCGAGGACATCGATCGCTGGGCCGACGGACGCGGGGTGCTGGTCAAGGCGATCGAGGACGTAGCCCTGGGCACCGCCTCGGTGTATCGCCAGCTCGAGGTGCCGCTGCCTGAACGCCTTGCGTACGCCGACCAGAAGACGCTCGAGCGTTTTGCTGACCTTTTGGCCAAGATCATGCCTTTCGATCTCGTGATCGACGGGGAAACGGCTGACGGTCGCGAGGCGCGGGTCAGCCGCAGCTCCGTGAGCGGCAGCTGGGGAGCGGTTGCGGGGACGCTGCGCTACTTCGCCGACCGGTTCGGCGTGCCTCGCGCGAGCATCGAGGGGACGCAGATCCCGGAGCGCGCGATCAGGCGTTACGCCCGCCGCGGGTCGCCGGAGGTCGTGTTCGAGCGGCAGCGGCGGCGTGAGGGATTGATGGCGGTGCGGACTGTTGTCTACGGTGGATTCACGCTGGAGCGTGAGGTCGAGCCGCTGCCGAGCCCGTTTCCGGTCGAGCTGGCCGAGACGGCCCGGCACGCTCTGGTTCAGGCGCTGCTCGCCGGTGAGACCCCCCACCCCGATCAGGGAAAGCTGCGTCGCGGTCTTGAGCGTTTCGGGCACTACTGGCGCCGCTCCGGCGGACGGCTCGCCGAGGCACACAGCGATCGTTTGGCCGAACAGATCGCGGTGCAGGTGGCACAGGTCCGCTCGTGGGACGACTTCATCGCGGCGCGGATCGGGCTCGATCCCGACGCTGTCATCCCAGAGGCAGAGCGTCACCGCCTCGACGCGTTGCCCGCCTCCGTGACTCTGTATGGCGACCGAGTGCCGCTCGACTACGATGTCGAGCAAGGCGTGGGCGTGGTGCGGATGCGGCTCAAGGAGGGCCAAGCCCGTCGCCTCCAGGCGCGGGACGTGCCGCCCTTCGACCGGCCCGTCCGATTCACGGTGACGCGTGGCAAGCACGACGCGGTGCGTGCGGCGTCGCTCGAAGAGTTGCGGGATGGCCTGCGGGGGCTGGTCCGCGGCGACCGCACCCGGGCGAGGGGCGGTGCTAGGCGGCGGGGCCGGCGTCGTCGCTAAGGTCGAGCAGCGCGAGCCAGAGGGCGTGATAGGCATCGCGCAGGTCGCCCAGGGGCGCCCCGGCGGCGAGCGCGGCGGCGCAGCCGTCGAGCACCGCCTGGCGGGCCGCGCCTTCGAGAGTTGCATCGCCGCCCCGTCCCTCGATGAGGCCCGCGGCGCATAACCCCAGCCAGGCGCGGGCGGTGCCGTCCTCGGCCTGGCGGCGCAGCTCCTCCCAGCAGGCGTCCACCGCCACGGTCCCGGCACCGCGTGACAGGGCGTTCGCGAGTCCCGCCGCGCGCTCGCTCGCGACCTCGGCGGCCGCGCTGCGCAGCAATCGGCCGCGTGATCCGTAGTGATAGAGGACCAGCCCTTTGACCACGCCGGCGCGCCGGGCCACCTCGTCGAGGGTGAACCCTTCGATGCCGCCGCGCTTCAGCGTGTGCACGGCAGCGGTGAGAATTGCGGAACGGCTGGGAGTGGAGTCTTTCGGCACGTATCTGTCCTTTTGGTCAATAATGGAGTCCGCGGAGCGCGGCGGCAACCGCAACCTTTTGGTCGAGATCGGCGTCTCACCCTGACACGAGCCTGACACGACCTCTTGGTTCGGCCTGAAACCTTGTGACGCGCGGATTTGTACTGAGGTGTAACTCACATATGATCGACAAACCCGTCGCTGCCGCGGCGCCCCCCGCCTTCTCCCCCCTCGCTAGGGCCGTGATCGATTCGGTCGGCGAAGGCATCGTGGTGTTCGACTCGCAGGGTCGAGTGCTCTTCGCCAACTCCGCGGCGCGCCGCGTCATCGATGGCCAGAACGGGGATGTCCGCAACCGGCTGCAGACCCTTGGTGCCCGGTTCGCCGCCCTGAAGAGCGGCGCGCAGCCGATCGGCGAGGCGGCGATCCTCGCCGCCGGGCCGCAGACGCTGGCCGACCGCGAGCGGCAGGCGATCATCGAGACGCTGCAGGACACAAGCGGCAAGCTCGCGGAGACGGCGCGCCGGCTCGGCATCAGCCGCACGACGTTGTGGCGCCGGCTCAAGGCCTACGGCTTGGACGGCTTCCGCGCTACTGGGTAGCATCCTACCTTCCCCGGGCATGACGCCCGGGCCCTTCATCATCGAAGAGTATGTCCGCTGGTCCGACGTGGACTTTGCGGGCATCATCTTTTACGGCTCCTACGTGCGGTTCTTCGAGATCGCCGAAACCGAGCTGTTTCGGAACTGCGGGCTCGCCTACGCCGAGATGTTCGACCGCTACAACGTGTTCCTGCCCCGCAAGGCCGTGCACAGCGAGTTCTACTGGCCGGCGCGGCTCGACAACCGCTTGCGCGTCGCGGCGTACGTGGGCCGAGTCGGCAACAAGTCCATGACGTTGAACTTCGACGTCCTGAAGGACGGCAGGGCGAGCCTCGTCGCCGCGGGATGGATGGTCCTCGTGTGCGTCGACCGAAAAAGTCTCAGACCCGAGCCGCTCCCGGCCGGTCTCGTGAAGGCGCTCGCCCCGCACACACTCAGCGCAGCCGCGGCACGGGCGGCGCTCGGGGTCGCCGCGCCCTGAAGCGTCTCTTGATCCTGGCCCTCGCGGCCTGTAGCAGGGACACGCCGCCGAGGGTGCGAGCGACGGTCGTCCCTGTCCACGCCGACACGGTCACCTTCGCGGTGCCCGCGGCGGCGCATCGCTGCAGCGGCGGCCCGTCGCTGCTGCTGCAAGCGGCCGACGACCACGGCAACGGCGTGCTGGTGCTGCTGCGCTACGGCGATTCGCTCGTCACCGGTTCGTTCCCCGTCATCGCCTTCGGCGATTCGATCACGCCGCGCGGTTCGAACGTGGCCGTCCGCTACATGAAGGGTGACGTGGCGCACGGTTTGTCGCTCGACAGCGGAGCGGTCGACCTGACGGTGAGCGGGCGCGCGCTCGCCGCTCGGGCCCATGGCTCGGGACTCGAGAGCAGCATCCGAGTCGCCGTCGACGCCGCGTACGCGGATGTGCCGCTCCCGGCTTCCGCCGATACCGTGCCGTGCCGGTTACAGCCATGACGGTTCGACTCGGGTTCATCGGCTCGGGGTTCGCGCGGCGGGTGCAACTTCCGGCGCTCGCGTTCGTGCCCGGTGCGCGGGCCACGGCCATTGCCAGCGGCCACCGGGCCAACGCGGAAGCCGTGGCCCGGGATTTCGGCGTGCCGCACGTCTTCGACGACGGCGTGGAGCTGACGCGCAGCGCGGACGTCGATCTCGTCATCGTCTCGTCCACGCCGGACACGCACGCGCGGTACGCCATCGCGGCGCTCGAGGGCGGGAAGCACGTCCTGTGCGAGAAGCCGATGGCGCTGGACGCTTACGAGGCGTCCCAGATGCTGGCCGCCGCCGGACGGCATCCCGACCGATTTGCGTGGGTGGATCACGAGCTGCGCTACGAGCCCAACCGCCGTCGCGCGCGCGAGTTGATCCGGAGCGGCGCGATCGGCGCCGTGCGCCACATCGAGCTGTCGCTCAAGCCGTACCTGCGCGGCGACGGCCGCCCGCAGACGTCCGATGCCCCGTGGACCTGGTGGTTCGACGGCGCCCGTGGAGGCGGGATCCTCGGTGCGGTAGGCTCCCATCTCATCGACCTGTGTCGCTTCTGGACGGGAAGCGAAGTCGCCTATGTCGCTGGACTGGTCGAGACGTTCGTGACAGAGCGGACCGACGAGAGCGGCGCGAGACGCCCCGTCACGGCCGACGACTTCGCGAGCAGCGTGCTGCGCACGGCGAGCGGAGCGGCCGCGACCATCACGCTGACCACCGTGGCCTCGCACGGTCCGGGACACCTGGCGCAGCTGACGGGAAGCGAGGGGACGCTGGTCCTCACGGGAGAGACGAAGCTCGAGCTCGGGAAAGCTGGGGCCCCGCTCGAGGACGTCTCGGCCCCGGACGATTTGTGGGAGAAGACGAAGCCGAACAACATGTGGGCGCGGTCGTTCGTGCGCCTGCTGCGCGATATGGTGCGTGTGATCGGCGGAGGCGTGGCGGAAGGGGAGCCGGCGACGTTCCGCGACGGTTGGCAGGTGCAGCGTGTGCTCGACGCCATCCGCGGCGGGCGGGGCGTGCGGTTAGATTGAAGACCACCGTGGAACAGACCTACTTCCGCAAGGGCTTCGGCCTGAAGGGCGCGATCGAGGGCGCGCTGACCGCCGACTATCACAGCCGGGTGGTGGACGCCATCCGCGCGGCGGGCTACGTCCTCCGCGTGGGCGACCTCACTTTCCGTCTGGCCGGAGAGTTCGGGTTCTGCTACGGAGTGGACCGGGCCGTCGAGTATGCCTATGAGACCCGGACCAAGTTTCCCGGCAAGCGCACCTTCCTCGTCGGCGAGATCATCCACAACCCGCACGTCAACCACAAGCTCGAGGCGATGGGCGTGCAGTTCCTCCACCGCCCGGAGGGTGGCGAGTTCGATTTCGGCGCCGTGACGCCTGACGATGTGGTGATCCTCCCCGCCTTCGGCGTCACGGTGCGGGACTTCGAGCGGCTGCGCGCGATCGGCTGCGTGCTGGTGGACACGACGTGCGGCTCGGTCCTGAACGTGTGGAAGCGGGTCGAGTCGTACGCCCGCGACGGCTTCACGGCAGTCGTCCACGGGAAGAACTACCACGAGGAGACCAAGGCCACCTCGAGCCAGGTCACCAAGCACGCCGGCGGCAAGTTTGTCGTGGTGCGGGACATGACGGAGGCTCGGGTGGTGTGCGAGTACATCGAGGGACGGGGGACGCGGGACGGGTTTATCGAACGCTTCGCGGAGAAGATGTCGCCGGGGTTCGATCCCGACCGCGATCTCGAGCGGGTGGGAGTCGCGAATCAGACGACGATGCTGTCGGGCGAGTCGCTCGCGATCGCCGCCGAGATCGGTAAGAGCATGGCGCGACGCTGGGGTGAAGCGTCACTGGAGCAACACTTCCGCACGTTCGACACGATCTGCTCGGCCACGCAGGAGCGGCAGGATGCGGTGCTCAAGCTCATCGCCGCGCCGCTCCACTTGATGGTCGTCATCGGCGGATACAACTCGAGCAATACGACCCACTTGGCGGCGATCTGCCAGCAGAAAGTGCCGACCTACCACATCGCCGATGCGACGTGCATCGATCCCGATACGGGCGCGATCCGCCACCGGCCCGTGGGCGAGCACGACGAAATACGGCACGCTCGGTGGCTCCCGGACGGGGCCGTGACGATCGGAGTCACCGCGGGCGCCTCCACGCCGAACAACAAGATCGGTGAGACGATCGAGCGGATCGCGGCCTTGCGTGGGGTTTCTCTCCAGGAGGCGCTGGGCTAGACTTCGGGGTATATTCGGTCTCATGGCTCTCAGCGGTTTTCACCCGTCCATCCAGCGCTGGTTCGGCGAGCGCTTTGCCGAGCCGACCGAGCCGCAGCGCCACGCCTGGCCCGTGATTCAACGCGGCGCCGACGTGCTGATCGCGGCGCCGACCGGCTCGGGCAAGACTTTCGCCGCCTTTCTCTCCGCCATTGACTCGCTCCTGCGTCAGGGCTTGGACGGCACGCTGCGCGACGAGACGCAGGTGCTCTACGTCTCGCCACTGAGGGCTCTCTCGAACGACGTTCAGAAGAACCTCGCGGAGCCGCTGGCGGAAATCCGGGCCGGACTCGAGGCCGCGGGTCTGCCGGATGTCGAGGTGCGCACACTGCTCCGCACCGGCGACACGCCGCAGGCCGACCGGCAAGCGATGGTGAAGCAGCCACCGCACATCCTCGTTACAACGCCGGAGTCGCTATACCTCATCCTCACGTCGGAGCGGGCGCGCGAGATGCTGCGCACCGTGCGGACGGTCATCGTCGACGAGATCCACGCCGTCGCTCGCGACAAGCGTGGCAGCCACCTGGCGCTCTCGCTCGCGCGGCTCGACGCCCTGACGGGCAAACGCGCGCAACGCGTGGGGCTCTCGGCGACGCAGAAGCCCATCGATGAGATCGCCCGCTTCCTGGTCGGCACGAACGCCCCACCCCCCGACATCATCGACTCGGGGCACGCGCGCACACTCGACTTGTCGATCGAAATCCCAGGGTCGCCTCTCGAGGCCGTCATGGCGGGGGAGGTGTGGGAGGAAGTGAACACCCGCATCGCGGAGCTGATCGCGGAGCACCGGACGACGCTGGTGTTCGTGAACACACGCCGCCTGTGCGAGCGGCTCGCGATGCAACTCTCCGAGCGCCTCGGCGCCGAGCAGGTAACGAGCCACCACGGCAGCCTCTCGCGGGAAAAGCGGCTCGAAGCGGAGGAGCGGCTCAAGCGGGGAGAGCTCAAGGCGCTCGTCGCCACCGCGTCGTTGGAGCTGGGGATCGACATCGGGGCGGTGGACCTGGTGATCCAGGTCGGGTCGACGCGCTCGATCGCGACCCTGCTGCAGCGCGTGGGGCGCTCCGGCCACCGGCTGGCATCGGTCCCGAAAGGGCGTCTGTTCCCGCTGTCGCGTGACGAATTGGTCGAGTGCACGGCGCTGGTCCGCGCGACCCGAGAAGGGCGGCTCGACCGCCTGATCATTCCCGCCAAGCCGCTCGACATCCTGGCGCAGCAGATCGTCGCGGCAGCGGCGTGCGAGGAATGGAACGAGGACGCGCTGTTCGACCTGGTGCGGTCGGCGTATCCCTACCGCGATCTGACGCGCCGCGAATTCGACGACGTGGTGCACATGCTCGCCGAGGGGTTCACGACGCGGCGCGGGCGGCGCGCGGCGCACCTGCATTATGACGGAGTGAACCGCCGCGTGAAGGGCCGGCGCGGTGCGCGACTCGCGGCCATCACGTCGGGCGGCGCGATTCCCGACCTGGGCGACTATCGCGTGGTGCTCGAGCCGACCGAAACGTTCGTCGGCACGCTGAACGAGGACTTCGCGATCGAGAGCAACCCGGGCGACATTTTCCAGCTTGGTAACACGTCGTACCAGGTCGTAAAGGTCGAGTCGGGCCAGGTGCGCGTGGCCGACGCCAAGGGGCAGCCCCCGACCCTGCCGTTCTGGCTCGGCGAGGCGCCGGGGCGGACGATCGAGTTGTCCGAAGAGGTCTCGCAGCTGCGCCAGGACGTGGATGACCGCCTCCACGACCCGACGGCCGCGATCGGCTGGCTGGTCGACACGATCGGTCTCGCCGACGCGGCCGCCCGCCAGATCGTCGAGTACCTGGCGGCCACCAAGCGAATCCTCGGCGTCATCCCGACGCAGGCCTGTCTCGTGCTCGAGCGGTTCTTCGACGAGGCCGGCGGGATGCAGTTGGTGCTGCACGCGCCGTTCGGCAGCCGCATCAACCGCGCTTGGGGGCTGGCGCTGCGCAAGCGGTTCTGCCGCAGCTTCAACTTCGAGCTGCAGGCGGCCGCAACCGAAGATGCGATCGTCCTCTCGCTCGGCGCGCAGCACAGCTTCCCGTTGGACGAGGTCTTCCAGTACCTGAAGCCCGCGACCGCCGAGACGCTCCTGGTCCAGGCGATGCTCGACGCGCCGGTATTCGGCACGCGGTGGCGCTGGAACGCGACGCGCGCGCTCGCCGTGCTGCGGTTCCGGGGCGGCCGGAAGGTCCCCACGCCGCTGCAACGAATGGACGCCGAAGACCTGGTCGCCGCCGTCTTCCCCGATCAGCTCGCCTGCCCCGAGAACCTCGTGGGCGACCGCGAGATCCCCGATCATCCGCTCGTGAACCAGACGATCGCCGATTGCCTGCTCGAGGCGATGGACTTCCCCGGGTTGCAGCGCGTGCTCGAGGGGATGGAGGCGGGCCGCTTCACCATGATCGCGCGCGATACGGCGGAGCCGTCGCCGCTGTGCCACGAGGTGATCAACGCCCGTCCATATGCGTTCCTGGACGACGCGCCGCTCGAGGAGCGCCGCACGCAGGCCGTCATCACGCGGCGGGGTCTCGACGTCAAGACTGCCGAGGAGTTCGGGACGCTCGACCCGGCCGCGATCGAGCGGGTGCGCGAGGAGGCGTGGCCCGAGGCTCAGGACGGTGATGAGCTGCACGACGCGCTGCTGGTGATGGGCGGGATCCCGAGTGCGGAGTGCGGTGTGCGAGGTGCGGAATGGCAAGGGAAGGTCGAGGATTTGGCGCGCGCAGGGCGTGCGTCCTTGATGGACGGCCGGCTCTGGATCGCGGCGGAGCGGGTCCCGATGGCCGCGGCAGCGTTTCCCGGTGCGGTGTTCGAGCCGGTGGCCCTAGTCCCCGAGCGCGACCGTGCCAAGACGTGGACCCGGGAGGACGCCATCCGGGAGCTGGTGCGCGGCCGGCTCGAGGTGATCGGTCCGACGACCGGCGCCGAGATCGCCGCGGTGCTGGGCATTCCATCGGGGGACATCGACTTCGCGCTGGCGGCGCTCGAGCACGAAGGGTTCGCGTTGCGGGGGCGTTTCTCACCGGGCGTGCAGGGCACCGAGTGGTGTGAGCGGCGGCTGTTGGCGCGAGTTCACCGCTACACGCTCGATCGGTTGCGCAAGGAGATCGAGCCGGTCACGGCAGCCGATTTCCTCCGCTTCTTGTTCCGCTGGCAACGTGTGGCGCCGGACGCCAATGCTGAAGGCCCTGAGGGCCTCGCGGCGGTGCTCGATCTGCTTGACGGCTACGAGCTGGCGGCCGGGGCGTGGGAGTCGGATGTGCTGCCGGCCCGGCTCGCCGACTACGATCCCCTGTGGCTCGACGGCCTGTGCCTGTCGGGCGAGACCGCCTGGGGCCGCCTCACGGCCGCTCCAAGTGCGGAAGGGGGGGGGACCCGGAGCAAGTCGGGGCCGATCCGCACCACGCCCATCGCGCTGTTCCGGCGGGAACGGGGAGCGGTGTGGCGGGCCGCCACCCCCGATCTCGATCCGGCGGCGCTCCCGCTCTCGCACACGGCGCGTGCACTGCTCGCGACCCTCGACGAACGCGGAGCGTCGTTCTTCGGCGACCTGGTGAACGGCACCGGGTTGCTCCGCACCGAGGTCGAGAAGGGGCTGGGCGAGCTGGTGGCGTGGGGGTTGGTGTCGTCGGACAGCTTTTCCGGCCTGAGGGCGTTGCTCGTGCCGTCCGCCCGGCGCAAACCGATCGGGGGGTATCGGCGCCGCGGCCGCGTGGCGGCGTTCGGGGTCGAGACGGCGGGGCGCTGGTCGCGGGTGCGGCACGGCTCGCCGCTCCCCGACGAGCAGATCGCGGAGGCCATCGCCCGGCAGCTGCTGCGGCGCTACGGCGTCGTGTTCCGGCGCCTGGTGCAGCGGGAGAGCCTGCTCGCGCCGTGGCGCGACGTGCTGCGGGTGTACCGGCGGCTCGAGGCGCGCGGGGAGGTACGCGGGGGCCGGTTCGTGGGCGGGTTCTCGGGTGAGCAATACGCGTTGCCCGAAGCGATCGGGCTGCTGCGCGCAGTGCGGCGCGAGCATGGAGCCGGTGAGCTGGTGGCGGTCAGTGGAGCCGATCCGCTGAATCTCGTCGGGATCCTCACCCCGGGTGATGTGGTGCCCGCCCTCGCGACCAACCGGATCCTTTATCGCGACGGCGTCCCTGTGGCGGTCAGAGAGGGAGAAGGGAAAGGGGAGAAGGTACTCGTGGAGGTGACACCCGAGGAGCGGGAGCTGCTGCGCACCGCCCTGGTGCGGCGCCGGGTGGTGCCGCTGGTACGGGCGTACCTGGGGAAGAGCCGCGCGGGTTAAGGCGCCGTCAGGTCTACCTTGACGATGGGCAGGTCCCAGTGCGCCAGGAGAATCTCGAAGCGGTGCTGCTCCTCGCGGTGGAACGTCTCCTGGTCGGGGAAGAGGCGCCGCAGCGCGCTGTCGGGGAACGCCTCGTGCGGCGCGGCCGCGTTCTTCCATACGAGCGTGATCCGGTAATCCCAACGCCGGTCCTCGGTGCCGTGGAACCGCGGCGCCTCGGCCCGGATCTCGAGGATGTTCCCCAGCTCTTTCTGGCGCAGCAAGACGGGGTAGTGATTCTTCTTGAAGAGTCGGATGAACTCGTCCGCGTAGCCCCACCGAGCCGTGTAGTAGTACTCGACCACGAAGGGTGTAGTGGAGCCCGCGGGCGGCGCCTGCGCCACCGCCGTCGTGGCGGCCCCGAGCAAGAGCAGCGCCAAAACCTGCTTCATCGATCCCTCCTTGTCAGGCCTTCAGCTTCTCGAAGTATTTGCTACGCAGCTTCGCCACTTTGGGCGCGATTACCGCACGACAGTAGGGTTGGTTCGCGTTACGCGCGTAGTAGTCCTGATGGTAGCCCTCGGCCGGATAGAACGTCTCGAGCGGCACGACCTCCGTCACGATCGGATCATCCCACACCTTCTCTGCCTCGAGCTGCTTGATCGTCAACTCGGCTTCGGCTTTCTGCTCGGGTGAGTGATAGAAGATCGCCGAGCGGTATTGCGTTCCCTCGTCGCCGCCCTGGCGGTTGAGCGTGGTGGGGTCGTGGATCGTGAAGAAGACATCGAGCAGATCCCGGTACGAGACATTCGAGGGATCGAACGTGACTTGCGTGACCTCGGCGTGGCCGGTGGCGCCCGTGCAGACGGCCTGGTACGACGGATTGGGAACGCTTCCGCCGGCATATCCCGAGACGACCTTCGTGACGCCCCGCAGCTGTTGGAAGACGGCTTCGAGGCACCAGAAGCAGCCGCCGGCGAGGGTGGCGAGTTCCATGACCGACCTCAGTACGCCGCAAAAGTGATGGGCTGACGGATGACCGTCCGCACCGCTCGGCCGCCCCGTCGCGCGGGACGGTACGTGGCCGCGAGGACGACGCGCCGCGCTTCTTGGTCGAAGACGGGGTTCGGGCTCTGCACGATCTTGACGCTGCTCGGAATCACGCGTCCCGTCGTGTCGAGCGTCGCTTCGACGATCAAGGTTCCCCCGATGCGTAGCGCCTGCATCTCCGGAGCGTACCGGATCGGTGGGTGGGCGACGAGCGCCGGCTGGTCGTCGACGCCGGTGGCGCTGGGGACGCCGAGCCCCGATGGCGCGGATGCGGGACCGGCACCGCGCCGCCGCCCCAGCCGGACCGAGTCCGCCAGCCGCTTCAGGAATGGCGCGAGATCTACACCGCGCGCGAGGAGATCTCGGTACCCAGCGGTTCCCGAGTCGAAGGCCACTGAGGCGAGGCTGTCTCGGCCCTTGGCTTTCAAGACGAGCCCCTGTACGAACTGCGCGTAGACTCGCTCCCCGGGTGTCGCGCTCGTGGCAGGGTCGAGTGCCTCAGTGACCAACGCGAGAGCGCTGTCGGGGCGGCGGGCGGCGAGTTGCGTGCGGGCGGCGCTGCTCAGCTGCGTCGCGCTCAACCTCGGTGCGGCAGGTGGAGTGAGATTGACCGACAGACTGACGAAGCTCCGCACCGGGTGGCCTCCGGTGCGCCCCGGCGAGAAGGTCGTGGCGAGCATCATTTGCGTCAGGGGAGGCACAAACCCGGAGTCGGGCGTTTCGATGACCTCGATCGACCGCGGCTCGACGCGACCGAGCGAGTCTATCACGAAACTCACGGTGGCGCGGCCCGAAACGCTGCGGCGCCGCAATTCCGGCGGGTAAACGATCGCCGGCCCGGCAATCCGCTTGGGTGGCTCCTGGAGCGACATGCCTTCGTAGACGCGGGCCGCCCGCATCTCGGCGTCGAACACGCTCGCCGCGCCGGGCGAGATCTGGTCCAGACCCGGCATGGCAAGGCGAGCGTTGAGGCTGGCGGCCCGTTGGAAGGTCTGGCGCGCGAGACTGTCGCTGCCGCGCAGGTACGCGAGCACGCCCCACCACGCGATGACGAAACCGCTGTCGACCTGGTACGGGGCGAGTTCCAGCGCGGAGCGCAATTCCGCCTCGGCGCTGTCGAGCTGATTCTTCGCGATGTGTTGGCGGGCGGCCCAGAGCAGCTGGTCGGACTGGTTTTGGGCCGGTGCGTCCCGCGGGGCCAGCAACAACACGGCAACGAGGGGTCCGGCGAGTCGAGCGCGCATTAGTGGGACGCGATGTAACGGAGGACCACCTGGTTATAGTACGCCGGATTCGCCGAGTGCATGGCGTGCCCTGCCCCAGGAATCGTCGCGGTCGAGTCGTTCTGCAAGCAGCGCGCGAGCTCGGCCGTGATGGCGTGGAACACGGGCGGACTGCGGTCGCCGCTGACGAGCAAGACGCCGGTATGGAGCGCGCCGAGGTCGGCACAGGCGAGCGGCGGCAGGTACTGCTCGCGGCTCGCGAGCATCTCGCGACGCAGCTCGAATGCATACGTCAGCAGCTTCGCGCTGGGTGCCGCCGCGAGGCCGTCGCCGCGCAGAAACGCGGTCAGGGCTCCAACGGAGTCCCGGCGTGAGAACGCGGCCCGAGCCGGATCGAGGGCCGTCGCGACATAGTTGCGGCGCAGCGCGTCGCCTTCCGGGGTGCGGGTGAGGAGCGGCATGATCGGCGGCTCGCCCAGGACCACCGACCGCACCAGCTCGGGATGCTCGAGCGCGAGGACCAGCGCCGTGTACGCGCCGTACGACGACCCGACCACGTGTGCGGGAGCCAGGTCGAGCTGGAGCAGCAGCGCGGCGAGGTCCTCGGCGTGCAGCATCGGCGAGTACGTCTGATCGTCGTTCGTCGGCAGGTTGGGCGGGTGGTAGCGGCGGCTGTAGACCAACACGCGGTGCGTCTGGGCGAACGTGGCGATCTGGCGGTCCCACTCGCCCTGGTCAGCGACGCTGCCGTGGACGAAGACGACGGGCGTGCCCGTGTCGCCCACGATGCGGTACGCCAGGATGGTGCCGTTGACTCGGGCAGAGTTGAGGACGAGCGCGGCCGCACGAGCGCCCGCTGCCCCGGGGCCACCCGCCCCCGGTGCTGGCGCAGGTGGTGGCGGGGCCGAACCACCGCCGCAGGCCGCGAGCAGGCAGAGCAGGGGGAGTCGCCGCATGCTGTAGTCTAGCGCTTCACCCCCAATCCTTCGAGTCCGGCGCGACTTGGCGCATAGCCTTGAGAAACGCGCCGCATTGTAGTCCTTCGACCTCCTCCGCCAGCACATTCACCGTCCCGTCGTCCTTGGCGAGCTTGCCGCGGACCCACAGGAACGGCTCGCCGCGCACCGCCGCGCGGTAGCGGGCGTAGACGTCGGGCCGGACGATCACGTTCGACATCCCCCCTTCGTCTTCGAGCAGCACGAAGACGAACCCCTTCGCCGTCTCGGGGCGCTGGCGGGCGACCACTAACCCGGCAACTTGGCACTGGGTCCCTCCTTCGAGCTCGGACAGCTTGTTACTGGCGGTCAGTCCCGGCGGCAGTGCCTCGCGTACCAGGCTCAACGGATGGGCGCCGGCCGAGAAGCCCAGGGTCGAGTACTCGGCGAGGAGCCGCTCGTGGGCCGCCAGGCCGCCGAAGCGCAGGTGCTCGTGCGGGTGGTCGAGGGCCAGCTCGAGCTGGCGCCGGCCGCGCCCATCGCCGCTCCGCTCGGTCTTGGGCGGCAGCGACAGGCCGACCTGCCAGAGCAGCTCCCGCCGCGTGAGCCCAAAGCCGTCGCACCCGCCCACCCAGACGAGGGCTTCGATCGCCGTGCGCTTCAAGTCCGGCGGCGTGCGCCGCACGAAGTCCCCGACGCTGCGGAACGGACCGCGCCGTTCGCGCTCGAGGACAGTGGCCGTCGCCGTGTCCTCGCTCCAATTACGCACGAAGCCCAAGCCTACCCGTAGGGAGCCGCCGTCGACGGTGCTCCACACGTCGCTTCGATTCACATCGGGGGGCCGTACCTCGACGTCGTTGCGTTGCGCGTCCCGGCTCAGGACGTCGAGCGAGTAGAAGCCCATCGGCTGGTTGTTGAAGAGTCCCACGTAGTACTCGACCGGGTGGTAGTGGCGCAGCCACGCCGACTGATAGGCGAGCAGGCCGAACGCCGCCGCGTGCGACTTGGGGAATCCGAACTCGCTGAACGCGATCACCTGCGTGAAGACTTTCTCGGCCGTGGCTTCGGGAACGCCGCGCGCCGCGGCACCGCTGCGGAATTCTTCCCAGAACCCGCCCATCAGCTCGCGCGAGCGGCGCCGGCTCATCGCGCGCCGCAACGCTTCCGCCTGCCCCGACGTGAACCCGGCGAGCGCCTGGCAGACTTGCAGCACCTGATCCTGATAGAGGATGACGCCCAGCGTTTCGCCCAAACATTCACGTAGCAGCGGATGGTCGACCGGCGGCTCGTAGGGGCGGCCCGCCTCACGCGCGTGGCGCTGCGCTTCGCGGCGCCGCACGTAGGGATTCACCGCGCCGCCCACGATCGGTCCGGGGCGTACGATCGCCACTTCGACGGAGAGGTCGCCGAGGTCGCGCGGTCGCGTGCGGCGCAGCATCTGGATCTGCGCCCGGCTCTCGATCTGGAACAGCCCGACGGTGTCGCCGGCGCAGATGCGGTCGTACACGGCGGCATCGTCGAAATCGATGCGCGAGAGATCGGGAGGTTGGCCTTCTTTGCGCGCGATCAGCTCGACGCACTCCTCCACCAGCGACAGCATACCGAGGGCGAGGAAGTCGATCTTGATGAAGCGCGCGTCGTCGCAGGAATCTTTGTCCCACTGGCAGACGACGCGGTCTTCCATGGCGGCGCGCTCGAGCGGCACGATCTCCACGAGCGGGCGAGAGGAGATCACCATCCCGCCGACGTGCTGAGAGACGTGGCGCGGCAGTCCACGGACTTCTTCGGCGAGCTCGCACAGCTCCTTCCAGAGCGGTGCGTCTTTGCGTCCCGCGAAGCCCGGGAGCTGCTCCAACTCCTCCGCCAGGCCCCCCGATCGCCGGTCCGCCAATTTCGCCACCAGCTCGATCTCCCCGAGCGGCAGGTCGAGCGCTTTCCCGATCTCGCGCACCGCCGAGCGCAGCCGGTAGGTGGGGAAGGAACAGACGAGGCCGACGTGTTCGTCGCCGTACCGTTTGTAGACGCGGCGGATCAGCTCCTCGCGGATCTCGCGCGGGAAGTCGAGATCGATGTCGGGGACCGAGGCGAGGGTGTCGTTCAAAAAGCGGCCGAGGAAGAGGTGATTGGCGATCGGGTCGATGTGCGACAGGCCGAGCAGGTAACAGACGATGGACGACACCGACGAGCCGCGCCCCCGGCCGGGGAGGAGATTCCCCGACGCGCGGCGGGAACCGCGACGCACGTCGGCGGCCACTTCGCGCGCCAGCTCGAACAGGTCGTGATAAACGAGGAAGAAGCCGCTGAGCCGATGGTGCTCGATGAGTGTCAGCTCTTCCGTGAGCCGCCGCTCGGCAGCGGCGCGGTAAACGGAGTCCTCGGGGTAGCTGGCGCTCATTCGGGCGCGGCACAACTCGGCGAGCGCCTGCGGCGCAGGGGCTCGATCGGCGCCGCGAAAGTCGGGGAAGGTGTAGCCCAGGTCGCGCGTCAGGTCGAACGCTGCGGCGCGCTCGGCGATGGCCAACGTATTGGCGACAGCATCAGGACAGTCTTTGAACAGTGAGATGACTTCTTCCGGCGGCCGCAGGTAAAACTCGCTGTTGGGATGCCGGGCGCGATGCGAGCCGTCGAGCGTCGTGCGATGGCGGATCGCGACCTGGACATCGTGCAGCCGGTGCAGTTCGCGGCGGTGATAATGGACGCCCCCGGTCGCCACGACGCTAAGCCGCACGGCCGCGGCGATGTCGATCAGCGCCCGTGTCAGGGCGATATCACCCCGCACACGATTGCGCTGCAGCTCGACGAAGAACCGGTCTTTCCCGAACACCTCCTTGCAGCGCTCGGCGACCTTGCGTGCTGCCGTGAGTCCTTCTGCGTCGAGTGTCCGCGGCAGCAGGCCCTCACGCCGGCAGCCCGAGAGTACGATCAGCCCTTCCTGACGCGCTGCGAGCGACTCAACGGCGAGCCGCGGGTCGCGACGGTCGGCGCGACCGAGGTGCGCCTCGGTGAGAAGCCGGCACAAGTTCGCGTAGCCCTGCGACGTCTCGGCGAGCAGCGTCAGGTGGGCGCCGTCGCTGAGGGTTACCTCGGCGCCGGTGATCGTCTGGAGACCGAGGGGCTTCGCGGCCTGCGCGAACGTCATCGAGCCGTACAGGCCGTTGTGATCGGTGAGCGCGAGGGCGGCGTATCCGAGCTCGTGGGCGGTCGCGACGAGATCCTCGGGGAGCGAGGCACCGTCGAGAAACGAAAACGCGGAGTGACAGTGCAGCTCAGCGTACATGGCCGTGGGGCGTGTTAGGGTTTCTGCGCGAACCACTGCTTCGATTTCACATCTTCGTACAACACCAACCTCCCGCCGCCTTCCAACACGACTTCCACGTACCTCCGCACAATGGGCAAGCGCCACCACTCGTCGTCGATCCGCCAAGACTCCAGAACGACCTCGACTGGAGCATCACCGACCCTCCGTGGAATACCTTCCCCATCCAACTGAACCGTCACGGACTGCGGCACGTTGAGTGCTCGAAGCCTGTCAGCACGCATCCCACGCCCCACGTCCCACTCACGGTTCATAATCGATCAGCGCGTAGCGGCGTTCGGGCAGGCGCGACCATGGCTGGACCTCGATGACGTGATAGAGACAAGTGCGCTTGATCCGTTGACGGATCTCGCGGGCGGCGCTCGCGAGCGCGTGTTGCTGGCCGGCCCGCGCGGCGGCGACGGCGTCCCGGGCGAAGAGCTGGAGCTCGGTGGTCCCGGGTGCGAACGCGGTGAGCTCGAGGATGAGACGGGTGACCGCGCCGGCTGGTGGCGCCTGCTCGAGCCGCGTTCGCAGTGGAGCGGCGATGCGCGCGCCGTCGGCGGTCGGATCCTTCAATAACACCGTGACGAGCCAGGAACGATTTGTAGGGGCGCAGCATGCTGCGCCCCTACCACCGTCTTCATCCCCCCCCCACGATTCCAATTCGGCGGCGAGTCGCACCGCCTGCACCCGCCAGCCGATACGCCGCGGGTCCTTGAGTGCGCGCGCGATCAACTGATCGATGGCCCGCTCGATCAAATCCCGCTCGCCAACCGGCGTGAAGAACGTGAGCGCGGCGACGATCGGCTCTGGTGCGACGTTACCGACGACCGGCTCTACCGTGTGTCCCGCGGCGAGCCGCCACAGCCGCCGTCCCACCGCGCCGAACTGCGCCGTCACCGCTTCCTCCGGCAGCGCGGCCAGTGCGCCGAGGGTGCGGATGCCGAGCTGCCGCAGCCGGCGATGGGTGTCAGGGTCGAGCGGGAGAACGGCGATGGGTTGGGCGGCTAAAAACTTCCCCGCCTCCCCCGGGCTCACAATGACTGCGTCGCCCGGTTTCGCTCGCGTCGCTGCGACCCAGGCGACGAACTTCCCAGTGCCCCACCCCACGCGGAAAGATGGAACGATGGAAAGATGGAAAGGACTTCCCGCTTCGCTCGTTCCAACGTTCCATCTTTCCATCGTTCTCTTTATTCCTTCAACGATCTTCCCCGGCGACCCGAAGATCCCCTCCAAACCATCAGTGCCGATGTATGCCAGACCCAGTTCTCCAGACTCAATGACCGGGCTGATTTCATTCAACGCCGACAGCAGGCGGGCGAAGCTGCCGTCATAGTGCACTGGATCGGGTTCGCACAGCCTAAGGGTGGGGCAAAGACCGATCGCCTGGCTCACTGTCATCCCCGGCCTCACCCCGGTGTGACGAGCGAGGGGGGAGACCTGCCACAGCTTGCGGCTCAAGTCGGGGGCAAGCAGGGCAGTGGGATGAGTGGCGAGCCCCTCGCGACGCGCCTCTTCACAGCGCAGCGGGAAGAGGGGAATCCAGACGCAGGCGGCGAGCGAGCTCGTAGGACGTTGCGGCATTGACAGAGTCCAAATGGGACCCGAATATATCCCGAAGATCGAACACCCCGCAAGACTCCGTGCGAACTGGTTAAGTGATTGATATGTTTAAACTTCACACCAAACCGTGGGGTGTGGGGCGTGGGGCGTGACCAACCCGACCTCTTTGACGGCGATGTCCTCCCGGAGCCGAGCGCTGAACTGACCGCGCTCGCTCGTCGCCTGCCGGCGAATGTCCGCTTCGGCACCTCGACCTGGACGTACGACGGGTGGTTCGGGGACGTCTATCACCGCCGCTACCGCGGCCCCCAGCCGGCGAAACGGCTCGAGGAATACGCCCGCTATCCGCTGTTTCGGACCGTGGGGATCGATAGCTCCTTTTACGAGCCGCCTTCGGAAGAAGTCCTGCGCGCTTACGCCCAGGCGCTTCCCCCCGGCTTCCCCTGTGTGAGCAAGGTGTGGGACCAAATCACCGTCAAGGAGAGCCCCGAATTCTTGCGCGCAGCGAAATTCAAGGACGCCGTGCTCGGCCCATACTCCCGCGAGTTTCGCGATCACGCCGCCTGCTTCGTGTTCGAGTTTCAGGCGATGCGCGGCAAGGACCTCCCCGATCCCCTCGAGTGGGCGGACCAACTCGATGCCTTCCTTGTAGAACTGCCGCCCGACTTCCGATACGCCGTCGAGCTGCGAAATGCCGAGTTGCTCACTGGGCTGCACGGAGAGGTCTTGAAGCGCCATCGAGTCGCACACGTCTTCAACTCGTGGACGGAGGTGCCAACGATCGGCGAGCAGCTCGAGCAGCCGTGGACCTTCCCCGCGGACTTCACGGTGGTGCGGGCGCTGCTGAAGCCTGGGCGCCGCTACGCCGATGCGGTGAAGGCGTTCGAGCCATACGACCGGATCCAGGAGCCCCAGCCGCAGCTGCGCCGGGATCTCATCAAGGCGATCCAAGAGGCGTTGCGTCGGCGCATCGAAGCCTTCATCCTCGCGAACAACCGGGCGGAGGGTAATGCGCCGGGCACGATCCGGGAGGTCGCGGCGATGTGGGCGCGAGCAGAGGGGCTGGCACTCCCGCGGGAGGGAGTGTAAAACTTGAGGACGTAGCCGTCACGAGGTTAGCATGCGCGTCGCCCGGTTCGCTTCCCTGCTGGCCGTTTCTCTTGCCGTCCTCCCCGCCTGCGACGACACCAACACTGTTGCGCCCCTCTCCGTGCAGTGGCTCGAGTGGTCGGATTCGGTCGTGGCCGGCGCGCCGTTCGGCGTGCGCGTCCGGGGGATGGGCGCCTCCGTGTCCGACGTGCGAATCGCGCTGCGCGTCCGCGGTGACACGGTGGCGATCGAGCCCTATTCCGTCGCGCAGCCATGCCGAACCACCTGTCCACCGATTGCGCTCGTCGCTTACGACACGTTGGTGTGGGTACCTGCGATCGATGCGGCGTCGCCGCGGACCGTCACGATCCGCGCCACCAGTCAGTGGCCGGCGCTCGAACAACCGTGGCCGCTACGCACGTTCGGGACGGTAACGGTGTCGCCCACTACGCCCATCCAGCCGCTGCAGCGCTCGGTGGGGGTCGCATCGGGATTCAAAGACTCGTTTGGCTGCTTTGTCGTGATCCCTGGTCCGCCGTTCCGCGTCTACATCTCCGCCGACCAGGCGCCCACGTGGGCGCCGGGGTTCACCGGCTTCGCCTACGGGCGCGTCGATCCCGTGCTCCGGTCCACCTGTCTCGATGACGCGCCCGTGATCCGGGTGGACAGTATCAACTCTATGTAAGGAGGATATCGCATGCGCCCAATCTCGTTCGTCTCGTTGCTCGCCGTGCCCGTCGTCGCCTGTTCCGAACCCGATACCCATGTGCAAGCCGCCGAGGTCAGCTGGATGGAGTGGCCCGCCGAGGTGCCGGCTGCCACGACCTTCACGGTGCGGCTCGCGGGGTATGGCGCGTCCTGCGTGGAGGTTGTGAAGTTCGTGACGACGCCGACGGTGGATCAGTCGGCCGTCACGTTTGAGCCGTATTACCTCGTCACCGGGCGGCCGGGGCCTTGCCCATTGGACGCTACGCGCCAGGATGGCGCTGCCGCACCGTCCTTGATCGTGGCGCCCTTCTTCGATACGCGCGCAGATGTGCCTGGGCTCGACGCGGAGTACCCGCGGACGTATGAGATCCGCGCCGGCACCAACGTGTATGTCCCCAACGGCCTCGCCTCGGCGCTCCCGATCCGCACATTCGGCGACGTCACCGTGCGTACGGCGCAGGTAGAGACGGGACGAATCAACGCCGGTGGAAGGGCGACCGCGGTACGTGACTCACTCGGCTGCGTGACGCTGTTCCCGAACGCCGTCCATCCCGGCTACGTGATTGAGAATCCACCGGCCGACACTGCGCAGTACTGGTACGGGTTTGTGCGAGGGTACATCTACGAGCCGGCTGCCCCGATATGCGGGGAGTCCAAAGTCTTCCACCTGGTCACGCGCAACTGAGAGATCAACCGAAAGGAGCCGTCATATGCGTCGTCTCTCGTCCGTCGCGCTCTTCGCGTTCGCCGCGGCCTGTGAGCCGGGTCCCGACGTCATGCGCACGGGTGTGGTGTGGATGGACTGGCCCTCGCAGATCGTTTCGTCCAAAGACTTCCAGGTGCGGTTGGTGGTGCAGCGACCGTGCGCACTCGTACAGGCCTTCAACCCGGACCCGCGTGCCGACGAATCGGCGGTCACGTTTGCACCGTACTTCCTCGGCGACGCGAATAGCATGATGTGCGTGACCCTGCAATCCGTCGACGCGTTGGTAGATCCCAACAATCTCGACACCACGGGCCTCGCCCCTGGGTTGGCGGGAGGCTTTGCGCGGACGTACGAGATGCGAGGCGCCACTGGTTGGTACGATGCGTGGGTGGAACGGACCTTTGGCGACGTCGCCGTATACGAGCAGGTTCCCCCTCCCTCAGCACCGGTTCGCAACGCGGGGGGCCGCGTGCAGATGCAAGTGGACACGTCGGGTTGTGTCCGGATTCGTCCGGCGGGTCTGTACGGGCCTGGAGCGGCGATCGTACTCGAGAATCAGGCGGACACCGCCGGTCTCTCAGGAGCTTTTGTTCGGGGCTATACCCACTATCCAGCCGCGCCGGTGTGCGGGGAAGCCCAGGTCTTCCACCTCGTCACGAGGAACTAACCCTGCGCGGGTCTCGGGTGCTGCGGCGGCGCAACGGGACGAGCGCCGGCGAGTCTTGCCGCCGCGCGAAACGTTTGCTAGCGTAACCCCTGTAAACGGCGGGAAACCGCACAAACTGCACGCCGGGGCGTGTCGACATGAAGATCGACCACCGGGGCGTGCCGACGCTCCCCGTCACTCTCTTGCGTGACGCCATCGCGCGAGAGGTGGCCCGTCAGTCGCTCCGGCACGCCGCACGGCAGGTTGGGATCAGCCCGAACGGTCTCCGTAATTTCGTGAACGGCGCCGCGCCGAGATCGTGTACCCGCGTGCTGCTCGAGCGCTGGCTCGCCGCACAACACCGCGTCAGCCGCCCGCCCAACGTCGGCCAGTTCGTGCGCCTGCTGGGCGAGCTGGCCGGCGATCTCTCCCCGCAGCAAACGCTGGCGCTCGGCCGCGAGGTGGCCCAGCTCGTCGCCGCCGCCTACGAGCAGCGCCGCCTCAGCCCGCCGGCCTGGGTGCGGGATCTGGCCAAGCGGTTCCGCTCCACGCGCCGCGCCGGCGTCTCCGACGTCGCCTGAAGCCCCCCTTGCCGCCGGGCCGCAAATAGCGTATAACCAAGGTGTGCAGTTCGTGCATTTCGTAGCGTAGGTTTGTCCCACCCTCGGCGCGCCCCCCCCGGGGCTACCACGGATGACTGAAGCGAACAGACTACGCATCCTCGTGGTCGAGGACGACGAACTCGTGCGCGCCACCCTGCGCTTGGCTCTCGAGCAGCAGGGCTGCGACGTCGTGACGGCTGATGATGGCGTCGAGGGGTTAGATGCCGTCGACCAGCAGCCGTTCGACGCCGTCGTGACCGACGTGCATTTGCCGCGGCGTGACGGCATCTGGCTGTGGCGCGAGGCGACCGCCTCCCGACCGGAGCTGACGGGGCGGTTCCTGTTCATCAGCGGCCACCCCTTCCCCGCGCCGGACCACGGCAGCGAACGGGAACGCTTCCTCGCCAAGCCGTTCACCATGGTGCAGCTGTGGGTCGCCATCACGGCGATCACGCAACCCGAGCGCTAGCGACCGCCGAGCGGCAGCTCCTGTTGCAGCACCGGTAGCCGGCTCCTGTAGCGATCCACCGTCCCATCGTTGACGACGAAGCCGAAACGCGCCTGCAGGCGCCGGATGCGGCGACTCAGCGCACGCGTGTACCCCTTTGGAGCGGTACCGCTGCCGGCATAAGCGTCCCGGTAGCGAGCCGCCAGCGCGGGGAAGTGCTCCTCGAGGAGCGGCAAGAACCGCTCACGTATCGCGGGATACAGTCGGAGGGGTCCCGCGTGGAGGAAGCGCGCGCCCGCCTCCCGCGCCGCGCGGAACAGCGCCTCGAGGCGGGGCAGGTTATCGGTGATTCCGGGGAGCACCGGCGCGACGATTAGCCCGGCGTTGATTCCCGCCGCCGTCAGCTTTGCCAGGCCGCGCAACCGCACCGCAGGCAGAGGCGAGCGCGCCTCGAGCGTGCGGATCAGCCCCACGTCTACGGTGATCAGCGAGACGTACACCTCGAGCGCGTTCCGCTCTTGGAGCCGCCGCAGCACGTCTACGTCGCGCGCCACGAGCGGACTCTTCGTGATGATCCCCACCGACACGCCCTCGCAGCGCGCCAGCCGCTCCAGCACGGCGCGCGTGATCCGGAAGCGTCGCTCGGCGGGCTGGTAAGGGTCGGTCGCTGTGCCGATCACCACAGTCTGGCCCGGCGGAAGACGGCGCAGGTCGGTCTCGAGCGCGCCGAGAATCTGCTCCTTCACGAAGATGCGGCGCTCGAATGCTTCCCACCCGTGCGGCCCGCGGTAGTCCGCCAGCTCAGCGTCGGTCAGCTTGCCGGCGCGGTGCGCGCGCTCGACGACGTAGCGATGCGCATATCGGGCATAGCAGTAGCTGCAACCGAACTCGCAACCGACGTACGGATTGAGCGACCAGAAATCCATGCCGGTCTGGCTGGGGGGGTTGAGCACCCGCTGCGGGGCGAGGGAGACAAAGCGGGTTCCGCGCAGGCGCTCGTCGAGGACCGACAGACGCTGGGCTGGGGACACCACCGACAGGAGCGGCAACCCCAGCTGCTCAGCCACAGCGCGCCCAGCCGCAGTGCGGGCAAACGAAGCATCCGGATTGCAGAGCCGCAGGCGAGCCACAGTCGGGGCAGGAGCGGGCAGAGGCCTCGCGTGGCCTCGGATTGGGGGGCTCGCGAGGGGGGGAGGGTGGCCGCGGAAAGGGTAGAGCGGGTGCCATGGGGACACCCGAAGATATACCGAAGCCACCATACCGGCAAGCGTACGGCTACGTCGTGACCATCCGTCTCCAGCCGTAGTACACAGGCACGCCCAGCAGCACGAGCACGAGGCCGAGGAACGAGTACGTCTGGGTCGCGCCCTGGACCAGGAGGTCCACGGCGATCAACCCGGTGAGCACCACATAGATGGCCGGGAGCCACGGATAGCCCGGCGCCCGCACGGGGCGCGGGATGCCAGGCTGCTGGCGCCGCAGGGCGAACAACCCGATGGCTGTCACCAAGTAGAACACCACCGCGGCAAAGATCACGAAGTTGAGCAGTTGCCCGTACGTGCCCGAGAGGCACAGCACGCAGGTCCACACCGCTTGCGCGACGAGTGCGACGGCCGGCGTCTTGTATCGAGGATGCAGCACGGCGGCCGACTTGAAGAACAAGTTGTCCTCGGCCATCGCGTAGTAGACGCGAGCGCCCGAGAGAATGAGGCCGTTGTTGCAGCCGAACGTCGAGATCATAATCGCCACGGCCATGATGTAGAGTCCGGGGGCGCCGAACATGGCCTGCAGCGCCGCCGTCCCGACCCGGTCCTGCGGCGCGTGCGCGATCGCGTCCGCGGGCAGCACGTGCAGGTAGGCGACGTTGGCGAGTACGTACAGCGTCGTCACGGTCAGCACACCGGCGGCCATTGCGAAGGGGAGGTCCTTCTCGGGCTGCTTCAGCTCTCCGGCGGCGAAGCCCACGTTGTTCCACGCGTCCATCGAGAACAGCGAGCCGACCATCGCGGCGCCGATCACGGGGATGACGGCGAGCGTCAGGCCGCCCGCCGGCCAAAAGGCGGGGCCGAAGTTGCTCGCGATCGCCTCGGCGTTGCGGCCGATGGTGATGCCGAGCACGATGAGTCCCGCGAGCGCCGCGGTCTTGATGGCGGTCAGTGACGTCTGAATGAACGCGGCGGTCCGCACGCCGCGCACGTTGATCCAGGTGAGCAGCACGATCGACAGGATCGCGAAGATGCGTTGCGGCGACAGGCCCACCGCGATGTCGCCGATCGGCTGCGGGAAGTGGAGCGTGGTGCCGAGGAACACGTCGGGCGAGAGGGACGGCACCAGGACCGAGGTGAACCGGGCGAAGGCGACGGCGACCGCGGCGATGGTCCCCGTCTGGATGACGACGAAGAGCGTCCAGCCGTACAGATAGCCGAACAGCGGCGAGATCCCCTCCCGGAGGTACACGTAGTTGCCGCCGGCCTTGGGGAACATCGCTGCGAGCTCGCCGTAGGTGAGCGCACCGAGCAAGGTGACGACGCCGGACAGCCCCCACACGAGCAGCAGGACTCCGGGTGTCTGCACCTGGCGGAGGATGTCGGCGGAGACAATGAAGATGCCGGAGCCGATCATGGACCCCACGACGAGGGCCGTGGCGTCGAGCCGCGAAATGGCCCGGACGAATTCGGTGCGGGACGCGAGAGGAGTGGTCATGAGTTCGATAACCTAGTGGTCGTTTCCGTTGGCCGCTATCTTAGCGCGCCACCCTTTCTGGGGACACCGTGCGCCTCCTGCCTCGCAACGAAGAGTTCTTCGATCTGTTCACCGATGTCGCCAACCGCAACAAGGAAGCCGCGCAACACCTGCGCGACCTGTTCGAGGCCGCTCCCGACCGGCGCACGCCGATCGTCGAGGCGATCAAGCGGCTCGAGCACGAGGCGGACCAGGTCACGCACGAGGTGGTGAGCCGGCTCGATCGCACGTTCATCACGCCGCTCGACCGCGAGGACATCCACCAGCTCGCGTCCGACCTGGATGACGTGATGGACGCGATGGACGGCACCGCTCGTCGCGCGCAGATCTTCCGCCTCGGCGTCGCCCCGCAAGGGGTGCGGCGCCTGGCGGAGGTCATCCAGCGCATGGTCGGGGTGCTGGCGGAAGCGGTGGGGCGACTCAAGAAGGGCGACGATGTGATGCGGTTTTGCGTCGAGGCCAAGCAGCTCGAGGAGGAGGGCGACGCCATCTACCACGAGGCGCTCGGCCAGATGTTCGAGAAGGAGCGCGACGCGATCGAGATCATCAAATGGAAGGAGATCTACGACAACCTCGAGAACACACTGGACCAGGCCGAGGACGTGGCCAACGTAGTCGAGTCGATTACCATCAAACACGCCTGATGGCGGCCTCCGTCTGGTTCGTCCTGGCGATCGTCGGCGTTGCGCTCGCCTTCGATTTCATCAATGGCTTCCACGACGCGGCGAACTCCATCGCCACCGTGGTCTCCACGCGGGTCCTCTCCCCGACCGCCGCCGTGGTGTGGGCGGGCGTCTTCAACTTCGTCGCGTTCTTTGTGTTCGGCACCGCCGTCGCGAAAACGATGGGGAAGGGGCTGGTCGATGTCGCGATCGTGGATGCGAACGTCGTCCTCGCCGGCCTGCTCGGCGCGATCGCATGGAATCTCATCACCTGGTATGGCGGATTGCCCTCCTCATCATCGCACGCCCTGATGGGCGGCTACGCGGGCGCCGCGGTCGCCAAAGCGGGTACCCATGCGATCATCGCCAGCGGCTGGATCAAGCCGCTGGCCTTCATTGTCCTGTCTCCCCTGATCGGCATGGCGGTGTCGTTTACACTCACCATCGGTCTGTCATGGTTACTGCGGAACTCCCTGCCCAGACGCGTCGACCGCACCTTCCGAGTGTTGCAGCTCATGTCTGCGGCATTCATGTCCCTGAGCCACGGCAGCAACGATTCTCAGAAGACCATGGGGATCATCGTAAGCCTGCTGGTCGCGGAGCAAGCGCTGTTTCAGAACTTCCCGATTGCCGCCTTGCACGTGACCTCGGCGGACTCGATCCCCACGTGGGTGGCGTTCGCCGCCTACGTTGCGATCGGGGCGGGAACGATGGCGGGCGGGTGGCGGATCGTGAAGACGATGGGCCAGCGCCTCACCAAGCTGAAGCCGTTCGGGGGTTTTTGCGCCGAGACCGGCGCGGCGGCGACGATCGCCTTCGCCTCACACTACGGCATCCCGGTGAGCACCACGCACACGATTACCGGCGCCATCACGGGCGTCGGTGCCGCGAACCGCATCTCGGCGGTGCGCTGGGGCGTAGCGGGACGGATCGTATGGGCGTGGATCCTGACGATTCCCGCAGCGGCGGGGATCGCCGGCCTGAGTTACGTGGTGCTGCGGGCGATCGGGGTGTAGCGCTAGAGCCTAGTGAGATCGATCATCTTCACGCCGCCGGCGTAATCGGTGACGGGCGCGTGTGTGACGGTGGCGAGCTTTTCCATGCTGTCGTTCACGCGCCGGGCCATCGCGATGATGTTCTCGAGCGACCTGAGGTCCTCCGGATGCGTGAGCCGGCCGTCCTGCTCGAGCAGCTGCCCCTCCGCGATGATCGCCGCCAGCGCGTTGTTGACTTCGTGCCGGATCGCCACCGCCACCTGCCCCACCACCGCGACCCGCTCTCCCTGGATCGCGCGATCGTAAAACAAATGCAGCTGCTCCGACAGCCAGCCGACCGAGATGGCGATCGCCCCGTACGCGACGTAGATCGGCACCGTGATGCGCCAGTCCTCGGGCTCGAGGCTCCAGGCGACGAGGAACTGGATCGCGGTGAACAATATCGTCCCCATCACGAGGCCCGACACGGCGCCATGCATGCCGTAGTGCAAGGAGAGCACGAAGGCGGGGACGAGGGTGAGCAACCAGACGAGGTCGCGGTAGGGCACGTCCGCGGCGGGCACGACCTGCAGCACGACGCTGGGCGCGAGGTAGGCCACGGCGCAGTACAGCCACCACCGCCGCGGAAGCGGCGGCCGGTAGCTCATAGGCGTGAACCCGAGCAGATCGAGGAGATGTTGCCGCAGGCGGTTGTGCACGTCAGTCGAGCTTGAGGGTGAGCACGCGCAGCTCGGTCATCTCCTCGATCGCGTAGCGCACCCCCTCGCGTCCGAGTCCCGAAGCCTTGGCGCCGCCGTAGGGCAGCCGATCCACGCGGAAACCCGGGATGTCGTTGCCGTTCACGGCGCCCACGTCGAGCTCGGCGTGAAGCCGGAACATCGTCTGGAGATTGGTCGTGAACACGCCCGCCTGCAGCCCGTACGGCGACGCGTTGGCCGCGGCGATTGCTTCATCAAGACCTTGATATGGGGTGACCGTGACGAGGGGCGCGAACACTTCTTCGCAGTTCACTTTCATCTCGGGGCTAGTGTGCAGCAGCACCGTGGGCTCGAGGAACTGCCCGGTCCGCTTGCCGCCCAGGGCGACTTCCGCGCCCGCAGCTTTCGCTTCACCAATCCACCGTTCCACACGTTCGGCGGCGTCGAGCGAGATCATGGGGCCGATGTCCGTCTGCTCGTCGAGAACGTTCCCGATCTTCAAACCGCGAACTCGTTGAACGAAGGCGTCGAGAAAAGGCGTGTAAACAGAGGCGTGGACGAAGATGCGTTGGGTCGAGATGCACGACTGGCCCGCGTACGTGAAGCCACCAATGGCGCAGCGAGTCGCGGCCCACGCGAGATCGGCTTCGGCTTCGACAATCACGGCGGCGTTGCCGCCCAGCTCCAGTGCGACGCGCTTCGTGCCCGCCTTGGCACGGATCGCCCACCCGGCTTTGGCGCTGCCGGTGAAGGTGATGAGGCGCACCCGCGGATCTTCGATCAGGAGCTGCGCGACTTCGACGTGGCAGGGGACGACGTTGATGCCACCCGCCGGGTAGCCCGAGGCCTTCACGAGCTCCGCGAGCCGCAGGGTCGTGAGAGGGTCCTGCGGCGGCGGCTTGAGGGTAAGCGTCGCACCGCACGCCATCGCGGGCGCGATTTTGTGGGCGGCGAGCAGCACCGGAAAGTTGAAGGGCGTGATCGCGGCGATCGGCGACAGCGGAAAGCGGCGCGTAATGGCGATGCGCCCGGCGCCTGCCGGCACCGAGTCGGCGGGGAGCATCTCGCCCGAGATGCGGGTCGCTTCCTCGGCGGCGTCGCGGAACACGAAGACGGCCCGATCGACCTCGATCCGGGCCTGGGCGATCGGCTTGCCGGCCTCGAGGGCGAGCGTGCGGGCCAGGTCGGCGCGCTCGGCGACGAGACCGTCGGCGACCTTGCGGAGCGCCGCCGCGCGCTCGTAGGCGGGGAGGATGCGGCAGGCGCGCGCCGCGGCGACGTTGGCGTCGAGCGCGGCGCGCACTTCTTCCGGCCCGGCGAGCGACACCACACCGACCTCGCTGCCGTCGTGCGGCGCGCGGATCACAGCCGTCTCGCGCTCTTTGCCCGGTGTTTGCTTTTGTTTGGTGGTCATAGTCCCAGAGCCTCGACAACGGTGGCCGCGATGGCGGCGTCCTGGACTCCCACGCCCGTCAGGTCGGCCACCGTAATCTCGTCAGGGCGTTCCCGTCCCGCGAGACGCCCCGCCGCGAGGTCGCCGAGCTCGCCGTACACGCGGTCGGCCGCGAGCGCACCGGCCGCGACAGCGTGGTGCAGGTTGCCGTAGCGCGCGGTCTGGAACGTGCGATCCGCGATCAGCTTGTCGGCCTTCAGCAGGAGCGCGGGCTCCAGCTCCACCTTCTCCGGACTTCCCGTACCAGCCGACGTCACGTGGGTACCCTTCGCGACCCACGCCGCCTTGATCACCGCCGTCGTGCTCGCGGTGGCGGTGACGATGATGCGGTGGCGCTTGACCGCGGGCTCGAGCGCTTCGGCTACGTGCGTCTCGACCATACCGCCCATCTCATGGGCGAGGGTCGCCGCCCGCTCCGGTGTGCGATTCCAGATGGTGAGCTTTGTGATCGGGCGCTCGGCGACGATCGCGCGGGCGGCGAGGCGCGCTACGGCGCCGGCGCCGACCAGGAGCGCCTCACGGGCGTCTGTGGGAGCGAGGTACTTGAGGGTCAGACCGATCGCCGCCGCCGTGCGCAGGTCGGTGAGATAGCCGTGCTCGGCCAGGAGGAACGCCGGTGCGCCGGTGTCCGCGTCGAGGAGCAGGAACAGCCCGTCGCCCGAGGGGAGACCGCGCGCGCGGTTCCGATAGAACCCGGTTGCCACCTTCAGCACGATGTGGCGGCCGCCCTTCAGGTGCGCGCCCTTCACGTGGACTTCGGCGGCGAGATCGGACAGCTCCACCACCATCGGATCGGGGAGCGTCGCCTCGCCCAGCGCGAGGGCCCGGAACCCTCGCTCCACCGCCGCCACCGCGACGGACATGGGGATCTTGTCCCGGAAGGCTTCGAGCGGGACGACCCGCATCTAGTCGGTGAACAATCGGCGCAAGGCGCGCTCCGTTTCGGCGAGCGCCTCCTCGAAGTGCTGCAAGTCGCCGCCGAAGCCGAACCGCAGGAAGGACGGCATCCCGAAGTGGTCGCCGGGCACGAGGAGGACGCTGTGCTGCGCGCGGACCTTCTCTACAATCTCGGCCCCCGGGATCGCCTGGCGGTAGCGCGCCCAGCAGATCGCGCCCGCTTGCGGTGCGTGCCAGGTGAAGGTGTCGCCGAAGGCCTTGAGCCACGCCTCCATCACCGGGTAGTTGGTGTTCAGGATGCGGCGCGTGCGCTCGATCAGCTTCTCGCGCACGCGCGGCTCGAGCGCCACCGCCGCCAGGTGGTCGCTGGCGCCGGAGGGGCCGATCGTGGTGTAGTCGTGGCGCGACCAGGTCTCCTGCGTGAGCGCCGGCGGCGCGACGATCCAGCCGACGCGCAGCCCCGGAAGGCCGTACGCCTTGGACAGGCCGTTCACCACGACGACCTTGTCGTACGCACCCCAGAACGACGGGGTGGTCTTGCCCGCGCGCTCGGCGCCCGTGTACACCTCGTCGGCAAGCAGCCAGGCGCCGACTTCGGCGGTGCGCTCGAGGATCACCTTGCGTGACGCGTCGGAGAGGATGTGGCCCGTCGGGTTATGCGGGTTCGTGACGACGACCAGCTTCGTCCCGGGCGCGATGGCGGTACGGATCTCCTCGGCGTACGGCTCCCACCCCTCTTTCTCGTGCAGCTGGAACGGCCGGACCTGCGCGCCGAAGTTCTGGGCGAGTCCCCACGTCTGCTGGTAGTTGGGCTGCATGACGGCCACCTTGTCGCCGGGCTCGATCAGGCGCCAGCAGGTGACGAAGTTCGCCTCCGAGCTGCCGGTGGTGACGAGCACCTGGTCGGGAGAGACGCCGGGGTAGAGCGCGGCGATCCGCTCGCGCAGCAAGTCGGTGCCGTTCGACTGGCTGTAGCCGAGGCGCACCTCGAGCAGCGGCATCGCGGAGGCGCCGGCGAGGCCGAGCAGTTCCTGGATGGAGAGCGGGTGGACGCCCGATTCGGAGAGGTTGAACCGAACGCGGTTCTCCCAGGTGCTTTGCCAGCGCTCCAGCTCGAACGGGACGAACTTGGTGGGGGTCGGGGTCATGGGTCGTAAAGCTGCGCTAGTTGGTCGGGTTTCTCCAGCCAGAAGTCGGGCGCCAGATCCTCGAGGTGTGCGCGATCGAAGGGGCCCCACAACACCGCGGCGGTCTTCACGCCCGCGGCGCGGCCGCACTCGAGGTCGTGACGCGAGTCGCCGATGAACACCGTTCGCGTCGGGTCGGCTTGGAGCAGCTCGAGGGCCTTGAGGACGGGTTCGGGGTGCGGCTTCGGGTGCGTGACGTCGCCCGAGCCGATGACGATCTCGAACGCCTGGTCGAGCCGGGCGAGCCTGAGGCCCTTCATCGCCCCATCCTTGAGCTTGCTCGTCACCAAACCCAGCCGTTTGCCGTTGGCCCTTAGCTTGAGGACTTCCTCGACCACCCCTTCGTAGGGTTTCACGAGGGCATCGTGGTGAGTCAGGTTGTAGGCGCGGTAGGTGGCGACCATCGCTTCGATCTCGGCCTCGTCGTCGGTCCAATGACGGAATTGCACCCAGAGAGGCGTGCCGAGGCCTTTCATCCAGACGTCGTCGGGGGGCAGGGGGGCGTTGGCGCGGTGGATCTGCATCGTGTGCCGGTAAGAGCGCAGGATGAGGTCGATGGAGTCGATGAGGGTACCGTCGAGGTCGAAGAGGAAGGTGTCGAGGGGCACGCGCTGGAATCTACACACAGCGCCGCAACCAGCTCGACTTCAACTCTCGTATCTTGATCGATCACGGCGGGTAGCTGGTCGTGCCAATCGAGCAGGTCCCGCACCGCCAGCGGCACGCGGCGCGCGAGGATGTCTTCGAGCAGCAGCTCCTCCCCCGCCGTCATTCCCGAGGCGAGCCGGGACACGAGTCCGTCGAGCGCGGTGAGCTGACGCGCGTCGCCGCGACGGGCCGCACGACGCGCCGCCGAGAGCGCCCACGGAATGAGGCGTCGGGCCAGTCGATCGCGGTCGGTGGCTCGCCAGCGGGCGTCCTGCACGGCGGCGAGTCGCTCCCGCACCAGCGCAGCCGCGACTTCGACCGCCCGACCCAAGTCCGCCACGCTCCCAGCACCGGGTTCGGCGCTCCAGGCGTGCACGAGCAAGCGAGTCGCGGCGACAGGATCTGCCCGGGCAACGTCTCCGTCCACCACGATCGCTTCAACGAGCCCGCCGATGCGCACGATGAGCACCGTGGCTTGCCGGTCGCCGCGGACCGCCGCCCACGCGCCGGCGGGCGCCGAGTCTCCGGTATGCCCAGCCAGCTCGCCGAGTCGATCACACCAGTCGAGCGCCGGCGACGCTGCTGCCGCTCCCCGCGCCGTCTCGACCTGCGCGGACCCCGCCGCCAGTTGCGCCCGAATCTTGGCGGCGAGTCGCTCCTCGAGGGCGAGCGCCCCGGCCAACGGCTCGGGTGGTAAGAACGTCACAGTGGCTATCCCCACGTGATGCGAGCCGAGCCGATCGATGCGGCCCACGCGCTGGGCGAGTCGCGCCGGGCTCCACGGCACGTCGTAATGCACGATGCGCTCGGCGTCCTGAAGGTTGAGCCCCTCGCTCAGGAGGTCGGTGGCGATGAGCAGGTCCGTCTCGAGAGCGGGCGGCGGTGGGGACGCTCCCTGCGCCGCGGGTGCAAACGCCCGCAACACTTCGTGCCGCGTCGCTGCGCCCGCCGCGAACCTTCCCCCGATGCCGAAGACGGCGGCGGCACGGCGTCCCCGCAGCCGCTGCAGCAGATACCGCGCCGTCGCACGCGCGTCGGTGAACACGATCGTCTTGCCCGCCCCGGCGTCGAGCAGGCGCTCGAGCGCGTCCGCCTTGGGATCGCGCGCGTCGGCGGCAAGCGCGCGGAGGCGCGCCAGCTCGCGCCGGTCGCCCGCGGCGGCTGCGGTCCCGGCGTGCTCGAGCAGCAAAGGAAAGAGGACGAGCTGGACGTCGAGCCCGTCGGCGCGTGGGAAGCAACGCTGGAACTCACGCGGCGAGAGCCGGCGGCCGTCGGCCGCCGCGCGCTCCACCAGGTCCAGGTACGCCGCGTGACGGGTGAGGCTCGCCCGGAATGCCGCCAAGCTCGAGGCCAGACGACGCAGCAGCATGAGCCGCAACAGCGGCGCCGCGTGGCCGCCGCCTGTGAGGCGACTCACGCCTGTCACCAATGCCTCCACGACGCTGTCGGGCGCAGGACCTACGCGCATGGGTTCGGCGTCCGAGCGTAGCGGGAATGAGAGCGCGACGGGGCCCCCCGTGTACCCACTTCGGACGCGGCTCCGGCTCCGTGCCACCACCAGGCGCGCCGCCGCGGCCGCGATGCTCGACGTGTCGATCTCACCGAGCGCGGCGCGACGGAGCGACGGCACACCGATCGCGGCGAGGGCATGGTCCCGCAGAAATAACCGAAACAACTGCAACAAGTCGGCGAGGCGGTTGTGCACCGGCGTGGCCGTGACGAGCAGTACGCGGGCGCCGACCACGATGCGGGCGAGTGCGCGATAGCGGTTGGTGTCGGGATTGCGGAACCGATGGGCTTCGTCCACGACGAAGAGGCGGACGGGTGGTCGGGCGGTCGGGCGGATGGGGTGTAGGGGCGCAGCATGCTGCGCCCCTACCGGTCCGTCCGATACGCTGAGGCATTCGTGCGTCACAATGGGCGCCTGCACGCCGAAGCGATCCAGCAACCCGCGCCATTGGGGCACGAGGACGGCTGGTACGACGAGCGCAAACGACTCACCCCGCGCGAGCGCGACCGCGAGGGCGACGTATGACTTGCCCAAACCCACGGCATCCGCGAGTAGGGCGCCACCGTAACGAGCGAGGATCGCGCTCAACCGCTCCGCGGCGGGGAGTTGATGCGGCGCGAGCCACGGTGGCCACGCCTCCGGCTGCTCCGGCGTCTCGAGCGCCGGCCCGTCGAGCAGCGCGCGCGCCGCGCGAGTCGCGACCGCGCGCGCCGGCGCTTGGCCTCCCTGCGGCCGGAGTGCCACAGCGAGCGGTTCCGGGACCGGGATGAGGTGCTCAGCGAGGATCGAGTGCACGGCGGTCGCGCTCGTCGAGCTGGAAGGCTTCGGCGACGGCGTCGTCGGCGGGCTGGCGGCGCGCTCCCAACGCCGCCAGCGTGGTCCAAACGGCCGAGCCGGCCCCCGGCACCGGCAGGCTCCGCACGACGCGGGCGTTGTAGCGGTGGAAGCCGCCCCGCGCGGGATCGGCGACGAGGCGCGCGAGCGCCGCGAGCCAGCGCGAATTGAGCAGCGCGGCGAGAGCTACCGCTTCGTCGCGGTCCCGTGTGGCGATGCCGTAGACGGTGTTGAGCGGCACGATGGCCGGCTCGGGGACGGCGGCTGCAAGCCGCCGGCCGAGGTCGGGCCAGAGAACGCGGTGTTGGGCGCGCGCCAACCCCGTGCGAAACAGCTGCCAGGGGGCGCCCGCCCGGTAGTCGGCGCGACGGCGCAATCGCTCCAAGTGCGGTGCCAGCTGCGCGGCGACGCCGGCGGGCAAGCTCGGTAACGCGCGGCCGTCGGGGCCGTGAGTCCAGAGCAGGTGGAGCCGCGCGTCGCAACGCCACGCGCCGACGTCGCGGCCCCGCACCGCGGGGCGCGTGCCGGCGCACGCGGCCGCCACGAGGAACACATCGTCGGCACCGGTCTTCACGCCGAGCTGCGGCGTCCAACGGTCGCCGATGGTGGGGAAAGCGGCGCGCAGATGGCGCGCGACTCGGTCCGCGTCGGGAAGGAGGACCCACGGGCCCCCGGTCTGAAGCAGGCGTTGCGGGACCGCCGGCGCCCCAGGCTTGGGGCCGAGTGCCGTGGCGGTGCTTTCGAGGCCGGTTGCATCGGCGCGGGCGGCGACCAGCGCCATCGGATACACGGCCGCGGCGAAGGCCCGGGCTGCGGTCTCGGCGAGCGGCGCCGCGCGGTTGATCCGCGTACGGTGGGATAAGTAATGGCGCAGGGGCTCCGCGTATCCGCTCGTGGCGAGCTTGGCCGGGACGAGCAGCGCCACGACGCCGGCGGGGCGTACCAGCTCGAGCGCCCGCTCGGTGAATGCGACCGCGAGATCGGGGAGGTGTGCGAAGCCGGCGCCCCCCCCCGCTCCGGCGGGTCGCCAGCAGGAGTAGCGGGCCGCGAGCGTCTCCCGCACACGCGCCGGCAGTCGCTCGGCCCGCACCCAGGGCGGGTTTCCGACGACCATGTCGAAGCCGCCGCGCCCCGCGATGTCGCCGAAGTGCGATTCGAACGAGAAGAAGGGAACCGTGCCGTCGCGCTCGAGTCTGCGTGTCGCGGAACGAAGGTCGCGCAGGTTCTGGCGCGACCGGGACAACCAGACGCGTTCCGCCGGGCCGAGACCGCGCCGGCGACCAAAGAGGTCGCGGTCTTTGGCCGCGGCCAGCACGTCGGCGATCGCCTGTTCGAGTCCGGCCGCCGCCTGAGCGAAGAGCTCGCGGGCGAGCGCCGCTTCGGCCCGCACCAGCTCTGCCTGGGCGGCGCGCTTCGCGGGGCCCGCGAGGTCGAACAGCGTCCGGCGCGCGCCGGCGAGCCGGCGAACCTCGGGCCCGCCGACGCGGATGCCGCGCCCACCGAGCGACCCCGCAAGCGCGAGCGGGTCGAGTAGGGCGTCGCCCTGACGAATGTGGCCGTCGAGGTTCGGGAGAGGCGCGATGGCGCTCAGGTTTACGGTGTCGTCGTCGGCAACGAGGGCGAGCCAAAGACGTAGCTCGGTCAGGCGGACGGCGGTGGGCGTCAGGTCGACGCCGAAGAGCGAGTGGGCGAGCACGTCGCGCTTCACCGCCGCGACCGGTGCTTCGCCTGCGGCGCACCGGAGCGCCACGAGCTCACCCAGGGCCCCGAGCAGGAACGCACCCGATCCGGCGGCAGGATCGAGCACGGTGAGTGCCCGCAGGTCGGGAGCGGGGTGCGGGGCGAGCCCCTCGTGGATCCAGCTAGCGGCGGCGCCCGCGCTGAGCCCCAGCCGGCTCACGAGCGCCGCCTCGAGCCCGGCGCGCACGATCTCACGCACTAGGGAAGCCGGCGTGTAATAACTACCGCTCGCGCGGCGCTCCGACGGGTCCATGACCCCTTCGAACACGCGACCCAGCATGTCGGGCGCGACCAGGTCGCCAGCGTCGTCTTCGCGTACCGAGAAGTGGAATCGCTCGAACAGGTCGTCGAACGCGGCGCGCCAGTCCGCGTTGCTCCAGATCGCGGCCCCGTGGCGCCGCTCGAGGCCCGTGGGCTCGAACAGCCCACCGTTCAGGAACGGCACGCGGCCGAGTGCCCGGGCCCGTTGACTGCGGCTCGCCAGCGGACGGTTCAAGACGCCGAAGCACAGAGGGTGCAGGACGCGCCGGTGGAAATGCAACCGTCGGCTGAGGGCACTCTGCAGCTGCCGGGGGAGATAGCGCCCGTCGCCGTCGAGCCAACCCTTCGATTGCACGAAATAGAGGAAGAGCACGCGGGTCAGGGCCGTGAGCGCCAATGCGTGGCGATCGACTCGGGCCGCCGGGGCGGTCAGGCGTTCGGTCAGGCGATCGAGCGTCTGGCGGAAGGCCCGGAAGAAACGCGGCGTGACCCCTTCGATCTCCAGTACCTCACCCACTCGGAGGCTGAGGGCGAGGGCCGACTCACGCGCGGCCGGGGCGAGCCGCTCGAGGGTTGCGAGCGCCGCGCCTGAAGGCCGCTGGAGCGGGATCGTCGCGACGCGAATGCCAACGGGCCCCGTGGCGGCCGCGCGCCACGCGGCGCAAACCAAGCGCCGCGGCGTGCCGCCGAGGGCACACGCCAATCCTCGCTCCGCGCCGGCGGCGAGCCGGCGGGCGGCGCTGCGCGCGGCGCCTTCGGGATCGGTCGCGTCGAGGCCGAAGACACGAAACGCGTCATGGCGCGCGACGAGGGCGGCGCGCGTGACGCCTGCCGCCCCCGCCGTCTCCTCTCCGAGCCAGGGCCCGGGTGGCACGGCTTCCCACGCCGCGTCGTATCCGAGCACGCGAAACAGGTCGCGGAGATCGTCGATCTGCTCGGTGCGGGCGAGAAGTTCCCGCAACACCACGGGCCCCTTCGGCTAGGAGGGGAGCTAAGGTGGGGCTGGTGGGTGCTGGATTAGGTACCGGGTTGCTGCGAGGTGGTGCAAATCAATGCGGAATAGGGAATGCGGAATGCGGAATTGACCTCCCTTGGTCATTCCTCATTCCGCATTCCGAATTCCGCATTCAGGTTGCTTTTCTCAGCCGAATCTCCCCATTCACCGTCGACAGGCTCAGCGACCGCCCTCCCGACCCGATCGTGCCCTGCATCCGGTGGCGGTTGAACCGCCCCGTCACCGTCAGAGGATAGTCGGTCACCAGGTCGCCGTTCACGGTGGAGGCGCGGATCTCGGCGTTGAGGGTCGCCGGCAGGACCAGCGTCAACCCGCCGTTCACGGTGCTGAAGTCCAAATCGTCGGTCCAGTCGGCGCGGCCCATCTCCACGTACACCGACCCGTTCACGGTTCCCGCTTCGGCAAGTCCGGTCGTCGTGACCCGCACGCTGCCGTTGACCGTGCGCGCCGAGACATCGGCCTTCATCCCCTCGGCGGACATCTCGCCGTTCACCGTCTGCCCTCCGAACTCGACGCCGGCGGGCACCTGCACGTCGAAGTCCACGACCACGTCGTTGTCCTCGGTGTTCGAGGACCAGTGGTCGCCGACTTCGCAGCTGTTCTCGCGGCGAGCGCGGCGGGGCGTGGGGTAGACGGCGCAGATCGTCACGCCGCCGTCATGCTCGATGACCTCGATCTTCACGTCGTCGGGGTCGGAGCGCCGGGCGTGCTTCGCGGCGGTCACGACGACCTCGGCACCCGTCGTGGCGACCGCATGGACGTCACCGTTCACGCCTTTCACTTCGACCCGCTTCCCGGGCGCGAGCCGGCCGTGCCAACGGAAGTCCGGGGTCTGCCCAGCGGCCGGGAGTGTGCCGAGCGCGAGGGCAACCAGGATGAGGGGTGCGACGGTCGTGGGGCGCATGGTCAGTTCTCCTCGTGGTCTTTGTCTTTGTCCTTGTCCTTGTGGTGCATCCGCATCTCGGAGGGGCGCCGCAGGTTGATGTCGCCCTGGAACGACTCGGCTTCCATCCGTGCGCTGCCGCTGCCGAGCTTGAAGGTGTAGCGGTGTTTCTCGCGCGTGCCCCTGAAGGGCAGCGGGAAGCTCGCGTCGATGTCACCGTTGGCGGTCGCGACCGACAGGGTGACGTTCGCCCCTTCGGCGACCGAGATGGTGATGTCGCCGTTGTGGGAGCTCAACGAGTACGTCCCGCCGTCGGTGATCGTCCCATCGTATTCCACGTCGCCATTGATGGTGGTCGCCTCCACGCTCGACGACTTGATCCCCATAAGCGTCATGTTGCCGTTCGTGGTCTCGGCCTTGATCTGGCCCGACACGTTCGTCAGCTCGACGCTCTCGTTGATGGAGTTCACCTCGACACGGCCCGTCGCGTCGGCAAGTGTCACGGACCCCTGGATCGAGTGCAGCGTGATGATGCCGCTGCCGCCCGTCACGTCGATCGAGCCGTCCACCGTCTCGGCGTTGATCGCACCGCGCACCCCGTCCACTTCGATCTCCGTGTACGTGCCGCTCAGCGTCAGGGCCATGTCCTGTGGTACGGTGATGTCGAAATCCACCACCGAGGGCGCGCCGCGCCGGCTCCCCGCGCGGAGCGTCAGGGTGCTGCCGGCCAGCGACGCTTCGATGCTGCCGCGGCTGCCGTGCTCCGCGTGCACCTTGACCCGGTTCTGCGTCCACGCGTGGACGACGATCGAGCCGCCGAAATTGTTGACCGACAGGCTCGCTCCGGCCGGCACGGCGATCGTCGTGTCGGTTTCCCCCTGTACGGGGGCCAGCGAGACCATGACGGCGGCTGCGAGAATCGTCAGCATGTCGTTGTCTATCCTCTCTAGGACTGCGCCGCGGCGATCGCGTTGATGCGCCGCAGCAGCTCCAGCTTGCGCCGCATCGTGTCGGCGAGATGGAGGTTCAGGTACGCGTCGCTGGGATCGGCCTGGAGCGCCGTGCGCGCGTCGGCGATCGCCCGATCGATGGTGGCGAACGCCTGCTGTACCACCCGTACGGTCGACGTATCGAGCCGGCTCTTGTTGCGCTCGAAGACACTCTGCAGATCGGCGATGGCGGCGTCGGTGCGGCCGGTCCAGACGGCGACAGGCACCTGATTGGGGAGGTCCGGTCGCGGCGTGAACTGTACCGCCTCGGTGATCGGCTGCGGCTGATGCAGCGCCACCCACATCCCGCCGGCAGACAGCAGCACGAGGGCGATGCTCGCCGCGATCAGCTGTGGCACGCTGAACGACACTCGCCACGAGCGAGTGGCAACCCCGGGGCGCCCTAAAGGACTTCCTCCGGTCGCCGCCCCCGGGGTTAGCCGAGCGTGGATGCCCGACCAGAGATCCGTCTTCGGACCTCTGGACTCGAGCGACTTGGCGCGCGTGACGACGCGGCGCAGCTCTTCGAGCGTCGCGCGGCAGTCCGCGCAGGTCGCGAGGTGCGCCTCGAGGGCGGAGCGCTCGCCCGCGGCGAGCTCGCCGTCCACATACTCCGACAGCCGGTCAGTCCATTGGTCGTTCATCGGTCCAGATACCTCCGCAGCGCCATCCGCGCATGATGCAGCTGCGATTTTGATGTGCCCGGCACGACGCCGAGCATGCGCGCGATCTCCTCGTGGCGATACCCCTCCACGTCGTGCAACACGAACACTTGCCGAGCTCCGTCGGGGAGGTTGGCGAGCGCCTCCTCGAAGTCCATCGCGGCCTCAGGCGTCTCACGCCGAGCCGAGACGTCCTCGAGCGGGTCTTCGCCCGCGTGAAACCGTCCTCGCTCGACGCCCAGCGTCTTACGCCGCGCCAATACGACGTTCACCGCCACGCGGTGCAGCCAGGTGCCGAACGCCGACTCGCCGCGGAAGGTGGAGAGCTTCTGCCAGGCTCGGACAAAGACGTCTTGCGTCAAGTCGTCGGCCTCGTCGGCGTCGAGCATGCGACGCACGAGGCTGTGGACACGGGCGACATGCGTGCGGTACAGCCGCTCGAACGCGCTGGCATCTCCGCTCGCCGCGAGGGCCGCGTCGGCTGCTATCGAGTCAGCAGGCAGAGTGTCCTCGAGCACCTTGTCGCTCATGCAGGGGATTGGATAGCCGCCTCCTCTAGAAGGTTGTAGCACAGTAGATTTCGGCGCCAATGCTCCCGATCCTCCTGCTGGGCCTCGTGCTTGGCTTCCGCCATGCCTTTGAACCAGACCACCTTGCGGCCGTCTCGACCCTGGCGAGCCGCCAGGGGAGGCTGTGGAGTGCCGCACGGCTGGGGCTCGCGTGGGGGCTGGGCCACACCGTCACTGTGGGCGCAATCGCGCTACTCGTGGTGGCGCTAGGCATCAGGCTCCCGCCGGTCCTGTGGCCCGCGGCGGAACTCGTCGTGGCGGTGCTGCTCGTCCTGCTCGGCGGCGCGGTGGTGTGGCGCTACGCGCGCGGGCGCTGGCACATGCACCTCCACGTGCACGAAGCGAGCCCGCATCTTCACTTGCACAGTCACGCGCAGAACGCCGGTCACGTACACCTCCATACTGCCGACGCGCGCCGCTCGCTCGGATTCGGGGTCGCGCACGGGCTCGCGGGGAGCGGCGCGATTGCGGTGCTACTCGTCGCTGCCGCGCCGAGTGCCGGGCTGCGGCTGGCGTACTTCGCCGCTTTCGGGGCGGGGACGATCCTGGGGATGCTGTCGGTATCGCTCACGCTCGGCGCCATGGTGCGGGTGGCGTCCCGGCGCGGGGCGACGTGGGCGACGGCGCTGCACCTGGGCTCGGCCGTCGTGAGCGTGCTGGCGGGCGTGGTGCTGGCGCAGCGAGTGCTGTTCGGCACGTAGGGGCTATGACGTTAGTGCGCGTCCCGTTGTAGCGGCACGCTCGCCGCCCAAGTCGTTCAGCGGGGCCAAGGCACACAGCTGGGTGCTCGGCGGCAGTGCCCGGATCTCGTTCACCGCGACGCTGTTCTTCTAGCGCCGATACACGCGGCCGCGCCACTCGACTTTCCGCCTGCCACGCCACGCCGAGCGCATCATGATGAACGCCACCATCGCGGCGCCGAGCGGGTACAGCAGCGCGTAGCGGAGCGGGGCGCGCTCGCCGGCACAGATGCCGAGCCACGTGATCAGCGACGCCACCGTGGCGATGGCGGCAAAGTTCCAGCCGAGCGTTGCCCACGCAAGTGGAGGTCCGACCCACAACACCGCCGGCATCCACATGAAGTAGGGGAGTAGTGTGCGAAGCCACGGGACCGGAGGCGCCATCAGAGGCGCGCCCAGCGCGAGGTTCTTGGTCCATCCTTCGAGGATCTCGCGCAGCGAGCCGTACATCCGGGTCGTCATGTAGGTGGTGGCGTGAGCGAGGAAGATGTCGAACCCGTGGCGCACGTAGGTCTGGGCGAGCATCAGATCGTCTGCGACCGAGCTCTTCACGGCCTCGTGGGTGCCCGCCGCCTCGTAGGACGCACGTGTGACGAGAATGAACTGGCCGTTGGCGATCGCGTTCCATTCGACTCTGGTGCGGTTGAGGCGCCGCAGGTCGCTTACGCGCGCCGCGAGCGCCACGAACACGTGGGGCTGTATCAACCGCTCCCAGAACGTCACCATGTCCTGGCGCGGGATGACAGAGAACAAGTCCGCCCGTTCAGTCGCGAGCGCGGTGACGGCGCGCGCGATCAGCTCCGGCTCATGTCTCGTGTCGGCGTCGGCGAAGAGCAGCAGCTCGCCGCGCGCTACGCGGTATCCCTGCACCAGCGCCCACTGCTTGCCGAACCATCCCGCGGGCAGCTCCGCGCCGCGCACCAGCCGGACACCGAGACCCTCGACCAGGTCGCCCGTGCCGTCGGTCGAGCGGTCGTCCACGACGATCACTTCGATGGCGGGATAGGTCGCGGCGAGGATCGATCGGACGCAACGCTCGATGTTCCGGGCTTCGTTGCGCGCGGGAATGATCACGGAGATGAGAGGGCCTGACGCGGCCGGCGGGTAGTCTCGCAGCTGGGGCCGGCGGGTGGCGTAGCGGTACAGGATGACGAGGAGCGCCAGGATCCACGGCGACGCGAGCAGCCAGTCGCCCGCAGAGAGGCTCATTCCTGCGGGGCGCCCTCCAGCGCTGGGACCACCACGGCACCAGTGAGGTGCCCGGTCACGTTGGTCATCGTGCGAAACATGTCGGGGATGCGGTCGAGACCGATGAGGATGCTGAGGCCGGAGATCGGGAGCCCGGTCGCCGTGAAGGCGGGGAGCAGGCTCACGACGCTCGCCGCGGGCACACTGGCGACGGTGAGGGAGGCGAGGAAGACCGCCGCGGCGGCAGTGAACATCTCGGTGAAGCCGAACGGAATGCCGTACAGGCGCGCGATGAACAGCACGGCGATCGCCTGATACAGCGCGCTGCCGGCGCGATTGACGCTGGCGCCGAGCGGCAGCGCGAAACCCGCGATCGAGCGTGGGATGTGCAAGTCGCCCTCAGCCGCCTGGAGCATCGTGGGGAGGGTCGCGAGCGAGGAGGTGGTCGAGAAGCCCATCATCATCGAGGGGAATGCGGCCCGCAGGAAGCGGCCCGGCTCGAGCCGCGCCATCACCGCGACCGCCGGGACGTAGACCGCGCTGATGAAGATCACGAGTCCCAGGACGACGGCGCCGACGAACCACAGCATCGCCTTGAAGAGACCCCACCCGTATTGCGCCACCAGCGGCGCGACGAGCGCGAAGATGCCGATCGGCGCGAGCAGCAGCACCCAGTGCACGATCTTGATCAGGGCTTCGCTCGCGACGTCGGCGAGCTCGATGAGGCTGGTGCGCTTGTCTTCGGAGAGACCGGCGGCCGCCACCGCGAGGAACGTGACGAACACGACGACGGGGAGCAGGTTACCGTCCACCGCGGCCTTCACGGGGTTCGCAGGGATCAGCTCGACGATGAACCGCGCCCCGCTGGGGATGTCCTCCGCGGCCTTGCGGATGAACCCGGAGTCCGCCACAGCGGCGGCCCGCAGCGCCGCCTGCTGCTGCGGCGACACGACGGCATGCGGCAGCACGATGGCTCCGACGATGAAGCCGATAACGATGGCGACGAGGGCCGTGCCCCAGAAGAACGCCAGCGTGCGCACGACGAGCCGGCTGACGCGGCGCAGGTTGCCGAGTCGCGCGATCCCGGCGAACAGCGCCGTCGCGACCAGCGGGATGACCACCATCGATAGGAGGTTCAGGAACAGCGTGCCGATGGGCCGGATCCATTGGGCGGCGCGCACCATTTGCGGGTAGCCAGCGTCCGCGAGCCCCGCAGCGGCGAGCCCCAGCAAGAGCCCCGCGCCCAGGCCGATTCCCATCCACAAGTGGCTTCTCATCGCAGCTGCGCTATAATACCGGACACCGATTGCCGGAGGAACGTTTGGCACACGCGCAGACGACGACCCCGAAGTGGGCCCTCATCCTGGGCGCCTCGAGCGGATTCGGTGAGGGGGCCGCTCGGGCCCTCGCGAAGGCGGGGTATGATATCGCCGGGGTCCACCTCGACCGCAAGGCTGGACTCGAGCACGTGGCCGAAATCCGGCGCGACCTGGAGGCGATGGGTCGCAAGACCCAGTACTTCAACGTCAACGCCGCCGACGAGGAAAAGCGCAACGAAGTGCTGGCGGAGCTGGCCAAGCAGAAGCTCAACGTGGCCGTGCTGCTCCATTCGCTCGCGTTCGGCACGTTGAAGCCCTACATCGGGGACGACGTGCTGAACAAAGCCAACATCGACATGACCCTCGACGTCATGGCCCACTCGCTGGTGTACTGGTCGCAGGGCGTGGTGAAGCACGGGCTGATGGGCAACGGCGGCCGCATCTTCGCGATGACCTCCTCCGGCTCGACGCGCGTGTTCGCGACCTACGGGGCCGTGTCGGCGGCCAAAGCGGCGCTCGAGTCGCACTGCCGCCAGCTGGCGCTGGAGCTGGCACCCGAGGGAATCGCCGTGAACGCGCTGCGCGGCGGGGTGACCGACACGCCGGCGCTCCGCAAGATCCCGGGGAACGAGAAGCTTGTCGAGATCGCCACCCAGCGGAACCCGCACCATCGCCTCACGACGCCTGCGGATCTTGGGGGGGCGATGGTTGCGCTGTGTAACCCCGGCGCCGACTGGATCACCGGGAACGTCATCAACGTGGACGGCGGCGAGGAGATCTCGGCATAACTCTGCAGGAAGCCCGGCGCGCGCTGCGCAGCTACCGCGCTCAGCCGGTCGCGCTCGAACCGGGGATGATTCCCGCGGCGGTGGCCGTGCTGTTGCACGACGGTGCTGAAGGGGGGGGACTCGAGGCGCTGTTCATCCACCGCGCCGAGCGCGCCGGCGACACGTGGTCGGGTCAGATCGCGTTCCCCGGCGGTCGCCGCGATCCCGCCGACGCCGATCTCCGCGCCACGGCCATCCGCGAAACCCGCGAAGAGGTCGGCGTCGACTTGACCTCCGCTGAGCCGCTCGGCGTCCTGGACGACATGTACCCGCGCACGCCCGTACTCCCCCCAGTCGTCGTTCGGCCGTTCGTCTTCGGGTTAGTCGAGCGACCCGCGATCACCCTCAGCGACGAAGTCCAGGATGCCTTTTGGGTGCCGTTTCGCGCATTTGCCGCTCCCGGCGTCCAGCGCGACGTAACTATCCACCACCGCGGCATCACGCGCGTCATGCCGGCCTACGTCGTGGGGGAGCACACGATTTGGGGCATGACAGAGCGGATTCTCAACAATCTTCTTAGTTTAGCAAAATCCACATCTTCGCTTGACAATATCTGATAATTAGGTTAACCTAAGGAGATTAATTGGCCGTAGGCTAACTGATTTTGTGGAAAGCTCATAGCTCCGGAGCCCGGCGCCATGCATACGCCTGTCAGAAACCCCTCACCCCCCCTGACACGGTCGGTCGAGGACTACCTGAAATCGATCTACCACCTCAGCAGCCAGGGCGGGTTCGCCACGACGAGCGACATCGCCGCGATGCTCGAGGTAGCGCCTCCGTCGGTCAGTGGCATGATGAAACGTCTGTCGGAGACGGGGTTGATCGAGCACGTGCCGTACCGCGGGGTGCAGTTGACGCATCAGGGTCGCACCGCGGCTCTCCAGATGATCCGTCGCCACCGCATTCTCGAGGTCTATCTCACCCAGCAGCTCGGGTACGACTGGGGGGACGTGCACGTCGAGGCCGAACGGCTCGAGCACGCGGTCTCCGAAAAGCTGATCGACCGGATGGCGGGCGCGCTGGGCGATCCGCGCTACGACCCGCACGGAGCGCCGATTCCGACGGCGGCGGGTGAGATCGAAGAAGCGGAGCTGGTGACCCTGGCCGACGCCGCCGTGGGCGCCACGCTGTTGCTGCGCCAAGTGGGCGACGAGAATGCGGCCCGGCTCCGCTACCTCGCCGAGCAGGGGCTGACCCCCGGGACTCGCATGACGGTCGTGGACCGTCAGCCGTTCAACGGGCCGATCACGGTCCGCATGGGCGGCGGTGAGACGCGCGTCGTGGGTCAGGAGCTGGCGTTGCTCCTCCTGTGCCGGCTGACCGATGGAGACTAGAGTCGAAGCGGGATGGCGCCAGCCGCGGCTCGCGCCGAGCCTGGTCGAGGTCTACCGCACCATCCCCATCAGTGCGGGCGGCTGGTGGAAGAAAGCGCTGGCGTTCGCGGGCCCTGGGTATCTCGTCGCCGTCGGATACATGGACCCGGGCAACTGGGCCACCGATTTGGCGGGGGGCGCGCACTTCGGTTACACGCTGCTGAGCGTGATCCTGCTCTCCAACCTGATGGCGATTCTGCTGCAGGGCCTCGCGGCGAAGCTCGGCATCGTCACGGGACGGGACCTGGCGCAAGCCTGCCGCGACCACTACTCGCGGCCCGTCTCCCTCTTCCTGTGGGTGATCTGCGAAATCGCGATCGCGGCGTGCGATCTGGCGGAGGTGATCGGCTCGGCGATCGCGCTGAACCTGTTGTTCGGAATCTCGCTGCCCTGGGGCATCGCGATCACGTCGCTCGACGTTCTGATCGTGCTCTACCTCCAGAACCGCGGCTTCCGGTTGCTCGAAGCGCTCGTCATCGTCTTGATCGCGACGGTCGCAGGCTGCTTCCTGTTCGAGATCCTGATTTCGCAACCCGACCCGGTCGCCGTGCTCAACGGATTCGTCCCTCGCACGTCGATTCTCGGCGATCCCGACAAGCTTTACATCGCGATCGGCATCCTCGGCGCGACCGTGATGCCGCACAACCTCTATCTACACTCGTCGGTCGTGCAGACGCGCAGCTACGAGGAGACGACCGCCGGCAAGCGGGAGGCGGTCAAGTTCGCGTTTCTCGACTCAACGGTCGCGCTATCGTTCGCGCTGTTCATCAACGCGGCGATCCTGATCGTGGCGGCCGCCACGTTCCACCGTGCCGGTGAGACCGGCGTCGCGGAGATCCAGGATGCCTACAAGCTGCTGACGCCGTTGCTCGGCGTGACGGGGGCGAGCGCCGTGTTCGCGTTCGCCCTGCTCGCCTCGGGCCAGAACTCGACGCTGACGGGGACACTCGCGGGCCAGATCGTGATGGAAGGATTCCTGAACATCCGGATCCGGCCGTGGCTGCGGCGGCTGATCACCCGGCTGATCGCGATTGTCCCCGCCGCCCTGACGGCTATCTTCTTCGGCAGCCACGGCACCGCCCAACTCCTGATCCTCAGCCAGGTGATCCTGAGCCTGCAACTCTCCTTCGCCGTGTTCCCGCTGGTGCGGTTCACCTCCGACCGCTTGAAGATGGGCGAGTTCGTGAATCCGTTCTGGCTCAAGACGCTCGCGTACGCGGTGGCGGTGGCGATCGCGGGGTTCAACGCCTGGCTCCTCGTCCAGATCTTCGGCGGGCTGGCCTAACCGATGTACAAGCGGATCCTCGTCCCGCTCGAGCATTCCCCTGCCGACCAGACGATCCTGCGGCATGTGACCGACCTCGCCAAGCTGTCCGGCGCGGAGTTGATCCTGCTGCACGTCGCCGATGGCTGGGCGGCCCGCAACATGGAGCAGCTGAACCTGAAGGAGTCGGAGGAGATGAAGGAAGACCGCGCGTACTTGGAGCGTGTCGCCAAGGACCTGCGCGCGGCCGGTCTCGACGTGGATGCGGTGCTGGCCGCGGGAGATCCAGCGCAGGAGATCGCGGCGGCGGCCGAGCGGGAGAAGGTCGACCTGATCGCGCTCGCGACCCACGGCCACCGGCTGTTCGATGATGTCGTTCGTGGCAGTACCGCGACAGCATTACGACACAACACCCGCATCCCCATCCTGATGGTGCGATCCGACGTCTAGTTAGCCTGGTCCCGCGGCCCGCGACTGCTCGAGGGCCCGCAAGATGGCAGAGAGCCGGCGGTCCCGCGCTTCCCGCAGCATTTCGACCTTCCCCGCATACGCCTTCTCGATCGCCTGCGTCAGCTGACGCTGCTGGCTCGGCTCGAGCTTGCGCCACGATGCCAGGCCTCCCTCCCACATCCCCTCGAATGACGCGAGCAGGTGCTGCAGGAACGCGGTGACGCCACCATCCCCCGCGGCCAGGTGATAGGTCAGATGGGGGCCGGCGGCGGCCCAGCCGAGGGCTGGGCCGAGCGACACCGCGCGATCGAGATCGGACACGTCGATCACGCCCTGGAGCACGAGGTCGATGCACTCGCGCCAGACGGCCGCCGCGATCCGGGCCACGACGTACCCCGGGACCGGTTTTCGCACGAGGATGGGCATGCGCCCCAAGGCGCGGAGGTAGTCGAGCGCGCGCGCGACCGCCGCGGGCGACGTGCGCTCGCCCGGCACGATCTCGACGAGCGGGATCAGCTCGGGCGGATTGAGGGGGTGGGTCACGAGACAGCGATCGAGGCGACGGCAGCGGGCGAAGATCTCGCTCGGCGGCAGGGCGCTCGAGGAGCTGGTGAGCAGCGTCTCGGGCGACGCGACCAGCTCGATCGACTCGAACAGCTTCTGCTTCGCCACCGGGTCCTCGGCGATCGCTTCGACCACCCAGTCGGCGTCCTTCACCGCCTGCAGCAGGCTGCGCGCCTGGGTGAACTCGAGCAGGCCGCGCTCCACGATGCCCTGGGTGGCGCGATCGAGCCCCACGAGCGCGCGGGCCCGGCGCGGCACGTCGGTGAACGCCCGCTCGGTGGTGCGCGGGTTCATGTCGAACATGGCGACCGGCCACCCCGCCGAGGCGCACAGCGCGGCCCATCCGATGCCGATCTCTCCGGCGCCGACCACGGCCACCTTGCGCGGCATGGTCATACGGTCGTCGCGCTTTCTTTCTCCGGGACGAGCCACGGCAGCACGCGCTCGAACAGCAACTTCCGCACCGGCTCGGGCCGGACCTGCAGCGCGACGCGGGCGAGCCACCCCTTGGGGTCGACGCGTGTACGGCCGCGGTCGTCGCCGTCGTCCAAGTCCACGGCGAGCCGCAGGTCCTGGAAGTCGAGCACGTCCGGCTGCAGCAACGCCGCGATGGCGAGCACGTCGTTCACGACCACGCCCTCCAGCTTTTCATACTGGCGGTGGAACTCCAGGTAGAACCGCAGCGCGTCGTGCATCCAGTTGGCGGTCGCGTTTCCCGCGTGCGCCAGGCGGTACACCTCTGTCGCCTTGACGACGAGCTTGCGCGTGACGTCGAGGCCGATCAGCTCCGTGGGCAGCTCGGCGGCGAGCACGACAGCGAGCGCTTCGGGGTCGCACCAGGCATTGAACTCGGAGTGGGGCGTCGTATTGCCCCGCGCCTCGATGTTGCCGATCATCGCGATGTGGCGTGCGACCTTGGCGCGCACCATGGCTGGCTCGTTCCGCAGCGCCAGCGCCAGACTCGTCACCGGACCGAGGGTGATGAGCGTGACGGGCTCGGGCTGCGCGGCGAGTAACCGGTCGAGCGGCTTCATCCAGTCGAGGATGACCCCCGCCGGCGGCACGTTGGCATACCCGAGGCCCGAGGCGCCGTGCGTTTCGATCGCGACGGCGAGCTGCCGTTTGAGCGGGCGCCGCGCGCCGACGGCGATCGGCACACGCTTTCCGGTGCGGCGCGTGATCTCGACGGCGTTGCGGTGGGCGTTCTCCACCACGGTATTGCCGTAGGAGACCGACAGGCCGCGCACGTCGAGCTCGGGGGACGTCAGCGCGAGCCAGAGGGCCAAACAGTCATCGATACCGGGGTCGGTGTCGATGACTACAGGGCGTGGGGCGTGGGGAGTGGGCGGTCCGGACACGAGCTAAGGCTACCTCGCGGGAAGTGCGAACGCCACAATCGCGTCGCCGGCGCCGAACGGTCCGCCCCCGCCGGCGGCGATCACGACGAATTGCCGTCCTCCGACCTCGTACGTCATCGGTGTGGCGCGGGCGCCCGCGGGGAGTGTCGCCTTCCACAGCTCCCGGCCGGTCTCGATGTCGAAGGCGCGGAACGCGTGTTCGAGCGTGGCCCCGATGAAGACCAGTCCGCCGGCGGTGACGATTGGCCCGCCGAGGTTGGGCGAGCCGAGATTGGGCGCGTCGCCCATGGTGCCGAGGGGCACGTTCCAGGCGATGCCGCCGCTGTTCAAGTTCACCGCGACCAGCGCCCCGAAAGGCGGCGGGGTGCAGGGCAGGCCCGTGGGGCCTGTGATCAACCGCCGGCGCATGATGTAGGGCGTGCCGCGCATCCGGGTGTACTCGAAATCCGTGATCCCATGGTCCGCGTCGGACCGTCGAATGCTGTCCCCGTTGAACCCTTCCGCGGGGAAGAGCTGCACCATGGCGGGCATGGTGTTCACGGGCACTACCGCCAGCGCCCGCCCTTCATCTACCGCCACGCCGCCCCAATGGGCGCCGCCGATATTGCCTGGCACGACGAGTGTTCCTTGGAGGCTCGGAGGCGTGAACGGCCCGTCATTGCGCAGGGCACCCAGGATCGCGCGGCACGCCGCCTGTGATTCAGGCGTGGGCCCCCAGGCGTCTGCCGCTGAATAATGAAGGGGCGAGAGGGGTGGCGTGACGGTCGTGAACGGTTGCGTGGGCGATGCGACCTCGCCGGGGACGCTGCTGGCCGGGACCGGTCGCTCCGCCACGGGAAAGATGGGCTTTCCGGTCGTGCGATCGAGGACGTACAGCATCGCCGACTTCCCCGTTTGAATGACCGCCGGAATCCGGACGCCGTTGTGGATCACCGTGAGCAGGGTCGGGGGCGCCGCGTTGTCGTAGTCCCACAGGTCATGGTGGACCGACTGGAAGTGCCACACGACGCGGCCCGTGGAGGCGCGCAGCGCGACGATCGAGTTGGCGTAGCGATCCTCGCCGAGGCGCAAGCCGCCGTAGTAGTCGGGGGCGGGGCTCGAGGTGGGCAGGAACACCAAATCGCGCGCGGGATCGGCGACGATGACGGACCAGACGTTGGCGGCCCCCGTGTAGCGCGCGCTGCCGCCTTGCCAGGTCCGGTACGCCGGATCCGTTGAATCCCGTGGCACGGGATCGAACGTCCACTTGAGGGCGCCGGTGCGGGCGTCGAAGGCGCGCACCTCACCGCTCGCCGGCGCGAAGCTGGTATTGTCGGCAACGGCCGAGCCCGTGATGACGAGATCCTCCACAACAGCGGGTGGGGACGTCACTTCGTAGAACTCGAACTCGAGCGGCGGAACACGAAGCCCCGCGCGCAGATCAACCACACCGGCGGTACCGAATCCCGCGCAAGCCTTGCCGGAGGCAGCGTCGAGCGCGATGAGATGCGCGTCGATCGTGGCTGCGAAGATGCGGTGGGCGCAGGGGGTCCCCGACGCGGCGCGCGCGTCGCGCCAAAACGACACGCCGCGGCTCGCGAAATCGCCATAGCCGCGATGCGGGTTGACGCCGGCATCGAAGCGCCAGCGCTCCACGCCGGTCGCGGGATCGAGGGCGATCACGTGGCCCGCCGGCGTGCTGATGTACATCAGGCCGTCCACGACGAGCGGCGTCACCTCCAGCGCGGGGGGCCGGTGCGACATGCCAGCCATGTCGGGCTCGCCGGTGTGATAGGTCCAGACGACCTGGAGTGTGGCGACGTTCGCACGCGTGATCTGGGCCAGTGGTGAGAAGCGGGTGCCGCCGGGGTCTCGCCCATACGCCGGCCAATCGCCCCGCGCCTGCACGTTCAGCATCAGGAGAAGGATGAGCATGAGGCCTAGACTACGGGGCGCGAATCTCCTTCGCAATAGTTTCGCGCAGGGCGCTGAACTCCGCCGCGCCGCCGAACCCGAAGATCCGCTCGACGATGCGGCCGTGGCGGTCGAGCAGCACAGAATAGGGGAGGCCACGGTAGTGATACGTCCCCTTCATCCGGCCGCCGCCCACCAGGATCTGGAACGGCGGACGGAACTCACGGATGAAGGCGCGCATCTTCCCGTCGTCGACGTCGTCGGAGATCGCGGCGATGTCGAAATCACTCCTCGCGAAGTCCCGATACAGCGCCGCCATATGCGGGAACTCCTCGCGGCACGGGTCGCACCACGACGCCCAGAAGTTCACGAGCGTCACCTTCCCTCGGTAATCGGCGAGGCTCACGCTGTCGCCGGCCAGCGTGGGAAGTGAGAACGGCGGCCCGAATGTCTCACGCCCGAGGGCGGGGCTTTGGCCGAGCAGGGAGTCGGCGTCGAGGATGTGCAGCGCGCCGCGACGATCGATGGCGACGGCCGCCTGCGGCATGCCGAGCAGGCGCGTCGTGACGAGCCGTCCGGTCCCACGGTCGAGCACGTCGAGGCGCAGCCGTGTGGCGCCGGAGTCTTGGGCGCCGAGGACGTACAGGCGCCCGTCCGGCGCGAGCGCGACCGCGATGTTCACGATGGCATAGGCGACCCGCAGGTCGCGCGGCTTTCCCCGCGGAGGAGGCACGAACCTGGGGTCGGACTCCTGGCGGAAGACGCCGCGCGCCGTGCGCCACAGCGTCGCTCCCGTCCTGTCGAACTTCACGATCTCGTCCCGCACGAGCGGCGCGAAGTAAACCGCGTCGTCGTCGCTGGGGTCCAAGGCGACCGCGCCGGCGTTGACGAGCTGAGCGAGGTAGGGGACTTCGGGGACGTGAATCGTGCCGATGCCATGCGTAGGGTGTCCGAGCGTATCGAGGAGCCACAGCAACGGCTCGCCGCCCTGCTCCGCGACGAACTGCACGAAATAGGGCGAGCGCGCGGCGACGATGCGGTGGGCGTCCGTCGCGTACAGCGACGCAGGGAACGGGCTCGTCCATTCCCGCAGCGGCGCTCCGGATCCAGCGACGTCGAACACGACGGCTTCGCCGGTGCGCTCCGTGACGAGCAGGCGGCCCGGCGCCAGAGGCGCGACCGCCAGGGGAGTCGCGAGCCGCGGGTCCGCGATGGTCCGGACGACGTGCAGATCGCCGTCGAAGGCGACAAGACGGCTGCGGTCGGGGTCGGGGGCCCAGGTGAGGTTCGAGACTCGGGCGGTGGGGGAGCGGCCGACGAACAGCAGGGTGAAGTCGCTGGGGGCGGGGCCGCAGGCCGCGACGGCGTAGACGGCGAGCGCGGCCGCTGCCCCCAGCGAACGGCGCATCAGGTCGCGGCGGCGATCGTCTTGATCTCGATCGTATGCATGCCGCCTGCCATGCGGTGCGTCCCGGTCACCTTCACCTTGCCTTCGACGAACGGCTCGAGCCGCGAATTCTGCGGATCGCCGGGTTTGGAGCTGACGGGCATGTAGATACTGCCGTCGGAGCTGAGAATCGCGAGTGCGACGCCGGCCTTGGCGCACGCGCTGGCGCAGGTCTTGTGGCCCGCGCCTGAGGCGCCCATGGTCGAGTAACAGTTCATGTCGATCACCTGGCCGGTGATCGTGACGTCGCTCGAAGGCGCGGCCGCCGCCTGCTGCGCCGCCAAAGGCAGCGCGCAGATCGCGAGCAGGGCCGTTGTGGCGAGGATTCGCTTCAGCATCTTTGCACCTCGGTTGTAAGGGTGTACAGGAGGTACGTTCGCAGCGTGATACCCGGATTGGACTATATTGCGCCCCATGAGCGACGCGTTTCGTACGTTGATCGATACGTTCGGGAAGGGCTGGGAACGCGGTGATCTCGAGGCCGTCGCCTCGGTCTTCGCGGACGACGCCGTGTTCATCGAGACTCCCTTCAGCCAGCCCGACCGTGGCATCGCCGCCATACGTGCTTACTGGAAGGACATTCCCCTGCACCAGGCGGAGATCCAGTTCTCCTCGGGAGAGATTTACGTCGCGGGGCCGTGGTTCGCCACGGAGTTCCGTTGCATATTCAGACGCCGCCGCACGGGGGAACAGGTGGATGCCCGTGGGGCAATTTTCTGCGAAACAAAAGACGGGAAGATCGGCGAGATGAGGATGTACTGGCACCGATATGCGGGGGGCAGGGAAGAACCCAAGGCTTAGGACATGCAAAGGCTAGACGCACCGCGGGCAACAGGGTCTGGTTGCTGGGACATCCTCACCGCGACCTGACGTACTGCAGGGCCAATTCCATCAGTTCGGCGCTTCTCAGTCCCATCTTCATAGCTACGTCCACGGCGGCTTCTTCTTTCATTCTCTTGTCGAGTATCAGATAGGGGATCAACGCCGCGGCGGTCCTGTTCCCGCTGGAGCAGTGCAGCAACGCTTTTCGCCCCGCCAACTTCCTCACCGCCTCGTGCATCTGTTTCATCGTGTCGACCGTCGCGGCGCCGTGGACGATCGGAATGCTCACATACTCCATTCCCGCCGCGCGCACCGCCCGAGGCTCGTCGAAGGGCCGCGGCTCCATGGGGTCGCGGCTGTCGAGGATCACTTCACATCCGGCATCCCGTAGCGCCGCGACGTGTGCGGCAGTCGGTTGACCGCCGGTGACCCACCCGGGAATTGGTTCGGACGCGTTGGGAAGTCCTGCGACGGCGGCGAGCAGCGCGATCATGCGGGAAAGCTCTACGGCAGCCATCCCCCCGTAAACCCCGCTTTCTTGAGTCCCTGCACGATGTGGGGATTCCGCTTCATCACGGTCCACACGAAACCCGTGCGGTAGTTCTCGATCATCAGGAGGATCGGGCCCTGGTCGATCCCCAGATAATCGACGTCGAACCAGCCGAGCGTCGGGTCGACGGTGCCCGATTGCTGCTGCCCCGCGGCGGTGAACGTCGGGTTGAAGGCGTCGAGCAAGCCGTACGTCGAGAAGAGATGGTTGCCGTATGTGGTGCGCATGGCGAGCAGCGCGGGGATCGTGACCTCGGGCGCGAACGGGACCGCGCCGCCGACGGCGGTCGAGCAGAGCGTCCCGTCATCGCGCACGTCGCCCAGAGCCGCGCCGCGCGCCCAGTAGGTGTGGAACTGGCGCATGCGGCCACCGAGGCTCAAGGTCTTGTCGGCGGGACCGTCGCAGGCGGTGAGTCCCCAGACGTCCTTGTTATAGCCGGCCCAGCCGCTGGGATTTGCGATCGCGTAGGCGCGCTGCGCCAGCGCCGCTCGGCGCGAGTTCTCGAAGTAGTCGATTCCCCGGCCGCGCATGTAGGCATCCTGGATCTGGCGGAAATCGATCCACACGTGTGAGTACTCGTGCCCGAAGAGCGGCGCGAACTGCACGAAGTCCTGCCCGTAGAACGTGCCCCACTGGTAGCCGCTCACCCATGCCGCCCACGTCGTGGAATCGACGGGGTGCGTGGGGGAGCCCAGGGCGAGGATGTTGAGGATCATCGCCTCGTTGTAGCCGATCCAATCGGTCGGGATGAAGCCGCCCTCGGGATGCCAGCCCATGCTGACGGCGGGCGGGCGCGCCTGGGCCCAATTCCAGTCCACGCGGCGGTAGATCGAGTCGGCGAGGCTGCGGATCTCCGCTTCGGTCGTGTCGGACGCGTCGAAGTACGATTGCGCGAACAGGATCCCGGCGAGCAGCAGCGCCGTATCGATCGTCGAGAGCTCGACGTTCTGGTAGCGCTGGCCGGTCTGGGCGTCGAGGAAGTGATAGAAGAAGCCGTGATAGCCAGTGGCGCCGCTCACGGCGGAGTCTTGTGGGGCGGTCCAGAAGAAGCGCAGCGTCGTGCGGGTGCGGTCGGCGGCCTGGGCCCGGGTGATCCAGCCGTGCTGCACGCCGATCGGGTAGGCGGTGAGCGCGAAGCCCACCGCCGCGATGCTCGAGAACTGCAGCGTGGGCCAGCGGTCGGGCGTGAGGCCGTTGGCGGTCGGGGTCGTCTCCCAGAAAAAGTTGAAGGTGCGGTGCTCAAGCGTGTCGAGGAACGCGACGGTGTCGGGCGTGGCGCCCGGGCCCCCGGGGTGGTTGGCGAGACATCCCCCGAGGGCCAGGACGAAGACGGCGGCGGAGCAACGGTTGCGGCGACCGGTCAGAATCGGTACTCGGCGCCGATCTGCACGTGCCGTGGGTCGCTCACGACGCAGCCGGCCTTGCCGAAGTTTGACGACCCGAACCCGACGTCGTAACACCCGAAGTTCTGATAGTTGAATACGTTGAACATGTCCAGGGTGAGGCCGAGCTGCGTCCCACCCATCTGCGGCAAGTCCTTGCTGAGCCTGAAATCGACACGCCGGTAAGCCCAACCGCCCAGGAACAGGAAGTGGTACTCCTGCGGCTGGAATCCGCCGTTGATGTACGTGGCTGGCCCGCAAAAACGGGATGGGCAGCCGACGTCGAGGGTGGCGCCGCTGCTGAGCGTGAGCAGTCCGCTGAATTGGATCCCGAAGAGATACGGCAAGTCCGTAATCCAGTTGACCACCACGCGGTGACGCTCGTCGTTGCCGCCGTTGTCGGAGTGCTTCCCAATGCCCCTCGCGATCGGGAAGCCGCCGGGGAAGGATCCCGTGATGTCGTTCAAGTTGTCGACGCCCGCAATCGAACGGCGAGCGTAGGTGTAGACGACGCCGCCACCCCATGCGAGGCCGTTCGCGTTCCGCTGGTAGGGCCGATCCAACTGGAACGACAGCGCGTCGTACCACGTCTTCCCGTCGTTGGTCGAGTAGATGAAGTTGCGGAATCCGTGGAGGCCGATGTTGAAGTTCGTGCAACAACGGCCGGCGGTATCGAGGCCGAAATTCTGCCAGTTGTACGTGAAGAGATTGGTGCCGCGCTGACCTTGGTACGTCAGCGAGGCGACCATTGGTCCCATCACGCGGCGCACACCAAGGCTCCAGTTCGTGGACCTCGGAACCTTCATCTCGTTGTCGAGCAAGAACGCTTCCGGCTGACCGGTCGATCGCGACAGCCCGCTGATCACGCTCGTGTCGGCGGTCAGATAGCTGTCATTCCAGGCCACCTGGCCCGCCGCCGGCGTGGAATCGGGATCCGCGAACTTCACGAGATACGTGGGGCGCGCCAGCTTCTGGATCTCGTCGACCGAGAAATCGAACAGCGAGCGATCGTAGTAGATGCCCCACCCGCCGAACACCGTGGTGATGTTCTGTTTATCGAGCGCGTACGAGAAGCCGAGCCGAGGTTGAATGGCGCCGTAAAACGGCGAGCGGCTATTCCCCGTGCTGATGTAGCGGCTCAAATCGAGCGGGTTGGGCATCGAGTCGTTGTAGCGCCTCAGCGTGTCAACGACGTTCTGCGGCGTCACGTACTTCGAGTTGATCATGTTGGTTTCGAAGTCCCACCGGACGCCAAGATTCAACGTCAGCCGCGACGACGGGCTCCAGTCGTCTTGCAGGTACGCGCCGACTTGCTTGTTGGGCACAGAGACGAGGCCGGCGCCCGTGGCGTACTGCAGCTGGTACGGATTGCGGTACGCGTACCTGAGCCGGTTCGGGACTGAGTCCGTACGACACCAACATCCCGGATCGACGAAGTCGGCATACTCGAACAGCGGGTTCTCGTTGTTCAGTTTCCGGATATCGTACGTCACGAAGTCGATGCTGACGCCGGTCTTAAACGTGTGCTGCTGGAGGCCGTTGTAGGTCAGGTCGTTTCGCACCCCGACTCGTCTCTGAATGAAATCCTGGATACTCAGGTCGCTACCGATCCGAATATCGGGAAGGGACGAGTGATACATGCGCTGGGGAGTTCCAGGCGTATTGGGTGACGGATCCCGCCGGAAACGGGAGTAGTCAACCTTCGTCTCGTTGAGCCAGTTTCCCCAAAACCGGTTGTAGCGTAGCTGCCCGATGGTGACGTCCTGCCGGTAATTGTTGGCCTGTGAATACGCTCCGCCACCGCCGAACCCCTTGATGTCCGTCTCATGCCGGGTGTTGAAGCTGACCTCGGCGGATGAATGGGGATTAGCGGCGTACGTGAGCTTGCCGAACAACAGGTTTTCACGGAACGGGGACTGGAAGTTGCCGTTGTACTGCGTCAGGTTCGCCGTGTCGAGTGCGGCATAGCCCGTCGGGGTCTGAATCGCGACACGACTGGCGCGATCCTGGGAATTGCCCTCGTACGATCCGAAGACGAACAGGCGGTCCCGAATGAGCGGGCCTCCGCCACTCAGCGCCGTGAGCACTCGCGAATAGTCCGGGACTCTGAACGTGGATGGCGTGCTCGTCGCCCGGGCAATGCTATCGGCACGGTGTTTGTCTTTCAACGAGAACGTGTCCAACGCGAGGAGCCCCTTGTTCTGATAACCAAACAGGGCACTGCCCGTCCACAGGTTGGTGCCGGAGCGCGTAGTCGCGGTAATGATGGCCCCAGATGCCTTCTGGTACTCTGCTTTGAAGTTCTGACTGATGACCCGGAATTCCTGAATGGCACTGCGTGGGAAGGGATTGCCTCGACTGTTGTCCTGGCCCGTCACGCCCCCGGTCGTCAGATCGTTCTTGAGGCTGGAGCCGTCTACAAACACATTGGACGAATTCGCGCCCAACCCACCGCTTCGAAACGTTCGCGTGTTGGCATCGACCCGGTCTTCGGTCGCGACGACACCGGGCGCCAGCGACGCGAGGTCGAGGAAGTTGCGGCTTGCGGTTGGGAGCTGCTGCATCTGTTGCGGGGTGATGTTGACGGCCACTTCCGACGTACGCAGCTCGACCGCGGAGGCGCCCGTGACCGTCACGGCGGCGAGCTCGACGGCGCCGGCCTGGAGATCGAAGTCGATGAGCAGCGTCGACCCGATCTGTACGGTGACCGTGCGCCGCTGCGGCGAGCTGCCGATGTGCCGGACGGCCAAGTCATAGGTCGCCGGTACCAGCCCAGCGAGGATGTACGAGCCGTCGCCGCGACTCTGCGTCGCGCGTTGCACCCCCGTGGCTGTGTTCTGCGCCTGGATGTCTGCGCCGGCAATGGGAGCGCCGTTTTGATCCTTCACGTATCCACGGACCGTGCCGGTAGTCGTCTGTGCGCCCGCCGATCCGGCGACCGCCAGGACGGCGACGCCAACGATGAAAACGTGTCGTAGATTCATGGCTCCCTGCGTCTGGTAGGGTGGTCTCGTAGTCGCTGGCATAACATGTGCCGAGCTTGGGAGTGTCGCTAGACGTTTGTCGCACCGCGCGACGTCCTATCCCGCACCCGTTTCGTGAGGAGAACCGACCGTGCTGTTGCGCCCCTGCTACACACTAGCCGCCCTGCTGCTCGCGAGTCTGTCCCTCGCCGCGGCCCCCGCCCGTGCGCAGAACCTCGACTCCCTCCTCGCCCGCATGACCCTCGAAGAAAAACTCGGCCAACTGAACCTCCTCTCCGCGGGTGGTCGCGCGTCGCCGCAGCAGACCGACCTCGTGCGCCGCGGCCTGGTGGGCGGGCTGTTCAACGTGATCGGCACGGAGAACACCCAGGCGGTCGACCGCGTGGCCACCACCGAGTCGCGCCTCAAGATCCCGCTCCTCTTCGGGCTCGACGTGATCCACGGCTTCCGCACGACGTTCCCGATCCCGCTGGCCGAGGCGGGCGCCTTCGACCCTGACCTCGCGGAAGCCACGGCGCGAGCCGCGGGACGCGAGGCGGCCGCCGCCGGCATCAACTGGACCTACGCGCCGATGGTGGACATCGCGCACGACCCGCGCTGGGGCCGCATCGCCGAAGGCTCTGGTGAAGATCCCTACCTCGGCTCGCTGCTCGCGGCCGCCCGGGTGCGCGGCTTCCAGGAATCGATTCTCGCGACCGCGAAGCACTTCGCCGCCTATGGCGCCGCCGAAGGGGGGCGCGACTACAACACCGCCGACGTCTCCGAGCGCACGCTGCGCGAGGTGTACCTGCCGCCGTTCAAGGCCGCGGTGGATGCCGGCGTCGCGACGCTGATGTCGGCGTTCAACGACATCGGCGGCGTGCCGGCCTCGGGTAACCCGTGGCTCACCGACACGGTGCTGCGGCGCGAGTGGAAGTTCAAGGGCATGGTGGTCAGCGACTGGACCTCGATCGCCGAGCTGATCCCGCACGGGATCGCGGGCTCGCGCGCCGAGGCGGGGCGGCGGGCGCTGACGGCCGGCGTGGATATGGACATGCAGAGCAGCATCTACGTCGACTCGCTCGCGGCGCTGGTGCGCTCGAACCGCATCCCCATGGCGGTCGTGGACTCCGCGGTGCTGCGCGTACTGCGCGCCAAGGCACGCGTGGCGCAGCTACACCCGGTGGCGCCCAACGCGGTGGAGATACGCGCCCTGGCGCGTCGCGCCGCCCGCGAGTCGATCGTGCTCCTCAAGAACGAAGGGGGCGTCCTGCCGATCGATCGTGCAGCACCGGTCATTGCAGTCATCGGCCCCCTGGCCGACAACCGGCTCGACGCACTCGGCCCGTGGCACACCGAGGGCAAGCCGGAAGACGTGGTGACGGTGCTTCAGGGGATCAAGACGCGCGTGCCGGCGGCCACTCAAGTCCTCTACGCCCAGGGCGCCAGCATCGATGATACTTCCACGACGGGTTTCGCGGACGCGGTCGCGGCGGCGCGCCGCGCCAAGGTGGCCATCCTCGTGCTCGGCGAGCGCCACGACATGAGCGGCGAGGCGGCGAGCCGAGCGTCGCTCGGGCTGCCCGGCGTGCAGCAGCAGTTGCTCGAGGCGGTGGCCGCCACAGGCACGCCCGTCGTCCTGGTCCTGATGAACGGACGCCCGCTCATTCTCGAATGGGCCGCGGAGCACGTGCCGGCGATCGTCGAAGCATGGTTTCTAGGCGTCGAGACGGGCAACGCCACCGCCGACGTGTTGTTCGGCGACGTGAATCCGAGCGGGCGCCTCCCGGTGACGTTCCCGCGCGCGCTCGGACAGATCCCGCTCTATTACAATCATCGCAACACCGGCCGCCCGCCCTCGCCCGAGAAATACTCGTCGAAGTACATCGACGTGCCCGTCACGCCGCGCTACCCGTTCGGCTACGGTCTCTCGTATACGACGTTCGCCTACCGCGATCTGAAGGTCGCCTTCCACACGACCACCGGCTCGCGCGACCTTCAAGCGGGCCCCGTGCGGCTCGGCCCGAACGACACGCTCAGCGTCGTGGTAACGGTGGCGAACACCGGAACGCGTGAAGGAACCGAAGTGGCGCAGCTGTACGTGCGGGACGAGGTGGCGAGCGTGGCTCGGCCGGTGCGCGAGCTGAAGGGATTCAGTCGTGTGACGCTGAAGCCGGGCGAAGCGCGGAGGATAGAGCTGCGGCTGGCTGCTCGAGATCTCGCTTTCTACGGGTTGGACATGAAGCGCACCGTCGAGCCGGGAACGTTCCGGGTGTTCGTTGGCCCCAATGCCGCGGAGGGTCTGGAGGCGACGTTCGAAGTGGCGTATCCTTAGGGCCGTGGAAAACCCCGACGGTCGCTACGCCGCGTTTACTCAGCGCATGATGGATGTGGTGCTGGCAGGGCCCGGGCACACGCCCAGTGAGCTGCGTCGCGCGGTGCTGGGGCGGGCGGCGCGACTCGCGGGAGCGCGCGGCGGCGCGCCGGCGCCGGCACCGTTTGGGACCTACGTCGACAAGATCGCCCAACACGCCTACAAGGTCACCGACGCCGACGTCACCGCGCTGCAGCAGGCGGGCAGCTCCGACGACGTGCTGTTCGAGGTGACGGTGGCGGCAGCGCTCGGCGCGGCGCTGGGGCGGTTGGAGCGTGGGATGGCGGCCCTCCGAGGCGAGGAACCCGAGTGATGCGCCTGCGCGCGGTCGAGCATCGCCATCGTCTACCGGAGCGGCTCAAGCTGATCCTGATTCGCCTGGTGGGGATGCGCCGCGTCCCCGACATCGTGAAGACGCTCATGTATCGGCCGGAGTTCTGGGGCCAGCCGATGTGCGACTGGACGCAAGCGGTGATGCGCGGGCCGTCGGACTGGAGCGTGGGGGAGCGAGAGCTGTTCGCCGCGTTTACCTCCCGCCTCAACCAATGCCTCTTCTGAACGGGTGCTCACGGCGCGGTCGCGTCGCTGGCCCTAAAAGAGGAAAAGAAAGACGACAAAGTAGTCGACGCGGTGCTGGTCGACTGGCGCACGGCGCCGATCAGCCAGAAGCTGCGTGTCACGCTCGAGTTCCTCGAGAAGCTCACGCTCAAGCCCTCTGAGGTGGGCCCCGCCGACGTGGCGCCGCTCCGCGCCGAGGGCGTCAGCGACGCCGCTATCGAGGACGCGATTCACGCCTGCGTCCTGTTCAACATCTACGACCGCATGGCCGATTCGCTGAGCTTCCACGTGCCGGGCCCCGCCGGCATGGCCGCCTCGGGGCGGTCGTTGATGAAGCGCGGGTACCTGCTCTAGACCGTGCAACAAATCCATCTCGGTACCATCGACTACGCCATCCTCGGCGTCTATTTCGCGTTCGTGCTCGGGATCGGCTGGGCGCTGCGGCGATTCGTGAAGAGCAGCGAGGACTTCTTCCTGTCGGGACGCTCGATCCCGGCGTGGATCGCCGGCCTCGCGTTCATCTCGGCGAACCTCGGCGCCCAGGAAGTGATCGGGATGGGCGCGTCGGGCGCCAAGTACGGGATGATGACGAGCCACTTCTACTGGCTCGGCGCCATCCCCGCCATGGTGTTCGTCGGGATCTTCATGATGCCGTTCTACTACGGCTCGCGCGCTCGCTCGGTCCCAGAATACCTGAAGCTCCGCTTCGACGAGAAGACGCGCGGCTTCAACGCCATCACCTTCGCCGTGATGACCGTGTTTTCGTCGGGGATATCGATGTACGCGCTCGCGAAGCTGCTCGAGCTCGTACTCGGCTGGAACTTCCACACCAGCGTCGTGCTGTCGGCCGTCATCGTCCTCGCCTACATCTTTCTCGGGGGACTGACCTCCGCGATCTACAATGAGGTGCTGCAGTTCTTCCTCATCGTGTTGGGCTTCCTGCCGCTGGTCCTGCTCGGTCTCAAGGACGTGGGCGGATGGGCCGGCCTGACGGCGAAGCTGCAGATCGTCGCGACGAACGCCGGGTATGCGCCGGGCGCCTGGTCCAGCTCGTGGCGCCATCTCGAGTCCGCGAGCGCCAACCCCATGGGCGTCGAATGGTTCGGCATGGTGATGGGACTGGGGTTCGTGCTGTCGTTCGGCTACTGGTGTACGGACTTCCTGGTGGTGCAGCGGGCCATGGCGGCCGACTCGATGACCGCCGCGCGCCGCACGCCCCTCCTGGCGGCGATCCCCAAGATGCTGTTCCCCGCCCTCGTGATCCTGCCGGGGATGATCGCCATCGCGCTGCACACCAGCGGTGGCGGAAAGCTGCTCCCGATCGGCAGCGACGGCACGCCGAACTACAATCTTGCCGTCCCGGTGATGCTGGCGCATTACCTGCCGTCGGGCCTGCTGGGTCTCGGGCTCACCGCGCTGATGGCGTCGTTCATGTCGGGCATGGCCGGAAACGTCACGGCGTTCAACGCGGTGTGGACGTACGACATTTACCAGTCGCACATCCGGCCGGGGCAGTCGGACCAGCACTACCTGCGGATGGGGCACGCGGCCACGGTGTTCGGGATTCTGCTCAGTGTCGCCGCGGCGTACGCCGCGACGCGGTTCAACAACATCCTGGACATGCTCCAGCTCGTCTTCGCGTTCGTCAACGCTCCGTTGTTCGCGACGTTCCTGCTGGGGATGTTCTGGCGGCGCACCACGGGCCACGGGGCATTCTTCGGCTTGTTGACCGGGACGGCGGCGGCCGCGATCCACCACGGGCTGGTCTTGCCGCAAGGTGCGGTCGTCGGGTTGAAGGGCGGGTTCTTGGGCGCCGTGCTGCACACCTATCCGAGTGAGATGGCGCAGAACTTCTGGACCGCCATCTTCGCGTGGAGCGCCTGTTTCGTAACGACGATTGCGATCTCGCTCGTGACGACGCGGCACAAGTCGGACGACGACTTGAAGGGGTTGGTGTATGCCCTGACGCCGCGCTTGACGGACCACGAGATGGTGTGGTACAAGCGACCCGCCACGCTCGCCGTGGTGGTGCTGGGCCTGACGCTCGTCCTCAACGTGATCTTCTGGTGATGGCGCCATGAAACTGGACCTGCGACTGCCGATCGGGCTGATGTTCGCGATCTTCGGCGCGATGTTGACGCTGTACGGCCTCGTGTCGAACGACGCGATCTACGCCACCTCGCTCGGCATCAACGTCAATCTGTGGTGGGGATTGGTCCTGCTTGCGTTCGGACTGGTGATGCTGGGGTTCGCGATCCGGGGGGGACGAAAAGGAGATCCCTCGCTCAAAGCAGATCCTTCGCTCGCGCGCGCGCCGCGCGCTCGCTAGAGCAGATCCTTCGCTCGCGCGCGTGCCGCGCGCTCGCTCAGGATGACAGCTCCGGGCGCCTGTGTATTAAGAAGAAATAGAAAAACGGAGCGAGCGAGGCTGATCTGCTGCGTCAGAACACCAAGCTAATCCACTCCACTTCCACACCGTACGTCCCCGCCTTCACCGTCACTGCATCCTCCCGCCTGAGCGACAGTTGTAGGCGCTCCAGCCGCTGCAGCCGCGGCCGGTCGGTACTGCCGCCCCGTCCCGCCGCGGGTCCCACCCAGTAGCTCCAGTCGCTCGGGAACCCCTGGGGCAGCAGAACGCCACGGGCGGCAGTGAACGCGGTGAGGGGCAGCCTCTGCTCGGTCCAACTGCTGTCCACCGGCACCGCCGCGCTCCAGGTCGTTCCGTCATCCTCCATCAAGGAAACGTGCAGTACCTGGCGAGCGCCGAGGCCGCGCGCACGGAGGAGTAGCGCGTCCGCGCCGGCGATCGTTTCCCCCCGGGCCCGAATCCGGTCCTCGACCACGACCGACGCCGTGTAGTCGGGGGGGCTCCATCCGCTCGCGTCCACCGGCAGCTCGAGGTGGAAGACCGGCTGGCCGGTGACGTTGGAAAAGGCCAGCCGGAACAGCCCGCGGCGTCCGGCGTCGCCGATCCGCGTGAAGGCGAGGCGTGAGGCATCCACGCGCGGGGTGAACAGCCGCAGCGGCGTGTGCGCGTCGACCACGTCGAGCTTCCACGACGCGCGACCGTAGAAGTCCCAGTCGGTAGGCTTCGCAGCCAGACCATCGGGGAACGTGAGCGCCGAGTCGCCGTGAAACAACGTGATCAGGAACTCGTGCGGTCCCTGTCGCAACGCCGCCGCCGGCACGGAGGCCGCGTACTCGTACCCGCCGGCCGGCCGCATCGCGAAGCCTCGATAGACGCCTCCGGCGGTCGGCCGGATGAAGAGCGTAACCGAGTCGGGCGGCGCTCGATCGACGACGCAGGCCCGCAGGTCGGCGGGCCGCCCCACGAGGTACTCCGGCGCGGCGAGCGACTCGACTGACGCGGGCAATGAATCAGGCGGAGGAGCGTGGTACTCAGCCGATACGGTCGTAACGTCCACGGGCCCGGCGGCGCTCAGGACGTAGACGCCGGGCGTGACGGTGAACTGGCCGGCGGCGGCGCGAGAGGGTCCCGCGTTGCCCGCGGCGATCGGCTGCACCGTGAACGAGGCGCCAAGGTCAGGCAGCGCGAGAGTCATGAGCCAGGCGCGGCGGATCGCCCGCGTCACGATCTTCTCGGGGTTGGGCGGCTCGAAGGGGTCACGGACGGGCACGGCGTCGGGGTATACCTCGAGCCGCCACACGCCGGGACGCACCTTATCCAAGAAGTAGATCCCCTCTCCCTCGTAGGTCACGCTGGGGGAGGAGCCGTAGCCCGCAATTCGACGCAGCGCGGCCGGATCGGGAGGCCGCGAGCGCGTCGATCCCGCGTACAGGAACGCGTCGCGCGCGACGAACTCGCCGAGGTTAGAATCGGCGGAGACGCGGAAGTCGCCGAAGTGTGTGTTACCGGGATAGGGTCCGTACGAGCGCAGCCGTGGCAGGCGACGCATCGCCTCGGCGGCGATGATGGCGCTCATCGCCTTGCGCGGTGTGTAGACCAGATTCAGGTAGTGGGTCTGCCAGCCGAGATTGCGCGACGCGGTTCCCAGCATGTCGTAGGCGAACATCGCGGCGAACTGCGCGCCGACACTGCGCATCGTGCGTGCCATGGCCGGGTACATCGTGCCGGTGCGCAGGTCGGGGCTGTCGAACTCGTACACGATGCGCGGCAGGCGCGCCAGCTCCCCGCCCATCGCCGGGAACGAATCGACCGATCGCAGATAGTTGCCTGCCAGCTCGTGGCCGGAGTTCAAGCCCGTGGGATACCAGCCGAACGTCACGCCCTGCGCGCGGCTGCGCCGGATCGCCGCGCCGATCCGGAAGTCCTGGCTGACGTTATAGAAGATGAGCTTGTTGCAGCCGGTGCTGCGGACGGCGTCCGTCAGCGCATTGATGTAGCGGATCGAGCCCTGGAGGTCTTCTGGGTGGTGCCACGGCTCGTTCACGAGCTCGATGAAGAGAATGGCCGGCTCGTCCTTGAGCGCGACGTGCGTGTAGCGGTTCACGTGATTCAGGATCTGTCGCAGGTAATTCACCTGGGCCGCGATGGCGGCCGAGTCGGTGCCCATCCGGCTCTTGCCGAAGTGTCTGCCAAAACCCGGCGGCGACGTGTCCTGCAACGCGTCGGGCCAGTTCGAGCCGTACAGCTGGATGGGGCTGAACAGCATGTAGATGCCGCGCTCCCGCGCGCGGGCGATCAAGTAGTCCTGCAGGTCGAGATGGTCGTTCTCGATCAGGTTGCCGGCGCTGTCGGATGCCTCCCAGTCACCCCAGAACGTGAGGCGCAGGCCGTCCCAGCCCATGCGGGCGAACTGGGCCATGTCCTCATCGATCATCTTCTTGCGATCGGCGTGCAGGTAGCCGGCGGCGCGATAGTCGGAGGCGGTCGGCAGGACGTAGTTCGCGCCGAACAGGGTGACCTCTTGCCGGTTGGCGCTCCAGCGGATCACGCCGTCCGTGTCGAGGTAGACGGCCTGCGTCTGCATCGCGAGGAGGAGGGCGAGGATCATCGCTGCAGATCGAGAATGAGACTCCGCCGCGGGCCGATCCTGCCCGTCACCGGCAGGTACCCGCGAACGCGCCCGTCACGACTCACCCGCAAAGCGGCACCAGGTGAACCGCCGAGCAGGTTCCGCGTGGAGTACGTCCCGGGCGGCAGCACGCTGTCCAGCGACGCGACCGCGAGGCGCGACACGGAAGTCGCGCCCAGGTTCGCCACGACGAGGACGGCGTGGTCACCCGCACGCCGCAAGTATGCGACGACTTGGGGGCTGCTGGCCGAGAGCGACAGCAACCTTCCGGTCCCGAGGGCTTCGTTCTCGCGGCGCAGATGGATGAGTCGGCGGTACAGGTTCAGGAGCGATCCCGGATTTGTATCCTGCGCTGCGACGGTGGTCGTGAGTGAGTCCGGTTGGGCGCTCTCCCATGCGGTGCCCGAGGTGAACCCCAGCCCGGGACGCGGGCTCCACTGCATTGGGGTCCGCAGCCGCGGATCGGGCTTGTCGCCCGTCATGCCGATCTCTTCGCCGTAGTAGACGAACGGGAGGCCGGGGAGTGTCAGCAGCAGCGTCGCAGCGAGCTTCGCACGGGCGGTGTTGCCGCCGAGGACCGTCATCGAGCGCGTGCCGTCGTGATTGCTCAAGAACGGCGACCAGCGGTATGGGGGCAGCGTGTCCTGCAGCCGCAGGAACCCGGAGAGCACCCCGGTCGCCGACCCGGTGCGGACCGCCGCCAAGAGCGAGTCGGCCAGCTCGAAGCCGAAGTACGATGTGAGCTGGTCCGGGTAGTAGGGCATCACGGCGTCGATGTTGCCCCACACTTCGCCGACGGTGTACGCGTCGGGCTTCACGCTGCGGACGTGCGCCGCGTATTCGTGCAGGAAGGCGTGGGTACCGGGGCACCCCATGAGGCAGCTTCCTTCCTCTATTAGGTACGGCACCGCGTCGAGGCGAAACCCATCCACGTCCATGTCGCGCAGCCAGAAGGTCGCGATCTGCTTCGCCTCGTCCCGCACGGCGGGAGTCTCATAGTTGAGATCCGGCATGCCGGACCAGAAGACGCCGTAGTAATACTCGTCGCGCACCGGCGAGCGGTGCCACGCGTCCGCTCCCCAGGGTCCTTTGCCGAGCGACGTGGGGGAGAACCGGTACCACGCACGGTAGGGTGACGTCGTGTCGTGCAGGGCGGCTTGGAAGGATGGGTGCTCGCTCGAGGCGTGATTCAGCACCATGTCCACGAGCACGGCGATGCCGCGCCGGTGCGCTTCCGTCACCAGCCGCTTGAAATCCTCGTTGGTGCCGTAGGCCGGCTCGACGCGGTAGTAGTCGCTGACGTCGTAGCCGTGGTAGCTGGGTGAGACCGCGACGGGCATGAGCCAGATGCAGGAGGCGCCGAGCTTGGCGATGTAGTCGAGCTTGGCGATCAGGCCGTTCAGGTCACCGATACCGTCGCCGTTCGAGTCGTAGAACGAGCGGACGAAGACCTCGTAGCACACGCCGCCCCCCCCGCGCGTCCATGCCGGCGCGTCCTGGAAGAGCCACTCGTACGCCGCCGGAAACTCGCGCCGCCAGAACCACTCGGCGTGCTTGCCGTCGGGTCGGACGGTGGCCCGCACGTCGCCGCCCCCGCCCCCCCCGATCGTGAACCCCGCCGCCCGGAGCGTATCGACCATCCGCTGCTGATCGCGGACGTACACTGCCGGCGTGTCGCCCTCCTGTCCCCCAGTCACGATGTAGATGCGGGTTCCGGGACGCGGGTGTGCGCGCCGGGCCGCCGCATAGATCTCAGGCGCGACCCACAACGCCGGTGAGAACACGCCCACTCGGCCGAACACGTCGGGGTATTTGAGCGCCGCGTAGAGCGCGATGAGACCGCCCATGCTCGAGCCGGCGACGCCGGTGTGCAGGCGGTCGGGCAGGGTACGGTAGTGCCGGTCGATGTGGGGCTTCAGCGTCTGCACGAGGAAGTCGACATATGCGTCTCCCTGGCCGCCGCCGTATCGCGCATTGATCCAGGGAGAGTATTCGTCGAACCGCCGCGGTCCCCCGTTGTCAACGGCGACGACGATCGCGTCCGCCGCGCCCCCCCCGAGGGCGTGGAGGCTGTCGAGGGTCTCATCGACGCCCCATTCGCCCGCGAAGCTCGTCCGTGCGTCGAACACGTTCTGCCCGTCGTGCATGTAGAGCACGGGATAGCGCCGCTCCGACGTGGCATAATAGCCGGGCGGGAGATAGAGCCACACCCGACGGGTGCGCGACAGCTGCGGCATCGCGAAACTGTCGGCCAGGATCGAGACCGATGCCGTGGCGCTGGGTTGCGGGCGCGGCCGTGGGCTGCCATCGCGCCAGCGGGGCACCGTGCCGGTGTACGAGGCGGCGCCGGCCGCAGGCACCGTGAAGCGGCGGTTCGCGACGTCGTCGCCGGCGCTGTCCAGCTCCACCGCGTCCCACGAGCCCAAGGTGAACTTGAACTCGATGACGCCGCGCACCGACGCCGGCAGTGTGAGGGCGTACTGCCCCCCAGCTTGCGCGGTGAGCCGGAACTCCGGCGCGCCCGGATTCCATTGATTGAATGAACCGGCTACGAACACGGGCGCGGTGGCCGGCGTGTTCGATGGGACCGTCAGGTGGAGGGTCGCCTGCGTGCGCGCAGACGTCGCGCAGAGGATTGACACCAGCAGCGTGAATATGATAGTTCTCGACACGGCTGGAGGAGGTAGTATGGGTGACAAAATGGGCACGTTCCGTGTTCGTGTAGAGATCGCGAACCCTGCGCGTCCCGCCGACCGGCGGGTGCTGGACGCCGTCCTGGTAGACACTGGGGCCGAGTTCTCGTGGTTCCCAGCGTCTGTGCTGGAATCGCTCGGTATCGAGCGCGTGAAGGTGTGGCGCTTCCGCCAAGCCGACGGCACAGTCCTCGCAAGATGGACGGGTGGTGTGGCCTTGCGGGTCATTGGTATACCGACGATTGACGAAGTGGTCTTCGGCGAGCCGGGGGACCTGGTGTTGCTCGGTGCGCACTCGCTCGAAGGTCTGAATCTCCGGGTGGACCCGCTGAGGAAGCAACTCGTCGACTCGGGCCCCGCCCCCGCTGCGGCACTCACGGCAGCTTAGTCGCCGCGCCGATCGCCAAGGCCGATTTCGCCCCAAGGGTGACCTGGACCGCCCCGCTCGAGTCCACGACGACGGTGTTCCCGGTCAGGACGTCGGCGTAGTTGCCGGCCGCCATCCCCGTGGCGACCGTGACGGCGAGAGGTGCCGCGGCCCCGTTTATGGCCACGAAACCTTTATCGCCCCGGGAGAACGCAATGGCGTTGGCGCCGTCGTCCCACCAGTGATTGACGTCGCTGCCGGCGACGGCCTTGCGGAAACCGACCATGCGAAGAACGGACGGGTCGCGGTGCTCGCACACCCACTGGCCGATCGTCGCCGTTTCGAGACTGGAGGCGCACGTCACCAGCGTGGTCCAGCCATCCGCATCGGACGGCGGGCCCATGGAATTCCCTGCGGGACAGTCGAACGCGTAACTCGAGAGGATGGACGGATAACCATACGGCTGCGCCAGCATCCACACGTTCGCGATGCGGAACGTGTTGCCGTCGCGATAACTGAGCCCGCACTGGTGCTGCGTGTCGTGATTCTGCAGGAACACCACGGCCTTGTTGGACGGCATCAGGCCCCACGCGGCTTCGGAGAACTGGTTGCCGGGGGTGCCATTGGGATTGAGCTGCGAGATGTGCTGCCCCCCCACGCCGCGAAACTTGTCGCCGACGCCGACGAACGTGAATTCGGTGATATCCGCCGCACCACCAGATGCGTAGGCCTCGCCGAAGTAGTCGCGCGGCGAGAGCGCCTCCCCCGCGCCGCCGATGACCTCGAGGAAATAGTACGGAATCGGGCGCGCCTCGGCCGTCATTGTGGAGTCGACGAGCGCGAGGATCTTGTCCAGCTCCACTTGCTGGATGTGCTTGGCCGCGTCGATGCGGAACCCCGCCACGCCCAGCCGCGCGAGCATGATCAGGTACCCCGCGATCTTGCGACGCACCGAATCCTTCCCGGTGTTCAAATCCGGCAGCCCGAGCAGCTCGCAATCCTGCACGTTCGCGGCGTCGGCGTAGTTGTTGACCGTGCACTGCGGATGGAAGTCGGCCGGGGCGTAGAGGCCGGGATAATCGTACTTCGAATAGGGCGAACTGTCCGAGCCGAACCCCGGGCTCGGGTAGTTGGTCATGTGATTGATCACAGCGTCTACGTAAATGCCCACGCCGACCGCCGTGCAGCGCGACACCATGTCGGTGAATTCAGCTTGGGTCCCGGACCGGCTTCTGGCGATGTTGTAGCGGACCGGCTGGTAGCGCTCGCTCCAGTCATGGTTGGGCGTGATGCTGTGCTCCTGCGGCGGTGAGATCTGGACCGCCGCGACGCCCGCGGGCCCGAGCACGTTCTCACACTCGACTGCGATGTCGGCCCAGCGCCATTCGAACAAGTGGACGAACACGTCGCCCGCGGCCATGTGCCCGCTGGGCCGGTAGGTCGGCGGCAAGGAGGGCCGGGGCGGGGGCGGGTTCCCGCCTGACGGGGGCGTCAGCTCATGGCTGCACGCCACCCCCGCCAGCACGAGAAGGAGGCAGAGTTTCCGCGCGCTCAGTAGCCCGGATTCTGGTGCAGGTTCGGGTTCGCGATCAGCTCGTTCGCCGGGAGCGGATAGAGATCGCGACCCGCGGCCAGCGCTGCGCCGCCGGGGACGCCGTTCTTCCACGCCCAGACGTACGTGCCGGTGGAGAACAAGCCGTACCGTACCAAGTCGGTGCGGCGCTGCGCCTCGAACATCAGCTCGCGGCCCCGCTCGGCCAGGACCGTGTCTACGGTGAGTTGGCCGATGGTGAGAACCGCGCTCGAGTCGCCGTAGGCGCGGACGCGCAGGGCGTTGAAGTAATCGAGCGCCTGCGTCGCGCTGCCACCGCCGCCCCGCAGGTTCGCCTCGGTGTAGATCAAATACGCGTCGGCGAGCCGGAAGATGGGGAAGTCCGTGTCGACCATTCCCAGCTGCGCGCCGTTCGATCCGCCCGAAGTCTTGTTGGTGAACTTGGGCGCGGCGATCCCGTTGCTGAAATTGCCGACGTCGATCACCGAGTCGGTTTGACCGGCGGTCCAGAAGAACGCGGCACGGCCGTCGCCGGGACCGAACAGGCGGTAGATCTGTTGTTTCATGCGATAGCCGCCCCAGCAGTAGTCGATGCCGTAGGTGCTGGCCGACATGCTGCCACCGCAACCGGCGTGGATCAGGAACGTCATGCCGCCCCACGTCTGCGTGCTGGCACCGTCCTGCGCCGCGACGAAGATGAGCTCAGGCGACGTGTTGTTGTCCGCCTGGAAATTGTGCGCGAAGCTCGTGTCGAGGACGTACCCCGCGCTGATCACGGCCTGCGCCTCCGTGACGGCGCCGGTATAGTTCGGCGTGCCGGTGTAGACGCCCGCGTTCAGGTACAATTTGGCCAGCAGCATATGCGCCGCGGCCGGCGTGGCGCGGCCGTACGTCGACGCCCCCGGCGGCGGCAACTCCCCCACGACCGCATTGAGCTCACTCACGACGTAGGCGTAGATCGCGGCGCGGGTCGACTGCTGCGGCGGCGTGGAGCCGAGTGGGTCGTTCTCGGTCACGAGCGGGATGTTCCCGAACAGATCGATGCCGTGCCAGTAGCTCAAGGCGCGCAGGAAGCGAGCTTCGGCGCGATAGAAATGGACGTTGGCGATGAGCACCGGGTCGTTCTGGCCGCGTTCCGCCAACTTGGCGTCGGTGCTCTGACGCAGGAACTCGTTGACGAGCACGATCTGGTAGAAAACCCGGTAATACATCGCGTTGACCATGCTGTTGCTGGCGCCCCAGGTCCCGCGGTTCAGCTCGGGGAGGCCGGGATCGTTCCAGCCGATCACCGCTTCGTCGGTCGGCATCTCCTGCAGGTACCAATACAGCCGCAGGTATTCGCCGAATCCCTCATCGATGCCGCGGATATCGGGATTGCCGTCCGGTCCACGTTGCCCGGTGACGATCAGCCCGCCATAGATCTTCGCGATGAACGCCCGATACGAGTTCGGATCGTTGAACACGTTGGCGCTGGTGACCGTGCTCTTCGGCGCGACCGTCGGATCCATACATCCCGTGGCGGCGATGCTCAGGAGGACGGTGGCGACGCTGACTGCCTTGATGGTGCGTTTCATGTCTTCGCCCCCCCCTAGAACCGGAAGCTCAGGCCGGTGGTGAACGTGCGCGAGCGCGGGTAGATGTTGTTGTCGATCCCGTTCAAACCCGACGTCGGGTCCACACCACTGTAGCCGGTGATCGTAAACGCGTTCTGGACGACTCCATACAGCCGGAACGGCTGTCCCCGGAAGGTCGATGAAAAGCCGATCGTGACGTTGTCCATCCGAAGGAACGACGCGTTTTCTACGAAGTAGTCCGAATAGTATTGCGGAACGACGAACCCGGTCTCGAGCACCGAAGCGTGCAGATTGCTCGGCATGCCGGAGCCGCCCAGGTTCTGGTAGGCGCCGTTAGACGACGCCACGTTGTTGTAGACGTAGTTCCCCAGGTAGGCCCGCAACGTAAAGGTCACGTCGAAATCGCCGTACGTCAGGTACGACGAGTGGCCCAGGATCCATTTCGGCGCTGGATCGTGGAACGGGCGCCGGTCGGAATCGTTGATGATGCCGTCCCCTCGATAGAGCCCAACGCAACCAGGCGCCGCGGGACACGCGATCGTGTCGAGCACAGTGGGCCGATCGACATACATGTTGGTCGGCGTGGTCGCGTCGTAGATCGGTTTCCCGCTCGCATCGTACTTCTGCTGATAGACGAAGAACGAGTTGAGCGGGACGCCCGGCTCGAGAATCTGGATCAAGTTGCCGACACCGCCAGAGATGTTGCCCACGAGCACGCTTCTCACCGCGCGAGCGGGATCGATGCTGATCAGCTCGTTCGTGTTGTGACTGGCGGTCAGCGTGGCCATCCAGCCCAAGCTGGACGTGCGCGGTTGCAGAATCTGCGCGTTGAGGCTGGCCTCGTACCCCTTGTTCTTCATGCTGCCGATGTTGGTGACGACGAAGTTGCCGAGGTTCGTGCCGGCGGCGATAGGAATGTTGAAGATCAATTCGCCGGTGTTCTTGATGTACCAATCGATTGAGCCGCCGAAACGCTGATTATTGAATCCGAAGTCGAGACCAACGTTGTATGAGTTGGTGGCTTCCCAGTGGATCCTCTGATCCACCGCACTCGGCCGGATCGTGTTGATGAACTGGTCTCCAAACCACACCTTGGACTGGTTGTCGCTGTACGTGTAGCTCGACGTGAACAGGTAGTCCCCGATCGTCTGGTTCCCCGTCTTGGCCCACGACGCGCGCAGCTTGAGATCGGAAAGCGCCCACTTTCCTTGCAGGAAGGGTTCCTGGGACAGGCGCCACGCGGCTGCCAGCGAGGGGAACGTGCCCCACTGCCGCGCCGGCCCGAACCGCGACGATCCGTCGCGGCGGACGGTGGCCGCCAGCAGATAGCGGTCGGAGATGTTGTAGTTCACCCGCCCGAACAACGAGATGAGCTTGTAGTCGCTGACGGTCTTCACATTCGTGACGTTCGCCGCGCCCGGGATCCCGTCATCGCCCAGTAGGTTCGTGGTCAGGTCCGTTTCCTGCATGAACGGGTATTCGCCGTGCAATTGCTGATACGAGTAGCCCGCAGTGGCATTGACCCGTCCGGGGCCGTACAAACGGGGCGGCGCGTAGCCGGCATACGCCTCGAGCAATGTGCTCGTCTCGGTGTTGTTCTGCAGGAAGAACAAGCCATGGCCCTGCCGGATCTGCCCGGCGAGGTTGCTCGGGATGAACGTGGTGCGATCGGCTTTGGTGATGTCGTATCCGAGGCTCAGCGTGCCGGTCAAGCCCGCGAGGAAGGGCGCGTGATACTGGGCCTGCATGTTGCCAAGACTGCGCCACGTCGTGCCGTGGTCGCGCGCCAACATCGCGCTCGCCAGCGGATTGCTCGGCGACGCGTTGGTCGTCCGCCAGTCCCAGTAACCCGTGGGGCTGGTGGGATCCATCACGGGCTGCGTCGGCGCCATCGATGCCGCGTTACCGAGCACGTCCGAGGGGGTAAATTGATCGAGTGTGCGCGAGCCGCGCACGGATGTGTGCAGGCTGAGACGATCGCTGAAGAGCCGCTGCTGGTAGTTGAGCCCAACGGACACCCGCTGTGTCGAGCTCGCCTGAATGATGCCTTCCTGATTGACGTAGCCGAGCGACAGCCGGTAGTTCATGTCCGAGTTGGCGCTGCTAAGGGCGACATTGTGTTCTTGCCCATATCCGCTGCGGCTGATGACGTTGAACCAATCGGTGTTCTGGCCGAGCAGTGAATCCACTCTCGTGGGTGCGTACGTCGCCACTGCGGCGGCGAACTGCTGCGCGTTCAGCATGTTCGGTACGCGATCGACCGATGAGGTGGACGCGTTGGAAGTGTACTCGAGGCTGGAGCCCTGACGCCCGTTGCCGCTCTTCGTGGTGATCAGCACAACGCCGTTCGCCGCGTTCGTCCCGTAGATGGCGGCGGCCGACTGGTCGCGCAGGACGGTGATGTCTTCGATGTCGTTCGGGTTGATGAAATTGAGGGCGTTGCGGCCGGCGGACAGTCCAGCGCCGGCTCCCGTCCCGAGCGGAACGCCGTCCACCACGTACAGCGGGTCGCTCCTCGCCTCCACTGACGTAGCGCCGCGGATGCGGATGGAAATCCCACCGCCCGGATCATTGGATTCCGCGACCTGCACACCAGCCACCTTGTTCTGGATCAGCATCTCGGGGCTGACGACGCGCCCGGTGTTGAACTGCGCGGGCGTCACGGCGGTGACGGCACCGGTGATGTCGCCGACGCGCTGTTCGCCGTAGCCGACGACGACGAGTTCCGACAGTCCGACCGCTTGTCCCGTCAGGGCGACGTCGACGACCGCCGTGTCGCCGCCGGCGACCGTGACCGGCTGTTCCGCCACGCCGTACCCGATCATTCTCACGCGCACCGTGTAGCTGCCCGCCGGCACCGCCGTCACGAGATAGCGGCCATCGGCCTGAGTCAGGGCGCTGCGGGTTGCGATGGTGATGGTGACGCCGGAGAGGGGCTGCTGCGTGGCTTGATCGGTGACCCGTCCGCGGATCGTGCCGGTGGCTTCTTGCGCGCCGAGCGGCGCCGAGCAGAGCACCGCGAGGCCGGCGATGGAGATGACCTGTACGAGTGGTTTCATACGCGCCCTCTGAGACGGTTGGGGACAAGCCGGGGCCGGATGCTGCCGATTCTGAACCGCCCAGCGGGCGACGTCAAGAGCCGCGAGCGATCCGCAGGATCTGGAGCCGATCCCCGTTCCGCGCCGCAACGATGAAGCGCTCGCCGTTGGCCCCCTTGAGGATGGCGAGGTGCCGGACCTGCCCGTCGAGAGCCAACCCACTCGCTTCGAGGTCCACCGGCGCGAACCGCCCCGTGCCGTCACCGCGCAGCAGCAGGCCGTAACTGGCGTCGTAGCGTCCCTGCACGGGCGTGACGCCGTAGAAATTCCCGCCCAGCAGCAGATCGACGTGCCCGTCGCGATCGAAGTCGCCGACCACCGTCGCGTAGACCGGGGCGAACTGCGCCTCGGTGGGGAGCGGTTGCAGGTCGAAACTGCCGTTTCCCTTGTCGAGCGCGACGGAGGTCGCGAAATCGCGCGCTTCGAGGACCGTGGCGCGGCGCAAGGCCGCCGCGGAGAAAATGTCCTCGATGCGGGCTGCGCCGAACGACTGGTACGACGGGTACTTGCCGCGCAGCTGGGGCATGAGCCGGACCAGCTCGTCCCGTCCCGCCAGGGGATAGCTCACGCCGTGCTTGTAGAAGGTGAGGATCTGCTCGAGCGCGCTGTTGCCGAAGAAATCGTTCACGTATAGACGAGCGGGCTCGGTTCGGGATGCGCGGATGTAGGAATTGAGCCCCAGGTTGCCGAGCACCAGGTCCTTGCGGCCGTCGCCGTTCAGGTCGGCCGCGGTGACGCTGTTCCACCAGCCGTTCGTGCCCGCCAATCCCGCCTCCGCGGTCCGGTCCACGAAGCGGCCGTTCTCCTCCCGGAACACGCGGACCGGCATCCATTCGCCGACGACGATCAGGTCGTGATCGATCCACGCCCCCGCCGAGACCATCCCCGCGTTCGCGAGCGCCGGAGCCTTTTCGAGCGTGACGTCGGTGAAGTGGCCCGCGCCGTCGTTTTGGAGCAAGTAGCTGCGCGGCGTGAGCCCGTACTGACGCGCCACGACGCGGCTCCCGACAAACAGATCGATATGGCCATCGCCGTTGAAGTCGCCCGGCACCACACAGGAGCCGTTGTGAAAGAAATCGGGGAGGGCGTGCTCGGCCCGGTGAAAGTTCCCCCGTCCGTCATTGATGTAGAGCCGGTCGCGCAGCGGCTCGGCGGCGTCCCAGAACTCGTTGCCCCCGCTCACGACGTAGAGATCCAGGTCTCCATCCCCATCGGCATCGAAGAACGCCGCATCGACGTCCTCGGCCAAGCTGTCGGCGGCGATCGCGGGCTCGTCCTTGGCCCGGAACGAACCGTCGCGCTGCTGGATGAGGAGCCGGCTCACCTGCCACTTCGCTCCGCCGACGTAGATGTCGTCGAGCCCGTCGCCGTCGACGTCGCCGACGGCCAGGGCCGGTCCCTCCGTCGACAGCAGGTGCGGCATCAGGGGCTCACGGTTGTAATCGACGAACGTGTTCTCCTCGTGCTTGAAAGGGATGCTGACCTGACCCGTCACGTCTGCGAAGAGAGATCGTGCACTCGGTCTTTGGACGTACCGTCCAGCGGCGTCCCGTTGCGAGAGGGTGATCAACTGGTCGGCGGGCACGTTCGTCAGCACCTGAAAGCGCCGGTCGGGCCACACCACGGTGAGGGAATCGACCTGGGTGGATCCGCCGAGCCCGAAGTGCGGGCGCGGATCGACGGACGACTCGAAGCCGCGCGTCGGCATCTGCTCCACCATCTGCCGCATGCCCTGATGCACGATCATGATCTTGGCGCCGATCCCCGCGGTATTGCCCCCGGTGCCGCGCAGCCGCACCTGCAGGAAGTGATTTCCGGTCGTCTCGCGCGCGCGACTCCTGTAGACCGAGGCGGGTGCGTTGACGTTGTTGACCACCAGATCGAGCGCCCCGTCGTTGTTCAAATCGACGTAGGCGGCGCCGTTCGAGAACCCCGGCTGGGCGAGGCCCCAGGCGCTCGCCATGTCGGTGAACGTCAGGTCGCCGTTGTTGTGAAACGCGTACTTGGCGAGCGGGATCTGCGGCATCTTGGCCATGAGCGCGGCATTGTCGTGCTGCGCTTCGTTGCCCGCGTAGTTGATGTAGTCGAGGTCGTTTGGCCGGCGGTAGATGCCGTTGGTGATGAAGAGGTCCTTGTATCCGTCGTTGTCCAAGTCGGCGAACAGCGGCGACCAGCTCCAATCGGTGGCGTACACGCCCGCCAGGTAGCCGATGTCGCTGAACCGAGTCGCTTCACGCGGGCCGCCGCGATTGAGCTGCAGTGTGTTGCGGGCGTACTGCGCGTGATAGCCCGCCTGCAGCTTCAAATTGAAGATGTTGAAGCTCTCGGCGTTGGCGGAGGTCTTGAGGATGTCCTCGCGGTCCGGCAACATGTCGAGGACGACAAGATCGGTCCGGCCGTCGTTATTGAAGTCGGCCGCGTCCACGCCCATCGAAAACCGGCTCGTGTGCGGCGCGGCGCGGGCGATCGACTCGGTGAATGTCCCGTCGCAGTTGTTCCAGTAGAGAAAATCGTTCTCCTGAAAGTCGTTGGCGACGTACACGTCGGGGCAACCGTCGCCGTTCAGATCGCTCGCGACGACGCCGAGGCCGTAGCCCTCCACGCCGCCGTAGATGTGGGCCCGCTCGCTGACGTCGGTGAAATGGCCGCCATCGTTCCGCAACAGGAGGTCTCCGGCGCGCGGGTGGCGGGGGAAGCGCTGCGGGTGCGCGCTGACTCCGCGCTCGGTGTGGACCGAGTGGTTCAGGAGGTACACGTCCAGGTCGCCGTCGCCGTCGTAGTCGAAGAATGCGGCCTGGGTGCCGTACCCGACGTGCTCGAGCCCGTACTCCTTGGTCCGGTCGGTGAATGTGCCGTCGCCGTTGTTGATGTAGAGCACGTTGCGGCCGTGCTCGCCGAGGTAGCTGACGCCGGAGACGTAGATGTCGAGGCGCCCGTCGCCGTCGACGTCGGCCATGGTCACGCCCGTCTTCCAGCCGACGGAGTCCGCGACGCCGGCGCGCGCCGTGATGTCCTCGAAGTGGAAGTTTCCCTTGTTGCGATAGAGGCGGTTGGAGCCGAGGTTCGACGTGAAGTAGAGATCGGGCAGCCCGTCGCCGTCGATGTCGCCCGCGGCGACGCCGCCGCCGTTGTAGTAGTAGAGATAGCTCAGGATGTTGAACGCGGAGTCTTCGGGCAGCGCATTGACGAATGCGACGCCCGTCGACTCGGGCGGCTCGAGCGCGAGCAGGGACGGGCGGGCAGGCTCCGCACGGCTGCAGCCGGCGAGGGCCAGCAGCCCGGCGACCAGGCGCCGCACCGCTACCGCGCCGGGCGGATGCGGATCGCCTGGCCGCCGCCGCGCGCCAGCACGAGATGCAGCCGCGTCAGCGACGTCACCGGGCGCTGCGAGATCGCCACCGGCAGTGGGTTCGTCGCCCAATTGGCTCCCGGTCCGTCCGCATAGATCTCCGCGACGTAGCGCCGGCCCGGGGTGAGGAACGAGAGCGGGATGTCGAACGTGCGCGCTTCTTCGTCGGTGATCGCGCCGATGAACCAGTCGGGCCCATTGCGCTCCCGGCGCGAGACCACCACGTAGTCGCCGATCTTCCCTTCGAGCACGCGCGTCGTGTCCCAATCGACCGCCACGTCGCGGATGAACTGAAACGCCGGCTGGTGCTCGTAATTCTCAGGGAGGTCCGCCGCCATCTGGAGCGGCGAGTAGAGAACCACGTACAAGGCGAGCTGCTTGGCGAGCGTCGTGCGGACGCGCGACTCCCACGGCTGCCGCGGCGGGCCGGTGCGCGCTCGCAGGATATCGAAAATGCCCGGCGTGAAGTCCATCGGCCCGGCGAGCATGCGCGTGAAAAAGAGAATCGTCTCGTGTTCGGGCGGGTTGCCCCCCTCGCCGCCCCAGGCGTTGTACTCCTGGCCCCGCGCCCCCTCGCGGCTCATCATGTTGGGGTAGGTGCGGCGCTCGCCGGTGTCGTGAATCGGCTCGTGGACGTCGAGCATGATGCCGTACTTCAAGGCCATTTCGATCACGTGGCGGTAGTGGCGCACCATGAACTGCCCGTGATGCGAGTCCCCGGCGCTCGTCAGATCGGTCACGTACCCCGACTTGATGGCGTCGAGGCCGAGCGAGTGGTAGAGGGCGAAGGCGCTGTCCATCTGGCGCTCGTAGTTCTCGATTCCCCCCGACGTCTCGTTGTGGACGATGATCTTGACGCCTTTTTCATGCGCGTACCGAGCCACTTCACGCAGGTCGTAGTCGGGGTAGGCGTTGGTGAACGAGAACGCGTTGCGGTTCTGGATCCAGTCACCGTCCCATCCGACGTTCCAGCCTTCGACCAGGACGCCGCCGAATCCGTTCGCCGCCGCGAAATCGATGTAGCGCTTCGTATTCGCGGTCGTCGCGCCGTGCTTCGGGCCCGAGCTCCAGGTCATCGTGCCGATGTGCATGCCCCACCAGATGCCGACGTATTTCATCGGCTTGATCCAGCTCGTGTTCGGGATGACGCTGGGCGGATTGAGGTTCAGCCCCAGCACCGACGGCGACAGATCGGTGGCGCGGTCGGCGACCTGGATCGTGCGCCACGGCGTCACGAACGGCGTACGCCCCCGCACCTTGACCCCGTCGGCATAGGGCGCGAGCGCCGCGTGGAGGGTGCGATTCTCCATGCGCGCGCCACGCAGATTCATGCGGGCGTAGTCTACGAGGTTCGCCTCGTGAATCACGACGAAGCTCTTGCCGTCCCGCGTCTCCATCGTGAGCGGCGTCTGGATGCTGTCGATCACGCTCACCGGTGACGACGAGTACAGCATCTCCGAGCGGTCGAGGCGGGGCCGGTTCGACGGGATCCACCAGGCGCGCGCATCATCCGCCATGGAGAACTCCGTCAACTCCTCCTGGATCTCGAAGTCCTTGAGGCTCGGTTGGTCGGGGACCTCGTAGCGAAATCCCAGCCCATCGTCGAACGCTCGGAACACGACACTGAAGCGCCGGTTAGGCGCCGCGGTCTCGGCGAGGTCGACCTTCAGCTCGTTGTGATGATCGCGCACGCGGGCCACTTCGCCCCACGGCTGTGTCCACGTCTCGTCAACCGTCTGCCGCGTCGTGTCGACGATGCGCAGGCTATCCCGCAGCGGCGGAGCTGCCCGGAACTCGAAGCCGAGCAGCGACGGCATGAGCAGGGGCCGCCCGTCGCGCTGCACGCTGTAATACAGCCTGCCATCGTGGGTTTCGACCGTCACCTGATTGCGGCCGTCCGGGGAGGCCGTCCGGACCTGGGCCTGGGTGGGACTGGCCGCCGCGATGAGCAGGACCAGGGACAGAATGGGCTTCACCATGCGGCTCTCCAGTTGCGGGAAGGGACGTTATATTGCGGACAAAAGGGGGGTCCCATGACCTCATCACGCTCGTGTGTCCTGCCCATCGCCTTACTCACCGGAATCATCGCTGCCTGCGTTCATGGGCAACCTGCGAGCGCTGCGCCCGAGCAAGTTCCCCCGGTCGCCGGGTCGCTGGAGCAGCTGCTCGCGGGTCGCGTCTCCGGGGCGACCGTGACGGCCGCGCCCCTCGGCGGCATCATCGTGCGCATCAGCGGTCCACACTCGTTCTCCCTCACCCAGGCGCCGCTCTACGTGGTCGACGGCGTTCCGGTCGAAACGAGCCCGAACGGCACGTTGACGTGGCTCAATCCGGAAGACGTCGAATCCATCACCGTGCTCAAGTACGACGCCAGCGCCGCGATCTACGGCGTGCGCGGCGCCAACGGCGTGATCCTCATCAGGACAAAAAGGGCGCACTAGGCGTCACCCGAATCGCGTCGTGCGCCATAGCGCTACGCCGCCGGCGAACAGGAACCCGAAGATCGCGAGCGTGAGCGCCGCGGCCCACCCCCACCCGACCTGGAGTGCGGGCACGCGGGCGAGCGCGGCGGACCCCACGAAGGCCGCTGTCGCGGCGAGGACGAGCAGCCAGTCGAGCAGGGTGTGGCGGGCGCGCGCGGTCCCCACGTCGTCACCGGCCATCCGGGCCGCCACGTAGGACGCATCCACACCGTAGCGCGCGCTCTCCCGGGCTCCGGCCTCCTGCCAGCGGCGGTACTCCCGGCCGGGCGCCGAGGCGAACGCGATCGCGCCCGCCCCCGCGGCCATCAAAAGCGAACCCGCAATCACGGCACCGCGGCCTCCAGCGGCCAGCTCGCCGAACACGAGCATCCCCCACAGCAGTCCCCACAGCTGATTGGTGTTTGAGAGCGGGATGCCGCGGCTGATGCCGACGTACTTCGCCGCGTACTGCTGAAACAGGTCGCCCACTACCCACACGAATCCCGCGACGAGCAGCCAGAACAGAATCGAACGGCTGGCGGCGAGCTCGTGCCACAGTTGCCGCGGTCCACCCAGGAACGTCAGCGCCAACACCGTCATCATGGCGAGCTCGCCGATGGTGAAGAACGCGACGAACGAGAGCGGATGCATGCCCGTCAGGTACGCCTTGCGATACGGGATGTACATCGTACCCCACAGGGCGCCGGCCGTGAGCGCAGCCACGACGCCGCGGACGGCATTGCCCTGGGCCGCGTGAGCGGACGACGTCACGGCCAGCACCGTGGCCCCAGCGAACATGACGACCGCGCCGCCCAACACGCCGATCCAGCGCGCCCGACCGGCGTCTTTCAGCTCGTTGAACAGCAACGTGCCCCAGAGGATGCCGAGCAGGCTGTTCGAGTTCCACAGCGGGAACGCGACGGCGAGGCCGATGTCCTTGATCGCGAAGATCGTGAGCGTGTTGGCCACGGCCCAGAGGCAGCCGCCGAGCGCCGCCCACACCAGCAAGTGCGGAGCCTGCCGCACGTCCTCCTTGAGGGCGGCGGTCCCGCGCACCAACGCCGGGAGGCTCCAGCGCGCGAGGAAGACGCCCAGCACCATCATGAACGAGATCACCACCGGCGACACGCCGAGCGTGACGAGCTTGGTGGGTGCCTCGGCGGCGCCGAGCCACGCACCCGCCGCGAATCCGGAGAGGGTGCCCAGGCGCTGCAGCTGGCGCAGCCGGGACGGGTCGAGCTCGCTCACGCGATCCACCACAGCACTAGGAGCCCGACCGCGAGCACGGCCACCGGGATCCAGAAGTGGATGTCGCCCATGGTGGCGCGCCAGCGGGAGGGGGGGGGTGTGGGATCCACGAGAAGGGGAGACAATGGTGGCGAGACGATGCGCCCGCTAGGGCTCGACGACGTCGATGGTTGTACCAACCTTCACAGGGCCGGCCACCGTTTGGTGTCGACCCGACGGCCAGCGGACTTCGATCCCCGCCGCGTGATCGGCGTCCGCCAGGCCGAAGTAGAGGGGCAGGTCGCTCTGGGAGAGGTATCCCGACTTTCCGTCGAATACCTTCAGAATCCGCCGCCCGTCCGGTAGCACGACGGTGACCTGCGCCCCGAGCCCCTCACGATTCGAGCGCGTGCCGCGCAAGCGGACTTTGAGGAAATGGACGCGATTGGGATGCCGCTGCGCGAGATCGCTGACGAGCACCTGCGGGCGCCCGTTGAACTCGTTCGTGACGATGTCGACGTCGCCGTCACCGTCCAGGTCGAGTGCGACCGCGGCGCGCGAACCTAGCGACCCCATCATGGTCAGGTGGCGCGCCTTATCGATCGTACAAATGGTGGACGCGGCGGCCTTGGAACAGGCGTCACACAAGGGATTGAGCGCGTCGCCGCCCACGCATTCCAGGGTGAACCAGAGCTGCTGGGTGGCGCCATGCGGTCGCGGCTCGACCCCCACCACGAATTCGCCGGGCAGGAAGTGGCGCCCGCCCTCGTTCAGCAGCACGGAGTTGACCCCGTAGCGGAACGGGTAGTTCATCCCCGCGGCGATGAAGATGTCGTCCCAGCCATCGGCGTTGAAGTCGTCCACGCTGGGCCCCCACGGCCAATACGTTTCGACTCCCACCGAGTCCGAGATCTCCGCGAATCGACCGTTCCCCCGATTCGCGAACAGCTCGTTGCCGAAGATGAAGCGCGCTTTCCCTTCGGGAATCATCCCGCTGGCCACCGTCGAGGTATCGGCCTTGCGACGCTCCGCCGCCCAGTCGCCGGGGGCGACGTTGACCCACATGTCCGGGTGCATGCTGGTGACGAAGAGGTCGAGTCGACCGTCCCCATCGAAGTCGAAGACCTTGGCCCCCATCGAACCCCAGGCGCTCTTCGGGAAGTAGTGCGCGGTCGCGTCGCGGAAGTGCTTGCCGCCTTCATTGAGCCAGAGGTGATCGCCGCCCTGCATGTCGAGGATGTAGAGGTCGGGGAATCCGTCGTCATTCACGTCGAGCGCTGTGGCGTCGCCGCTCCAACTGCGATCCACCAGCCCGACTTCGCGCGTCACGTCCCGGAACCGGTTGCCGCCGAGATTGCGGTAGAGAATGCTCGGCTCGGCGCGTTCGGGATGGAGGTGGCCCATGAAGGCGTCTTGCAGGCCGACATAGTAACCGCCGGGTCCACGCCGGTCGCCGGTAAACACACCCACATTGGTCACGAACAAATCGAGCAATCCGTCACCGTCGTAGTCGAAGAACACCGCGCCGGAGGAGTGGCCGTCGTATCCCACTCCCGCCGCTTGGGTGATGTCGCGAAACTTTCCGTCGCCAAGGTTCTCAAACAGCCGATTCCCGTGACGCACCGTCGTGACGAATAAGTCAGGATCGCCGTCGTTGTCGATGTCGGCGAACGCGCATCCGACAGCGATCGCGTCGGGCACGTCGAGCCCCGCCTCCGCGGTGGCATTCACGAACTTGCCGTTGCCCTGGTTCTTCCAGAGCTCGTTGCTGCCGAGCTGCGTGGTGAAGTAGAGGTCGGGCAGACTGTCGGCATCGACGTCCGCGGCACAGAGTCCCGATCCGTGGTCGTAATGCACCAGCTTGTACGTCTTGCCCGCGTCGTCGACGACGCGGTTCTGGAACGTGATGCCGCTAGCCTCTCTCTGGTCAGTGAACCGGAAGTCGTGAACGACGCGCGACCGCGCGGCGAGCTCGGCTTCCTGGCGGCCCCGCTCGACCAGCCACGGTGGCGTTGCGGGCGAACCGCCGCACGAGGCGAGGAGGCCGAGGGCCAGAATGAGCGTTATATTGGGGGAAAAAGGGGGTCCCATGACCTCATCCGCATCGCGCGTCGTGCCAGCCGCCCTGCTCATCGGATGCATCACCTCGTGTGCCGGGCACAGGAGTCCCGACAGCCGCCCGGGAGATCCGAGCGTGACCTCGGCGGACATCGGCCGCTCGCCCACCGAGCCGATCGAAGAGCAGCTCATGTCCCGGTTCTCGGGGGTCACCGTCACGCGGACAGCCAACGGCCTCGCGATCCGCATCCGCGGCGCCACGTCACTGAACGGCAGTAACGAGCCGCTGTACGTGATCGACGGCATCAAGGTTCGCCCCGGGCCCGACGGGACGCTCGCGGGGCTCAGTCCGTACGACATCGAGATGATCCAGGTCCTGAAGGACGCCATCAGCATGGTGACGTACGGCGGTGACGCGGCGAACGGCGTCATCTTGATCCGGACGAAGCACGCTCGCTGAACGCTCGGGTCCGAACGCGCTGGACGACCAGCTCGCCCACTTTGCGACCCTGGCCGATGCCTTCCTCGATCGCCATGCGGTAGTGGATGCCGCCGTACAGGCGGCTGATCGCCGCCTCGGCGGATGCTTCCTTGAACGATGGGAAGGACCGGGGCGGCAGGCCGTAGTCGGCCTCGACATCGTCGGTGAAGGCGAAGTTGTCCCCGAACTCGTCGGTCAGGACCGTAGCGGCCGCCGTCGAAATGCCGCTGTGCCCGCTCGTGTACTCCGGGAACGGCGGCGTCTGCAGGAACGGCTCCCACCGCTCGTCCAGATACTGATTGATCACGCTCTCGGGCCGGATCAGGTTCGAGCGGTACTTCTCGTCCCAGACGCTGAGAAACGCGTCGGCCAGAGCGATCGCCGTGCGGGCGTAAGCCTCCGCCGAGCGCATGAAATCGGCGCCGGCCTTGCGGGCGGCGAGCCCCGCGATGCCCATCCAGTGGCCTCCCGGCGTGATCTTCTTGGTCGCGAACATCGTGTGGCCCTGCACGTGCATGACGTAAGGGTTACAGTCCCAGAACGCCGCGATGGCGCGCTGCTCGTCGGTCAGCTGCTTCCCCGTCTCGTACACCTCGCGCACCTGCCGATAGAACGGGCTGCCCGCCTTCATGTCGAAGCGGTGCGGGGGCTTGGGCTTGAACTGGCTCGACGAATCGAGCACGAACGGCCGGATGTCGGTCCAGTAGGGCTCCACCGCGTCCATGTACGCGGGCGGCGTGGGCCGCCAGCGGCCGGGCTCGGAGGTCACCGTGTACTTCGGATAGCCGCGGGTCTGCAGGTAGTGATCGCCCGCCGCCCAGGCCAGGATGTGCGTCGCTACCGTGTCGCCGTACGCGATGGAGCGCTCGAACACGGGAGCGGGGATACCCGTCTGATGCATGCGCTCCTCGAGCGCGCTGCGCAGCGAGTCCACACGCGCGCGCGAGAACGTCATGGCGCGGCCCACGGTCATGAACGCGTGAATCGCGGCGAGCGGAAACGAGTACTCGACCCCCGGCTGGGGCTCGGGCGGGGGCGTCAGGCCGTGCAGCTGGCCGGCCAAGGAGCGCTGCGCCGGATACCCGGGCCGCGCGGCCTCATACGCGGCGACGCTCGCGTACGCGTAGGCGCGGGCGGCCTGCGGCGGGCTGAGGATGTCGTAGACGATCACGCCGGTGAGGTCGTGCATCGCGTCGCGGAGCAGCTCCGGATCCGCCGCGCGCGTCCGAGTGTCGGATCCACTCGCGCACCCGGCCGTCAGGATGAGCGCTATGAGGGTTCGCCGCATGGGCCTATCTCCTCCCGCGGAAGAACAGCGGGCGGTCATTATTTCGGGTTACCATGTACAGGTTGCCGCGCCGAGTCTTGAGGCGTTGAATATCGCGGGCCTGCCCGGGCACGAGGAAGCCGCTCTCCGCGGTCCCCACGGCGGTGAACCCCCCCTTGCCGTCTCCACGCAGGAACAGGCCGTAGCTCCCGTTCATGCGGCCGATTTCCGGCTTCACGCCGTCGAAGTTGCCGGCCACGAGGAGATCCAGGTGGCCGTCGCCGTCGAAGTCGGATGCCAGGATTCCATAGATGGGCGCGATCTGCGCCTCGCGCGGCAGCGGGACGAGTGTGAAGGACCCGTCACCGTTGTTCTTGGCCAGGGCCGTGGCGAACGTCTCGGCGCGCTGCACGACCGCGTCGGCCAGACCGCGCTCCCCAAAGATGTCCTGCGCCGTTTGACCGGCGTAGTCCGAGTACTTGAGGTAGCGCGCTTTGAGATAGGGCAGCCCCCGGATGAGATCGTCGCGCAACACCATGGGTAGGCTCACCCCGTTCGTGTAGTAGCACACGATCTGCTCGGCAAAGCCGTTGCCGTCGAAATCCTTGACGTACATCGTCGCGGGCTCGGCCGCGCTGGCGTGCAAGCGAGTGTTGAGTCCCAGGTTGCCCACGACGAAATCGGGCCGGCCGTCGCCCGTGAAGTCGGCGACCACGATGCGGTTCCACCAGCCGGCGCTGTGCTCGAGGCCCGGTGTCGCCAGGCGCTCGAGCTTGGTGCCCGTGTTGTGGAAGATCGTGATCGGCAGCCACTCCCCGACCACCACCAGATCGAGACGGTGGTCACCGTCCACGTCGACCCACACCGCGTCGGTGACCATACCGACGTGCGCCAGGTCGGGCGCGACTTCCTGGGTGACGTCCGTAAACACGCCCTTGCCGTCGTTGCGAAGCAGGGTGCTGGGTGGATCGATCCCATAGCGCCCCGGCACGACGCGCCCCCCGACGAACAGATCGATGTCGCCGTCGCCGTCGAAGTCGGCCGCCGCCACCCGCGATCCGCTCCCGAACAACGGCGGCAGCCGGCCGCTCGTCTTCCGGAGCGTGCCGCGTCCATCGCCTTCGTAGAGGCGATCCTCGAGGGCGGGCGCCTGGTCGGAGTACTCGTTGCCCCCCGTCACGACGTACAGATCGGGGTGCCGGTCTCCGTTCGCGTCGAAGAACACGGCGCCCAGATCCTCGGAGATCCGGTCCCGCGCGAGCAGCGCCTGGTTCGTGGCGATGAAACGGCCGTCCTCCCGCTGCACGTAGAGCCCGCTCGGCTGGTCCTTCGCGCCACCGATGAAGAAATCGTCGAGGCCGTCCCCGTTCACGTCGCCCACGGCCAGGAACGGCCCTTCGGTCGACACCAGCTTCGGGATGAGGCGCTCGCGGTCGAAATCGACGAAGTCATTCTCGCGGTGCACGAAGTCGAGGCCGACCTGGTCCGTGACGTCGGTGAAGAGCGGCGTCGAGGCCTGGGGGCGTCGTGGCGGTGCGTGCTTCGCGTCGGATTGTCGCAACGTCAGCCGCTGGTTGGCCGCCACGTGCGTCGCCGTACTCGCGCGCCCATCGGGCCATTCGACGGTCACCGACGGCACGGTGTCGATCGCGCCGAGTCCGAAGGTCAGGATGTAGTCCATGCTCGACTGGAAGCCGCGCGTGGGTTCGAGCTCCTGGACGAGGAGCGTATCGCCGCCGTGCCCTTTCGGGTTTCGCACCGTGACCCTGGCCCCGATCGCGAACCGGTTCGCCCCCACGCCCTCGAGCTTTATCTGTAGATAGCGGTTCTGGGGCAGTGCGGTGCGGGCGTTGTTGCGATAGACGAAGGCCTCGTCGTTGACGTTGTTCACCACCAGGTCGAGGGCCCCGTCGCCGTCGAGATCGCCGTAGGCGGCGCCGTTCGAGAAGTTGGGCGTGGCGAGGCCCCAGGCGGCGCTCTCGTTGGTGAACGTGAGATCGCCGTTGTTGTGGAAGGCGTAGTCGGGCAGCTTGGTCGAGGTCATCGCCCCGATGAGGCCCAGGAAATCCACGTGGCCGCCGCGCGTCGCCTCGCGCATCGTCTCGTCGTTCGCCAGGAACGCGACGTAATCCTGAGACGTCACGTCTTTGGCCAGGCCGTTCGTGACGAAGATGTCTTTCTCGCCGTCCAGATCGAGATCCGCGATCAGCGCGCTCCAGGTCCAGTCGGTGCGGGCGACGCCGGCCATCTGTCCGATGTCGCCGAACGTGCCGTTGCCGTGGTTCAGCTGCAGCATGTTGCGCATGAACTGGTAGTGATATCCCTCGCGCAGCTTGGCCTGATACACATCCCAGCCCTCGAACGACGACGTCGTCTTGAGGCGGCGGTCGTCCTCGGGCAGCATATCGGTGGTGTAGATGTCGGGCCAGCCGTCGTTGTTCACGTCGGCGATGTCGAGGCCCATCGAGAAGTAGCTGATGGAGGGCGCTTCGCGGTCCAGCACCTCGACGAAGGTGCCGTCGCCCTTGTTGAGGTAGAGGTAGTCGCGTTCGAAGAAGTCGTTCGAGACGTAGATGTCGGGCCAGCCGTCGCGATTGACGTCGCTCACGACCACGCCGAGGCCGAACCCGATCTCGCTCCCGAAAATGCCGGCCTGCGCGCTCACGTCCACGAAGTGCCCGCCGTCGTTGCGGTACAGCTCGGCTCCGCCGAGCGGATCGCGCACGTTGCGCTGGTTCCGCAGCCCGAAGCTCGCGACGGGCTTCGGCGAGTTGCGGATCAGGAACAGGTCCAGATCGCCGTCGCGATCGTAGTCGAGGAACGCGGCCTGCGTCGAGTAGCCGGTGTCGGCGATGCCGTAGGCGGCCGCCTGCTCGATGAACGTGGGGACCCCGTTCGCGTTCAGCCCCTGGTTGATGTAGAGCTCGTTGGCTCGGTCCTTCCCCTCGGCTTTCCCGGCGTGGCAGATGTAGATGTCCAATCGGGCGTCGCCGTTGACGTCGGCGATGGTGACGCCGGTCGTCCACGCGCGGGTGTTCGTGATGCCGGCTTCGGCCGTGACGTCCCGAAAGTGGAAGCCGCCGAGGTTCAAGTAGAGCCGGGGGCCGCCCACGTTCGCCGTGAGCACGATCTCCGGCAGGCCGTCGCCCGTGAGGTCGCCGAGCGCCACGCCGCCGCCGTTGTAGTAGTTGCGGTACGTGAAGACGTTGAACTCACGGCTCTCGACGAGGCGGTTCTCGAACGCGACACCGGTCTCGCTGGAGGGGAGCCGGGTGAACAGGGTGGGGCCGCCGGCGGGAGCGCCGGGCTCTCCCCCACCCGAGCAGGCGGCGAGGACCAGAAGAAGCAGTAGGGGCGCGGCATGCCGCGCCCCTACGTGACCACGATCAGCTACAGCGTGCGTCAATCAGTAACCAGGGTTCTGCACCAGCAGCGGGTTGGCGTCCAGCTGTGGCTGGGGAATTGGCATCAGGATGAGATGAGCCGTCCCCGCGGGCTTGTAATCCCAGGCATCGATGTAATGACCGTGCCGGATCAGATCCTGCCGCCGCTTGTTCTCCGTGGCGAGCTCGAACAGACGCTCGCGCAAGATCGCTGGGCGATCGATGGGCCCCGCGAGCGCCGGCGCCGAGGCCCGGGCGCGCACCTGGTTCACCAGGACGAGAGCTGCGGCGCTCGGGGAACTCTGCTCGTTCAGCGCCTCGGCCTTGATCAGCAGGATCTCAGCGAAGCGGAAATAGGCGAAGTCGTTGCCGTTGGTCGGGCCGTCGGGGCGGTTGGGATCGGCCGGCCACTTGTAGAAGCGGGGGCCTTCACCCTCGGTCGCCGCCGTCACGTCCCTGATCGAATCCGTGAAGACGAGCGGGTTGCCCGACCGGTCGAAGGCCGGCGCGCCGGTTTCCACGTTGGTCTGCGGGCCCTCCAGCCACATCTGGCGGCGCTGGTCGGCCGCGTCGAAGGCGTTGTAGGTCTGTGCCGTGGTCGCGAACCCGTTCCAGGGGGAGGCGTTGCTCAACTGGTTGTAGTGCAGCGCCCGCATGATGAAGTTCAGCCCGACGTCGGGCTTGTTCAGGAACTTCACGACCATGATGTTCTCGGGCGAGTTGTCGTTGTCGGCCGTGAAGTTCGAGCGCCAATTCGCCGCCAGGCTGTACTGGCCGGAATTGATGATGCTGTCGGCCCGATTGATCGCGGCCTGACACGCATCCAGGCCGCCGCTGACCGTCACCCCGAGGCAGGTGTTGTAGGACGTGGCGCTGACGCCGCTACTCTTGTCCCACACGCCGGCGTTCAAGTACATGCTCGCCAGGATGGCGTCGACGGCGCCTTTGGTCATGCGGCCGCCGCCGCCGCCCGACCAATTGAGCGGCAGGTCGACGCGGGCGGCCAGCAGCTCCGATTCGATGAATCTGAACACGGAATCCCGCGGGGCTTGCGCGCGCGGCTTGATCTCGATGTCGGTGGCGATCGGCACGCCGCCGAACATGTCCATCAGGATGTAGTAATAGAAGGCCCGGAGCGTGCGCAGCTCGGCGACGATCGTCGCCTGGTTGGGCACGCTCACGCGCGTCAGCGCGTCGAGCAGCACGTTGGCGCGCGCGACGCCGGTGAACGGCGTGACCCACGACCCGTTGAGGAACGCGAGGCCCGACGGACTCGTCGCCGTCCACGTCTGCCGCTTCAGCTCGAGCCACTGGCCGTTATCGTACCAGTCCGAGCCCCGTGTGGGGACGACGATCTCGTCCGAGCTGACCTCGGTCGCATACCAGTAGTCGTCGAGCGTGCCCCGGAGCTGGGCATACACCGACGACAAGCCGCCGAGCACCTCGGCTTCATTGCGGTAAAAGTTCGCCGGCGTGACGACGCTACTCGGGTTTTCCGTCAGGTCCGTGCACGCCAACACGGTGAACAGGACCGTGGACAGGAGCAGCCTCGGGACGAACCGCGCCGCTCTGATCGGTTGTGTCACAGGTGATCTCCTCTCAGAACGCAAGCTGCACGCCTGCCGTCAAGGTACGTGGACGTGGATAGCTGAGGTAGTCGACGCCGACCGAGGCCAACCCCACCTGCTGGTGCACCTCGGGGTCGAGGCCTGAATAGCCGGTCAAGAGCAGCAAGTTGTCGCCCGACACGTAGACGCGCGCGGATCGTGGCGATCCTGGAGGTCCGGGGAGGTTGAACGAGTAGCCGGCCGTGATGTTCTGCACCCGGAAGTACGACGCCGCTTCCACCCAGAGCGATGAGAACTTGGCCGCTTCGCGGATGTCGATCGGGTCGTTCAGGGCGTTACGCAGGAAGTTCTTGCCCTGGAGTGCGTTGCTCTTGGTCGAATAGACGAGCGCCGTGTTGTTGAACACGTCCTGCCCGAACGCGCCGCGCATCTGGATGTTGATGTCGAACTTGCCGATGTTGACCGTGCTGTTCACACCGAGCGTGAAGTCCGGATATGCGTTGCCGAGAATCTGATAATCGCTGGCGAGGGGCGTCAGCGTCTTCCCGCCGACGCATCCCGCGCTCCCGGCCGAACAGGCGAAGAGCTGCCGTCCCGCCGTGTCGACGCCGACGTACACCGGGCCGTAGAACGTGCCCAACGACTGGCCCGGAATGATGCGCTCGGAGATCTGATTGGACTGACCCTGGCCGCTGACGCTGCCGGTCGGGAGGAAGCTGTAGTTGCCGAGATTGACGACCTTGTTCCGTTCCATCGCGAAGACGAGCCCCGCCCGCCAAGTCAGCCCCGGCCGGGAAATCGCCAGCCCGTCGAGCGCCAGCTCGACGCCGCGATTGCGGATCTTCCCGACGTTCTCGAGCCGCGTGGACACGGCCGCCGGCTGTGGCACCGGGACTTCGAGCAGCAGGTCGGAGGTGTTCTTGACGTAGTACTCGAGCGTGCCCGACAGCCGGTTGTTCAAGAGGCCGTAGTCCAGGGCGGCGTCGATTTGCGTCGTCTTCTCGAAACGCAGGTCGGGGTTGGGATTGCGGTTGGGGGCGAACCCGACGACCGTCGCGTCGCCGCTCCCGGTCCCGAACACATACTTCGCCCCGCCGTTGGCTTCGAGGGTGATCAACGACGAATAGGGCGGCACGCCGGGATTGCCCACGACGCCGTACCCGACGCGCAGGCGGAGGTCCGAGAAGGGGCTCTTGGACATGAACTGCTCATCGCTCAGGTGCCACGACGCGGAGAGTCCCGGAAAATACGCCCACTTGTGATCCGCCCCGAAGGCGGAGCGGCCGTCGCGGCGCAGCACGCCCGTCACGAAGTAGCGCTGCTTGTATCCGTAACTGGCGCGGCCAATGAAGGAGATCCAGCGCTCGTCCGTGCGGAACGACTGCGGCGCGATCTGCACGGCACCGGTGGCCAAACCGTTGAAGCCGAGCGCGTCGGTGAGGAAGCCCTGGGCCTCGGCCTGGAATTGCTCGATCGAATACTGCGAGAACTCGTACACGCCCACGATGTCGAGGTCGTGCACGCCGCCGAACTGACGTGTGAAGGTCAGCTTGGCCTGCAGCGTCTTCGACGTGTTGTCGCGGTTCACCTGCCGCGCCAGGCCGCCCGTCGGCGCTCCCACCGGGCTCGCTTTGGGGAAGTAGATCTGCCGCACGCCTGACGACTTGTCGACGCCGACGTTGATCCCCCCCGTGAGACCGGGCAGCAGGTCCAAGTCCGCCGAGATGTTGCCGAGCGTGCGGTTCGTGGTACCGAAGTCCTGGATCTGGTTCGCCAGCCCAACCGGGTTACGCACCGATCCGGGCGGGACCTCGTAGTAATGCGTGCCCGTTGAATCGGTGACCGTGATCGGTTGCGTCGGATTGAACACGGCCTCGTTCAGGAAGACGCCGCCCTCAAAGCCGCCGTCGTTCTCGAAGGGGAGGTAGTCGTTGTTCACCTGCGAGGTGGTCACGTTGAGGCCGAGGCGCAGGCGATTGTTCAGGGCGTAGTGGTTTGCGCTGAGGCGACCCTGAATCCGCTGCAGTCCGCTGCTCAGTGCCACGCCCTGCTGGTTCATGAAGTTCAACGATGCGCGATAGCGCGTGATATCGCCGCCGCCCGCGAACGACAGGTTGTGATTGTGCGTGATCCCGGTGCGGCTCACCGCGTTGGCCCAGTCTGTATTGGCGGTCCCCAAACCGGCCAGGTAGCTCGAGTCGAGACCCTTGGCGGGATTGGTATTGTGGAGCGCCACCTGCGCCCGCACGAACGTGCGGTATTCGTCGCCGGTGAGCACGTCGAGCGATCTGTACGCCGATGCGGCTGCCACGTAGCTGTCGTACGTCATCGAGGCCCCGCCCGAAGCGCCCCGCTTCGTTTCGATCAGGATGACGCCGTTCGCGCCGCGGCTGCCGTAGATGGCCGTGGCGGACGCGTCCTTGAGAATCGTGATCGATCCGATGTCAGATGGGTTGAGCAGATTGAGCGGGCTGCGGGGCAGCGGCGGCGAGCCCCCGATGCCGATGCCCTGAGCCTCGGCGTCGGCGTTGGTGATCGGGACGCCGTCGATGACGTAGAGGGGCTCGTTGCTGGCATTGATGGAGGTCGCGCCGCGGATGCGGATCTGCACGCCGGCCCCGGGTTCGCCGTTGTTCTGGACGATGCTCACGCCCGCGGTCCTGCCCTGCAACATTTGGTTCACGTTCGTGACGACGCCGACATTCGCGGTAGTGGGGTCGACCGTGGCGACCGAGCCCGTCACCGCCTCGCGCCGCTGCGAGCCATACCCGGTCACGACCACCGGGGAGAGGATCGCGGCCTGCGGTTGCAGCGCCACGTTCGTCGGGGTCGCCGCGTCAGCCGCGACGTTCACTTCCTGCTCCAGCGGTGCGTAGCCGATCCGTGTCACCCGCAGTCGGTGGCTACCGACCGGAATATCGGTCAGTGTGTAGCCGCCGTCTGTTCGGGTCTGCGTGCCGAGTTGCGTTCCCAGAACTCGGATCGACACGCCCGAGAGGCCCTGTTGTGTGCCGGCGTCCGTCACCTGGCCGGTAATCGAGCCGGTCGAGCCTTGCCCGCTGAGCGGGACCGCCCACAACAGACCACCGACGAGCGCCGGAACGGCGTAGCGAGTCAATCGCATCGAGATTCTCCTCCGCGGCGGGTCAACCAAACGATGCCGGAACCGTTGTATGTACTCCCAAATGCCCTCCCGTTTTGGAGTTGTCAAGGCTCCATGTGAAAGCAGGCACAAGACGGGTCGGCTGGCCGGGCGGCCCCGGATGGCGTACGATTGGCGCCCAATGAGCTTGCTCGCCCTGCTCCTGGCGACCCAGGTCGCCCAGACCCCGCCTTACGTCGCCTTTCCCGAACCTGGCCTCGACGATCCCGCCGCCTACGAGGGCTACGCGACCCGGGTCTACCGCGACGCCGCCGGCAACGCAGTGCAGATCTACATCGACGCCAAGAGCGGGCGCGTGGTACACGTCTGGGCCGATGCGCTCGATGAGAGCCTTGGGTTCACGGTGCGGGGAGACACGAAGGCGGCGGCCGCTTTCGGTGCAAGCGAAGCGACGGTGGGTGCGACGGGCGGTCGGCGCTGGTTACGATACTCCCTGACGGTGCAGGGGGGGCCGTCGACTCGCATTGGGCAGTTTCTGTTGGGCTCCATGCGCCTCGAGCGCGACTTCGGTTACGCCGGTCGGGTGCACGATTCGCTCGATGCCCCACCCTTCGTCGTGCCGGAGATGCGGCAGCTCGCGCAACGACTCGGTAGCCTGTACCGCGCTCGGCTGACGCCGGGTCTCTCGGTGATCCGCACGGCGACGCGCTGGACGATCCGCGTGACTCAGGCGAGCCTCGACGGCAACAACAACCTGTGGCTCACGTTGAGCGGCGACGCGCGCCGCTCGCGCGGCACCCTCGCGAATCGCGTGGTGACGATCCGCCCGCTCTCGACCGAACCGCTCGAGCTCCTGGTCGAAATCGGCACCGACGGTCCGGCGCTACACCCGCTCACCCGCGAGGCGATCTTCAATCCCGCGTTCCGGCGCTTCGCCGATTCGGCGAAATCACCGCGCATCGAGCGCGAGATCCGCGGCTTCGAGCTGCTCAGCTCCCGCGAGAAGCTGATGGCGGGCCTCCCGAACTACGCCACGTACTTCGGGCGCGATATGCTCATGACCGCGCTCCTGATGGCGCCGATCTGGTCCGACACGATGGACGAGCACGTCATCGCCGCGGCGCTCGCGAAACTCGGTCCCGCGGGTGACGTGAGCCACGAGGAGGCGCTCGGCGGCCAGGCGATCCGCGAAAACGCCGCGCGCTACTTGAAGCAGCCCGACCCCGCCATCCTGCGCGACCTCCAGGCGGTGCGTGAGAACTACTTCATGGTGGACGACGACTTCCAGCTGCCGGTCGTGGCGGGGCGGTACCTGGCGAACCCCGCGGTGCCGGACGAGCGCAAGCGCCAGTTCCTGGCGCGCTGGCGTGAGCCGCTCGTCAAGAACCTCACGTACGTCCTGGGGCAGGCGGCGCCGTACGCCCGCGACCCCGTCGCCACGAACCTCGTCTCCTTCCATCGCGACGACGACGGGTGGTGGCATCCCGGCAGCTGGCGCGACAGTCGCGTCGGCTACGCCGGTGGCCGCTTCGCGTTCGATGTGAACGTCGTGTGGGTCCCCACGGCGCTGCGCGCCGTCGGCGCGATCGACAGCACGCTGCGCGCGCTCGGCCTCCCGGGCGTCCCGGAGTCCGGCGACGTCGCGCGCGCGGCCGAGACGTGGCGCGGGACGGCGCGGCACTTCGAAGTCGTGCTCGCGCCCGCCGAGGTCGAAGCGCGCGTGCGCGCCAAGCTCGCGTCGCTCCCCGCCGCCGAGCGGGTGTACTGGGAGCAGAAGGTGATCGGCGCCGGGCTGCCCACCGACACGCTGCGTTTCTACGCGGTGTCGCTCGACAGCGCCGGCGTGCCCATCCCCGTGATGAGCACCGACCCCGCCATGTGGCTGCTGCTCGAGAATCTCGACAGTGCGCGCCAGGCCGAGGTGTTGCGTCCCTTCTCCCTGCCGTATCCTGTCGGGCTCTTCGTCGATGGGCTGGGGCCCCTCGCCGCCAACGACGCGTACGCCGGTCCTGCGGTGTGGCAGATGTTCGAGCACGACCTATATCATTCACCCCGGGTGGTGTGGGGACGGGAGGTCAACGTGCTTCTCGTCTCCCTCGCTCGACGAGGGTCTTCGACGCCTCTGCTCGACGCCGTCGTCAAGGCAGTAGATCGTTCCGGCTTCCGCCACGCCGAGCTGTGGAGCTACGAGATTGCCGGTGGTGCCTTGCATCCGGTGCGCTACGGCACCGGCTCAGACGTGCAGCTGTGGAGTCTCAGCGACCTCGCCGTCCAATTCCTCCTGGAGCGACTATGAGCCTTCCCCTGCTCGACCTGCTGGTGATCGGGGCGTACTTCTGCATCCTGCTCGGCATCAGCTGGTGGTCGGCGATGCGGAAGAAGGACGAAAGCGCCGACTACTTCCTGGCGGGCCGCGACATCGGCTGGCTGGCGGTGGGCGCCAGCCTGTTCGCCTCCAACATCGGGAGCGAGCACCTGGTCGGGCTCGCCGGTACCGGTGCGGCGAGCGGCCTGGCGGTGGGGCACTTCGAGTGGCTCGCCTGCTTGATCCTGCTGCTCCTCGGGTGGCTCTTCGTTCCTTACTACCTGCGCAGCGGCGTGTACACGATGCCCGAGTTCCTCGAGCGCCGCTACAACGCCTCCTCGCGTGCGTATTTCACCTGGGTCTCCGTAATCGGCTACGTGCTCACGAAGATCAGCGTCACATTGTTCGCGGGCGGCGTGGTGCTGCGCGCGGTGACGGGCTGGAACTTCTGGACCAGCGCGGTCGTGCTGATCGTCATCACGGGGCTGTATACGATCCTGGGTGGGCTGCGGGCGGTCATCTACACCGAAGTGATGCAGGCCGTGGTATTGATCCTCGGCTCCGCCACGCTGGTGATCGTCGGGATGGTGCATGTTGGCGGCTGGTCGGGGCTGCACGCCGCGGTGCCTCCTGACTTCTTCTCCATGTGGAAGCCGATCAGTCATCCGGACTTCCCCTGGACCGGCATCATCTTCGGTGCGCCGATCCTCGGCGTGTGGTATTGGTGCACTGACCAGCACATCGTCCAACGGGTGCTCGCCGCGCGTAACGTCACCGAGGCGCGGCGTGGGACGATCTTCGCCGGCTACCTGAAGATCCTTCCCGTGTTCATCTTCGTGCTGCCGGGCATCATCGCCATGGCACTCTACAGCGACATCCGCGGCGAGGCCGCCAATTCCGCCTACCCCGTCCTCGTGCAGCGCCTTCTCCCTGCCGGGCTCAAGGGCCTCGTGCTCGCGGGCATGCTCGCCGCGCTGATGAGCTCGCTCGCGTCGGCGTTCAACTCATGCTCGACGCTGCTGACCTGGGACGTGTACCGGAAGTGGCGTCCCCAGGCGAGCGAGGCGCGCCTCGTGGCGGTGGGACGCGTGACCGCGGCCATCCTGGTCGTGTTCGGGCTGCTCTGGATCCCGTTCATGAAGTTCGTCTCGTCCCAGCTGTACATCTATCTTCAGAGCGTGCAGGCCTACATCGCTCCGCCGATCGCGGCGTGCTTCCTGCTCGGCCTCTTCTTCCGCCGCTTGAACGGCGCGGGCGCGATTACGTCACTCTGGACCGGCCTGGTCTTGGGCTTGCTCCGCTTGATCCTCGAGCTGGTCAACGGCGTCGCGAAGACCGGGCTGCCCGACGGCACGATCTGGTCGTGGATCGCGGAGATCAACTTCCTGCACTTCGCGGTCCTGCTCTTCGTCATCTGCACGGCGGTGCTCGCCGGCGTGAGCGCGTTCACCGCCGCGCCGACCCCGGCGCAGCTCGCCGGGCTGAGTTACGGCGCGGCGACGCAGGGGATGCCGGCGGGCGTGGAGCCGTCGAGCACCGAAGGCCGGCGCATCGACGTCGGGATGTCGGTGCTGCTGGTAGCGTGCATTGGGGTGCTGTGGATCATCTTCAGATAGGAAAGCGACGGGTCCCGTGTTTATCCGTGCACTGAAGTGCCGGCCCTTTAGGGCACGGACAATCTCTCGTGGCACCATCTTCACCCTCCTTTTCCTCGCCCTCTCCTGCCGCCCGTCCGCCCGTGCGCCCGCCCGCCCGTCCGCCTACGATCCCGCGCATGACCTGGGTCCCCTGTTCCACGACGTCCAGATGTCGGGGATCTTCCCGGATTCGAAAACTTTCGTCGACGCGCGCCCGCTGTTCCCCCCGGGTGAGATTGTCGCGCGGTATCACGGATCTGACGTGAAGACGTTCGTAGCGCAGAACTTCGAGCTGCCGCGTCCCGTCGCCGAGGGGTTCCGAACGGATCCGTCGCAGACGATGGAGCAGCACATCGCGGCGCTGTGGCCCGTCTTGACCCGTCCACCCGACAGCGCCGACGCGCGGTCGTCCCTGATTCCGCTGCCGCATCCGTACGTGGTCCCCGGCGGGCGCTTCCGCGAGGTCTACTACTGGGACTCCTACTTCACGATGCTCGGCCTGGTGCAGAGCGGCCGCACCGACCTGGTGCGCGACATGCTGGACAACTTCGCGTACCTGGTCACGACGGTGGGGCACATTCCCAACGGCAACCGCACGTACTACTTGAGCCGCAGCCAGCCGCCGTTCTTCGGCGCGATGGTCGGGCTGTACGCGCAGGCCTCGGACACCACCCAAGCCCTGCGCTACCTCGATGCGCTCGAGGCGGAGTACAAGTTCTGGATGGACGGCGCGGAACGGCTGGGGCCGGCGCAGGTGTACCGCCGTGTCGTCCGACTCCCCAACGGCCCTATCCTCAACCGGTATTGGGACGATCTCGCGGAACCGCGGCCGGAGGCGTACCGCCCCGACTACGAGGTCGCGCAGACGCTCCCGGACTCGGCGCGCGCGGCGTTCTACCGGAATGCCAAGGCCACCGCCGAGAGCGGTTGGGATTTCTCGAGTCGTTGGATGCGGGATCCGAAGGATCTACGGACGCTCGAGACCACCGACCTGCTGCCCATAGACCTGAACAGTCTATTGTATCACACGGAGCGCACGATCGCCGCGCTGCGCGCCTTCCGGCACCAGCCGGGCGATTCGGCGGTGGCGGCGCAGTTCACGAAAGCCGCCGCGGCTCGTCGCCAAGCGTTGCTCGACATCGCGTGGGATCGCTTTACTGGATTCTTCTATGACGTCCGTTGGCGCAGCGGCGAGCGCGTGTTGAGTCGCCCCAGTCTGGCCGCCGCGTACGTCCTCTACTTCGGGCTGGCCGACGACCTCCAAGGGAAACGCGTCGCCGCGCGCCTCGAGGCGGCGTTCTTGAAGCCGGGTGGGTTCGTCACGACGCTCATCGCGTCAGGGCAGCAGTGGGACGCGCCCAACGGGTGGCCACCGCTCCAGTGGCTGGCGATCGAGGGAGTGCGCCGCTACGGCCGCGCCGACCTCGCCGACAAGGCGCGCGACCGGTGGCTCGCCCTGAATCGGCGCACCTATCGGTCCACGGGGCGCATGACCGAGAAGTACGACGTGGTGGACCTACAGCGGCGCGCCGGCGGCGGAGAGTACCCGACCCAGGACGGATTCGGATGGACGAACGGCGTCGCGCTGGCGCTCGCCGGTCAGAGCTCGAGCTCGAAGCGCGAGGCGAAGACCAGCCTGTTGCCCGCCGTCGTGGCGCCCGCGCCCACGCTCAAGCCGAGCGTCGCGGCCTCCCCCAGACGCAGGTCGACGCCGGGGAAGAATTGATGGACTTTCTCGCCCAAGGAGCCGTGGTACTCGAGTCTCAGCGTCGCGCCCGACGACACCTGGTAGGCGAATAGCGCGCTCGGCTCGAACTCCCATCCTTCCTCGGTGCCGCCCGCTTCGCCTGCTCCGAGGTCGCGCTCGAAGTTGGCGTTGAGTCCCAGCCGCACGGCGCCGAACCGCTTTTCGAGAATGGGCGTCAGCTCGATGGTCGGCGACGCGCCGCCGTACGCGGGCTGCGGGGCCTCGAGCTCGGCGCTGAAGCCGAGGTCGATCGGCAACTTCCAGCGGGGCGGGGCGTGCACGCGCGAGCGCAGCCGCCAGCCGGCGTACTCGGCGCCGACGCCCGGGCGGTACGCCGTGAGCAGGTAGCCGGAGGCTTCCCACCCGGGCGTGATGCCGCGTGTCAGCTCGAAGGTGAGATGGGTTTGGCCCTGGCTCGTGCCACGGGAGATGTGGTTGAGGTGCGTTTCGAGCTCCCATTCGCCGGCCCCGGCGGTGGTGGCGGGGTACACGGTGATCTCGAATGGATCTTGAGTCGCGAGGGCGGCGGTGGCGAGGACGAGAAGGAGCACGCTGGATTCCCGATTAAGGTTGTCGGGAATAATATTCTCGAAGGTGTGACCGTCAAGACGATATGAGAATGATTCTCACGTTAGCCGCAAGCCTGGCCGCCCAGCACCCTGGCCACGACATGCCGATGCCCATGAACGACGGCGTGCTCGGCATCGCGGAGACGCGCGCCGCGTCCGGCACCGCTTGGCTCCCCGATTCGGCACCGATGCACGCCGCGCACTTCCGTGCCGGCAAATGGAGCCTCATGGTGCACGGCATCGTTGCGCCGCTGTACGACGCCCAAGGCGGACCCCGCGGCGACAATCAATTCACCGTGATCAACTGGGGAATGCTGACGGCGACGCGGCCCTTCGGCGGCGGGCAGGTCGCGCTGCGTCTCATGACGAGCGCCGACCCCTGGACCGTGGGCCCGCGGGGTTACCCACTGCTGCTGCAGTCGGGGGAGAGCTACAGGGGCGCGCCGCTCGTCGACCGGCAACACCCGCACGACCTGTGGATCGAGCTGGCGGCGTTGTGGGAGCGGCGCCTAGCCGCGCACCTCGCTGCGTCGCTGTATCTCGCCGCAGTGGGCGAGCCCGCCGTCGGCCCGCCGGCGTTCCAGCACCGGCCCTCCGCCCAGAGCGATCCCTTCGCCCCCCTGGGCCACCACTGGCAGGACGCGACCCACATCACCTATGGCGCGCTGACCGCGGGTGTGTTCAGTCACTCTGTGAAAGTCGAAGCATCGGCCTTCAACGGGCGCGAGCCCGACGCCGTCCGCACCGACTTTGACTTTCGCAAGATCGACTCCTACAGTGTGCGCCTCGCCGCGAATCCCGACGCTCGCTGGAGCCTGTCGGCCTGGTACGCCTATCTCGCCACGCCTGAAGAGCTCCACCCTGCTGAATCGATCCATCGCTACGGCGCCGCGGTGCTCACCGCTCAAGGCCGCCTCAACGCCGCGTTCGTCTGGGGAGCCAACGGCACGAGTCACAGCCTCCTGGCCGAGGGCGATTTAGAAGTGCTCCGTGGACACCACATGTTTACGCGTGTGGAGTACGTGCGGAAAAGTGGGGAGGACTTGGTCGTTGCTGCGGGGACGTACGATGTCGGCTCGGTCGTGCTCGGCTACTTGAAGGCGTGGGGAGTGGGGCGTGGGGAGTGGGGGCTCGGCGTTCGCGGCTCCATCGGTGTGATCCCAAGTTCCTTGAAAGCCGCGTACGGGTCGCGAACGCCGCGCGGCGCGGCGGTCTTCGCGCGTTGGCGGCCGCGCTAGGTAGGCACTGATCGCTCTGGCGTAACCGCCGTTCCCGAGCGACCGTTTCGGCTGTGAGTGGCGAGCTGAAACGGTCGCTTCGCTTATTCGACGGCCTCACGATGGTCGTCGGCGTCGTGGTGGGCGCGGGGATCTTCCGCACGCCCGGGCTCATCGCCGCGCAGCTGGGCCGTCCCTGGCTCACGTTCGTGGCGTGGGTGCTGGGCGGCGCGCTGGCCTTTCTCGCCGCGTTGATCTTCGCCGAGCTCGCCACGCGACTCCCCAAGGCCGGCGGGAAGTACGTCTACGCGCGTGAGGCGTTCGGGCCGCGCGCGGCGTTCGTGATCGGCGCGGTCGAAGGTCTGGTGCTCTACCCGGCGGCGATCGCGGCGATCGGCGTCGCCGCGGGCGAGTTCTTCGTGCGGCTCGCCGGTTGGCCGGTGGGAGGGAACCTGGAGCGTGCGCTCGGCGTCACCTTCGTCGCCCTGTTCACGGCGATGAACCTCACCGGCGTCGCGACGGGTCGCTGGGTGCAGAACGTCGTCACCACCGCCAAGATCCTGGCGCTCGGCGGCGTCGTGGTGGTCGCCTTCGCGGCCGGGCACGGGGTCGGATGGCACGGCGCGCTCGCCGATGCGCCGCGGGGTCTCGCCGTGTGGGGCAAACTCGCCGTCGCGCTGCAGGCGGTGATCTGGACCTACTACGGGTCCGTCGAGGCCGCCAAGATCGCGGAAGAGGTCGTCGAGCCGGAGCGTACGCTGCCCCGTGTCTTTCTGCTTGGCATCGCCGTGGTCACGGGCCTCTATCTGCTGCTCAACGCCGCGTTCCTGCACGTGTTGCCGTTCGAGCAGGTGGCCGCGTCGAAGCTCGTCGCGGGCGCCGCCGCCGCGGCGATCTTCGGACCCAGAGGCGACACTGTGATCACGGTGCTCGCGCTCCTCGTCGTGCTCGCGTCGCTCAACGGGAATGTGTTCGTGACGCCGCGCGTCTTGTTCGGCATGGCTCGCGAGGGGCTGTTGCCCGCTGCCCTGGCGCGGGTGAACGCGGGGGGCACGCCGGGACCGGCGATGGTGGTCGTCGGGATCGTCGCGAGCGCCCTTGCGGCCACCGGCCAGTTCGGCTTGCTGCTGTCGCTCGCGATCCTCATCGTCCTGGTGATCGACGGCTTCAGCGTCGCGGCGCTGTTCCGGCTGCGGGCGCGGCAGCCTGAGGCGCCGTTCCGCGCGCCGTTCTATCCATTTCTCCCGGCGTTCTTCATCCTGATGTACGCGGCGTTGTTCGTGGGTTCCGCGTACGCGCAGCCATCCTTGGCGCTGGCGACGGCGGCGGTGCTGGCGGGGATGTGGGCGCTCAGTTGGCTGGTGAAAGGATGACCGCGAACCGTCGAGCGCTCGTCGCCGCGCTGGGAGTGGCCCTGCTCGGCTGCGACATGGCCGGCGTGCCGGCGCGCATGACGTACGGCCGGGGACGCGTCGAGCTCGATGCGGGCAACTACGAGGCCGCGATCGAGTTGTTCACGAAAGCGTTGCGGCTCGATCCGAACATGGCCGTCGCCTACAACGATCGCGGCCTGGCGGAGCTGTACCTGAGACGCTACGACGACGCGCTGCCCGACCTGGACAGCGCGATCCGCAAAGCCCCGAACCTCTGGCCCGCGTACAACAATCGCGGCATGGTGCACGACGGCCTCGGCGCGTTCAAGGAGGCGATCGCCGACTACAACGGAGCACTGCGGCTCAAACCGGGCGAAGCGATCGCGCTCTCGAACCGTGGGCTGGCGCGCTACCACTTCGGCGACGACGATCGCGCGCTCGAAGATTTCAACGCGGCGCTCGAGGCGAATCCGTCCTATGCCCAGGCCTACAACAACCGTGGCATGGTGCGGCTGCGACAGGGCGTTCTCGACAGCGCCCTCGCGGATTTCCGGACGGCGCTGGTGTACGGACCGAAGCTGCGCGAGCCCCACGTGAACATGTCCAACGCGTTTGACCGGAAAGGTCAGTACGACAGCGCGCTCGTCCACGGGCGCGTCGCCGTCAAGACCGGCGGCGGCAGCGCCACCGCCCACAACAACCTGGGGATGGCGTTCCAACATCTCCACCAGTCCGACTCGGCGCTCGCGAGCTTCGACGCGGCGCTGGCGCGCGACCCGCGCCTCGTCGTCGCGCTCTCGAACCGCGGGATTCTCCGCTTGCAGATGGGCGACAGCGCCGGGGGGCGCCGCGATCTCGAGGCGGTGATCGCGGTCGACACCGACCCGGAGCTGAGCGCCGACGCGCGGGTGCGACTGCGGAAGCTCAAGGCGCGGCACTAGCGTATCTTTCCCCCATGCCGCGCGTGCGCCTCGCCATCTCCCAGTTCCGCCCCAGCAAGGGCGATTACGCGGGAAACGTGGCGCGCATCGGCGGCGTGATCGCCCAGGCCGCCAAGCTCGATCCCAAACCCGACCTCCTCGTCTTCCCGGAGACGGCGACATCCGGGTACTTCGTCGAGGGCGGCGTGAAAGAAGTCGCCGTGACGGCGGGGACGCTGGTGCGGGATCTCGCCGGGCTGTACCAGGGGCCTGCGATCGATGTCGCCGTCGGTTTCTACGAGAGATTCCAGAATCACATTCACAACTCCTGCCTCTACGCCACGTTCGGAACCGCCAAGCCTGACGTGCGGCACGTGCACCGCAAAGTGTTCCTGCCGACCTACGGCGTATTCGATGAGGAGCGGTTCGTCGATCGCGGGCAGGAGGGGGTGCGCGCGTTCGACACGAGCTGGGGCGGAGGGGGAGGAGGCGGTCGCGCGGCGATCCTGATCTGCGAGGACGCCTGGCATTCGCTCGCGGCGACGGTGGCGGCGCTCGAGGGAGCGCAGCTCTTGATCGTGCCGAGCGCGTCGCCGGCGCGGGGCAGCGGCATGGACGAAGACGGCTCGCGGCTGCCCGCGTCGGTGATTCGCTGGGAGCGGATCGTGCGCGGCATCGCCGAGGAGCACGGGGTATTCGTCGCGCTGGCGAACCTCGTCGGCTTCGAGGGAGGGAAGGGGTTTCCGGGCGCTTCTGCCGTAATCGACCCGATGGGGAATGTCGTGGTGCGTGGACCGCTCTTCGAGGAGGCTCTGCTCACCGCCGATCTCGATCTCGACGCGCTCACCGACGCGCGCGCGGACTCCCCGCTTCTCGCCGATCTGCGAAGCGCTCTCCCGGTCCTCACGAAGGGGCTCGGCAAGTCGAAACCGGTCAAAGTGAAGTTCGATCCGGCGACCAACGGCGCCCGGACGCCGTCTCACGCCGTCAGACGCAGTTCCACGCCTCTGACGGTTATCGGGAAGGGCGAGGAGCCCGAAGATCCGCTCCACATCGACGTCGAGCTGGCGCACAAGTGGCTCGTCAGCTTTTTGAACGACGAGATCGTGCGCCGCCGCGGCTTCACCAAGGGACTCGTGGGCGTGTCCGGGGGCGTCGATTCCTCGCTTACCGCGTTTCTCGCGGCCGCAGCGCTCGGCAAGGAAAACGTGATCGGCGTGCGCATGCCGTATCGCACATCGAGCCCGGAGAGTCTGTCGCACGCGCAGCTCGTGATCGACACGCTGGGCATCGAGTCGGTCACGGTGGACATCACGCCGGCGGTGGACGGCTATCTCGCCGAGGCGCAGCGGTTCGGCGATCCCGACCCCACGCGCCGCGGCAACGTCATGGCGCGCGAGCGGATGATCGTGCTGTTCGATCTCTCCGCGAAGTACCACGCCCTCCCGATCGGGACCGGCAACAAGTCGGAGCGGCTGCTCGGCTATTTCACGTGGCACGCCGACGACGCGCCCCCCGTGAATCCGCTGGGCGATCTCTTCAAGACGCAGGTGTGGGCGCTGGCGCGGCACGCCGGCGTACCGGACGTGATTCTCTCGAAGCCGGCCACTCCCGACCTCGTGCCGGGGCAGCGCACCGAGCAGGACTACGGGTTCACGTACCAGGACGCCGACCCCATCCTCTATTATCTGATCCGCGGCCACACGCCGGAGGAGATCGTGGCGCGGGGTTTCGATCCGGCCGTGGTGGCCGCCGTGCGGAAGCGTCTCGACTCGACGCATTGGAAGCGGCGGCTGCCCACCGTCGCCGTGCTGTCGCAGACGGCGATCGGCGAGTTCTACCTTCGACCGGTGGACTACTAGATGCCGCCCGCCTTGAAACCGCGTCACCCCAAGGAATCCGAGACGGTGATGTCCGAGCTGATGATGCCGCAGCACGCCAACATCATGGGGAACGTGTTCGGCGGCGTGATCCTGTCGCTGGTGGACCGGATCGCAGCGGTGTGCGCCATCCGTCACTCCCACAAGGAGTGCGTCACCGTTTCGGTCGACAAGGTCGACTTTCGCGAGCCGATCCACGTGGGCGAGCTGATCACGGGGTTCGCGCGCGTGAACTACGCCGGCAAGACGTCCATGGAGGTCGGGGTCAAGATCATCGCCGAGCAGCTGATCACCGGTGAGAAGCGCCACACCAACTCCTGCTACGTGACGTACGTGGCGCTCGACGTCAACGGCCGTCCCACCGCCGTCCCCCCCATCGTCCCCGAGACGCCGGACGAGAAGCGGCGCTACGATCGCGCGGCGAAGCGGCGCACCACCCGGGTGATGGAGCGCCGGTATGATCAAGGACGGGGCGAATAAAGGTCGTCGCAGTCTTTTCCGGCGGAGGAGCCAAAGCGCTCGCCCACGCCGGAGCGTTCCGCGCGCTGCAGCAGGCCAATCTCGAACCCCATCACATCGTCGCCACCTCGATGGGGGCCGTCATCGGCGCGGCGCTCGCCGCGGGGGTGCCGTTCGAGGAAGTGCGCCGCCGCTCCTTGAGCCTGCGGCGCAAGGACGTTGCCCCCTTTAATCCGCTGGCCCTCGTAAAGGGGATGTTCGCCAGCGCTTTGATCCCGGGCCGGGCGCTGCGCCGCACGATCGAGCGCGTGGTGCCGGCGAAGCGGTTCGAGCATCTCAAGATTCCGCTGACGGTCACTGCCACGGACCTGGACAGTGGCGAGCTCGTCTTGTTCAAAGGCGGTATGCAGCTCCACGACGCGCTGTACGCCTCTTGCGCCCTTCCTCTTTACTTCCCCCCGCTCGAGTCGGGGGGCCGGCGCTATGCCGACGGGGGCCTGCGCGCCGTATTGCCGCTCGACGCCGCCCGCGCCATCCCCGCCGATCTCGTCGTGGCCGTGCACGTGGGGCCGGGCTTCGACGAACCACTCGTTCCATCTGGCCAACGTTCCAACGTTCCCGCCTTAGTTCGCGCCCATGGTGAGGCCATCCGCATCATGATGGCCGCGCAAGCTGATCAGGCGGTCGCCAACTGGCCGAAGGACGCGCCGCGCCTCGTGTACGTGAGGGCAGTGGCGGAGAGGGAGGCGACGTTTGCCGTGGATCGGCTCGAGCAGTACGTCGAAGCTGGTTACCAAGCCACCAAGAAGGCGATAGCATAGGGGCATGCGTGCCTCGGAAGTCATGATTGCGGATCCCATCGTCGTCGCGGCTGGTGCCACTTCGTCAGAAGTTGCGGCCTTGATGCGCGTCAAGAACATCTCGGTTGTCCCCGTGGTCGATAATCCGAAAGACCGGCGCTACCTGGGGACGATCTCGGACCGCGACGTCGTGACCGAGTGTGTGGGGCAGGGCCACGACCCCAGTGATTGTTCCGTGCAGGATCATGCCCGAACCGATACGCCGGTCGTCAAACCCGAGACCGAGCTGAAGGGGTACAAGGTCCCGAAACAAAGCGATCATCACCACCGAACGACGATCGTGGTCGTGGACGGCGACATGCGAGTCGTGGGGTTTATTCCGCACCCCGAAGAGGTGCAGGGAATCGTCATTGCCTCCTAAATTCTTCACCCTCGCCGAAGCCAACCGGACTCTCCCTCTCGTCCGGCGGATCGTCCAGGACATCGCGTCTTACTATCCGACCTGGAAAGACCTCGTCTCCCGCTACGAGCTCATCGCCGCCAGTGCTCGCCCCGACTGGGGCGAGTCTCCCGAGCAGCTCAGCCTCAAGTCCCAGGTCGACGACGTCGCCCGCAAGATCAACGCGTGCATCGTCGAGCTGGAGCAGGTGGGGTGCGAGTTCAAGGGGTCCGAAGAGGGGCTCGTCGACTTCCACGGCAAACTCGAGGGCCGCGAGATTCTGTGGTGCTGGAAGCTGGGTGAGGATCGCATCACGCACTGGCACGAGCTCGATGCCGGCTTCAAGGGGCGGCAACCGATACCTGAGGTCGTGGGTCGCGCATGAGAGGGCTCTGGCTCTTCCTGCACTACATGGGCTTCGCCGCCTGGCTCGGCGGCGGGCTCGCCATGATGCTCGCCGGCATCACCGCCAAGCACTTCCCACCCGAGGAGCGGCTCGCCGTGTACCGCGCCACCGGCGTCGTCGCGCGGAACCTGGTCGGCCCCGGCGCCCTGCTCGTTCTCGCGAGCGGCTTCGTGCTGTCGCTGCCGTTCTTCAAGACCTCCGACGTGCCAGGATGGCTCCTCACGATGCAGGCCCTCGGCCTGATCGGGGCGATCATCGCCATCGGCGTCGTGACGCCGACGGCGGCACGAATGGGCAGGCTCGAGCTCGACCCACGGGGTGAGCTTCCCGAGAGCTTCGCGCGACTAAGGAAGAGACAGGTGATCTTTGCGACGGCCGCCGGTGTGTTCGCTCTCCTCGCGTTGCTGGCAGGGACGGTGATGAGATAGTGCCGCGGTTCCTCGCCGCGGCGCTCGCTGCATCGCTTCTCGCGCTCACTCCATCTCTCCCCACCGTCCACCCCAACGACAACCGCGTCCCCGCCGGCCGGCTGCGCGATGGCGTGCTCACGATCCGGCTCGTCGTGCGGATGGCGCGCTGGTATCCTGAAGCGAACGACGGCCCCTGGACCAACGTGGCGGCGTTCGCCGAGGAGGGCCGCGCCCCCGAGGTGCCGGGCCCGTTGATCCGCGTCCCCAGGGGCACGACGATCGCCCTGACCGTCCGGAACGCGCTCGCCGACTCGACGGTCTTCGTGCACGGCTTCACGACCAAGCCAACGGCCGCGAACGACAGCGTCGCGGTGCCGCCGGGCGAGACGCGCACGATCCGTTTCGCCGCGGGGCAGCCCGGCACGTACCTCTACTACGGGACCGCCGGCACCGTGAACTACGACCTCCGCGAGCGGGAGCAGCTCACCGGCGCGCTCGTGGTGGATGAGGTAGGCGCCCGCACCGACGACCGCATCTTCGTCCTCAATATCTGGGGCGAGCCGAGGGACTCGGTCACCTACCCCAACGCCCTCGCGATCAACGGCAAGACGTGGCCCTACACCGAGCGCATCACGGCGACGGTGGGGGACAGTCTGCGCTGGCGCGTGATCAACGGCACGACGCGGAACCACCCGATGCATCTGCACGGGTTCTACTTCCGCGTCGACTCCCACGGCACGTTCTTGCGCGACAGCGTCTATCCTCCAGGCGCGGGCCGGCTCGTCGTCACGGAAGACATGAGCGTCGGGGAGACGATGCGCATGGCGTGGCGGCCGAACCGGCCGGGGAACTGGTTGTTCCACTGCCACATCACGTTCCACGTGATTCCCGACGCTCGGCTCGAGCCGTCTCCAGCGTCAGCGCACGCCGCTCACGCGCTCGATCCCGGCAAACACATGGCGGGTCTGGTTCTCGGCATCAGCGTGCGCCCCGGGAAGGGGTGGGTCGAGCCGGAGCGGCGCGACGCTCGCCGCCTCCACCTGTTTGTGGACGAGGGTCGCAAGCACGGCCGTGCCCCGCGGGCGTTGGCGTTCGTGCTGCAGCGCGGCGACCACCCTCCGGCGGCAGACTCGGTCGAGCTCCCAGGGTCGGTGCTCGTCCTCGCGCGGGACGAGCCGACCGACATCATCGTCGTGAACCGGCTGGCCGAAGCGACCGCGATTCATTGGCACGGGATCGAGCTGGAGAGTTATTCCGACGGCGTGGCGGGGTGGAGCGGCCGCGATACGCGGCTCGCTCCGGTGATCGCGGCGCGTGATTCGTTCACCGCCCGGCTCACCCTGCCGCGGGCGGGCACGTTCATGTACCACACGCATCTCGACGACGTCGAACAGCTCACGTCGGGGCTCTATGGGGCGATCGTCGTGCTCGAACCGGGCCGCCGCTTCGATGCACGCACCGACCACGTGTTCGTGGTCGGGTGGGACGGGCCCGGCGACCCGCCACATCTCCTCCTGAACGGCGACACCCTGCCGGCCCCGCTCGAGCTCGCCTTCGGCGTACCGCACCGGCTGCGTTTTGTGAACATCGGCCCCGCGCAGCGGGTCATTTTGGCGGTGCGGCGTGACTCGACGGTGCTGACCTGGCGGCCGCTGGCCAAGGACGGCGCCGATCTGCCGGCGGCCCTCGCCGTGGCAGGCCCCGCGCGGCGCCGCTTGGCGGTGGGAGAGACCTTCGACGCCGAGTTCACGCCCCCTGCGCCCGGCGAGTACCTCCTGACCATGGGGCCGCCTAACAAGCAGATGGTGTACGTGTGCAGGCTCATCGTCCGCTAACCCGCCTTACATCACAACGCCTCTGTGACGGTGGCCCCCCCAGCGGGGTCGTGTGTGGGAGTCTTTCTGCGTCCGAACTGAGGTGGCGGGCACGAGTGCGCGGGCTGGTTCTCTTCGATTTTGGTGGCACCCTGGACGCGGACGGCGCGCGCTGGAGTGTCCGTTTTCATTCGGCCTACCGCGCGGCGGGGGGCGCGGAACAGTTCCCGGCATTCGAGGCCGCGTTTCGTGACTCCGACCGGGCGCTGGCGCGCCGGACTGACATCGAGAGGTTGGGCTTCCGCGCGATGGTAGACGCACAGGCGGCGCTCTTGTTAGCCGGGCTTCCCGACGGTGCGCAGCTCCGCGCCCAGGCGATCGCGGACGAGTTTCACGCCACGACGCTCACGGTGGTGCGGCGCAATGAGGCACTGCTCGCGCGGCTGCATCGGTCCTACCACTTGGGCGTCGTCTCGAACTTCACCGGCAACCTCAAGGTGTGCCTCCAGGAGCTCGGGCTGATGCCCTACTTCACCGTCGTGGCCGACTCAGGGCGGGTGGGCGTGACAAAGCCCGACCCGCGGCTGTTCCAGCACGCGCTCGCGTGGCCCGGAGTGACCTCCGCGCCGGCGTGGATGGTCGGCGACAACTTCGAGTCGGATATCCGGCCTGCCGCGGCGCTCGGCCTCTCCACGGCCTGGCTGGCGCCGCGCAGCGCCAAGTCCCCTGAGGCGGGCCTGCCGACGGTGCGTCTGACGACGCTGCCACAGCTGGCCGAGGTGCTCGAGCGATGATGCAGGGACTGATCCTCGCCGGCGGCCACGGTGCGCGGCTCGCCGCCGATGGCGTGGAAGCGCCCAAGCCGCTCGTGGAGGTGGCCGGGCGGCCGCAAATCGTTCACCTGATCGAGACGTTCGCCGAGCTCGGCTGCGCCTCCATCACGTGCATGGTCCGTGATGGCTTGCCTACCGACTGGGAACGGCTCGCCCCTCCCGCCCAGATTCGGTCGTGCCGTACCCCCTCGTCGCTGCACACGCTGGTCGAAGGGTTGGCCGTCGTGCCCCCCGGGCCGGTCTTCTGCGCCATGGTGGACACGGTGATGCCGGGCGCCGATTGGCGGCGCCTCTACACTGGCGTCACGGAGCACCTCGCCGCCGGGTCACTCGCGGTGCTCGCGGTCACGCCGTTCGTCGACGATGAACGACCCCTATACGTCACGCGCAATGCCGCGGGGCTGGCGGTGGACATCTCCGATCATTTGGCCCCGCCCCCGCTCGTGACAGGCGGCGTCTACGGGCTGAGCACCGCCGCGCGGCGCATCGCCGCAGAAGCCGTGCGCACATTGCCCCGCATGCGGGCCTTTCTGCGCCTCCTGGTGCGGCGTGGCGGCCCCGTCGCGACCGTCGAGGTGCCCCGGATCATCGACCTCGATCACAAACGCGATCTCGATGCCGCGGCCGCCTGGCTTGCCGCCGTCGAGCCTACCGCGACCGCGAGCTCCCGAGGCGATTCATGAAGCGTCTAGTCGCGCTGTATCGCAGCCCCACGTATTCGCCGCAGCAGCACCGGCAGAACGACACGGCGATCCTGGACGAGACCGTCGAGCGTCTCGCGCGCCGCGGCTGGGCGGTGAGCAAGACGGGCGAGACCGACGTCGTGGCGGGGCGGCTGCCGCCCGCCGAGCTGTACGTGAACATGTGTCAGGGCGCGGCGGCGTCGGAGCGGTTGCTGCGGCTGGTGCCGCTCGAGGCGCTGGCCGTCAACCCGCCGGCGAGCGTCCTCAACTGCCACCGGCATCGCCTGGTGGAGCGGATGGCCGATGCGGGCCTGCCGTTCCCCCGCACGCTCATCCTGCCCACGAGCGAGCCGCAGGCCGCGGCGCTCATCGTGCATCTCTTGAACGGTGACGGCCGGCCCGTGTGGGTGAAGCGCGGCGACGTGCACGCGGAAACCCGCGCCGACGTCGTGTCGGCGAAAGAATCGACCGTGACCGACGCGATCGCGGACTTCGCGCGCCGCGGCGTGGCCCGTGTGGCGCTGCAGGCGCACGTGCCCGGCCCGATTCTCAAGTTCTACGCGGTCGCGGACGGCAGCTTCTTCCATTGGTATCCCGCCGATGGCACCCCGGCGGTGGTCGACGAGGAGCGGCTGCGCGCGATGGTCTTCGCGGCGGCGCGGGCGCTGGCCCTCGAGGTGTTCGGGGGTGACGTCGCCGTGCCGCAGCCCGACGCGCCGGTGCTGATCGACATCAACGACTGGCCGAGCTTCGCGCCGGTTCGCGCGCAGGCGGCAGAGGCGATCGCCTCCTACATCGACAAAAAGGCATCCTTGTGATAGAAACCGAAACGGAGTCACGGCGAGTCTTCGAGGCCGAAGCGCGCTACCTGGCGCCCGGGACCCAGAGCGTCGCCCTGTACAGCAAGCTGTGCATGGACCGCGGGGAGGGCGCCATCCTCTGGGACGTGGACGGCAACCGCTACGTCGACCTGCTCGCCGGGGTCGGCGTCGCAAGCCTCGGCTACGCGCATCCGCGCTACGTCGCCGAGATGTCGCGGCAGCTCGAGCGGGTGCACGTGGGGAGCTTCACCTCCCAGCACCGCGCCGCGCTGGTCGAGCTGATCGCCTCCATCGCGCCCGGCGACTTGAACCGGACCCAGCTGTACTCGAGCGGCGCCGAGGCCGTCGAGGCGGCCGTGCGGCTCGCGAAGGCGGCCACCGGGAAGCACGAGATGATGGGATTCTGGGGCGGCTTCCACGGCAAGACGGGTGGCGTCCTCCCGTTGCTGAGCGGGAGCTTCAAGCACGAGCTGGGGCCGCTCGCGCCCGGCGCGTACTCGAGCCCCTACGCCTCGTGCGCCCGCTGCGCTTTCGGCAAAACGTTCCCGTCGTGCCACTGGCACTGCGTCGACTTCCTGCGCCGCAAGATCGCGCTCGAGACGACGAACGACATCGCGGCGATCATCGTCGAGCCGATTCAGGGGACCGCGGGCAACGTCGTGCCGCCCCCCGGGTACCTGCGCGAGCTGCGCGCCCTGGCGACCGAGCTTGGGGCGCTGCTGATCTGCGACGAGATGATCACCGGGTTCGGGCGCACCGGCACCATGTTCGCCGTGGAGCACGACGGCGTCGTGCCCGACGTCCTGCTCGTGGGGAAAGGATTCGGCGGCGGGTTCCCGGTGAGCGGCCTCGTGATCCGCGAGCCGATCGCCTTCTCCAAGCCGTGGGCCAACCCCAGCGGCAGCTCGTCGAGCTACGGCGGCAATCCGCTCGCCGCCGCCGCCGCGCACGTCACGATCGAAACCATCATAGAGGAAGAGCTGGTCGAGCACAGCCGCCGCCTCGGCGCGCTGATGCTCGCCGAAATGAAGACGTGGGAAGGCACGATCCCCATCGTCAGTGACGTGCGCGGCCGCGGCCTGATGCTCGGCATGGATCTCGTCGTGCCCGGCACGCGGCGGCTGCTCGATAAGAAGGTGACGCGTTGGATTTTCGACACGCTGCTCGCCCGCGGCGTGATCGCGATGATCTACAACCCCGAGGTGCGGATCAACCCGCCGCTCGTCATTACCGACGAGCAGGCCATGGAAGCGCTCGGGACCGTCAAGGCGGTGCTCGAGGAGGCGGTCCAGCGTGTACGCGAATAAAGGACCGGTCGTGGAGGAGTGGGCCGACCGGCGCTTCTTCCGGCCGGCCGGGTGGCGCGTCGCCAGCGCGCTCGCGTCCACCCGCGTCTCGCCCGACGCCGTCACGCTCGCGAGCCTCATCCTCGGGCTCGTCGCCGGGCGGCTGTTGTGGTACCCGAGCATGCGGCTCAACGCGCTTGGCGTGCTGCTGTTCATCGCGTCGGACATCTTGGACAGCGCCGACGGCCAGCTGGCCCGCTTGCGCGGCACATCGACCCGGACGGGCCGGATCTTGGACGGCGTGTCCGACAGCCTGCGATTTGTAAATCTTTACGCGCATCTCGCCGCGCGCCTCTTCGTGGCGGGGTGGGGATGGCGAGGCGCCACGCTCGCCCTCGTGGGCCTGTTGTCGCACACGTACCAGGCCGCCGCGGCCGACTACATCCGCCAAGCCTACCTCTACTTTGCGGTGGGCAACGGCAGCGAGCTCGACCTGCCGGAACACGCGCCGCAGGTGGGCGGATCGCTGTGGGACCGCATCTCGGCGTGGTTGTACCTCGATTACGTGCGGCGCCAGGCCTGGCTGTTTCCGCGCACCACCGCGCTGGTGCGATCCCTGGTCGGGCGGTCGGTCCCCGCGGCCGTGCGGGCGGAGTGGGCGGAGCGGCAGGCGCCGCTGGTGCGCGCCTGCGCCTGGATCGCGCAGAACATCAGGTTCGCGCTGCTCGCCGTCACCGCGGTGCCGGGGTGGCCCGCCGCCTACTGCTGGATCGTGGTGGGACCGCTGAACGTCGTGCTCGTCGCGCTCATCCTGGCCCACGAGCGGCGGGCCGCCACGGAGCTGCCGGTGCATGCGCAGCTCGCCTGAGGCTCCCCCGCGGCTGTATCGCGGCGCGCTGATCGGGTTGGGCGGGATCGCCCGCCTGGCCCATCTGCCGGCGTTTCAGCTCGATCCCGCCGTGGCGGCGCGACTCGAAATCGTAGGCATCGTCGACTCGGCGCCGGTGCTCGCAGTGGACGGCATACCGCTCGTATCCACTCCCGATCACCTGGCCGAGCTGGGTCCGATCGACTTCGTGGACATCTGCACGCCCACGGCGCTGCATCTCCCGCTCTCGCTCTGGGCGCTGTCGCAGGGCTACCACGTGCTGTGCGAGAAGCCGGTGGCGGTGACGCGCGCGGAGGCGGCGACGCTCGCCGCGGCGGCGCGGCGCGCGGGGCGGGTCGTGATGCCGTGCCACCAGTACCGTTACAACCCCGTATGGCGACGCGTGAAGCGGTGGCTCGATGACGGACTGATCGGCCGTTGGCATCTCGCCGAGTTCCATGTGTACCGGCTCAAAGCCGATCAGGGTGCCGACCAGAGTGCGGTGCCGTGGCGCGGGCGGCGCGCCGACGGCCGCGGCGGCGTGCTGCTCGACCACGGGACGCACCTGGTGTACGAGCTGCTCGACGTCGCGGGGCCCCCCAGCGCCGTCCGGGCGTGGACCGGGAGGCTGCAGCACGGCGACTACGACGTGGAAGACACCGCGCAGCTCCTGCTCGAGTATCCCAATCGTCTGGCGGTGATGTTCCTGACCTGGGCGGCACGGACGCGCGAAACCGAGATCCGCTTCATCGGCGACCGCGGCAGCATCGTATGGCGGGGCGGGACGCTCACGCTCGAGATCGGCGGGCAGACGGAATCGTTCGACTACAGCGCCGAGCTCGAGAAGGCGTCGTACGCCAGCTGGTTCGCAGGACTGTTTGGGGATTTCGCCGCGACGCTCGATTCGGGCGACGGCGCTCGGCACCTGGACGACATCGCGCAGGTCGCGGCGGTGCTCGAGAGCGCCTACGATACGAGCGGGGAGGCGGCATGAGTCGGAAGCTGCAGGCGGCGCTGTTCGTCCTGGGCGCCGCCGTCTTCGGCTATCTCGTCGCCCGCACCGGTGTCGGCCGGCTGGCGGACGACGCGGCTCGCACCGGCTGGCTGTTCTTCCCGATCGTCTCGCTGTACGCGCTCGTCCACGCGTGCAGCGCGCGCGCCTGGCACCTCACCATGAAGCGCGACCCCAACAAGCCGTCCTACTGGCGCACGTACTCGATCCTCGTCTCGGCGGCCGCCATCAACGTGCTGACGCCGTTCGTCAACCTGGGCGGCGAGCCGTACCGCATCGCGGCAGTCACGCCGTGGATCGGGAAGCGGCGCGCCGCGGGTTCCGTCATCCTGCACCGCATGCTGCATACGCTGAGCTACGTGCTCGTCTGGCTCACGGCGCTGGGCCTCGCGTTCCTGCTGCTGCCCGCCTCCGCCGCGCCAAGAGCTCTGTTCGCCGTCACGGCGGCGGTGCTGCTCGGGCTGATCGCCCTGCTGCTCTTCGGCCACCGGCGCGGACTGCTCGAGCGGCTCCTCGGCTGGACGCACCGCGTGCCGCGCGACCTGCTCGTCGAGCTCGATAGCCAGATCACCGACTTCTACCATCGCCACCGGCGCCGCTTTCTCCAGGCCGTGGGCCTCGAGTACCTGAGCCGCTGCATCTACATGGTCGAGCTCGTCCTGATCGCCGCGAGCGTGGGCGTGCGGCTCGGCTACCTCCAGGCGTTTGCCATCGGCGGGCTCGAGGCGCTGCTCGGCAATGTGCTCTTCTTCGTGCCGTTCGAGCTGGGCGCACGGGAGGGCGCGTTTTACGTGCTGTTCGGCCTGTTCGGTTTCGATCCGCAGCTCGGCGTGTACACGTCGATCGTGGGCCGGGTGCGGGATTTCAGCTGGGTCGCCGCGGGCCTGCTGCTGATCTGGACCGCGGGCCGGCATCCCGTTCCCGAACTCGAGGGGACGGCGTGACGATCGTCACCCACGTCCTCGCGACGACGCTCGGCGTCCAGGCACTACGGCTGCGCGGCGGCGATGCGGCGCTCGCGTATGTCTTCGGTGTGGGCGTCGACGTCGATCACGCCATCAAGGCTCCGTACTTTTTGAAGACAGTTGGGTTGAAGAACCAAAAAGGCTACTACTGGCGAACATCCCTCCAGGAGCCGGTCGCCCTATTGTGGATCGTGCCGCTGTGCATCTTTCTGCGCACCTGGGTCCCGGCGCTGTTCTTCTTGATTCACCTCGCGATGGATTACGGCGTCAGCTACGAGAAGATGCCCTGGTATCCCTATTCGCCCGTCGTGACGCAGGGCTTTCTGGTGGGTGTTTCCGACCGGACCAAGGAAGCCGTCCTCATCGTGGTGCTCCTATGTATGAATTTGCTCCTGTTCTTGGCACCGCTTTAGACCGCGGCGTCCGGCCGCTCTTGCGCTTGCTCCACGTGCGCCTCGGGCTCTCGCCCAACCAGGTCACGTGGGGCGCGTTCTGGGTGAGCCTCGGCGCCGCGGCGGCATTCGCCGTGGGACGCGTGGGTCTCGCCTTGATCCTCATGGCCGCCGGCCAGGTGCTCGATGCGCTCGACGGCGCCATGGCGCGCGAGTTCGGCCTCGCGTCGGCGGCGGGGCGTCGTCTCGACACCCTGCTCGACCGCGCCTCCGAGATCGCGATCTTCGCCGGGTGCGCCGCCGGCGGGCTCGTGTCGCTCCGCCTCGCCGCGCTCGCCGCGACCGCTGTGCTCCTGCTCACAACGATCGTGGACCGCTCGCGCCTGGACCCCGGCGCCAAGCGCTTCGCGCTGTACTTCGGGCTCTGGGTTCCGTTCCCGCTGCTCTTCTCCGTGATCTTCGTGGCGAACCTCGCCGCGTACGTCATCGGTCTGCTTGTGATCGACTGTCAGTTCCAGCGCACGATGGACGTACTGGGCGGCGACCTGAACACCGTCGCCTCACGTGCCGCGCGCCTTGAGACGCTGTAGTGTGGTTGCTCGCGTTGTGCCTGCTGCCCGTCGAGCAGCGTCCTTACATCCCGGTCGCACCGGGAGAGACGTTGCACGTCGAGGCGTTGGCGGGCCCGGGCGAGCCCGTCGCCATCATTCCCGGTCTCGTCGGCGGGGCGTTCAGCTTCCGCAAAGTCGTTCCCCTGCTGGCCGCCGCGGGCTACCGGCCCATCGTGATCGAGCCGCTCGGGACGGGGTTGTCGGGCCGCCCGCTGAAGGCCGACTACTCTCTCGCAGCACAGGCGCACCGCATCGCCGCGGCACTCGACTCGCTCCATACCGGATCGGTGCTGGTGCTGGCCCACTCGCTCGGCGGGGCCTTGGCGTTCCGGCTGGCGGTCGGCCGGCCCGACCTGGTGCGCGGGATCGTGTCGCTCGAAGGCGGTCCGACCGAGGAAGCGACCACGTCCGGCTTCCGCAGCGCGATGCGCTTCGTGCCGTGGATCAAGCTGTTCGGCGGGATCAATCTCGTGCGCCGCAAAGTGAAGGGGATGCTGATCGAGTCCTCCGGCGATCGCTCTTGGATCACGGACGGCGTGGTCCTCGGCTATACCATGGGGGATGCGCGTGCGTTCGACGCGACCCTCAAGACGTATCAGGCCATGGCGCGCGCGCGTGAGCCCGAGAAGTTGGCGCCGCGCCTCGCCCAGATCTCGTGCCCCGTGATCCTCGTCGTCGGTACCGCGCGCCACGACGGCGATGTGGATCCTCGAGAAGTCGGTCTCCTGACCCACTCCCTCAAGTCGTTTGAGGTCGACAGCGAGCCGGGTGCGGGGCACTACCTGCAAGAGGAGCGGCCGGCAGCCGTGGTCGCGGCGGCCCTGCGCCTCGCGCAGAAGGTGCGATGACGTCGCTGCGCGTCGCGCTCGTGGCCGAGGACTACTACCCGCAGCTGGGTGGCGTGCCGGAGCACGTGCATCACCTGGCGGCCGAGCTCGAGGCGCTCGGTCACTCGGCGACGATCGTCACCGCGAACATGAGAGGGCAAGCAGGAGCCCGGAGCATGGAGCACCACTCCGTCCGCCGCGTGGGGACGAGCGTCGTGATCTATGCCAACGGCGGCGTGGCGCGCGTCACCGTCGGGTGGCGGCTGGGCAGCCGGCTCGAGGCGCTGTTCCGCGCGGAGCGCTTCGACGTCGTGCACGTGCACGGCGGCCTCGCGCCGACGCTCGGCGTGTGGGCGCCGTATGCCGCGTGGCGCGCGGGGATCCCCGTGGTGGCGACGTTCCATACCTGGTTCCCCCGCTCGCTCGGCTACCGGCTGTTGCGGCGGCCGTTCCAGCGGATGCTCGACCGCCATGCGGCCGCGATCGCCGTGAGTCGCGCGGCCCAGGAAGCCATGTCGCGCTACTTCCAGGCGCCGTGGGAAATCGTGCCGAACGGCGTCGATACGAAGTTCTTCCACCCCAACGGCGCGCGGCCTGACGGCCGGCCGCCGCGGCTCCTCTGGCTCGGCCGCATCGAGCCGCGCAATGATCTCGGCACGGTGCTCGCCGCGATGCCGCGCATTGTCTCGCGCTATCCGGGCGCCGAGCTCACCGTGGTGGGCGACGGCCCGTGGCGCGGCCGGGCGGAACGCGTCGCTCGTCCGCTCGGTCCAGCGGTGCGATTCGTCGGGTACGCGGGCCGCGAGCGCCCTGCCTATTACGCGGGCGCCGACGCCTATCTCTGTCCCACGACCCGCGCTTCGTTCGGCGTGACGTTGCTCGAGGCGATGGCGTGCGGGACGCCGCTCGTGGTGTCCGACATCCCGGCGTTTCGCGACCTGGCGGGGGGAGGCGGGGCGGTGTTCGCTCCGTGCGGCGACGCGGCGGCGTGGGCGGCGGCGGTGACGGGGCTGCTCGACGATGCGCCGCGGCGCGACGCGATGGGCAGGGCGGGGCGGGCGGTCGCCGAGCAGTACGCCTGGCCGGTCGTGGCGCAGCGGGTGCTCGACGTGTACCGGCGGGTAACGCGATGATGGGGCTCGATCTGCTGTTCGGGCCCTCGGTCGAGCGCGGTCCCCGGGATCGTCGCATCTATCTGACGTTCGACGACGGCCCCAACGAGCGCGCGACGCCCGTGATCCTCGACATACTCGCGGCCGAGCGCGTCCCGGCGGCGTTTTTCATGGTGGGGAAGCATGTGCGCCTCTTCCCCAAGCTGGCGCGCCGTGTCCGGGAAGCGGGCCATGAGGTCGGCAATCATACCGAGCACCACGTCAAGCTCCACCTCCTCGGTCCCACGCGGATCCACGCCGAGCTGGCCCAGGCGCACGTGGCGATCGTCGTGAGGACGGGGCGCGAGCCGCGCGTCTTCCGCGCCCCGCACGGGCTGCGCAGCCCGTTTCTGCGCCCGCTGGCGCGCCGCTTCGGCTACACCGTGTTCGGGTGGACGTTCGGCGTGTTCGACACGGCGCGGCCCGGGGCCAACGTGATCCGCCGCCGGGTGCACGCGCGCCTGCGGCCGGGGGCGATCGTGCTGCTGCACGATGGGGACGGCTATGATCCGGAAGGGGACAGGATGCAGACGGCGGAGGCTCTGCCGGGGATTATCGCGGACGCGCGGGCGTCCGGATACGAGTTCGGGGCCTTGTCCGAGCTTCTGCCCGCCCCGTCTTACACTCACTCCTCACCGGGCACTCAGGACACCGCGGCTTCCTCGCAACGCACACCAACGCTCCCAGCTCCATCATCGCCTGATTAAACGTCCAAGCGCGCTTGCCGTTTTTCGGCACGATCGCGGCGGCCAGCCCCCACACGTCTGTCGTTCCGAATACTCGTTCGAGTACCCTCTTCACGTTCGTGTCTACTGCTGGAACTGGCTTCTCGTAAGCGAAGCAGGCCACGGCTCCGGCGGTGTATCTCCCGACTCCGGGAAGTTCATCGAGGTCTTGCGGGTCGTCCGGCAACTTGCCGTTCATCGTCTTGCTGACCACGCGCGAAAGCGCGTGGAGATTCGAAGCCCGGGCATAGTATCCCAATCCATCCCAAGCCTCTCGCACCGCCTTGGGCTTTGCCTTGGCGAGATCGTACACCGTCGGGAACCGCTCCAGGAACTTCGGATAGAACTCCGAGACTCTGCTCACCTGTGTCTGCTGCAGCATGAACTCCGACACGATGACGCGGTAGGGATCGCGGGTGCGGCGCCAGGGGAGGTCGCGCGCATGCTGTCCATACCACCTAAGCAGCTTGCGCGTAAAGGTTTGAGTGGACTTGGTAGGCATCGATACATAACATACTACATCCCATGACCGCCTTCACTGGCGCCCTCGACCTGCGCCGTCACGTCGGCCGCTACGCGCTGCGCACCGCTGGGCACGCGGGGCGGTTCGCCTTTCTCGTCCGCGACCTGAGCGTAGGTCTGATGGAATGGCGCATCTGGTTTCCGCGCACCATCGATCAGGCGATTGCGATTGGCTACGGCAGCCTCGGGATCGTGCTGCTCGTGGCGGCGTTCGCGGGCGCGGTGACCGCACTCCAGACGGGCTATCAGTTCACCAGCAGCGTCATTCCTCTTTATTACGCGGGCGGGGTGGTGACGGCGGGGGTGGTCCTGGAGCTGGGGCCGGTGCTCACGGGGCTGATTCTGGCCGGCCGGATCGGCGCCCGCTATGCCGCCGAGCTGGGGACGATGCGCGTCACCGAGCAGATCGACGCGCTCGAGAGCCTGGGTCGCTCGCCGATGAGCCATCTGCTCTTGCCGCGCATCATCGCGGGGATCCTCGTCATCCCGGCGCTGACGGTCTTCGCGAACGTGATGGGAATCGCGTCGGGGTATGTCGCGGCGTCGAGCTCGCTGCACCTCTCCCTCACCGAGTTCACCTACGGTTCGCGCTACTTTTTTCACACCTTCGATCTCTACTACTCGATCATCAAGGCGTTCTTCTTCGCCGCCGCGGTGACGGTGATCCCCTGTTACATCGGCTACAACACCCAGCAGGGCGCCGAAGGCGTGGGGCGCTCGACCACGACGGCGGTGGTGGCGGCGTCGATCACGATCCTGCTGCTCGACACGGTGCTTGCCAAGGTCCTGCTCGGCACATGATCGAGCTCAAGCAGGTGTCCAAGCGCTTCGTCGACAACGTCGTGCTCGACAAGATCGACTTCTCCGTCAAGCGCGGCGAGACGGTCGCCCTACTCGGCCCGTCGGGCACGGGCAAGAGCGTCCTGCTCAAGCACATCATCGGACTGATCAAACCCGATTCGGGCGAGGTCCTGGTGGATGGGTTGTCCGTCCCGACCCTGGGGCGCAAGGAGCTGTCGGAGCTGCGCAGCCACATCGGCTACGTGTTTCAGAATGGGGCGCTCTTCGATTCCGATAGTGTCTTCGAGAACATCCGCCTCGGCATCACCAACGACGAGCATTACCGCGACGATACGTACTGCGAGGAGCGCGTGCGCGAATGCCTGCGGCTCGTCAATCTGCAGCCCGAGGTCGGCAACAAGTTTCCCTCGGAGCTGTCGGGGGGGATGCGCAAGCGCGTCGGGATCGCGCGGGCGATCGCCGGCAAGCCCACCTATCTACTATATGACGAGCCGACGTCCGGCTTGGACCCCGTCAACGCGGATGTCATCGACTCGTTGATCGAGCGGCTGCAGCAGGAGCTGGGCGTGACGAGCGTGGTGGTGACGCACGACGTGCGGGGGGCGTTCCGTGTGGCGGACCGGATCGCGCTCCTGTCCCAGGCCAAGATCCGGGCCGTCGGTACGGCGGAGCAGATCCTGGCGTCGAAGGATCCGGCGGTGCAGCAGTTCCTGGAACGCGACCTCGAGATGGCCGTCATCCAGAACGAGCAGACCTGAGGAGACATGGACACCACCTACAAGCAGGAAGTCGGCGTCGGGGCGTTCGTGCTCGTGGGGTTCGCCGTGTTCGTCGCGCTGCTCTTGTGGCTCACCGGCCGGCGCGTCGGCGGCGAGGGGCAGCGCATCCCGGTGGTGTTCGAGAACGTCGCCGGCCTCAAGAAGGGCGATCCGGTGCTGGTCTCCGGCGTGAGGGTGGGGAGAGTGGAGGGCGTGCACTTGGAGCGCACCGGGAAGGTCACCGTGACGCTCAGCGTGGCGCCCGACGTGCGGCCCCGGATCGACGCCGCCGTCTCCATCGCCCCGCTCGATCTGCTCGGCGCCAAGTTCATCAAGTATTCGCCGGGCGTGCGCGAGGAGCCGTGGCCCGACGGCCGGCCCTTCATCGGCACGCAGGAGCAGGAGCTGACCGACATGGCGCAAGGCGTGGCGCAGCGCGCCAACGAGCTGCTCGGCAACGCCAACACGTTCGTCTCGCCGCAGCTGAGCCAGGATCTGCACAACACCATGATCGCGGTGCAGCGGGCGATGAGTGTGGTCGGCGAGGCGCCGGACGGGCCCTTCGTCAAGCAGACCACGCGCACGTTGGCGGCGACGGAGCGGGTGATGGTGCGGGTGGACTCGCTGCTCGGGTCGTCGACGGGGAAGCATCTCGACTCGTTGAGCGCGAATCTCGCGACCCTGACGAATCACTTGGGCAGCGCGACCGTGGCGATCGATACCCTCCTGCGTCGTATGAATCGCGGGGAGGGAACGCTGGGAAAACTCGCTAGCGATTCAACACTCTACACGGATTTGCACAATCTCTCAGTCGCTCTGACTGCGCTCCTGACGGACCTCAAGGAACATCCCGACAAATACATGAAGCCCGGCTTAGTTCGCGTAAAGATTCTGTAAGGTCAACGGCGTGAAGAGGCGTACAAAGGCGTTTTAAGGCGTGTGCTAGCCGCCCGAGTTTGGTGGATTGCGTAGCAGGAGACGCAGGGCGCGCATCGCCCCGCCGAGGTCGTTCTCAAGGGACGAGACCACCGACGGTTTGAGGTAGTCCGCTTCGCCGGCGGCGAGTGCCAGGCACTCAGCCTCGGCCGCAGACCCCAATGCGATTCGTAGGTGGCGGCGGCAGAGAGCTGGCGAACCGAGCGCATAGCCCTCCACGATATTGGCCTCGACTGAGATCACCGCTCTCTTGAGTTGATCGAACAGCGCCCGCGATCGCGGGTGGTAGGCCTCATCCGTGGCTCGGAGCGTGAGTTTGAGCGCGGCATGGGCCTGCTTCCAAGCGTCGAGCCGGCGATAGCTGTGCATCGGCCGAGGATACGAGCCCCGCTTGCAGAGCGGTACGCATTTTCACGCCTATGTACGCCGTTTTACGCATTTATATTGGCTTCCATGCTCACCGTTACCTTCCTCGGCACGTCCGCCGCCAGGCCCACCGTAGAGCGGAATGTCTCCGGGCTCGCCTTGCACCGTGAGGGCGAGACGATGCTGTTTGAATGCGGTGAAGGCACCCAGCGCCAGATGATGCGCTACGGCGTGAGCTTCGCGCTGTCCGAGATCTTCTTCACCCACTTCCATGCCGACCACTTCCTGGGCGTCATCGGCCTGATCCGCACCCTGGGACTGCAGGGGCGCCCGGAGCCCCTCTTCTTATATGGCCCCAAGGGCGCGAAGAAGGTGCTCGGCGACGCGATGAAGCTGGGCGTCGAGCGGGTGCCGTTTCCGATCGAGATCACGGAGGTCAAGCCCGGTGAGGTGATCGTGGGAGAAGGGAGAAGGGAGAAGGACGCTTACGAGATTCGGGCCTTCCCCACGGAGCATGGAGGAGGATCGATTGGGTACGCGTTGAAGGAGCACGAGCGTCGTGGCCGCTTCGATGTCGAGAAGGCGAAAGCCGCCGGGATCCCAGAGGGGCCGATGTGGGGCAAGATCGCAAAGGGTGAAATGCCGGGCCCTGAAGGCGTAGTGGGACCGCCGCGCCGCGGCCGAGTCGTCGTGTTCACCGGTGACACGCGGCCGAGTGCGTCGACGGTCGATGCGGCGAAGGGTGCCGATCTACTGATTCACGAAGCGACGTTCGGGGAAGAAGAGAAGGACCGCGCCAAAGAGACGGGCCATTCGACGGCGCAGGAGGCGGCGCAGGTGGCGTTGGCGGCGGGGGTGAAGAAGCTGGTGCTGTGTCACGTTTCAGCGCGTTACTCGATGAGCGCCGACGAGCTGGTGAAGGAGGCGCGCGAGATTTTTCCCGCCGTGTTCGTGGCGCGTGATGGACAAGAGGTCGACGTTCCGTTTGCGGATTAACCAAGTGGGGCGTGGGGCCCCAACCCGCTTTTCGCAGTCCGTTCGGGAGTTGGAGACTTGGGGTTTTCGCTGTTTGCCGCAAAATCGCCCCACGGCGCCGCAAAATCGCCCTAACTATCGAGCGGCGCCGTGGCGCTATTGCGTCCCATGGCACCGGCTCCCGGCGAGGTCCGCGTGACGCTGGTGAAGGCAGCGGCGTTGCTCGCCTTCATCGTCGCCGGCGATGTGTGGGCCACACACCAGTTCGGCCTCGACCTCACCCAGCTGCTGGCCGTCGGCGGCGTGGTCACCCTCGTGAGCACGTCTGTGCTGCCCTTCGCCAAAGCCATTTTGAGCGCCGACGAGCAGAAGGCGGCCGTCCGTCGGCTGCGCAATGCGGGCCGCGTGGTGCTGTGGACGCCGCTGCTCGTGTTCCTGTACGTCGGCGGCGGGATCGTCGCCCTCACGGTGTCGAGCGTCACCGTCACCGGTGAGGGATCCGACCGCGCTGACTCCGTCTCGATCGCCTACCTCGATCGCCCCAGCCACATGCGGTCCCAGCTGCTGTACCCCGACAGCACCATCCGCTTCCCCGCCGTCACGACACCGCTCGGGCGGAGGGTCCGCGTCGCGGCGCCGGGTTTCATCGCCGCGAGCTTCACCGTCTACCCCCTGACGGGTCTCACCGTCAGTCTGGGCAGCGACCTGCCGGTCGCCCCGTCGATCCTGTTCCGCCCCGAGGCGCAGGGGTTGTTGGCCCTCAGAAACAAAGGCCGGTTCCGCGCCTGGACGCTGCCCCGGACAGACCCGGCCGCCGTGCTCGCCGAGACCTCCGGCGTCGTGTCGTCGTTTCTCGTCGGCGAGCCGCGCGCGCTGCCGGCTGGGCTGCTCGAGACCTGGAAACTCGAACTGGGCTGCGACACCACCGGCTTCAAGAACAACATCCTCTTCGCCTGGGCCCGGCCCACGCCGCTGGGGCAGCGCGCGGGGAGCCCCGGGCCCGGCACCCGCCTGCACGCGGAGATCGTCGCGCGGAGCGGCGCCATCGTGGCACAGTCCGAAGTGCAGCTTGGCGCCGATCGGCTGATCGACATTCCCGTGCTCGACTTGACCCCTGACGCTACGTCCTGCCGATGACCAACCACCACGTCCACCCGGGCCTCGCAGCTCTCGTACTCGCAGTAGGGACCGCGGTCGCCCCCGCCCCCGCCGCCGGGCAAGCGCCGCACGTGCGCGTGCGCTTTCAACTCGCCGACCCCGTCTACATGCAGTCGTTCGACGCCTCCGAGGTTCGCCAGATCGAGGATTCCGCGACTGCGATGTTCGTGCGCGTGTTCACGCGCCACCTCGGCTTCCTGTCGTTTTCGAACGACCCTGCCGACTCCACGCGTGTCCTGTACGTGATCCTCGACCAAAAGGAGCGAGGCTCACGCTCCCGGCTCGGAGAGCGTGGCCTCCACCTGCTCCTCAAGAACCCACCGATCGAGTCCGGGAAACTGTATTGGCGCACGTTTCGATCGCTGGGGTTCTCCGCGCGCGACACCGTGGGCAGCGTGACGACCTTCCTGGGAGAGCTCGGGCTCGTGCTGGATCAGCTGGACGACGCTGCCTGGCGCGTCCTGGTCACCGACCTCCTGAGCCGGATCTCCATCGCCGACACGAATGCGGCGGCTTGGGCGCCGCCGCCCGGCTCCGGATCGCTCGTCGAATGGCTGATTCCGCTGCGATCTGATGCCGCGTGCTTCGACGCCGATCGCAGCAAGCTTCTCATCATGAACCAGGTGCCCATCCCCCTTGGCACGGAGGTCCGCTCGGTCACAGCCAAGCCATCCCGCACGCTGACCGAGGACCCGACGGTCGTCGTTCCCAGCAGACTCGAGCGGTTCAGGGGACAGATCCGCGCACCCCTGGACTCACCCGCCACGGGTTTTCCAGCCCCGGCCGACAGCGTCCAGGTGAAGGCGGTCCACGTGACCGACTACAAGTTCGACGACATCGGCTGCGCACTCTTGGCCCGCCCGGAGGGCGGCGGCCAATGACCGCGGCGATCCGTCGCCAAGCCGCTTGGTGCGCGCTGCTGGCCGCCGCGGTCGCGGCGGCACCGGCGAGCGCCCAAGAGACGCCCGCAGATGCGGTCGCCCGCGCCGTCCAGCTCCAGGACTCCGGGCGCTGGATGGACGGTCGCGAGATCCTGCTCAGGCAGCTGGCCCAATGCCCCGGCACGACCGAGCCCGGACCCTGCCGGCTGCTCTTGAGCCGAGCCCTCGGCTACGCCCACCAGCGTCAGGCGCAGCGCGACCCGCGCGAGCGGCAGCCCTTGCTCGAGCGCGCCGCGTACTATTACAACGGCGCGCTCAAGGAAGACCCGGGCGACGGCGCGTCGCTCACGAACCTCGCGCTCGCCTACCGGACCATGGGACGCGACGCGGAGCTCGAAGCCCTGCTGCGGCGCGCCGCCGACCTGGATACCGGCGGCACGGCGTTCTATGCCCTCATGCTGGGCGACTTCTACGAGCGCCACGAGGCCTGGAACGATGCGCGCGCGGCCTACGCGCGGGCCATCGCCGCGGCGCCCGACGACGAGACCCCGCGCCGTCGCCTGGTCGACATGTACGCGCACCTGCCGCGCGATTCGGCCGCGAACCTCTTCCGTATGGTGAGTGCGAGCCCCGATTGGGAGGCGCGCTTCCCCGATGCCACGCTTCGCGCCTACGAGCTGGCCGTAAGCCGGCTGAGCGACCGCGGCCTCGCGCGAAGCGCTTGTTACCGTTGGGTCACGCTCCTCGCCGAGGCGCAGCTGCTCACGGTGGAGCGACTCGATGCCGTCGGCGTATCCTGGCTGGCGCCCGATCTGGGAGCGCTCAAGGCATTCGTCGATAGTCCGGCGAGCCCTCCCACGACCGGCATTTGGTCGCCGCTCGACGGACGCGAAGCGGTCGGTCGCGCCGCGCTGGCGCTCGGTCGGCGCCAGCTCGCCGCCGGCGATCCCAAGGGAGCGGAGGCGTACTTCTCGGAGGGCATGCAGGTGGGACTCGGTGCCGCTCCCGCGACCCTCGACGTCGCCGTCGAGCTGGCCGCGTTCTACGATGCGCACCCCGAGTTCGACCCCACGTCGAGCAAGTTCAAGGCGATGGAAAACCTGCTGTTCCAAGGAAAGGCCGAGGCCTACTATCGCGCGGATCGCGAGGCGATCCAGCGGTTTCACTCGGTGCTCGGCCTGATCTACGCACAGCGTGGGACCTGGCGGTCGTCGGATGCGCCGTGGACGAACGCGGTGTACCAGCTCGAGCACGCTCTGAGCACCGCGGGGATGCGAGACCAGGCGCAAGGCTCCTACCAGCCGCTGCCGCAGGTGCGCGCGTTGCTCGCCGACGGGTACCGCGCCACGGGACGCTCCGCCGAGGCCCGCGCCACCTACGTCGCGGCGGCGCAGGCGTACCTGGACGTGGATCAACTGCCGCAAGCGAGCCGAGCGCTCGAGCAGGGGAAGGCGGTCGCCGGACTCGCGCCCGACGGGCGGCTCCCTGCCCTCGACGACCTGATCCGCAACCGCGCCGCCGCTGCCGCGCGCGTGGAGCGCCCGGCGCCCGAGGCGTGCGAAGCGGATGCCGAGACGACGGCTCGGATAGCGCGCGTGGGGGGACTCGGAGACGCGTTCGGGCAGCGGCAACGCTTCAAGGTCCTCGCCGACTGCCTGCTCGTCGGTCCGGCGCCGGTGCGCCCCGCGGATGCCGCCCGCGTGTTGACCACCGCCGTGAAGGACAGCATCCCGCTCGTCGGCCTGGGCGACCTGATCCGCATCCAACGCAGCCAGGCGGTGGTCAATCGGACGCTGCGCCTGCCGGCAGGCACGTGGCGCACGGGCGGCCCGACGTTGAAGCTCCAGTTGCCGAGCCGCCAGGGCCCGACTCTCCTCCCGGTGAACCCCGATGCGGTGAAAGGCGCGGGCGTGCTGCTCCAAGCCAAGATCGGGCAGGCGGCCGGCATCCAGAGCGCGGCCGGCATCCAGAGCGCGCAGGTACGCGCCGACAGCGTCAAGCCTCCCGACGACTCCGCGGCTCTGTCGGCCGTGGTGGCGCGGTACGCACGCGCCCTCGAATCGCGCAACGTCGCGTTGGTACGGCAGGTGGTCCGCGACTTTGACGAGCCCTCACTCCAGATGTTCTTCCGGCGGGCGGACGCCCTGCGAGCGGAGTTGCAGTTGTCGCACGTCACGGTGAGCGGCGGTTCCGCGCGCGGTCTCGTCACGGGCGTCTTCCAGTACCGCGACAGCAAGACACACCTGCCCAGGCAAGACAAGGTGACGCGGCGAGCCACGTTCGTCCGCCAGGGAACCGAATGGCAGATGGTGAGGATCGAGTGATGGATTCCGAGATCGCTAGCAAGGTCGGGCAGCCGGAGGTCGTGCTCGTGGTGAGCGACCTCCACCTCGGTATCGGCCAGGACGCCGACACGGGCCGCTATCACCGCCGCGAGAATTTCTTCGCCGACGAGTCGTTCGCGGCCTTCCTCGAGCACCACGAGCAGCCACGGGGTGGAGCACCGTTGCTGGTCGTGAACGGCGACGCGTTCGACTTCTTGCGCGTAGCCGAAATCCCCGAGACGGATGCCGAGTTCGACGCGTGGGGCGCCGCGCTGGCGGAGCTGGGTGCGCCGCGGCCCACGGCGGAGTTGCGGAAGCTGGCCGGCAAAGAGCGCCGCTACGGCTTGAGGACCGCCGACTACAAGTCCGTTTGGAAGCTGCTGCGCATCGCGGAGGGACACCCGGTCTTCTTCGCGGGGCTGGGGCGGTGGATCGAGCGTGGCGGTTGGATCGTGTTCGTGAAGGGCAACCATGACCTCGAGCTGTTCTGGCCGCTGGTGCAGGCTGCGGTGCGGCGCGAGATCGCGCGCGCCCACCCGGGGGCGCCGGTGGCGGAGCGTGTCCTGTTCTCGCAGGAGGGGTTCCAGCTATCCAACGTGTACATCGAGCACGGGCATCGCTTCGAGAGCACGACCGCTGTCAAAGGTCCCCCGACGCTCCCCAAGACCCCCACCGAGTTGAACCTACCGCTCGGCTCCTTCGTCAATCGCTACGTGATCAACGCACTCGAGGGGATGGAGCCGTTCCTCGACAACATCAAGCCGGTGCAGCGCCTGCTGTGGACCGTGCTGCGGCGTCATCCGCTCAAAGTCTTCACGATCGCGCGCCACAGCTTGACCTTTCTGATGCGAGCCGCGCGCCCCTACTGGCTGCGCGATGGCCTGGGATTCCTGCTCTTCTTCGGCTCGATCTTCGTCCAATTCGCGGTGGTCGCAGCACTCCTCGTCCTGGTCGCGCTGCCGGACGTCCGGCACTGGGTGGCGGCGGCTCTTCCCAGGACGCGTTACGTCGTGGGTGTGGTCGGGCTGCTGGGACCGTACATCTTGGGGTTTATGCGGGACCTGTTGCCCAAGGGGCGGCCCTCCGTGGGCGAGGACGCGTTCGCCGAGGGGATCTACGCTGTGCTGTCCCGTCTCGGGTTCCGCGCCGATTGCCCACAGGTCTACGGTGTGGTGGGTCACACGCACGTCCCCGATGTGCAACGCCTCCCCGACATCGCCGCCGCCAAGGCGTTCTACATGAACTCGGGCACGTGGATCTCCCTGTGGGACGTGGATCGCCCCGACCTCATCGGCAGGGTCATCTATTCCTTTATTCGGTTCACGCGGGACCCGGGTGGGTGGTACACGCACGACCACCTGGAGTGGCAGGGTCCGAGCCGCACGGCCGCGCACAGCAACATCCTCGACCGGGGATTGCCGAGTGCACGCGGCGGGTTTTTTTCCGGGCGCGAGCGCCGCACCGTCGCGGCGTTCGCTGATGTCTTCATCGAGGGCCAGGGCGAGGTCCTGACGCCGGGCGAGATCGCGGCCAACTTGGACGCCCACCTGATGCGGGTGCGCTCGAAGCGAAAGGGCAGCCTGCGCATCGTTCTTTTCGTCATCGAGTACGTGCTTCCGCTGCTGTCGCTGCGAGGACCGTTCTCCCGGCTGTCGCGCGCCACGCGCCGCCGCATCATCGAGCGGCACCTTGCCGGACCGCGCGCGGGGCGGCTGGGGCGCAACCTCGCCAAGATTCGGGCCTTGTTCTGCGTGGGCTACTACGGCGATCCGCGGGTCTTCGCCAGCATTCACTTCGCCCCGCCACCGCAGCAGCCCCGCTATCGGATCGGGGACCTACAGCCACTCGCCGACCGACCGCTCGTGACCACCCGTCCGCCCGCGAGCGGGGAGAGTGTGATCGCAGCCGACCTGTGCGTGATTGGGTCCGGAGCGGGAGGGGCGGTCATCGCGTATCACGCTGCCGCCGCGGGCCTTCGGGTCGTCGTGCTCGAGGAGGGCCGCTACGTCCGAGCCCCAGAAATGAGCCACAACGAGCCGGTCATGTCCGCCACGCTGTACAAGGAGAGCGGCCTGCAGGCCACCGTGGATCTCGAAATGACGATCCTGCAGGGCCGCACGCTCGGCGGCACCACGGTCATCAACAACGCCATCTGCTTCCGGGTCGGCGATCCGGCGCTCACGCCGACCCGTCGCACGCTCGAGGAGTGGGCCGCGCTCGGCGCCCCCCTCGACCGTGCCAAGCTCGACGCGTCGTACGCGGCGGTCGAGGAGATGATCCGGGTGCGGCCGCTCCCCGACGTGCTGGCGCCCGCGGCCCTCGCCGACGGCCACACGCCGGGCGGGGCGAACGGTGATCTATTGCTCGGCGGGTGGCGGGCGCTCGTCGAACAGGGACTGGGCGACCGCTCGTACAAGTACGATTTGTTCCGGCTCAATTTCACGCAGTGCCTCGCGTGCGGGTACTGCAACTTCGGCTGTCCTTACGACCGCCGCATGGCGATGCTCGAGACCTACCTTCCCCAGGCCGCGGCGCGCGGTGCGCGGCTCATCCCCGAATGTCACGCCGTGAAGATCGAGACCCGGGGCGGCCGGGCGATCGGGGTGGGCGCTGAGATGGCGGACGGCAGCACGCTCTTTGTGCGGGCCGAGGCGGTCGTCGTCGCCGCCGGCGCGATCGGTTCGAGCGTCCTGCTCCTGAAGAGCGGGATCAAGCGCAACGTGGGCACGCGCTTCTCCTGCAACATCGCGACGCCGATGCTGGCGCGGTTCCCGCGCCGCCTGAACGCCTACGAGGCGCTCCCGATGACCGCGTACGTGGACGCCGGGGACTTCCTGCTCGAGAGCACGGTCAATCCACCGCTGGCGTTCGCGGTGATGTTGCCGGGGTGGTTCGAGACCCACTTCGACCGGATGCGAGCGTACGAGCGGTTTGCCACGCACGGCGTGGTGCTGGGCACGGGGCCCGACGGAACCGTGAACCGCAGTGGTCTACTCCGTGACCTGATGGGCCCCGTGGACTTCCACCTGAGCGCGGCGGATCTCGCAATCCTCAAGCGTGGCATGGCGCTGCTGGCGCAGGTGCACTTCGCTGCCGGTGCCGAGGCCGTGTTCCCGGGCACATTCCTGGATCACGAGATGACGGCCGAGCGGTTCGCGCCGCAGGGCCGGATCGACCGGGCCGCGATCGAGCGGCACATCGCGGAGATCGTCCACCGCCCCGAGGATCTCACGCTCAACACCGCGCACCCACAGGGCGGAAATCCGATGAGCGACCGGCGTGACGTCGGCGCCGTCGACAGCTCGTTCCGCGTCCACGGGTTCGCCAATCTGTTCGTGTGCGACGCGAGTGTGTTTCCGACCAGCATCGGGATCAACCCCCAGCTCACGATCATGGCCCTGGCGGACTACGCCTGGCGCCATTGTATCAGTCGCGGAAGGGAAGGGGCCGCGTGAACGTCGGCCGCCGCAACACCTGGAAGAACCATCTCGGCAATCAGTCGATCGACCCGTTGCGGCTCTGCACGCCCGAGACGCTCGGCGACGTCGTCGCGCTCGTGCAGGAAGCGGAGCGATCGGGTTGCAGCGTACGGGCCGTCGGCTCCGGGCATTCGTGGTCGGACGTGGCGCTGACGCCGGGATTCCTGCTCGACACGTCGCGCCTCAGCCATCCTCTCGACCTCGAGCCGCCCTTGCTGCGGCCCGGGGTGAACACGGCGACGCTCGTGCGCACGGAAGCGGGCATCAGGCTCCGGGAGCTGAACGCCTACCTCGACGGGCGCGGTCTGGCGCTGTCGAACATGGGGGGATACGACGCGCAGACCGTGGCCGGTGTCATCTCGACGTCGACGCACGGCAGCGGGATCGCCTTCGGCCCGATTGCCGATCAGATCCGCTCGCTGGACGTGGTGGCGGGGGGTGGGAAGCTGTACCGGATCGAGCGCCGCAACGGGCCGACCGATGCCGCGGCCTACGCGGCGCGGTATGGGGATCGCCGCTTGGTGCAGGACGACGCCTGGTTCGACGCGGCGGTCGTCGGCATGGGATGCATGGGGGTGGTGTACTCCGCCATGCTCGAGGTGGAGCCCAAGTATTGGCTCAAGGAAGTCCGCACGCTCAGGACGTGGTCGCAGGTCAAGGCAGATCTGCGCGCGGGCGACGTGCTGCAACAGCACCGCCACTACGAATTCTTGTTCAACCCCTACGCCGTCGGCGGGGACCATCGCTGTCTGGTGACGACACGGGACAAGACGGCGCAGCCGGTCGCTAAACCCAAGGACAAGCTCGAGCGCCATCCGCTGACAGAGCTGTTGTCGTCGTTGCCGATCACCGCCAAACTGCTGAACCTGTTCTTCGACTGGCAGCCCAAGCTGACCCCGCGGGATATCGACATCGTGCTCAGGGGCCTGGTGGATGACGAGTACACGAACGTGAGCTACAAGGTCTTCAACATCGGCGCCGCCAACAAGCTGCCCGCGTATTCGATGGAGATCGCCGTGCCGCTCGAGGGCGGACGGCACATCGAGGCGGTGGAGCGGGTCATGGCGCTTGCCCAAGCGCGCAGCAGCCTGGGGAGCGTGTACGAGACCTCGCCGGTCGCGGTGCGATTCGTGAAGGCTACGAGCGCGCACATGTCGATGATGTACGCGCGTGACACCGCCATGTTCGAGCTCATCATGATGACGGACACCGAGGGCGGGTACGAGCTGCTCGGTGCGTACGAGGAAGCCCTGTCGGAGCTCGGTGGGCGGCCTCACTGGGGGCAGGTCAACTACTTGACCGGCAGCAACGACGCCCTCCGGTCGATGTACCCGCGATTCGACGAGTGGCAGGGAATCCGCGCCCAGTTGGACCCCGGGGGGACGTTTGTCAGCCCGTTCACCAAGCGGGTGGGGATTTCGCGGCGAGGCTTCCTGCCGTTGTGACGCGCAAGAGCGTTGTTCTTACGTTTGTGCTCGGCCTCGCGCCGGCGATCGCGCCGGGGCAGGGACTGGGGTTCCTCGACAAGGTTTTCAGCAACGTCTCCGACGTCAACGCCACGCGGTTGTTCGGCAAGCCCTATGCCGGGCGAGGGGTGATTGCCGGTTCGCGGTTGACCGGCCTGGGCATCGAGGTCACGTTCGACGCCGGCGCGATTGTGCCGCGCTCGCAGCGCGCCTGTCGGAATGCGGCAGTTCGGTCCCGCGACTCCACGCTGCAGGAGATTCGCGTCCGATACGAGGGAAAAGAGGTTCGCGAGTCTACGCTCGTGTACGCGATACGCCCCCACGAATGTGACGCGCGCTCGTGGCTCGACGCGGAGCTCGGCTTCGGCTACACGCAGATGCAGGGCCTGCGCGGCGTATCCGCCATCCAGGGCTCGATCGAGGAGCTGCCTGCCGCGTCCCTCTATGTCGTCTCGTTTCCCGATTCGCCCATCCAGCCGTACGTGGGGCTCATCACGGGACTGGCGCAGCTCAAGGATGTCAGAGCAATGGGTGACAGCGGCCTGATCTCCGCGGCGGGATCGACCTTCGAGTACGGAGCGCTGCTCGGACTGGGCGTCACCGTCACCGATCGGGCTGCACTTTTTGTCGAGATCTCGTGGGTCGCGCGGCAGTTCGAGGGGATCACGTGGACGGCGAGCGGGAGCGGGCCGGCAGTCGTTCCGGCGGCGCTCCAGACACCGCTGCGGTTATCGACGCGAACGATCGCCGTTGGGGGACAGATTCGGTTTGTGCACGACAAGGAGTAGCGCTGCGGACTACGTCGTCACGATCTTCCTCAGGTTGTTCACGACCCCCTCGAAAAACCGCTTCGCATCCATACGGCGAGACAAGCCTCCGAACAGCTTGGCTCTCCAGCCCCGCGGCTCCCAGATGGCTTTCATGGCGAGGTTGGTGGATCCGCCGCTGAAGCCGAGGTTGAAGTACATGTGGTTGCCGGGGCGGCCCTTGCGCTCGATCCAGCCGAAGTTGCTGGGCACCGTGAGCTCCACGATCTCGAACTCGGCGGCGCGGGTGCCGAAGCCGACGACGAGGCGCGAGCCTTTGCGCAGGGTGGTCGGGGGCTCGACCGACTTGCAGCCCGGGAGCCATTGCGGGATGTGGGCGGGGTTCGTGAGCAGCTCGAACACGCGCTCGATCGGCGCGGGGATCGTGGCGCGCAGGGTGAAGGAGAGGGGAGCCATGGGGACTTCTAAACTAACTGCGTGGAAAGGCGTATGAAGGCGTGAAGAGGCGTACGCCCTAGCACGCAGTCTCACGCCTTGTAGTGTGGGGGTGTGCAGGTTTAGTTTGTACGCCCCGGGGCTGTAGCTCAGCTGGGAGAGCGCCTGGATCGCACCCAGGAGGTCAGGGGTTCGAGCCCCCTCAGCTCCATATCAGTGCCCCTTGGTGTAATTGGCAACACGCCTGACTCTGGATCAGGAGAGTCCTGGTTCGATCCCAGGAGGGGCAACTCGAAGCGCGATGCTGCCATACGCGGTGTCGCGCTTCTCGTGTTTTTGGGCCATGCAAGCGTTTTACAAGCGTTCACGCCGCTGCCCCTCCCGAAATCTCTCCGCATTACTTGCTGCTGACTTTCCTGTCCCGGAGTTTCACGGGCGTGCTCATCACCTCGAGCATGCCGTCCGTCGTCGCCAACTGGTAGCAACTGTGCAGCGTCTGCGCGTCGCGCCACCCGCCGGCCGCCATCACATCCACGAGCGTCATGTTCTTCCGCTCTGTGGCCCACTTTCTCCTGAACGGATGGAAGCGACCGCCCTGCAGATGCGGCAGACCCGCATGCCGCTCCACGCGGTCGTACAGCTCGCCGAAGATCTCGCGGGGCCAGTGATCGTCCTTGTCGGCGCACGGGAACAGCCACCCGTCACCAACCGCCGCGAACTTCACCTTGAATCCGCGCAGCTCTTCGGCCAGCGCTTCGGGAATCGGAACCACTCTATCACGGCCCC